>JAESFX010000013.1_pt1 | contig 652032 bp, 606 predicted proteins | sample 9269501 | NCBI WGS metagenome assembly JAESFX01 (sample SAMN14515570, study PRJNA621655) | algae metagenome | isolation source: Desmonostoc geniculatum HA4340-LM1 and co-occurring heterotrophs from cave... | place: USA: Maniniholo cave, Kauai, Hawaii | collected 2009-07-28
ACAGGGTGCCCGTATCCGGGTCTTCGAGTGGCTCCGTGCGGTTCTGGGCCGGGCCGTGCCGGCGCAGGTAGCTGACGCGCAGCGCCATCAGCGCCTTGTCGAACACTACCTCGTACACATCGAGCTCCTTGAGGTGATCCTCCATTTCCTTTGTGTCCGGCTCCACTACGAAACGTGCCCCATCGTGAGAAATCCGCATGTTCGCCCTCCAACCTTCGTCTTGTCCATCATCGCCCCCTCCCCGCTCGGGCCCGCTCGACCATCAGGCGGACGCGGGCGGCGACGCATCGGCCCAGCGCCAGAGTGGCGACGACGGGGTGGGACCGAGCAGCCCTCGCCCCAACGCCGCGCGCCGGGCCGCCGCCTTCGCGTCGGCCTTGCCTCGCTCGTAGCCGGCGGTCCACGCCAGGTCGGCGACCACCGCGAGCGCGATGATCGCCAGCGACGCAAGCCAGACCCAGAGCATGGAGGCCGCCCCGGTCATGTCATGGCGCCTTCAGGTGCCGACATAGCACCCGGCGCGGCGCCTTCAGGTTCCGCAAACTCCGAGCTGTCGTCGTCATCGTTGCCATTTTTGGCGCCGCGAGGAGGCAAGCCCAGCGCCGCGCGCAGGTATTGCGCGCCGGTTTCCGGGTCCTCGAGCAGCTCGTCGCCCTCGAGCAGCACCACCCCGGACTTGGCGCAGCGCGGCATCGGGTCGCCAAACCCGCCCCAGTCGAGCGGCTCGTCCTTGCCGACCTTCGGCTCCTCGATTTCCGGCATGGCGTCGTAGCGCGTCTCGATCTCGACCGTGGCGGCGCGGATCTTGTCGTTGATAGATTCCATCACTGCGTCGTGGTGGCGGCGCAGATCGGTTCGTTCCTGCACGTGCTTTTCCAGAAGCGCATTACGCTCGGCGTGAAGCTCGCGCGCGACGGCCTCCTTCTCGGCCTCTTTCGCCGTCTCGCGCGCCACGCAGGCGTCGTCGTAGGCCGCGAGCTTCTCGCGGACGTCCATGCGGTCGATCGTCGGTGTCCTGGTGGTCATGTGGATAGTTCCCCCGTGTAACGACTAGGCTTTGCTTTTTTCTGCAGTCAGTCCGACCGGGCGCGGCGGCAGGTGGAGGGCAGCGCGCAAGAACACCTCTCCGGTGATATCGTCGCGGACGACCTCATCCCCGACGAGAACAGGCAAACTCGTCCTGCCGCATCGAGCAACGAAGCCACTCTTGCCAAACTCGGGCCCTGTCCATCCTGGTGTCTGATGCAGGGCCGAAAGCGCGCTCTGATAGGCCTCGCGCTTGGATTCCGCGTCCCGAACGAGAGCGTCCAGCTTTTCGCGGACGTCCATGCGGTCGATGGTCGGTGTCGTGATGGTCATGTGGATAGTTTCCCCTTTTTTAGTGGCGCCTCCAGGTGCCGACATCTTGGCGGAGCCAAGCTCCGCTTGGACGCACCCGGCGCGTGCGCCTTCGGTTTCCCGTCTCTCAATCGATACGCACGCGGCTACCTCCCCCGTCCCGCCCGGGCCCGCTCGACCATCAGGCGGACACGGGCGGCGACGCGGGCCTCGTGCTCGTCGCGTCCGAACACCTCGAAACCGCGCGCGGCGAGCTCGCAGGTCATCAACGCGTCCTGCAGCAGCGGCGCCCACCACGTCTCGATGTCGCCGAAGTCGATGCCGTTCTTGAACCGCGCCGCATGCTGCAGCGGGTCGCTCTCGGCCGTCGTCTCGCGGATGCCCAGCGCCTCGTCGAGCGCCTTCTTCAGCCGCTTGCCGTGTTCGTCCGACGGGCAGCCGAGCACGCTCAGCCGGATTGCGCGCATCGCCGGCTGTTGCCGGTGGAAAGCGCAGCCCGCCTGCCGCCAGTCGGCATTGACCTCGGTCCAGATCGGCAGCATGCCGTGGTTGTCGCCGAACCAGCGCGGCGTCGGCTTGTCGACCGACATCATGGTGACGAAGACGTGGCCGAGTTCCGCCTCGGCCTGCTGCTCGAGCGGCGATCGGCGCGGCCGACGCGGAGTGTTGCCAACGTACTCGTATTTTTTGCTTGGCGCTTCAGGTGCCGACTGGGCACCCGCGCCGTGGAGAATCGACGCGCCGGATGCCTTGTGGGCATCTGAAGGCGCCACGAAAGACCCGCCGTGGCGTGGTGCGTCCGCTTCGTTACCCGATCTCAAATTCATCGTCCCCTCCGCCAGGCCCGGTTGGCCGTTTGCACACCGGCGAGGCGCTCGGCGGTGTCCCAGCTCCCGACCGTCGTTTCGCCGTTGGCCGTCGCCGTGATCCGGTCGAGGCCCGTCTCGTAGAGCTGCCGCGCCGTCTCGTGGCTGCAGCCGGCAATCTTGCCGATCCGCCGCCAGGACAGCGGCGGGTCGCGCTCGCGCAATCGCAGCACGTCTTCCTGGCTGCGGCCGTCGAGGCCCTTGAGCCAGCCCAGCGCCGTCAGCATGTCGTCGCGGTCGCGCCCGGATGGCTCGAGGCGCATGATGATCGGATCGTCGGCGGCGAGCTCGTCTGCGGAAGGGGCGCGGGTGCGCGCGTAGCGGTCCAGCGCCTCGGCGAAGGTCTTGACCACGGGCCGCTCCACGCGCACCCAGTGCTCGGCGTTGAAGGCGCGCATCAGCCGGCCCTCGGCTTCGTGCCGCGTCACCTGGCCCGGCGCCGAGTACGTGACCGCAAACGGGTCCACCCACCATCGATTGGCGCCGGCGTCGGCATCCGCACCATCGCCACCGCCCGACTCGGCCAGGGCGCGAGCGGCCTCGCGGTTGTCCTCCATTTCGCGCCCAAGGTCGGACACCTCGGCATCGTCGACGGCGCCGAACCTCATCGTCGCCGACCAGCGCCGGCCGACCCGCGTCTCGCCGGTGTCGATCCAGCCGACGGGCGGCAGCGGGGCCAGCCACAGATCCGGGCGCAGGGGCCGCCACCAGTCCGGCCAGCCCTGCAACGTATGCCAGCCGATGTGCGGGTGGCGCGGGTCGGGCGGCGCCTCGAGGTTGGGCAGCAGCACGGTGCGGCCGCCGTCGACCAGGCCCCAGCAGACGCGCTTGGCGCCGAGGAACACCTGGCTCGGCGAGCGCACGCCGCGGTTGTCCGGCATCAGCACGGCCTCGATCTCGGGCCGCGCACCCCATCGCAGCCGCACCTTGACGCCGAGCGGCGGCAGGTGGTCGGGGTCGATCGCCGAGTAGTAATAGCTTTCGCTTGCGCCTTCAGGTGCCGACTGGGCACCCGGCGCGTGGACATTCACCGCAGCGCTCGATCCCTTCCCCATCATCTTCCCCATGCGTCGACGATGATCTCGCCCTGCGCGTTGACGTAGCCGTGGCGCGGGCGCGGCGCCGTCTCGGCCATTCGAGCCGCGGACTTACGCGGCATCGACACCCGCGCTTGGCGGGGATCTGCCTTCGCTTTGGCCGGCGTCGGCTCGGGCATGGCCGCGCCGTGGTCCGGCCACGGCGTCCCCGGCGAATTGAGCAGCGCCTCGGCCTTTGCCTTCAGCGCGGCGAGGCGGCGGCCGTGCACCGTGCCCGCCTCGATGTCACGCTTGCCGCGCACCACGCTGATCATCACCGTCTGGTGATGGCGCCGCATGGTCTTGGCGACGCGGTTGTAGCTGGCGCCGGGGCGCTCCATGGCCAGCAGGTAGACCACCTGGCGCGGCTCGACGAAGCGCCGATGCGTCGCCAAGCCCATGATGTCGGCCTCGGGGATGCCACTGACCTGCGCCACCGCCGCCAGGATGCGGCGCAAGGTCCAGGTGCGCAGGCCGGCGTTCGGGTCGGGGGCCGACATTAGGCGGCCTCCAGGCTTTTCACGGCCGGCGACACGCCGGATGCGCAGTGGGCATCCAAAGGCGCAACCAAAGGTCTCCAGCCGACAGGGCGGATGAAGCCGATCTTGCCGTTGGCGCCGCGCGTGTAGAAGCTGCGCGTCGACGGGCCGTTGATGCCGCCTTTCAACAACCGGCCGACCACGACCGTGTCGTTGAAGAGCAGCATCTCGACCGGGTCCTCGTGGTCGAGCCGGTCCATGGGCTGGAAGGTGTGCGTGGTCATGGGCGTCCACGTCCCGTGTTGGGCTGTTTCGGTTGGCTGTGGCACTTCGGGCAAAGCCAGGAGCCGCGGCGCTTCGCGAGGGCGAACGAGCCTTCGCTACAGGCGTCGCACTTGCCTTTGCGCGTCGCGCTGGTCGGCGCCGGAGCCGGCTTGCGGGCGAGGTAGGTGTTGCGCGCCTTTGACGGCATCGATCACGCCTCCTGCCTGTACTTTTTCGGCTCGGGCACGCTGCCGGCCGCGTCGCGGGCGATCTCCTGCGCCCGCTCGATCGACACCGGCAACCCTGCGGCGCGGCGGTAGACCTCGAACTCGGCCTCGAGCAGCAGGCGGCGGAGCACCTTCTCCGGATCGGCCCGGCGCAGCCGGACGGAATCGGCGATCGCCGCCTCGGTGAAGCCGTCGTCCTTGTCCTCGGCCTTGTAGTCTTTGAGCTGCGCGGCCAGCTCGGCCGCGTCCTCGAGCAGCTTCACGCGCCGGTCGATGCGGCGCTTCAGTTCCGCCGAAGCGCCGTTGGTGTTGTTGTTCGTGGCGCCTGGCGACTCCCCTGCGGGGAGCCGGCCGCCAGGCGCGTTGATGGTGGTCGTGTCTGTCATCGGATCTCACTCCAGCGCAGGGTGTCGATCATTTCCCGGAACGCGGGCCGGACGGTCGTGGCGGCCGTGATCTCGGCGCAGCCGATCCGGTACATCTCCTCGAACTGGTCGCAGCGGCCGTCGAGCACGCGCACCCAGCCGCCCGACGTGCGGATCACGTAGCGCATGCGAACCTCCGCACGTCGTCGGGGCGTGTCAGGCTTGTGCGGCAGCCGGGCGGGATCCATTGGAAACGGGTGCCGTCGTTCCAGCCATCCACCCACACGATCCAGCAATAGGCCGTCGCCGTGCTCGCCTCCGGGTCCCAGCGGCCCTTGACCATGGGCACCCGCTCACAGAACTGCGCGACGACCGACGGCGGCCGGTCGCGGAACAGGCGTTCGTATCGGGCGCCGCCTTCGAGCCAGGCGGTGCGCACCAGCAGAGCCACGTCTGGTGCCTCGACCAGGGCCCTGAGCGCGAAGTCGAGCGCCAGCACGAATGGCGGGTTGGTGATGATCCAGTCCGGCGACGGGTTGGGGGCGGCGGCGACGTCGGCGCCCTCGCCGACGAACGAGCCGACGGCGTTGAGGCCGCCGTAGTCGTGCACGTCACTGCGCCAGACTTCGTCGAAGCGTTCGCGCAGCACCGCCGCCATGTGGCCGAGACCAGAGGCCGGCTCCCAGCATCGCCCCTCGGCAAATGGCACGACGTGCTCGAGCAGCGCGCGCGTCGCCCACGGCGGCGTCGGGAACAGGTCGAGGCTGTCGGTCGGGTCGCGCCGCTCGGCCATCACCGCGCCGGCGCCGGACGGTCTTGAGGTCATGCGCGTGGTCCTTTCGTCGTAGCCCCCGGCGACTCCCCAGCGGGGAGCCGGCCGCCGGGGACGGCCAGCCAATTGACCCACACGCCGCGCGCCCAGGCCCAGGTGTAGAGCAGGCTGATGGCGAGGATGCCCCACTGGCCGGACTTGGCCGCCGCCCAGATCCAGAACGGCTGGCCGGCGAGTCCGAACAGGCAGGCCCAGCGCCGCCACGTCTCGCGCGGGTCCTGCGTCAGCCAGACCGCCACCACGCCCGTCGCCACGATGCCGAGTTGCTCGATCATGGGTTTCTCCGTGCGCCTTCAGGTGCCGACACGGCACCCGGCGCGTGCGCCTTCGGTTGCCCAGTCATGGCGGAGCCATGCGCCGCATGGGCGCAACCGGCGCCGTAGAGTTCGGCACCCGCGCGTGCACCCGGCGTGTGCGCCGCCTGCATTTCCGCGACGATCCAGGCCTTCAGCCGGGCGATGGCGGCGTGCTGGCCGGCACGGAGCTTGAGCTGCTCGACGTCGCGGCATGCGGTCAGGATCGCGGCCAGGTCCAAAGGATCTAGGCTCGGAGCCGCGCGGGACGGCTGATCCTCGCTCGGCGCCTGCTGCATCCACGCGCCGGATGCCGTGTGGGCATCCGAAGGCGCAGGGAGGAGCCTCGCGAAGCGAGCGCGGAGCGGCGCCTCGAGGCCCAGGCCGATGGCCAGATCGATGTTGGCCTCGATCAGGTCGAGCACCGCGTCGAGCGGATCGTCGCGCTCGACCGGCAGCGGCTGGCGTGGGGCGGGGGCGGTCATCAAGCGGCCTCCGCGATGTCGGCGATGGCCTCGTAGTAGGGCTTATCCAGTTTCCCCATGCGCGACACCGGCGTCTCGCCGGCCGCCAGCCGTGCGGCCAGCCAGGTGTCGAAAACGTCCTGGTTGTCGAGGAAGCGCGGGAACCAGGCGCGTTCGTCCTCGTCGCGACGACGCGCCAGAGCTGGATGGGCCGCGTAAAACTCGAACCAGCGCGCGCAGATCCACCGGCCATAATCGGTCGTGCCCTTGCGCAGGCTCTGTCCGGTCAACTCGACGTAGACCCGCATCCGCCATGGCAGATCGGCGTGGCCTGACTCGAGTTCCGGTCCAAACATGTCGAGTTGGTCGCTCATGCCACCCTCCCGGCGCTGGTGAGTTTGCGGGGCGGCCACTCGGTGCGGGCCTGGTAGACGCCGAGGCGCCGCGCCAGCGCCGACTGCGCCCGGTCGTGGGCGTCGAGGTGGTCCATCCAGGCCGACCACTGCGGCGTGTTCGGGCGGATCACCACCCGGGCGCCGGCCTTGTGCGCGGTCTCGATCGCGGCGAGCAGGCGCTCGGCCTTGATCGTGACGACGCCCGCCTCGAGCACGTCCTGCGCCGCCCGGCCCAGCGCCGCGGCGTCGAGACCGGCGGCCCGGCGCCCGATCCGGAGCAGCGTCGGCAGGCGGTCGGCGTTGGAGAACCGGCGGCGGGTCAACACCGGGCGCAGCAGCAGCTCGATCACCGGGTGCTCGATGCCGGCCTCGGTCAGGGCGGCCAGCAGGTCGTCGGCGTCCGGGGTTCCCGAGACTGCCCTGTCCCGATCCTCGATCGAACTTCCTTCACCCCGAGCGCGTCTCGCGCTTGGGGAGGGGGAGTGATCTTTGATCTTTGATCTTTCTTCTGTGTCCCTAGTACGTGACACGTGTGTCACCTGGGACGTGACAGGGGTGTCACCTCCCACGTGACACGTCCCGGCTTCGGCGGACGTGTCACCTCCCACGTGACACGTCTCCGAGGCGACGTCCTCGGGCTCGTCGATCAGCAGGCGATAGTGGCACCGCGCCGAGCCGGCTTCCTCCTGCCCGCGCTTCTCGACGTAGCGCCAGTCGACGAGCTCCTTGACGGCACGCACCACCGAGCCGCGGGCATAGCCCAGCGCCTCGGCGAATTTGGTCTGGCTCATCTCGCACCAGCCCTGCCGCGTGTTGACGCGGCCGAGCATGGCCATCAGCCGGAAATGGATCAGCGTCAGGCGCAGGTCGAGGGCGGCACGCGGCGCCGTGATGGCGTACCGCGCGTTGTCCCAGTCCTCGATGCGCTCGACCCGGCGCGCCCTGGTGGGCTCGGTTGCCACGTTCTTCCCCCGTCTCTCACGTTGCGCCTTCGGGTGCCGACACAGCACCCGGCGCGTCTCTCACATTGCGCCTTCGGATGCCCACTGGCGCATCCGGCGCGTCTTTCCCCTTGCGCCTCCGGGTGCCGACTGAGCACCCGGCGCGTCTCTCACGTTGCGCCTTCGGATGCTCACTGGCGCATCCGGCGCGTTCCCCGTGCGCCTTCGGATGCGCCCACACGCATCCGGCGCGCACCTATCCCGGACCGTCCGGAGACCTCCCCGGACCGTCGAATTCGGACCGTCCGCGCCGGACCTTCCCCGACGCATCTGCATCCACGCGCCGGTTGCCTAGTGGGCAACCGAAGGCGCCACGAACTAAGCCGCGCGGCGCGCCGGACGGTCCGGCGCCTCCGGAAATTCGCGAGTCTCTGCAACTCGTGGGGCCATCTCGCCGGGCGGCGGACGGTGCCCGCTGCGGTCGGACCGGCGTCGGACCGGCTTGACGGCGGCGCCGTCGAGGTCGCGCAGGGGGCCGCGCCGGGCGGCGGGCTTCTCGCCGATCCAGAACAGATGCGGGCGGTCGTCCTTGCGGCCGAGCTGCTTCATGCGGTGCCGGATCGTGGCGAAGGCGTTGTCCTGCAGAATGCGGTAGCGCGAGTAGCGCACGCCCGGCACGCACTCCATGGCGCCGAGCAGCACCTGCTTGAGCACCGGCTCGATGTTGTGGTCGCGGCAGATGTCGGCCGCCACGATCATCACGTCGTGGGGCAGCCAGTAGCCGGGGCGCGGATCGGCCTCGCGGATGGTCTGCACGACGAAGCCGGCCAGCACCTCGGGCCGCATCACGCGCGGCATCTCGGCCTTCAGCGCCGCGATCTCGCGCAGCGCCGGGATGCGGTGCGCCGGCAGCGCGTCGTCGTCGTCGTCCTCGGGCGGCGCCTCGGGCGCGGGGCGCAACGTCTCGGCCGGCGCCGTCTCGGTCGTCTTGGGCGCGGCCTTGCGCGACACGGCGGTGAACAGGATGTCGGGCGAGACCAGGCGCGGGCGGGCGTTGGTGGCGGCGATGATCGACGCCGGCGCCCGGGACAGCAGGAAGTCGCGCAGGTCGTCGTCGGCATTGTCGATGACGAAGCGCAGCAGGTCGTCGGCCGTGCCGATCACCGGCATGGCAGGGGTGGGCTTGGCCGCCGGGCCAGCCGGAGGCGTTCGCTGCCGCCGGCGCGGCAACAGGTTTGCGAGCATGGGACCCTCGTTACGTTGACGCGTGCAACCAACCCCGGAAAAAGCCGCAGGAACGCGAGACCGGCCTGCGGCAAGTCTGGGGAGGAATGGACAGAACGCGGGACGCGACGGGACACGACGCGACGAGACTGGCGCGACAAGACTAGGCACCGGCGCCTGCCGTGCGGGGCAGACGGCGACCGGCGCGGACGCGACGCAGGGCTGACGGAACGCGACGAAGACGCGAGGCGGCGCAACTCGGCTAGGCTGGCGCTGTCAACACCCAACCCGGAGCACGCGCACCATGGACAACCGGATGACGTTCGAGATCGGCGGGTCGAGCGGCGTGGTCTACGTCGTGACGGTCTGGCGCAGCGGCGAGGCGCTGGTCCTCACCTGCACGTGCGACGGCGCCAGGAACGGGGCAGCGTGCAAACACCGGCTGGCGCTGCTCGCCGGCGATGGCAGTGCGGTGATCGGCGGGGACCCCGCCGGCGTCGCGGCGATCGGCGGCTGGCTCCCAGGCACTGCGCTGGCAAACGCGCTGGCGGCCCTTGCCGAAGCCGAGGCTGCCGCCGAGACGGCGAAGCGCGCGGTGACGCAGGCCAGAAAGGCGCTCGGTCGGATCATGGCTGGGGCGGGCTGACGCGATCATGCCGCGGCCTCAGTGTCGCTGGTATTGCGCTCGTCAGGCCGATCGACCGAACCGACGAAGTCGTTGGCGGTGACGAGACCGCCGGTCTCGCGAGCAATCGCCGCGAGCTTTTCCGGCCGCGGCATACGCTCCCCGCTGACATAGCGCGTGACGCTGCTACGCTTGGCGCCGATGCGAGCGGCGAAGTCGTCGTGGGATACGTGATTAACTGCCAGCCATTCCGCCAAGGTCATTCGCGAATCTCCATGCTGCCATTGGTGACCATTAGTCACCAGTTGTCAACACCGATCCGGTGCCATTGCGGTCCTATCATGTTAGCTTGCCATTGCGATACTTGCGGGATGAGACGGATTCGCCTGAGAGAAACCCGCAAGGCGCGCGGCATGACCGTGCGCGGGCTGGCTGAAAAAGCCGGCGTCGATCACTCGATGCTGTCGCGCATCGAAAGCGGCGAAAGAGGCTTGTCCGTACCCATGGCAGAAAAACTAGCAGAGGCGCTCGATACCACCGCGGCGGAACTTCTTGGCATCGCTATGGCGCCGGGCGGAGCTGCACCCGCAGAGCTTCGCGAGGACGCGGAGCCGTTCACCTTCGACGAGGCGACGGCGGGCGACATGCCGATCGCCATCCGGCGTGCCGCGCGCGACACGGTCATCACCTATCGCCTGAAAACCGAGGCGTTGAGCGAACTCGGCTACCACGCGGGCAGCATCGTCTTCATCGACATCGGCGAGGCTGCCGTGTCATCCGTCAAGCCCGGAGAATGCGTGGTGGCGCAGCATTACCGTGACATGACGGCGGTGACCCTCATCCGGCAATTCGTCCCGCCGGCGCTCCTGATCACCAACAGCCGCACCGCGAACGCGAAGCCGCTGAACCTGGACGCCGACGACGTCGTCATCAAGGGCGTGATCGTCGGCGAGTTCCGTCGACCCAGGCCGACCTGACCTCAATCCTTGCCCAGCGTCGTCGCGACGCCGCAGCCCTTGAGCGCGGCGCCGATTCGCTGCCGTGAGCCACTCGCGCCAAAGTGCGAGACGTGGAACGTCTGGCCTCCGACCACGCTCGCGACCGAGATGCGCCGCTTCGCCGCGGCAATGCGCTCGATCAGCGTCACCGTCGATTTCCCGCGCGCCACAAACCGGAGCCGATTGACGCCGGCGACCTCGACGCTATCGGCCTCGGCCTCGAGGTCGGTCCGACCACCGCCGTCGATGATCACGGAAATGTTCGGTTTCAAGGCGTTGACCAGCGCCGCGGCGCCGTCCGTTCTCTCGTTCGTGCCGAATACGATGGCGACCGTATCAGCGTCGGGGCCCTCGCAGCGCACGCCGAGAACGGCTCCGCTGCTGGCGAGCGAGAAGACGAAGCGTTCGGTCTTCTTGTCGAACGGGTTGTCGTTTTCGCTGGCCATCCACTGGGCCGCGACCGGCGACGCGGCGAGCAGGAAAAATCCCGACAAAGCAAAGCATTTGAGCATGGCAACCCCCGTGGTCGGCTGAAGATACCACCGTGTTGCCATCCGTCTATTCCCGGATTGACACCATTTCGGCGGTTGACAAATGGTGCCAAATCGTCACCAATAAAGCAACCCGCTCCGGTTCGGCGTGCGGCGCAGCAGGCACCAGCCACCAGACGCAGCAGCAGCAGGCCACACATGACGCTCTCGCCCGTTCCCGATCTCGCCGAACTCTACCCGCACATGAGCGTCGAGATGCTCTCGCGCCACCTTGACGCGGTGGTTGCCGCGCTCGCCGCGCAAGGGGTCGAGATGACGCCGGTCGCCCAGGTCGGCCTCGAGGAGATCGCCGAGGCGATCATCGAGCACCACGCCCGCCATGACGTGCCGGCCTTGCACCGGCATCTAGCCCTCGTGAGGCCGTCGAGTCTCCAAGCGCCGGTTGGCTCTTTCGTGGCGCCTTCGGTTGCCCACATGGCAACCGGCGCGGCCATGCTCCACGCGCCGGGTGCCCAGTCGGCACCTGAAGGCGCAAACGAGGGAGCATTCTAATGCGCCCGCTCCTGCGCCTTGCCAATGGCACCCGCCTCGCCCACACCGCCGTCCGCGCCATCGACGCGCGCGAACTCAGCCGGCCCCACGTCGACCGCGACGGCCGCGAGTGGCCGGCCATGGTCGTGATCGAGACCCGCAACCAGATCCTGCGCGTGCCGTGCGCCAGCTTCGCCGAGGCGCTCGCCATGCGCGACGAACTCGGCGCCGACGTCGACGCGCTGCTGGTCGCCGACGGCAACCGGCGCCGGTTCAGCTTCGGCGGGGCCCACGGCGAGGAGGCCGAGGTCGAGATCGTGTCGATGGACAGCGCCTCCGGCGGCCGGCTCCCCGCAGGGGAGTCGCCGGAGGCCACGCGGAAGCTGGAGACAGTCCCATGAGCCGCACCAACGACGACGCCGCCGAGGCGCTGATGCACGCCGTGGCCGAGGCGCCGGGAGTGGCGCTGACGGCGGCCGCCACCGAGCGGGTCAGGGCCGATGTCCGCATGGTCCGGCGCCTTCTGGCGAGCCTCAACACCAAGGGAATGGTCACCGCCCAGCGCCTGCAGGTCGAGGACGCGCGCGAGGCCATCGAACGCATCGAGGCGGAGGTCCGGTGGGGATCTTCGCCGCACGGGAAGGTCGCAGGGCGCAAGCCCGAGTGACCGGGGCCGCGGCGCGGGGGGACTCTGCCGGAGGGCGTGCAGATCCGGGAACCGCGGCCCTCCTTCTTTGCGCCTTCAGGTGCCGACCAGCACCCGGCGCGTGGACGGCGAGAGGTGGGGGGCTGCATGACACGCGACGAGCAGACACGCTGGAGCCTGCGCCTCGCCGAGGCTGGCGGCGCGATGGTCGGCGCCGTGATTGCGGTGCTGGTCACGGTGATCGGGTCTCTGGCCGGCCTGCCGGTCATCCGGGCGGCGATCTACGGCATCGTGCTCGTCGTCGCGTGCGGCGTTTGCGTGCTGCTGGCCTGGAACAGAGCCGGGAGGCCGCGATGAAAGTCTCGCTCCGGGAGCAGGCCGAGGAGGCGCAGCGCGAGCTGGCGCGGCGGCACCGGTCGTTCTCGGGCCAGGTCAAGCACGGCCGGATGACCGAGGCCGAGGCGGCGGTCGGCCTCTCCCGCATGCGCGCCATCCGCGACACGCTGCGCCTTTTCGCCGAGCACGAGGACGCCGTTCGCGCCGCGCTCGAGCAATCCCTACGGCGCGCCATCGAGGCGCAGGAGATCGAGGCCCTGGCCTCCGATCCGCGGGTCGGCGCCATCTCCGACGCGTTTCCCGGCGCCGAGATCACCGCCGTCCGCGACCTGCCGGACGAGCCCGAACCCGGACACGACACCGATCACCAACCCGAGATGGAGGACGCCACGGCATGACCACGAAACCCGTCGAGCTGGTGCTCGCCAACACACTGCACGAGGATCTGTCGAAGATCGAGACGCTGCCGGAGCCGATCCGTTCGGCGGCGGCGCGCGGCGGCCCAAGTCGCGGCAGCCTCGTCGAGGGCATCGCGCGCAGCGCGCTGTGCAGGATCGCGCACGACGTGCCGATCGCCGTCGTCCTGCGCGCGCTGGCGGCGGCAGGCGCGCCGGGCACGTTGGCCGAGATAGAGGCGCGCATCGCCGCCGTCGAGGACCAGCGCCGCGCCGCCGTCCAGGACGCCACCGGCACGGAGGGCGCCACGTCATGATGGCATCGAACGAAGCCGCCGTGCTGTTGGGCATCCTGGTCGACAAAGGCATCATCACCGTCGGCGACGTTGCCGAGTTCGACCGGCGGCTGGCCGAGGTCCACGCTGCACAGCGTGCCGCCGTCCACAGCATCAACGGCCTGCCGGAAGCGAGCGGCGCGGGTGCTGTGTCGGCATCCGAAGCGCCACGAACGAGCGTGGGTGCTGTGTCGGCATCCGAAGCGCCACGAACGAGCGCGGGTGCTGTGTCGGCACCCGAAGCGCCAACGCAGGATCCCACGCCATGACCCCGCCGCTCGCCGAGCTGATCGCCTGGGCCCACGCCCAGGTTGCCGAGACGACGCGGCGCAATTTCCGCGACCTCGACACGCGCCGCATCGACGCGGAAGAGGCCCAGCGCCGGCTGGCGCTCGCCAAGGGCGTCGTCACGGCGCTGGAGGCATTCGCACGCAACGCGCCGGCGCAGGTGGCGGCGTCGTTCTGCGGCCCTTCGGTTGCCCCCTCCGCAACCGGGCAGGGATCGAGCCCAGCACTCGAGCCGGGGCAGATGCCGTCGCTCGAGGTGCATCTGCGCTGCGGCCAGGCGTGGCACCAGGATGCGTTCATGAACGCGCCGATGCTGATCGCCGGCAATCGCGCGGCGATGGCCGCCATCGTCGAGGTCGTCGCGACACGCATGGTCGATGTCGTCCGCCGCAGCGCCGGAGGTCGGGGGCAATGAGCAAGATCGAATGGACGGGCGAGACCTGGAATCCGATCGTCGGCTGCAGCATCGTCTCGCCGGGCTGCACGAATTGCTACGCCATGCGCACCGCCGCACGCATCGAGCGCATGAGCCCGATGCTCGCGCACTACAAGGGCCTGACACAGCCGTCAAAGGCCGGGCCGGTGTGGACGGGCAAGGTCGCCCTCGCTGAGGACGCGCTGCTCAAACCGCTCAAACGGCGCACGCCGACGACGTACTTCGTCAACTCGATGTCCGACCTGTTTCACGAGGACGTGCCGGACGCGTGGATCTTGCGCGTTCTCGACGTGATCCGCATTGCGTCCCACGACGGCGGATCCAACGTCGGCGCGATCGGACGCGGCGAGGGCGAGCACACGTTCCAATGCCTGACCAAGCGCAGCGCGCGCATGCGGTCGGTGATGTCTCGAATCCGATGGGACGGCGAACGGCTGCACCTGCTTGCAAAGGACGACGGCCGCGCCCGCGTGTTGCTTAAGAATTTGTGGCTCGGCGTTAGCGCCGAGGACCAGCGCCGCGCCGACGAGCGCATTCCGGATCTGCTCGCCACGCCAGCCGCCGTCCGGTTCGTCAGCGCCGAGCCGCTGCTCGGGCCGATCGACTTCACGCGCTCGGGGCGTGACGACACCGGGAACATTGCGACGGCGCTTGAGCCGCACGAGGTCGCCGGGCTCGTCGGTAACTGCATCGGCGAGATTCCGGCGCTCGACTGGATCATCGTCGGCGGCGAAAGCGGCCCCGGCGCGCGCCCCATGCACCCGGACTGGGCTCGTTCGATCCGCGACCAGTGCCAGAGCGCAGGCGTGGCGTTTTTCTTTAAGCAATGGGGAGCCTGGGAACCGGCACTCGACCGCGAGCGCGACGACCCGGATTGGCGGCGCGACTACACCAACAACTACGTCGACAGCGGCAAGTCCCAGTGGCTCAATCTTGACGGCGATCGGGGCTTTCACGGCGAGCGGTTCCACGTCATGCGCAACGTCGGCAAGGCCCGCGCCGGACGCCTGCTCGACGGCCGCACCTGGGACGAGATGCCCGGCCGCGCCGACAGCTACGTCGGAGACCTCGTCCTATGACCACACCCATACCCCACAAGCCGTCGCACTGGTGGCGGGTCGGCAGGAGCACGCCGAGGAAGCGCTACCCGCTGCGCTGGCGGCCCGGATCGACGCCGCCGCTGGTCGCCTGGGCCGAGATCCGCGACTGGGGCCAGATCACGATCCGGCGCCAGCCCAACGGCCGGCTCGAGGCCCGTATCGTCGACAAGACGCGCCAGCAGGCGACGGTGGTCGTGGCCAACCTCGCGACCACCGCCGACGCCAAGAAACGCAGCGCCGAGGCGGCGCAGGAGATGCTCGCCGCACGCCGCACGCCCAGCGCCGAGGTGGCACGATGAACAAGCCGGAATGGATCATCTCGGTAAACGCGCGGCACCGTCTGCCGGGCGACGGGCAAATGGCGACGTCGCACGTTCGCGGCATGGCCGCGTGCGAGGCCGCGTCGATCGTCGCCGACATCCTCGAGCCCAGGTCGTGGATCGAGGACGGCCGCGTCGTCATTTCGCGGGACGCGCTGCACCTGCTCGCGCTGCGCATCGAGCACATCGCCGCTCACGGCCTCGTGCCAGCCGACGGCGGCCTCGGCGACGGCATGGGGCCGCACGACACGTCCAACCCTAAGCCGGAGCCCGTGCGATGACCACCAAGGCCACCGCCGCCGCGTCGCTGGCAGGTGTCGGGCTGGCCCCGCGCGGGTTGACGCGCGAGCAGGCGGCGGCCTACGTCGGCCTGTCGCAGAACAAATTCGACGACCTCGTGCGCGACGGCGCCATGCCCAGGCCGAAGTGCGCCGGGTCTCGCCGGCTCTGGGACGTCCGCGCGCTTGACACCGCCTTCGACGCGCTGCCCGATGACCGGGGGACGGGGAGAGTCGGCGCCGGCACCGATGCCACGGGCGACGACGACGGCGACGTGTGGAGCCGCGCCCGTGTGTGAGGCGATGCACATCCGCTACCGATGGGTCCACGTCGACCGCGACCGGCACGGCAACGCCCGCGTCTATTTCTGGCGCCGTCCGGGCGCCAAGATCCGCATCCGCGAGACGCCCGGCAGCGAAGCCTTCGCGCGGCGCTACCGCGAGCTGGCCGACGGCGCCGCGCCGGAGCAGGCACCAGCCGCCGACGTCCTGCGCCCAGCGCCCGAGGGCACGTTCGGATGGCTCGTCGCGGCCTATGTCGGCTCGGCGGCGTTCCGGGGCCTCGGCGCTTCGACGCAGACCGTGCGCCGACAGATCCTCGAGCACTGCTGCCGCGAGCCCGTGGCGCCCGGCGAGACGGCGCTGTTCGCGCATTTCCCGCTTCCCCGGCTGAACCGCCGCGCGCTCGCCGTGCTGCGCGACCGCAAGGCCGACCTGCCCGGCGCCGCCACCGGCCGCGTCAAGGCGCTGCGCCCGATGTTCCGCTGGGCCGTGGCCGAGGACATCCTGGCCGCCGATCCGTCGCGCGATCTCGGCCGGGCCCGCGCCGCCGGCAAGGCCGCCACACCGTGGACGCCGGCCGACGTTTCAGCCTTTGAGGCGCGACACCCTGTCGGCACGAAGGCAAGGCTGGCGCTCGCGATCCTGCTCTACACCGGCATGCGCCGCTCGGATGCCGTGCAATTCGGCCGCCAGCACGTCAAGGACGGCTGGATCTCGAAGCCGCAGCACAAGGGCCGCGTGCGCCATCCGCAGCGCCTGGAGCTGCCCCTGCTGCCCGCGCTGGCCGAGATCATCGCCGCCACGCCGACCGGCGACCTCGCCTTCCTGGTCACCGACTACGGACGGCCGTTCGCCATCGCCGGCTTCGGCAACTGGTTTCGCGCGCGCTGCAACGAGGCCGGATTGCCGCACCTCTCGGCGCACGGCATGCGCAAGGCCGGGGCCGCTCTGCTCGCGGATCGCGGCGCCACCGCGCACCAGCTCATGGCGATTTACGGCTGGCGCTCGCTCGCCGAGGCCGAACTCTACACCCGCGCCGCCGACCGCAAACGCCTGGCGCGCGAAGGCCTCGCCCTGCTTGACGTTCCCACCGTGCCGAATGGTGGGAACGAACGCGACAAAAAACCGAACCGGATCAATGCACGGAGAAAGCCGTGGCGCGCCCTGCGGGAATCGAACCCGCCTTTGCAACGTGAAAGGCTGCCGTCCTAACCGATAGACGAAGGGCGCGCGCGGGGCGGACACTATTCAGACCCGGCCGCAGAAGCAAGCACAGAGACACGATTTTCGGTCGGCGCGCCCCATGACGCCGCGATTCGCTGAGCCGGTCTAACGAAGCAAAGGCAAGCCTCCGGCCGAGACGGCCAGATCCGAGACTCGGCCGTGCAGCATTTTTGCCTTCCCGTACGTGCTGTTGGCGCTTGCGGCCCCCTGCCGTTGCGCTTATCTCAGCGGCTCGCGGAGTATACGTGCCGAAAGGGCCGGGCGGTGGTCGCCTGCCTTGCCGCGAAGGACCTGAAAGGCATAATGATGGGCTACAAGGTCGCAGTCGTCGGCGCCACGGGCAATGTGGGCCGGGAGATGATGAACGTACTTTCCGAGCGGAAGTTTCCAGCCGACGAGGTGCATGCCATCGCGTCGCGCCGCTCTGTCGGCGTCGAGGTCTCCTACGGCGACGACACGCTCAAATGCCAGGACCTCGAGCAATTCGACTTCTCGAAAATGGACTTCTGCCTGATGTCGGCGGGCTCCTCGGTGTCGAAGGAATGGAGCCCGCGCATCGGCGCGAAGGGCTGCGTCGTGATCGATAACTCTTCGGCGTGGCGCTACGATATGGATGTGCCCCTGATCGTGCCCGAGGTGAATGCCGACGCGATCGCGGGCTACACCAAAAAGAACATTATCGCCAATCCGAACTGTTCGACGGCGCAGATGGTGGTGGCGCTGAAGCCCCTGCACGATGCGGCGCGGATCAAGCGGGTCGTGGTGTCGACCTACCAGTCGGTTTCTGGCGCCGGCAAGGAAGGCATGGACGAACTCTGGCACCAGACCAAGGGCAAGTACGTGCCCGGCACGGAAATGGAGCCCAAGAAATTTCAGAAGCAGATCGCCTTCAACTGCATTCCTCAGATCGACGTCTTCATGGAGGACGGCTACACGAAAGAGGAATGGAAGATGCTGGTCGAGACCAAGAAAATCCTCGATCCGAAGATCAAGGTGACGGCGACGTGCGTGCGCGTGCCCGTGTTCGTCGGCCATTCAGAGGCGGTCAACATCGAGTTCGAGACGCCGATGTCGCCGGAGTATGCGCGCTCGATCCTGCGCGAGGCGCCCGGCATCCTGGTGGTCGACAAGCGCGAGCCGGGGGGCTACGTGACTCCGGTCGAGGCCGCCGGCGAGTTTGCCACCTTCGTCTCCCGTATCCGCGAGGATGCGACGGTGGAAAACGGCCTCGTGATGTGGATCGTCTCGGATAACCTGCTGAAAGGCGCGGCGCTCAATGCCGTGCAGATCGCCGAGACCATGATCGAGCGCGGCATGATGCGGAAGAAGGCGGCCTGAGCCGACCTTTTCCGGCGACAGCGATGTCGAGGCGGGCTGCGATGCGGTCCGCCTTCGTCGTGAGGCGATGCTGCGCCGACTAAGCGGCGTTTGACAGTGCCGACGGGGCTGCCGCGGCTTCGCGTGGGGCGACGGCTGCCGCGAGACGGCTCGTCGCAAGCGGGTCGGCCTGTTGAGCGGCGGCCGCCGCCTCTACGATGTAACGGATGCCGGAGATATGGTGGGCGATCAACTCACGGGACCGCGCGCCAATGACCGAGAAATCGATGGCCGCGATTTCGGCCTCGATCTCATCCAGACAAAGATTGACGTGTCCGACCATTGTGTACGCTCCAGACGCAAGGACAGCTCCAGCCGGTGAGCTTGCAGCAACAGGCTTAGCAAACCGTTACCGGGCCGGAACTGCTCGCCTCCAGGCCGAGACAAATGGCTCGGGCGAACGGTCCGCCTCCGGGCGGGGATAGGCGCTACCCGGATCGGCCGACCTCCATCAGCAGCCGTTCGGTGCGCGCCTCCTCGATGCGATTGGCAAAGCGGCGTGCCTCGTGCTCGTCGCGGACGGTCTTGGCGAGCGTGAAGGCGGAGCCGACCAGGAAGACGCTCGCCATCGCCATGTAGCCCTTTACGAGGAAGTCGCCAGGCTGGAACCAGATGCCGAGGCCGGTCATGAAGGCGGCGACGGCAAACTGGCTATACGAGAACGTCGTCCAAGCACTCGTGTGGGTGCCTTGGGCCGGGGATTGGCTGACAAGCGTGGGGCTGGTCACGGGACTGCTCCTGGTGGTGGTTGCGGTTCGGCTGGTGGTGTTTTTGGCCAACGCGTGTCGCTCATGGGGCGTCGGGGCGCGCGGCCACATCTGATGGCGATACCTGTTCGCGAGGCGCCGCAGCGGACCGGCTCTGTTGCAGGCGGGCCAGAACATCGGCTGGTCGGGTCTTGAGCGAGGGTCCAAAGCCGGCGTCCCGCAGGCGCTGATCGAGGCCTCTGCCCGATGCCTCCGTATCGAGCTCTTCGGCGGCCGCTGCAACATCCTCGGCCTTGATGTGGCCTTCCCGGATGCGGGCCAAGGTCGCCTCGGCTTCCCGCAGTGCCCCGGCGCCGGTCGCGAGGGCTCGCCGCCCGTTGGCTCCTGCGCGGCGCAACGCCTCTTGCGCACGTGCCATCTCGAGGCCACGCCGAAGATCGACAAGCCGACGGCGTCCATCATCCGCCAGTTGGCGAAGGCGGGCGATGTCGAGATCGAAGCGGACGGCTGCGGCGTGCCGGTCCGAGCGCTCGTCCTCGGCGGCGGCGATCACGGTGGCCGCCTCCTCGGCGAGATCGTTGCGGTTGCCATTGATCGCTGCAATCGCGCTCTTTTCGAGTTCCGCGATGCGATGGTCGAGCGCTTCCACGGCACGCGCCTCGGACGCCCGATGGGCCATGGCGCAGGCCAGTTCGCGCTTCGAGTGCTCGAGTGCGGTCGCCGCGTCGCGGAGCTGCTGCTCGAGGATACGAATGGCGTGCGCCTCGAATACGGCGTCCTCGGCTTCTGCTGCCGCGCCGCGGATCAAGTAGGACAGGGCTTTGAACATGAACGTGCTCCTCGTGACGCGCTACTCCAAACAGGTGCAGGCCGGTGGCGCGCCCACTCGAGCCGGCGACACGAACCCCGTCCACGTGTTGGTGCTCACGTGAACTTAGTTCATTTCAACACGTACCTCATTTGTGAACTTAGTTCAAGGTCATAATGAACATTGTTTCGTCGACGCCTCAGAGACGGTTAAGCCTCTCTTGACGAGAAGAGATTACCGAAGCACCAGATTGGCGTTGCCGGCGAGGAGCCGCACACACCCTGCGCTCCGAACTGTTGGAACGAGGACGCTTCGACATGAGCGAGACGGGTTACCGAGAGAACTTGCGAAGCGAGGTCATCGCCAAGGCCGGCGCCCTGATCGAGCGTGAAGGTCTCTCCGCACTGCAGGCGCGGCGGATCGCGAGAGAGGCCGGCTGTGCCGTCGGGACACTGTACAATCTCTTCGGGGACATCGACGGGCTCGTCATTGCCGTCAACGCCGAGACGCTCGGCATGCTTGGCGCGAGGGTCGGCAATGTCGGAGATGAACTCGACCTCCTCGCCCTTGACGAACGGCTGACGCGGCTTGCGTTGGCATATGTGGACTTCGCCTTATCCAACCAGCGCCGATGGGAAGCGGTGTTCGATCATCGCCTGCCCCCGGGGCGCGAGGCGCCGGCCTCTTACCTGGAAGATCAGAACAGGCTTCTCGGGGTGATCGAGGCCGCAATCGGCGATTGGGTGCCCGAAGGGGATGGGCAGCGAGGCCTAACGGCGCGGGCGCTCTTCGGGTCGGTGCACGGCATCGTCGCGCTAGCGCTGGACAATCGGCTCGGCGGTCGATCGCATGCCGAGTTGCAGCAACAGGTGAGGCTAATCGTGAGGCTCGCCGCGCAGGGACTGACCAGGGGAAATCCGGGTCAGCCGTGCTGACTGCCAAAGGCCCGCGCGATCCATCACGGCAGAAAGCCGACCTACTCAGATGTCTCGGGCTCGCTCGCCTGCTCAGCCGCCAAGCTGTCGATGATCACAGCGAGATCGGCGAGGAACTGATCGCGGCTCGATGGGGGGAGAACCTCGAGGATGCGGTCGTCGACACGCCGGACGAGCGGCTCGCAGGCCTTGAGAACCCTCCAGCCCTCCTCCGTGAGGCGGACTGCGTAAGCTCGGGCATCTTCCTTTGTCCGCCGTCTCTGCAGCAGACCCTTCTTGAGCATGCGCCGAACGATATCGGCGAGCGTGGAACGGTCGACGCCCGTGCGATCAACGAGCTGCGTCTGGCTCAGGCCTTCATGCTGCGAGACCGTCAGCAGCACCGCATACTGCCGAGGCGTCAGATCGGACTCTCCGATCTCACCTTGAAACACGTCACCGGCGCATTGTCCGGCACGATGAAGGAGATGAATTGGCGAACGGTCTAGACGTCCACTGCCGGGCTCGCGCTTCATGTGTTCCAATTTTTTGTTGGAGCAGGATCACCTGCCGACGGCCACCACTGAGTCCAGCACCCGCTCGTCGTCCGGCTTTACGCCGAATGAATAAGGAGATGCTTCGCTTTAAAGAAAGTAGCTTCGGCCCCCTCAAAATCAAAGCTCATTGTTCCAATCCAGTTGACGAATTGTGAAGACCTGCGGTCGACTTGACACACCGGGGTACCTCAACACTTTGCGGCCTTGTCAGACTCATCAGGTGGTTGCGCCGCATGCCGACGAATCAAGCCCCACTGACAAGCGAAAAACACCATCGTCAGTGGCAGAATTCCGAACACCTTGAAGCTCGCCCAGGTGGCCTCGCTGAGATTGCGCCAAACGACCTCATTGAGCATCGCGAGAGCGATGAAAAAGAGTGCCCATCGGATCGTCAGCAACCGCCACCCTTCATCGGTGAGGCGCAGGGCCTCGCCGAGCAGCAGCTTCAGAAATGATCTACCCATCACCAGACCGGCAAGCAGAACAGCCGCAAAGATCAGGTTGACGATCGTCGGCTTCATCTTGATGAAGCTCGGGTCATGAAGCCAGAGGGTCATTGCGCCGAACCCCTCCACGAGAAGGGTCGTCGCGATCAGCGTCGGGGACACGTGGCCGAGCAAAAGGCGCGCTGCCACCACGGCGACCAGCATGGCCACCATCAGCATGCCTGTCGCCCAGTAGATGTCGCCGAGTACGTAGGCGGCAAAAAAAACGATCAAGGGCCCAAGATCGATCGCGATCTTCCACATCTGACGCGGATCGGTTTTCGGCGTCGTCTCGTTGGGGTCGTGCTCGGTCATGGCATCCTTCCCAGAGGTCGCTTGGTCCATCCGAATCAAGGCTCGGCGGCGAACTGGCAGGACAAACGGGATCAGGCACGCAACACGACCGATGCGCAACACGATCCGGCAGCGCTCAAGTCCGCTTGACTGCCCAATTTGCACGTCACCGCGATCGTCAGTTTCGCGAGATCGGGGCCGTTGCCTCGACCACCTTTTCGGGCAATCGATATCCCTGCATCGCGCGAACCTGCCAAACAAAATACAGCGTCGTCAGAGGCATCACGATGAACAGCTTGAAAATCATCCAGATGTCGAGGCCATCCAGCACTTCCTTGCGCATCAGCCAAGTCCACGCCTCGGGGCAAGGTATGCTCGCCGTGGCAAATCCGAGGCGAACGGCTTCGTTGGCCAGAGCCGTGACGAGAAAGAAGATCGCCGCGTTGCGCGTCAGTAGCCGCCAGCCTTCCTCCTTGTAGTGAAACGTCTTTCCAAACACGAACTCGAAGAAGTACTTGCGTTGCATCAGCCCGATAAAGAAGACGACCGCTACGAGCGAATTAAAGATCGTGACCTTGATCTGGACCCATTTCGGATCGCCCGTAAGCAGGGTCAGCGCGCCGAACGTCACCGTGACGGCCCCGGCGATGAACGGCATGATCGGCGGTCGCTTCAGAACCACCAGCGAGGCGACCAGCGCGACGACCGTCGTCGCAACGAGTGACCAGACTCCCGCTTCAACACCGTAGGCAAAGTTCACCACGAACATCGTCACGAGAGGACCGATCTCGCTCGCGATGTTCAAGGATTGCTCAGCATTGAACGGGTACCAGTGACGTCTGCGGCTCATCTTGCGACGCTCGACCTCGGTTGGCGAAACCCCACCTGTTTCCACTATCTAGCCCTTATCCGTTAACTTGACGCGATAGCGCGCGCAAACTCTGCCGGGGAAAACGACTGGAGGTCGTCCACACCCTCGCCCACCCCGATAGCGTGAACCGGAATGCGATGCTTGGCAGCGATCGCGACGAGAATGCCACCCCGGGCCGTGCCATCGAGCTTGGTCATGATCAGGCCCGTCACGCCAGCCTTCTCTCGGAACACCTCGACCTGGGACAACGCGTTCTGCCCGGTGGTCGCGTCGAGGACCAGGACGCAGTCGTGGGGAGCGGTTGGGTCCAGCTTGCGCAGGACGCGAATGACCTTCTCAAGTTCGCCCATCAGCGCCTGCTTGTTCTGCAGCCGCCCGGCCGTGTCGATCAGTAGAACATCGATGGCCTGCTCTTTGGCATCCTTCAGCGCATCAAATGCCAGCCCGGATGCGTCGGCACCCACGGGTCGGGCGATAACCGGGACGCCCGCTCGGTCCCCCCAAATCTTCAACTGGTCGATGGCGGCGGCCCGGAACGTGTCCCCAGCCGCAAGCATCACCTTCAACCCTTCGCGACGAAACCGCTCCGCGAGCTTACCGATCGTCGTCGTCTTGCCGGTCCCGTTGACACCAACCACCAACACAACGTGCGGACGACGTGTCGGGTCCACCGTCAGCGGGCGGGCTACCGGCGACAGCACCCTTTCAACCTCGGTCGCGAGAATCTCCTTCACCTCGTCGGCCGAGATGCCCTTCTCGAAACGTCCCTTGCCGATCGCCCCGGTGATCGCCGTTGCCGTTTCGACGCCGAGGTCGGCTTGAATCAGCAGATCCTCGAGATCCTCCAGAGTCGCCGCATCGAGCTTGCGCTTGGTGAAGATCGACGTGATGCCTTCGGAGAGCTTGGACGAGGTCTTCGCCAAACCCGTGCGGAGCCGCTGGAACCAGCTTCCCTTCACCGGTTGCTCGACGGTCTCCGGCTGCGCAGCGGCGGGATCTTGCGATCTTGGCTCGAGCGATGGTTGGACCGACACTGGCGCCACGGCTTCCGCGGCGGGCGGTTCTGTGGCAGGCAGCGCGCCTCCGCGCTGATCCTCGACCTCGGCGGTTCGCTCTTCGAGCGGCACTGCCGGCTGTCTTTCAACGATTTCGGCGGCCGGCTTTTCTGCCTCAGCGGGCACAGTTTCGCGACCGCCGAACAGGCGGCCGAGAAATCCGCGCTTCCTTTCACGAGGCTCGTTCACGCCGTGACCTTTCCGATAAGCCGGCGCCCGTCGTGACCCGCGATCGTCGCTGAAGCTATGGAGCCGGGCTCCAGTCCGTCCAACGCCACCTCGGCGAAGTCCGGGGCGCGACCCAGTCCATCACGCTCCATGAGCACCTCGATCGACCGTCCCACCTGCCTGGAAAGATGCCGGGCCAATGCCGTGTCACCCTTATCCCGCAGCAGTGCCGCTCGGTCCTTGACGATCCGCCGCTCGACCGGCGGCATGCGCGCGGCCGGCGTCCCGTTCCGAGGCGAGTAGGGGAAGACGTGCAGATAGGCAAGGCCGCATTCGTCCACCAGATCGAGCGAACGCGCAAACATACTGTCGGTCTCTGTCGGAAAGCCTGCGATCAGGTCGGCTCCGAACGCGATATCGGGCCTGAGACGGCGCGCATCCGCACAAAAGCGGATCGCGTCGGCCCTCAAATGGCGACGACGCATGCGCTTCAGAATCATGTCGTCACCCGCCTGCAGTGACATATGCAGGTGCGGCATCAGCCGCTCTTCCTCGGCGAGTGCCGCCAGCAGGTCGAGGTCTGCCTCGACCTGATCGATCGAGGAGAGGCGCAGACGCTTCAGCTCGGGAACATGCTTCAGAATCTGGCGAACAAGTCGGCCGAGCGACGGCGTCCCAGGCAGGTCGCCGCCCCACGAGGTGATGTCGACGCCCGTGAGCACGACCTCGCCGTAACCTCGCTCCGCGAGACGGCGGATCTCGGCGACGATCTCGCCGGCCGCGACGGATCGGGACGGACCGCGAGCGAACGGAATGATGCAGAAGGTGCATCGGTGATCGCAACCGTTCTGCACCTGGACATAGGCCCGTGCCCGGGTGCCGAAGCCGTCGATCAGGTGGCCGGCGGTCTCGCGGACCGACATGATGTCGTCGACCCTGACGCGCTCGAGACGATTACCGGCGAGAGCATCCCACGTTGCGCGGCTCGTCTTCTCCGCGTTGCCGACGACGTGGTCGACCTCAGGCATCCCAGCGAACGTCTCGGGCTCGATCTGAGCAGCGCATCCCGTCACGACGATGCGGGCATCCGGCTGCTCACGTCGTGCGCGGCGGATGGTTTGGCGTGCCTGGCGGACGGCCTCTGCCGTGACCGCGCACGTGTTGACGATGACCGTCTCGCCAAGACCTGCCGCATCGGCCTGCTCGGACATGACCTCGGATTCGTAGCCGTTCAGCCGGCATCCGAGTGTGATGACGCGGGTTCCCGTCATGTCCTGCCTCACACCGGACCAGCCGTCGCCGGACCGAGCCGAAAGACGCCGGTATGCTCGAACTCGGCCGGGCCAGTCATGCGAACGTGGTCGTCGGCACCCCACTCGATCATGAGCGGGCCACCGGGAACCGTGACGGTGACGCGGCGCCCGGTCAGGTCGAGCCGCACCGCTGCCACCACCGCTGCGCACGCGGCTGATCCGCAAGCTCTTGTCAAGCCGGCCCCGCGCTCCCAGGTGCGAAGGCGGATCTCCGTTCTCGACTGGACGTGCGCGAGCGAGATGTTGGCGCGCTCGGGAAAGATCGGGTGGAACTCGAGCAGCGAACCGTGGCGGGCGAGATCGTGGCTATCGACGTCGTCGACCCAGAAGATCACATGAGGGTTGCCCATGTTGACGGCAGACGGAGAATGCAAAACGGGAGCGTCGATAGGACCGATCTGGAGTTCAATGCAGCGCGTGTCGTGGAATGGCTCCGACAGTGGGATCTCGTCCCAACGCAGGCGCGGGCGACCCATGTCGACGGTGATGCGGTCGATGCTCTCGACCGTGACATCGAGAAGGCCAGCCGCCGTCTCGAAGCGCTGTTTCATGCGACCACTCACAGACGCGACCTGCCACCCGACGCATCGCATGCCATTGCCGCAGGCGCCTGCCTCGGAGCCGTCGGTGTTGTAGATTCGCACGAACGCCTCAGTTCCTGGCGTCCGAGGATCGTGCAGCACCATCATCTGGTCAAAACGCCATTGGGAGGTGGCCGCGATGGCGCGTACGTGATCGGCTGCCAGCACCCGCCTCGAGCCACGCAGATCCGCGACGACAATCTCGTTGCCGAGACCGTTCATCTTGACGAGCGTGAGGTCGTCGGCGCCGGGGGCGGGACCCGCCCCCCCGAGAATTGCTGTGCTCTGTGACATGCGCCCTTATATGGCGCCACGACACCACATGACAATCGGCGGGCAGCGAGCAACTATGCGTGATCATCGTTCAGATCCAAATCCCCCGTCGTCATGGGTGCGACGGTTCATCACTGGCGCCCCGGCGGGCGGCCGGATGTTGGATGTCGCCTGCGGCGGCGGGCGCCACGTTGCCCTCGGGCTCGAACATGGCCTTGTTGTCACAGGCATCGACCGCAGCCTGACAGGTGTTGCCCGTTTCGCCGGCGATCCTCGCGTCACCCTGATCGAAGCGGATCTGGAAACCGGCAAGCCTCTTCCGTTCGCGCATGACCGCTTCTCGGCGGTGGTCGTCACCAACTACCTGTGGCGGCCGATCCTCGACGCGATCGTGGCTGCGGTCGCCGATGACGGTCTCCTCATTTACGAGACGTTCGCGGCGGGAAACGAGAAATTCGGCCGACCCTCGAACCCGGATTTCCTGCTGAAACCTTCCGAGTTGATCGACGCGGCGCACCCACGGCTGGTGCCAGTGGTCTACGAGCACGTTCAGCTCGACGCGCCAACCCGCATCGTCCAGCGCATCTGCGCCGTCGGCCCAGAGCACGCCTGGCGAGCCACAGGTGCACCGGGGTCGCTCCAGGTTTAATGGCCGTCGGCTTCGTCCGTTTGCCGATCAGCGCACCAGCCGGACCACTTGCTTGCCGACGTTGCCGCCCGACAGCATGTTGATGAAAGCGGCCGGTGCCTGCTTGATGCCGTCTGCCACCGTTTCGCGGTAGCGCAGGCGGCCTTCCCGATGCCACCTCATCAATTGGTCGAGCGCCTCGTCGCGTCTCGCCAAATGGTTGCTGATGCGGAAGCCCCGGATCATGACGCATTTATCCAGCAGCACGCCGTAATTGCGCAGACCGTGCCGCTCGCTCGTATTGTACTGGGAAATCTGGCCGCAGACCGGTACACGCGCGTTCTGGTTCAAGGTGAGCAGAACAGCATCGAGGATCTCACCGCCGACGTTGTCGAAATAGATATCGACGCCCTGCGGCGTCGCATCGGCGAGTGCCGGTCCGACCGGACCTGCCTTGTAGTCGATGCAAGCGTCGAAGCCGAGATCCTCGACCACATGACGACATTTTTCGGCGCCGCCGGCGATCCCTACTGCGCGGCACCCCATGATTCGCGCGATCTGGCCCACTGCGCTGCCGACGGCGCCGGCCGCGGCGGAGACGACGACCGTTTCGCCCGCCTTGATGCCTGCGATGTCGACGAGGCCGACCAAAGCGGTCGCGCCCGATTGGCCGATGAGGCCCAGCCCCAGCGACAGGGGTTGAAGATCGGGCGGCAGCTTTCTCAGCCCGTCGCCTCCGAGGACGACGTGCTCCCGCCAACCGAACTCGCTTTGCACGGCATCCCCAGGTTTGAAGCCATGATGGCGGCTTTCGATGACGACGCCGACTCCGCGCCCGACCATGACATCACCGATCTTCAACGGGCTGGCATATTGGCCATGCCCCGCGCCCATCATGCGGCGGAAGTAGGGGTCGATCGACAGATAATGCGTGCGAACGAGCACCTCACCGTCGCGCGGCGCGGGCACCGGCGCCTCCACGATCCGAAAGCAACTCGCGTCCGGCATGCCTTCGGGCGCCCGCACGTAGATGATCTCCCGGTGTGTCGTCATGCGTCGTACCTCTCTCGACCCTGCAGCCGACAGGGCTTCGCACGATCGCACCTCGCGGAACGGGACGGAAGAGGATGACGATCGCCTAAGCCCGGAACGACGATCAAGCCCGATCGGTCGGGATCCACCACATGAAGGCCGAGGCGGCGACAGCGGCGAGGGCCACCCCTGAAAGCAGGACAGGAGCCGTCATCCCAGCCGACAGGAGTGTGACGGCCACCGAAGCCCAGGCGACAGAAACGGCCAGCACCTTGATGGGGAGGCGAATGGCGCGACGTTCCTCGAAGCGGTGCGCCTCGGCGAGCGCATGACTGAGCAGTGGAACGCGGTGCAATTGCCGCAACAGCACTTCGCTCGATCGCGCGAAGGCCCAGAGCGCGACCAGTACGAACGGCGTCGTCGGCAAGCCGGGCAAAATCGCGCCAGCGATCGCGAGGGCCGTGGCGATGCACCCGATCAGGACCAGGATCGCTCGTTTAATCATCACGTGCTGTCCGATCAAGATCGCCCATGCCTCAAGGTCGACAGAGCGGCGCACCGGGCGCCCAGATAAACGGGCGCCAGCGTGATCCGCGAGCCATTGGCCGGATTGCCCGCCTGCAATCTTCGTTCATGCCACCTCCAACACACTAGTTACAGTCGACTTGCAAGCTCGCGGCACGTTGGGCGCTTCCAGGTCAGGGTCGGTCCACACGCGTGTCGCGCAAAGCTTGCTCGATCCGAACGGGGTGAGGCTCGACAGAGACCCGTCTGCTTCGATAGGCTCTTGGGGTCGGGATCGCGCGCGCACCCGGCACTCAACGCCCAGGAGGCTTCGCGCATGTTGCAGTCGACTCATGGAAACGGCACGAGCCCCGCTCTTCCCATCACGATCTATTCGGACGTCATCTGTCCCTGGTGCTACATCGGGAAGCGACGCTTCGAGGCGGCGCTCGGGGCGCCCGGGATGCCGGAACGGATGGACATCTCCTGGCGGCCGTTCGAGCTCAATCCGGACATGCCCAGCGAAGGCATGGAACGCAGCGCCTACAGGGCGGCCAAGTTCGGCGCGGAGAAAGCGCGGCAGCTCGATCAGCAGATGGCTGCGAACGGCAGCGAGGCCGGCATAGCTTTCGCGTTCGACAAGATGAAGCGGACGCCGAACACGCGGCTCGCCCATCGGCTGATCTGGCAAGCCGAGCGAGCCGGCCGGGAGGCCCAGAACGCGGTCGTCAACCGCCTGTTCGAAGGCTATTTCGAAGAGGGGCTCGACATCGGCAAGAAGGACATTCTGATCGCCATCGCAAAGGACGCGGGCCTCGACGGCAAGGTGGCGAAGACCGCGCTCGAGGCGGAGCATACACTCGAGGCCGTGCTCGATCTCGAAGATGCCGGCATTCGCATGGGCATTCGCGGCGTGCCCTTCTTCCTGTTGATCGACAAGTACGCCATTTCAGGTGCGCAGCCGCCCGAGCTTTGGCGCGATGCCCTGCCGAAGATCGCGGCCGAGTTTGCAGGCGCCGCCGCCTGAGCGCCAAGCGGCGACTCAGACAGGCGAGGGACCGCTGAGGAGCCGGGGAAGCTCAGCTAGGCTCTCAATCCGGTGGTGGGCCTCGCCGGCTTCAGGCCAGTCCCATTGCGCGCGGCCCCAAGGGCCCCGCCGGATCAGAATGGGCCACATGCCGGCTGCCCTGGCTGGGAGCACGTCATTGTCCACGCGATCACCTACGTAGGCGATCTGATGCGGCGCCAGGCCAGCGGCCTCGATCACCTTCACGAAGAACGCCGGATCGGGCTTCGAAACGCCCCACCCCTCGGACGTCGCGATGAAGTCGGCCGCGAGCCCGCTTTCGCGCAGCATCGCTTCGGCTGATGCCGGCTGGTTGCCGACAATGCCGATGAAATAGCCGTTCGATTTGAGGGCGGCCAAAGTGTGGGCCGCATCGTTGTAGAAATCGTGAGGGCCGATCACGAATTTCTTGCCCTCGGCCTCGCGCTGAGCTCGGGCGGCTTTGAAATCGAACCCGGGCTTGACGGCGGCAAACACGTTCTTTACCGGCTGGCGCTCGGCCATCGCCGCCTCGATCCGCTCCATGAAGAACTCGTAGCTTACCTCCATCCGCATGGCGTAGTCGCGGTAGAGACGATGCTCATCGACCAGCGTCTCCCCGACATCGAAAAACACCGCGCGGATGGGCATGCAGATCGTCTCCCGTCTTGCTGGTATGGCGAGTTCGATGGTCGTGCCGGCCTCAGTAGATCGTCACGCCGCTGTCGACCGACATGATCTGGCCTGTCGTGATCGCCGCCTCGTCCGATGCCAAGTATACGGCCATGTTGGCGATGTGGATCGGCTGTCCGAGACCGAACAGGTGGCTCTCGGCGAGCTTGCTGATGCCGGGATTGGTATCGAGCAGCTTCTTCACGCGGTCGGACAACGTGACGGACGGCGCGATCGCATTGACGCGGATCTTCTGCTTGGCATGGTCGAGCGCCATGGCGCGCGTCAACGAGGCCACGCCGCCCTTTGCCGCGCCATAGGCCGCACGGCCGGGCACCGCCATCAAGGCGAGGTTGGAGGCCATATTGATGATCGAGCCGCCGCCGGCCTTGGCAATCTCAGGGATCGCGACCTTCGAACACAGGAAGGTGCCGAAGAGGTCGAGCTTGATGACGCGCCAGAACTCCTCCTCGGAGGCCTCCGTGACGGGGCCATCCTGAGGTGTCGAGCCACCGGCGTTGTTGTGCAGAACGTCGAGCTTGCCGAAGCGCCGAATGGTTTCGGCGACGGCTGCCGTCACGGACGCCTTGTCGGTCACATCGCAATGGATGAAGTGCGCGTCGCCTCCCGCGTTGCCGCCCAGGGCACGGGCCGAGGCAGCCGCGGCTTCGCCCAACTCGCGATTGATCTCCAGTACGGCCACCTTGGCGCCTTCCTCGACGAAGCGCTCCGCTGTTGCGCGGCCGATGCCGCCACCGGCGCCAGTGATGAGCGCAACTTTTCCTGCGAGACGTGGGCCGGGCATCGATGTCCTCCAGATCTGGAATTTGAGTGATCGTCGCGCATACCCCGCGTCGAGGCAACGATCTCTACTTTCGATCAAATCGAAAGCCAGCCGCCGTCCATGGCGATGGGCTGGCCTGTCATCTCGCTGGCGGCGTCCGAGCACAGGAACACGATCAGGTCGGCGATCTTTTCGGGCGGCACGAAGCGGCCGGACGGCTGGCGGGTTTTCAGGAACTGGCGGGCCGCCTCATCCCAGTCGAGACCGTCGCGGCTCATGCGCTCGCGCACTTGGCGTTCGGCGTGGGGCGTCATCACGGAGCCGGGCGCGATCGAGTTGCAGGTGATGTTGTCGGCCATGGCCTCCAGGGCCACCGCCCGAGTCAGGCCGACGAGACCGTGCTTGGTCGCCACGTAGTCGCCGCGTCCCACGGTGCCAGTCAGGCCCCAGCTCGAGGCAATGTTGATGATGCGCCCCCACTTGCGGGCGCGCATGCCGGGAAGCGAGAGCTTGATCAGGCGGAACGGCGCCGTGAGGTTGATGGCGACGGCGCGTTCCCATGCGTCGTCCGGCATCTGGTCGATGGTATGGAAATTGCGCGTGGCGGCATTGTTGACCAGGATCTCGATCGGGCCGAGCTGGCGCTCCGTCGCGTCGAAGAGGGTGCGCACGTCGTCGGATTTGGCAAGGTCGGCGCCATGGAATGCGGCCGGGTTGCCGGCGATCGCCTCGACCTCGCGCCGCCTCGCCTCGCACTCCTCGGGCGTGCCGAGGCCGTTCAGCATGACCTTGCAGCCCTGCCGCGCGAGGGCTTTCGCGATCTCGATACCAATGCCGCCGGTCGCGCCGGTGACGAGGGCCGTCTTGCCGGCGATACCGGAATTCATCGAAAGGGGCGGCGCTGTCATCAAGCCTCGGGGGGTTCAGCGATCAGGGCCCGCATTGTTCGAATGCCGAACCCGACACGTCAACCCGAAGGTGCGGCAAACGCCCTCAGATCTTTACAGCCGGGGCGTCTTCGACGAAGACGCGGTCGAGGCCCAGGCTGTAGGAGCGCTTCTCCTGCAGGCCGAAGCGGCGGCCGATCAGGTTTCCCGGGAACCTGTCGAGCGCTCCATTGTACTCGCCAACGGCGAGGTTCAGGAAGCGGCGGGCCGCCGAGATCTTGTTGTTCACGTCGACGATCTCGCCGCGCAACTCGCTGAAGTGCGACCCGGCCTGGATCGTGGGGTTCGCCTCGACGACGGCGAGCAGCCTGACGATCGAGGCGGTCAACGCCGACTCGGCCTCCAGCTTGTCTGTGGAACCGACGGCGCGAAGGGCTTCGGCCCGCGCCTTCATCACATTGTCGATGATCGACTTCTCGTGGCCGGCGAAGCTGCGCACGGTCTCGACGAGGCTGGGGATGACATCGTGGCGATGCCGCAGTTGCACGTCGATGTCGGCGAAAGCCTGCTCGCAGCGGCGCGCGAGTGTAGCCAATCGGTTGTAGATCACCATCATGACCAGCATGGGCAGCCCCACGACGGCCACTGCAAAGAGGGCAAGCCAAACCACGCTCGACATTTCCGGCACCGTTCTTAAGGACGCGATACCGGAGCAGGATAGCCGCGGCAGGTAAACCTCTGCTGAAGGAGGACAGACCGAGACTTCGCTGACCCCTCGGTCATGCTGAGCGGTGTTCGAGGAAAATTAGGTCTTGTTCGCTAACGTCCTGACCAACTCGTGTGTTCGAGAATGTTCAGCGTCCTGAGGGGGTCGTCATGAGTGAGTCTCTGGTTCTGCGCGTGAAGCGCCTGGTTTCCGGCAGCGTCAACGGCCTCGTCGACGCCCTCGAGACGGCCAACTCCGAGGTGGTGATGCGTGAGGCGATCCGCGAGATCGAGCGCGCGATCGACGATGTTCGCGAGGAGCTGGGTCACGTCATCGCTAACCGCCACCAGACGGTGCGCCACCTTGACCGGGCCAAAACGAAGCTGACCGAACTCGGCGACCGCGCGAAGCTGGCCGTCGAACAGGGTCGCGACGATCTTGCGGAAGCCGCGCTCAGCCGTCAGTTGGACCTCGAAGGCGAGATCCCCACCCATGAGGCGCGCCTCGGCGACCTTTTTGCCAAACAGCACGAGCTCGACGGCTATATCGCCGCTCTCGACGGCCGCAAGCGGCAGATGGAAGCCGACATCACCGCATTCGTCGCCGCTCGCGAGACGGCTGCAGAAGCTGCCGGTACTGTCGGCGGCGTCGCCAACGATGCCGAGCGGCGCGCCGACAAGGCCCAGGCCGCGTTCGAGCGCGCCATGAACGGTCCGCTCGGCGCTGCGGCTTCGACCAAGACCGACCGTGAGACTATGACCAAGCTCAACGAACTCGATCGACTTTCGCGCTCGAGCCAGGTGGCCGACCGGCTAGCCGGCCTCAAGCGCCGGATGCAGCAAGCCGGCTGATACGAGCGACGATCTCAGACGTCACCGATACTCCAGCGGGGCGGCACGTGAACCGCCTCGTCTCACGTGGCGATTGCCCAAACTCGAGACGAAGACTGCGGGAGTGCCGCGGATGCAGAAGCGTGCCGCTCTCTTCAGCCACATTCAGAAGAACAATCTCAAGACGCTGGCGCTGCTTGCACTGTTTCTGGTGCTCTTGATTGTTTCTCAGATCGCGATCCTGCTGGTTCCAGTCGCGATGAACAAGAATATCCTTTCGCGCTTCGAAGGAGTTGAGCAGAGCTTCGAGCGATCCGAACAACCGCGCGATTTGGCGAAGCCGCCCGCGCACGGCGACAGCGATAGGACAAACGCTACCGGCCACCCCAAGGCTCCTGTCGGCTCCGGGTCGCCAGCTGGTGGCTTGAAGCCGATCAACAGCGATAGTGCCAGTCTGCTCGAACAGACCGGCCCAGGGCTCACGTCTCGCGTCCAAACGGTCCGGACACCCGAAACGCGTCAGCATTCCAGCGGCTGGGAGATGCTCACCGAGCATCCGCTCTCGCGCTACTGGTACGTGATCATCGTCGTCGGGCTTGCCTACATCGCGCTCAGCTGCTGGAAATCGGTCGTCTTGATGCGTAGCGAGACGCGCGCGCATCCGGTGGAACGCAGTGAAGCGCCGGAGCTATTCAATCTCGTCGAGAACCTCGCCATCTCGATCGGATTACCGTGTCCAAGGATCGAGGTCATTGAGAGCGACAAACTCAATGCTTATGCGGCCGGCTTTTTTCCCTCCGCCTCGACCATTGCCGTCACGCGTGGGCTCATCCAGCAACTGACGCGGGATGAATTGGAAGCCGTCCTGGCGCACGAGATGGTTCATATCCGCGACCGCGACGTCAGGCTGATGGTGATGGCGCAAGCCTGCGTCGATCGGATCTTGCCGGTCAGCAAGGTCGCCATCGAGAACTTGATCAAGCGGCCCTTCCTGGCGGCTTACGCGGCGCTGCTGATGCTCGCGTATCTGGGCTGGGGCTTCGCGCTTCTGTTCGCGCTGCTGTTCGGCGTCATCGGGGCACTTGCGCTCGGCGCGCGATTTGCCATCTCGCAGACGCGCGAGTTCACGGCGGACGCGGGCGCGATCGAGCTGACGAAGAACCCCGTCGCCCTCATCACGGCGCTGCGCAAAGTGGCACGCGCCGACGATGTGCCGCTCAAGGGCTACGCTTCGCGGGCGATGATGTTTTCGTCTTCGGACGACAGCTTTCTCGGCCGCCTAATCGGAACGCACCCGCCGATCGTAGCGCGCATCGAGGCGATCAAACATCACGCGAGCGTCGCCGAGCACGAGCTGCCGCCCATACGTGCTCTACCCCCCCCCTGTGCCGATTGAGACACCACCGCAGCAGCCAGCGCTCGGACGAAAGCGCGTCGTTCATGGGCTGACCGGCGGGACACCATGGGCCGATCCGCCGACCGCCGCCCGCTCAGCATCGGCGGGTCCTTGGGTCATTCCGCCCTTGGGCGACGGGGGCACGTCGACTTTTGGACGCCGGGGCCAGATGGCCGCGCTGCAGTCGAGCGATCCGGGCCAGCGGCCGATCGCGGCCCCTCCGGTGAAAAGCGGAACGTTCGCACCCGCAGAGGAGAGCAACTCAGTGGCCGACTGGTTGATCGGCCGAAAAGGCGATCAGATGGCCGACAGCATCAACAACGCCGTCATGGTACCGGTCAGGGCACTGGCATACTTCAGCGCGGGGCTCGGCGCCTATGCTTTCGTGATAGCACTGACTATTGCAATGCCGCCGCTCGGACTCGCGGTCGCTGCCTTCCTCGCTTGGTACACATGGCGAAACATCAAGCGCGGCTTCGCGTGGCTCCGTCAGCGGCTGCGGGCGATCACCTCGTGACGCGGGCGACTCATGATTTCGGCCGCAGATAATGCTTTTCGTCGGCCATCCAGCCGACGCCTAACGGTACGGTATAGTAAAGCTCGGCGATCATGGCCTTGAAGAGCCAGCGGCCACCCTTGCGGACGTAGACATCGTCGTAGCGGCCGGAGACGAGCCAACTCACGCCATAGCGGCCGTAGCGCGCTTCGAGGTAGGAGACGCCGGTGCCGGTGTCACCGTCGACCTTGACGTCATGGCTGTGAATGAACTGCTTGATGAAGAAACGTTCGCGCTCGCCCATGCCACGAAAGCCGGTGTCGATCGCGGCGCGACCCTCGTAGGTGGCGAGGTAGCCCAGCACGACGCGTGCATCGTCTGTGAAGAGGTCGGCGATCTCGGCATAGCGGCCGTCATTGATGCAGGCGTGGTAAGCGTTCCGGAGCGTTCGGATCTCCTCGATGTCCTCGAGGCGGCGGATGCGGGCTTCCAATGCGGCAAGATCGGTCATGGCGGGCTCCCCTCTGGCTTGGGGCAAGCCTGACATCGGTGGGCGTCTCAATACAACCCGCGCCGGATGATCGCGGCGTTGCCGCGAGCGGGGCCAGCCCCGCACCCCGCCGGAGGGACACCCTCCGGACCACCCGTTTTTTATCGAGGGAGTTTCGGTGATGGGCTGCCGCCAGCTTGCGAGAGCCGGTGCAGCACCAGCCGTGGCTCAGGCTTCCGCAAGGCTGGCGATGATGGCGCCCTGGTTCACCTGGGCGCCTTCCGAGGCTGAGACCTTGGCGATGGTGCCTTCGCGGGCGGCGTGGAGAACGTGCTCCATCTTCATGGCCTCGACGACGGCGATCCGGTCGCCCTTTGTGACGGCCTGGCCCTCAGTGACGAAGATGCGGGCGACCTTGCCGTTGATGGGGGCGCGGATGTGATCGCCGGCGTTGCCGTTGTCCAGAGAGGATGCGTCGTAGGTGGGGCGGCTGACCGTTACAGGCTCGCCATCGAAGAAAACATAAACGGTGCCGTTGTGCTTGGCCCGCTCATACGGACGGGTTTTTTGAGAGCTGGCACCGCCTTCTGCCTCGACAATCGGGAATCCCCCGGACGATGACGGCCATCTCACCTTGAGTTTTTGCGCTACGCCGTCGATTGCCACCGTTTCCGTTGTGACGCGCGAGGAACCGAGTTGGAAGGCATCGGTGAGGCACCACGGGTGCACGCCAGCCGTGTTGCTCTCGGCGCCTTGAGCTTCGAGTGAAAAAAATGCTGCGACGGCGGCGCAACGATCCGAGTCCGAGATGGACGATTGCGAGAGCTGATCGAGCTTGCGCCCGATCAAACCCGTATCCATCGCGCCGCGACGTACGTCCTCGTCGTTAATCAAGCGCTTCAAGAATATTTTGTTAGTTGCAAGCCCCACGACCGCCGCGCCGTCGAGGCCTCGCGTCAGCTCGCGAATAGCGGCATCACGGTTCGACGCCTGCGCGATGAGTTTGGCGATCATGCTGTCATAGAAGGGCGAGACACTGTCACCGCCGCGGACGCCGATTTCGAGCCGATCAATCGACGTGTGGCCCCAGATTTCCTCGATCCGCCCCACACTCGGCAAGAAGCCCTTGGCCGGGTCCTCGGCGCACAGGCGGGCCTCGATGGCATGGCCGGTCATTTTGATTTCGGACTGTGCCAGCGGCAACTTCTCGCCGGACGCCACGCGCAATTGCCACTCGACGAGGTCGAGCCCGGTGATCTCCTCGGTAACCGGGTGCTCGACCTGAAGCCGAGTGTTCATCTCGATGAAGTACCACTTGGCCTCCGGGCCGAGACTTCCCCCTTCCACCAGGAACTCCACCGTGCCGGCGCCCTCGTAGCCGACCGCTTTGGCGAGCTTTACGGCAGCGCCGCACATCATCTCACGCAGCTCGGGCGTCATGCCCGGCGCGGGCGCTTCTTCAATGACTTTCTGGTTGCGTCGTTGCAACGTGCAGTCGCGCTCGAACATGTGGACGACGTTGCCGTGGGCATCGCCGAACACCTGCACCTCGATGTGGCGCGGACGCTCGACGACCTTCTCGATCAGCACACGGGCATCGCCGAAGGCACCCTCGGCCTCGCGTTGGGCGGATGCGAGCAACTCGGGCAACTCGGCCTCGTTGGCGACGAGACGCATGCCGCGGCCTCCGCCACCGGCCACGGCCTTGATCATTACAGGGTAGCCGATCTTCTTCGCCTCGACGGCGAGTGTGGCTACGTCCTGCTTGCCGCCCTGATAGCCCGGCACGACCGGAACGCCGGCCTTGATCGCGACGTCCTTCGCCGCGGCCTTGCCGCCCAGCGCGCGCATGGCCTCGGGGGTTGGGCCAATGAACTTGATGCCGGCCTTGCCCGCTGCCTCGGCGAAATCGGCGTTCTCGGCGAGGAAGCCGTAGCCGGGATGAATGCCCTCGGCGCCGGTGGCCTTGGCGACTGCGATGATTTTGTCTCCGCGCAGATAGCTCTCGGTCGCCGGCGACGGCCCGATGTGCACCGCCTCATCGGCTTCACCGACGTGAAGCGCCCTGGCATCCGCGTCCGAGTACACCGCGACCGTCGCCACCCCCATGCGGCGGGCGGTGCGGATGATCCGCCGGGCGATCTCGCCGCGATTGGCGATCAGGATCTTCTTGAGCATGCTCGAGTCCGGATGAGTTGGGCCTGTTGGCGGGCAATGTCGGCTATTCCGCAGACAAGTGCAAAGGGTGGCACAAGCGCTCCGGTCAAGGGCAGCGGGGAAGCAGGCGGAAGGGGGTGCCGGCTGCCGTTGCGTCCTGGCGCATTTCCGCGTCATCATGGTCGGTAAGTTCCGGGACCGTAACATCAGCCATTTTGGGGAAGCCAGATGCTCGACATCATCATCCGTGGCGGCGACGTCGTGACGCCGCAAGGCGTGATCAAGGCTGATGTGGGGGTGAAGGGCGAGACCATCGCCGCCGTGACGGCACCAGGGGTGCTCACTGAAGCCGGCCGCTTCATCGACGCCACGGGCAAGATCGTGATGCCGGGTGGCGTCGATCCGCATGTGCACATGGCGCATCCATTCCGCACGCCCGACGGCGTCGATCTGCTGACGCGGGGACCCGACCACGTCGGCATGGCGGCGCTCTACGGCGGGACCACGACGGTGCTGGATTTCGCCTACATCGACTCCAACGGCCGCGTCCGGGACGGCATCGAATCCAGAGACAAGCAGTTCGCGGTAGCGGGCTGTGACTACGCCTATCACCTCATGCTGCAATCGGAGCCGGCGCACTCGCTGATGGGCGAACTCGCCGAGGCGATCCAGGCGGGGTATCCGACGATCAAGATCTTCATGACCAACATCTGGCCGCACCGCCAGGGACGCATGGTCGACCTCGGCGACATGTGGGAGGTGTTCAAGGTGCTCGCACACGAGGGCGGCCTCGGTGTGATCCACGCCGAAGATAACGACCTCGTCATGCACATGTACCAGAAGCTCATCCGCGAGGGCCGCACCGGCTTCGAGAACATGGCCGAGGTGCACAGCCAGCTTTCCGAGGACATCTCGTTCCGGCGTGTGATCAGGCTGGCGGAAAGCGTTCCGGGCTGCGCGCTCTACATGATGCACGTCTCGGCCGCGACGGGTGTGGCTGCCATCCGCGAGGCAAGGGCCAAGGGTCTCCCGATCTACGGCGAGAGCCTGCACCAGTACATGCTCTACACGCAGGATGACTACAAGCGGCCGAACGGGCAGATCTATCACACTTATCCGTCGCTCAAATCTCAAGCCGACCAAGACCAGCTTTGGGCCGGGACCCGCGACGGCTCAATCAACTGCGTCGCAACCGACGACCTCTGCTGCACCCTGAAAGAGAAGACGCTGGGCCGTCGCATCGACGACACCACGGGCGGCAACTCGGGCGTCGAGCCGCGGCTTGCCGTCATGTACACGCAGATGGTGGTGAAGCGGGGCTATTCGCTGGCGCAGTATGTCGATCTCGTCTCAACCAACGCGGCGAAAGTCATGGGGCTTTATCCGCGCAAAGGTTGCATCGCCGCCGGCAGCGACGCCGACATCACGATCCTCGATCCGGACAAGCGCGGCCAGATCAAGGCCAGCGAGTTGCACCAGACCGACTACACGCCATGGGAGGGACATGACATCTACGCGTGGCCGGTGCTCACCATGCTGCGGGGCACGGTGAAGGTGGAGAACGGGAAGTATCTGGGTAAGGCGGGAGACGGAAAGCATCTCAGCCGCAAGATCCCCTCGGAGATCCTTAAAGGACCGGCGCTTTGAGCAATGGCCCCGGCGAGACCGATGCCCGGGTGCTGGCGCTGCTCCGTGCCAGTCTTGCCGTATGGAAGATCGACGCGGCTCTCGCAACCGAACCGGACGGGAGATGGCGACTTTCGCTGGCGACGGGCGGTCACGTCCACGTCAGCCGGGCACCCGAGGGCATTCCATTCCGGTGGATGGTGACCACGCCAGCCGGCCGAGAGCGCCCGGCGTCGTCAGTGACGGGGCTGCTCCGGGTTCTGCGCTCGACGCTGGATCCCGATTGGCGGACCGGACGGGCGCGGATCGTCCCGCTGATGGTTCCGGCAACGATCGCCACTCCATGATCCCCGTCACCATCCTCACCGGGTTTCTCGGCTCCGGCAAGACCACGCTGCTGGCACGACTGCTGCGCGCGCCGGCGTTCGCGCGGACGGCGGTGATTATCAACGAGTTCGGCGAGGTGGGCATCGACCACGACCTCGTCGCAGCGGCCGAGGAAAGTTTCGTCCGGCTCGAGACGGGTTGCATCTGCTGCATGGTGCGTGGCGATCTCGAGGCGACGCTCGCCGATCTGGTGGCGCGGCGGATCAGTGGCCTCCTGCCGGCTTTCGAGCGAATCGTGATCGAGACCTCGGGGCTCGCCGACCCGGCACCGGTGCTGAACGCGGTCATGGCCGAGACAGGACGAGGCGCGGGCATTCTGCTCGACAGTGTCGTGACGACAGTCGATGCGGTGACTGCAGCAAGGACGCTCGCCCGCGAGCCGCAATCGGTGCGGCAAGTCGCAGTGGCCGACCGACTGATCCTGACGAAGACGGATCTCTTTCCCGAGGGTCCAGATGAGGCCCTCCTGGCCCGCATTCGCAAGCTCAATCCCGGCGCGCCACTCCTGATTGCTATCAACGGCGTGATCAATCCGGCTCAGTTGCTCGGCTCGGAGGGAGAGTTGGACGACGTCGCCTCCTCATGGAGCGGAGCCGCACAGACGGCGCTCGGGATGATCCCCCCACCGCTAACCCCACCCGGCAAGGGGGAGGGGGACGTGGCAAGGCTGCGCCCGACGCAGGCCGGGACAGGTCGCACCACGAGGCCCGTCCCCCAGAACATGCCAACGATGGACGCACCGCTGCCGCATGATCCCGACATCGGGTGCGTCATCGTCCGCCGTGAGCAGCCGTTGCCGGCTCTGGCGCTGACGCTCTTTCTCGAAGCCCTCGCGGACCATGCCGGTGCCGACCTGTTGCGCTTGAAGGGGATCATCCATGTCGCGGAGCATCCGACGCAGCCGGCGGCGATCCACGGCGTTCAGCACATCTTCCACGAGCCGCAGTGGCTTCCCGGCTGGCCATCCGAGGACCATAGCTCGCGCATCGTTCTGATCGGACGAGGATTATCTCAGCTCTGGGTGGAGCAGTTGCTCGATGCGCTCGCGGCGGAGGTGATTGAAGTGGGTCGGGCCGAACTCGGATAGCTCCCACGGCTCACGCCGGCGCCTTGGATTATTTTTTCCAGCTCGTCGGATCGGATCGCGCTTGGTCGTCCTCGAACCAGTGGCGGCACTCGCGCGCTCTCGTCACAGAGCCCGGGCTCGAACTCATGGAACGGAGACCACGATGAAGGTCATGGTGATCGTCAAGGCCAGCAAGGCCTCGAAGCCGGTGAAATGCCGAGCCAGGAGCTTTTGACCGACATGGGAAACTTCAACGAGGAACTCGTAAGTGCTGGTGTGATGCTCGCAGGCGAAGGACTGCATCCTTCGACGAAGGGCGTCCGCGTGCGGTTCTCGGGTAAGGATCGGATGGTGATCGATGGGCCGTTCGCTGAGACGAAGGAGCTGATCGCCGGCTATTGGATCTGGAAAGTGGACTCGATGGAGGAGGCGATCCGGTGGGCGAGGCGTTGCCCCAACCCGCACGAGGAAGATTGCGAGATCGAGATCCGCCAAATCTTCGAGGCCGATGACTTCGGCGAGGCCCTCACGCCTGAACTCCGTGAGCAGGAGGAGCGACTGGCGGCCGGAGCCAAGCGCAACGCAGGGACCTAATCCCCGCTTCTGCGGCAGCGAGACTTGGCGCGGCGAGGTCGCAGATTCCGCCGCAATCACCATGCGGGGAAAGCGTCATCCCCTGGCTGCATGCCACCGTGCCTGAGCTTGCGCCGGCCATGTCTCCGCTAGAGCGTAATGCTCGACAGTGCATGATCATCGGTGGCCGGAGCAGCTTATATCGTACCGCCACAGGTGCATCCGCCTTCCATGACACGTCTCCGTGATCGGGCTCTGCCTCGCGTTCGTTTATACTCGGCGGCGCGGTCGGTTGCGCATTCAAGATGCCGTGGAACAATGGCCGCGGAATTGCCTTCTCGCCGGTGCACACATAGCGTCGAGTTGCACCAACGTCGGCGAGAGGATGACGGATGTAATCCCCAGGCCTTCGCGCCAGCGACGGGTCCCGGTAAGCTGATCCGTTCCGCCCGAGTGAGTTCCAAAGACACGAAGGCTCAAGCAAGAGGGTGCCCCCGTGGCCTCAATCGTGAAAAAGCTGGTCGCCGTGGCCTTGCTCGGGAGCATGGTCGGCGTCGTCGCCTATGCCATGGTCAAGCCCGAGACAGTGGTCGAGCAACGCGACCGTCCGGGCCGTGGGGCGGCCGGGGGCGGAGGTCAGGCCACCGTGCCGGTCCTGGCAGCCCGGGTCGAGCGCCAGGACGTTCCCGTCGTGCTCGAGGCGGTCGGCACAGCGCGGCCGCTCAATACGGTCACGATCAGACCGCAAGTCGATGGGCGGCTCCTGAAGGTCGCGTTTCGAGAGGGGCAGGACGTCAAGGCAGGTGACCTCCTCGCCGAGATCGACCCGGCCACCTACCAGGCCGCGCTCGACCAGGCCCTCGCCCGGCGCGCGATCACAGCGACGCAACTCGCCAACGCCAAGCGCGACTATGACCGGATGGCCAAGATCCCGAACGTCATGGCGCAGAAGACGATGGACACCCAGGAGGCGCAGGTCGACCAGCTGGAAGCGCAACTGAAGGCCGATGATGCGGCCATCGCAAGCGCGCGCACGGTCCTCGGCTACACGCGCATCACGTCGCCGATCAGCGGGCGGACCGGTCTCAGGCTCGTCGACGAGGGCAATCTCCTGCGCTCGGGCGATGCCGGCATCGTGACCATCACCGAGATCGACCCCATCGCAGTCCTGTTCTCGCTGCCACAACAGAGGCTGCAGGACGTGCAGAAGGCCGAGAGCGTTGGCGCCATCGTCGTCGAGGCTCTGCAAGCCGACGGACTGGGCGTTATCGAGACCGGCAAACTCGACGTGATCGACAACCAGATCGACGCCACGACCGGCAGTATCCGCATAAAGGCCGTCTTCCCGAATGCGCGCCGGCTTCTATGGCCCGGACAGTTCGTCAACGTGCGCATCCGCATCGACACGCTGAAAGGGGTGGTAACGGTGCCTGTAGCGTCGGTTCAGCGCGGTCCGGCCGGCACCTTCGTCTGGATCGTCGGTGCGGAAGGCGCCGCCATTGTGCGTCCCGTGGAGACGGGCCTGACCACGGAAACGGTTGCCGTCATCGCAAAAGGACTGGACACGGGCGAGCAGGTCGTCACCACCGGCTTCGCGCGCATCTCGGACGGCGCCCGGCTGATCGTGCGTGACGAGCCGGCCTCGACGCCGGTCGGGTTCGTCCCTCCGCCTGGAGCTAAGCGCGGCGGGAAGGGTGATGGCGGCGGCGAGAAAGGCAAGCGGCGCCGCGAGCGGGAAGGAGCAGAAGGTCGCCCCGCCGCAGAGGCGCCTGCCGCAAGCTCGACCGCCGTTACGCCGCAGACCAGCCAGGCGGGGAGCCCGCAGGCCGGCGCAACGCGATGAGCGTCTCGACCCCGTTCATTCTGAGGCCGATCGCGACGCTCCTGCTGACCATCGCGATCCTGCTCGGAGGGGTGCTCGGATACCGGGCACTGCCCATCGCCTCGCTGCCGCAAGTCGAGTTTCCGACCATCCTCGTCACGACCGAGTTGCCGGGCGCGAGCCCCGAGACGATGGCGAACCTCGTGACGGCGCCACTGGAGCGTCAGCTCGGGCAGATCTCGTCGCTCGAGGTGATGACCTCGTCTTCGTCGCTCGGGATCAGCCAGATCACGCTGCAGTTCAGGCTCGGACGCGACATCGATGCCGCCGGCCAGGACGTGCAATCGGCGATCAACGCGGCCGGCTCGACGCTGCCGCGGACCCTCCCCTACCCGCCGACCTTCGCCAAGGTGAACCCCGCCGACGCACCGATCGCGACGCTGGCGCTGACTTCGGACACGCTGTCGCTGCGGGTGCTCTCTGACCTCGCGGACACGCTGATCGCGCAGAGGCTTGCTTCCTTATCGGGCGTCGGGCGGGTCGCGATCGAAGGCGGCGTCAAGCCGGCGGTTCGTATCCAGGCCGATCTTGCACGGCTTGGCGGCTATGGCCTTTCGATGGCGGATCTCAGGGCAGCGATCGTCGCAGCCAATGTCTCTGGGCCGAAGGGCTCGCTCGACGGCGCATCGCAATCCTACATCATCGCCGCCAACGACCAGATCTCGAGCGCGGACCAGTATAAGACCGTCATCGTCGCCTGGCGTAACGGAGCGCCGGTGCGCCTCGCCGACGTGGCGGAGGTGACCGACGGGCTCGAGAACAGCAAGGTGGGCGGGTGGTATCAGGGCAAGACCGCCGTCGTCATCAACGTGCAGCGCCAACCCGGTGCCAACGTCATCGCGGCCGTCGACCGCCTGAAGGCCGAGCTACCCCGGCTCGAGCGGGGCATGCCCGAGGGAGTCACGTTGGCGATCGTCCATGATCGCACGGAAACGATCCGCGCCTCGGTCCACGACGTCCAATTCACTCTGGCGCTCGCGGTGGCCCTCGTCGTGCTGGTCGTGCTGCTGTTCCTGAAGTCGGCGCGCGCGACCCTGATCGCAGGGATCGGACTGCCCGTCTCGATCATCGCCACCTTCGGCGTCATGTGGCTCTGGGGCTTCAGCCTCGACAACCTGTCGCTCATGGCGCTGACCATCGGCACCGGCTTCATCGTCGACGATGCGATCGTGATGATCGAGAACATCGTGCGCCATGTCGATGACGGCGAGGATCCGTTCAAGGCGGCGCTCGAAGGCGCGTCGGAAATCGGATTCACGGTGATTTCGCTGACGATGTCGCTGCTCGCCGTATTCATTCCGCTACTGTTCATGACCGGCCTCGTCGGGCGAATGTTTCGCGAGTTCGCCCTGACACTCTCGATCGCCGTCGTCGTTTCGGCGATCGTTTCGCTGACATTGATCCCCATGCTTTGCGCGCGCCTACTTCGCCGCCCGAACGAGCGCGCCGAAGCCGCGCCCGGTTTCCTGTCGCGCCTGAACGACCGGATCGTGAACGGCTATATGCGCAGCCTGGAATTCGTCGTCGCGCACGAACGGACGACGCTCGCCGTGACGGCGTCGACCGTGGCTGCCACGATCGGGCTCTACGTCAGCGTTCCCAAGGGGTTCCTGCCGGTGCAGGACACGGGGCTCGTCACAGCCAGCTTCGAGGCGTCTCCGTCGACCTCGTTCGAGGCGATGGAGCGAGTACAGGCGGAACTGGCCGCCGTGGTTACGAAAGACGCGGATGTGGCTGGTGTCGTCTCCATCCTCGGCGTCAGCGCACTCAACGCGACGCCCAATGCCGGTCATCTGAAAATCGTCCTCAAGCCGCGCAGCCAGCGTGACGCAACCGCGACCGAGGTCATCGCGCGATTGGCGGGGGCCTCGAAAGCGGTCGGTGGCGTCAACGTGATTTTCCGGCCCGTTCAGGAGGTGCAGATCGCGACGCGAACGTCGCGCGCGCCCTACCAGTACACGTTGAGCGGGACAAATGGGGCCGACGTTGCACGAGTTGCCGAGCAACTGGTCAAGCGGCTTGCGAACGATCCGAAATTGGTCGACGTCGGAACCGACCTGCAGAACGGCGGACTCAAGGCACTGGTCGATGTCGACCGGGCGCTCGCCGGCCGGCTCGGCGTTTCAATGGCGCAGGTGAGCGACGCTCTCAACGATGCCTTCGGCCAGCGCCAGATCTCGACGATCTACGCACAAGCCAACCAGTACCGCGTCGTGCTCGAAGCCTCGCCGCTCTACAATCGCGATCCGTCGGCACTCGATCGGGTCTGGGTGCCGTCGTCCTCCGGCACACAAGTGCAGCTTTCGACCATCGCCAAGATCGTTCGCACCACGGCACCGCTGTCGGTTGCCCGGCAAGACCAGTTCCCGGCCGTCACCGTATCCTACAACCTGGCTCCGGGGGCCGCGCTGTCGGATGCCATCGCCTCGATAGAGGCCGCCGTTCGCGACGTCGGCCTTCCGCACACGATCTCCGGAACGTACTCCGGCGAGGCCGCAGAATTCACGCGCGCGCTCGATGGTCAGCCGTGGCTGATCCTGGCAGCGATCGTTTGCATCTATCTGGTGCTCGGCGTTCTCTACGAAAGCGCAATCCACCCACTCACGATCCTGACCACGCTGCCATCGGCCGGTATCGGCGCCGTGCTGGCGCTTTACGTCACGGGCCTAGATCTCTCGGTGGTGGCGCTGATCGGCGTCATCCTCCTCATGGGCATCGTCAAGAAGAACGCGATCCTGATGATCGACTTCGCGCTCGATGCCGAGCGGGATAGAGGCCTCTCACCACGGGCTGCGATTCTGGAAGCATGCCGTTTGCGCTTCCGTCCGATCATGATGACGACGCTCGCGGCGCTTCTGGGCGCCTTGCCGCTCGCCGTGGAAAGCGGTGTCGGGTCGGAACTCAGGAATCCGCTCGGCATCACCATCATCGGCGGTCTGCTCGTCTCGCAACTGCTGACCCTCTACACGACGCCGGTCATCTATCTGACCTTGGAGCGACTGCGCGCGCGCCTTGCCGGCGAGGCGAGCGATGTCGACCTTCCACGGCATCCCGTATCGGCCGCCAGACCGGCGGCGGCGATGGCCGGCACCGCTGGTTCGGCGCCGGCTGTGAGCGCTGCGGCGAAGGAGTGACGCGATGACCTCGCTCCAACGTCAGCCCAGCGCCGCGCAGACAGCGCTCGGACATGTGGCCGTGAACTTCTCGAAGCCGTTCATCGAGCGTCCTGTCGCCACCATCCTGCTGGCGATCGGCCTTCTGCTCGCGGGCTTCGTCGGCTTTCGCATGCTGCCGGTCGCGAGCCTGCCGTCCGTCGAGTTCCCGATGGTGGTGGTTTCGGCGAGTCGTCCGGGGGCCGATCCGGCCGTCATGGCCGCAACGGTCGCCTCTCCGCTCGAGCGCCGGCTCGGCGAGATCGCGGGCGTCACCGACATGACCTCGTCGTCGGGTCTCGGCTCAACACGCATCCGACTGCAGTTTGATTTGAACCGCTCGCTGGACGGTGCCGCGCGCGATGTGCAGGCCGCCATCAACGCCGCGGCTGCCGACCTGCCGAGCGACATGCCGACGCTGCCGGCGTTCCGCAAGGCGAACCCGAACGCCTCGCCCGTGCTGATCCTGGCCTTGACCTCGAAAAGCGTGCCCGTTTCGACGATCTACGATGTTGCCGATACGACGGTGCTGCAGAGGATCGCGCAGGTTCCGGGTGTGGGCGAGGTCAACGTATCGGGCGCGGAGCAGCCGGCCATCCGCGTGCGTGTGAACCCGACACAGCTCGCCGCGCTCGGCGTGTCGATGGAAAACGTGCGGCAGGCGATCGCGGCGGCGACGCAGCTGGTGCCCCTGGGCTCGATCGACGGTCCAGACGAGCTCATTGCGATCGAGACCAACGCCCAACTGACGACGGTCTCGGATTACGAAAGCCTGGTAATCAAGACCGTCGACGGCGTTCCGATCCACCTGAGGGATGTCGCGAAGGTCGTTCAGGCGTCACGCAATGCGCGGTCGGCGGCACTGTTTAACCTGCAACCAGCCGTTCTGCTGTTCATCACCAAGCAACCCGATGCGAACGTCATCGAGACGGTCGATGGCGTGAAGGCCCTGCTACCGGAAATCGCGCGCTGGATACCGGCGGGCGTCGACATCGCGATCCTGTCGGACCGGACCCTCACGATCCGCGCTTCCGTTCACGACATGCAGCTGACGCTGGTGCTCTCGATCATCCTGGTGATGCTGGTCGTGCTGATTTTTCTCCGGCGCACCGCACCGATGATGGCGGCCGGCGTCACGGTGCCGCTCTCCATCGCGGGGACGCTCGCGGCGATGGCGCTGGCCGGGTTTTCAATCAACAACCTGACGCTGATGGCGCTCGCGATTTCGGTCGGGTTCGTGGTCGACGACGCGATCGTGATGATCGAGAACATGTATCGCAATCTCGAGAAGGGGCTGGCGCCGTTCCAGGCCGCGCTCGTTGGCGCGCGTGAGATCGGCTTCACGGTGGTTTCGATCTCGCTGTCGCTGGCGGCGGCGTTCGTCCCGCTGGTGTTCATGGGAGGCCTACCGGGGCGGCTCCTCTACGAGTTCGCGATGACGATGCTCTTTGCCATCGGGGTCTCGACGATCGTGTCGTTGACGCTGACGCCGATGCTGTGCGCGCACACGATCCGGGGGAGCGCCCATCTCCGATCGGGCCGGATTGATCGTTTCGTGGAGCGCGGGCTCGATGGGCTCGTGTCGAGCTACGAGTCCTCGCTTTCGGTGGCGCTCAGGTATCGCTGGCTGACACTGATGACGCTGCCCTTGGTTCTCGCTGCGTCGGCCTATCTCTTCGTCAAGTTGCCGAAAGGTTTCTTCCCGACCGACGATACGGGCCTCGTCTCGGTTTTCATGCAGGGCGCAACCGATGCCTCCTTCGAGCAGATGATGGAGTTGCAGGAGCAGGCGGTCGCGAAGGTGCTCGCGGATCCCGCGGTGGAGAGCGTCGGCTCGTCCGTCGGAGCCTCGTTCTTCTCTGCGGCCGGATCGTCAGCGCGGATGTTCGTCGCGCTGAAGCCCCAGGCCCAGCGCCCGGGTGTGACATCCACGGACTTCGCGAACCGAATGAGGCGGCCGCTCAACGCGATCCCGGGGCTTTCGGCCTTCATCAATCCGGTCCAGGACCTCAGAGGTGGCGGCGGTGGCCAGTCACGCTCTGCGAATGAACTCGCGCTCTGGTCGACGAATGCGGACGAGCTCTACGACTGGGCGCCGAAAATCCTGGCACGACTGCGCACGGTGCCGGGTCTCGTGGACGTTGCAACGAACCGCGAGCAAGGCGCCCGACAGCTCGACGTGCGGATCAACAAGGAAGCCGCCGCCAGGTTAGGGGTGACGGTCGATGCTATCGGCGCTGCCCTCAACAATGCTTTTGCGCAGCGGCAGATCGCCATTCTCTATCGCGCACGAAACCAATATCGCGTCATTCTCGAGGTCAACCCGGCCCTGCAGCGCGATCCTGGCGACCTCGCCAGTATCTACGTGCCTGGCCGCGGCGGGGCACAAATCCCGCTGCTGTCGGTGATCACGGTGCAACCCACTCTGGCGCCGCTCGCCGTCAATCACCAGGGGCCGTTCCCGGCTGTGACGCTCAGCTACAATACCGAGGGCGACCTAACGATCGACGAAGCGAACACGCGCATCGTGGCGGCGATCGCGGAAATGCAGCCACCCGACAGCCTGCGGATCGAGCCGGCGGGCGATGCGCGGGCGGCTATTCAAGGGGGAGGAGCGCAGCCGCTGCTCATTCTAGCTTCTCTTCTGCTCGTCTATATCGTGCTCGGGATCCTCTACGAGAGTTTCGCGCATCCGCTGACGATCATCTCGACGCTGCCGTCCGCGGGTCTCGGCGCGCTCGTCGCGTTGCGACTTGCAGACATGGAACTTTCGCTCGTTGCCTTCATCGCCATCATCCTGTTGATCGGGATCGTCAAGAAGAACGGCATCATGCTCGTCGATTTCGCCCTCGAGGCCGAGCGCCGCCGAGGAATGACGCCGCTCGACGCCATCCGGGCCGCCGCCAGAGAGCGCTTCCGACCCATTCTCATGACGACGCTCGCCGCGTTGTTCGGGGCGATCCCGCTCGCGATCGCGACCGGGCCCGGCGCTGAGATGCGCCGGCCGCTTGGCATCGCCATCATCGGCGGCCTCGTCATCTCGCAGGTCCTGACGCTCTACACGACGCCCGTCATCTATCTGCTCCTCGATCGCCTGCATCGGGCGTTCGGCGGGCGACGCGTCCATAGCGGGCGACCTGAAGCGGCGGGTGAGGGTGCACCGAGCCACGGGTCCGCACCGACGAGGCAGTGATTAATTCGCACTCTGCGGGGCGATCAACCCGGCAGCTGCTGCGCTTAAGCGATCGACCGGCACTGGGCAGCCCTGGCGGGCTGATCAGGGCGATCGCTTCCGGATCAGGAACTTCTGCATGCCATCCAGCACGAGCACATCGTCCTGATTGTGGATGGTGGAGCGGAGCGTCACGACGCCGGTGGTGTTCTGTGGCTTCAGCTCGATCACCTCGAGCAGCGGATAGAGCGTATCGCCCGCGTACACTGGCGCCAGAAAGCGCGTCGACTGCTCGAGAAAGCCCTTGAGGCTGTCCTGCACGAGGAACGGGAAGATGCCGGCGCCCGGCGCCGTCTGGATCGCAACCTGATAACCGTGGGCGAGCAAATCGCGGTGGCCGTGCCGGCGGCAATACTCGCGGTCGTAGTGGATCGGATGATTGTCGCCGGAGGCGACCTGGAACGCCGCGAAGTGGGCATCCGTCACCGTGCGCGATGGAATGTAAAACGTCTCGCCGAGCTTGAAGTCTTCGAAATACTTCTGCGGCCCGTAGGGGGCCTCGCGAACGTCCTTCCTGGGTGGCGACATCGACCTCACTCCCCGCCGAGATCGACGACGACGCCGCGCCCGACGAGAGCGTCGACCTCGTCACGGGTGTAGCCGAGTTCAGCGAGCACGGCGCGCGAGTGCTCGCCGATGATGGGCACGGCCGCATCATCCATCATACCACCCGGGAGATGCGGCAGCGCCACAGTCTCGCCCGTCGCCAACTCGTACTGGGGCGCGGCATCGACGGCCTTCACATGTGCATCGTCCAGCCAGTCACCATAGTTGTAGATCGGCGCGCCGAGCGCGCCCTCGCGCGCGAAGGCTGTGGCCCAGTGCTGGGTGGGGCGCGTCTTGAGCACGCTATCCATCTCGCGTCGCAGCTCCGCGAGGTTGGTGCTTCGCGCGGCGAACGTGGCGAACTTCGGGTCGCTGCCGAGGTCTGGCCGTTCCAAGGCGCGGCAGATCGACTGGTATTGCGCCTCGGTGACGAGCGTGATCGCGATCCAGCCATCGGCCGTCGGATAATTGCCAGCGGGCGGATTGATCAGCGCCGGGGGCTTACCGACGTAGGCGTGCTCGACGATGTTGAGCGCCTGGATGTGGGCCGCCGACTGCATCAGCGAGATGTCGATGTGGCGGCCTGACTGCTCGGGTTTCCTTCCCCAAAGCTCCATGGATGCGGCCTGGAACGCATAAAGGCCCGTAATCGCGTCAATCAACGGCACGTCGATCTTGACGGGTGCGCCTTCGCGGCTTCGGATCACGCTCATGAGCCCGGAGAAGGCTTGTCCGACCGTGTCGACCATCGCCGCTTCGCGCTTCGGGCCGCGCTGGCCGTAGCCCGAGATCGACACGTAGACGATGCCTGGGTTGCGCTCGCGGAAGGCGGCGAAACCGAGCCCGAGGCGCTCCATGACGCCGGGCCTGGCGCTTTCGAGCACCACCTGCGCCTTCTCTCCGATCTCGAGCGCGATTTCGCGTCCCTCCTCGGTCTTGAGGTCAACGCCGATGCTTTCCTTGCCTCGATTGTAGGCGATCGTGGCCGATGACGCTCCGGCGATGCGGGTCCCGAGCTTCCTGATCCAGTCACCCTCTGGCGGCTCCAGCTTGATCACGCGCGCGCCGTAGGCCGCGAAGTGGCTGGCGCACGACGGGCCGGCGATGCCTTGGCTCATGTCGAGCACGGTTAGACCCGCCAGCGGCTTCGCCCCATCCATCATTGTGATCCTTTTACTGGAAGCCCAAACGCTGCCTATATGGGCCGCGACGCCGCCGAGCCTTGATTTCGGTCAGGCTTACCGGGAGCATGCCCGCGACACGGCAACACCATAGGCGCGAGGCGGGATGGCTGACCAGCAGGCTTTCGATCTGACACGGCGCGAGACGTTCGGGCTTTTCACGCCCGTCACCATCCGCTTCTCCGACACCGACATGCTCGGACACGTCAACAATGTGGCGGTTGCCGCCTACTTCGAGGCGGGGCGCTGCGACCTCTTCTATCGGCTGATGGCTGAAGGCGGGCTCACCGAGCGCGGCCAACAGGCGCGCATCGATTTCGTGCTCGCTCGCGCCGCAATCGACTTCAAGAAGGAGTTCTTCTACCCCGGCACGGTGGAAGTCGGCTCGCGCTTCACCCGTCTCGGCAACCGGTCGATTACGAGCGGGTACGGACTCTTCATCGGCGATACGTGCCATGCCACGGCCGAATGCGTGAACGTGTTCTTCGACCTCGATGCGCGGACCTCTGTGCCCCCGCCGTCAACCGTGCGGGTTTTGCTCGCGGCGGCGCTCGGCGCCTGACGGCCTTGCCGCGGCCCAACGCATTCTCAACCTCAGGTGATATCAATTTTTCCTGCCCTTGTGGACTTGTCTGTGGAAAATCTCCCAGTGAGGCATCAGACCCGAACACTCGGTCTCAAGCTCGCCAGGATTCAGCCGACTCCACAGCCGGTTGCAGCCGCGCCTGAAGAGTTCCTGATGCCCGAACCGGGCGGTGACGCCACTGGACCATCCGCCAACGCTCAAAGGAGGAAGCCCGAAAACAGGCGCGCAGTCCGACATGAATTGTGACCGCATACGACTTGCGCCGAATGCGATCCTGGATATGGTGCGGCCTCCACTGGCAATCGGATCGCGACGGGGAATTCGCTGGTTGCCAAGAGGGTCCGTGCTGCGTGCGCCGGGGGGCGCAAGGGGGTCGTTTCGACCGCCAGCGTGGTGCGGAGAATTGCGGTGGGCCGGGTGCCGGAGGGCATCCGCAAGGATCGGTGCCTGCCTGCCGCGCAGGGGAGCATGTGGCCGGCTTGTCGTGCCGGCCACATGTCTGAGCTGGAACGGTTTCATCCGCGATCGTGATCGATGGGGCAGGGTTCCTGCCGAGCCCGGGTCGTGTTTATGTGCTTCGGCCGAATGACCGGAGACGAAACGATGAACGACGCCACCCAGCTGACTACGTCCTCGTCCACACCTCAGTCGCCGCTTGCGACCGACTGTTCCGGGTGGGACTTCTGGGCCACGGATCGGGGCGTGCGCGATCTGGTCGCTCTCTACCTCGACGCCGGCATTCACACGAAACTCAAGCCGCACTTCGCGCGCCTCGGCAAGCTCGCGGGCGGACGCCTCGACGAACTCGCCCGTATCGCCGACCGCAATGGTCCGGTGTTGCGTCCCCGCGACCGGTTCGGCCGCGACGAAGACTGGATCGAGTACCATCCGGCTTATCGCGAGATGGAAGAGATCGCCTTTGGCGACTTTCAGTTTCACGCCATGGTGCACCGGGCCGGCGTGCTCGGCCTTGACCGGCCGATGCCCGCCGTCGCCAAGTATGCGTTCCAGTATCTCTTCGTGCAGGGCGAGTTCGGCATCATGTGCCCGATCTCGGTCTCAGATACTTCGATACACCTGATCCGACGCTATGCTTCAGAAGATCTCAAGGCCTACCTGCTGCCCAAGATGCTATCGGGCGATCTGGCGACGCTCTGGAAGGGCACGCAGTTCATGACCGAGAAGGCGGCCGGCTCGGATGTCGGCCGCGTCGAAACGATTGCTCGAAACGAGGGCGGCGCCTGGCGCCTCACCGGCGACAAGTGGTTCTGCTCGCACACCGACGCCCATGTCGCACTGATGCTGGCGCGTCCAGAGGGCGCACCCGATGGCACGGCTGGGCTCGCGCTCTTTGCCTGCCCCCGCTACCTTGAGGACGGGAGCCGCAACAGCTTCCGGATCGCCCGCCTCAAGGACAAGATGGGCACCAAGTCGATGGCGTCCGGCGAAATCCGCTTCGAGGGCGCTAAGGCCTATCTCGTCGGCGACGTGACGAAGGGCCTGAAGCAGATGATGGATCAGGTCAATCTCTCGCGCCTGAGCCATGGTGTCCGCGCGGCCGCGATGATGCGCCGCTGCCTGAACGAGGCCCTCGCGGCAACCCGGTCGCGGATCGCCTTCGGAAAGCCGACGATCGCGCATCCCCTGATGCGCCGCCAGCTCATGAAGCTGATGGTTCCGACCGAGCAGGCGCTGTCGATGGCGATGCTCGCCGCCTCGACGATGGACAAGGAGACAGCGGGCGATAATTCCGCCAAGGCGCTGATGCGCATCCTGACGCCGCTCGCCAAGCTGCGCGCGTGCCGCGACAATATCCGCGTCGCCACCGGCTCGATGGAGGCGCGGGGCGGCAACGGCTACATCGAGGAGTGGGTCAACCCTCGCTTGGTGCGAGACGCTCACATCGGCGTCCTTTGGGAGGGCACGAGCAACGTCAACGCCATCGACGTGGTCCGCCGCGCCGTCGGAAAGGCCGGTTCGGACGACGCGCTCGATGCGATGCTGCGCCAGAAGATCGAGGAGGCGAGCGCCCTTCCGGCACCGTTCCTCGGCCGCCTCGACACGCTTCGCCAGAAGACGCTCGCCTTCGCCCGGGCCACGGCACGCGCGCCCGACAAGGAGCGTCACGCGCGGCTCGCCGCGACGGCGCTCTACAACGTCACCACCGCGGTGTTGCTGGCGTGGGAAGGCACGCGCCCTGGCTTCGACGCCCGCCGCGCCGTGCTCTCTCGCTTCGTCGTCGAACATCGGCTGGAGACAGCCGATCCGCTGATGCCGCGCGACGACACCTGGGAAGCGGAGGCGACCGATCGCCTCTTGACCGAGGCGCCTGTCGACCTCGCGACCGCATGCCGGCTGCTGGCAGCCTGATCGAATTCCGAAAGAAGCCCCATGACCAAACCGATCGATCGCCCCGACGCCGACCTCTGGGCCCGCGCCAATCGCCATCTCGTGCGCTACGGCCACGGCTTCATGCCGGAAATCGTGGAGCGCGCCGAAGGCTCGTTCATGACGACAACGACCGGGCGGCGACTGCTGGATTTCGCGTCAGGGCAGATGAGCGCCATCCTCGGCCACAGCCACCCTGAGATCACGGCCGCCCTCCGGGATCAGGCCGGGGATCTCGTCCACCTCTACAGCCAGCTGCTGTCGCGCCCGGTGATCGACCTCGCCGAGGCGTTGTCTCGCATCTCGCCCGGCAAGCTCGACCGTGTGCTGCTGCTCTCGACCGGGGGCGAATCCAACGAGGCCGCGCTCCGGATGGCCAAGACCGCCAGCGGCGGCTACGAGGTACTCGCGCTGTCTCGTTCGTGGCATGGGGTCACGCAAGGGGCCGGCTCGGCGACCTACAATGCCAGCCGGCGGGGCCATGGCCCGGCAACGCCGGGCTCGTTCGTGCTGCCGGCACCGATGCCTTATCGTCCGGCTTTCATGAAAAAGGGCGACACCTACGATTGGGTGGGCGAACTCGACTATGGGTTCGAGCTCTACGACCGGCAGTCGACCGGAGCGCCGGCGGCGGTCATCGTCGAGACCATCCTCTCGTCTGGCGGGGTCGTCGTGCCGCCAGAGGGCTATCACGCCGCGCTCGCGGAGCGGGCGCGCGCACGGGGTATGCTCGTCATCGTCGACGAGGCACAGACGGGTCTCGGCCGAACGGGCACGCTCTTCGATTGCGAGCAGGCGGGCATCGTCCCCGATTTCATCACGCTTTCGAAGACGCTCGGTGCCGGGCTTCCTCTCTCGGCCGTGCTCACGACGCCCGAAATCGAGGAACGCTGTCATGAGCGGGGGTTCGTATTCTACACGACCCACGCCTCCGATCCGTTGCCGGCGGCGGTCGGGCTCAAGGTGGTCCAGATCATTCTGCGCGATCGGCTTGCTGACAGGGCGCGGCAGGCGGGCGCCCGTCTCAAGAGCGGGTTCGAGGCGCTGCAGCAGCGCTACGAGGTGATCGGCGATGTCCGAGGGCGGGGGCTACTGATGGGCGTCGAACTGGTCGAGGATCGGCATGGCAAGTCACCCAATCCGGCGCTCGCCAAGCGCGTCATGGAACGCTGCCTCGCGCTCGGACTCGCCACCAGTGTCGTGCACGGCGGCTGGGGTGTCTTTCGGATTGCCCCTCCGATCACGATCAGCGACGGGGAGATCGATCTCGCCTTGACGATCTTCGAGCAGGCGTTGCGCGAAAGCCTCCAAATGCGACCCGGCTAACGACGGAACGACTGTTTCCCAGGCAAGTCGAAATGGAAACGCCCCGTAGTTCCACGGGGCGTCGATAGGCTGGAGCCTGGACCAAATCGAGGTCGCGCTCCGAATAACATCGGCTTATTTTTTGGCGCGCGCGTCGAGGCACTTGCCCTTCTTCCAATACTTGTAGGTGCCGCAGTGCTTGTAGGCCACCTTCTTGGCTTTCTTCGCCTTCTTGGCCTTCTTCTTAGAGTGCGCCTCGGCGGTGATATCCATCACCACGGCCTGCGTCGCCGTGATGGGCAGCGCCAGAGCGGTGGCCAACAGCAAGCTCCTCAACAGCGTCATTTGTTTCTCTCCCGAACAACCTGCTCACGACAGGCAGGGGCAGCCTACCTCGAAAAGGACGCGTCTGTTAATAGGTAGAACTGCAACAGTTAAAGCATGTTTTTCTGTCATACTCACCGAAGTGAGAAAACTGAGCTGTGTACCTCGCGCGGCTCGCTTCAAACCACTTTGTCGCTGATGGTCTGGGGAACCGGACGGGTTGCAGACAGCGAGGGGCGTTGCTCCATCCGATCGGAATAGGCGGCCAGATCCGGATACTCACTGCGCCAGTCGAGATCGGGGAAGCGCACGGAGAGATAACCGACGACCGTCGCTGCAGCGATGTCGGCCAGGCCGAACCGGTTTCCCACCGCAAACTCGCGCTTGCCGATCCTGCGGGCGATCTCCCTCAAGCCGCCATCGATCTTGCGGCGCTGGCGCGCGATCCATTCAGGGCTCTGCTTTTGCGGCTCACGCTTCTTCTCGAAGAAATGCAACACGAACGCGTCGCACACCCCATCCGCCAGCACCTCCATCTGCCGGGCTGCCAAACGGCCGTCCTCATCGTGCGGTAATAGCGGATGGAGCGGATGCTTGATCTCGAGCCACTCGAGGATGAAACGGCTCTCGTAGATCCCCTCTCCGCTCTCGGTGATGAGCACGGGAAGCTTCTCGAGTGGATTATAGCGCGGCGTTTTGGTCGTGCTGTCCCAGGGGACCTCGGTCTTCAGCTCGAACGGAATGCCTTTCTCGATCAGCGCAATGCGCACCTTTCTGGCATAAGGGCTCGGGGTCGCGGAGAGCAGCGTGTACATGAGGAGGCCTCACTCGATCATCGCGAATTGCCGGCCGTTTCATGGCTGGTCCGCAGCCACATACCATCGATACGGTCGGTATGACCCGGCTCAGAACCACATGGCGCGCGCGAGCAGGATAAGACCCGCGACGATAACCAGCGGCCCTCCGATACGGAAGTTGCCGGCGTAGCGCTTTCGCCAAGCTTGCGCCTTCTTCGCGTCGAGCCCGGCCGGGATCAGTCCGAAGCCGAGCAGCGTCGAGAAGACGCCAACGCCGATCACGACGAGAGCCTGAGTTACGGGGGAAAGGGCTTGAGCAGCGAGCATCGAGAGCCTCCAGTGCTGTCGGCTCTCGCTTAGCTCGACTCGCGGTCATCGGCCACCCCGGAGTCCCGTCCCGGTTGGCTGTCGCAGCTCAAGGCCCGACGTGGAACGCGCAGAGCTTGTTGCCGTCGAGATCGCGGAAGTAGGCGCCGTAGAACGCCTGTGGACCCTCCGGGCCGCGAACGCCGGGCTTGCCCTCGTCTTGGCCACCGAGTTGCAGCGCCTTCGCGTACAGCGCATCGACGTTGGCGCGCGAGCCACCGGCGAAGGCCACCATCATGCCGTTGCCGGCGGTCGCCGCCTTGCCGTCGAATGGCTTCAGCACGCAAACCGACGGCTGCTCGAAGCTCGGTCCGATGATCGTTGCGCCCGACTCGAAGCGCGTCAACTCCTTGGCGCCGATGGTGCCGAGCAATGCGAGATAGAAGGCGCGCGCCTTGTCGAGATCGTTGGTGCCGACCGTCACGTAGCCGATCATTGACAAACTCCTGTCGCTGCTATTGCAGGTCTTTGAAGGCCTCGCCCAAGCGGCCGAGAGCCTCTTCCAGTATCGGCCGCGGCGTGGCGAAATTGAAGCGAAGCCAGCCCTCGCCGCCGGGTCCGAACTGCTGGCCGGGGCTGGCGAAGATACGCGCGCCCTTGGCAACGCGTTCGGCGACCTCGGCGGACGTCAGGCCGGTGCTGCGGAAATCGACCCAGCCGAGGTAAGTCGAATCGAGGCGCATCGAGCGCGCGCCCGGAATCTGCTTTTCGATACGCTGATCGAGCAGGTCCCGGTTTTTCTGGAGGTAAGGCAAGAGGGCATCGAGCCAGGCTTCGCCGGTCCGCCAGCCGGCCTCGGTCGCGATCATGCCGAACAGGTTGTAGGACGCGACGCCGGCGGCAATGCAGCGCGCATCGAGCTTCTTCTTCATTGCGGCATTGGACGTGACGCAAGCCCCGACGTGAGCGCCGGCCAGATTGAAGGTCTTCGTTGCGGCGACACAGGTGATCAAGCGGTCGGCGATCTCGGGCGCGGCGACGAGCGTCGGCGTATGGCGCTTGCCGTCGAAGAGGAGATCGCAATGGATTTCGTCCGAGACCAGGATCAAGTCTCGCTCGATGCACACTTGCGCCAGCGCCTTCAACTCGTCCGGCGTCCAGATCGTGCCGCCTGGATTATGAGGACTGCACAGGAGCACGATCTTCGAGCGTGGCGTCAGGCTGGCCTTCAGGCGATCGAAATCCATTACATGGCGGCCGTCCTGCTCGACGAGTTCCACGTCGAGGATGCGTCGATCGTTGGCGGGGATGACGCGACGGAACGCATGATAGACGGGCGGAAAGATTACGACTTCGTCCCCGGGCTCGCTCAGCGCCTGCAGAATAAGCCCGATCCCCGAGACGATGCCGGGCGTCGGCGTCACCCAGGCCGGATCGATCTTCAATCCATGACGCTTGCCCACCCAATCGGCACAGGACCTGGCCCAAGTGCCGGTGTCGGCATAGTAGCCGTGGGTGCCGCGCTCGATCTCCTGTCGCAGCGCCTCGGTCACTCCGGGCGGTGCCTGGAAGTCCATGTCTGCGACCCACATCGGGATGGCGTCCGGCGCGGTGATGCCGGAGAGCTTCGCCATGTTGTCCCACTTCGACGAGTGCGTGCCGCGGCGCTGAATGATCCGGTCGAAGTCGAACATGCGGGAAGGGCTCCGGGCGTGAGGATGGGGAAGGTCGGCAGGCGTTCGATCGTAGGTGCAAGATGCGAGGATGGGAAGCCGCTACAGCGCGCGGCTACCCGGGGGTGGCGACAGGCGGCGCCCTCCGCGACCAGCGATACGACCTCCCGAACCCAGCTTTTCGATCTACTTCGGCGGATGGCGCCGCACCGCATCCTCGTTCACGTCGGCACCCCAGCCGGGTTTGGTCGGCATGATCAGGTGACCGTTCTCGATGCGCGGCGGCTCGGTGACGAGGTCGTCCTTCCAGGGCACATCGTCGATGTCGATCTCCATGATACGGAAATTGGGGATCGCAGCGCAGAAGTGCGCGCTCATCAATGTCGACATGTGGCCGTAGAAATTGTGCGGCGCGCAGTTGGTCTCGTAGGCCTCGGCCATGGAAGCGATCTTCATCGACTCGAGAATTCCATTCCAGGGCAGATCGACGATGCCGACGTCCATGGAACCCTGCTCGAGGTAGTCCTTGAATTGGCGGCGCCCGAATAGGCTCTCGCAACTCGCGAGCGGTGTCGTGATCGAGCGGCGGATCAGGGCCAGCGCACGCGGATCGAAGCTGTCGATCTCGACCCACATCAGGCGGTGGCCCTTCTGCTCGAGCGAGCGAACGAGCCGGATATAGCCTTCCGTTTTGTAGTTGAAGTTGAGATCGACCAGGAACTCGACGTCGTCACCCGTCCCCTCGCGGAAGGCTGCGAGCTGCTTGTCGAGGGCCTTCTCGACTGCCAGAGACGGGTTGAGTTCGGGCCCGCCCGGTGTGCGGCTGAAGCCGGGCATGTACATTTGTGGTTGAGGCGTATCGAAGAGGAAAATGTTGGTCTTGAGCGCCGTGAAGCCGCGCTCGCGGACATGCTCGCCAAGTTTACGCACGTCGTCGAGATTGCGCAGTGGCGGGAGCCCCATCTTGTCGGCATGGTTGAGCCGATAGCTGCCGCAATGTGACCAGTAGAGGCGGAGCTTGTCGCGCACCGGCCCACCGAGCATCTCACAGACGGGAACGCCGAGGCCCTTCGCCTTGACGTCGACCAGCGCGTTCTCGATCGCGGCCAACGCCTGCTGGATCATGCCGCCGGGCGCTTGCCGTGTGATCGCGTAGAGGCGGGAGATGATCTTCTCGACCGGCCGCGGGTCCTGGCCGATCAGCGTCTCGGCGAGCTTCATGATAACGCCGGTCAGCCCCTTCGAGCCGTAGCTCTCGTTGTATTCCGACCAGCCGACGATGCCGGCGTCCGTCTCGATCTTGAGGAACGAGAAGACACGCCAGCCCGCGTCCGCATGCAAGTCGACAATGCGCGTGATTTTCATTGTGCTTCCTCCCTTGACCGCGCCAAAGGCGGGCCGTCGGTTTCATCAGATGGAAGCACAGGCGCTGGCCTCGGGTCTACTCCGCCGCTTCGGCGACCTCGGCCTTCTCCACGCGGGCTGCCGAGAACTTGAACTCGGGGATTTTGCCGAAGGGGTCGAGCTGAGGGTTGGTCAGCATGTTGGCGGGGGCCTCGGCGAAGGCGAACGGAATGAACAGCATGCCCTCGGCGACGTCACGATCGGCGCGCACCTTCAGCGTGATCGCGCCCCGGCGCGTGGTGACGGTGACCTTCTCGCCCGGCGTGATGCCCATGCGCTCGGCTTCACGCGGGTTCATGCCGACGACGGCCTCGGGTTCGAGGAGATCGAGCGTCGCAGCGCGCCGTGTCATGGAGCCGGTATGCCAGTGCTCGAGCATGCGACCCGTGGTGAGCACCATCGGGTATTCGGCGTCGGGCAGCTCGTCAGGCGGCCGCAGCTCGGTCGGCACGATCTTGGCGCGGCCGGAGGCGGTCGGGAACGACTGCGCGAAGATGATCTCGTTACCCGGCTTGTCGGGGGCATCGCACGGGTAGGTCACGGCCTCCTCGGTGAGAAGGCGCTGCCAGGTGATGTTCCTGAGCGAGGGCATCACTTGGCCCATCTCGGCGAACACCTCCGACACGTCGGTGTAGGCCCAGGGCAGGCCGACGCGCTGCGCGATCTCCTGGATCAGCTGCCAGTCCTGGCGCGCCTCTCCCGGCGGTGGCAGCACGGGACGCGCGATCTGCACCTGCCGGTTGGTGTTGGTGAAGGTGCCCCACTTCTCGGCATGCGCCGAGGCTGGCAGCACGACATCGGCATGCCACGCGGTCTCGGTGAGGAAGATGTCCTGCACGACGAGGTGTTCGAGGTGGGCCAGCGCTTCACGCGCGTGCTGGACATCGGGGTCCGACATGGCCGGGTTCTCGCCCAGGATGTACATGGCGCGGATCTCGTCGGCGTGGATCGCGTGCATGATCTCGACGACGGTCAGGCCGCGTTTCGGATCGAGCGTCGTGCCCCAGAATGCCTCGTATTCGCTGCGGATAGCGGGGTTCTCGACGCTGCGGTAGTCGGGAAACACCATCGGGATGAGGCCGGCGTCGGAGGCGCCCTGCACGTTGTTCTGGCCGCGAAGCGGATGAAGGCCCGCGCCGGGGCGGCCCGTCTGGCCCGTCGTCAACGCGAGCGCGATCAGGCAGCGGGCGTTGTCGGTGCCGTGCGTGTGTTGTGAAATTCCCATGCCCCAGAAGATGATCGATCGCTCGGAGCGAGCGTAGAGGCGCGCCACCTCGCGAATGGTCGCGGCGGGGATGCCGCAGATCGGCTCCATGGCCTCCGGCGAGAAGGCCTTGATCGAAGCCTTCAGCGCATCGAAGTTCTCGGTCATGGCCTGGATGTACTGCTGATCCGTCAGGCCTTCCTCGATGATCGTGTGGAGCATGGCGTTGAGCAGCGCCACGTCGCGGCCGGGCTTGAACTGCAGTACATGGCTTGCATGTCGCGCGATGCCCTGGTTCTGACCTCGTGGATCAATCACGATCAGCTTGGCGCCGCGCTTGGCTGCATTCTTGATATACGTCGCGGCGACGGGGTGGTTCTCCGCGGGGCGTGCGCCAATGACGATGATGCAATCGGATTGATTGGCAGCCGTGAACGGCGCTGTGACGGCACCCGAATTAAGCCCCTCCATCAGCGCGGCAACCGACGACGCGTGGCACAGCCTCGTGCAGTGGTCGACGTTGTTCGTGCCGAAACCCTGACGGATCAGCTTCTGGAAGAGATAGGCCTCCTCGTTCGAGCCCTTGGCCGAGCCGAAGCCGGCGATGCCTTGTGGACCCTGAGCGGCGTGGACGCGCTTCAGGCCCGAGGCCGCACGTTCGAGGGCTTCCTCCCACGTCGCCTCGCGGAAGACCTTCTGCCACTCGCTACGAGCAAGCTGCATGTTGGCGTCCTTGGCGACGCCATCGCGACGCACGAGCGGCTTGGTCAGGCGGTCGGCATGGTGGATGTAGTCGAACCCGAAGCGGCCCTTGACGCAGAGGCGGTTCTGGTTGGCGGGGCCGTCGCGCCCGTCGACGTGGGTGATGCGGTTGCCCTTGACGTGCACACGCGTCTGGCAGCCGACACCGCAATAGGGGCACAGCGTGTCGACGGTCTTCTCCTCGAAGACGGTGCGCTTCTGGCTCGCCTTGTCGAGCAGGCTCGCCTCCATCAACGCGCCGGTCGGGCACACCTGGACGCACTCGCCGCACGCGACGCACGTCGAGTCGCCCATGCCGGCATCAAAGTCGAACACGACCTTCGACCCATGGCCCCGGTAGGCCATGCCGATGACTTCATTCGATTGCACCTCGCGGCAGGCGCGGACACAAAGGCCGCAGTTTATGCAGGCGTCCGCGTTGAACGAGATGGCCGCGTGCGTGGTGTCGGAGGCAGCCTTCTCCGCGCGGGGATAGCGGCTCGTCTCCGCGATGCCCATCCGGTCGATCCAGGTCCAGAACTTCGCGTCGGGGTCGTGGCTGTCGGCGCGAGGCGGCTGGTCGGCGGCCAGCAGCTCGAAGACCATTTCCTGGGATTTTTTCGCCCGCTCCGAGGCCGTCTTCACCTTCATGCCCGGCGCGACCTGGCGCTGGCACGACGCCGCCAGGACGCGCTCGCCCTCGACCTCGACGACGCAGGCGCGGCAGTTGCCGTCGGCGCGGTAGCCAGGCGCATCATGCCAGCACAGGTGCGGGATCGTGGTGCCGACGCGTTGCGCCGCCTGCCAGATTGTCTCGCCGGGCAGCGCCTCGACCTCGCGGCCGTCGAGCGTGAAGGTGATCTTGTCGGTCATGGCGAGCACTACCTGTTCGGGAGCCGAGCGCAGCTCAGGCCTTCGGCTGGACCTTGATGATGGCGCGGCGATGGGTGCCGAAGCCGACCTTTTTCTCGTCGTCCTCGGCCTCGACCTTGAAGGTGAGCTTGCGGCCGTCGATCTCTGTCAGCTCGGCGCGCACCTTCACGGTTTTGCCTTTCGGGGTCGCTGCGATGTGCTTGACGTTGACCTCGAAGCCGACGGTGGTATGGCCCTCGGGGAGGTGCGGCTGCACCGCCTCGATGCCGGCGCGCTCCATAAGGCCGATCATGGACGGCGTCGAGAAGACGCCGTCACCGCCGACGTGCTTGACGACGAGACTGTCGTCGACCAAGCGGACGAGCTCTGCCTTCATGCCGACTTTGAGGTTCTCGCTGGACATCGATCGCTCCGTTCCTCCGGTCGCAGCCGGACGCATCTCAGTTTTTCAGGTCGTCCGGAAAATACTTGAGCACGCTTCTCAGCGGATTGGGGGCTGCCTGTCCAAGCCCGCAAATCGAGGCGTCAGCCATCACCTGGGCAAGGTCGGAAAGCAACGCCTCGTCCCACTTCTCCGCGGCCATCAGCTTGACGGCCTTCTCGGTGCCGTTGCGGCAGGGCGTGCACTGGCCGCAACTCTCGTCCTCGAAGAAGCGCATGAGATTGAGGGCTACGGCCTTCATGTCGTCCTTGTCGGACAGGATCACAACCGCATGGCTGCCGACGAAGCTGCCGTGCTTTTCGAGCTGGCCGAAATCGAGGGGAATGTCGGCCATCGTTGCCGGCAGGATACCGCCAGAGGCGCCTCCCGGAAGGTAGCCCTTGAAGGCGTGCCCCTCGGGCATGCCGCCGCAGTGTTCGATCAATTCCCGCGCGGTGGTGCCCGCCGCCGTCAGCACCACGCCCGGCTTCTTCACGCGGCCGGACACCGAGTAGGAGCGCAACCCCTTGGCGCCGTTGCGGCCCTGGTTTGCGAACCAGTCCACGCCCTTGGCGAGGATCTGTGGCACCCAGTAAAGCGTCTCGATGTTGTTGACGAGCGTCGGCCTATTGAAGATGCCGACCTGCGCGACGTAGGGTGGTCGATGGCGCGGCAGCCCCCGCTTACCCTCGATTGATTCGATCATCGCGGATTCCTCGCCGCAGATGTAGGCACCTGCGCCACGCCGCAAGGAAAGCTTGGTGTGGCGTGCGAGACCGGCCGCTTCCGCCTCGGCGATGGCTTGGGTCAGGATGTGCCGCGCCGCCGGGTACTCGTCGCGCAGGTAGACGAACACCTCGGCGGCTTCGACAGCCCAGGCCGCAATCAACATGCCTTCGAGGAACTGGTGAGGGTTGGTCTCGAGATAGTAGCGGTCCTTAAAGGTGCCTGGCTCGCCCTCGTCGCCGTTGACGGCCATCAGACGGGGCCCTCGTTCAGCGCGGACGAGACCCCACTTGCGCCCAGTCGGAAATCCTGCCCCGCCAAGCCCCCTCAGGCCACTGTCGGAGAGGGTCTTGATCACGCCCTCGACAGGCGTCGCGCCGGAGAGGCAACGCTCGAGTGCGGCGTAGCCGCCATCGGCGCGGTAGTCTGGCAGTTTGCGAGAGGACGGCACGTGGACATGGGCATCGCCGGACGCAGCTTGCTCCTTAACCTTGGCGAAGGTGGCATGATCCACATGGGCATGACCGACATGGGCTGCCGGCGCCGTATGACAGGAACCCAGGCACGGGGCCCGCACGACTCTGACGCCGGCAATGGTCTCGGCTTGCAACTCCTCCAGCAACCGATCCGCACCGGCCAGCATGCACGACAAGCTGTCGCATACACGCACCGTAATCTTGGGCGGCCGGGGCTCGCCGTCGAGCACGACATCGAAGTGGGCATAGAAGGTCGCCACCTCGTAGACCTCGGCCATCGGGATGCGCAGCAGCTCCGCGAGCCCATGCAGCAAGCCGGCCGGCAGGCAGCCTTCCACGTCCTGAATCTTGTGCAGATACTCGATCAGAAGGGGCCGCTCGTAAGGGCCATCCCCGATGATGCGACGGGTTTCCGCAATTTCGTCTGGCGCAAGCACTCGCCCTTTGGGATGGAGCGGTGCCGAGCGGCGGCCAGCCCCCGGATGGATGGCTCGCCCCGTCTTGGTTCCTGGTCCTCGTCGGGCCGCGCTCTCGTCTGGTCTCGTCATGACCCCGAACCGATCCTTTTTCTGTCGAGGGAAAGCGCGCGACCGCACCGCCGCATCCGGCCTAGCTTCGTCGGCAAGGGTTGGAGCAACCACAGCGCTCCATGCACGCACGATAGTCGCGCAACCCGGCCGTTGTCGAGGCCATGGAGGCGATCTCATGCCGCAGGTCCGTATGAAACTTGCCGTAAGTTTACGACTAGGCTACCAGAACCGTCGCATTAGGCCCAGCTGAACCTTCGAAGCGGAGGCCGGGCCGGTATTGCCATAACAGGAGTCCAACGGGGACGCCGTCGATTGCGTGGTGACTTCGGCAGGACCGGCGAGAATAGGGAGCAGCGCGACGATGGGTTTCGAACTGACCGCTTTCATGGAATCGTTCTTCGGAAGCTACTGGCCCTACGTCATCCCGATCCTTCAGATCATCTGGATCGACCTCCTGCTCTCAGGCGACAACGCCGTCGTGATCGCGCTCGCCTGTCGCAACCTGCCGCCCCAGCAGCGCAAATGGGGCATCCTCCTCGGCGCCGCCGTCGCCATCATCCTGCGCATCATCTTCGCGGGCATGATCACGACCCTGCTGGCCATCCCCTACCTCAAGCTCATCGGCGGGGTGCTCCTCCTTTGGATCGCCGTCAAGCTGCTGCTGGGCGAGGAGGAAGGCGAGGGTGATCCAAGCGTCTCGTCGCCCGACAAGCTCTGGCGCGCTATCTCGACGATCGCCATGGCCGACCTGCTCATGAGCCTCGACAACGTGATCGCCGTGGCCGCGGCAGCGAAGGGGTCCGTGGGCCTCATTGCCTTCGGCATCGTACTCACGATCCCTCTGATCATCTACGGATCGACGCTCATCCTCGGGCTCATCTCGCGCTACCCCATCTTCATCTGGATCGGCGCGCTGCTTCTGGGCTGGATTTCGGGTGAACTGATCACACATGAGAAGGCGATCGGACAGCAGGTCGCCGACATGGCAGCCTACCTGGGGATGTCGATCGACATGTTCTATCGTCTCGCGGCTGCCCTAGGTGCGCTGTTCGTCTTCGTCGTCGGCGGATATCTCCGCCGACGCCGTCAGGCGGCCCACGCAACCTGAGCGCCGCGCCCGACTAGCGGACTTGTATGTGCCGCATTCCCGATTGAAACTGCGGCAGCGCGCTTTGTTGCCGCAGAGAAAGGCTGCCGATGGAGTTCACGTTCGGCATCGAGGAAGAATTCTTCGTCGTCCACGAGCGGACGCTCCTGATTGAGCCACAGGCCCACGAGCGGTTCATCGCACGCGCCAACGAGCTGGCCGGCGGCGGTGTGCATCCCGAGCTGCTGCAGTGTCAGATCGAGACCGCAACGCCGGTGTGCCGCGACTTCGGAGAGGCGCGCGGCCATATGCGCCGTCTTCGCTCCGGCCTGGCACGGGCCGGCAACGAACTCGGCCTGACGGTGCTCGCCTCCGGCACGCACCCGACCGCCGAGTGGCCGGAGCAGCAGCAGACGGCCAAGGAACGCTATGACCAGGTGGTGAGCGAGCTGCAGCTGCTCGCTTTCCGCAATCTCGTCTGCGGCTTGCATGTGCATGTGGGCCTGCCGGACGACGAGACGCGGATTGACGTCATGCGCCGGTCGATCCCGTTCCTGCCGATCCTGCTGGCGCTTTCGTGCTCGTCGCCGTTCTGGCGGGGCATGGATTCGGGCTTCGCCAGCTACCGGCTGACATCCTACGAGGAGCTGCCACGCACGGGGCTGCCGCCACTGCTGTCATCGTGGGGCGAATACGAAGCGTATACAGAGGTGCTGCGCCGGGCCGGAATCATTGCCAACCCCAGCTATATCTGGTGGGCGATCCGCCCATCGCACAAGTATCCGACGCTGGAACTCAGGATCGCCGACGCTTGCACCCGGCTCGAAGACAGCCTTGTTATTGCTGCTATTTTCCAGGGTATGGTGCGGGCGCTCGTGATGGACCGGACGATCAACGCAGGCATCACTTCGCCCGAGCGGGCGCTCGCGAAAGAGAACAAGTGGCGTGCGCAGCGCTACGGCATCGAGGCCGAACTCGTCGATCCTTTCGGCCAGTTGGCGTCGATCTCCGCGGCGGATGCGGCGCGCCGGCTGGTCGAGCTCGTACGCCCGCACGCCCGCATCCTCGGCTCGGAATCTGAACTTGACGGAGTCGAACGCATCCTAACGGACGGGACGAGCGCAGACAGGCAGATGACGATCTACCGTGAGGCCTGCAACCGCGGCCTGTCGCGGCCGAATGCCCTCGCCCAGGTCAAGGCTTGGATTCAGGAAGAGACCGTCGCGGGTTGTTGAGACGGCCGAACATCGTGGACATTGCGAGTTTCGCCTCAATGCCCTGCCCGCAGGCGCCACGCTAGCCAGAGAAAGCAACCGAGAGAAAGCATCGCAACGCCAAGGCAGACCGCGATCACGCTCCCGGCTCCGAGGTTCTCAAGAACGAGCGAGAGGACGAACGGGCTCGCGGCTGAGACCACGAGGCGCACGGAGCTGAGGCGACCGAGCCACAAAGCATAGGCTTCAGTCCCGTAAATCTCGAGTACCACGCTGCCTCTCGCGACGTAGCTGACGCCGGCGCCGGCGCCGAACAACATGGCGAACACCATCGCCATCTCGGGAATGCCCGATCCCAAGAGCAACACGGCAAGCGCGACCAGGAGCATCGCCGTAGCCATGATGGCAACGTGCAGCGCCTTGACGCGCGTTCCGAGCAGCAGATCCATGAACCGGCCTGCTGTCTGGGCCGGGCCGAAGAGCATGCCCGCGACGATCGCTGCCGCACCGAGCCCCAGTCCCTCGAGCACCGGTAGCATGAGCGCCGGCAAGGTGTAGGCGACGCCGCCGAACGCGAACGCGGCGGCCAGCACGGAAAAGACCAAGGGCGAATGCGCCGGAGGAGGACGAGGCACGTCCCGATCCGCCACCGGGTTTGCGGCTGCGGCGCCGCGCCCGCCCCGCCGTTGTGCGATCTGCCCCGCACGTGCTGCGATCGGAACAGCGACGACAGCCAGGAGCAGGACATGGACGAGAAGCATGTCCTGCCAGGCCATGTGGCGCAGCATGAGGGCCGTCAGTGGCCAGAAGGCCGTGGACGCCAGACCGCCCCACAGGGTTATCTGGCTCATGGCCTTGCGCGCGTCGTTGCCGGCGAGGTCGACCGCAACCGCGAACGTCGCGTCGTATTCCGTCAGCTGGCCCAGCACCTGAACGACAACGAACGCGGCCGCGAACGACTAGAATTCAGGGGCGAGCGCCATCAAGGCCAATGCGACTACCCTCGCGACCGTGCCGATCAGCAGTGCTCGCGTGCTGCCAACCTTGTCGACCCATCGACCGAGCGCGGGCGCCACCATCGCGGTCGCCAGCAGCGACACCGTCAACAGCGCGAACACCGACGACACGCCGATGCCGAACGTCACAGCCATGCGGGGAGCCGCGGTCGATATGGCGTAGTACGTGATGCCGTACATCAGCAGCACGTAGAGCCCGAGGCCGTTGATGATCAGCCATGGCGGGCGCGCTGTCGGCAGCAGAGGGCCAGTCGCGGCCGAACTCGGCTGCTGTGTCATGCGTCGCTTGCTCGTGGGACCGGACGGGACGTCCGCAACGTCCAAACTTCGCTAGCGCTGCAGCACGACGACGATATGACAAAGCCTCGCAAAGCGTTCGAGTGTCGCTTACTCGGCCTTGATACCCGCCGAGTTGACCGCGCGGATGGTGATCTGCGCCTCGTTCTCCAGGTGCTGGGCCACCTCGGGCAGGGTTTGAGGGGTGAGCACGGCGTTCGCCTTGGCGATGCGCTCCTGCATGTCTTGCGTCTTGCCGATCTCGACGAGCTTGGCGTTGAACCTCTCGAGGATCTCCTGCGGCACGCCGCGAATGGCATGAATGCCGAACCAGGAGCCGCCATCGATGCCGGGATATCCGAGTTCGGTCAGGGTCGGCACGTCGGGAAATTCGGGGATGCGAGTGTGATGATTGACGTTGAGCAGGATCAGCTTGCCGGCGCGTATATGCGGCATGCTCGAGGACTCGTTCATGAGCTGGATGGCACCGCTCAGCAGATCGTTCAAGGTATCGGCGCCACCCCGATAGGGAACGTGAAGGATATCTACCCCCGTGGCCTGCCGCATCAGCTCGAAGCGAATATGGGGCGCGGTGCCGATGCCCGATGAGCCGAACGCGAGCTTGCCCGGGTTCGCCTTGGCATAATCGATCATTTCCTTGAACGTCTTGATGCCGGTCGCCGGGTTGATCACGAACCCTGTCACGGCGTCGCCGACGCGGCCTACAGGTATGAACGCCTTCGGGTCGTAGGACACCTTGCGCAGAAGCGGCAGCGTCACGATCGGGGTGCTCGTTCCGACGAGATAGGTGTACCCGTCGGCAGGCGCCTTGGCGACGGCCTCCGCGCCGATCATGCCCGAGGCCCCGCCCCGATTCTCGACCACGAACTGCTGGCCGAAGGCCTCGGTGAGCTTCTCGGCCCAAGGCCGGGCCACGAGGTCCGTCGAGCCGCCGGGCGCAAAGGGCACGATGAGTTTGACCGGCCGCTCCGGCCACTTCGCCTGGGCACGTACGAAAGTGGGGCTCGCCAGCAGGGCGGCAGTGGTTGCAGCCAGGAATTCACGACGACGCATCGCGCATCTCTCCCGATCAAGCCCCGGTTGCTCCGAGTTGGGACCGATTGACCGACGAGCACAGCTGTTTGTCAATCCGGCCTATTCCGCCGCCTCGGCCAGGAAGCCGCCGGACTGGCGCGACCATAACTCGGCGTAGAGCCCACCGCGCTGGATCAGCTCGGCGTGACTGCCCTGCTCGACGATGGCACCGCCGTCCATGATCACCAGGCGATCCATCGCGGCGATGGTCGACAGCCTGTGCGCGATGGCGATCACAGTCTTGCCCTGCATGAGGTTGAAGAGCTGCTCCTGGATCGCTGCCTCGGCCTCGCTGTCGAGGGCGCTCGTCGCCTCGTCGAGCACCAGGATCGGCGCGTCCTTCAACAGCACGCGGGCGATCGCGATACGCTGGCGCTGGCCACCTGAAAGTTTCACCCCCCGCTCGCCGACGTGGGCATCGTAGCCACGACGGCCTTTCATGTCGGCGGCGCCGACGATGAAATCGTGAGCTTCCGCACGCCGCGCTGCCGCGATGGCGCGCTCCTCGGCGGCCTCGGGCCGTCCGTAGAGGATGTTATGGCGCACCGAGCGATGCAGCAGGGACGTGTCCTGCGTCACCATGCCGATCTGGGCTCGAAGTGATTCCTGCGTCACCCCGCGTATGTCCTGGCCGTCGATCAGAATGCGTCCGCCCTCGAGGTCGTAGAAGCGCAACAGCAGGTTGACGAGGGTCGACTTCCCCGCGCCCGAGCGACCGACGAGACCGACTTTCTCACCCGGCCGGATGGTCAGCGAGAGATCCCGGATGATGCGCGGACGCAGTGCCGTTCCCGGCTCGTCCTGCTGGGCAGAGGTTATGCCGTAGTTGAAGCGGACGTTCTCGAAGCGGATCTCGCCCCGCGAAACAGCGAGCGGCCGCGCCTCGGGGCCATCGACGACGTCGTTCTTGCGTGAGATGGTCTCGACACCCTCCTGGACGATGCCGATATTCTCGAAGATGCCGGCGACCGTGAACAGGACCCATCCCGACATGTTGACGATGCGGATGACGAGCCCGGTCGCCAGCGCGATGGCGCCGATGGTCAGGAGCCCGCCAGACCAGAGCCAGAGCGCCAGCCCCGTCACCGAAACCAGCAGCAGGCCATTCATCGTGTAGAGCACCAGCTCGAGCTTCGTGAGCAGGCGAAGGGACGCCTGCCACTTGCTCATCTGCTCGCGCAGGCCGTCGCGGGCATAACCGTCCTCACGATCGGCGTGGGCGAAGAGCTTGACGGTCAGAATGTTGGTGTAGCTGTCGACGATCCGCCCCATCAGCATCGATCGCGCCTCGGAGGCCTCAGTCGAGGCCTGCTTGATGCGCGGCACGAAATGGACGATGGCAAAACCGTAGGCGACGAGCCAGGCGAGCAGCGGCAACGTCAAGCGCCAGTCCGCCTGGGCAAAGAGCACGAGCGCGCCGGTCCAGTAGACGGCCACGTACCAGACCGCGTCGACCACCTGCACGACCGATTCGCGAAGCGCCGGGCCGGTCTGCATGACCTTGTTGGCTACGCGACCGGCAAAATCGTTCTGGAAGAACCCGAGGCTCTGGCGGAGCACATAGCGATGCGTCAGCCAGCGGATGCGCGTCGTGAACGGCCCCGAGATCATCTGATTCTTGATCAGGTCGTGCGCCGTCGAGACGATGGGACGGAGAATGAGCGCGACGAAGCCCATGGCCAGCAGCGTGCCGCCATGGTCGGAGAAGAATTTCTCCGGCTCCTTGGACTCCCGCATCAGGTCGACAAGAGAGCCAACGAAGGCAAACAGAGCCACTTCGATCAGGGACCCGACGCAGCCGACGATCAGCAACAGTAGGAAGACCGGCCAAACCGGCTTCACATAATACCAATAGAAGTCGATCAGCCGCGTGGGGGGCCGCTCGGGCGGATCGTCGGGAAAGGCGTCGATGCGTGTCTCGAACCAGCGGAGCATGGGGCCTCGAACGGGTTTGACCGACCGTACAAGCGCGGCCGCAGCAGCCGTCGAGGGCGCTCACGGGGTGCCTGGATCGGAAGAGGTCTGGATTTAGGACCGCCTATCCCCCAAAAGGGACGTCACGATGACCAAAGTCAATGCCGCGAGCGACCATCAGTGCCTAGCGATCAGCTAGGCCGGTTGCGGCCGGATATCAAGGGCCACGCCATGTCGGTGACCGAACTCGAGTCCAGAAAGACGTCCGCGCGCGGCTGGTTCGAGACGCTGCGCAACGAGATCATCTGCCCGGCATTCGAGCGGCTGGAGGATGAGTTGCCGGCCGGCGCGCCGCTCTCGGACCAGAGGCCGGGCCGTTTCGTATTCACGCCGTGGAAACGGACCGATCACACCGGCAAGGCGGGTGGCGGTGGCCGAATGGCGATGATGAAGGGCCGCGTGTTCGAGAAGGTCGGCGTGCACACGTCCACCGTCCATGGCGAGTTCGCGCCCGAGTTCCGGAAGCAGATCCCGGGCGCCGAGGAGGACCCGCGCTTCTGGGCCTCGGGCGTCTCGCTGATCGCACACATGCACAACCCACACGTCCCAGCCGTGCACATGAACACGCGCATGGTGGTCACGTCGAAATGGTGGTTCGGCGGCGGCGCCGACCTGACGCCCGTACTCGATGCCCGGCGCACGCAGGACGATGCCGATACGGTCGCGTTCCATGCGGCCATGGAGGCGGCCTGCGCACCCTATCAGAAGCCGATCGACTATCCTCGCTACAAGGACTGGTGCGATGAGTATTTCTATCTGCCGCACCGGAAAGAAATGCGCGGCATCGGCGGCATTTTCTACGACTATCTGACGCCGACGCTGGAGGAGGGCGGATGGGACCTCGCCTTCCGGTTCACGCAGGACGTAGGCCGTGCCTTCGCCGACATCTACCCGCGCCTCGTCCGCGCGAACTTTGCCAAGGCATGGACAGAGGCCGAGCGCGAGGAGCAACTGATCCGCCGTGGCCGCTACGTGGAGTTCAACCTGCTCTACGACCGAGGCACCGTGTTCGGGTTGAAGACAGGCGGCAACGTGACGTCGATCCTGTCGTCGATGCCGCCGGTGGTGAAGTGGCCTTGAGGGGCGGGTGGGACGCGCGGAGTGCGGGTCTCGAGCGAGACTGACGAGCTGCGCGCCAATCGGCAGGACCGGTAGCGCAGCCGTTGTCTACTCGATCTTGATGTTGGCCAGCTTGATGAGTTCGCTCGTGGTCTTGATCTCGGCTTCCCGAAAGGCCTGCAACTCTGCCAAAGTCGAGGTGACCGGCAGCATGCCAACGAGCAGCAGACGAGCCTCCGTTTCAGGCAGCTTCGCAATCTCGGTCACCTTGGCGTGAATGGCCTCCACGATGGACGCCGGCACACCCGTGGGAGCCCAGATCGAGAACCACAACGGCACGTCGGAATCGGGATAGCCGGCCTCCGTGAGCGTCGGCACATCCGGATATTCGGGGCTGCGAGTGCTGTGATTGATGCACAGCAGTTTAGCCTTGCCCGCCTTGGTGGCGGCATTGTTAGACGGATCGTTGGCGATCTCAACGGTGCCGGTCAGCAGATCGTTCAAGACTTCCGCGCCGCCGCGATACGGCACGTGCAGGAATTTGATGCCAGCCCGGTGCTGCAGCATCTCCATGCGCATATGGCCGCTGGTGCCCATTCCTGGCGTCCCGAATGGCATCTTCCCGGGATTGGCCTTGACGTAGTCCACCAGCTCCTTGATCGACTTCAAGCCGGTGCCCGGATAAACGCAGAAGCCGGATATGCCATCGCCGACACGCACGACGGGCTGCAGCGACTCCTTACCATAGGATGTCTTGCGCAGAAGCGGCAGGTTGACGGTCGACGAGTTCGAGGAAATCAGGAGCGTATAGCCGTCGGGCTCGGCCTTCGCGGCGGCCTCGGTGCCGATCATGCCACCGGCGCCGCCTCGATTCTCGATCACGAACTGCTGGCCGAAGGCTCGGCCGAGCTTCTCCGACCAGTAACGGGCGAGGTTGTCGGTACCGCCGCCAGCGCCGAACGGTACGATAATCTTCACGGGCTTGCTGGGCCAAGGGGCCTGTGCGCGAACCACGGCCGGAGAAAGCGAGAGCCCCGCGCCGGCACTGCCAGCGAGCTGCATAAATGTCCGTCGCCGCATGTTATTTCCTCCCGTCTGACTGCTTTTTGAAATCACCATGGAGGAGGTGGTGGGGGTCGTCAACGTCGGCGAGGCGGGCTCAAGACGGGCGGCAGCGTGACCTCGATCGTGTCGTCGATGCCGCCGGTGGTGAAGTGGCCTTGAGGGGTGGCTTTGCCCCATCTCGACCGAGTGGAGGGCGGAGCTTTCGCGGTCGCTTCGTGTCCGCTCATGATTTTCGCGTCAGAGTGAAGGACGGAGGCGACGGGCCATATCGCCATAGATCAAGCGAGGATGCTCTTCGGTAGGTTTTCTGCTGGCAACGCACATCAATCCGAATTCGATTTCAACTCGGCTGCGTCCCGACCGGAAGGGTGACCGTGAAAGTTGCGCCCTGGCCGGGAACGCCGCTCGCGACAATCGTCCCGCCGTGGTTTTCAGCGATCCTACGGCAGGTGGCCAGTCCAACTCCTGTTCCCTCATACTCGCTACGGCCGTGAAGGCGATGGAACAGCTTGAACAGCTTAGCGGCAGATTTGTCGTCGAACCCGATGCCATTGTCGGACACGACGATTTGGACGTGGGCCATGCCATCGCCCCCCTCCAAGAACCGGCTGGATACCTCGATAACGGGCGTCACACCGGGCCGGATGAATTTGAGCGCATTGGCGATAAGGTTCTGCGTGAGCTGGACCATCTGCGATGGAATAGCAACGACCGTGGGAAGGTTACCAACCCGCACGTCCGCACCTGTCTCTTCGATGCGCAATTGCAGATCGGAAAGAACATCGCGCATTGTCTCCTGCAGGTCGACCGTTGCTACGGCCTGACCTTCCTGATTGAGCCGCGCGTAGGCGAGAAGTGAGGTTATGAGCTGGCGCATGCGGATCGAGGCATCAGTCATGCGCTCGACGAACATCTGACCTTCATCCGGCAAGCGATCCCCATAGCGCGACATCAGACGCTGGCTGAAGGCCTCGATCTTGCGGAGCGGTTCCTGCAGGTCATGCGCGGCGACCTGGGCGAAGTCCTTCAAATCGCGATTAGAACGCTCGAGTTCGACAATTTTCTCATTGAGTTTCGCGTTGAGCCCGTCGGCCAACGCATGCGCGGACGACAGCTCGGCATTCGATCGAGCCAATTCGCCATGCTGTCTGGATATGACCTTATCTGCCCGATAAACAACCAGCAACATGCCGAGAAACGTCACCATCATCGATCCGATGATGATGGCTGATTCGAGAATATTGTCTCGGGTCATGAAATTGATCTGGGACGTTATGTCCGTATACAGCTCGAAAACCGTGCCTATCTGGCCGGTAGGCAGAACGAGCGGAACGTAGGTTTCTGCCAGATCGACGTTACCGACAACTCCGGAGAATGCGGAAAACTCGCCGCGAAAGGATGACTTACTTTCTGGATGGCCAGTGCTGACGGCCCGCATAAATCCGGGGTTGCCATGCTTGCTTCCGCCGATCCCGGCGGGATCCGATGAATAAATCGTCAATCCGTTGGGATCGTGTATTGCGACCTTCATGACCGGAAGGCCGCGAACGAGTTTGCGCACTTGCGCGTCGATCTCAGCGGTTTCTGGGCGGGCGCGCAGAGCGTCCCCGTCGAGCCCTCGTGCGGAGCCGAAGTAGGAGCCATGTCGCAACCAGATCTCGTTTGCGAATGCCCTCGCCAAGGCACTGTTCTGGCTCTCCGCCATTCTGAGCATTGAAGCTTTGTCGTGCGCGTAATGGTGGAGTGTCAGAGCGCCCGCCGCCATTGACATCAGAAGAAACCCACCGATGCCGAAGAACCGCATCAGAGCAAAGCGACCCGACTTGGCGACCTGTGTCACCGCCATGGCCCGTAGGCAGGGCGCCAGCAGCTGACCCCCTTTGGTGAAAAGCAAATTCAGGCGGGCCCGCGCTACCCCGAGCCACCTCGTCAGCGGCCCGGTCTCCGGCCATGCAACAAACATTGATCCCTTCACGGATAATCTGCTTTCTTTGCTTCCGCCCACCAACGAGAGATCTATGTGCCTCAGTTCGCTCCAACAAATCGTTTCCGAAGTCGCGCAAATGCTCCGCATCCATCACAGATCGCTGAAGAACTTTCGATCGGCGGGGCTGGCAATTTCTAATGGTGCAATGGGGAGCAGCGCGGCCAACATCCTCAATAATTCACAATTTGCGCTCTATTTTTCGACAACCACACCGGCCGCTGGTCTGCCTGTCACGTCGGCGTTTCTTCCGCGGCGACGTCCATTCCGAGTCTTCTCTCCTCACTGCACCCCACCCAGCGCTTCCTCGACGAAGGCCTTGATCTCGGCTTCATGCCAGTACTTGACGCCAACGGCGGGGGTCGCGGCAGCGGGGCGGCCGGCGCGGCGGAAGGGGCGGCCGGCCAGCGACTCGAGGCGGCGGTCGAGCCATGAGAAAGTGCCCATGTTCTCGGGCTCTTCCTCGCACCAGACCAGCTCGGCGCCGGAATGGGCTGCGAGCGCCGCCGCGATCTCGGCTTCGGGCAGCGGATAGATCTGCTCCAGGCGGACGAGCGCCACGGCCTTGTCGAGCCCGCGCGTGGCGCGCGCCTCGGCGAGTTCGTAATAGACCTTGCCCGAGCACATCACGACACGGCGGGCGGTCGTCACGCCCGCGTCAGGGATCACGGCCCGGAAACTCGTGCCTTCCGCGAAATCGGCAAGCGCCGACGCGCAGGCCTTGGTGCGCAGCAGGGCTTTCGGCGACAAAACTACGAGGGGCTTGCGGAACGGCCGATGCATCTGGCGGCGCAGCACGTGGAAGAAATTGGCCGGTGTCGAGGCGTTGACGACCTGCAGGTTGGCGCCCGCGCACGCGGCGAGCAAACGCTCGGGCCGTCCCGTCGAGTGGTCAGGGCCGCCGCCGTCGAGGCCATGGGGCAACAGAATTACGAGACCGGAGGAGCGCAGCCAGCGGTCCTCGCCACAGGCGATACACTGGTCGAACACGGCCTGGGCGTAGTTCAGGAACTCGCCGAACTGCGCCTCCCAGATCACCAGCCGGCGCGGATCGGCCATCGAGATGCCGTACTCGAAGCAGGCGATGGCATGCTCGATCAGCGGCGTATTGTGGATTTCCATCGCGACGTCGTCGGCGGCCGCCGGGCGTAGTGTGAGGTGACGCCGCCCCGTGCGCTGGCAGTGCAGCTCGAGATGACGCTGCGTAAAGGCGCCGCGTACGGTGTCCTGGCCGCCGAGCCGGACGGGCGTGCCTTCCGCCGCCAGCGTCGCCAGCGCCAGGGCTTCGCCCGTCGCCCAGTTTATGCCTTCGCCCGTTTCGATCGATTTGCGGCGCTCATCGAGGAACCGCTGGACCTTCGGGTCGACGTCGAAGTCCGCTGGCGGGGTCGTGATGGCGCGGCCGATGGCGACGAGGCGAGGGCTGTGCACACCGGTGGCGGCCGGCGCAAGCATGTCGGCCACCGTCCCGGCTGCGAAACCTTTCCAGGCCCCGTCGAACCAATCGGCGGAATTGGTCTTCCAGGATTTGGCACCGGCGAACGCCTCGGCGATCTCGGCCTGTAACGTGGCGCGCGCGGCGTCGGCACCGCTGGTGTCGATGCCTTTGGCCGCCAAGGCCGCCGCGTAGAGTTGGTCGACCGGCGCCAACGCATCGACAGCGCGATACATCACAGGTTGGGTGAAGCGCGGCTCGTCGATCTCGTTGTGGCCGGGCCGGCGATAGCAGACGAGATCGATGACGATGTCGGTGCCGAACGTCGCCCGCCAGTTGGCTGCGACCAGGCCGACGCGCCACACGGCCTCCGGGTCGTCGCCGTTGACGTGGAGCACCGGCGCTTCGATCAGGCGGGCGATGTCGGTCGCGCCGCGGGCCGTGCGGCCGTCTTCGGGCGTCGTCGTGAAGCCGAGCTGGTTGTTGATGACGACGTGGATGGTGCCGCCGAGATCGAACGGGGCAAGGCCCGAGAGCTGCAGCATCTCGGCAACGAGACCTTGCCCAGCGAAACTCGCGTCCGTGTGCAGCAGGAGCGGCAGCACGGCCTGCCTGCCGCCGGCGCCACGCATCGCCTGTTTGGCGCGCGCGCGGCCCTGCGCCATGATTGGCGCGAGTTGCAGGTGTGACGGATGGGCCGACACGGAGACGTGCAACCTGCCGCCCGCGATATCGAGGTCGCCCGAGTAACCGAGGTGGTAGGACACGTCCGACGAGCAGTCGATGCCGTCCGGCACTGCGGGCTTACCGAGGATCTCGGCGACCATCTGATTGATGGGCTTGCCGAGCACGTTGGCAAGCAGACTGAAGCGGCCCCTGTGCATGCCGCCGATGACGACTTCGTCGGCGCCGAGTTGCACGCTTTCCGAGAGAATGGTCGCGATGGCGACGAGAAAGCTCTCAGCTCCTCCGAGCCCGAACAAGCGGCCACCCGGATAGCGTTGCGCGAGACCCGCCTCGAAGGCCGTCGCCTTTGCCAATAACGCCAGAATGCGGGCGCGCGTGGCATCGTCCGGCAGAGCGGCCTCTCCAGCCTCCGCTTCCGCTGCCAGCCAAGACCGACGCGCCGGATCGTGGATGTGTCCGATCTCCCAGCCGATATTGCCGCAGTAGGCCTGCTCCAGGCGATCGACGAGCGGCCGCGCAGCCTGGGGGTTGAGGCCATACTGCGTCGCCGCCAGCGCGTCGATCGCAGGTCTCGGCGCGAGCCCCAGCGGATCGAGCGTGGCCCGCAAGAACCCGCGTGACCGATAGGCCTCTATCAACGCGACCTCGGCACCGCCATTGCCGATCGTCGCTGCAGACAGGGCGCGCCGCGCCGGCCTTTCGCCTGTGGCTCCCGCATAGTACGCCTCGAGCGCGCCGGGATCACCGATACCGAAAAAGGGCTCGCCGGCGTCGCGATCACGATCCGCGGATTCATGCGGCCGCATGTGCTCATTCATGAACGTCGTATCCTGGGATGGCCGTCACACGGCCTTGGCTTGGCCGGCGCAATCTAGGGACTGGCTCCCGCCGCGTCCATGCGCAAGACGCCTTCGCGAACGACCCTTGCGCGTCGTAGTATCAGCCCAAAGGCCGCGAGTGGCCGAGCCCGACACTCTGGCACAATCGAGGGACCATGCCTGACGACACCATGAGGCGCATCGCCCTCGACTATCACGAGGCCGATCCGCCGGGGAAAGTGGCGATCCAGCCGACCAAGCCGGTCGCCAACCAGGCCGACCTTGCGCTCGCCTACAGCCCGGGCGTCGCCTATGCCTGCGAGGCCATCGCGGCGGATTCATCGACGGTTGCCCGGTACACGGCCCGCGCCAATCTCGTTGGTGTGATCACCAACGGCACGGCGGTGCTCGGGCTTGGCGATATCGGGCCGCTCGCTGCCAAGCCGGTGATGGAGGGCAAAGCGGTCCTGTTCAAGAAATTCGCCGGTATCGACGTGTTCGACATCGAGGTGGACGAGAAGAACGTCGATCCGTTCGTGGAAGCCGTTGCTCGGCTGGAGCCCACGTTCGGTGGCATCAACCTCGAGGACATCAAGGCGCCCGAGTGCTTCGAAATCGAGAAGCGGCTGCGGGCGCGAATGCGTATTCCGGTCTTCCACGACGACCAGCACGGCACCGCAATCGTCGTCGCTGCCGGCATCCTCAATGGCCTGAAGGTGGTTGGCAAGTCGATCAGCGAGGTTCGCCTGGTGACGTCGGGTGCCGGTGCGGCGGCACTCGCCTGCGTGAACCTGCTGGTGACGCTCGGCCTCCGCCGCGAGAACGTCACGCTGACGGACATAAAGGGCGTCGTCTTCAAAGGCCGCAATGAACTGATGAACCCCTACCTCGATGTCTACGCCCAGGAGACGCGCGCCCGCACGCTCGCCGAAGCCATTCGTGGCGCGGACGTGCTGCTCGGCCTCTCGGCCGCCCGCGTCGTCACGCGCGACATGGTGGCGTCCATGGCGGCCAAGCCGCTGGTCTTCGCGCTGGCCAACCCGACGCCCGAGATCCTGCCCGAGGATGTGCTGGCGGTGCGCGACGATGCCGTGATTGCCACGGGGCGGACGGACTATCCCAACCAGATCAACAACGTGCTGTGCTTTCCCTTCATCTTCCGCGGCGCGCTCGACGTCGGGGCCACCAGCATCACCGAGGAGATGAAGGCGGCTGCCGTCACCGCATTGGCGGGGATCGCCGAAAGCGAGGCCTCCGACATCGTACTCGCCGCCTATGGAGCCGAGACGTTCGTGTTCGGGCGCGACTACATTTTGCCGAAGCCGTTCGATCCGCGGCTGATCACCGAGATCGCGCCCGCCGTCGCGAAGGCCGCCATGGAATCCGGTGTCGCGACGCGCCCCATCACCGATTTCGACAGCTATCGCCACAAGCTCAATGGCTTCGTCTATCGATCGGGTTTCGTCATGCGGCCGGTGTTCGATGCCGCACGGCGGGCTTCGCAGTCGACGCCGAAGCGGCTCGTCTTCGCCGAGGGCGAACATCCCTATGTGCTGCAGTGCGCACAGCAGGTCGTGAGCGAGCGCCTCGCCCGCCCGATCCTTGTCGGATCACGGGAGGGCATCGCGCGCTCAATTACGCACCTCGGCCTACGAATGCGCGCCGAGCGCGACTATGACATCTTCGATCTCGCGACCGATCCGCGCGTTCCCGCCTTGACTGACGAGTACCATCAGCTCGTCGAGCGCCGGGGCGTCTCACCCTCGCACGCCCAACGTGTCGTGCGGAACGGCTCGACGGTGGTTGCCGGACTTCTGCTTCGGCGCGGGGACGCCGATGCGATGATCTGTGGCGCCGTCGGGCGATACCAGACGCAGCTTCGGCACGTTTCGCAGGTCGTCGGCCAACTCGGCGGGGTCCGGGGATTTGCAGCCCTATCGGCCATGATCCTGCCTAGCGGCCCGCTGTTCATCGCCGACACACACGTCACCTACGATCCCACGGCGGATCAACTGGCGGAGATCACGATGCTTGCCTCGGACGTCGTCCGACGCTTCGGCATCGAGCCGCGCGTCGCGCTGCTTTCGCATTCGAGCTTCGGCAGCGAGAACACTCCGTCCGCGCAGAAAATGCGCAACGTGCTCGCGACCCTGAAGGACTGGGGCCCCGAGCTCGAAGTCGAGGGGGAGATGCAGGCCGATGCCGCGATCTCTCCGTTCATTCGCGAGGAGTTGTTCCCGCGCTCGCGGCTGACGGGGGCCGCCAACCTCTTGATCGCGCCAGGACTCGACGCGGCCAATATTGCTTTCAACCTGTTGAAGGTCGTGTCGGACAGCGTCGCCATCGGGCCGATCCTGCTCGGCGCGGCGCAGCCCGTGCACATCGTGACCCCGTCGATCACCGTTCGCGGTTTGTTGAATATGTCGGCCGTCGCCGTCGTCGATGCCGCCCGGGCGGCGGGCGAGCTGTAGAAAATCAGCCGTGCGATCCTATATGGAAGAGTGAGCCGAAATCGAGCCGCTGTTAATGATCGAAATACCCTTACGATCATTAATGAAGGCATTTTCGGCGAATTGGGAATACCTCGCTTCGACAGACGTTCTTTCGTCGCCCGACGGTGACGAAGACGGCTAGGCACCAGCAGCCGCACGAACACGCGGCCGGCGCCCCACCCTCAGCGAGAGGCGGTGAAGGCCAATGGCGACCGCGATCATGGAAGCGCAGTTGCGCGACGCACTCAATGCCGACCGCGACCTTACGGCCCGCGGCGCGAAGGCGGCCGAACGCCAGCCGAGCGGCGTGGCGATCGAACGCGGCCCGAACGTGCTCGGCATCTGGCATTGGCGCCGCGGCCAGTTCGAACTCACCATCGGCGGAAGCGGCCCGGTCGTGACCGTCGAGACGGTCGCGGAGGCGGTGAGGTACACACGTGAGCGGCTGGCGCCCTAGGGGTGGTGAGCAATGCCTGCGCGCACCCGTCCCGTGTCACATCTTCTTGCCCGCCGTCCAACCTCCATCGACGATCAGCGTCGTCCCTGTGATGAAACTCGCGTCGTCGGACGCCAGGAACAGGATGGCTCGGGCAATCTCGCGTGCTTCGCCCCACCGGTTCATAGCGTGGACAGATTTCACGGTCTCGGCCATTGCCGGATCCTGGAAGTAGCGCTCGGTGAGAGCAGTCCGCGTTACTCCGGGACCGACGGCATTGACGCGGATACCGCTGGTGCCGAGTTCGAGCCCCATCTCCTTGGTGAGGCCCACCACGGCATGCTTCGAGGCTGTGTATGCGGGCCGATTGGGTGCCGCCGTCACGCCGAGCGTCGAGGCGAGGTTGACGATCGAGCCTTGCCGACCGGCCTTGACGATCCGCTGTACGAAAGCCTGCGAGCACAGGAAGACGCCGGTGATGTTGACGTTGATGACCCGGCTCCACTCCTCGTGAGAGAGTTCGATCACCGGCTTGATCTCGCGGATGCCGGCGCTGTTGACGAGGACGTCGAGCCGACCGAGCCGCCGCTCGATGGCATCGAAGGTCGCTTGCACCGCCTTCGGATCGGTGGTGTCGAGCGGAAAAGGATAGGCGCGGCCGCCCGCCTTGGTGATCTCCTCGACCGTGCGTTCCGCCGTCTTCGCGTCGATGTCGGACACGGCGACGACGCCGCCCTCCTTGGCGAACTCGATCGCTGTCTCACGGCCGATGCCGCTGCCCGCGCCGGTGATGACGATGGCTTGGTCCTGAAAGCGCATGTGCGTCTCCTCTCTCTCGTTTTTTCCCGTAGGGCTCACTTGCCTTTGAATTTCGGTGCGCGCTTCTCCTTGAAGGCCGTCCGGCCCTCCACCCAGTCGGCCGAGTGATCGATCATATCGGTCATGTAGCGCGCGGAGCCGCCGATCTCCGTCGGGCTCTTGGGCAGCGTCTGGCTCGCCCAATGCTTGAGAGCCCGCGTCGGCATTGGCGCGTTGGCTGCGATCTTCCCAGCCCAGATCATGGCTTCCGGCATCAGCTGATCGATCGGCACGACCTTGTTCGCGTAGCCGACCTCATAAGCGCGCTTGGCATCGATCTGTTCGCCGATCAGCAGTAATTCCATGGCGATCTTGTGCGGAATTCGCGTCACGAGATTGGTGATCAATCCGCCGGAGAAACCGACCTTCACTTCAGGGTAGGTGAAAATGGCGTTGTCGGCGCAGATCATCAGGTCGCACATGGTCGTGAGCACCATGCCGCCGCCGACGCACCAGCCGGCCACCGCCGCGATGATCGGCTTGTCGACCGCGACGCCGACGCCGGGCACGCCATGGTAGAGGCCGCGCGGCGGGTTCTGCAGATCGGCGCCGGCGCAGAAGGCTTTGGTCCCGGCGCCGGTGAGGACCGCCACGCGATCGTCCGATTTGCCGAACCGCTGCCAGCCCTCGCAGAGCCCGTCCATCAGCGCATTGTCCATCCGGTTCATCTTCTCCGGCCGGTTCAGCGTAATGATGGCGATGTCGTTCTTCGAGACATAGGTAACGGCGTCGGACATGGGTGGCTCCGTAGCGATTGGACGGTATCTCGGTTCTAGGGTGGTGCACGCGCGCTCTCTGGTGCAAGCGCTCCTTTGGCAAAGCACCTGCGGGATTTCGCTGCACAGTCAAATCTCCCGCGCCGGAACATCAGCTGTGATCTGAAAATCGTTGAAACAGAGAATTGATCCGCGTCAACGCGATCTCGCAGGATGCACCCGCTCAATGTTCGCATCCGGACTGGAAACGGGAGGCCACGATGATCTTGAAATCGAGTCTGGCGACAGCCATCGCCGCGTCAGGCGTCCTATGCGCATTCTCATCCGTAGCCGCCGCCCAGGATCGCTACGCCATCGCCGAGGAGTACCGGATCTCCTGTCAGGTTTGCCATGGCCCTAAAGGCAAGGGCGACGGCCCCATGGCGTCGGCCCTCAAAGTCAAACCCACCGATCTGACCAAGCTCGAGGAGACCAACGACTACAAGTTCCCGTTCCTGAAGGTGTTCCAGACGATTGACGGGCGCGCCATGATTCCGGCTCACGGCACCCGCGACATGCCGGTCTGGGGCCGCCGATACATCGAGGATGTCGGCGACAAATACGGCCCCTATGGCGGTGAAGCCGCCGTCCGCGCCCGCGTCCTGGAACTCGTCTACTACGTGCAGTCGCTGCAGGAGCGGTGAGGGCGGACCTACTTCTTCCGTCGATCCAGTTCGATACCCTCGGCAACCACGGCTGCCTTGCGAAATGCCGCGATTTCAGCCGCCGAGTAGCCGGCCTCGCCGAGTACCGCATCGGTGTCGGCCCCGGGCAGCCGCGGTGGAAATTCGATCGAGCCGCCATCGTGCTCGAAGCGGAAGCCGGAGCCAATCATCTTGAGGCGGCCGTAGGGGCTGTCGATCTCCTGCATGACGGGCCGATGCTCGAGTTGCGGATTCTCGACCACCTCGTCGATGCGCCAAACGCGGGCACAGGGGACATCGTTGGCGGTCAGGTAATCGTCCCAATAGGCCGCGTCGTTGGACGCGAAAACGCCCTCGATGATGGTGCGGAGCGCTGCATCATTGGCGATGCGTGTCGGCCAGTCGACAAAGCGGGGGTCCTTGTTGAGGTCGGGCTTGCCGATCGCCTTCGACAGCGCGGCGAACTGCTTCTCATTGTTGACGGCGAGCAGGATGTGCCCGCCCTTGACCTTGAAGAGATCGGCCGTGGGCAACCGGCTCTGGGCGCGGTTGCCGGATGGCCCCTGCACATGGCCGCCGACCGTATAATCGACGTAGAACGACGACATGAAGGTCATCGCCGCGTCGAGCATCGCGACGTCCACCATCTGGCCCCTGCCGGTGTGTGTGCGCTGGAACAGCGCGCTCGACACGGCGAACGCCAGTGTCATTCCGCCGATGGCGTCGCACACGGCGAAGCCGGCGCGTGTCGGCCCGCTTTCCGGACTGCCGGTGATCGACATGAGGCCGGACATCGCCTGGATCTTGCCGTCGTAGGCGGCCGACCGCATCAACGGGCCGTTATGGCCGAAGCCCGAGACGGCGGCGTAAATCAGTTTCGGATTGACATCCTTGAGCTGCTTCCAGCCGATGCCGAGCTTCTCCATCACGCCCGGCCGGAAGTTCTCCAAAACCACATCGGCTGTCTCGGCGAGCCGCTTCACGATGGCGATGGCCTCGGGCTTCGTCAGGTCGAGCGCGATGTTGCGCTTGTTGGAGTTGATGGCCATCCAACTGGTGCCCATACCCCGGTCTGACCACTCCTTGTTCGGCGGCCCGTAGCGCATGTCGTCGCCGCCCGGCCGCTCGATCTTGATCACGTCGGCGCCGAGAAGGGCCAACTGATAGGAGCCGAAAGGTCCGGCGAAGACCTGCGTGAAATCGAGGATACGGACGCCGTGGAAGGGTTTGGACATGCGATCGGGTTTCCTCACCTGGGCTCGGCGGAGATTGCCATAAATACACCAATCCAGCGGCCCGGGGATAAGTCCCGAACCGTGTGGTTCGTTCAGATGCTGAGGTCCAGCAGATTGTAGTCGCGGATGCCGGCCTTGGCCTTCGCGTCCCAGGTGTAAGTGAGACCCTCGTCGGCGTGCGGCTTGTAGACGAAGCGTCTTTCATTGGGGAAGCGCTGCTGGCGGGCATCGATGCCGTAGCCGAGCATGGCGGCGCGCTCGCGGATGCGATCGGCCGTGTAGACGGCGCGTGCGGCGTGCAGGCCACCGGCCTCGACGTTCAGCACGGACTTGCGACGGTGGAAACCCTGGTTGACGGTCACGCGCCAGTCCTTGGAGGTGTTGGCGAACGAGCCGTGCAGCGACTGGCGGTTAGTGATGGCGACGTCGCCGGGCTTGCAGATGATCGGCACGGCCTCGAGCAATCGCGTGCTGCCGGCCTCGGCGACCCACTTCTTGATGTCGATCTTGCCGAGCTTGTGCGAGCCGGGCACGACCCAGACGCCGTTGGCGGCCGTGCAGCCGTAGAGCTGGGCCATCATGTTGAAGCCATGCGTGCCCTCGTCCCAGTCGGACGCATCCCAGTGCGTGACGCCGTCCTGATGCCAAGCGACGGACGCGCCGCGCCCCGGCTCCTTGATGAACAGTGCCTCGTTGAACGGGGTGAAATCGTCACCGTTGATAGAGGCAACCACGCCGAGGAGGTCGGGATGGCCGTAGACGCGCAGGCACGCCTCCGAGAACTGCAGTGAGCCCAGGATCAGATAGACGACCTCCTTGGGTGCATCAGCGGCGGCCTCCGGCTCGTGCATCTTGACCGGATGGCGGCCGTTGGCCAACTCGGTTCCGCCGAACGGGTCGCCGAGCGGCTTCGACCAGAAGAGGTTGGGCGCCTTCAGGTCATGGCACAGCGCCGGGCGGCCGTGCCGGTCGATGGCCGACTCCTTCGCGACCGGCAAGCGATCGAGGATGTCCTTGAAATCGCGCTCGATGTCGGCCAGCTCGTCAGCCTTCAGCACGCCCTCGAAGACGTAGAAGCCGACGCGCCAGTAGGCGTCGAGGATATCTTTCGTCAGGCGCCCGTTGGCATCGAAGCGGATCGGCCCGCGATTGCCGAGCTGGAAGGCCTTCCTCTCGCCTTCGGCGAGGTAGGCCTGCATGGCGGCTGCCTCACTATCGTAGGCAGCGGCGCCGGATGCGGATGTGATGGCCATGGGCGTCCTCCTCGGGGGTGGTGATCGGCCGGTTGGCTTCGGCCATTGTGTCGTCAGCTTGGGTCGCCCGGAGGAGTGTCGTCAAGGCTCACGGCGCGCACCGCGCGAACGGGGTCAGCCCCGTACCCCGCCGGAGGGACACCCTCCAGACCGCCCGCTCTTTTTGGAGATCAGGTAGCGAAGCACGCGCCGGTAATGACCGCGGCCGGCGCGGCACTGTCGTGCGTTCGAGCGCACGGCAAAGGTTTCCCCGATGCCGATCGTCGGGGCGACGTCATTGGCCAGCAACTGCAACCCCGAGACACGGATCATCAGTGCGCGAGTACGGCGGAATTCGCTTCTTGAAGAGAGGCCCGCCGCCGCACGTCTCGCACCGTAACTCCCGCACCACAATTGTTCTGCAACCGAGCAGAGCACTGGTGCCCACCACATTCTTTGGTTGTTTTTAACTTTCGAATCAACCTTAACGTGCTGCATATGAAGAGTCTGCATGTTGTCGTGCTGTCGGGTCGTGTGTTGGCAACTTCAGAAATCGATGGGCGATCCGGCATGCAGACGCATTCAACCCAGTTCGGTCGCTATCGCGGTCGCTTTGCCCGCTTCGGCTTTATCGTCTGGTTGCTTGCCCTCGGGTCGCTGTGGCCCTCGCTGGCAAGCGCCCAGCACACCTCCTCAGAGTGTGCTGCTCAGACAGCCACGGTTTCCGCCGGTGGTACGGTCACGATCAATATCAGCGACTGTGAATTCGACTACCAATTCGGCGGTATTGGTGGCATTGACGGTGGTGCCTTTGGCGCTCCCGACTTTGAAGACCATGGCACGGCTACCACCCGGCACACGGCTGGTCAGTGGTTCCTGGGCTAAAGCCACAACGGCACGACCGGCATTGGCGGGACTGACGTCTTCGAGTTCGCCGATGGTTCGCTCACCGGCAATGGTGACGTGCGGGTCACGATCACCATCACTGCTTCCGCATCGCCGATCACGGTGTCGCCGGCATCCCTGCCGACTCTGACAGCAGGCACCCCGTTCTCACAGACGCTGACCTCGGCGGGCGGTCTTTCGCCCTACACCTACGCCCCGCAGAGTGGCGCTTTGCCCGCAGGTATGTCGCTCACCAGCGTTGGCGTCCTCAGCGGCACGCCGACCGAGCGCGGCGCTTACAGCTTCAGCGTCCGTTCGACCGATTTGATCGGGCAGTTCGTCGATCGCGGTTACACGGGAACGGTGCAGAACCCGTCGCTGGCCATCAACGCGGCCAGTGGCACCGCCATCCAAAGCGTTGCGTTCTCGCAGACGCTCAGCGTCACCGGGGGTGTTGCGCCGTATACCTTCCAGCTGGAAACCGGCTCTTTCCCGGCCGGCATCTCCATTTCCAGCGGGGGCGTCATCAGCGGCACCACGGCCGCCGCGCCAGGCAACTACCCGGTCACGATCCGCGTCACCGATGCGAGCACGGGTCCGGGCAGCTATTTCGAAGTCGAGAACTTCACGCTCACCGTCAGCCCGCCGCCATCGGTGTCCATCGCGGTGTCGCCAGCCAGTGTGAGTGAAGACGGGGCGACCAACCTGACCTACACCGTTACCCGCAGTCTCAATATTTCCTCGCCGACGACTGTCAACATCACCACCAGCGGGACCGCGACCTCCGGAACGGACTACATCGGCGGCGTCGCCACGGTGGTCATCCCGGCCGGCGCCACGACAGCAACCATCACCATCGACCCGAGTGTCGATGGCAGCGTGGAGGCTAACGAGACCGCCATCCTGACGGTCGCTGCAGGTACCGGCTACACCGTTGGCGTACCTTCAAGCGCCACCGGCACCATCCTCAATGACGATGTGCCAAGCGCGACGATCAGCGTTTCACCGGCATCTGTGAGCGAGGACGGGGCGCCGAACCTCGTTTTCACCGTCACACTGAACCAGGCATCCCTGAGCGCGACATCGGTGGGCTATACCATCGGCGGCACGGGCACCAACGGCACCGACTACGCAACGATCACGTCTCCACTGGTCATTCCGGCCGGCAGCACCACCGGCACGGTCACAGTCAACCCGACCGCGGATGCGACGATCGAATCGGACGAGACAGTCATTCTTACCCTCAACGCCGGCGCCGGTTACACCGTTGGCGTACCTTCAAGCGCCACCGGCACCATCCTAAACGACGATCTACCTAACCTGACGATCAACGACGTCACCGCCAACGAAGGCAATTCGGGCATCACCAACTTCACCTTCACGGTGAGCCTGAGCGCACCGGCCGGCCCGGGTGGCGTAACCTTCAACATCGCCACCGCCAACGGCTCGTCCACGGCGGGCGTGGACTACGTCGCCAGCAGCCTGACCGCCCAGACCATTCCGGCTGGCAGCAGCACCTACAGCTTCACCGTGCTGGTCAACGGCGACACGCTGAACGAGCCGAGCGAGACCTTCTTCGTCAACGTCACCGGCGTGGTCAACGCGGTCGTGGTCGATGGCCAGGGCGTGGGCACGATCACCAATGATGACCCACTGCCATCGCTGTCGATCAACGATGTGACGGTGACCGAAGGCAACAGCGGCACGACGAACGCGGTATTCACGGTCTCCTTGAGCGCGGCCTCCGGCCAGACGGTGAGCGTGAACTACGCCACCGCCGACGGTACCGCGACCCAGCCGGCCGACTACGCAAATTCAAGTGGCACGCTGACCTTCCCTGCAGGCCAGACAACCGGCACGATCACCGTGCCTGTTATCGGCGAAGCCGTTGCGGAGGCGAACGAAGCCTTTTTTGTCAACCTCAGCGGCGCCACGAACGCAACGATTGCTGACAATCAGGGTGTCGGAACAATCACGAACGACGACGTGCCGGTGACGGTCAGCCCGGGTTTGCTGACGAACGGCACGGTGGCGGCGGCCTATAGCCGGACGGCCACCGCCAATGGCGGAGTAGCGCCGTACGCGTTTGCAGTTACTGCCGGCGCGTTGCCAGCCGGTCTCACCCTGTCTTCAGGGGGCGTTCTCTCAGGCACACCGACAGCGGGCGGCACTTTCAATTTCACTGTCACCGCTACCGACAGCAGCCCGTTTCCAGGACCTTTCTCAGGCGCTCAAGCGTACACACTCACGATAGCTCCGCCGACGATCTCGTTGCCGGCCAGCGCTCTTGCCGGGGGCACCCGGGGCACGCCGTATTCGGCCTCTATCACGCCTGGCTCGGGCGGCACTGCACCATACGCCTATGCCGTCACTGCCGGTGCGCTGCCTGGCGGGTTGACGCTCAGTCCGTCGAACGGCTCCATCACGGGAACGCCGAACGCACTGGGCACCTTCAACTTCAGCATCACCGCGACCGACAGCAGCACGGGTACCGGTCCGTACACCGCGACTCAGTCCTACAGCATCGTCGTCATCGCTGAGCCGCCAGTCGCGAATAGTTCCTCGCTGACCGTTGCCTACAACGCGGCTGCAACCAATGTGCCGCTGAATATCACCGGCGGTGCGGCGACCTCGGTCGCAATCACCACGCCCGCCGGCAACGGCACCGCCATCGCGACCGGCACCACGATCACCTATCAGCCGACGGCAGGCTTTGCCGGCAGCGACACCTTCACCTACACCGCGACCAACAGCGGCGGCACCTCGGCGCCGGCCACGATCACGGTGACGGTCGACGACCCGATCGTCACCATCTCGGTCAGCAGTGGCTTCGCAGCCACCGTCAGCGCGGCGTACAGCCAGACCTTCACCTTCAACGGCGGGGCGCAGCCTTGGAGCGGCTACCAGGTCACCAACCTGCCGGCCGGCCTGTCGATCACCGGCAGCACGGCCAACAGTGTGACCATTTCCGGCACGCCGACCCAGGTCGGCAGCTTCACGCTGAATGCCTCGGCCACCGACACCAGCACCGGCAACGGCCCGTACTCGGTCGGTCAGGCGTTCATGCTGACGGTGTCTGCGCCGACGCTGTCGCTGACCCCGGCGGCGGCGACGTTCACGCCCGCGTATGCCACACCGTTCTCGCAGAGCTTCACTGCTGCGGGTGGGATCGGGCCCTACACTTATGCCGTCACCGGGACGCTGCCGCCGGGCTTGACGCTCACCGGCAACAGCGTCTCGGGTACGCCGACGCAGCCAGGCAATTACGTCGTCTCGATCACGGCCACCGATACCGGATCAACCGGCACAGGCTCACCGTTTTCGATTGGCCTGAGCTACGGATTCAATGTCAGTGCCCCGACCATCGTAGTGAACCCGGGTTCGCTGCCGAACCCCCAGGTGGGCACGGCCTACAGCGAGACGGTCACCGCAAACGGAGGACGTGGACCGTACAGCTTCACCGTGACGGCCGGTGCACTGCCTGCCGGATTGAGCCTGTCATCGCCTGGTGTCCTCAGCGGGACGCCGACCGCGGGCGGCACGTTCAACTTCTCCGTCACCGCGTCCGACACCCATGGGCAAACCGGCAATCGGGCTTATGCGATCACGCCGGCCGCATCGACGATGACGCTGCCCGCGGTGGCCCTCGCGGGGGCCACGTTCGGCACGCCTTATACAGCCGCGATCATACCGGCTAAGGGCGGCACAGCGCCGTACTCGTACTCCGTGACGGCCGGTGCGCTGCCCGGTGGCCTGACACTCACACCGGCGACAGGGGCCATCAACGGCACGCCGACGACAGCCGGCACCTTCAATTTCAGTCTCACAGCCACGGACAGCAGCACCGGCACCGGGCCCTACACCGCCTCGCAAAGCTTCAGCATCGTAAGCGGCAAGGCGGCACAAACGATCACTTTTACCAAACCGGCCGACGTGACGTTCCAAGCGGGCGGGACGGTGATCCTGATCGCCACTGCGTCGTCCGGGCTTCCCATTGCCTTCGCGTCCACGTCGCCGGCCGTGTGCACCGTCGCGGGCACGACCGTGTCAATGGTCAGCCCGGGCGACTGCTCCATCACGGCTTCGCAAGCCGGGAATAACAACTACGCCGCGGCCACGCCTGTCGCGCAGACGTTCGGCGTCGATCAGATGGCCACGACCACGACACTGACTTCGTCGGCCAATCCGGTGTTGCTCAACCAGCCGTTCACACTGACCGCTGTCGTGAGCTTGTCGGGTGCTGGGGCCTCCCACGGTCGGGCGTCGGTCGGCGCTCTGGGTTCGCCCGTTCCGGTCTCGGGCACCGTGACGTTCACCAGTTCATCGGCAACGCTGTGCGGCAACGTTGCGCTGTCCGGCGGTGTTGCCACGTGCATGGCGTCGATCTCGACGTCGGGCGAACAGACCTTGACGGCAACTTTCAACGGTGGTGGCGCCACGGCTCAATCGACATCGAACGTGGTGGCGCAAACCGTTGTCGATCAGGCGCCTCGGACCGCCGAGGCGATCGGTCGGTTCCTCGGAGCCCGAAACAACCAGATCCTGAGCAACGGACCCGACGCCAACCGACAGATCGACCGGTTGATCGAGGCTGGGGGTAAGCAAGGTGGCCAGACGGGGCAAGGTGCAGGCTTTGCCGCTGGCCGTGGCGTCGGTGACGGCGGCCACATTCCATCGCGATTGGGTGAAGGCCCCGACGGCTCGGCGATCTCGCGCATGCGTCTGGCGGGTGGGCCCGTTCGAAGCATCGAGAATTCGTTCTCGAACCCCTTCGCGGGAGATCGCAGCACTGAACCTTGGATGGCGGGCATGGGAGGACAAGGCGGTGAGACGGAAGGACTGCCTGGGATCAACCAATACCGGCCGGACTTCGCGGGCTCGAACACTGGGTCTGGGCAAATGGGTGGCTTGCGCTTTTCAGGCACCGGCCAGGACGACACGACGCGCTTTGCATTCGCCACCAGTTTGCGCGACATGACGATGGCTGCCGATGCAGCCGAGAAGCAGAAGCTCGCAGCCTCGGATTTGGCCTACGATGGCGCTCGTGGTGCCGGCGGCAATCGTGCCCCCAATCCATTCGACGTCTGGGTGGAAGGGAAATACACGAGCTTCCGCGACAGCCGTTCGGGCGGTGATCTCGACGGCCAGTTCGGTTTGATGTCGCTCGGCGCCGACTACGTGGTGAACCCCAGCCTCCTCGTCGGTGTCGTCGTGCAGTTCGATCATATGCAGCAGCTTTCGACGAGGGTTGCAACGGAGGTTTCCGGCCATGGCTGGATGGTCGGTCCCTATGCCGCGCTGCGTCTGAGCGAGAATGTCTTCTGGCAAGGTCGGACGGCTTGGGGACAGTCACGCAATACGGTGAGCCCGTTCCTGACCTACGTCGATCGCTTCGACACGGATCGGTGGCTGGCCGCCACGTCCTTGTCAGGGCGCTGGACCTATGGGGCTTGGTCTTTCCGTCCCTCGGCATCGGTCGCCTACATCGAAGACACCTCGCAGAGCTACGCCGACACGTTCGGCGTGGTCATCCCGTCGATCAAGGCAAGCCTCGGCCAGGCAAAGGCTGGTCCTGAGTTCAGCTATCGCTTCGAGTTCGGTGACGCTGTCTTCATGCCGCGCGTTGGTTTGCAGGCGATCTGGAACTTCGCTGGCGATACCTCGTCTGTGGGCTCGGGGTCGATCGGCGATGACGCGGCGGGCCCGGAGGGTGTGCGTGGACGCGTCGAGTTCGGAGTGACGGCAACCATCAAGGATGGCGTCGGGGTCGATTTGTCCGGCAGCTACGATGGTATCGGTGCCGATGGATACAGCGCCGTGACGGGACGGGCGACGGTGCGCGTGCCGCTCAACTGATTTCGCCTCAAGGCATTGGGCGAGAGGGCTGTCGGGACGCGATCGAATGGCCGCTTCCCGATTTGCATTCTGGCTTCCATATTGCGGTCGTGCGTTGGCGCGTGTGCCGGTTAGCTGCCGCCATGGCGAGGTGCGCCATGTCACGGATGCGCGTGCCTCGGCCAACACATCACGTTCTCACCCCCATGCCGGTTGCGCAGCCGCGTTGCGGCCGGCGATGCGGCCGAACCCAAGGCATTCGCCGAGGTTGCCGGTGCCCTGGTAGAGGTAGGAGTAGATCGAGCCCAGCTCGCCGGCGCTGTAGAGGCGAGGGATCGGCGTGCCGTCGGGGCGCACGATCTCGGCCTTCTCGTTGCGGCGCGGCCCGCCCTGCGTATTGAGCATCGAGGGCGAGAGCTCGATGGCGTAGAAGGGTCCGCGGCTGAGCGGGGTGAGCATCAGCGTGCGGCCGAACTCGGTGTCGCGGCCGGCCTCGCTGTCGGCGTTCCAGCGCGAGACGGTGGCTTCGAGCACCGCCGGGTCGAGGCCGATCGCCTTGGCGAGACCTGCCACGGTATCCGCCTTTTTGATCCAGCCGCTGGCCAGTTCCTTCGAGTTGTCGTGGCTCCAGTCGTATTTCTCGATGATCTGCGTCCAGCCGTGGCTCGGGGTCTTGTCGTAGAGGGGGCCGGCCGAGAAATGCACGTGGTCGAGGATCATGTACATCGGCACGGGCGTCGCCAGCGGCATCCAGCGGCCGTTGATCGGCACCTTGCCGTGACGCGTCTTGAACTTCTCGTCGCAGAAGCGGCGGCCGTCCGGCCCCACGACGATGGCGCCGCCTGGGATGACCTTGGAGTAGTGGAAGGCCTGCATCGAGAACGAGGTGGGCACCTCGGGCACTTTCAGCGCCATCGACGGCCCTGCGTAGTTGTTCATGTGCCAGAGATCAGCGCCGACCATCTGGGCCATCGTGATGCCGTCACCCTCGTTGAAGGGCGAGCCCGATGTGTAACAGTAGGGCACGCCCGGCAGGTAGTTGCGGATCATCTCCTGGTTGTTCTCGAAGCCGCCGCAGGTGAGGACCACTCCCTTGCGCGCCTTGACGTTGAGGCTCTTGCCGCCGGTTTGCGCGCGCACACCGACGATCTCCTTGGTGATGTCGTGCTGGATGAGCCCTTTTGCTGGCGTCTCGTAGCGAACGTCGATCGGCCGTTCGAGGACGCACCGCTCGAAGGCGTTCCAGGTGAGCGAATAGCCGTAGGTTGGACCGTCGTGGAACTTGTGCACGCAGTCGGCGCCGGGAAGCTCCGGAAACTCGATGCCGACCGGCTGGTGCTGGTGCTCCTGCGGATCGCAGCCGAGGGACGCGAGCCAGTCGTTGTTCCTGGCCATCTCCTCGGCCCAGACCTTGACCATGACCTCGGGCACCTTGAACTCGCCGCAGAGCGCGGTGAGGTACTGCTCGGCCTTCGTGACAGACGAGACGTTGAGGTAGCCCTGGCCGGCGACTCGGGTGTTGCCGCCGTGCTTGCCCTGGGGCGCCTTTTCGAGCAGCACCACCTTGGCGCCGGCCTCGTGCGCCGTCACGGCAGTCGCCATGCCCGCCGCGCCGAAGCCGCACACAACGACATCGGCCTCGACGTCCCACTTCGATGGAACGGACGGCGCTTGCTGCATGACGGGTCCCCGTTGACAAAAAAGGGGGGCGCTCGAACCGGCGCCCCACCGAATGATGCTGAGAACCGCCGCTCTCGTCCAGTGAGAGACGGCGGCGTGGCCTGTTCCTACTTCGCCATGGCCGGGGCGCGCTGCAGCTCGAAGCCCTCGTAGCCCTTGGCCGCGACGTCGTCGCAGATGTCCTTGTAACGGGCCATGCCGCCGGCATAGGGCATGAAGACGCGGGGCTTACCGGGGACGTTGGCGCCGAGGTACCAGGAGTGGTGCGCCTCAGGCAGCAACGTGGCGTTTGCGGCCTCGTTGACGTGGGCAACCCACCTGTCCATCGACTCGGGCTTGGCCTCGATCCGCTCGATGCCGTTGCGGCGCATATGATCGATGCAGTCGGCGATCCACTCGGCGTGCTGCTCGATGGGCACCGGCATATTGCAGAGCACCGACGGGCTTCCGGGCCCCGTGATGGTGAACATGTTCGGGAAGCCCGCCACCTGCAGGCCCAGATAATTGCGCGGGCCGGCCTCCCAGGCCTTGGCCAGCGGAAGGCCGCCGCGTCCCTTGATGTTGAGCTTCGCGAGCGATCCGGTCATCGCGTCGAAGCCGGTCGCGAAGACAATGATGTCGACCTCGTGCTCGGCGCCACTTTTCAGGCGGATGCCTTTCGGCGTGATGGCCTCGATGGGGTCGGAGCGGACGTCTACGAGCGTGACGTGCGGCTGGTTGAAGGTCTCGAAATAGAAGCTGTCGATCGGCGGACGCTTGGCCGCGTAGGGGTGGTCGATGTCGGCCAGAATCTGGGCGGTCTTCGGGTCCTTGACGATCTGGCGGATCTTGTCCTTCAGGAACTCGGCGGCCGTGTCGTTGGCCTTCTTGCTGGTCGTGATGTCGTTGAAGGCGGCACGGAACTGCAGGCCGCCTTTCTCCCACTGCTTCTCGAAGATCTGGCGACGCTCCTCGTCCGAGACGTCGAAGACCGAGCGGTCCTCGATGGTGAAGGGATGGCCGTTCGGAGTCGAGCGCATGGTGCGGCGCGTCTCGCCGATCCGCGCTTTCAGCTCCTTCTTGCGCTCGGGCGATAGCGGCGCATTGTGGGCCGGCACCGAGTAGTTGGCCGTGCGCTGGAAGACGGTGAGGTGCCCGGCGGTCTTGGCGATGACCGGCGCCGCCTGAATGCCTGTCGATCCGGTGCCGATCTGGGCGACGCGCTTGCCGCGGAAATCGACGCCCTCGTGGGGCCAGAGCCCGGTATGGTACCACTTGCCCTGGAACGTCTCGAGGCCGGGAATTTTCGGCACGTTGGCCGTCGACAGGCACCCGACGGCGGTAATCAGGAATTTGGCCGAGACCTTATCACCGGCCTCGGTCGTGACCGTCCAGCGGTTGGCGGCCTCGTCGTAGGTGGCGCCAGCGACGCGGGTGTTGAAACGGATGTCGCGCTTCAGGTCGAGCTTGTCGGCGACGAAGTTCATGTAGCGCAGGATTTCCGGCTGCTCCGGGTAGCGCTCGGACCACTCCCACTCGTTGAGCAGGTCGTCCGAGAACTGGAAGCAGTATGAATGGCTCTCACTGTCGCAACGGGCACCTGGGTAACGGTTCCAGTACCAGGTGCCGCCGACGCCGCCGGCCGCCTCGAGAACGGTGGCCTTGAGGCCGAGCCGGTCGCGCAGGCAGTGAAGCTGGTACATGCCGGAGAGACCAGCGCCAATAATGATAGCGTCGAGGTCGGTTGCGGGGCTGCTTCGAGTTGCAGAACCATTCATTGCTGCGCTGGCCATTTCGTCTCCATAGGATTCGGTGCGCACGGCGGTATCCGGCCCGCGGCGGGCCAGACCACTCGAAACGCGGGGATCATGTCCGGACATATATTGCCAGACCCGATCCGATGGATCAATGCAGCGCTGGCTGCGCGCTGGACGCGTGCCTAACGCGGACCGGGCGCCAGAAAGGGTGCCCGACCACGTCGGCGGACTACTCCGCCGCGCCCTTTTTCTTCAGATCCTCGGCGAGGCGCTGCTTGGCGATCTCCTTGCCGCGGTCGAATTCCTCGCGGCGCTTGGCGATCTCCTCGGCTGATAGTTGCTCGACGTTGGAATAGTCGAGCTTCCATTTGCCGTCGGCGTTCCAGGGAATCGGATTCTGGATCGTCGTGCGCGGCCCGATCGCGGCGGGAAGCAGGCGCAGAGCCAGTTCTAGCGTCGCCGTCTGAGACGCCTTGTCCTTCGGCTTACCGCAAGGATTACCGAGCGGGAAATCGGAAAACAGGAAACGAGGCACGCCGGCGTGCTCTACGATGTCCTTGGCGCAGCCCATGACGACGGTCGGGATGCCTGCGGCTTCGAGGGTGCGAGCGGCCAGACTCACGGTCTGGTGACACACCGGTCAATTACCGGCAATCAGTGCCGCGTCGGCTCGGTCCTCCTTCACCCGGCGGACCAGTTCCTCGCAATCAACCTCGAGGGTCGTCTTGTGGCTGCGGTTGGTCGGCATGCCGTGGAAACGAGGCGCCACCTTGCCGATCAGACCGCGTGCGGCCGCCTCGCGTAGCGCCGGCAGCGGGAACCAGGTGTTGGAATCCTCGGCCGTGGTGTGCTTGCGATCGATGCCAATGTGCGAGACGCGGAGGTCGTGGTCCTCGGCGCTGTCGCCGGAATAGACCGTGTAGAACTTGGCCGCCGAGTTGTAGGGGGCGCCCGGACCCTGATCGCCGGCCTCGGGGCGGTATGGCGCTGCGGTCGTCACCAGAGCAATGGTCGCCTCGGCAAGCGGCTTGGTCATGGGCGTGAAGGGCACATCCCGGTAGTGCGCCCAACGATACGGCGCACCGTAACCGAGCGTCTGATAATATGTGCGGATCCGGTGCATGTACGGGATCGGCGCGTCGTAGTCGGGTGCAAACCCGAACTCGTCGTCGCTCGGCTGGCTCAACATGGCCTCCTGTTGCCGTGGCGTTTCCGACTCATACTTTCCAGGGGTTCGCGCGCTAGCGCAAGCGCTTGCCGTTTGCAGCGGCCAGTGTTGCAGGGGCATGTCAGCTGCATCATCCCGACCTCGTCACGAGCCCGAGGCAACGGCTCCTTGCACGAACCAAGTCACGTCTGCATACCCCAGCGACGAACGGTTCGGCTCTCGATCGCGCGGAATATCAAGTTCTCCACCAGCAGTCCGATCATGATCACGGTGAACAGGCCAGCGAAGACCGAAGGTATTTCAAGCTGGTTCTTGGCCTCGTAGATGAACCAACCAAGTCCACCCTTTCCGGACGCCGCGCCATAGACGAGCTCGGCCGCGATTAGGGTACGCCACGCGAACGCCCATCCGATCTTGAGGCCGGTCAGGATCGAAGGGAATGCAGCCGGAATCAGCACCTTGACGACAAAACCAATGCCGCCGAGGCCATAATTGCGACCGACCATGCGAAGGGTGTTCGAGACGGAGCGGAAGCCAGAGTGCGTGTTGAGCGCCACGGCCCACAGCACGGAATGCACGACGACGAAGATGATGCTGTTGTCGCCGAGGCCGAACCAGATCAGTGCCAGCGGTAGCAATGCGATGGCAGGCAACGGATTGAACATCGACGTCAACGTCTCGAGAAGATCGTTGCCGAGCCGGAACGTCATCGCCGTGGCCGTGAAGACCAGAGCCAGCCCCAGGCCGATCGCGTAACCCTGAAGAAGCAGGCGAATCGAGGTCACGGCACGGCCGGGAAGCTCGCCGAGATAGATGGCCTGCCAGAACGCGCGCAGCGTCTCCGACAGCGTCGGAACGAGCAACGGATTGTTGAGGCGTTGCGCGTACCACTCCCAGATGATGCCGAGGGCGATGAGGAGAAACGTCTTCCGCGCTGCACCATTGTTGTAAATCCGCTCCCACATCGTCAAAGGCTTTTCGACGACGCCGAAATCCTTGTTCAACTCCGTCTTCAGGATGAACTCGGGACGGGACTCGCTTGGGAGGGCTGCGCGATTGGCATCGTTCATGACACGTGCGCTCCCGTTTCCTCGACCTGCTCGGCAAACAGCATGTTGTGGATCCGGTCAGAGAGCTTGGCACCCGAAGCATCCGCGGGATCAGAACCGTCGCTGTTGAGTTCAGCCTTGACCTGACCGGGATGTGGCGACAGCAGCAGGATGCGGTTGCCGATCAATACAGCCTCGGGAATCGAGTGCGTGACGAACAACACCGTGAACCTAGTATCGTCCCACAGCTGGAGCAGTTCTTCCTGCATCTTACGCCTCGTCAAGGCGTCGAGCGCCGCGAATGGCTCGTCCATCAGCAATATGTCGGGCTCCATGGCCATGGCGCGGGCAATGGCGACGCGCTGCTTCATGCCGCCGGAAAGCGTGTGGGGGTAGCTGTCTGCAAATTTTGTGAGGTTCACCTTCTCGATGTATTGCATGGCTTTCTCCTCGGCCGCCTTGCCGCGGAGCTTGCCTGACGATTCAAGCCCAAACATCACGTTGAGCTTGACCGTCTTCCAGGGCAGGAGCTGGTCGAACTCCTGGAACACCATGCAACGATCAGGGCCGGGCTTCCTGATTGTCTGGCCCTTCAGCTTGAGCGTGCCCTCGGTCGGGGCCATGTACCCACCGACCGCCTTGAGCAGCGTGGATTTCCCGCAGCCGGAAGGCCCCAGCAGCACGAAGCGGTCGGATGGAAGCACATCGAAGCTCACCCGATAGGTCGCAGTCACGAGGTGTTCGCGGGTCTTGTACTGCAGTGTCACGCCACTCACCTGGAGGAGTGGCGCCAGTGCTTGCGGCATCGGGTTCACGTCGATCGCGCTCCGAGGGAAATGGCAGCTTTTGGTCTGGATCGGGCGCCGCGCCGGACCCGACCATCGGGCCCAGCGCGTGCGTCGCGGTTTCGCTCTCAGCTACCGGGGAGACTGTGGACCTCGGGGAAGAACAGGTCCTTCCAGGACTCGGGCTTCGTTTTGACGATGCCGACCCGATGCATGAACTCCATCATTTTGGCGACCTGCTTGGGCACCTTGGTGAACTCCATGTCGGGCGAGTTGAAGAGCGCGGTCAGTTCGTCCTCCGACATGCGCTTCTCCTTGGCCAGCTCGATGTAGAGCTTGGCGGCGCGACGCTTGTCGGCATTGATCCACTCGAAGGATTCGTCGAATGCCTTCGACACGGCGGCAAAAACCTTCGGGTTCTCCTTGCGGAACTTCTCGTTGGACGTGAACGTGAGGCCGCAGAACGGGCCGTCCATGATCTCGGTTGCCGTTGTTACCGTGCGTAATCCCGCCTTCATCTCGCCTTCGTGGAATGGGGACGTGGCGAAATGCGTGGTAATCTCGTGCGTCGGGCTCGTCACGGCAGCCAATGCCTCCGGATGAGGCAGTGCGACGGTAATGTGGTCGAGCTTGGTGTGATTGCCTTTGCCCCACAGTTTCTCCGCAGCCATGTGCAGCATCAGGGCTTGCGTCGAAACTTTCAACGATGGCACCGCAATGCGGTCCTTCTCGGTGAAGTCCTTCAGCGACTTGATGTTCGGGTTCTTGGTGTTCAGCCAAATGTTGTTGTTGGCGACCGAGCCCAGAGCCTTAACGCCGATATTGCTGCGCGTGCGATCCCAGATGATCGCGGTCGACGGTACGCCTTGTGCTGCAAAGTGAAGGCTTCCGGAGATCATCGCATCATTGAGTGCGGCCGGGCCGCCGAGCCGCGCCCAGCGCACCTTGACCTGCCCCATCCCAGCGGCCGCGAGATGCTTCTCGACGAGCTTCTCGCTCTCCATGACCATTTGCGGCATGTAAACCGCGCCGAACTGCTGCCCCAGCACGACCTCCGCGACCTCGGCACGCGCCGTTTGACCCATCCCGGTCATCACGGCGCCCGCGAGCAACAAACCACCAAACAACCTCATGCAAACCTCCCTGCTCATTTTCTCGTTGTCGCTCGGCCGCCGACGCCCCTCCCATCGGCGAGCCTCGCATCGACCACGAGGCGAGAATGTCTTCTAGCGGACTGACACGCAAGCGCGTCTCGACGCGATGACGAAGCAAGGCATGGTGCAAGCCGACCGATTTGACGATTGACGGCCCCAGCTGCGCCTGCGGATCATGCCCCAGAGGAAACCAAGCTTAGGAGACAGCAGTGGCTAAGGCAGCGAAGCAGGCGAAGCCGTCGGTGCTCATCACCGGCGCCGGCTCGGGCATCGGACGAGCGACCGCCGAGCTGCTGCTCGAGGACGGGTGGTCCGTCGCCCTGCTCGACAAGAACGAGGCGGCGCTGGCGGATGCCAAATCCCGGCTCGGCGAGAAAAAGACCATACAATACGTTGCCGCCGATGTGACCGACGAAGGCGCCGTCGAGCGCGCCGTGGCGGAGGTCTCGCGGATTTTCGGCGGCCTCCAGGGCGTGCTGAACAGCGCCGGGATGGGTTTGAACAAAAGCCTGTTCGAGACGTCTGCAGCCGACTTCCGGCGTGTATTGGAGCTGAACGTGGTCGCGACCTTCATGGTGGGGCGCGCCGCCGCACGGATCATGCGCGACCGCCAGACCGGCGGGTCTATCGTCAACGTCGCGTCGATCTCCGGCGTACGCGGCTCGTTCCATCGGTCGGCCTATGGCGCCTCGAAGGGCGGTGTGATGACGCTCACGATGGTGATGGCCAACGAACTCGCGCCGCTCGGCATCCGTGTCAATGCCATCGCGCCGGGACCGGTCGATACGCCCATGGTGCGCGAGCACCACACCGCCGAGGATCGCAAAACCTATGCCCGCACGATCCCTATGAAGCGCTATGCCGAGCCGATCGAGATCGCACGCGCGGCGCGCTTCCTGCTCGATCCCGTTCAATCGAGCTACGTAACGGGCGAAATCCTGGCCGTCGATGGCGGCTATCGCGGCGCCGGACTGATTGCCGGACGGGATTGAAGCCGAACCCCGCCGATCCACCGATCGGCTGCAGTGCGAGAGGAGTACCAGGGCCATGAAAATCGGCATCTCGATGTTCGTCACGGATTCTTCGATTTCGCCGGGGGAACTCGGTGCGGCGGTTGAGGCGCGAGGCTTCGAATCGCTGTGGATGCCGGAGCACACGCACATTCCCGTCAGCCGCAAGTCGCCTTGGGGTGGCGGGCCGGTGCTGCCGGATCACTACAAGCAGACACTCGAACCATTCATGTCGCTGACCGCCGCCGCGATGACGACGAAACGCATCAAGCTCGCCACAGGCATCTGTCTCGTCGTCGAGCGCGATCCGATCCACACGGCGAAGCAGGTCGCCTCGATCGACTACCTGTCGGGCGGCCGCTTCATCTTCGGCATAGGTGGCGGCTGGAACGCCGAGGAAATGGCGAGTCACGGCACCGACTTCAAAACGCGCTTTTCGCTGATGCGCGAAAGGGTCGAGGCGATGAAGGCGATCTGGACCAACGACGTCGCCGAATACCATGGGCAGTTCGTCGACTTCGAGCCGATGTGGTGCTGGCCGAAGCCGGTGCAAAAGCCGTATCCGCCGATTATTCTCGGCGGGGCATTCCCCTTTGGCGCGCGGCGCGCCGTCGAGTACGGCGACGGCTGGATGCCGATCGGCGGACGCGATCAGGATCCGTTGGAGATCGGCCGGCGCTTCCGGCAGATGGTTGCCGAATCAGGTCGCGACCCCGCTTCTATCCCGATGAGCGTCTACGGCCCGCGACATGAGATCGATCAGCTCCGCGCACTCCGCGATGCCGGCATGGACCGCGCCGTGTTGGCAATGGCGACGGCGCCACGGGATGCGGCGCTGAGAAAACTCGACGAGCTGGCGGCGTTGGTGGCAGGGCTGAGCTGATCCTGCGAATGGGGAGCGGCACACACAGCCGCTCCCGTACCGCCTGAGCCAGCTTCACGCCGGCGATTTCCCCGCAAGCATTCCCAGCGGCACCAGGAATGCGGCCAGGAAGACGGCGTTCAGCACTACGTTGAGCGGCGCGCCGGCGAGGATCGAAGCCGTGCTGTCTACCGCGAACCACGCGATAAGGCTGGTTCGCACCAGTGTTGCAGCTAGCGCCGGATCGAACGGGAGAATGCGGGTCGCGACCATCCAGAGCAAAGCGCCCCAGCCGACCATCACGCCGCCGGATATCGCCGCGAGCAGACGTGCGGCCGGCGCGTCGAGCGTCGGTTGGCCGTCGAATGGCCAGAAGATAACGTCGGCGAGGAGCGTCGTGATGCCCGCCGTCGCCGGGTGTGCCGCCAATGCCAGGACGAGCCCCACGCCGACAACGGCGGTGGACGCGAGCTTGAGTGTCGTTTGAATGCTTGAAGGATGCACCATGGGAGGTCTCCTTTTTTGAACTGCTGCGGTGAGCCAGACCTAGGCGCGTGGGGAGACCGCGCCAATTACGCGGGAGGTAAATGCCAGCCCGCATCGGACGCTATAGGTTTCGGTGAGCCGATGCAGGGATGAGCACTCGAGGATCACGCATGCCCTTCGCAGACAGCCTCAAGGACTGGCGCCGGCGCCGTGGCCTGAGTCAATTACGCCTCGGGCTCGAGGCCGACGTCTCCGCGCGCCACATCGCGTTTCTCGAGACCGGTCGCTCCAATCCCACACGCGCCATGGTGATCCGACTCTCTGAAGCCCTCGGCGTGCCGCGGCCCGAGCGCAATGCCCTGCTCGAGGCCGCCGGCTTTGCAGCCGCGTATCGTCGGCGCGAGCTCGACGATGCCGAAATGGCCTCGATCCGCGCGGCCGTCGATTGGACCCTCGCTCGACATGCGCCCTATCCCGCCTTCGCCTACGATCGCCACTGGCGGCTCGTGGCACTGAACGACCCGGCGAAGCGACTACTCGGGGCGACGGGAATCGCGGTGGGAGCAAGCCTGCTGGATGCGTTTCTCACGCACGGCCCGTTCCGTCAGGCGATCGTGAATTGGACGGAGGTCGCCACGCACATCTCGGCCCGGCTGAAAACCGAGAGCCGGCATCTCGGCGGCGATCCAGACCTCGATGCGGTAGCCGATCGGCTGCTGGGCGAAATTTCGCCGCCCTACTATCCGGCCGGAGCGCTTCCAGCGATCTTCACGACACGGTTCCAAGTTGGCGAATTGGTCCTTTCGTTGTTCTCCACCATCGCCCAGTTCGGTTCGGCCGAGGACATCGCGCTGGCGGAATTGAAGATTGAGCTGCTGTTTCCGGCTGACGAGGCAACTGCCCTCATCCTGCAGGCGGATTGAACACGACCGCCGCATCCGACACCGTTTGTCCCCCGCTCTGATTGCGGCCGCCTACCGGACCATTCGTCGGCATGCTACGACGTGGGCAAGAATCGGTCGTTCGGACTCGGGGGAGCCACGGCACATGGACACCACTTCGGGGATTGCCTGCCGCATCGCGAGCATCGTTGTGGCGCTCGCCCTTGGTGCTTGCTCGTCGGGAAGTGGTCTCACCACGGGAACGCTGCTCGGCGGTGCGCCCAAACAGGCCGCAGCGCCGCCTCCTCCGGAGACGGCGACCGACCGCGCACTCCACGTTGGCACGACAGCCGCGCGGGCGCAGCGTTGTGGCTACGTGTTCAATGCCAATGAGCTGCGTCAGTCCTACCTAGCATTCGAGGCTCAGCAGGCCCCCGATCAGCGTGCCAAGGCCGAGCAGAGCTACGATTTCACCGTCGCCAAGGTTGCCAAAGGGATCGCCACCGATGCGGACTACTGCTCGGAAGGGCAAACCGCGGTCATCAAGCGCGATTTGAACCAAGTGCTGGCCGGTAACTATTCGACTGCCACGCGCGCCGCGCAGCCTAATGTCGGCTGGTGGTCGGCCTCGAAATCTGAGAAACCGCTCGATCGCGAGAAGCTGTTCAGGCCCGAGCGCTAGGGCGGCGGTAGCCGTCTGCCGCTTTCGGCGATCCGAACTTTCTCTCACGGCTGATCAGTCGTCGATGAGGCCTTGACTGTCGATGGCGACCGCTGGTCCTTGCCGAGTGCGTCCTTGATGTACAGTTCTTTGACCAGGACATAGGCGACGAGGGTCAGCGGCCCGGCAACGAGCACTCCGACGAGCCCGAAGACGAGACCGAACGCGATCAACCCAAAGAGCACGAGGAACGGTGGTATCTCGACCATCGCATCTTGCGCGATCGGCGTGATGACGTTCGCTTCGAGCTGCTGGATGGCCAGGAGCAAAAGGCCCGCAAGCACGATGGCTTGCATTCCCTGACCGACGGCCAGCAGCAGCACTGGCACCGCGCCGAGCCAGGGTCCGATGATGGGAAAGAACTCGAGGATGCCGGAGATCGCCCCTATGGCGAGCGGAGCGGGCAACCCGATCAGCCAAGCGCCCACGCCAGTGAGCACGCCTACCGCGACCATCGCCGCGAATTGCGCGCGGAGCCAGCGCTCGAGCGCATGGCCGCAAGCACCGATTGCGCCATTCATCTTGTCCTGATGCCTTTTAGGGACGAGTTGAACGATGCCACGACGGTAGCGGTCTGGATCGGACGCGACGTAAATTCCTCCGACGGCCACCACGAGCAAGCCGGCGATCGCACTCAGGACGAAACTGCCAGCCATACCCAATTGGCTCACGACCATTCGCGCCAGGCGGATGCCATCCGCGATCAGATCGCGGCTTCCATCGTTCCCATTGGCCGCGCTCGTTCCGGTGGCGTCTTTCAGCAGCTCTTCGAAACTGATACCGAACCTTTGCTCAATGGACCGGATGCCTGCCGGCACGGCCTCTGCGAAGGCGCTGAGCTGCGCTTGGAGTTCGGGCCCGATCAAAATGAACCCGACGAGCGGCAGCGCCAACAGCAAGATCGCGGCGACTGGCACCGTCAGTGCGCGTGGCAGGCCAAGTCGCGCATTCAATGGTCTCGAAACGGCCAGCAGCATCGTGGCGAAAATGACGGCCGCGAAGGCCATCAGCAATGCGGCGCGCGCTTGCCACGCCGCCAGCATCAACGCGAGGATCAGAGCCCCTACCAGCCAAAACACGGCTGCCGCCCGGGGGGGCGACGTCCGTGCACCTCGTTCAACCCTTCTCCTGCGCATCATCCGCACTCCCACCACTGCCGCCAGGAAGCGCGCGGTGGGGGAATGGGTTCCGTCGAGCCTACTTGCAGAGCCTCGCCTGCATCTTGCAATTGAAGCCGAGACCGCCGGGGCCGCACTTCGATTTGACCTGGGACACCTTGTAGCCCGGGGCGGTGCCGATCTTTCCGCTCGAGGTCATGAACGACGCCCAAGAGCCCCAATCGGTCGCTTGGAGAACAGCCTCCCAAGCCTGGAACATGGCACCGTCCTTCGTGGTGTTGGTGCCGCTGGCGGCCTTGTTCACACAGACCGGCGCAGCGCCCTTCTTGCCTTGTGCGAGAGCGGCGTCGGTGGCGGACAGCGAGAGGACGGATGCGAGCGCGACAGTGCTCATCAGGATGGTCGGGCGCAGCATGGCTGAATCTCCTAGAACCGTTGAGGATTACAACCTCAGATGATCGACACCGACCGCTTGCGCCAACGGTAAAACGCGGTGCTCGTGGTTATCCCCGCCGTTTCGGCAGCGAGCGTTGCGCAGCAGCCCCAGTCCGGCCTGCGAAGCCGCTTCGCCTCGGGTGCCGACGCCGTATAGACTGCAACAAACGGTTCAGACACGGGAGACAGTGCCATGGCCGACAGGCTGAAGGGCAAGACGGCATTCTGTACGGCCTCCGGCGCGGGGATCGGCCGCGCGACGGCGCTGGCCTTCGCGCGCGAGGGCGCCCGCGTCATCGCCACCGACCTCGACGAGGGCCGGATGCAAGGTCTCAAGGAGGCCGGCATCGCCGAGTGCCTGAAGCTCGATCTGCTGGATACCGACGCCGTCAACGCCATGGCGAAACGCGTGGGGCCGGTCGACATCCTCTTCAACTGCGGCGGCTTCGTACATCACGGCGATGCACTGCACTGCTCGGAGAAGGACTGGGATTTCTCGTTCGACCTCAACGTCAAGTCGATGCACCGCGGCATCCAGGCGTTCCTTCCCGGCATGGTGGAGCGCGGCAAAGGCGTGATCATCAATATGGCCTCGGGCGCAGGGCCGTCGAAGGCGGTCGCCAACCGCTACGTCTACACGGCGACCAAAGCGGCGGTCGTGGGCCTCACCAAAGCCGTGGCGTTCGACTTCATCAAGAAGGGCGTGCGCTGCAACTGCATCTGCCCGGGTACGATCCAGTCGCCCTCGCTGGACGATCGTATTGCAGCACTCGGGCGCGAAGTCGGCAGCACCGAGAAAGCGCGGCAGATGTTCATCGATCGCCAACCGATGGGCCGCCTCGGTACCGCCGAGGAAGTGGCGCACGTTGCCGTCTACCTCGCCTCCGACGAGAGCGCCTTCACGACAGGCCAGTCGTTCTTCGTGGACGGGGGATTTGCGCTGTGAACTCCATCCACGACGGCCAGATCCCGCAGGAGATCGACGCGGCGACGGGCCTCCCGATCGGACCCCACGTCGATCCGGCCCCCGCGCCGCGGCCGGAGCGCATCGTGCTCGACGGGCAGTACGGCCGCCTCGAGCCGATCGACGCCAAGCGGCATCGGGACGAGCTTTACGCCGCCTCTACGCCACCCGATGCGGCGCGCCGCTTTCGATACTTGTTCGAGGAGCCGCCCGCCTCGCTCGGCGACATGGATGCGTGGCTCGCCAAAGCCGAGGCGTCGAAAGATCCGCTCGTCTTCGCCGTGATCGACAAGCGGACGGGTCGCTGTGAAGGCCGCCAGACCCTGATGCGGATCACGCCGGAGCACCGCTGCATCGAGACCGGAAGCATCTACTGGGGGCCAGCTATTTCGCGCTCGGCCGTATCGACCGAAGCCAACTTCCTGTTCGCCAAGTATGTCTTCGACGATCTGGGCTACCGGCGATTCGAGTGGAAGTGCGATGCGCTCAATGCGCCCTCCCGGCGTGCCGCCGAGCGCTTCGGCTTCACCTACGAGGGCCACTTCCGCCGCGCCGTCATCGTGAAGGGGCGCACGCGGGATACGACGTGGTTCGCCATGGTCGACGACGACTGGCCGAAGTTGAAGGAGGCCTACGAGACTTGGCTCGATCCGGCCAATTTCGATGGCTCGGGTCAGCAAAAAACGAGCCTGGGCGAGTTGACCAGGGCGGCGCTGGAGCGGAGGGTGTAAGATCGGCGCACGTCGATTCAGCAGAAGCAGATTCGGACACTCGACTTGCCCGCACGCTGCGGATCAGGGTTGCTGCCCTCCCGCCCTCACCCAAGGCTCGCGCACCGTGTGGCTTCTCATCACCTGCACGCTGGTCACGACGCTCTACGCGACCACCATCACCATCGCCAACGTGTCGCTGCCGCAGATCCAAGGCGCGCTTTCGGCCAGCCCCGATCAGGTCGCGTGGGTCGTCACGTCGAACCTGATCGCGACCGCCGTCACTATTCCGCTCGCCGGATGGATCTCCGGCCGTTTCGGGCGCCGCCGCGCCATGATCTGGGGCGTCGCGGGCTTCGGCGCGGCCACCTTGATGTGCGGGCTTTCGAACTCGCTCTCAGAGCTGATCTTCTGGCGCGTGCTGCAGTCGGCTTTCGGCTCGCCGCTGACGCCAATCGCGCAGTCGATCGTGATCGACCAGTTCACGGGGACGAAGCGCGGGCCGGCGCTTTCGATCTACTCGATGGGCGTCGGCATCCCGCCAACGATCGCGCCGCTGCTCGGGGGATATGTCAGCGAGGAATACTCCTGGCGGTGGGTGTTCTTCATTCTACTGCCGCTGGCAGTAATCGCCCTGGTCGGCACACTGACCGCGATCAAGCCCGATCCGCCACGCGAGGAACGACCGAGGCTCGACTGGATCGGGTTCCTCAGCCTATCGATTTGCGTTGCCTCGATCCAGTTGATGCTCGATCGCGGCGAACGGGCGGAATGGTTCACGTCGACGGAGATCATCATCGAGTGTGCGTTGGCGGCGCTGTTCGGCTGGATCTTCCTGGCACACAGCCTCACGAAAGATCGACCCTTCCTCGATCCGCGGCTGCTGCTCGAGCGGAACTTCGCTTTGGGCATCGGCATCGCCGCCATCTTCGGGATGCTGTTCGTGACGCCCATGGTGCTCATACCGGCCATGCTGCAGCAGCTCCAGCACTTGCCGGAGTTCACCGTCGGCCTGCTGATCACGGCACGTGGAGCGGGAACCGCGCTCTCCATGCTGCTGATGATCCTGTTCGCGAACAGTTGGAATCCGCGCCTGCTATTCCTGATCGGCTTCGGGCTGCACACCTATGCGGGGATCGAGATGGCGCGCTTCGATATGAACGTGCCGCTCGGCGACGTTGCCTGGGCGATGGCGGTGCAGGGGTTCGGTGTCGGCTGGCTCTGGGTGCCGATGTCGCTCGTGGTGTTTTCGAATCTCGACCCTCGGCGCTCGGCGGAAGGCGCCGCGATGTTCCATTTCGTTCGCAGCGTGGCATCCAGCTACTACATCTCGGCAAGCATCGTCGTCGTGTTTCACACCCAGAAAATCAGCTACGCCGAGCTGGTGCAGTGGATCAACCCGTTCAACGACCGCCTGACCCTTCAAACGGTGATGGGGCGATGGACCACCGAGACGAGTGGCGGGCTTGCCGGGATCGCGGGCGAGATGAGCCGGCAGGCCACGGGTATCGGATACATCAACGCCTTCAATTTGTTCCTGTGGACGTCGCTGCTCGTCTACCCACTCATCGCGTTGATCGTGTGGCCCCCGACGGGTTTTCGCCAGAGGACTTGAGGGGCGCAGTTCGCTTCGCCTGTCACGTGAAGAGCGTCAGCACGCCCGTATAGCCGTAGACGCGGTCGTTCGAAATCTCGCCATTGCCGAAAAAACCTGCGATCGGGATGTCGCCAAACGTCTCGCGGATCGCGCGCATCTCGTGGCTCTCACCGCCGAACAGGTTTGGGCCACGCGCGACGCAGGAGAAATAGAGCCCTGCCTTCGGCGTCTTGGTCAGCCGCCCCTTCAGGCCGGACAGCATTCGAACGAGATCCTTTTCGGCACTCTCCTGGTCGCGACGAACGAACATCACCCGGTCGCCCACCTGCAGGTTCTCCGCCACCGCCACGAGGCCTTGTCGCGGATCGATGCCGATCAGGTGGCGCACGACGTAGTCCGCCTCGTTGGAGCCCGCGACCGGGAGCGCGGCGTGCACATTGGTGAGCCAGGGTCGCGGATCCGCCCCTTCGGCGATGCCGACGTCCTCGCACATCACATCATAGGCGCGCTGGCGATCGAGCCCCGCGATGATCTGGCCTTCGCAGCGAGTGATCTCGTGCGCCGGTCCGATCGGCGTGCAACCTTGCGTCAATCCTACCGCGACACTGAGGCGTCCGCCGAGCAGGATGCCAGACACCCCACCATCGATAACGGTCGTGCCGGCGACCTGAGGGTAAGTGCCGTCGGACGACGTGAGCCCGCCCACCAGATAGGCGCCCCGCTCTCTCGACAGCGCCGCAACGATGTCCATCACCGCGCCGTTGCGTGGATCGGCATGAACGACGCCGAGACCCGCTGCAAATAAACCGCCGGCCGGGTCGGCTGCGGCTTCAGCATCCGTGATCGAGGGCAGCAGTCGGTAGCTGCCCTCCGCAAGGCGGCACGTAAGGACGACTGCCGCGGGCCCATCCCAGTGCTCGACGCCGCCGGCACAGACGCCATGGCCCGCGGTGCCGACCCAGTCCTCGATCCCTGTGCTCACCTTCAAGCTCGCGACGACGCTCGCGAGATCGTTGGCGAGAAGGCTGGTCACGTAGATGAAGCCGAGGTTATGGCCATGCGCGTCCGTGAGGCGGTCGGCGAGCGTTCGTGCGATCACACGAGGCGTGCCACCCACGGCCTCGGCTAAAGCGAACTCAGTCATGAACACCTGCCCTCATGCAACGGACGGCTGCAGGTTGCTCCTGCATGCCGACGCACCGTGACACAAGACGGGGCCGCCTGTCATCCGGCGAGGCGCGTTCCTTGCCGGTTGATGATCGTCGACCGGCGTTATCATCCGGCCAGCAGTTGGGAGACGCCGCCGAATCATGATCGGGTGTCGATTGGCCACCGGCCGCAGCCGCCTCGACGAGAGAGACCGTGACGTATCTCGATAGCCTCAATGCCGCCCAGCGCCGCGCCGTCGAGCACGGCGTCAGCCCGGGGGATACGACATCCTGCGGGCCGCTTCTGGTGATTGCCGGCGCGGGCTCAGGTAAGACGACGACGCTCGCCAGCCGGGTCGCGCACCTCATCCTCAATGGGGCCGATCCCGGCCGCATACTGCTGCTGACCTTCTCGCGCCGGGCCGCCGACGACATGACACGCCGCGTCGAGCGGATCGTCGCGTCGGCGCTCGCGGGGGCAACCGGACCCCGATCCCGTTCGGCCGCTTCGATACCCTGGTCCGGGACGTTCCACGCCACGGGCGCGCGCCTCTTGCGGCTTTATGCCGACCGCATCGGCCTCGCTCCAAGCTTCACCATCCACGACCGTGAGGACGCGGCCGATCTTCTCAATCTGGTCCGCCACGAACTTGGGCTGTCCGACAAAGCGACGCGATTTCCGCTGAAGGCGACGTGCCTTTCGATCTACTCGCACGCCGTGAACTCGGGGCTGGATTTGCCCGTCGTGCTCGCGCGACAGTTTCCCTGGGTGGCCAACTTCGAGGCCGAGCTGCGTAGCCTGTTCGACGGCTATGTGGCGGCAAAGCAAGCGAGTGGCGTCCTCGACTATGATGACCTGCTGCTCTATTGGGCCGAGATGATGCGCGCCGACGGGATCGCGGCCGACGTGCGTGCCAGGTTCGATCATGTGCTCGTCGACGAGTACCAGGATACGAATCCCTTGCAGGCTGCGATCCTGAAGGGGCTTTCGCCCGATGGACAGGGACTGACCGTGGTCGGCGATGACGCGCAGGCGATCTACGGCTTTCGCGCCGCGACCGTGCGCAACATCCTCGACATGCCCGGCCAGTACGATCCGCCGGCAGCGGTCGTCACACTCGAGGAGAACTACCGCTCGACGGTGCCTATTTTGGTGGCGGCCAACGCCGTCATTGCCTTTGCCGCGGAACGGTTCACCAAAAACCTTCGCTCGGTCCGCGATAGCGCCCAGAAGCCGCGACTCGTCAGCGTCACCGACGACATCGCGCAGGCCACCTGCATCGCGGAGCGCGTCCTCGCCAATCGCGAGGCCGGAATGGCGCTCAAATCGCAGGCCGTCCTTTTCCGGACCGCGCACCACAGCATGCTGCTCGAGCTCGAACTCGCCCGGCGCAACATCCCCTTCGTCAAGTTCGGGGGGCTGAAGTTCCTCGAAGCGGCGCACGTCAAGGACCTGATCGCCATCCTCCGCTGGGGCGAGAACCCGCGCGATCGTATCGCCGCCTTCCGCGTGTTGCAGATGCTGCCCGGCGTCGGCCCTGGCACGGCGGCGAAAATGCTCGATCGGGTCGCGACCGGGGATAGCCCGTTCGCGCCCCTCGCGATCTATCGGCCGCCTGCAGCCGCGCTCGCGGCTTGGCCCGAGTTCGTCGCCCTGATGGAGGACCTTGCCGCACGACGCACGCCTTGGCCGACCGAGCTGGGGGCGATCCATTCCTGGTTCCTGCCGCACTTCGAGATGCGCTATCCGGATGCAGCCGTGCGCAGCGGCGATCTCGAACAACTCGTCCGTCTCTCGGGCCAGTATCGGTCGCGCGCGCAATTCCTGACCGAGCTGACGCTGGACCCGCCCGATGCCACGAGCGACGAGGCAGGTGCGCCGCTGCTGGATGAGGATTATCTGATCCTGTCGACCATCCATTCGGCAAAGGGGCAGGAATGGCAGGCCGTGTTCGTCCTCAACGTGGTCGACGGCTGCATTCCGTCCGACATGGCGACGGGTCGGCAGGAGGATATCGAGGAGGAGCGGCGTCTGCTCTATGTCGCCATGACGAGGGCAAAGGACGAGCTGCATCTGCTGTTGCCGCAGCGCTTCCATGTCCACCAGCAGGCCCGCAACGGCGACCGTCATCTCTATGCGTCGCGAACGCGCTTCATCCCGGCGGTCATCACCAACTGTTTCGAACAGGCGACCTGGCCGTCAAGGCGTCGCGAGGCTGTTCCCGCGCCGCCCGGCCAGACGGCAACGCTCGATCTCAAGGCCCGGGTCGGCGTCATGTGGAAAGCCAGGGCGTGACAGGCGGGAACTCGCTGCTCACGCCGGGGCTCGATATGACTCGTCAACCGAGCTTGTGTACCCAGCCGTGCGGATCGGGGGCGACGCCGCGCTGGATATCGACGAGCTTCTGCTTGATGCGCATCGTCGTCTGTCCGGGGCCACCGGCCCCCATCTTGAACTCGCCCTCGGGGCTCGCGACCTTGCCGATCGGCGTGACGACTGCGGCCGTTCCGCACGCGAAGCACTCGGTCAGCTTGCCGCTGGCAGCATCGCGCTTCCACTGATCGAACGAATAGGGCTCCTCGCGAACCGTCAGCCCTTCGGAGCGGGCGAGCGTCATCAGGCTGTCACGCGTGATGCCGGGGAGAATGGTGCCGGAGAGCGGCGGCGTCTGGAGAGAGCCGTCCTCGAAAACGAAGAAGACGTTCATCCCGCCGAGTTCCTCGACCCACTTGTGCTCCGCGGCATCGAGGAAGACGACCTGGTCGCAGCCGTGCTTGGAAGCCTCGGCCTGGGCCACGAGGCTCGAGGCGTAGTTGCCGCCGCACTTGGCCGCGCCCGTGCCACCGGGCGCCGCGCGGGTGTAGTTCTGCGACACCCAGATCGAGACGGCCGGAGCCCCACTCTTGAAGTAGCCACCAACCGGGGAAATGATGACCAGGTAAAGGTATTCGGACGACGGCTTGACGCCGAGGAACACTTCGTTGGCGAACATGAACGGCCGGATGTAGAGCGAGCCACCCTCGACCGTCGGGAACCAGTCCTTGTCGATGGCAACGAGCTGCCGGATCGATTCGATGAACAGTTCCTCGGGCAGCTCGGCCATGGCGAGACGCTGAGCGGACTGGCGGAAACGGCGCGCATTGGCGTCGGGCCGGAACATGGCCATGCCGCCGTCGGCGGTCTTGTAGGCCTTCAACCCCTCGAAAATCTCCTGCGCGTAGTGGAGGACGGCGGAGGCCGGGTCGAGCATCAAGGGCTTGCGCGCAGTGATCCTGGCGTCGTGCCAACCCTTGCCTTCGCTGTAGCGGATGAGCGCCATGTGATCGGTGAAGACGCGGCCGAAGCCGGGGTCGGCCAGCACCTTGGCGCGGTCGGCTACACCAACGGGCTCGGGATTCCGTTCGATGACGAAGGACTGCCTGCTGTCAGCCATTGGCGCATCTCCTCTCGCGTGTGTGCACGACCTTGCGTGGGCCGTGCTCCTGTTCGGCTGCCAGTCCGGCTGAGCCAGCCGCTGTCGCCGTCTTTGGGCCTCAATTCGGGTGCCTGTCTCGCCGTCTCAAATGCGAAGCATGCATCGCTCGTGGCCGGACACCAGCCGGCTTGAAGCGAGCGACGACCGGCGCAAAAGGTGGGATGTGATGCGCGGTGCAACGCCTCGAAAAGCCTTGCCATGGGTACCGATCACCCTCAAATATGTCAACATGGCTGACTTAAATTCGCGGAGTGGCGGAGGGGAGGCACAGACGGCCGCCGCTCCAGGGGCGAAACCGCTTGCGACCGACGACGAGGCACGCCTCGTCGCGATGGTGGAGCTGCTGTTCTTTGCCTACCGCGACTTTGTGGCGGGGCCGGACGAGATCCTGGCCGAACTCGGCTTCGGACGCGCGCACCACCGCGTTCTGCATTTCGTCAATCGGAATCCGGGTCTGCGGGTCGCCGATCTTCTCGGCCTTCTGAAGATTACGAAGCAGAGCCTGGCACGTGTCTTGAAGCAACTCGTCGACGAAGGCTACATTCTGCAGGAGACGGGTGCCGTGGACCGGCGTGAGCGGAGACTGCACCCGACGGAGCGCGGGCGCTGCCTTGCGAGCCGCCTCCTCGCGTTGCAGACGCAGAGACTCGGCGAAGCCCTGGCGGCCGCGGGTCCCGGCAGCGAGCCTGCGGCGGCGGCTTTTCTTGCAGGCGTGATCACTCCCGAAGACCAGGAGAGGGCAATGGAGCTGGTGCGGCGGGCGACGCAGGCGGCTTCGATTCCGGGGGGGCATCGGGGATAACAATGCACCGAGAGACATCCGTCCAGAAGCGAGACCCCCTGCCCGACAACGCTGCGCATATTCTCGTCGTGGACGACGACCAGCGTATCCGGGATCTCATCGCGCGCTTCCTGTTCGAGGCGGGCTATCGTGTTTCGACGGCCGCGGATGCGAAGGCGGCCCGTGCCGCCATGCGGGGGCTCTCGTTCGATCTCGTCATTCTCGATGTGATGATGCCCGGAGAGTCGGGTCTCGAACTCGCTCGCGATCTGAAACAGATCTCGCCGGTGCCCATCTGCATGCTGACTGCGCTCGCCGATCCCGAACAGCGCATCGCGGGCCTCGAGGCCGGTGTCGACGACTACGTGGGCAAGCCCTTCGAGCCGCGCGAGCTGCTGCTTCGGATCCAGAACATCCTCAGGCGCGGCAAGGACGGCTCGACTATCCCGCGTGACGAGGTCCGGATGGGGGATTTCCTCTTTCATATGGCTCGGGGCGAGCTCAGGCGCGGCGACGAGATCATCAAGCTCACGGAGCGCGAGCGCGACCTTCTGCGGCTCTTCGCCGGCCGCCCCGGTTCGCCGATCGCCCGTCACGAGCTTGCCAACGACGATTCGACCGGCAGCGAGCGCGCGATCGATGTGCAGATCAACCGATTGCGGCGCAAGATCGAGGCCGACAGCTCGAATCCGATCTATTTGCAGACCGTGCGTGGCAAAGGCTACATCCTTTACGTCGACTAGTGCGGCGACGCGTTGACGCCGGAGCGCGGCGACGGTCGGGCGACCCACGGGAGACCACCGAATGGTGGCTGCAAACGACAGTGCCCAAGATGCGACAGCGGCGCCCAAAGTGGCGACGCAGCTTTCCGCTTGGCTCGGTCCCGAGGCGTTGCGCAGCCTTGGTCACGCCGTGATGCAGCGGCTGTCCGGCCTCTTGCCAACGGGCCTCTATGCCCGTGCGTTGCTCATCATCATCACTCCTATCGTCCTGCTCGAAGGCGTAGTCGCATTCAGCTTCATGGAGCGGCACTGGCAGGCCGTTACCGGGCGACTTTCGGAGGCCACCGCGCGCAACATCGCCGCCCTGATCGACGTCTATGAAGATTACCCGCGCGCCGACAACTACGCGCGGATGCTCGAGATGGCGCGCGAGCGCCTCGGCCTCTCGATGACCGTGTTGCCGGCCGGCGATCTGCCTGTACCACAGCCGAAGCCGTTCTTCGCCCTGCTGGACCGAACGTTGTCGCGCGAGCTCGGCAAACTGATCGACCGCCCGTTCTGGATCGACACCGTCGGCCAATCCGATCACGTCGAGATCCGCGTCAAGCATGACAAGGCGGTGCTGCGCTTCGTTGCGCGGCGCAGCCAGACCTACGCCTCGAACTCGCACATCTTCCTGATGTGGATGGTCGGCACCTCCGTCGTGTTGCTGACGGTGTCAATCATGTTCCTGAGGAACCAGATCAAGCCGATTTTGCGGCTCGCCGAGGCCGCAGACGCGTTTGGCAAGGGACGCCCCGTGCCCGATGATTTTCGCCCCCGCGGCGCGCGTGAGGTGCGGCAGGCGAGCCAGGCCTTCTTCGAGATGCGCGAGCGCATTACGCAGCATGTCGACCAGCGAACGACGATGCTCGCGGGCGTCAGCCACGACCTCAGAACCGTACTTACCCGCCTGCGACTACAGCTCGCGTTCCTCGGTGAAGGGCCGGAGGTCGCTGCGATGAAGGGCGACCTGAAAGAGATGCAGAGCATGCTCGAGGACTATCTCGCATTCGCCAAAGGCGACGGCGGCGAGGTCGCGACGCAGACGCATGTCGCCGGCCTTCTGGAGGAGATCGTCGCGGAGGCACAGCATCTTGAGGTCCCAATCACGCTGCGAATCCGGCGTCGCCAGCGCGAAATCGTCATTCCGCTGAAGCGAAACGCGATGAAGCGGGCGATCGCCAACCTCGTTTCCAACTCGGCGCGGTTCGGAGATCAGATCGTCATCCGGGCCGCAACCGAGCGGGGCTGGCTCAGGATCGAGGTCGACGACAATGGCCCGGGCATTCCGAAGGCGGAGCGAGAAAACGTGTTTCGCCCCTTCTACCGACTCGACCACGCCCGCAACCAGGACGAGGGCAATTCGGGCCTCGGGCTCGCGATCGCCCGCGACATCGCGAAGAGCCATGGCGGCGACGTGACGCTCGGCGAGAGTTCGATGGGCGGCCTCAGAGCCATCATTCGCGTGCCGCTGTAGCAGGAACCGCCATGTCGACCGCCGACGAGATCCGCGAGCGCTTACGCCTTCAACCGCATCCCGAGGGCGGTTTCTATCGCGAAACTTTCCGTGACGTGCCGGCTGAGGGCACGGGCCGGGCGGCCTCGACCGCGATCTATTTCCTGCTCGAGATGGGGCAGGTCTCGCGCTGGCACAGGGTCGATGCCGCCGAGATCTGGCACTTCCATGCGGGAGCTCCGCTGGCGCTCTCCATGTCGCCGGACGCGGACCAGAGCCCGACCGAACTCCGCCTCGGGATCGATTTCGCTAGCGGCGAGGTTCCGCAGATCGTTGTCCCGGCTGGCTACTGGCAGCAAGCCCGCTCGCTCGGGGCGTGGACGTTGGTCGGTTGCACGGTAGCGCCAGGCTTCACGTTCGACCGGTTCGAGCTGGCGGCGGAGGACTTCGAGCCGGGCCCGACCAGAGGCCCGGGTCGTCACTGATCAGGCCGGCAAGCAAGCATCTCCGGCGGGACGGGAATGTGGGAGATGTCGCGCGACACGATCAGGATTGCGGTGACATCGCCGCTCTCGTCGCGCACGGGGTCGAAGCGCGACGCGTAGACGATCGAGGGGTCGCGCCCGGGGGGAGAAGCGATGCAGGACGCGGCTTGGCCGGCCAGGCATTGCTCGAGCCGAGGCCGGCTCACGGCCTCAAAGAATCGCGTCCCCAAGATCCGCCAAATCGGCCGCCCAATGAAGGCATCGGCAGGCATCGCGTGAAATTTGGCGTTCGCCGTATTGGTGAACAGAAAGCGGAGGCTGGTGTCGAGCACGCCGACGCGATCGCTCAACAGGTCGAGTTGGCGAAGGCTCGCATCGGATAGGGCATTGACACGAAGTCGCGCCAATGGCGGCTGAGCCTGCTGGTTCGGTGGCGTGCCGCGAGTTGGGGCGACATGGCTCGCGATACGGTCGAGATGTTGCAAGCAGGCCGATTGCAGCTCGCGCGTTAGGCCGTCGTCGACCGAGATGCGATCCAGGTTCGAGATGATGAAGCGGAGTTGTGCAACGGTGACACGCACGTCGTCAGAGGTGTGCGAGACGATCCCGGAAAACGTGGACGCCAGCTCGGTACGCAGTCGGCGCAATTCATCGCTCGCCATTCGGGGGCCATATTCAGAAAGGGCCAGATCGAGGAACTGGTAAGTCTTGAGCAGGCGAGGCAGTGATTCGCTCATCGACTGGACGTCCGATTTTCGTGACTGACAGGACTTTGTTTGTCTGCCGTTTGCGAGATATGGACAAGTGCGGCTAAACCGCGCCAGATAACTATCAATCCGCTATCGGATCATAATCGGTTGGGCAATTAACGGGGGATAGCCTGCCGCCTACTGCGACCGCGCCTTGCTGCCTGCCGCCGACTCAGTGATCTCTGCCGCAAGGCGCATGACTCGCGCAATCAAGTGGGGCAGCTCGGGGGCACGTAGAGATGAGGCGGCAACAATCAGGTCCGTTCTTGAGCGCAGTCTTCGTCGACTACGACAACATCTACCTGTCGCTGCGTCGCAAGAGCGAGGAAGCCGCCAAGCGCTTCGCCAAGGACGCGATCGGCTGGCTGAAGCAGATTGAGAGCGGCGGCTTGATCACCCCGACGAACGGGCTGTCACTCGACGCGCCGCGCCGTATCGTCATGAACCGCTGCTACGGGAACCCGGTGCCGCGCCGGAATACCTCCGACAACTCGACCGACATGAGCTCGTTCCCGTTCGTGCGGCATCACTTCCTGCGCGCGGGCTTCGAGGTGGTCGACTGCCCGCCGCTGACCGCGCAGCTCAAGAACTCGTCCGACATTCGCATGGTCATGGACCTGCGCGACTACCTCGACCACGACACGCACTTCGACGAATTCGTGATCCTGTCCGGAGATGCCGACTTCACGCCCGTGTTGCATCGACTGCGTGCGCACGCGCGCCGGACCGTGATCTACGCGACCGAATACACGGCCGTGCCCTACACGGCGATCAGCGACGGCGAAGTTCGTGAAATGGACCTGATCGAGCTGCTGACGCAGGGTCGGTCAGCCAGCGACGAGGCGCCAGCCGAGACGGCCCCGAACACGGAAGCGATCCGGCGCTCGATCATCGAGGAGGTCGTCGCGGCCGTGCGTGCGGCCAACGCGCCCGTGCCCCTCGAAGTTCTGGCGGATCGCGCCGTGCGCAGTATCGGCCACGATCGGACCATCGGAACCAGCTGGGCTGGCGCCGGTGGGTTCCGCGAGCTGCTGCTGCAGGGGCTCCCGCAAGGCATGCGGCTGTCCGGCGAGCCGCCGTACGTCGTGATCGATATGCAGCGTCACATGACGCAACCGGCTGCTGCTACCGCTCCGCCCGCGCCGCGCCTTGAGGTCCGGCCAATGCCGCCGGTCCTGGAGATCGGAGAGCCACGTCTCGAGCGCCAGCCGATGGTCTCGCGCGAGGACGCTGGCGAGTCACGTCCCTTCGCCGGGCTCGGTCAGAGCAGAGCCATTGAGCCCGCTCCGGCACACGCCGCTGCAGCACAACCGGGGTCGGCTGGAACTCTTGTCGGGCAGAGTGGGAACATGCTCGCGCGGCGTCCGTCGCTGGACCACACTCCCGTTGCCGCTGCCACGCCGCTGAAGCCCGAGGCTCCGCAGCAATCCCCGGCCGCGACCCCGGCACAAGCCGGAGGCAGTATCCAGCACTCGATCGCGCGCATACACGAGGCCTGCAAGGCGCCGCCACTGGCGCCGCCCGAGTATCGGATGTTGTTCGAGACGATCGCGCAGGAGATCACCGAGAACGGGCTGATCGGTGCGCAGACCATCCAGAATATCGTCCTTCGAGCGCAAGAGCGCGGCATCGATGTGCGTCGCGACGACGTACGCTTCGTGCTGGAGGTGGTGAGCGAGGCCGATCCGTGGTTCGAGCAAGGCGCGTCGGCTAACCTTTTCGCAGGACGCTTCCGCAACTTCGTCGTGGCGCGCTGCCGCTCCCAGGGACTGACGCTGTCCGCGGACGAACTCGATCTCGTCGAGGCCTGGTTCGCCGGGACAGGATTGCCGGCAGCCGCCGCTCGCCAGCCGATGACGCAGCAGCCTTACGCTCCGGCGGCGCCGCCGCGGTCGACTGCGCCGTCACCCGAGGCCGCGTACTGGGCTGGGCTGGAGGAGAACCGCCAACAACAGGCGGCGGAGGCGCGGGGTCGCATGCAGCCCCAGCCGCAGGAAACGGGCGAAATTACGGGCGACGACTTCCCGCGCATCGTACGCACACGGCTGAGAGGATAGTTTTCCTCATATCCACCGCCGAGTCTCGAAACCATCGCACCCCGCGCCTTCAGAGGCCGGGGTGCCTTTCGCTGGACTCAGTGCTTCTGCGAGCGATGGTCGGGCACGTGGGCCAACCGATCGACGTAGGCTATGCCGACCGCCGAGAGAATGAAGATGGTGTGGATGATGGTTTGCCACATCACGCCGGCCTCGGTGAACTTGGCGCCCGGCTGGCCCAGATTGCCCGCCTCGATAAACGTCTTCAGCAGATGGATCGACGAGATCCCGATGATCGCCATCGCGAGCTTGATCTTGAGGACGCTGGCGTTGACGTGGTCGAGCCACTCGGGTTGGTCAGGATGCCCCTGCAGGCGCAGTCGCGACACGAACGTCTCGTAGCCACCGACGATCACCATTACGAGCAGGTTCGAGATCATGACGACGTCGATCAGCGCCAGCACGATCAGCATGATCTGCTGCTCGCTGAACGAAGCCGCGTGACTGACGAGGTGCCATAGTTCCTTGAGGAACAGAACGACGTAGACGCACTGGGCCAGGATCAGGCCCAGATAAAGGGGCACCTGCAGCCAGCGCGATCCGAAGATCAAAGAAGCCAGCACGCCAAGAGGCGCCCGCTCTGTCGGCAAAGGCGAGGGGATCGGGGATTTGCTCATGGTCGCTTATCGGTTGGACGGTTGCTCGCCGCCCGGCAATGCCCCGGCGGCGGCCGAGACATGGGGGCGGCGCACAAGGATTGTCAATCGGGCCGCCAGAGCGGCGGCCTCAGACTTGGCATCAGAATTTCTGGGCCGTCAGCTCTACTGGGGCATCAGATTTTCTGGTTGTACTCGCCGACCTCGGGAAACTTGGCGAGGCGGGCCTCGATGTCGCGGAAGATCGCGATCTTGTTCGCCTCGGAGACCGGGCTTTCGACGACGACGACGAGCTCCGGCTTGTTCGACGACGCGCGGACCAAGCCCCATGTGCCATCAGCCAGCGTGACGCGGACACCGTTGACGGTCACGAGATCGCGGATCGCCTGGCCGGCGACTTTGCCGCCAGCCTTGGCTTCGGCCTCGAATTGCTTCACGATTTTCTCGACCACGCCGTACTTCTTCTCGTCGTCGCAGTGCGGGGACATGGTCGGCGACTGGTAGGTCTTCGGCAGTTCGCGCTTCAAATCGGCCATCGACTTCGTCGGCGCGCGATCAAGCATGTCGCACACGGCCAGTGCCGCAACGAGACCATCGTCGTAGCCCCGACCGAGCGGCGGCTGGAAAAAGTAGTGGCCGCTCTTCTCGAAGCCGACCAGGGCCTTCTGCTCGAACGTGTAACGCTTCATGTAGGAGTGCCCGGTCTTCCAGTAGAGCGCCTTGGCGCCGTTGGCCTGAAGGACAGGGTCGGTCATGAAGAGGCCGGTCGACTTGACGTCGGCGACGAAGGTCGCGTTCTTGTGGAGGGCCGAAATATCGCGCGCCAGCATGACACCCACGGTGTCGGCGAAGATTTCGTGGCCTTCGTTGTCGACCACGCCGCAACGGTCGCCATCGCCGTCGAAGCCGAGGCCGACGTCGGCCTTGTGCTCGAGGACAGCCGCACTGATCGCGTGCAGCATCTTCATGTCCTCGGGATTCGGATTGTAGCGCGGGAAGGAGTGATCGAGGTTGCAGTCGAGCGGGATCACCTCGCAGCCGATCGCCTCAAGAACCTGAGGCGCGAAGGCACCTGCCGTGCCGTTACCGCAAGCCGCAACCACCTTCAGGCGGCGCTTCAACTTCGGGCGCTTCGAGAGATCGGCCATGTAGCGCTCGGGAATGTCCGGCACATGGATGTAGCGGCCGCCTCCCTTGGTCTCGTAGCCGCCCGACAACACGATCTCCTTCAGCTCCGACATATCGTCGGGTCCGAAGGTGAGCGGGCGGGCAAGGCCCATCTTGATGCCGGTCCAGCCATTGTCGTTGTGGCTGGCAGTGACCATCGCGACGCAAGGGACATCGAGTTCGAACTGAGCGAAGTAGGCCATCGGCGACAACGCGAGGCCGATGTCATGCACCTCGGCGCCACCCGCCAGCAGGCCGGTCATCAGCGCCTGCTTGACGCTCGCCGAGTACCACCGGAAGTCGTGACCGACGACGATCCGCGGAGCTACCCCCCGACGGTTGATGAGCGTCGCCAGGCCGAGACCGATGGCGTTCAACCCCATCAGGTTGATCTCTCCCGGGAACAACCAGCGCGCATCGTACTCACGAAAACCCGTCGGCTTCACGAGCGGCAACCGCTCGAAATCGGCAGTGTTGGGCTTGAGGTCGGCGCGCGGCTTGGGCAACATGGACATCCTCGTCGGTCGTGGCGGCAGGGGAGCGCTAACGCAAAATGGTGGCGGGGTCGAGACCGATGCACCGCACCGATTAACGTCGCATACGAATGAATGTTCCCACGCCGAGTTGCTGTTACTGCTCGAGGATCAGCAGCCCGTCCTTCATTTCCATGCGCAACTGCCCGAGGAACGACATGCCGAGCAAGGTCGTGTTGAGCTTGCCGGGCTGACTGACGGCAGCAGCGACGTTGTGTACAGAAACGCTACCGATACGGACGGTGTCGAGCGTGACCCGGGCGAAGCGAGCTTGGCCGTTGGCCGTGTTCGAGACGTAGCGGAAATCGTCAGGCCGGACCGAAATACCGGCCGACTGCGCATCCTCGTAGCTCATCGCAACGAGGGTGGCGCCGGTGTCGACGAGGACGGGAACGCTCCGCCCGTTGATCTGGGCATCGGCGTGGAAATGACCGTCCCGGCTGCGTGGCAGTGCGACAGAGAGCTTGAACAGCTCGGCGTCGCGATTGGCACCGCCGGAGGGGCGTTTGCGACGTTCGTCGCCGCGGTCGACCGGCGGGCGTTCGACATACTGGATGACGGTACGCACCTCGGGCTCGGGGCGCGCGTCGGCCGTCATTCCGAGATCCTCGGGGCTGAGCGTCAAGCCGAGCCGGGTGCGGATCTCCTCCATATTGATAAGGGAGAACGCCAAAACGCCGGCAGCAAGGGTCCAGCTTCCGACGAGCTTAGCAAGATTTCTGGTGCCAGAAGACAGCATCGCGGTTCGCCCAAAGCTCACACGCCAGGGCGGCCGCGTGTGCGGCCATCACATCCTGAAAGTCACGAACTCCCCGGCGAACTCATAAGAACGCAACCGGCTTAAGAAACTCATACCCAGGAGGCTCTCTTTGAGCACACCAGGTTGAGCGACAAGGGCATCCACGTTGCGAACTTCGATCGAGCCGATAGAGACGTGCCGCAGGCGAGCGTGAGCCGCGTACGCCAACCCGTTCGCGGTCTGCACGGGCACCGAATAGCGCAAATTCCGCGTATCGACCCCGAGAAGCCGGGCATCCGACTGGCGAAGGACCACGGTCGAAGCGCCGGTGTCGACCAGCATCGAGACGCTCGCCCCGTCGACCGCGACCCGCGCCACGAAATGGCCGTCACCCCGCTTCCGGATGCGTACGGCATGCTCCCCGGCTTGACGCTGCTCGACGGCCAGCGAGGAGCCGGGTGGCGAGAACTCACCTGCAATCCGGAAGGCGATCCGGCCCAGTTCATCTCGGTAGCTGTAGCCGGCCATCAAGACCAGCGCGATGGCCGTCCAACTGACCAAATCGCGAATTGCGCCTCCGACGCGACCCCGATAGCCGCCGAAGACAGCCGGCAGCACGATAACGATGAGTGCGAGCGATGCTGCTAACGCAGCAAGCTCCTGCGCGTCGGCGGTGAGTGCACCCTCATGCTCTCCGAACAGGGCCTTGAGCCAGCCGCCTTCGAAACTCAGCAGGAGGAGGCCTACAAGGGCCACTGCAATGACGAGGACGAGAGCGCGTATCATTCGATCTCTCCAACACTCCGGTCCCGGCGCGCCTTGAGCCCGGTCATGATCCGACGCCTCTCGGCCGGCGTCAGCCGAGACCAGCCGGCAATCTGCTCGACCGACCGACCACACCCCGAGCAAAGTCCTGAGGTCCGGTCCAAATTGCATATGCCCACACAAGGGGTCTCTATGCTCATGCGCCGGTTTCCATCGGATGAGCGGTGCGCTCGGTTATACGTGTCGGACGTGTCTTGGTCGCTTCAGAGGTGGCTTCACCATGAACGCAGCGGGCCACGCGCGTTGAGACGATTACCGGCCTCGTCGAGCATAATTTAGGCAACCGACCCGCGGCCGACAATCTCCCGGGCCTCAACTCGACGACATCGCGCCGTGAGTTGTCGAGTTCCCAAGGCTTCCGTCACCCGCCGATCCGCAGCCTGGGCCTGCGCCGCATGCCGTCCGTGGGACTTGGGGGCGACGGATCACCGGCGAACGCACGCGGGGCTCCGTGCCGCTCACGCCCCAGCGGCTGTAGCGGTGGCATGGCCTCGAGCACGCGCTTCCGGGGCAGCTCGACCGTGGCCTCGGTCCCCTTGCGAAGCTCCGAGGCCAACTCGAACGTACCGCCGTGCAACTCGACCAGATTCTGCACGATGGGGAGCCCGAGGCCGGTGCCGCCCTCCGCGGTCTGATGGGCGAGCGATCCTTGTCCGAACGCCTGCAAGACCTTGGGAATTTCCTCCTTGGGAATGCCCGGCCCAGTGTCCTTGACCGAGACGAGTTGCCCTCCGGAAGCCGCTCTCGCCACGCGCACCGTGATCGTGCCCCCCTTGGGCGTGAACTTGAGCGCGTTGGACAGCAGGTTCAGGCAAATCTGGCGTATGGCACGCTCGTCGACCCAAATCTGGGGCAGGCCTTCCTCGAGATCGAGCACGATCGTCAGGCCTTTACTCTCGGCCCGCAACTTCAGAAGGCGATGGCAATCCTCGACGATATCGGTCAGGCGAGCCGCCTCTTCGTTCAGCTCGTAGCGCCCGGCCTCGATGCGCGACAGATCGAGGATCTCGTTGATGAGGTGCAGGAGATGGCGTCCGCTGTCGTGAATGTTGCCGGCATACTCCTTGTAGGTCGGGTTCTGCATCGGCCCGAGGATCTCGGTCTTCATCACCTCGGAGAAGCCCAGGATGGCGTTGAGCGGCGTGCGAAGCTCGTGGCTCATGGTGGCGAGAAAGCGGGATTTGGCCACGTTCGCGGCCTCTGCCCGGCGACGGCCCTCGTCGGAGATCGCCTTTTCCTTCTCCAGCTCACCGATCAGGGCATCTTTCTCGGCCCGGAACTCGAGCATGGCGACAGCGGTCGAGTTGAGGCCTTTCGCCAGGAACACGAAGTAGACGTGAACGCCGACGGCCATCGAGGCCATGGCCCAATAGAACGGATGGCCGAGGGCCAGTAATCGGACGACCACGGCGACGGTCATCGGGATGGTCCCGACGTAGAGGATCGGCATCACGGTCGAGGCGAACGTCATGCGGATGGCAAGCACGACGATAAGGGATGCGAAGATGAAGACGTGACTAGCGGAATCGAGCGTTCCCCGACCGACCAACGCGAATCCGGCCCAGACCAGCCCGCCGATCAACTCGGCCATGATCAAACGCCGTCGCCAGACCTTGATGTCGATTTCCGCGCGCGGGGTCGCCACAAAGCGGCGGCATAGCTCGAGTAACGCGACCTTGGCGAAAATGACCAGCAAAAGCCAGGCGATCGCCTCCCCCACCGGGGCCCAGAACATCGAGGCGAGCGAGAAAATGACGGCCAGCAGCTGGATTGTGGCTATCGCACCGAGCTCGTTGCGCACGAACATCGACACGAGTTCGTACTGGAATTCCGGGCGAACATCCGACCTTTGGACCAGTCGGGCCCGGACCTCGCTGAGAGGCGTGCGCCGGCCATCGGCTCCCTGAACGCCCTCGGTAGCGTTCGGGCGGTTGCCGTTAGGCGCGTTTATGGATCCGGCCGTCTTCAAGTGCCCGCGACCTCGACGTCTCCCAAGGCCGATGCCCCGGACGACGCGGCTCTCACCGGCCTCATTCCGGCACCACCTCCGCCCGACCCCTCCGGATTATGTCGAGAACTCGCTAATTTCGGGTTATCGCGCGGTCCAAGTCGACGGGCGGCCGCCTTGCGCGGACGGGCCGGCTTCTCTACCGTCCGCAGCGTCCGTCGCGCGGTAGTAAGCGCTGGCAGCTAGTGCAGAGGCGTCGTCATGAAGATTATCGAAACCCGGCAGGCTCCAAACCCGCGCCGCGTGCGAATTTTTCTGGCTGAGAAGGGCATCACGGTCGCTTTCGAGGAGATCGACCTAATGAAGGGCGCTCTCAAGTCGGAAGAGATGACCCGCCTCAACCCTATGCAGAGGGTTCCCATCCTGGTCCTCGACGATGGCACCACCATTTCCGAGACCATGGCCATCTGCCGCTATTTCGAGGAGACCAAGCCGGAGCCGGCGTTGTTCGGCCACTCGGCCATTGGGCGTGCCAATGTCGAAATGTGGAACCGGCGCATGGAACTCGGCCTGCTGACCCACGTCTCGCAGGCTTTCCGACATACCCACCCCGCGATGGCTCATCTCGAGGTGCCGCAGGTCAAGGAATGGGGCGAGGCCAACAAGCAGAAGGCCCTCGAGGTGCTCGCCATGCTCGACGCGGAGCTTGCGGGCAACGCATTCGTTGCGGGCGATGCCTATACGGTGGCCGACATCACGGCGCTGGTCGCGGTCGATTTCATGCGCCCGGCCCGGATCGCGATCCCCGAAACCCTGGCCAACGTCAAACGGTGGCATGCCGAAGTCTCAGCGCGACCCAGCGCCAAGGCCTGAGACGGCTGACCCGGCATCTTGGAGGTCCCCCAGGAGACCAGCATGAAACTTACCGTCGTCGGTTGCGGTGATGCGTTCGGCTCGGGCGGCCGGTTGCAGACCTGCTACCACCTGGATACCGGCCGGGAGCGGCTCCTGCTCGACTGCGGGGCCACGTCGATCATCGGGCTGAACCGTCTCGGGCTCGAGGCCAATTCCATTGCGACCATCGTCATCTCGCATCTCCATGGCGACCATTTCGGCGGGCTCGTCTGGTGGCTGCTCCACGCGCAGCACGTGGCGAAACGGACGACGCCGCTGACGATTGCCGGTCCAGTCGGCATCGAGGCGCGTTTCGTGGCTGCGGCAGAGGCGTTGTTTGCGGGCTCGACCAAGGTGCCGCGGCGGTTCGATCTCCGATTCGTCGAGATGACGGCTGGAACACCGGTCAGGCTCGCGGACGCGAACATCATGGCCTACGAGGTGAGCCACCCATCGGGTGCTGCCTCGCATGCCCTTCGCATGGACTTCGGAGCCAAAACGCTCGCTTTCACCGGCGACACCGAATGGGTCGAGCCGCTGGTCGACTGCGGGCGCGACGCCGACCTCTACATCATGGAGTGCTACGCCTACGACGGCCCGGTCCGCTTCCACATGAGCTGGGAGACGATCTCGGCCAACCTCGGCCGGATCGGTGCGCGCAGAGTGATGCTGACGCACATGAATGCAGGCATGCTGGCCAATCGGCACAAGGTCGCCGGGGCCGGAATTGTGCTGGCAGAGGACGGGCTTGTCATCGAGATCTAGGCGAGCAGCGGCAACACCGACGTCGGGCGAGATCTCTCCGGCACCGGGAGCTTACCTCGACGACGTCGTCGCCGAACTGCGAGCCTGCCGCCGATGTCTCGACGATCCGACCGGGGCTCCGCTCCCCCATGCACCGCGACCGGTGCTGCGGGTCAGCTCCAGTGCGCGTCTCGCCGTCGCCGGTCAGGCGCCCGGCACGCGTGTGCATCAATCGGGGGTGCCGTTCACCGATCCGTCGGGCGACCGGCTCAGGGCGTGGATGGGTGTCACGCCAGAGGAGTTCTACGACGGCTCGCGCATCGCCATTATTCCGATGGGCTTCTGTTTTCCCGGCCTCGATGCCAACGGCGGTGATCTGCCCCCGCGCCGCGAGTGCGCCCCGTTGTGGCGCGATCGTCTGTTTGCGTCGCTGCCCAACCTCGAGCTGGTCTTACTCGTCGGGCTCTATGCGCATCGCTGGCACTTGCCCAAAGCCGCGGGCGGGCCCGTTACCGACGTCGTCAGCCGGGCCGCGGAAATCCTCTCACTCGACTCGCGCCCTCGACTATTCCCGTTGCCGCATCCCTCGTGGCGCAATAACCATTGGATCAAGGCGAACCCATGGTTCGTAGAGCAGGTGCTGCCGCTCTTGCGCCAAGAAGTGCGCCGCACGATCAGTTGAAGCGCCCGAAAACCGGCCAAATGCAGCGAAAGCCCCGACGGGTGGGAAGCCGTGACGCGTGAGAAAGACGGTCGGAAAGCGGGGACCGTTCTCACGACCTCTTTACAGCTACGCCCCGCTCGCCTTAAGGCATTGAGCTGCGGGCGGTTAGCTCAGCGGTAGAGCGCCTCGTTTACACCGAGGATGTCGGGGGTTCGAACCCCTCACCGCCCACCAGAACTCTGCGGTCCGTTCCAGCCACGCCCAAACTTGGGGCTTCTTAGCAACACGACCCTTTCGCAGAGCATGAGGCCAATCCAGGTCTTGTCGGGTTCAGCTTGCGTTCATACGTGCAACCCTATGGGCTACTTGCGATCGGATCGGACCGGCGAACTCAGCGGCCGCGTTTGCGAGCCGCAGGTCGCGGAGAGGGAACTCCGGAGCCGGCTGGAACTTTGCGCCACGTCGCCTGGTCACGAGGGCGCGCTGGCGACGGTGAGCTGGTCAAGGGACATATGGGAGGGCGCGACGTGCTTCGGCGCATCATGTGCAGTGCGGCTCTCGCGGCGGTCATCGGTTGGGCGGCGAGCGGGGGCTTGGCCGAGGCAGAGCCGCAGAAGTCAGCAGAGCCGACACCGCAATCGACGGTTCCGGCCAGTGGTGCGCCGCCCGTGACCGTCGCCCAGAGCGCCGGCTGTGTCAGTGACTGCCAGGCCCAGCATGATCGTTGCCGTGTCGCGACCAAGGGCAGCCGCAGCTGCGACGAGGAGCGCCAGCGCTGCCTCGAGATTTGCCTGCAGAAGAAAAAGAAGTAGGGCGAAGCCGCCCCCGGCCTCGACGGTCCGCTCAGCCGACGACCATCACGCACAGCCGGCGCGGTCCATGCGCACCCGTCACGAGGCGACCGCCAACGTCGGCCGTACGCGACGGCCCAGAAACCAGGTTGAGCGTGCGCGGCATCGTCCCACGACCGTAACGCTGGCGGATGAGATCGAATGCGGCCTCGTAGGGGCCGACCAAGTCCGCTGCGCGCACGACAATGATGCTCGTCTCCGGAAGAAACGTCACGGTCACGGGGTTCGCCGGTCCGGAGGCCAGGACCAGCGTACCGGTTTCGGCGACAGCCGCCACGGCATGCGTCAACCCAACCTCGTCATCCGGTACCGCAGGGCCCTCGGCAATCGAGAGCGCCGGCTCGCGCGACCAGTCGATGGCGCGCAACCAGGTGTCGTTACCGGCCCGCATGGCGAGCGGCAGGTTCTGTCCACGGAGATAGGCGGCAACCGCTGCCGGGAGATCAGCCTCGCTCGCGACCGCGACGACCGTAGCGTTGCCGGCGCGAAGCTGAGTGGCGAACAGCTCTTTCAGGCCGGCGGCGTCGCGTCGAGACCGCTCGGGCACGAGATGCGGGGCCTGTCCAGCGATGCGCGACGCTGCCGTCCGGCTTCGCCCGTCGGATTGACCCAATCGCGAACGGATGGCCCCAAGGACCTTGTCGCGGCGCAATGCTGCTGCTGAGTCGCTCACCTCGGCACCCCCTGCTTGTGCTCGGCCCACAGTTGCTGGAACGTGCGTCCCTGCGGTGCCGCGAGATCGCGATGGCGCGTCCACCCGCCCGCGAGCGGCAGGCTGCGGAACGCCCCCCGCGTGCGCCCCAGCGCCGACAGCGTCGCGATGCCGAGGCGCGTCGCGAGATGGTAGAGGCGCGGACGGCGCGCGAGGTAGCTCCAGGCTTTCAGTGCCGAACGCCCCACCGCCGAGCCCGCACCCGAGGCGAATTCCCGGCGACGCCATTCGCGCATGAGGCCCGGCAACGGAATTTTCATGGGGCAGACGCTCTCGCATCGCCCACAAAACGTCGAGGCGTTGGGCAGATGGGACGCCTCGTCGAGCCCAATCAGCGCCGGGTTGAGGACAGCCCCGATCGGGCCCGGATAGACCCATCCGTAGGCATGCCCACCGACCGCGCCGTAGACCGGGCAGTGGTTCATGCAGGCACCACAGCGGATGCAGCGGAGCACCTCACGGAACGGCGTGTCGAGTAGCGCGGAACGGCCGTTGTCGAGCACGACGACGTGGTACTGCTCGGGGCCGTCAGCATCCTCCGGCCGGCGTGGACCGGTCGAGAAGGTCGTGTAGACGGAGAATTCCTGGCCCGTTGCCGAGCGTGCGAGGAGGCGCAAGAGCGTTGCAGCGTCCTCGAGCGTCGGCACGACCTTGTCGATCGACGTGACGACAACGTGCACCTTGGCGAGCGATTGCGTCAGGTCACCGTTGCCCTCGTTGGTGACGATGATCGACGATCCCGTCTCGGCGATCAGGAAATTGGCGCCCGTGATCCCGACATCGGCCTTGATGAACTTCTCGCGCAGGATATCGCGCGCTTCGCTGACGATCTTCACCGGCTCGTCGAGCGGGCGGTCCTTCGGCAGATGCGTATGCTGGCGACGGAAGTCGGCCTCGATCTGCGCTTCGGTCAGGTGGATGGCGGGCGCGATGATGTGGCTCGGCGTCTCGTGCCGGATCTGGACCAGATATTCGCCGAGGTCGGTCTCGACCACCTCGAGCCCCTGCGCTTCCAGGTGGGCATTGAGCGCGATCTCCTCGGAGACCATGGATTTGCCCTTCGTGACCAGCCGCGCGTTGGCCTCCCGGCAGATGCCGGCCACGATCTCGCGCGCGTCGGCCGCGGTTGGCGCCCAGTGCACCTTGGCGCCTGCGGCCGTCGCCTTCTTTTCCCAGGCCTCGAGATAGAGATCGAGGTGCGCCAGCGTGTGGTCCTTGATGTCGCGACCAACGTCGCGCAGCGCCTCGAATTCGGGCAGCTTCGCCTTCGCGGCCGTGCGCTGCGCGACCAGCCCGGTCGGCAGGCCAGACAGCGCGCGCTGCAGTTGCATGTCCTTCAATGCGGCCTTGACGTTCGACTTGAAAGCGTGGGCGGTGACGTCCATGCGCGATCCCGGCTCCTGGTTCCTGTCCCTTCTTAGGGCGAAGCGCGCGTCAGCGCGAGGGGGAGCTGCAGTCGGGAAGCTGGCGGCGTGCGATCGGCATCTGCTACCACGGCGCATTGCGAAGGAGAGGCCGACCCATGATCTACGAGTTCCGCACCTACACGCTGCGCGTCCGCACGATGCCGGAGTTCCTGAAGCGCTTCGGCGAGGCGTTGCCAAAGCGGCTCGAGTTGTCGCCGCTCGCCGCCTGCTGGGTGACGGAGTTCGGACCGCTCAACCAGGTGATCCACGTCTGGGCCTACAAGGACACCAACGAGCGGGCGCGGATCCGAGCCGAGGCCGTGAAGACCGGAGTGTGGCCGCCGAAGGTCGCCGAGTTCATCACCGACATGAAATCGGAGATCCTGGAGCCGCTGCCGTTCTCGCCGCTGCTGGAGCCGTCGAGCCACGGGCCGTACTTCGAGATGCGCCGCTACGTTCTCCGCGCCGGTGGCGTGCCTGAGATGGCGGCGAAGTGGGAGAAGCACCTCGCGCCGCGCCTCGAGCTGTCACCGCTGATCGGCGTCTTCACGTCCGACATCGGCGGTCTCAACCAGTGGGTGCACATCTGGGCCTACAAGAGCCTCGACCAGCGCATGGAGGTGAGGAAAACCATGCAGGAAAAGGGCATCTGGCCGCCGCCACCCCCGGTGCCGACGCTCACTCAAGACGCCTGGCTGATGCTGCCGGCGCCATTCTCACCGATCAAATAGGCTTGCTGGCCTCGGAGAGCATCGGGCCGGTTTCCAGCCTCGGTGCGGCCTTCCCGATTGCGAGCCCGGCAGAGCCTGCTAGGTTCTCAGGCCATATCGCGCATCGAGCCCAAGGAGCCCGAACGTGACCATTCGCAATGGCGTTGCCGATGCCGTCGGCCGGACGCCGCTGATCAAACTGAAGCGGGCCTCAGAGGAGACCGGCTGCACGATCCTCGGCAAGGCCGAGTTCATGAACCCTGGCGGCTCCGTCAAGGACCGCGCGGCGCTCTACATCATCGAGGATGCCGTGAAGCGCGGCACGCTGAAACCCGGCGGCACCATCGTCGAGGGCACAGCGGGCAATACCGGCATCGGCCTCGCCGTGGTCGGCAACGCCCTCGGCTTCAAGACCGTGATCGTGATCCCCGAAACGCAGAGTCAGGAGAAGAAGGACACGCTGCGCCTGCTCGGTGCCGAGTTGGTCGAGGTACCGGCCGTCCCCTACAAGAACCCGAACAACTACGTGAAGTATTCGGCGCGCCTCGCGGACGCCTTGGCGAAAACCGAGCCGAACGGCGCGATCTGGGCCAACCAGTTCGACAACACGGCCAACCGCGACGCGCACATCGCGACGACCGCGCCGGAGATCTGGGCGGACACGGACGGCAAGGTCGACGGGTTCGTCTCGGCCGTTGGCTCGGGCGGTACGCTGGCCGGCGTGGCCATGGGGCTCCGCGCCAAGCGGGCCGACGTCAAGATCGCGCTCGCGGACCCGCCCGGCGCGGCGCTTCACGCCTACTACACGACGGGTGAACTCAAATCCGCAGGCTCGTCGATCACCGAAGGCATCGGCCAGGGGCGCATCACGGCCAATCTCGAAGGGCTGATGGTCGACAAGTCCTATCAGATCCCCGACGCGGAAGCGGTTTCCATCGTTTTCCAGCTGCTCGAGGAGGAAGGCCTCTGCCTCGGCTCGTCGTCGGGCGTCAACGTCGCGGGCGCCATCCGTTTGGCGAAGGATCTCGGCCCCGGCCACACCATCGTGACCATCCTCTGCGACTACGGCACGCGCTACCAGTCTAAGCTCTTCAATCCGGATTTCCTCCGCGAGAAGGGCCTGCCCGTGCCGCGCTGGATGGCCGAGAAGCGCGCCGCCCCGCCGAAGGTGTTCGTCGACCCGGACAAGGCATGAGGTGAGGCATAAGCTCGCCCTCCGGGCGAGTTTCGAAGGGCCGCCGGCCCTTCGAGCATCCCCGGCCAGGGGCGGGGCCCCTGGACCCATGTGAAGGTCAATTCGGTCGTCCCCCAACTGTCATCCCGGTGCTTGTCACCGGGACCCATCGGGCCGCCACGGGGCGCCAGGGGCCGCCGGAGTGACGCGCCGGTTCCGAAGCGTGCGGCAACATGGGGACGGTCTGAGCCTCACCCGCCCCACCAGCACACGACGCGCTCGCAGATGCGCGCGTTACCGATCGTGCAGCGCGAGCGCACCATCCGGCACACCCGGCACGTGTACGACGAGAGACAGCCGCGCACCGCACCCGTCCGCGAGAAGTTGCAGGTGCGCACCGTCTGGCAGTCGCGCCCCGGATCGGGCGTCGGCACAATCTGGGCATCGGCCGGGCCGAGTTGCACGAGCGTTCCGGCCGCCAGAAGCGCAAGGCCAACGAGAAGCCTCGCCACACCACCGCGCCGAGCCGCCGCCGTCGGCGCGGACCGCCCGCGGATCGCGCCCGAGCTTGCTGCTCTAAGGCGCTCGACCCACCTGCCCGTGATCACCCTCGCCGCGGTCGCCATGCCACGCCCTCGCCACGCCGGCGCCCCACGAGCGCCCCGCCCACTGTTCCCCGCGCGCGCTCAACCATCAACCCGAGACGGTTCATTCGGTTATCGCGACGGCCGAGCTGTGGTGCGAGGGCAACGGGTTGGGGGCGAAGCGAGCGAGCCTTGCCAATCCTCCCCGCCCGTGTCCCCGGACGAAGCGCACCAAAGGTGCGCGTCCGGGGCCTTTGCACGGTGGGGGATGGCACGATGGTCCCGGCACGTCCTACTCGCCGAGCTTGGCCTTGATCGCCAGCAGCTCTCGGCTGATGGCCGGCGTCAGCTTGCCGGAGGCGGCCAGCTCACGCTCGACCCGGTCGATGTGGGCGCACAGCTCGGCCCGCTCGTAGCCGCGCTCGACGGCCGCCGCGATCTCGCCGGCCAACTCGGCCAGATGCAGCGTCGCCTCCCAGGCGTGCTCGCGGATCTTCTTTCCGACCGCGCGCAGCCGGTCGGCGACGTCCTTGCGGCACGTCTTCGAGCGGACGCACATCACCACCGGCCGGATCAGGCTCGCCGTCTCCACCGCGACCGCCCGGCTCTGTGCCAGAGCCGGCTGGGCGAGGGGCGCGAGGGCGAGGAAGGTGGCAAGGCTGGTGGTGCGGATGAGAGTGTTGAGGGTCATCGTCGTGTTCTCCATGTCGCGATTGACCCGCAACAAGAAGAACACGGAGCTTGTGGTAAGCTATGCTGACCATGTGGTGGTCGGACGGCACCCAAAATCGGCCATCACCGCACGCCGGACGGGCGCCACCGCACCGTCACCAAACAATCACCGCATCGTCGCCATATCGACAGCCGCCGGAGCGCGGTAATCTGTGTCCATTGCATCATGGGGACACGCGATGGCCCGACTGAACAACGCCCGACCCGCCAGGCCGCTCATTTTCCAACTGCGGGAGAAAATGGACTTCCTGATGAAGCATGCCGTGCCCCGAGCGCGCATAGGTGCGGACACGCCGCTCACGATCAATGCTCTGCATACTCGTAGCGGCATCCCCTTGCAGTCGCTCCAGAATGCCATCGGTGCGGAGAACGACTATTCCGGCAAGCTCGCAGGCGACGGCAAGCTGGGCATCGAGCATCAATCGAGAATTGCAAACCTTTTCGGCTTCGAAGTTGGCGGTCCGCAGAACCCGGCCGCGTGGCCCGAGTGGCAAGACTGGGACGCCGACGAGGCGGCCCCCGCCGACTCGCGGCGCGACACCGCCCAGAAGTTCAGGGAAGCCTATCTCCGGAAGTATCGAGCGTCGCGCGACACGCTGCGACAGCTCATGGAAGGACCGGAGCGCGCGCCCATTCCCTGTGAGGTGCGTGGATTGGCGAGCATCTGGTTGACCAGTGGCCAGACCGGCAAGGGGACGTCCGACATCGGCGTCCACATCTCCTGCGGTTCGGCTCACACAGGTGTTACGCGCTACTGGGTGAGTGTCTGTGCAGCGCAACTGGAAATCAATTGCGGCGAGGCCCGAGCGAAAATCGACACTATCAAAGGCCTGAATACGCCAGGATTTGCCGTGAAAGGGTCACACGGCGAAGTCAGCTGCTACTGGAACTCTGGCGATCCAATGCGTCTGACTTGGATATTGGATGGCAAAGGAAACATGCTCGGCGATATCGACTTTGAACCAGGCTTGCTCTCGACAGTTGAAAAACTGGCCCCCGGCGATGTGATCACGGCGACACTCGGCACCTGGCTCAAGAACATCGCAACCGGGGAGGCACCCGTTACTGAAATCTCGCTGACGGACCGACCGGGTGGTTCGGAGATCAAATTGGACGAAGCGACCCTGACCATCGAGCAGCAGCGAGTCATTGAGCATCTGCGCAAGAAAGTGCTCAAACTCCACGACGACAATTTCGCTGAGTTGGCGAAACACGAGCTGGAATTCGTGGAGGGCAATCGATGACACCGCGTCTCTCCGCTCAGGAGTCGCACAAACGGATTGTCGACGTTGCCTCAGCGGCCGCTACTGAACGATCCGATATCGTGGCTCTGGTCCGCAAAGCCGGTCTCGATCCGACGCGTGACCTCCGATTCGAGAACTGGTCCGGCGTGAGCTTCCGCGGACGAGACGTTCGCGGCTGGGACTTTACCGGAGCGCGACTGATCGGCTGCGATTTCACGGATGCGTTGATAGCGGGTGCCCGGTTCGATCAGGTTGAGATAGATTGGGCGAGACCCCGTGCGAAATTCAATCCGAAACGGACTTCGTTCAAAAAAGCAGCAGATTGGCTGTCTTTTGCAGCGAGCTATTCTCCCACATCTACCCGAGCGCGACAGAACATTTTTCCTGTAGGACTCGTTTTTCAGGATGCCCCATTTGCACCAGAACTTGTGGTAACACCCGCTCCTGAATGCCAGATCGGTACGCCTAACTCTGAGCGGCTGGCGCTTCAGCAGGAACTCGACGTCGCAGAAATCCGCGACATACCATCCCGCACCTTCGTCCCCGAGAGACGGCTCGCACTAGGCCGCTTTCCAACAACGTTTGATGAGTGGGATTTCGCACAGGGTCATCGCGACTGGATGCGCCTGACCAAACTACAGCCTCGTCAAGCAAACGACGAAGATTGGGGCAGAGGGAGTCGCCCTGTCATGTCGGTGTCGTGGGGGGATGCCGTTGCCTACTGCATGTGGCTGTCAGGAGTCACGGGATACTGGTACTGCCTGCCTTCCGAGATCGAATGGGAGTATTTTTGCCGTGCCGGAACGAATACAAGGTACGCAGTTGGAGACGTAATTAGCAAAGGCGATGCTCGCTTCTTGTCACCGAGCACTAGCGAAGTTGGAGAATACGATAGCAATGCATGGGGCATATACGACATGCACGGCAATATACAAGAGTGGTGTGGCAACATAAATTATCGACTTCCGAAGGTCGACACGCCTGCGCAAGACGAGCTGGAGTATTTGGAAACAACAGACGTTCCAAGCCGCATTGTAAGAGGTGGATTTTGGGCCGACAACGCTTGGCGCGTCCGCTCCGGGAGCCGAAATACGAGGTCGGAAGATTCCAGGGACATTACTATCGGCTTTCGAGTCGCTCGCATCTTATCCTAGCCGTGGCACTCAACTCACGCACCGCTCAGTTGCGGAACTCAATAACTTCGACCATTTTATCTTACTCTGCCCCCCTAAACCTTCACCCCCGCCGGCACGAACGCGGCGATGGTCCCCGCATCCACCGGAATCACCGTGCCGTTCACATACGCCGCCGCTGGTGACATCAGGAAGTGGATGACGTTGGCGATGTCGACGGGTTGGGCGATGCGGCCGATGGGGGAGGTGCCGCTGGTGCGGTAGCGGGTGTTGGAGCCGGGGTTGAGGTGCGGGGCGACCATCGGCGTCTCGGTGGTGGCGGGTGCCACGGCGTTGACCAGCACGCCCGAGGCGGCGCTCTCCACGGCCCAGACCTTGGTCAGTGCGATCACCGCCGCCTTGGTGGCCGCATAGGCGCCGCTGTCGATCTTGTGGCGTAGCCCTGAGATCGAGGCGAGGAAGACGACGCGGGCCGCGTCGCCCTTGGCGGCGGCTACTTTCAGCAGCGGCATGGCGTGCTTGGTCGAGAGCCACACGCCACGCACGTTGACGGCGAAGAGGTCGTCCCACTCGTTGACGGGCATCGAGTCGAGCGGGCCGGTGCGCAACAGGCCGGCCGAGGCGACGAAGCCGTTGAGGTGGCCGTGCCGCGCGGTGATCTCGGCGAAGGCCTTTTCCAGCGAGGCTTCCGATGTCACGTCCGCCACCACGGTGTCGAGGCGCGGGCCGTAGATGCCGAACTCCTCGCGCAGCTTGGCGAGGCCCTGCTCGGACATATCCATGGCGACGACCGTCCAGCCGTCGTCGAGCAGGCGGCGTGCGGTGCCACGGCCGATGCCGGAGGCGGCGCCCGTGATGGCGGCAATGCTGGTCATGGCTGTCGTTCCTCGGCTCGCGGCGCCGGTCGCGGCACCGTCTGTGGGCTTTGAGTGAATTGAGCCTTGAGCACGGCGCTCAAGTCAACCGCCACGCCGGTCAGCGCTCGCATCCTGCGGTCCGCCCTGCGGTTTTTTCCTCGTTGAGACAAACGGCAAGGTGCGGCGCGACCGCCAATCGGCTACAGTTTCGCCGCGAAGCAGGTTTAGCCGGGGCTGGTGGTGGGACGCCGGTCGTGGACTGGTCGCAGCAGAAGGATCGCCGGGGGGGATGGCGCAGGCAATGGCTGAGGATGGCGGCAGAGTGCCGATGTCGCCTGGATTGCAGGCGACATTGCTTCGGGCACGTGAGTATGCCGCGACTCAGTCCGAGGCACAGGTGCTGCTGGAGCATCTGCTGCTGGCGCTGACCGAGGACGGCGACGCGGCCAGCGTGCTGGAGGCCTGCCAGATCGATCTCGGTCGGCTGCGCAACGACGTGGCGGGCTACGTCGGGACGTTGAACGATCGCGTTCCGCCGGGTACGCCCGGGGCGCCGGCGATCTCGCCCCAGCTCACACAGGTGCTGAAGTACGCGACGCTTGCCGCCCAGCAGGGCAAGCGCAGCAGCATCGACGGTGCCATCGTGCTGGCCGCGCTGGTCGGCGACGGCCGCAGCATGGCCGCGAGTTTTCTCAAGGCACAGGGGTTGACGTTCGAGGCGGCGATCCAGGCGCTCCGCGAGGCGGCGGCCCGTGCGGCAGCGCCTCCGGAGGCCCGCTACGCGCCGCAGGCCGCGCCACCACCGCCACACTACGCCCAGCAGTACACTCATCAGGCGCCTCCGCAGCAGGCCTCTCCGCAGCAGCAGCCGGGCGCGCCGCTCAGGGCCGACGATATTCTTGCGCGCGCTCGCGAGCGGGTGGAAAGCCGGGCCCAGCGGACCGAGCCGCAGGCTCCGCGCTCCGCTCCGCGGGACGACCCGCCACCGGCACCGCCGCCGCAGCCTCCGTTCGAGCCGATGCATGCCCCGGCACCGCCGGTGGCCCACTCGTACGCCAACGGTGCCGACCCCGGCGGATACGCGCAGCCGGCGCCGCCCCCCGACCCTGAAAGATCGCCGGTCCTGGCTTCCGAGCCCATCGTCGAAGCTCGGGACGCCCCCCCGGCCGAGATGCCGCCTCCGATCGAACCGTCGACCGTCTCGACCGAGCCGTCTCCGCGCGACAGCGATGAGACCTCACCGCAGGATCCCGGTCCCGCCCCGAGCGCGGCTCCGACCGAGGCGCCGATGCAGCCGCCTCGCCCCGTCGCCGAGCGGCCGCCCGAGTTCCATTGGCCCCCTCCATCTCCTCAACACTCACCTCCACCGATCCAGGCCCCAACGCCACCGCAGCCGGCGGGCTGGGCTCCGCCGCCAACGCGCGCGCCGATGCCGCCGCCAGCGCACAGCCGCCCGCCCCTGCCACCACCCGCTCCGTCGCCTGGATGGACGGGACCGCCGCAACCACCACACGGAAGCTGGCCGCCTGCCCACGAGCCGCGCGAGCCGTCGAATCTGCCGCCCAGCTACGGGACGCCAGCGGTTATGCCCGCGCGGCAAGGCGGCACCTTGGCTCCTGTCGGCGGCACGCGCCGCCCGGCCGTCGATGCAGCGCAGATCTCGCACTCCATTCCGCATCGCCTGAAGCAAGGACGTCCAAGCGTCATCGAGGTGCGCATCGAGCGCCCGTCGCTCGCGAATGCGGGAAGCCCCTCGCGCTCCTATGCGCTGCGTCCGGAAACAGTGGTTGCGCGCGCCATTGCCGTGCGGCTGCGACCGCTGCAGGGCCGTTTCATCATCGACGCTGCCTCACCTGAGACCCAGTGGGACCAGAGCGGCGCTGCCGGTGCAGGGCGGCTCTCCAGTGAGGCTGCGGTCTGGCGCTTCACCGTGACGCCCGTCAACGCCGGTCGCGGCGTGCTGCAGCTCGGCGTGTCGGCCCGCACCCTCGGCGCCGACGGCGTCCTCGCCGAGACCCAGCTCCCCGACCAGGCGCACGAGGTTCGCGTCACTCTCTCCTATGGTCGGGTGGCGCAGCGAGCGGGTATCTTGGCGCTGGTGGCCATCGGCAGCATCGTGGCGCTCAAACTCGTCGAGAGCCTGATCGGGCTCGATCTCTACTATCTCCTCAAACAGCTGCTGCGGTTCTAGCGCCAGCGCGCGCTCGGGCGCCGTCGCTTTCCCGACCGCTCCGAACGGTAGCCATCGGCCATCGGCCGGTGCTAGCGTTCGCCATCAGCCGTGCCTCCATCAGGCGCCGGCTCAGCAAGAGGAGACAAGCCCAATGATCCACGTCGTCGCCATCATCACGGCCAAGCCCGGCATGCGCGAGGCGGTGCTGAAGGAGTTCCGCGCCAACGTACCGGCCGTGCACGCCGAGAAGGGCTGCATCGAGTACGGCCCGGCCATCGACGCCGAGGGCATGGGCGCGATCCAGACCGCTTTCGGGCCGGACACGTTCGTCGTCATCGAAAAGTGGGCGACGATGGACGATCTCAAGGCTCACGGCGCGGCGCCGCACATGAAAACCTATGCCGGCAAGGTCAAGGACATGCTGGCCAACCGGGTGATCCACGTCCTGACCCCGGCCTGAGGTTCACCAGAGCAATGATCGTCGGCACCGCGGGCCACATCGACCACGGCAAAACGCTCCTCGTCAAAGCACTGACCGGCGTCGATTGTGATCGCCTGAAAGAGGAGAAGGCCCGCGGCATCACCATCGAACTCGGCTTCGCCTACACCCCGCTACCCGGCGGTGGCACGTTGGGCTTCGTCGACGTGCCGGGCCACGAGCGCTTCGTCCACACGATGCTGGCTGGCGCCGCGTCGGTCGACTTCGTCATGCTGGTGGTCGCGGCGGATGACGGCGTCATGCCGCAGACGCGCGAGCATCTGCAGATCCTGGATCTGCTCGGTCTCGAGAACGGCCTCGTCGTGATCAACAAGAGCGATCTCGTCGACGCTGCGCGGCTGGACGAGGTCGAGGGCGAGATCCGGGCGGTGCTCGCCGGCACGTCTTTGGACGCCGCTTCGATCGTGCGCGTCTCTGCCGCGACCGGTGATGGCATCGCCGGCCTCCGCGAGACTTTGATCGAGGAAGCCCAGAGCCGCCCCGAGCGCGCCACTCGCGGCGCCTTCCGCATGGCGATCGATCGCTCGTTCACGGTTGCCGGCGCGGGAACCGTCGTGACCGGCACCATCGTGTCCGGCGCGGTGGGGGTGGGCGAAACGATCGTCGCGCTGCGGAGCGGGAACGAGGCGCGGGTGCGCACCATTCATGCTCTCGGCCAACCCTCGCAGAAGGGCCTTGCCGGAGAGCGCGTCGCGCTCAACCTCGCCGGTGTCGACCGGCAATCGGTGGCGCGCGGCGACTGGCTCGTAGCGCCCGAGCGGCGCTCCTCCAGCGCCCGGTTCGATGCCCGCTTTCGCCTGCTGGACAGCGAGACGCGCGCCCTCCGCACCTGGACGCCCGTGCACCTGCACGTCGGCACCAGCGAGATCGAGGCGCGCATCGTGCTGCTCGAAGGGGAGACGCTGGCGCCAGGGGCCAGCAGCCTCGTGCAGATCGTGGCGTCGAGCCCACTTCCAGTCCGGTGTGGCGATCGCTTCGTAGCGCGCGATGCCGGCGGGGCACGAACATTGGGCGGCGGCGCGGTGATCGATCCTGCAGCCCCGCAGAGGTTCCGGCGTGCGCCTGCCCGCCTCGCAGCGCTGGCTGCGATGGCAGAGCGTGATGCCGAGATGGCGCTGGCCGAGTTGATCGAATTGCCACCCGGCATCATCGACCTGACCGGGTTCGCCATCGGGCGCGGGCTGTCGCCTAGCGAGACCGACCGCTTGATCGAAGAGGTCCAGCCCGCGGTTGCGGACCTGCAAGGCCATCGCTACGCCGCAGCGCCGGCTACCGTCGAGAAACTCGGGCGGGAGATCGTGGAACGGTTGGGGCAGTTCCACAGGGCCTCGCCCGAGCGTCCCGGTATGGCCGAAGATGCGTTGCGCCTCGGTATTCCGACGCGCCTGACGCGTCCGCAGCTCAAGGCCGCGCTCGCAATGCTGGCACCGGCGGGTGAGATCGTGGCGCAGGGCGGGTTCGTGCGTCTCGCCAGTCATTCGTCGAGCCTGGGTGCCAACGACCAGCGCCTCTGGGAACGGATCGAGGCGGCGATCGGCGGCGATAATCGCTACCGGCCACCGCAGGTGCGCGAGCTTTCGGAGGCGACGGGGCAGCCCATTGCGGTCGTGCGCAAGCTCCTGAAAACGATGGCGCGCATGGGCGCGGTCGTGGAAGTCGCGAGCGATCGCTTCTTCCTGAAGCCGGCCTTGCTCGAGTTGGGTCGGATGGCTGGTGAACTCGCCGAGAGCAACGAAGCCAAGACGTTTTCGGCCGCCGAGTTCCGCGACCGCGCCGGCTCGGGGCGCAACGTCGGCATCCAGATCCTCGAGCACTTCGACCGTCGCGGATTGACACTTCGGCAGGGCGACGTGCGCCGCGTCGTGAAGGATCCGGCGGTCGTGTTCGGCTCTTGAGATTGCCTCTTAGTCAGGCAGTCCGATGGCGCGTCCGCCGGCCGACATAAAAAAACGATGACACCGTAGCAAAACGCATAGACGACACCCGAGCGCCCTCTTATGAACTTCGCCCGTGAATGACGGGGCGGTTCTGCTCGTGTCGTCTTCGTGAGGGTCTACCAGATGCTCTTGGTGCCAACGTTCGTTGCCCCCAGTCCGATTGCCGGATTCGGGCTCTACGCTGCCGAGCCGATTGCCGCCGGCACGGTGTGGTGGAAGTTTGTCGAGGGGTTCGACAAGGTTCTTACACCTGCCGAGGTCGAGGCCCTACCGCCCCTCGCCCAGCAGCACGTCACCACGTACGCCTATCTGTGGAAGGGCTACTGGATCCACTGCGCGGACCACGCGATCTTCACGAACCACTCCGACCATCCCAACAGCTACGGCGTCTATCCGAACGCCGACGTGTTCGGTTGGTCCGTCGCCAAGCGCGACATCGCCAAGGGCGAGGAGATCACCGAGGACTACCGCACGTTCTGCGACGACTGGGAGAGCTATCCGTTCCTGCGGGCCGCCACCAACGGCGCGATCCCGATGAGCGTCGGCGCCGTCTAAGCCACTGCGGCAATTGCCTGCCCCCAGGGGTCGACCAGCGAGTGCCGACCCGGACCGGCACCGCCCTGGGAGCGGGACGCGTTGCCGTTTGCTCGCCCTCACCCCCGCTTATGCGCTGCGAGGGCTGTGCCGAAGGCCTCGAACAGCACGCGGTTGATGGGGTTCTTCGCCGCCTCGTACTCGGCGTGCCACTGGACGCCCAGCGCGAAGGCGGGCGCGTCGGCGATGCGAATCGCCTCGACCGTGCCGTCGTCGGCGAGCCCCTCGATCACCACGCGGGGGCCGGGCTCCTCGATGCCCTGGCCGTGGAGCGAGTTGACCCGGATCGTCTCGCGCCCGAGCAGGCGCGCAAAGACGCCGTCGGGAACGAGCGTCACGTCGTGGCGATCGGCGAACACGACCGTGGGATCGGGGTGAATCTCACCATTCTCGAGACGCGGCATGCGGTGGTTCATGCGCCCCGGGATCTCGCGGATTTCAGGGTGGAGCGAGCCGCCCATCGCCACATTCATCTCCTGCAGGCCGCGGCAGATGCCGAAGATGGGGATGCCCTTCTCGACACACGCCTCGACGAGTGACAGGGCGACAGAGTCCCGTCGTTCATCATAGGGCTCGTGCTTGGCGTGCGGTTCGGCCCGAAATCGAGTCGGATGCACGTTCGCCCGCGCGCCGGTCAGCAGGATCCCGTCGACCACCTCGAGCAACGCGCCGACGTCGGTAATGTCAGGGACGCCGGCAAATACGAGTGGCAGCGCACCCGCCACCTCCGCCACGGCCCGCAAATTCTTCTCGCCACAGATCTGTGCGGGGAAGCGGTTCTCGACGATGTGTGAGTTGCCGATCACACCGACAACGGGTCTCGACATCGCGCTGCCCACCTTGACTTTTCTGCCCATGTCATCCGGTTGAGATTGAAAACCGCCTGGCTCCACGACTCGCAGCCGCCGATTGTGGAGCTTCCACAGCGGCAGGTCCATAGCATCAATCCGCACAGGTCATCTGCCGCCTTGTCCGCACGGCGCTCCAAGTCGAGCCGGCCGATCCTCGGCGCGTCCGCACCACCGTCGAGGGCGTTTTGCGAAAGGGGCTCGCCTCCGCCGAAACTTGGATGCCATAGTTGGTCAACGGTCCATACAAGACCATACGAAGGAGAGACCCATGCGCAAGATTGCGCCCGTCGCGTCGGAAGCCCGGCGCATCATGGATATCATCGCCGAGCTCGACAAAGACATCGTCCCGCCGGTCCCTGTGCCCGAAATGCGGGCCTACGCCAAGCGCCGCAATGCGCGCCTCGCCGCGCCGCCCCCGCCCGTCGGCCGCATGGAGAACCGGGTTGTCGAGAGCGACGGTTGCAAGGTGCCTGTCCGCATGTACTGGCCCGAGGCGAGCGCCGGCCGCCAACTGCCGGCCTATATCCACGCCCATGGCGGCGGCTTCGTGGTCGGTGATCTCGACATGGCCGACACCGTCTGCCGCACGATCTGCCGGGACGCGGGCGTGGTCGTCGTCTCGGTGGATTACCGGCTTGCGCCCGAGCACAAGTTTCCTGCCGGCTTCGAGGACATGATCGCGGTCACGCGGTGGGTCGTGCGGTCCGGAGCCGACATTGGCGTCGATCCCCGGCGGCTGGCGATCGGTGGCGATAGTGCCGGCGGAAATCTGGCTGCAGCGGCGGCGCAGGCGCTCAGGGCGGAGTTGGGGAGCGCCTTGCGGTTCCAGGCCCTCGTCTATCCCGTGACCGACCTGACGTGCTCGCAGCCCTCATACAAGGATCTCGGGACCGGCTATCCGCTGACCGAGGCGCGCATGCGGGCGTACATCGATATGTATCTCGCCAATGCCGCCCAGGCGACAGACCCGCGCGCCTCGCCGCTGCTGTCCGCATCGCTCGCGGGACAACCACCCGCGCTCGTCATCCTCGCCGGCCTCGACCCGCTCGTCGACGAAGGACTTGCCTATGCGAAGCGTCTCAAGGACGCTGGCGTCGAAGTGGAGGTCGCGGAAGCTCCCGGGCATCCCCACGGCTTTCTCGGTTGGACGAAGGAGAGCGAAACCTCCCGCGAGATGCTGGCGCTGATCGCGCGCCGGATGCGCGAGCGGCTCTGCTGATCGAAAACCCGAAATAACCATAGCTCTGCAGAAGGAAAGGCAACCCCATGGCTGTCGTCGAGACCGAACGGCACGGACAAATCCTGGTCGTTCGCATGAACCGACCGGAGAACCTGAACGCACTCAACACCGAGATGCGCCAGATGCTCGCCGAGACCTGGACCGAGTTCCGCCATTCCAAGGAGCTGGAAGTGGCGATATTCACCGGCACGGGCCGCGGCTTCTGTGCGGGCGAGGACATGAAGGAATCGCTCGCGGCAAAGAAGCCCGGCGGCACGCGGCCCTCGATCCCCGACCCGTTCATGGAAGGGACGCTGGAAAAGCCGGTGATCGCGGCCGTCAACGGCTTCGCGATGGGTGGCGGCTTCATGCTGGTGGAGCGCACGGATCTGCGGGTCGCGGTGCCGGAGGCCGTATTCGAAGTCAGCGAGGCGAAGCGCTGGCTTCTCGGTGGCTACAACCACGGCCATCTCGCCAATGTGCCTTATCCTATCGCGATGGAGATGGCGCTCGGCTTCCGCTTCACGGCCGAGCGCTTCCATCAGATCGGCTTCATCAACCGGATCGCGCCGCAGGCCGAGCTGATCCCAACCGCGATCAAGATGGCCGAGCACATGCTGACGCTGCCACCGGCGTCGCGCGTCAACACGGTGCACATGATGCGTCTGATGCGCCCCGAGCCTTCCGACGCGCACCAGGAGCTCGCCAAGAAACTGCACGAACACGGAGACAAGAGCGACCTGATCGAGAGCCGCGCCGCCTTCGCCGCCAAGCGCAAGCCCGACTTCAAAGGCTGGCTCGACCCGCAGGATCGCTACCGGATGCCGGGCTTGGAAAAGAAGTAGGCCTTTTCCGCGCCATTCCCGCTAGGCCAACGTGCGGGAATGCCCAAGAGGAGCACATCGTTGGCGAGCGCCAAAAGAAGCGTTCTAACTTCATCGAAGGGAGCACGATGTACACACTTGTCAAAAGCGTTCTTGCAGTCCTGGCGATGGCCGCGGCGACTGCGACGCCCGCATTTTCGCAGTCCGCAGCCTGGCCACAGAAGCCCGTGAGAATCGTTGTCGTGGCTGCCCCCGGTGGCTCGCTCGACAATGCGACACGCCCGCTCGTCGAGCATTTGTCGAAAGGTCTCGGCCAGCAATTCATCGTCGAGAACCGGGGTGGTGCCTCCGGCGCGATCGGTGCTGAATTCGCTGCCAAAGCGACACCCGATGGCTACACCTACGTCGTCATGTCATCGTCGACGGCCGCGATCCTGCCGAACCTGCGCAAACTTTCAATCGACATGCAGAAGGACCTCGCGCCCGTCAGCTACTTCATCGACGGCACACAACTGCTCACCGTGCATCCGTCGGTTCCGGCCAATTCGCTCGCCGAGCTGGTCGCTTACGCCAAGAACAATCCGGGGAAGCTCAATTTCGGCAACCCAGGTCAAGGCACGGCGGCGCATCTCTTTTCGGAACTGTTCGCGCGTGCGGCCGGCATCCAGCTCACGCAGGTCGCCTATCGGGGCGCAGGCGAAGCGCTGCCCGACTTCCTGAAGGGTGTAACTCAGCTCTATCTCGACCCCAACGCGATGCCGCATGTGAAGGCGGGGACGGTGAAGCTGCTTGCCGTGTTCGACAGCGAGCGCCATCCCGACTTCCCGCACATTCCGACGCTTCGTGAGGCTTATCCCCAGCTGGACGACATCTGGTGGTTCGGCCTCTTCGCACCCGCAGGCACTCCCGAACCCATCGTTCGCAGGATGGCCGAGGAAATGAACCGGATCGCGAAAACCGATGAATACAAGGCGCAGCTCGCGCGCGTTTCGCTTCGTCCGAAGGCCGGCACACCGGAAGATCTGGCCGCAATCCTGAAGAAGGACACCGAGCGGTTCGGCGCGCTTGCGAAGGAACTCAAGCTCAGCATGGAGTAGCGGCCCTCGAGTCACATGCTCCAAACGCACACGACGGGCCCACGCACGGGGCCCGTCTATCCTCTCCGGTTCCCCAGCCGCTCGCGGGAGATGATCATTTTCATGATCTGGGCGGTGCCGTCGCCGATCTCGAGGCCCATGACGTCGCGAAGCCGCTGCTGGTGGGGCAAGTCGAGCGACCAGCCGTAGTGGCCGTGGGTCAGCAGGCACTGGTGGATGACGTCGACGGCCGTCTTGGGGCCGAGCCATTTGCACATGGCCGCCTCGGCGGTGTGTGGCAGGCCGGCGTCCTTCAGGCGCAGCGTGTGATAGCAGAGCTGACGTGCCGCCGAGACCATCGTCTCGGCCTCGGCCAGCGGGAATGTCACGCCCTGGTTGCGGGCCAACGGAGCACCAAACGCCTCGCGCTGCTGCGTATAGGCCCATGACTCGTCGAGTGAGGCTTGTGCGGCACCCAGCACCTGCAGCCCGATCAACGCGCGCGAGAAATCGAAACCCTGCATGACCTGGACGAAGCCCTGCCCTTCCTCGGCAAGGCGCCACGCGGCCGGCACGATGACATCGTCGAAGAAGATCGAGCAGCGGCCGACGGCATGGCTACCGAGATCGCGATAGCGCTGCGTCGTGATCCCTGGCGTGCTCATCGGAATGAGGAAGGCGCTGACGCCACGGCCTCTCGCCTCGACCGGCCCACTTCGCGCGAACAGCACGATGGCGTCGGCTTGGTCGGCCATGCTGATCGAGGACTTCTCGCCCTTCAGGATGTAGCGGTCGCCGTCGCGGCGGGCGGACAGAACGAGATTGGCGGCATCAGATCCGCCGCGGGGTTCGGTCAAGCCCAGCGACACCACGACCTCCCCCGAGACGAGGCGGGGAAGCCACTCGCGCGCGAGATCGGGCGGGGCGTGGCTCGCGATGATCTTCGCATTGAGGGAGCCCAGGATCTGCAGGTAGGCGACGTTCGGATCGGCGTAGCCGATGGCCTCGGCGATGAGCCCGCTGGTCAGGCTCGGTAGGCCCAGTCCACCCAGGCTTTCAGGGATCTCCGGTGCGATCAGCCCCAGGGCTCCGATCTCGCGGATGAGGCCACGGTCGATGCGCCCTTCCGCCTCGCGCGCCATGTAGCCGGGCGCGATCTTCTCGATCGCGAAACGACGGGCGGTTTCCTGGATAGAGCGCAGGTCGTCCGGCAAGGTCGGGTCCATTCGGGGTCCTCTCAGCAGCTGGCGACTTCAACGTCCGCCGGCCATGTCGATCAATGCACCCGTCACATACGATGACGCGTCCGACAAAAGCCACACGATCGCCTCGCCGACTTCGTCGGCTGTTCCCTCGCGACCAAGAGGCGTCTGCTTACCGAGGATGCGTGCGCGATCCGGATTGCCCGAGGTGGCATGGATCTCGGTGTCGATAAAGGCCGGTCTCACGGCATTGACCCGGATGCCGAGCGGTCCAGCCTCCTTGGCGAGGCCGACGGTCATCGCGTCCATGGCCGCTTTCGCGCCGGCGTAGTCGACGTACTCGCCGGGCGAGCCCGTGCGCGCCGCCAAAGACGAGACGTTGACGATCGAGCCGCCCCTGCCGGACCCTGCTCGTGACAAGTGCCGAACGGCCTCGCGGGCGCACAAATACGAGCCGAGAACGTTGATGCGGAACATCCGCTCCAGCCGCTCGCCCGACATCTCCGCCAGCGTCATCGCCGGAGCGACCACGCCCGCATTGATGACCACGCCATCCAGGCTACCGAACTCTTTCGCGGCCGTCGCGAACATCGCCGTCACGTCTGCTTCCCGTGCAATGTCGCCTTTGATGCAGATGGCCTTGCCGCCGGCCCGCTCGATCGCGGCCCGGGTGTCCTTGGCGGATGCCTCGTCGCGTACGTAATTGATTGCCACGTTCCAACCGCGCGACGCGGCGATGAGTGCCGTCGCACGACCGATCCCGCGACTGCCTCCGGTGATCAAGACCGACTTCATGCTTCAGCTTTCTGCAAAGACAGGCGGCTCAGATCGCCTTGCGCTCCCGCAGTCCCGCGATCTCCTCCTTGCTGTAGCCGAGCGATGCCAGCACCTCGTCGTTGTGCTCGCCGAGCTTCGGGGCGACACCGATCTTGGCTGGTGTCTCAGAGAACTTCCACGGAGTTCCGTGTACCTTGAGGCGCTTGCCGTGCTCGGGATAATCCATCTCGGCGACATAGCCGTTGGCGACCACGTCCGGATCGACGGCAGCTTCAAGCATGGTGTTGATCGGCGCCGAGACGATGTCGCCGGCACGGAGCTTCGACACCCACTCGTCGCGCGAGCCAGTCGCGAAGAGACGACCCAGCAGGGCCAGCAATTCCTCGCGCTTGGCGTCGGATTCCATGGCAACGCCGAGATGACCGAATCCCGCCTCGGTAATCCGATCGTAGAAGCCGAGCGAGGTCATCGCCTCCTTCCACTGGTCGCGCGCCAGCTGGAAGACGAACGGCTTGCCGTCACGATCGTTGAAGGACGCCGACATGGCGGGCCGCTCCTTCGTTCCCGCGACGCGAGCCTGGCCCGTGACAGGGTCGGTGCCGCGCCACATCGTGGTCTGGAACGTCCATCCGAGCAGGCGCACAATGCCGCCGAGCAGCGACAGTTCGACCTTCTGGCCCTGGCCGGTCGTGCGCGCGTGGGTCAGCGCCGCCAGCGCTCCGCCGAACGCGAGGAAGGCGCACGTCTCGTCGGCGACGGAGGCTATGCCGGTCTTCATCGGCTGGCCGGGCGTGGCGTAGGCCTGCGAGATGCCGCCGAGCGCCTGGGCCATGGAGTCGGTGCCTGGCAGATGCGCGTTCGGGCCGTCGGGGCCATAACCCGAGATCGAGATGTAGACGAGCTTGGGGTTGACCTTGCTCAGCTCCTCGTAGCCGAAACCGTTCTTCTCGGCGGCGCCGGGACGGAAATTCTGGCCGAAGATGTCAGCGCGGGCGACGAGCTTCTTCAGGATCGCCTGGCCTTCCGCGCTCTTCAGGTTGAGCGTCACGCTCTTGACGCCGCGGTTGTTCGTCTCGAAGAACGAACTCGGCATCCCCGGCAGGATCGACATGGTGCGGGAGTTGTCGCCGCCGTTCGGTGTTTCGATCTTGATGACCTCGGCGCCGAGGTCGGCCATCAGCATGTAGGGCACGGTTCCGGCCTGTGCCGTCGAACAGGAGACGACCTTCACGCCCTGCAGCGGGCCGTGCGGTTGGCTGGACATGGTGTTCCTCCGTTGCAGGTCGGTTTGTCAGGTTTTCAGCAAGAGTGGCGCCACCCGCTCCCTGATCTCGGCAGGGAAGGGTGTCGGCCGCCGCGCATCGAGATCGAGTTGCACGCCGGCCTGAACCATGGTCGCGATATCCCGCCCGTCGGCGCCGGTCATGCGATGGACGTAGCGCATCGATGTGTTGCCGATCTGGGCCACGGCCGTGTGCATGTCGATCCGCTCATCGAGGCGAGCGGGAGAGATCAGCTCGACATCAAGCAGGAACGTGGAGAAGCCCCGACGGTTGGCGTGCATGTAGCCGCCGGTCATGCCGACCGAGGTGAGAAAATGCATGCCCGCGGCAGAGAACCGATGAACGTGATCCGAGAGGGACAGGTGACCGCGCTCGTCCAGCTCCCAAGGCTTGACCCGATCGCGACCGGTCAGCTCGCCCTTGGCTTTGGGCAAGGGCGCGGGCGGTGCCACCTCGGGGCCCGGCCATTCGACGACGAGCGCCGCCAGCCGCTGGCGCGTCGCCGGCGTGATGGCGGACGGAAGCGCGAGGCTTTCGGCCAGCCAAGTGATCGTCTTGCCGCTCGTGGTGTCGACGACCTGATGGCCGATCCGCAGCGTGGTCTCGTCGATGCCCGTCACGGCGCTCGTCATGTGGAACGCTGCGCCCGCGCGAAGCTCGGCCTGGAAGGTGGTGACGAGGCGCGATGGCCCGGTGCCGACCTGCGGGCCCAGCGCCTCGCTCTCGCCGATCAACTCGACGAAATTCCGTGTCGCGTCGGAGAATTTCTCGAAATAGTAGGCGATGGTAAAGTGCTCGACGATATCGCACTCCCAGGCGCTGACGACACCTCGATAGGTTTCAATCCACTTGGTCATTCGACATCCTTCGATCGTCTCGCGCGGTCTAGTGTTCCGGCGCCGACACTGCTTCCCTTCGCGGCTAGGTCGAGAGCAAATGTCGGCGCCAAAGGAACACTACAACTCAATGTATCTAGTGTAGCTTTTGCCCCTGACGTTTGGTGACGAGCCGAGCCGCAACCGGGTACCAAACGTCAGTGGCGCTACACTAGCCTTGGTCTCACGACTATCACGATGCAGGGCTCGTCGCACGGACCGCGTCGCTCGTTTTCCCGGTCTCGACCGCATCATAGAGGTGGCAGGCGACGTTGTGGCCCGGCGAGACCTCGCGCAAGTCCGGTTCGTCGTGGCTGCATCGATCGAAGGCGAACGGGCAGCGCGGGTGGAATCGGCAGCCGCCGGGCGGATTGAGCGGCGACGGCACCTCCCCCTTCAGCTCGATCTCGTCTGCCGCGGCACCGGGCCGGGCTTCGAGCACGGCTGAGAACAGTGCCTTCGTGTAGGGATGGCGCACGTCGCGGAACAGGCTCTCCGTCGGCCCCTGCTCGACGATCTTGCCGAGGTACATGACGACCGTGTGATCAGCCATGTGCCGCACGGTGGCGAGATCGTGCGCGACCAGCAGGTAGGCGACATTCTGCTCTGCCTGGATGTCCTTCAGCAGGTTCATCATCTGGGCGCGGATCGAGACGTCGAGCGCGGAGATCGGCTCGTCGAGTACGATCAGCTTCGGATGCGAGGCGAGCGCGGCCGCAAGTGCGATGCGCTGGCGCTGGCCGCCGGAGAATTCGTGCGGGTACTGCGTGGCCTGCTCCGCGCGCAGCCCGACCTGAACCAGAAGATCGCTGACGCGCGCCTTGATGCGCTCTTGCGTCCAGCCATTGACGATCAGGCTCTCGGCAATGGTGCGCCCGACGGTCATGCGCGGATTCAAGGACGACCAGGGGTCCTGAAACACGGCCTGTACCTTGGCGCGAAAGGCGATCAACTCCGCCCCGTCGAGATCATGGATCGGCTTGCCGTCCAGGAGAACCTCGCCCTCGGTCGGCGCCTCGAGGTTGAGAATGAGCTTCGATGTCGTCGTCTTGCCACAGCCGGATTCGCCGACGAGGCCCACCGTCTCGCCGGCCCGCAGGGTGAACGACACGCCATCGACAGCCTTCACGTGACCGAGCGTCCGTGAGAACAGGACGCCCTTGGTCACGCGATAATGCTTCTTCAAGCCTTCGACGCGCAGCAGCGGCTCGTCACTCATCGCGTGTCGGACCTCCAGCAAGAAACGGTATGCGCGGGGCCGATGTCGGCCGTCTCCGGATAGGTCGCGATGCACTGCGGCTCGGCAAGATTACAGCGGGGTGCGAAACGGCATCCGGGCGGCAAGTCGAGCAGAGACGGTGGCTGACCTTCGATCGTGGCCAAGCGTCCGCGTTCTCCGGTCATCTTGGGCACCGAGGCGATCAGCGCGCGCGTGTAGGGATGGGCCGGACGCTCGAACACCTCGGCGACCGGGCCGCACTCGACGATGCGCCCGGCGTACATGACGGCGACGCGATCGCACATCCGCGCCACCACGCCGAAGTCATGCGTGATGAACAGGATCGCCATGCCGGTCTCGGTCTGCAGGCGTTTCAGCAGCTTCAAGTATTGCAGCTGGATCGTGACGTCGAGCGCGGTCGTCGGCTCGTCCGCGATGAGCACTTGTGGCTCGCCGCTCATGGCGATGGCGCCGACGACGCGCTGCTTCATCCCGCCCGACATCTGGTGCGGATACTGGCTAATGCGGCTTTCCGGGGCTGCGATCTCGACCCGACGCAAGGCGGCAACCGCCTCCTTCATGATCTCGGCTGTCTTGGCGGGAGCCCGGCGGTAGATCGCCTCGCGCAACTGCTCGCCGATGGTGAAGACCGGATTGAGCGAGGTTTGCGGGTCCTGCAGGATCATCGAGATGCGCCGGCCGCGAATGTCGCGCATTCGGCTGGCGGGCAGCTCGAGGATGTTCTCCCCGCCGAGACGCACCTCGCCGCGGACGGTGCGCGCTCCCCCTTTGGGCAGCAGCCGCATGATGGAGAGCGCGGTCAGGCTCTTGCCGCAACCGGACTCACCGACGAGGCCCAGCACCTCACCCCGGCGCAGATCGAAGCTGACGCCGTCGACGGCCTTCACGACGCCGCGGCGCAGCTCGAAGTAGGTGGCGAGGTCGCGAACCTCGAGGACATTCTCCTCGCTCATAGCTGCCGCAGCCTCGGGTCGAGCCGGTCGCGCAGCCAGTCGCCGAACAAATTGACCGACAGCACCAGCAGCGTGATCGCAATGCCTGGAATCAGCGCCACCCACCAGGCATCGGCAATGCGCCCGCGCCCTTCCGAGACCATCAGCCCCCAGGTCGGCGTCGGCGGTGGAATGCCCGCGCCGAGGAACGACAGCGATGCCTCGGCGATGATGACGACGCCGATATTGAGCGTTACGAGCACGAGGAACGTATTGAGCACGTTGGGCAGGATGTGGGTGGCCATGATGCGCAGCGTCGAGCAGCCGCGCACCTTGGCGAGCGCAACGAAATCGCGTTGCTTCAAGGCCAGCACCTCGCCGCGGATGATACGGGCGAAGCTCGCCCACAGCAGCAGGCTGATGGCGATCACCAGCGTGCCGAGACCCTGGCCGAGCGTTACCGACAGCAAGAGCGCGAATAGGATGGCCGGGAACGTGAAGGCGGCATCGACGAGGCGCATCAGGATGGTCTCGATGGTGCCGCCGAGGTAGCCTGCCACGATGCCGATGGTGAGCCCGACGCCGCCGCCGACGGTCAGCGCGAGAAGCGCCACCAGCAAGCTGACGCGCGCTCCGTAAATGAGCCGGCTGAGAATGTCGCGGCCGAAGCCGTCCGTGCCGAGAATGTACTTGGTGCTGCCACCCTCGAACCAGAACGGCGGCAGCAGCTTGTCCTTCAGCGTCTGGTCGATCGGGTCGTGCGGTGCGAGCAGCGGCGCGAAAATCGCCATGGCGAAGATGGTCAGGATGATCAGGATCGGGATCCAGGGTAGCCGTTGCATCAGGTCTCCTAGCTCAGCCTGATCCGCGGATCGACGTAGGCATAGAGGATGTCGACCAGGAGATTGATCGAGAGGATCAGGATCGACTTCAGGATGATCACGGCTTGCAGCAGGGGAAAATCGCGATAGATGACGGCCTCGTAGGTGAGGCGCCCCACGCCGGGCCAAGCGAACACTGTCTCGGTGACGATGGCCCCGGTTATGAGGTTGCCGACGAACACGCCCCACAGCGTCAGCAGCGGGATCATGGCGTTGCGCAGGCAGTGCTTCCAGATCACCACCGTCTCGCTTAAGCCCTTGATGCGCGCCAGCTTGACGAACTCGCTTTCCAGAACATCGAGCATGCTCGAGCGGGTCAGCCGCATGAAGCCTGCGGTGAGGAACGTGCCGAGCGTGATCACCGGCAGTACGTAATGCTCGGGCCCGCCCATCCGCCCCGACGGTAACCAGCCGAGTTCGACCGAGAACACGAAGATCAGCACGATCCCGAGCCAGAAGTTCGGCGTGGCGATACCAAGCACCGCGATCGTGCCGGCACCTCGGTCGAGCATATTGCCACGGTTGAGCGCGGCCACCACACCGAGCGGAATGCCGACCACCATTGCCAGCAGAATGGCCCAGGGAATGATTACCAGCGTATTCGGCAGGCGCGAGAAGAATAGGTCCACGGCAGGCTGCCGCATCCGGATCGAGGTGCCGAGATCACCTTGGAGCGCATTGCCGATGAACACCAGGAACTGCGTGTGCATCGGCCCGTCGAGGCCGAGCGACTTGATGAGACGTGTCCGATCCTCGGCCGTCGCGTCCTCGGGCAGCATCAGGTCGACGGGATTGCCCGTCAGGCGACCGAGGACGAAGACGACGGTCGCCACCATGAACAGCAGCACCAGGCCATGCAACAACCGGCGGACAATGAAGCGACCCATGAAAACTCCGAAGTGGCTGCCTTGGCGCGTTTCCCTCTCCCCATTCCTGCGCTGTAATGGGGAGAGGGAGAAGTTTGCTCACTTCTTCCAGGGACTCTGATCGGGGTGCGGCACTCGCTCGAAGACGTCGCCGAGTTCGTGGCGGCCCGCGATGGCGGCGAACTGACCAACCTTCTTGGCGTTGATCGCGTAATAGCCCATGCCCTCGATGATCGGAATCGACATCCACTGGTTGGCAACGTGCTCGACCATGGCGTCGTTGAGTTCGGTCCGCTTTTTCGGATCGCGCTCGTTGATCACGCCGCTATAGAGCTCGACGAACTTCGTGCAAACCTCGCCGCAGTTATCCTTGTCGCCGAACAGCCGCTCGCCGCTGTCCGGCGAGAAGGCCGCATTGTAGCGCCACGGCGCATCCGGGCGGCCGACCGTGCGATACATCGAGGCCCAACCGGTGAGATGCGGCTGGTCGCCCCTTACGAGGGGCGAAAAGGCACCCCACTCGTAATGCTTGACCGTCACCTTGATGCCGATCTTGGTCCACATGTCGACCATCGCTGTGCCGACTGCGACCATGAACTGGGTGCCGGGTAGCGCCGTGTTGGCGAATTTCAGCTCGAAGCCGTTCGGGTAACCCTCCTCGGCGAGGATCTTCTTGGCGAGTTCGGGATCATAGCGGAAATTCTCCTCGGACCACGTCTTCCACCGATCGACGCTCAGGCTATCGGTGAACGAGAACGTCGAGAACGGCCGCGGCATCGCAGCCTTGCCGGCCATCACGTGCTGAATGATCTGCTTCCTGTCGAGGGCCAGCGACAAGGCCTGGCGCACGCGCTTCTTGGCGAGTGGGCTGTCCTTGCTGCCCTCGCGCCACGTTCCCCAGAACTGGAAGACTGGCGCGGTGGTGCCCGGCACCGTCAACACTTCGAGGCCGGCCTTGACCACGCCCTCTATCGTCTCGGGCGTGATGGCGGCGATGCCCGCCTCACCCGTGCGCGCCATGGCGACACGCGTCGCCTCCTCCGGGACGAGCAGCACGTGCAGGTTCTTGAACTTCGGGCGGCCGCGCCAGTGCGCATGATCGACGGCCTCGAACTCGATGCGGTCGCCGGGCACGTTGCGCACGAACTTCCAGGGGCCGCTGCCGATGGGCTTCTTGCGGAACTCCTCGTCGCCGACCTTCTCGATGTAGGCCTTGGGCATGATCGAGCCCTCGGGTGCCACCGCTCGGCTCAGCGAGGCCGGGAGCCCGATCTGCGTGCCGTTCGTGTTGACGCGCACGGTCAGGTCGTCGACCACCTCGATGCTCTTGATCGAGCGGCGCAGCGATGCGGCAGCCGCCGCCTGCGAGGCCGGCGACATGACGCGCTCGAGGCTGAACTTGACGTCGTGGGCGGTGAGCGGGTCGCCGTTGTGCCACTTCTGGCCGGCGCGTAGCTTGAAGGTCCAGGCGAGACCGTCGTCGGCAATGGTCCAGCTTTCGGCGACGCCTGGGCCGATGCCGCCCCTCTCGATGTTGAAGCCGACAAGGCTGTCATACATGGCGGCCTGATAGACAGCGTTGCCCGGGCGCTGCTCGAGGATCGGGTCGAGGGTCTGGGCAGCCAACGAATCGACCGCGAATACCAGGGTGCCCTTCGGCTCCTGAGCCGCGACCGGGCTCGTTGCAAGCAGAGCGGCACATGCCGTCATGGCGGGTGCAAGAACCCGCGAGCGAAACACCATTGGCGACCTCCCAAGTGCAACTTTGTTTTTGTGCCTGGACAGGCTCGCGCCGCCGACGAACAAAACTATCCGGCGCTTGTAGCGTCATTGTCAATGGCGGTTTCCCCGAGCCGTACATCCGCTGAGATCCGACAATCTCGATGTCGGGAGCGGCGTTGCCAGTCGGATCACAAATCGTAGTACGCTCGACGAATTAGCCGGCACCTGAAGAGGGAATGCTTTCATGAGTGGAGGGACGACCGAGCAAGCGCTCTCGGCCCGACGTTTGGTCGCGCTCGTCTGCCTCGCACAGGTGCTCGTCCAGATCGGCGCCTTCTTCTGGCCAGCTCTGCTGCCACGGCTGGCACCGTTGTGGGGACTGTCGAACAGCGAAGCAGGGTGGGTGACGGCCTCGTTCTACGGTGCCTACATGCTGGCCGTGCCTGTGCTCGTGACGCTGACCGACAGGCTGGATCCAAAGCGGATCTACCTCTTGGGAGTCGCCTTGACGTTCGGCGGCCACTTGGCGTTCGGGCTTTTCGCAACCGACTTCTGGTCTGCACTTATTTGTCGCGCGGTGACCGGCATCGGGTGGGCCGGCACGTACATGACTGGCTTGAAGCTCCTCGCCGACCGCGTCGATGCCAAACTGATGTCGCGCGCCACGGCCGGGCATGCGGCCAGTATCGGTATCTCCGGCGCACTCTCGTTTGCGACAGGGGAATGGCTGGCGCTGCTTGCCGGCTGGCAATCGGCCTTCATCGCTGCCGCGATCAGCGCGGCGATCGCCTGGGTCGTGATCGTGGCCGTGGTGCCGGCTCAACGAGACGTGGTTCGCAAGGCGGCGGACGGCGGCGCGCTTTACGATTTTCGCCCGGTCTTTCGCAACAAATCGGCGATGGCGTACGCGCTCGCCTATGCGATCCACACCCTGGAGATGAGCGCGCTCAGGGGCTGGGGCGTCGCGTTCCTCGCCTGGGTCGCGCTGCGCACCGGAAACAGTGAAGCCGCACTCTCGCCGGCCGTTCTGGCGACGACGCTGGGACTTGTCGGCACCGCGACCAGCATTCTCGGCAACGAGGCTTCGATCCGCCTCGGGAGACGACGGCTCGTGCAAGTGGCGATGCTGGCATCGATCGTGTTGGCGGCTAGCATCGGCTATGTCGGCTCGGGCTCGTACGAGCTGGCCGCAGCGCTGCTGATCGTCTACGGCGCTATCGTCTGGCTGGACTCGTCTTCGCTGACAGCCGGCGCCGCCGGGACCGCCGAGCCTTCGCGCCGAGGCGCGACGCTCGCCGTTCATTCTATGCTCGGCTATGCTGGCGGCTTCGTCGGACCGCTGCTCGTCGGGTGGATACTGGATTACTCAGGCGGCATGTCGACGCTCGGCTGGAGCATGGCCTTCGGCAGCGTCGCCGTGCTCATGGCCGCAGCGCTGCTCGCCTTCTGGCATATCCGGCCGGAGGAGCTGACCGGCGATCGCGGTGCGCGGAAAGCAATGCCCTGAGGCCGACGCCTCAATCGAGACAGCTGGTGTTGACGCCGCCGCGCATGCGAGCCCCTATGATCTGCGAAACGCGTGCAATGCGCGGCTCGAGATTGGCTGGATCGCGGTCGAGCGGATTGGGAAGCACCACGGCCAGCCGCGCCGCCTCGCGTCCCGTCAAACTCGACGGTGGCTTGGCAAACGCATCGCTCGCGGCGGCGTCGATCCCGTAAATCCCCGGCCCCCATTCGGCGATATTGAGGTAGACCTCGAGGATGCGCCGCTTCGGCCAGACGAAATCAACGGCGAGTGCGAGCGGCAGCTCGATCGCCTTGCGTACGTAGCTGCGGCCGGGCCACAGGAAGACATTCTTCACGACCTGCATGGTGATGGTGCTGGCGCCGCGTGGCGAGGCCCCGCTTTTGGCCTCCTCGATGGCCGCTTTCAGCTCGCCGAGATCGATGCCGTCGTGGATGCAGAAACGGGCGTCCTCAGAGGCGAGCACGGCCCGGATCAGGAGCGGCGAGACGCGACGCAGCGGGATCCAGCGCTGCTTCACGGGCTCGCCCATGAGACTGCGCGCGACCATCGTCGGCGTCCATGCGGGCATGGCAAATCGGTAGATGACGATCAGTGCGACGAGCGCGAGGACCAGCAGCGCAATCGCCGCCGCAATGCGACGGGTCCAGCGCGATGCCCAAGATCGCCGAGGACGCCCTCTACGCGAAGTGGCGGGCTCGGTGATCGGCTCGGCCCGGAGCCGAGGCACGGTCGGTGGCGATGTCCGGCTCGTCCTGCGCCCCGGATCCGGGAATGGGCCTTGGTGGTCCATCACGGCCGGCCCGAGACGTCTGCGACCAGGGCCCGGGCTGCAACTGGCGGCAAAGGGCGGACGAAATGCGACATAGGACAACCGCTACTCGAGTTGAATGACCGCTTTCCCTTTCAGGCCAATAGCATGGCGGTTGGCGCTGAGCCACCGTCACGCGCTGGGGACGCTCCCTCCCGTGCCGCCCTAGCGTGCGGTCGAGGTCTTAATGTCGGCAAAGCGGATGCCGGGATTACGTTCGACTGCAAGGTCCAGATAGAAGGCGGACGGCGCCAGATAGACGTGATCGCCATCGACGTCGACGGCGACCGAATTTCGGCTCTTGGCGACGAATTTCTCGATTTCCTTCGGGTCGTCGGCAAGGATCCAGCGCAGCGCATCGCACGGCGCCGACTCGAACGCTATGGCGAGGCCGTACTCGTTCTGCAGCCGATCACCGAGCACATCGAGCTGCAGAGCGCCGATGACCCCCACGATCGGCGGCGAACCGTCGAGCGGCGAGAAGAGCTGCACGACCCCCTCCTCCGCCATCTCAGCCAGTGCCTCCCGCAGCTTCTTGGCGCGTATCGCATCCTCCAGTCGCACCCGGCGAAGGATCTCGGGCGCGAAGCTCGGGATGCCGACGAAGGTGACGTTCTCGCCCTCGGTGAGCGTGTCGCCGATGCGGAAGAGGCCCTTGTTCGGGAGGCCGACGATATCGCCCGCGAAGGCTTCCTCGGCCAGGGAGCGGTCCTGCGCGAAGAAGAACTGCGGCGCCTGAAGGACGACCGTTCGGCCAGTCCGCACATTCTTGACCTTCATCCCGCGCGTCAACTTACCCGAGCACACCCGCATGAACGCGATGCGATCGCGGTGGGCCGGGTCCATGTTCGCCTGGATTTTGAAAACGAGCCCCGTCATGCCCGGCTCGGTCGCCACAATCGGACGCGGCTCGGCGGGCTGGTTGCGGGGCGGCGGGGCGTGGGCAATCAGCGCGTCCAGCAGGTCGCGCACACCGAAATTGCGGAGTGCGCTGCCGAAGAACACCGGTGTGAGCGTGCCCTGGCGGAAGGCTTCGAGCTCGAACTGTCCGCAAGCCCCCTCGACGAGACCCATTTCTTCGCGCCAGAGATCCGTGTGATCCGCGCCAAGCAACTCGTCGATCATTGGATCGTCGATGCCGGACACGACCACGCCTTCGTCGCTCTGGTCGAGCTGGCGGATGCGGGCGGCGGCAAGATCGAACGTGCCGCGGAAGTCCCGGCCACGTCCGATCGGCCAGACCATGGGCGCCGTGTCGAGGGCGAGTGTCTTCTCGATCTCGTCGAGGAGTTCGAGCGGCTCGCGGCTTTCGCGATCCATTTTGTTGACGAAGGTGATGATGGGGATGTCGCGCAGACGACAGATCTCGAACAGTTTGCGGGTTCGCGCCTCGATACCACGTGCGCCATCGATGACCATGATCGCTGAATCGACGGCCGTCAGCGTGCGGTACGTATGGTCGGAGAAATCTTCGTGACCCGGCGTATCGAGCAGATTGAAGACGGCGCCGCCGTACTCGAACGTCATGACGGACGTTGCGACCGAGATGCCGCGCGCGCGCTCGATCGCCATCCAGTCCGAGCGCGTGCTGCGCTTGTCCTTCTTGGCCTTGACCTGGCCCGCAAGCTGAATGGCGCCGCCGAACAGCAGCAACTTCTCGGTCAGCGTCGTTTTGCCGGCGTCCGGGTGCGAGATGATCGCAAACGTGCGCCGACGGCGGACCTGACTGTCGAGCGATCCGCCGATCGACGGGTCTGCAAGCATCTCGAAGCTCCTTGGATGGCACAAAGGCCAAAGTCGACGCGCGTCAATCCACGCGGTGACGCTCTACATGTGGGGATGCCCCAGGCGTCGGCAAGACGCAACCGGCAAGCTCCAGGACGGACCAGGTTTCATCCGCTCGACGTCCACGGGGCCCGCATCATTCGCCAGGATCGGGGCCAGAAGGCTGGCTGCCAGGGTGAGGGCTACGGCCAGGGCCAACCGGCTCACGAGCACCCCCAACGGCCGTTTCAAGCGTCGGGCGTGCGCTATCGCGATCGACAGCAACACGACGCCGTACGACGGTCTCTCAGAAATGGCCTCACGAGCTGGGCCGGCGGTCATGAGCGTGGACCCGCATCGGCATCGCCGTCGTCGATGGGCGTCTCGGCCTCAGTGTCGTCTGCTTCGAAGGTGAGCTCGGCCTGCTCGGCCTCCTCGGCAATCTCCAGCGGCAACTCGTCAGGCATCAGGGCAGCGATGTCCGTCGGACTTGGCACCTGAAAGCCGGGCGGCAGGGTCGAATCGAGGAGTCCGGCGCTCTTCAGGTCCGCGAGGCCCGGCAGATCCTTAATCGACTCGAGCCCGAAATGGTCGAGAAATGCCGCCGTGGTGCCGAAGGTGATCGGCTTTCCCGGTGCGCGTCGGCGGCCGCGTGGCCGAACCCAGCCCGTTTCCAGAAGGATGTCGATCGTGCCTTTGGACGTCTCGACGCCGCGGATCTCCTCGATCTCTGCGCGGGTCACAGGCTGATGGTAAGCGACGATGGCCAGCGTCTCGAGGGCGGCGCGGGACAGGCGCTTTTCCTCAAGTGCGTGCCGCTCCAGGAGATAGGCCAGATCGCTGGCGGTGCGGAACGCCCATTTTCCGGCGACACGGACCAGATTGACGCCGCGACCGGCGTAAAAGCCCTGCACTTCGGCAAGGAGTGCGCCGACATCGGCGTCGGCAGGGAGGTGTCTGGCGAGAAAGGCCTCGTCCAACGGCTCTGAGGCTGCGAACAGCAGCGCTTCGACGATACGCAGCGCCTCGCCCCGGTCGGCGGACGGCAGCGCCGCGACGTTAGCCGGGAGTTTGCGCCCACGACGGCTGGCTTTTGCGATCGGAACAATATCGGGGTGCGCGTCATTGGCCGCGCTCTCCCGCGGCGTGGCGTGGCGGATGTCCTGTGCCTCATAAAGCTCTCGGTTCGGCCGTTCCATGCCTGCTCCACCGTCTCCGGCCCTATCTCTGGGTGCCCTAGCCAATCGCAAGCTCCGTCACGCAACACGTACCCAACCCGCAATCAATTCCCACCAGGCTTGCCGTCCTCGGGGTCGCGCCGCCGCATCTCGATCGGTGCGAAGGCGGCGTCTTGCCTTATCTCGATCAGTCCCTCCAGAGCCATTTCGAGCGTGGCTCCGAAGGAACTCGCCAGCGCGGTTCGGCTCAGTTCGGGAGCCGGCATGTACTGGTGCAAGAAGAGATCGAGCTGAACCCAGCCGCCCGCCGACCGACCGACGAGCCGCTCGAGACGCTGCCGGGCATCCTTGATCGACCACACTACGCGCCGGCGGACGATGTGCGCGCGCTTCACCGTGGTCCGCTTGCGCTGGTCGGCATAGGCCTTGATCAGGTCGTAAATCCCGGCTGAGTACTGACGCTCGCGGATGGTGCGGGTTCCCTCGGGCATACCGCGCGGAAAGACATCCCGGCCGAGGCGTTGGCGTGTGAACAGATGGGCCGCTGCCTGGCGCATCGCCTGAAGCCGCTGCAGCCTGAAATGCAGCCGTGCCGCCAGTTCATCCGGGCTCGCCTCGTCCCCCTGCTTTTCCTCGCGGGGCAAGAGCAGGCGCGACTTCAGGAACGCCAGCCAAGCGGCCATGACGAGATAGTCGGCCGCGAGTTCGATGCGCAGCTTCTGCACGCTTGTGATGAATTCCAGATACTGCTCGACGAGCCGCAGGACTGAGATCTGGGCGAGGTCGACCTTCTGGGTTCGCGCGAGCGCCAGGAGCAGATCGAGTGGGCCCTCGAAACCGGCGAGGTCGACGATCAGCACCTCGTCCGGGGCGCGATCGTCGGCAGTGTCGCCCCAAGGATCGGCAGAAGCGGAACTGCGAGCCGGCTGGCCGGCCTGCCATTCTCCGTTCAAATTCCGACGCTCGTCGCCGATCATCGCTGCTCCACCGAGACTCAGCTCGCCAAGTCTCGGGAACACCGAGACATTCGCCCGCCAGTCTATACTGATTCAGGCGACACGGGCGACGAGTGCCTCGAGCAGCGCACCGGCTTTGGCCCGATCATAGGGCACAGGTGTCCGGGTCGTGACGGCAAATGCCGTCTCGAACCGTTGGAGCGCGATGCCTTGCATGGGGGGGGCAGCGCCAGCAACAGCCGTCATTTCTTCGAAGTTGCCGCCGCAATGAAGAGCCAGATCGGAGCCGGCCGTGAGGACAGCGCGGGTCCGGTCAGCGAATGATCCGCTCAGCGCCTTCATGCCGAGATCATCGCTCATGAGAAGTCCCGCGAAGCCGCATCGACCGCGAACAATCTCTTCAATGACGTGGCGTGAGGTGCTGGCCGGAGCTGCGGGATCGAGCGCCTTGAAGACGACGTGGGCTGTCATGGCAGCCGGAAGATCGGCGAGCGCGCGGAACGGGACGAGATCACTCGTCTCAAGGGTAGCTTGGGTTGCGTCGATGACGGGAAGTTCCAGATGACTGTCAGCGAGCGCGCGGCCGTGTCCCGGTATGTGCTTCATTACCGGCAAAATCGCGCCGTCCATGAGGCCCGCCGAGAAGGCACGACCCAGAGCGATGATGCCGTTCACATTGGTCGCGAAAGCGCGGTTGCCGATGATCCCGTGAGCGCCTGGAACGGGCACGTCGACCACCGGCGCGCAGTCGGTGTTGATTGCCAAGGAGCGAAGCTCGTCGGCGAGCAACCTCGCGACGCTCCGGGCCGCGTCAGCCGCGGCAGTCAAGTCGCCCTCGAAATGGGCGAGGTAGGCCGCGGCGGGCGGGAGCAGAGAGGCGAGCGGTGGTTTGATCCGCTGGACGCGGCCGCCCTCCTGGTCGACGAGGACGAGCATCTGTTCGCTCTCCACAGCGGCCTTGACCTCGGCGACCAGTGCGCGCGTCTGATCCGCCGATGCGATATTGCGTGCGAACAGGATGATGCCGGCCGGCCGAGACCGGGCCAAGAGGCGGCGCTCGTCCCCGGTCAGGGTGAGACCGGCTACGCCTATGATGAGAGATGCTCGCATCGGCGTCAGTAGGCAACCGGCCAGCAGTCCTTCATACCCTTAGCCTTGAGCTTTACGCAGATCGAGCGCGCCGCCTCACGAGAGCCGGGCGGTCCGCCAATCAGGCGATACCAGACGCCTTTGTCGCCCAAGTTCGCCTCTCGCACGTCAGGCGTGATGCCGCCGAGGATGTCGGGATACTGGGAGTGCAGGTCGGCGAACGTGTTGAGCGCATCCTGGCGACTGCGCTTGGAGGCGAGCACGGCGACGTAGCCACTCGTGCTTGCCGCCGGTGCCGGCTTGCGCGGCGCCGCTGCCGGCGCACCGAGCCCACTCGCTCCGGCCGTTGCAGTCGAGTCCCTCTGCGACAGGAAATCATCACGCTCCGGCCGCGCTGTCGCTGCCCTTTCAACGGCGGCAGTGACCGGAGGTGGACTGTTGGTGACTTTCGGCAACGGAAGGTCGGCCACGCGGGGCGCGGCCCGAGCTGTCGGCGCCGTCGGCGGTGCAGGTGGAGGCGGTGGCAACCGCGAGGCGGTCTGCGTCACTGCCGGCTCCGAGGCCGCGTTGCCTCGCAACCGGGGTAACTGCGCGACCGGCACCGGCGGTGGCCCCAATCCATCGATCAGCAAACCAGGCACACCGGAACTCGGCACTTCCGGAGCGCTTGTCGCCGGTTGCGGAGACAGTGAGCCATCCCGGTTGACCACGATCGGGATCGTGGACACCTTCTTGGTCGCGCCTTCAATATCGCTCTGGCGCTGATCGCTCGCAGGCGAGTCCGAAGCGAGACGATTGAGGAATTTCTTGTCGCTGTGCTCGATCGTCTTGCCACCCGGATCGCCCGGACGGACTTTCTCGGGCGTGGTCTGGCGCTTGATCTCAGCGACGTTCGCCGACGTTTTTCCACCACCACCGAATTGCTTGTAGGCGAAGGCCAAGCCGCCACCGACAACGATAGCTCCAACGAGCATGCTCACGACAAGCACGGTACCGGGACCGCGCCGGGGCTCTTCCGGTGCATCCATCTCGTCGATGTCCGCACCAGCCTCGTGCGCCCCGCGCGGATCGTAGCCCGGATCGAGCTGGTTCGGCGGATAGTGCCCCGGTGCGCCCCCGTCATAGGGTTGCAGGCCGTGAGCGGCGTCGGGGTGCTGCCATTGGGCGTGACCATGCTGCGGCTGTTGCCAAGCCGGTTCGTGACCGCCCTGCTGCTGTTGCCATTCAGGATGGGCCGGCTGCGCGAGATGCCCCGGCTGTGCATAACCCTGCGGAATTTGCCCCGGCTGGTAATGCGATAGATCCCAATGCTGCAGATCGCCGCGCTGATCGTGATGACCTTGGAATGGCGGCTGCTGCTGGGATGGCGCATAGCCGTGCTGGGGATCGAACTGGGGCGGCGCGCGATGCGGATCGAAGGGATCGTGCATCGGCGGAGGGGGGGCCTCAGCCATGCCAGCCTGATAAGCGTGCGGATCGTGATGGACCCGCGGATCGAAGTGGCCGTGCGATGACGGCTGTTGCGGCGCATAGCGCTCGAACTGAGGGGCGAAATGGCCGGACGGTGGAGGCCCCCCGGCACCTTCGACATAGCCTTGCGCCTCGAACGGATTGCGCGGCATCGACCCGTGAGGATCCTGTGCGTGAGGTTGGGCATATCCATGGGGCGCGTGAGCGGGCTCGCCGTGTCCCGGCTGCGGATAGCCAGCGGGAGCTGCATAACCGTGCTGTGACTGCTGGTAGGCGCGCTGCTGGGCCTGATACTGATGCCAACGCTCGAGCTCGAGGGCCCTCGCCTGCTCGTCGGTCTCTGCCGGCCACTGCGCCGCGTGATCGCCTCTTTGTGCAGGTGAGCCGTTCGACCCAGCCATATTGTAACTCCCTCACCGAGTTCAGAACCGCCCGATTCGGTCATTATTATCGCATTTCTGGCGGCGCCTCGACGCCAAGGACTTCGAGCCCGGTCGCAATCACCTGTGCACAAGCTCGAACCATGGCCAGTCGTGCCAAGGTGAGCCCTGGATCTTCTGCACGTATAAATCGCAAATGTGGCGAATCAGTGCCTCTTGTCCAGTGTCCATGGAACAGAGACGCCAGTTCGTACAAGTAGAACGCGATGCGATGCGGCTCATGCACCCGCGCCGCACCAGCGACCACTCCAGGCCAAAGCGCCATCCGCCGCAGCAGCTCGAGTTCGCCGCGATCGTCGAGACGGCCGAGGTCAGCCTTCGCCAACGCCGACGCCCCGAGGTCCGTCCCCGGCAACGCTTCCTGTGCGTTCCGGAGCACCGAGCAGGCTCGTGCATGGGCATACTGGACGTAGAAGACAGGATTGTCCTTCGATTGCTCCACAACCTTAGCCAGATCGAAATCCAGGGTCGCGTCATTCTTCCGGTAGAGCATCATGAAGCGGACCGGATCCCGCCCGACCTCGTCGACGACCTCTCGCAAGGTGACGAACGTGCCCGCCCTTTTCGACATCTTGACCGGCTCACCGGCACGCAAGAGCCGGACGAGCTGACAGACCTTGATGTCGAGATCGCCCTGTCCGCCGGACAGCGCCTTCACTGCGGCCTGCATACGCTTGATATAGCCTGAATGGTCCGCACCGAAGACATTGATCAGATGGCGAAAACCACGGGCGAGCTTATTGTGATGGTAAGCCATGTCCGCAGCGAAATAGGTGTAGGAGCCGTCGGACTTCATCAACGCACGATCGACGTCATCTCCGAACGCGGTTGCTTTGAATAGCGTTTGTTCCCGGTCCTCCCATTCCTCGGCGTCGTGGCCCTTCGGCTTCTCGAGGCGCCCCTCGAAGACCAGGCCCCTCTCGCGCAATTCTCGGATCGTCTCGGCCACCTCATCGCGTCCGCCCCGAGTGAGAGATCGCTCCGAGAAGAAGACGTCATGGCGGATGTTGAGGGCCGCCAGATCGTCGCGAATCATGGCCAGCATCTCGTCGATCGCGAACGAGCGGACGAACGGCAGCCAGTCATCCTCCGTCAGCGATTGAAAAACGGTGTCATGCTCCCAAGCGAGCTTCTCACCGACGGGCACGAGGTAGCTTCCGGGATAGAGACCTTCAGGAATCTCGCCGATTTCCTCGCCCATGGCTTCGAGGTAGCGAAGGTAGGCGGATCGAGCCAGCACATCGACTTGGGCACCGGCATCGTTGATGTAGTACTCGCGCGTCACCTTCCATCCCGCGAATGCGAGCAGATTGGCCAGCGCATCGCCGAACACGGCGCCTCGGCAGTGCCCAACGTGCATCGGGCCAGTGGGATTGGCGGAGACGTATTCGACGTTGACCGCCTCGCCCTTGCCGATGTCGGCGCGGCCAAAGTCGCCTCCGGCGGTCAACACCTCGGCGACGACACGCTGCCACGCCTCTGGATGCAGCCGTAGATTGAGAAAACCGGGCCCGGCGACGTCTGCCGATGCCACCAGCGGGTCCTTCTCGATAATCGCCTTCAGAGCATCCGCGATGTCGCGTGGCTTTTTCCTGGCTGGCTTGGCGAGGACCATGGCCGCATTCGAGGCGAGATCGCCGTGGGCCGCGTCGCGGGTCGGCTCGAGGTCGACGTTGGCGGTGTCGAGATCGGGCGGCAGCGTACCGTCGCTCTTCAGGGTCTCGAGCGCGGCTGCAATCCGTGCTTCGATCGTCGCCAGGGCGTTCATGCGTCTCCTCGGGGCAGGCGGCCGGCCGAGCCACTTCGGGCCCGGCTTGGCGTCAAAACAGCACACGCGGCCTAGCCGAGATCGGGGGTCAGGTCAAACAGGCGACGGTGTTCGGCGATGGCAAAGCGATCTGTCATGCCGGCGATGAAATCGGCGACGGCTCGGATGAGGGCCGTCTCCCCGGCTGCAGCGAGCCCTTCGCCACGGCCTCCCGGAAGCGACAACGGATCAGTTGTATAACGTTCGAACAAGTCCGTGACGATGGTCTCCGCGTTGCGCATGACCCGCATGACGCGATCGTGCCGGTAAACATGGCCGAACAGAAAAGCCCGCAGGCCCTGGAGTTCGCCATGCATCTCGCTGGAGAACGCAACCATCGCCTCGCCGGCGCGACGGACATCGGCGGCCGACGACGGCACGAGACGGGCAATCCGACTCCGGCTCGAGGCTAGCACGTCCTCGATCATGGCCGTGATCATACGCCGATTGATCTCGTAGACGGCCCGCCGTGCGTCGCCGCTGCCCGAGCGCTCCGCTGCCCCCCGTGCGAAATAGCCCACGATCGGCACGGTTGCCAGATCATCGAGGCTTACGAGGCCTGCCCGCAAGGCATCGTCGATATCGTGATTGTTGTAGGCGATATCGTCAGCGATAGCGGCACATTGCGCCTCGGCGGGCGCTTCCAGGGCTTCATCCAAACGCCCCGTTAGACCGGCGTCGGCGAGCGCCTCGGCAAGCAGCGGCTGGCGAGCGCCATCGAGCGGCCCATTATGCTTCACGAGCCCTTCGAGCGTCTCAAACGTCAAATTGAGTCCGTCGAAGTCCCAGTACTTGCGCTCCAGTCGTGTGATTACGCGTAGGCTCTGGGCGTTGTGATCGAAACCACCGATCGCCGTTAGCGCCCGATCCAGCGCGCGCTCGCCGGCATGACCGAACGGCGGGTGGCCCAAGTCGTGGGCGAGCGCAAGGGCCTCGGCAAGATCCTCGTCGAGGCCAAGTTGCCGTGCAATGGCGCGCGCAATTTGCGCGACCTCGAGGGTATGGGTCAGCCGGCTCCGGTAATGGTCTCCTTCGTGGAGCAGGAAGACCTGCGTCTTGTAGTTCAGCCGCCGGAAGGCCGTTGCGTGCACGATCCGGTCCCGATCACGCTGAAACGGCGTGCGCATCGGGCACCCGGCCTCAGGATGCAGGCGGCCTCGCGAGGCCGCCGGGTCGGCCGCCCAGGGTGCTAAATTGCGGGGACGAGGCGACCAGATCTCCGACGAGTGCTGCATGGCCGGGCTCCAAGACGAGACGCGACCCCTAATAACAGCGATTCCGGCCCGCGCCATTTGACTCAGCGATCAAGCCGCTTATCTAACTACAGTCAAAGCGCGTTGCTGCACTTGTGTACCGCCCATCCCGCCACTCATCGATCGCCGAACCACAGCAGGCCAGCCATGACCGAGACACTTGCGCCGGGCTCCGACATCACGATGACAAAGCGCGCTGCCGAGCGGCTAGGTGAGCTAGCGGCTGCGGATCCAGCTCGGCCCGTGCTGCGCGTACAGGTCGAAGGGGGTGGTTGTTCGGGGTTCCAGTACAAACTCGACCTCGTGGCCGGCCCTGAGGGTGACGACCTGGTCGTGGAGCGCGACGGAGCGCTGATGGTGATCGATTCCGTGTCGATCGCCTATCTGGCTGGGTCCCAGATCGATTTCGTAGACGATCTGATCGGGTCGTCGTTTCGCGTCAACAACCCTCAGGCGACGGCGGCGTGTGGCTGCGGAACGAGCTTTTCGATCTGAACCGCCTTGGGCTCAGAGTAGCGATTCAGTGCCAGTCCGTCGGCACCAGGTGATACCAGCCCATGACCATCGCGAGCATGCCCAGCGGCACCATTACGAACGCATAGGCAAGAGGCTTACGGCCACCCTGTAAGCCGACCCACGCGCCAAAGATACCGATCAGCGGCATTACCCAAAGCATGACGAAGGGATAATCCAGTACGCCGGTGAACCCGTGGCCTCGCGAGATCGGCATCCAAGTGGCCCAGGAGAGCGGCTCGGCGACAAAGAGCGCGATATACGTCCAGGCGAACAGAATGGCGCTCGAAACGATCCCATTCAGACCCATCAAGGTCGCCATGAGCCGAGACGCCCTCACCGGTGTTGCAGAGGCCGTATCAGAATAGTTAATCATGATTTCGCCTCACGGTTCACTCAAGGCACTGAACATTGAGTGCACGTAATCATCCGGGCGCCAATTTAGCGCTTTTGCCTTAATGAAATCCTACTGGGCAGCGCACCCCGAGCAGTCCAGCGTGATGGGCTTCGGTCCTCGCGGTCGCCATAGGATGGAGATAACTGTTAGCGGCCACCTGTCGGCGGCTGCGACTTCGATGACCAGCCGTCGAGCACTCGCGGCTGGGTCGGAGCAGCCGCGCCCCCTCGGAAGGTCTCGGGTTGGCTGGAGCGGACGCGGGGGCCTCCACCGGGTGCCGTGACAATGGCCTCCTGCGGCGTCACGCGCGGGTTCTCGGGCACCATCTGGAAGATCTCGCGGAGCACACCGGGGGCGACCATGGACAACGGATTGATGATCACATTCGGACTGGCCATAGGCCCGTCTACTGCGAAGGTGATGCCGATGATGCCGTCCCCGCGAGGTCCGGTCAGTATCTCTCCGAATATCGGTATCCCCGCCAGTGCGCGGTTCAGGCCAGAGAGTGGCACGTACGTGCCGCCGAGGGACAACGAACGGCTGCGAAAATCCATCTTGCCGCGCACGCTCGCGCCGATCATCGGGCCGGCGGCATTCAGACCTTCGATCGCCACCTGACCATTGCCGCTCGCGAAACTGCCGCGCAGCATATCGAATGCGATCTCCTCGCGGACGACCCGGCGCGCGGGACGAACCTTGCCGGTTGCAATGGCCGGTTGGCTCTCGTCCACTCCCTGAACCAATTCGCTGACGATCGGGTCGCCCTGGATTCGGAACTTCGACACCTGGATCTCGCCGCCCCGCTCGGCTCCTGCGCGACCGTCCAGATGCACTCTCAAGGTCCCCACCCCGCCGATCATGCTGGTGTAGAAGCCGATCGTCTTCAAGGCTTGCCCGGCATCGGTCGTGTCGACCTGAACGACGCGAGCCGGCCCGGGCATGAGGCGAGCCTCGACCGGCTTGCCGCCGTCCATCAAGCCCTTGAACTCGAGCCCCATGATCGCGTCCCCACGACGGCGCAATACGAGATGAGCGTGCTTGACGGTCGTATCGTTGACACCGATCAGGGTGTCGATGCGCGCGTCCAGGTCCATTGCGCCGGTCGATTTCGTCGATCGCTGGGTTTCGACAGCATAGAGGGAGCGCATGATGGCACCGCCGTCGAACGTCTTGCCTCGCGCCTTCACGTCCCAGACCTTGTCCGACCGGCGGACACCCTCCACCTCGAGATTGCTCACGACGTTGAGCGAGAAGCCCGGAAACCGGTAGGCGATCGGCTGTCCATCGGGGCCCAGGCTCACGGTGCCGTCGATGGCGATACTGTCGCCAGACAGCTTGAAGTCCTGCAACTCGAGCGTTCGCGAGCCTTTGGGCCGGACCACCTCGAACGACAGGCGTGCGGTGCGGCCGGTCGGCTTGTGCCAGGCCAATCCACCGAGCTGCAGCTCGGCGCCAGTGAGATCGGCGCTGACCCGAACCTTACCCGGCTCGTCGCTCGCCGGCGCGAGTTGCACCTCGACCGGCACCTCGCCAAGCACCTCTTCGTCGAGGCCGAGGCCGAGACGGCGCCGGTCAGCACCATCGAGACGGGTCGTGACGACAAATGGCGACTGCCGGTCATGGCTTTCCCCAAGGATCCACTGCCCGCCGGCCTTGGCGAGGATGCCCGCCACCAGGAGTTCACCCTTGACGTCGATGGCTCGCTCGGTGGCGCCAATCGTGAACGACGCGCCGGTTACATCGTGTGGACCCACGACATTCGGAATGCGGCCATCGGTGATTCGGAGCTTGGCCTCGATTTTCGTGTCCGCCAGCGCAATCTGCTCAGCGACGGGGACGGTCGCGCGCCACTGGGCGTCGACTTTGCCGTCGGCACCTGCGGGCGCCTGCCCTGGTGCGAGAAGCCCCACCGTCTCGCGTCCGGCGATCTCGACCAGCGTTGCGATCGTCGTCTGCCCGCGTCCGGTGATCTCGGCGACGGGAACGGGGCGGTCGAGGCCGGTGATCACGATCGAGCCGCCCTTGATGCTCGCCCGACGCGTCGGCGATGCAGCGAAGTGCGCTTCAGGAATCGAGATCTCGATCCGGTCGTCCTCCCGAGCAAGCAGGACGCGCGGCACCGTGACCGGCGCGAGGCCGCTCACGGATGCGAGCGCGATGCCCTCGGCTTCGAGCGAGAGCGATATCGCTGGCGTGGCGCGTCCCGTGACTGTGGCAACTCGGAAGGTGCCGCCGTTCAGCTTTCCAGCCACGAGCCGCTCCAGGAAAGCGGCCCGCGCACTCCCCGCGACGCCGGCCGGCCAGAATGCCTTTATTTTATCCGCCTGCATGGCCCCGATACGACCCTCGAGAGTGGCGCTCCGTTCTTCGCCACCGATCATCGTACCGCGAGCCTCCAGCTGGGCCCCGCCAGCCTTGAACACGAGCGAGAGGAGTTCAGAGGCCCCGCTCGCCGGCCAAAGCCGAGCGCGGAGTGCAAGCGCGTCGATCGGAATCGCCGCGCGATCGCGGGTTGCCGTCAATGCCCCCTCGCTCGAGGCGAGGTCTATTTGCCAGCCGTGAAGCGCATCGCCGGCTGCGGCGACCTGAGTGAGATCTCCCTCGAGCCGAACCCAACTGCCATCAAACTCAAGCTTGCTTGGCGCCAGCGTCAGTCGCTTCTCTGCGCCAGCGTAGCGAAACGACAGCCGACCACCTTCGATACCCACCGCCAATCCGCCCAGTGCCTCAGGCAACAAGCTGCCGCGTCCCAGTGCCACGTCGAAGCGACCTTCGACAATATGCCCGTCACGCGTCAACTCCATGTCGCCGCGCGCCGTCACCGGAACGTCCAGCGCTGCCAGGAGGCCGAGATGCGGCAGATTGCGTGCGAGTGCCGGAAGACTGAGGCCTTCGACCCTGGTCTCGAGTTTCAGTGCGCCGGCCTTACCGATTTCTTCCAGACGGAACTCGACACCGAACGGCACTCCACCAGCCGCGATGCGACCCTGTCCCGAAATCACGCTCCGGCGCTTCAGATGATCGAGTGCCACCTCCATTTCCGGCACGAGCCAGATGGTCCGTCGACCGCGCTCCTCGACCTCGAGCGTCGCATTGCGCACGCCAAACGTTCGCAAGTGAGAGGCGGCGTCACCGCTGGTTCGCAGATGCGCCATGGCTTCCGCCACCGCACGCGCAAGGTCGATCCGCTCCCCAGAGTCGCGAGCCTGAGGTGTGCCGGCACCAGACGCGGGCAGTGCTTCGGAAGGCGCCGGGCTACTCGCCGAGGGCCAGGACGGCGCAGCAAAGCCGGGCATGCGCGCCTCGTCCTGAGACAGCGCGAGTCGTGGACCGACAAGAACAATCCGCGAAGCCGCAACATGGCCCGACCACAAGGCGCGTGGTTCGAGATCGACGATGGCCTCTGCAGCGCGCACCGCCGTATCGCCTGTCTTGGCCGATAGGCGCAGATCCGTGAGGCGCACCTCATAGCCGCCGTTCGGATTGCGATGCAGCGCCGCGTCGGCAACGGCGACATCCAATCCATCCAGCTCGGCGGCCAATGCTTGGCGGATGGGCTCCACTAGAAAGTGGAGCGGAACGGCGCCATAGAGCAATTTGAGGTAGACGAGGCCAAGGCCGAGCAGGACGAGCGGCACCAGAGCGCCGATCGTGACGGTGATCCAGCGCAGTGGCGTCAAAAGGACGCGAAACGGGCGATGCCGCTCTCGGGTCGCTATTGCGCGCGCCTCGGGCGCTGCACCTCGCGACGGCTCGGTACGCGGATCGGCCGCTGCTCGATAGGTGTTTGGCGTAGCCCCAGGGCGGCTCCGCGGCGTGGTGCGCAAATCTTCGACAGTGCGACCGCGCAAGGGCGTGCGGGCCGCATTACCGTCTCCCGAGTTGTCGCCGTCTCGCGCCGAGCCCACAAATTCTCCCCCTGAAGCGGCAGGCGACACTCCTACCGCGGATTCGTCCGCTCGGCCCATCGCTCCACGGCCAAAGACCTGTCCTGGAACGACGAAACAGACCGGTACTGCCCTGCCAGCCCCCCTGGCGAAGCTCCGTCATCTCGACTACGTCAGGAGCGTCGATCTCAAACCGAAAAGAGACGAAAGGAAGGCGGGCATGGCCGAAGAAGGGCAGAAGGCGCCGGATTTCGACTTGGCGACCGACTCCGGTGACAGGGTCAAATTGTCCGGGCTGAAAGGAAAGCCCGTGGTGGTCTATTTTTATCCGAAGGACGACACGTCGGGCTGCACCAAGGAAGCGCAGGCGTTCACGGAGCTGGCTCCCGCATTCGCTGCCGCCGGCGCGCGGGTGATCGGCATTTCACCGGACACCATCGAAAGTCACGCCAAGTTCCGATCGAAGTACGATCTCGGCATCGATCTCGCAGCAGACCCGCAGCGGGAAGCCATCGAAGCCTTCGGCGTATGGGTCGAGAAATCCATGTATGGCCGCAAGTACATGGGCGTCGACCGCTCGACCTTTCTCATCGACCCAAAAGGGAAGGTTGCCCGTGTCTGGCGCAAAGTTAAGGTTCCGGGCCATGCGGAAGAGGTGCTCGCTGCCGTGAAGGCGCTCGAAGCGTGACGCCATCCGCTTCCGACGGACCGGTCAGCGATACCCCCCGGAGCCTCGTCGACGGCGCACGGGCGATTGTTGCAGCCGGCGATCCTGCAGAAAAGGTGCGTCTCGCCCGGCTCACGGCACGCACCTGGCGTGAGCGGGCGCTGTCGCTCGGCGCCCTAAGCGTCCAGCACGCAATGCCGGACCGCCCGGGTCGGCCCGATCGTCCCCTCCTCCTGCCTCCGCGAGAGATGCCACGGCGCTCCTCGCATGGCGCGCGAGGTCGAGTTGCGCTGCTCCATTCGCTCGCCCATATCGAGCTCAATGCCGTCGACATGACCTGGGACCTGATCGGGCGCTTCGCGCGCGAGCCGTTGCCGCGCAGCTTTTTTGACGATTGGGTCGGCGTGGGGCTGGAGGAGGCCGAACACTTCACATTGGTGTCGCAGAGGCTCGGAGAGCTGGATGCGGCCTATGGCGACCTTCCGGCCCACGACGGGCTCTGGCAGGCCGCGCAAGCGACTGGCCACAGCCTCATCGCTCGCATCGCGGTCGTACCGCTCGTGCTCGAGGCTAGGGGCCTCGACGTCAGCCCTGCCTTGATCGCGAGCCTCGAGGCTGCGGGTGATCGATCGTCGGCCGACGTGCTCGAAGTCATCTACCGCGACGAGATGAGGCATGTCGCATGCGGCGCCAAATGGTTCCGCTTCCTCGCGGAGCGCGAGGGGTGTGCCCCAGAGCCGCTCTTCCATTCCCTCGTGCGGCAGAATTTTCGAGGTCCGATCAAGCCGCCGTTCAATGATCGCGCGCGCGCGGAAGCCGGACTCACTTCGGGATTCTACAAGCCTCTTGTCGCCGTCGGTCGATTTTCGTGAAGGTGTCGTCGGACGACCGCTGTCGGTAATTTTTTGGACAGCCGCTCATGACCAACGGGACAAGGCATGGTAATCGAAATCGGCACTCGTGGCGTGACGATGATCGACAAGTCTGCTGCGCGACTGGAGACGAGCTTAAGAATCGACTCTTGCCGGCGTGAAGTAGTAACGGTCTAGTGCTGCCTCCGGGGGGTTGCAGCAACGACTGCAGTGAGGGGAGTTCGAGTCATGTTCACGAAGAAGCCGGACAAGGAGCCGACAGCGTTCGATCTCTCTCGGGCATCGCCGCCCATCCCTCCGAGCGGCCCCATGCCGAGCGCAACTCCGACGATGGGGCGGCCTGGCGCGACCAGAGGTGGTGGTGAATCGCGCATCGGTGCCGATCTCGTCATCATCGGCAATCTCGTCTCAAAGGGCGAGATCCAGATCGATGGTGAGGTCCAGGGCGACCTGCACGCAGCCAATATCGTGGTTGGTGAGACGGCGCGGATCACGGGTGGGCTTGTCGCCGACGAGGTCATCGTACGCGGTCTCGTAATGGGCTCGATCCGCGGCAAACGCGTCGTTCTACAGTCCTCGAGCAAGGTCGAAGGCGATATCTTCCACAGTCAGCTCGCCATCGAACAGGGTGCCTTCTTCGAGGGCAAGTCACGGCGGATGGATGATCCGACCGCAGGCGTACAACGTCCCGAACTGCCGCTGCCGGTAGGTCTCGAGGGCGTTGCACCTGCGACTTGATCGGGCGCGGATGACTGTATCTCCGCTAGCCGACCGGGGCTCCGATGGCCTGTAACCCGGCACGGGCCACTTCCATATCGTCGCTGTAATGTCCGCCCGACACACCGATGGCGCCGATCACCTTGCCGTCCTCCACGAGTGGATAACCGCCACCGAAGACGATGATCCGAGGATAGTTGACGAGACCATGGAGCAGCGGCGGATCGTTCTTCACGAAATCCCAGAGCGCATGCGTCGGACGCCCAAGTGAAGCCGCCGTGTAAGCCTTGTCGCCGGCAATCCTGAGCGTCGCCTCGGAAGCGCCGTCCATTCGCATCACGACCTTGGTAGTCCCCGTCTCATCACTGACGACGACCGACATGGAATGGCCGAGCTGGCGTGCCTTGGCCACCGCTCCCTGCACCGCCACCAGTGCGCTTTCCGCCGTGACCGACCGTTTCGCGTAGCTGCTCATCGTTCCTCCCGAGCCCCTCGTTCGGCGCGAAACTGACGCAGCCATCGCCAACACGCAAGCGCGGCCTCACCGGCGGACCAGGGGCCCAAGAAAATGGGGCACCCCATCAGGGCGCCCCTCTTCAAGCCGTCACAACGCCGAGTTCAGGCCCGATGTGGGGTCTCACGGCTCGGCGCAGATCCCGTCACCGCATCCTCGGGCAAGACCCCATCGACGTTGGTCCCCACCTCCTGGCGCCAAGGGATCATGCGCTCGAGGACGACGAGGAAGATCGTCAGCACGGCCGCAAATCCGATCGCCACCATCCAGAAGGGGTAGCCGGCGAGTTCCGCGAACGTGATCTTGGCCCCTTTCTCGGCGAAGAACGCCGTAATGCTGGTATCGAAGTAGCCGTAGAACACGGCTCCGGCGATGCCTCCGAGAACGACGAACCACGCATCGCGATACCCGGCGCCGACCTGCGCGAGCGAGGTGCCCGGGCACGCTCCCGCGAGCGCGATCCCCGCACCGAGGACCAGCCCGCCGATGATGTCGGCCTGCCACACCAGCGGCTTCAGCGAGAGCTTTACCCCGAACGCGCCGTGCATCACGGCGAGCGCGATCAGGCCGGTGATCACGGCGGCAAGGAAAACCTTCAGCATGATGAAGCTGCGAAGCTGCATCTGCCCGACGATGATGCCGGGCTCGAACACGCGTGATTTCTCCAGCACGAAGCCGAAGACAATACCGGTCGCTAGTCCGATCAGGATGCCGGTGAGAACAGTCATGGCACTCTCCTTGTCAGCAGATCTCAGACGCGCTTGAAGAACAGATTGGCGACCAGCATCCCGCCCGCAAACATCGCCGCGACGGCGACCGTCGAGCCGACCGAGAGTTGCGCCATACCGGAAATGCCGTGACCGGAGGTGCAACCACCGGCGATGCGGGCGCCGAGCAGCATCAGAAAGCCAGCAAAGAACGCGATGGGGGCGCGCCCTGCGAGCGAAGTGGCGCCTGTGGCCCTTGCCCAGACCGCCGAGACTGCTGGCCGCCTGGACCCCGACAGCTTCATAGACACGAAGGCGCCGATGGCGATACCGACGACGACCGCCACCTGCCACCAGTTCTTGGCGCCGGCCATATGCGAGGTGAAGTATTTGATCTGCGCCACACCGGGATCCACGAGAGCCGCGAGGTGGGCCCCGACGGTGACGAACGACGACGACGCCCCGAGTGCCGTGTCCATCAGCAGGAACGTCGGGATTTGCAGAAGGCCGATGATGACGCCGGCCATGTAAGGCGACCACGCCTTGTCGCTGAGGCTAGGCATGAGGTGCTCCATCATGGGGTTGACGTTGCTTCACATATGCACCGCGCCGCCACCGCCGCCTTGACTGCAAGCAAGCCGGTGGTGGCGGCAGAGATGCTCTGGAGCACACCTTGGCGCTGACTGAGGTCAGCGTCGGTGACGAAGTCACACAGGCACCGGTCATGCCGTTTGCCCGCCGAGCCGATCACGCTCGCATTGTTGCTTGCACCGGCGCTCGGATCGCGCTCGACTATGGCGTCCACCGCCGTTCCACCACCGACCGGAGCCGCTGTCCCGTGAGCCTCGTCCACATCGATTATGCCGTCCGCGACCGTGTCGCCGAGATCACCATGCGGCGTGCCCCGTCAACGCCATCGACCACGCCCTGATCGAGGATCTGCTGTCCGCCTATGCCCAAGCCAAGGCTGATCCGGGTGTCCGCGCCGTGATCCTGACGAGCGCTTTCTCCAAGGCATTCTCGGCGGGGATGGACCTCGCCATGATCAAGACGGGGCGCGGCATCGATCTCCGGCGCTTTCTGGAGAAGCTCTACTTCGGCATGCACGATGCGCAGTACCGCCTCGGTAAGCCGACGATCGCCGCGCTCACCGGCCCAGCGCGCGCCGCCGGCGTCACCATGGCCGTCTCGTGCGACATGATCGTCGCCAGCGACACCGCCTCGATCGGCTATCCGGAGATCGACGTCGGCCTGATCCCGGCCATGCATTTCGTGCACCTGCCGCGCCAGATCGGCCGGCACAAGGCCTTCGAGTTGTGTTTCTCGGGCAAGCCCATCTCGACTATCGAGGCCGAGCGGCGAGGCCTCATCAACTACGCCGTACCGCCCGACCAAGTGCTGCCGAAGGCGCGTGAGTTGGCGGCCGAGATGGCCTCGAAGTCGCCGGCCGTGATGCAGCTCGCGCGGGACAGCTTCATGCGCGCCAACGATTACGAGTATCGTCGCGCCATCGAGACGACGGTCGAGACGATCTGCAACATCATCGAGCTGGACGACGCCAAGGAAGGCCTTGCCGCCTTCAACGAGAAGCGGAAGCCGAACTGGTAGACACGTTCCCTCGCCCCAAATCCGCACGGTCCATGGGGAGAGGACGAGGAGGAGACGCCATGAATTTCGATTTCAGCGACGACCTGAAGCTCCTGAAGGACGAGGCGCGCAAGTTCCTCGACGACAAATCCTCGCCCGAGGTCGTCCGCCGCGTGCTCGAGGGACCGGACGGCTACGACAAGGCGCTGTGGACCGAGATGGCCGCCATGGGCTGGACCGGCGCCTCGATCCCGGAAGAACTGGGCGGCGCGGGCATGGGCGCGCTGGGGCTTTGCGTGCTCGCTGAAGAAATCGGTCGCTCGCTGGCGCCGGTCCCCTTCGCATCGACGATGTATTTCGCCGCCGAGGCCCTGATGGCGGGCGGCTCGGATGCGCAAAAGAAGGCTTGGCTGCCGAAAATCGCCAAGGGCGAGTGCATCGGTACGTTCGCCCTCGCGGAGGGACCTGGCAAGGCGACGCCGAAGCGCGTCCGCACCACGTTCCGCAACGGCGTGCTCAACGGCGAGAAGTTGCCGGTTCCGGACGGCACGGCCGCCAACCTCGCCGTCGTCGTCGCGCAGACGGACCGCGGTATCGGCCTCGTGCTCGCCGACCTCAGCCATGCCGGCGTCAAGCGCGATCACGTGGAAACGCTCGACGAAAGCCGCAAGCAGGCCCGCCTCACGTTCGCCAACGTCCCCGGCGAGTTGCTCGGCGCCGCCGGTGACGGTGAGCGGTTGCTCGCGCTCATCGAGCAGCGCGCCGCAATTCTGATGGCCTTCGAGCAGGTCGGTGGTGCACAGCGTTGCCTCGAGATGGCACGCGACTATGCGCTCGAGCGCTATGCCTTCGGCCGGCCGATCGGCTCGTTCCAGGCGATCAAACACAAGCTCGCCGACGTCTACGTCGCGACGGAGCTGGCCCGCTCCAATGCGTACTATGGGGCCTGGGCCTTGTCGAAGAACGCGCCGCAACTCGCCCTCGCCGCTGCCACGGCCCGTGTCTCCGCCAACGAAGCGTTCTGGCTGGCGGCGAAAGAGAACATCCAAGTGCACGGCGGCATGGGTTTCACCTGGGCGTTCGACTGCCACCTCTACTATCGCCGCGCCAAGGTGCTCGCCGTCGCCAACGGCTCGACCCGGCTCTGGAAAGAGCGGCTCGTCTCAGAGCTCGAGAGCGCCAACGCACCGGGCTGATCGCAGAAGACGTCCGCGCATCCTGAGCCGCGCCCTTTCAATTCCACTCCCGCAACGGAGAGACACCCAATGGACTTCGAGGACACCAAGGAAGAAGCCGAGTATCGCGCCAGCGCTCGCGCCTTCCTGACCCAAAACGCCAAGCCCCGCACCGGCAAGGGCATGCTCTACCGCGCGGCGCATGCCACCGAGGACGTGCTCGCCGAGGCGCGCGACTGGCAGAAGAAGAAACACGCGGCGGGTTTCGCCGGCATCACGTGGCCCAAGGAGTGGGGCGGACAGGGCCTCTCAGCGATCAACCAGGTGATCTACGACCAGGAGGAGGCCCAGTTCTCGGTGCCGCGCGGCATCTACGAGATCGGCCTCGGCATGTGCATTCCAACCGTTTGCACCTGGGGTACGCAGGCGCAACGCGACCGCTACGCCGTCACCGCACTCAAGGGCGAGGAGGTCTGGTGCCAGCTCTTTTCCGAGCCGGCGGGCGGCTCGGACCTCGCGGCGCTCCGCACCAGCGCCGTCCGCGACGGCGATGACTGGGTCATCAACGGCCAGAAGATCTGGACCAGCGGCGCCCACTATTGCCAGTACGGCGTCATCGTCACACGGTCCGACTTCGACGCGCCGAAGCACAAGGGCCTCACCTACTTCTTCCTCGACATGCGCTCACCCGGCGTCGAGATCCGCGGCATCAAGCAGATCTCGGGCGCCTCGCACTTCAACGAGGTGTTCTTCAACAACGTGCGCATTCCCGACAGCCAGCGCCTCGGCAAGGTCGGTGACGGCTGGAAGGTATCGCTGACGACGCTGATGAACGAGCGCTTCACGATCGGCGGACGCGCAGGCGTCGACGTAGACGAGTTCCTCGAGCTTGCCCGCGGCATCGAGCTGGAGGACGGCCCGGCGCTCAAGAACCCGACCGTTCGCGACAAGATCGCCGACTGGTACGTGGCGAGCCGTGGCCTCAAGTACTCGCACTTCCGCACCATGACGGCGCTCTCGCGCGGCGACACGCCGGGGCCGGAGAGTTCCATCGGCAAGCTGGTGACTGGGCCAAAGCTGCAGAACATGTCCGCGATGGCTCTCGACGTGCTCGAGCAAGGCGGCGTCATCACCGATCCCGAGGTGGCGCCGATGGCCGCCCTCTTCCACCAGACGCTGATGACCTCGCCCTCGGCGCGGATTGCCGGCGGATCCGACGAGATCATGCGCAACATCATCGCCGAACGCGTGCTCGGGTTGCCCGCCGACGTGCGGGTGGACAAGGACGTGCCGTTTAACAAAGTGCCGACGGGGAAGGCGAAGTAAGCCCTCAGTCTGTCATCCCGGCACGTGTTGCCGGGACCCATCCAACCACGAGTCCGGGTCGAGCATCCGAAGGACAAAGTGGCGCTTTCAAACTCAACATCCGCCCATGCGCCTGCGGCCCGATGGGTCCCGGTGACAAGCACCGGGAAGACACAGAAACCCATCAAAGCCAGCTTATCCAATCTCTGGAGAACCAATGCCCCTACTCACCAATCACATTGCCGCCATCACGGGTGCCGGGTCCGGCATCGGACGGGCGATCGCCGAAGGCTATGCCCGTGAAGGCGCGCGCATTGTCATTCTCGATGCAGACCCGGAAGGCGCGAAGGAGACGCAACGCCTCATCACGGCGGCTGGCGGCAAAGCCGATGTGTTCAGGCTCGACGTGACCGACCGCGAGGCCGCGCACAAGATTGCAGACGAGGTCACCACAAAGGTCGGACCCGTCTCGATCCTCGTCAACAACGCGGGCATCAACCGGCGCAACCCGATCACGGGCGACGACGCGGCCGTGTTCAAGGACTGGGACGACATCATTTCCATCAACGTGATGGGCGTGTTCAACGTCACGCACGCGTTCCTGCCCGCACTCCGCGAGACCAAGGGGCGGATCGTCAACATCGGCTCGATCCAGTCGTTCGTGCATGTGCGCACGCCCAACTCGGCGGCCTACACCACCTCGAAACATGGCGTGCTCGGCTTCACCAAGGCCATGGCCGCCGAGCTCGGCAAGTTCGGCGTGCGCTGCAACGCCATCGGCCCCGGCCTGATCGAGACGCCGCTCAACGCCCAGGCGCGCGCCAACAACCCGGAGCTGGTGCGGATCTTCCTCGACCACACGCCGCTCGGCCGCCCCGGCAAGCCTGAGGACATCGTCGGCCCCGCCGTCTTCCTCGCCTCCGACCTCTCGCAGTACGTCACCGGCACCATCGTCATGGCCGACGGCGGCTACCGGACGATTTGAGGGCGGGTGACCGTCACGGCGGCGGCGGCGCGGACCCGTTGCCGCCGCCCGACATCCGAGCCAGCATCCGCGACAGGCTTGGAGCCATCAGCAGCACCACCACGAGCCGTGTGGTCTGCATGGCCATCACGAAACGCATGTCGACGGCGCTCGATGCGGCGATGATGGCGATCGTATCGGCGCCACCGGGGCTCGTCGCCAGGAACGCCGTCAAAGGGTCGACGTCGCCGAAGATCACCATGGCCCAGGCAAGCAGGCCGCACGCCGCGATCAGCGCGAACGTCGCGGCCAGAATGATCGGCAGAGCGCGGAAGGCGTACCAGACGATGGGGCGCGTGAAGCGCAAGCCCACGTTCCAACCGACAACCGCGTAGCACGCGGCAAGCAGCACCGGGTGCAGCTCGATCATCAGCAGCCCGGTCTCCTGCAGCACCACCGCCAGCGCCAGCGGAACCAGCATCGGGCCGGCCGGGACACGCAGCCAGGCCGCGAGAAAGGCGCTGGCCACAGCAAGGCCGACGCTGGCGAGAAAGGCGAGCCACGGCACTGCCGGGAACCACGCGGTTTGCATCGCCTGTACGGCGGTGGACGGAGTCCAGATGCGCGCGACGAGGGCAGCTATGGCAATCACCAGGATGATGCGGATCTGCTGCATCACCGCGACGATGCGCGGGTCGCCGCCGTACTGCTCGGACATGATGATCATCGGCGTCGAGGCGCCGGCGGAGATACCCCAGACGCCTGTCGTCCCAGGGAGCCCGCCCCAACGGGTCAGCGCTAGTCCGATGACGCTCGCCGCCACGATGACGCCCGCGAGGCCCATCAGCAGCAGCGGCCAGTCCCGTGCGAGATCCTCGAGGAAGGTCAGCGGAATCGCGCGGCCCATCAGGAAGCCGATCACGCCCTGTACGGCGATCATCGGGCGCATCGGCACTCGGATCGTGCCATCTGACGTGCCGATCAGGATCGCGGCGACCATCGGTCCGATCATCAGCGCGGCCGGCAGGCGCACCGCAAGGGCGATTGCGACGAAGACCAACGACAGAACAAGCAGCGCAAGCCACTGAACCGCAGCCGACTTCCCCGCCAGCCGCCCGGTTGCGCTGCTCATGTCGGCCCCCGCGCCGTGTTCTGTCGAACCTCGAGCCGCGCTCCCTTCATTTCGCCCGACATGCTCCGCCGGAGCCGGTCAGCGCCGTGATCTCAGTGGCCGTATAGCCAACATCGGCCAGCACCCGCGCCGTGTGCTCGCCGACCAGGGGCGCACGCACCCTCACGCCGCCCGGCGTGCCGGTCATCTTGACGGCCGTGTCGGCGATCACGAGGGGGTGGTCCGGCACACCGGGGAGTTCGACGGTCGCCAGCATTCCTCGCGCCGCCGTATGCCCATCCGCGAAGATCTCGTCGACCCGGAGCACCGGACCGAACGGCACCTTGCCGCCGAGCACGGCCGCGATCTCGGCCTTGGTGCGGGCGCTCGTCCAGGACGAGACCGCGCCTTCGACCTCGGCACGCAATGCGAGCCTCTGCGGCGTCGTTTGATAGCGCGGGTCGTCCGCGAGATCGTTACGCCCCATCTCGCGGGCGAGAAGCCGCCAGAACTCGTCGTGGGGGCAGCCGATCGCTACCCATCCGTCCTTCGCGGGGAAGAGGCCGTAGGGAATCAGCAGCGGATGGCTGTTGCCCTCAGGACCGGGCACCGTTCCGTCGGTACCGTGCTGGAATACGATGCGCTCGCACAACGCCAGAACACCATCGACCATTGCCACGTCGACGAACTGGCCCTTGCCAGTCGCCTGCGCGCGATAGAGCGCCGAGACAAGTCCGAAGGCGCATTGCATCGCGGGCACGATATCGCCGACGCCCGGGCCGATCTTGGTCGGCTGGCCGCCCGGCTCCGTCGAGGTGATGCCCATGATGCCGCCCATGGCCTGGGCGACGACGTCGTAGGCGGGCCATTCGCCGTAGGGGCTCTTGCCCGTCCGCGCATCGCCAAAGCCGCGAATGGCGCCGTAGACGAGACGTGGATTGATCTCGGCCAGCGCCTCGTAGCCGAGGCCGAGGCGCTCCATGACGCCCGCGCGGAAGTTCTCGATGACGATGTCCGCCTTGGCGACGAGGCGCCGGATCACCTCGCGACCCTCCGGGGACTTCAGGTCGACGCAAAGACCTTCCTTGTTGCGGTTGGTGGAGGCGAAATATCCGCCGTACCCCCCGTCCGCCATCGTCAGCTGACCGGGGCGGAAGGGCCCGAACTTGCGCGTCTGGTCGCCGCCCGGCGGCTCGATCTTTATGACCCGGGCGCCCTGGTCTGCGAGCATCATTGCAGCGAAGGGGCCGGACAGCATCTGGGTGAAGTCGATCACGAGCACGCCGTCGAGCGCGCCTCTGGTACTGCGGCTTTCGTTCATCTCACGTCATCTCGGGCTTTGATCGGCTGGCTTGCGGGCATGACACGGGCCGGCCCGGCGGCCTTGAATAGGGCGCTGCCCGACGGGTGGCGTCAAGTCCTGCTCGTTGGGCAACCGACATTCGGTAGTACTACGGTCTACCAGGACCACTCTGTTCACTAAAAAGGCGCAACCCCCATAGAATTGAGAGTTCAAGGTCTTGCTTTGGAGACGATCTCACTTAATCTCAGACTGGCGTGGGAGGATTTGAATTGGAGGCTTAAATGAGACGTTTCATCTTGGCCGCGGCGTTGGCTATTGCCACCGCGTTCGGCTACGGCGGCGTGACATCGCAGGCCAACGCTGGTGCGGCGGCGGCCGTCGTGACAAGTGGGCAAATCCAGGCAGCAAGCGCCGTCGAGCAAGTGCATTATCGTCATCGGCGCCACTACCGTTCGTATTATGGCTACAGCGTGCCGCGAATCTACGGCTACTATGACCGGCCCAGGCACTACTACAAGCGCCGGTACTACCACCGCCCGTATTATCGTAAGCACTACAGGCATCGGCACCACTATCGCCGCTGGTAGTCGGGGAACCGCGCGCGTTCGGCAATCCGCAGTCACTTTAGACCGGTGCTGAGTCCACGCAAGTCGAGGAACTCTAATTTACCGGCCTTATCGGGTCTACCGGCCTTACCATCTGCAGCACCGGCACTCCGGTCACCGTGGTGGGCACCGCCGGTGTTGATCGTGCCCGTTAGACCCTCCAATTAAAACTGGAGGCTGTTTAGACACCTATTGCTGATCGGCCGCCTCGTGACTGATGTGGCCGATCTCCATTGCGGGTGGACTTTCACGGCATCGTGAAATCGGCAAACTCTCAAGGCTCGTTCATTTCCGAACTTTCCGGTCCCGGCCTCGTTGCATACACAGGGGATGTCGAACGCAGCGAAGCAAGCTGCTCGAAAGGAGACCGAGATGAGACTGAGATTGCTGGCCGTTGGCCTTGTTTTCACACTGGCGGCAGGAGCGTGGGTTCCGGCCCAAGCTGCCGGACCTTCAATCGGCAAGCCTCCCGCTGTAGAGGCGGGAGCGATCGAGAAGGTGCATAGCACCCGCGATCGCTGGCGGAATCATCAATACTACAAGCGCCATCGCCATTACGGCTACCGCAGCGGGCCCGGCTATTACAGCTACGGACCCCGTTATTACGGCTATGGCAACTACCGGGAGCGGTACAACTACTACCCCTATGGGCAGTCGTATCGCTCACGCGTGTTTGGGAATAACCGCGGTCGGTAAGCTATGAGGCGGTGCGGGTAAAGCCGCACCGCACGCATATCGGCCTCATTACTATGCCGGGTATGCTCCGCGATACTATGACAGGCCACATTATTATCGGACTTACTCTTACAGCCCCTACGGTTATTACGGCTATCGCACTTACGGATACCGCCCGTACTATCGCACCGGCTCCTCGTTCTGGTGGTGATCGAGCCGCGGATGCGGGCGACAGCTCGCGTCCCCTCAAATAACCTCGTCAGTCTTGTCGTCGGTCTCGCCAAAACGCCGAAGCGTGGCTGGCCGCGTGCCTGCATAGAGCTTTTCCAGGCCCGGTGCGATCTTCGCATTCTCGCGCTCGAATAGAGAGCGGCCCTGCAAGTCGCTCTCCACGAGGAACGGTCCGAAGCGCTCGACGTCCAGGACCCAGATGGCCTGGGCGATTCCCACTTCTTCCAGCCAATGCGCGGCGACGACTTTCTTGATGCCGCGACCGAGCAAGGCGCCCGTACCGTAGCCGACGGTGGTCAAGTAAATGGCACCGTGGGGCAGGAAGCTCGACTTGTAGATCTCGCTCGACATGCCGCCCTTGCCGATGATGACGTTGCATCCGGAGCGCTCCAGCCAACCGTCGATCCATTTTGCGAAGCGGAAGGAAGCCGTGGCGGTCACGGCGCCAACCGTCAGCTCGCCATTGGGACCGACGGAGGCAGCGGGCGAACAGTGGAAGCTCGCCGTACCGATCGCATCGGGGACGTTGGCGTGCTCCTCGACGGCGCGCTTGTAGACGCCCTCGCGAGCGGTATGAACGCGGCCCGAGAGATAGACCACAGTTCCGATCTCGAGCTTGGCCAAATCCTCGCGCGTGGCTGGCAAGTGCAGATCAACAGTTTTCAGCTTGGTCATCGTCTCATCCGGCTACGGCTCGTGCGGTGCTCGCTCCCGAGCATAGCAGCCCGGATCAACGCGGAGGATGGCTAATCGGCAGCAGCGGGTCCACCGGCGTACGGAATGGTCGCGGCGGCGGCGGCAACGGCCTTTCGACCGCCTTCGCGGCACGAGGGCCCAACCGCGGTCGTCGTGTTGCCAGAATGACGCCGGCGCCCGCCAACGCCATTCCCGGCCAAGCCAGCAGCGGCATCGTCTCTCCAAGCATCAACCAAGACAATAGGGCGGCCGTCGGCGGCACCAGGAAGAACAGAGCCGAGACGCGGGCGGCCTCACCCTTCTGAATCATGTAGAGGAGCAGGCTCACGGCGATGAGCGAGTTGCAGACGACGAACCACGCCAGCGACCCAGCGAATTCGAACGTCCACTGCACTTGGCACGTCTCGAGGGCAACCGCGAGCCATGCGGTGCCACCTGCCCCGACGAGATGCTGTACGAGGCTGACGGTGACCGGATGGTGGGGGGCGACGAAACGCTTTTCATAAAGCGTCGACGCCGTGATCGAGGCTAGTGCTGCAAGAACCAAGCCGTACTCGAGGGCTGAAACTGTCTCGACCTGAAGTCGCGCCAGGATGACGGCTGCGGCACCCGCGATGCCGAGTGCCAGTCCGAGCCATTGGATTGCCCGCACGCGCTCGCCGATCAGTCCAGGGGCGAGCACCGAGACGACAATCGGCTGTAACGACAGAATCAGCGCCACTGTGCCGCTCGAGGTGCCGAGCCAGAACGCGTACCAGCAGGCACCGAAATAGCCGATCTGCAGCAGCGCGGAGCTGACCAGCATGTGGCCGAGCTGTCCCAGCGTGCGCGGCATCGGCGGCCGCATGACAAGCGCAATGCCCACCATCACGACCAGCACGATGAGGTAGCGCGTCGCAAGCGCGGTGAGCGGCTCGGCGTATTGCAGGATGATTTTGGCAAACGGAAATCCCGCCGACCAGAACAGCAGAAAAACGATGGGCGCGATGGCAAGCCCAATGTTGGCGAGCCTGCCCCCTGCCGGTGCCGCGGTGCCTGTCGATCCGAGCGCCATCGCTTATGCCGCGAAGCGAATGAAGGCGACGTGCACGGTGCCCGTCAGCCAGGCGGATCCGAAGACAGGGTCCTTTGCTGCGTGCCTTGCGCCGCAAGCAGCGGGAAAAACGGCAGGGCTGCCATGTCGGGCATCGACCTTCATCGTCTCCCCCTCGCGTACCCTGCCTCGTACATGGATCACTATGGCGCCGTCTTCGCTTGCGGCTTGATGTGATCCGGCAAATCCAGCCCGACACCGGTCAAGTGGCCGAACAGGTCGTAGAGGCGAGCCACGTCGACCGCTGGCAGAGGCGGCGCCAGAATCGAAGCGACATTTGTTTTCATGTGAGCAATGTCGCTCGTGCCGAACAAAACGACATTAGCCCCCGGCTCGTGGCGCGCGAAGCGATAGGCGGCATCGAGCAGCGAGGATGCCCCACCGGGGTGGATGAGGAAATCTAGCGGGTTCTCCCTCGCCGCCAGCTCTGCCGGCACCTTGCCCTCGGCGGCGAGGCCGCGCATGGTCTCCGCGAGCAGTCCCGGTTTCGAGAAGATATTACGAACGACGAACATCAGAAGCGTCCCAAAACCCTGCGCCATCGCTCGTGGAAAGATATTCGCGCGGGCATTCTGGTTCATCATGTGAAAGGCGAGCATTCCCACCTCCCACAGCGGATCGTCGAGCGCTTGCCGCAACATCTCGTGCTCGGGATCGTTGGGGCCTGTCTCGCTGAGGCCAAGATGGCCGATCTTGCCCTTCTGCTTCTCGGCGAGGAGCGCCGGCGCCAGCACCTCGCGAACATAGTCGTAGTGTGCCGGCGCGACACCGTGGAACAAGAACACCTCGACGCGCTCGCATTTGAGCCGTTTCAGCGAGGCGTCGAGATTGGCCACCACCTCCGCGGCGGTCATGCGCTCGCTTCCCTTGAGGATGCGGCTCTTGGTCGAGACCACGACCTCCGCGCGCTCCGACGGCGAGAACGCCTCGCCGATGATGTGCTCGGTGCCATAGACCTCGGCGGTATCGAAAAACGTGACGCCCTCGTCGCGGGCGGCGCGTACCAGCGCGATGGCCTCAGCGTCGCTCTTTCCGCGACCGAGCCCCAGCCGGCTGTTGCCGCCGCATCCGAGCCCGGCGACCGAAACACGGAGGCTCGTTCGGCCGAGCTGTGTATACTGCATGGACGTGGGGCTCCGCTGCTGTCGTCGCCACTGAGCCTAGCAGGGGAAGGCGCATACCCGCCAGATGCTCAGGCGGTATCAATCCAGGCGAACGCGGTGGATCGTGGCCTCGCGGGTTTCGAGATCGAGTACGGCATAGGCCCCGCGCCGGTCACCGTCCCGCGGTTGCGAGGGCGAGCCGGGATTGATGACGGTGACACTTCCGGCGCGCTCGACCATGGGCACGTGGGTGTGGCCGAGGATCACGAAGTCATACGGCAGCGACGCGAACTGGGCGAGCTTGGGACTGCCCGGGTTGATGTAGCCGGAGAACGGGCTCCACGGCGTCGCATGGATCATGTGCACGCGTGCGCCGGCCGCTTCGAGGTCGAACGAGTGTGGCGCCTCAGCCAGAACATCGAGCAGCGCATGGTCGTATTGCGCGCGGCACTTGGCGAGATAACCGGGGTTCTGGCCGCCGAACAGCACATGCTCATGATTGCCCTGGATGCATTGGGCACCGACTTCGAGCAGTATCTCCACAGTCTCCGGGCAGAAGCGATAATCGCTGCACGCGTCACCCGCGCACAGAAAGCGGTCGACCGACGGCATGTCATCGAAGACGCGCCGGAGTGCCTTGGCGTCGGCGTGGATGTCGGAGACGATGGCGAGTTTCATGCCGGTGGCATTCCGATGGGTGCCGCCATCTCGTCGGCTAGAGCTTTGGCCGCCTGCGATCGTGCAGCCATGAGTGCACGGTGCTCCATGACACGCGGGAGCCGCGCCGTATCAACGCCGTCCTTCTCGAGCCAGCGGGCCAGCGTGAAGAGGTAAGGGTCCGCTATGGTGTAGGCGTCGCCCATCACCCATGGGCCTTTCAACATATGACGCTCGATCAGATCGAAGCAGGCGCCAACCGATTGGGGCACCTTTCTCTGCATGGCCGCGATGGCGGCAGGGTCATCGACCCATCGATAGCCGCGCATTCGGTGGGCATGAGCAACGTGCACCGTTGAGCAGAGATAGCTGTTGAAGGCCTGGACCTCGGCGAAAGCGAACGGGTCGTCGATGGGGGCTAGCCGTGCCGCCGGGTAGCTCTGCGCGACAAAGGCGAGCATCGCCGGCGTTTCCGTGAGAACGCCGCGCGACGTCACCAAGGCCGGTACCCGGGCCTTGGGATTGATCGCGGTATATGCTGGGGATTGCTGCTGTGTCGCCGCGAAGTCGACTCGGCGCAGCTCATAGGCGGCTCCGGCGTCTTCCAGAGCGATGTGCGTCGCGAGCGAGCACGTCTCGGGCGTGAAGTAGAGGATGAGCATGTGCTGGCTCAATCGAACAGGATCACGCCGCGGGCAACCTGGCCCTTGGCCATCAACTGGAAGCCTTCGTTGATCTCGTCGAACGTGTAGGTGCGTGAGATCAGGTCGTCGAGATTGAGCTTTCGATCCATGGACAGATCCGCGAGGGTGCCGAAATCTACGGCGGGGCGAACGGAGCCGTAGTAGGTGCCGGACAGCGTCTGCTCGCCGTAAACCATGAGATGTGGCGCGATCGGTGCGCGCGTGGAGAACGCTGGAATGCCGACGATGACGGCGTGCCCGGCAGGGGCGAGGGAATCGACGATCTGCAGCACCGTCGGCTCGGTGCCGATGGCGTCGAAGGCGTAGTCCACGCCGAGTCCGCCGGTGATCTCCTTCACGGTCTTGATCACGTCCTGCCGCTTGCCGTTGACGATGTGCGTCGCGCCGAAGTTGGTGGCCATCTGCAATTTATTGTCGAGGAGATCGCAGGCGATGATCGTCTTTGCGCCCGCGAGGCGTGCGCCCTGGATCACGTTGAGCCCGACGCCGCCGCAGCCGACCACGAGCACCGTCGAGCCCGCCTCCACCTTCGCATGACGGATCACGGCGCCGACGCCGGTCGCGACCGAGCAGCCGATGATCGCCGCGTGCGTCCAGGGCAGGTCCTCGCGGACTTTCACGACCTGATCGACAGGGCAGACCGAGTATTCGGTGAACGTGCCGATGCGCGCCATCACGTTGACCGGCTCGCCATTGAGCTTCACGCGGCTGGTGCCGTCGTGCATGCCCCAGCGTGGCGTGTCGTTGAAGCCGATGCAAAGCACCGTGCGTCCCTTCGAGCAGTAGGCGCAGTGGCCGCAGTTCGAGCGGAACGAGAAGATAACGTGGTCACCCTTTTTGACGCTGGTGACGCCAGGGCCGACCTCGTCGATGATGCCAGCAGCTTCGTGGCCGAGGACCATCGGCAGCGGCAGCGGCCAGTCGCCGATCATGATGTGCCAGTCGGACATGCAGACGCCGGCGGCCTTCACCTTGACGCGCACCTCGCCGGCTTTCGGTCCTTCCTGCTCCAGTTCCATGATCTGGAGCGGCTTGTTGACCTCGGTGAGTACGGCGGCGCGGGTTTTCATGGCAGTTCCCTCGGATCAGGCGTGCGCAAAAGGATTCGCGTGAGCCTAGCCGGCCTGCGCTCTGGGGCCAAGGCAAAGGACCGAGCTGGCAGGTGGCAGCCTTCCAGCTCAGGTCCGGCTGGGCTCGGCTCGCCCCATCCGTTCCCGCTGGGCGAGCCACAGTGTTGCGAGCACGATCGTGAGCATCAGCGGAAGCGTCGCGACGTTGATGACGAGCCAACCGGCCGAGGCGTGCATCACTCCCGAGAAAAGGGCTGCGGTCGCCGTCGTTGCATAGACGGTGAAATCATGGGCGGCCTGGACCTTGGCGCGTTCGATCGGCTCGTAGGTGCGCGTCAGGAGCGTCGTACCGCCGACATAGGTAAAGTTCCAACCGAGGCCGACGAGCACATTGGCGAAGAGGAAGTTCCAGAAGTCGATCCCCGACAGATTGATGATCGCACAGCCGACCTGTGTGATGGCGCCAATCGCGATGACGGGCAGCACACCGATGCGCTGGATCAAGTGGCCGGTGAAGAACGACGGCAGGAACATCGCGATGATGTGCCACTGGATCACCGTCGCGCTCTCCCGGAAGCCGTAGCCGCAGGCGACCATGGCGAGCGGCGTAGAAGTCATGACCAGCGTCATTACCGCATAGCCGAACATGGACGACATGACGGCCGTGATGAAGGCCGGCTGGCGCGCGATCTCGGCAAGAGGTCGGCCGCCCTTGCCTTTCTCGGTGGCGGTGAGGGGCGGGATCGCGAGCGCCTGCAACAGCAGGAGGCTTGCAGCAGCGACGAGTGACAGGGCAACGAAGATGCCCATGAACGTGACCGGTGCGAACCAGTCGACGGTGGCCTTGGCAAGTTCCGGCCCGATGAATCCGGCCGCGACACCACCCGCCATCACATAGCTGATCGCCCGCGGCTTCAGCAGCACAGGGGAAACGTCGGCAGCGGCGAAACGATAGTAGTGCGCGAAGGCCGCCGCCGAGCCCTTGAGAAAGGCCGCAAAGCAAAGAAGCTCGAAGCTGCGCCAGAGCACGGCGAGCGCCGCCAGCACGCCGAACGAAATCGAAAGGCAGGCGCCAACCGTGAACCCCGCGCGCCGGCCGACACGCGCCATGAACAGCGAAGCCGGGATCGTAAGCGCCATGATGCCGGCGTGATTGAGGAAAAGCGGCATCGTGGCCAGCCAGTGCCACTTGGGCTCCAGCATCGCGAGAGCAGCGAGCGGCAGCGTGACCGTCCCCATCGACTGGACGGTCATGAACAGTCCCTGGGCGAACGCCAGCACCGGCACATTGCGCCGGTAGCTCGATATGTCCTCGTGCGGTGCCGTGACCATGCGATCCGCTCCTATGATGTGCAGCGCCCCGAACCCGGTGCGTCAGCGCAACGCCCCCAGCCCATCGAGCGCTTTCCTGATGGCCACACGTTGCTGCTCGGTCGCAACAGGCATCGGCGCGCGCGGGAAGGTGCCCATTGGGAGGCCTTGCAGCTCCTGCGCATACCGGGTTGCGGCCGGGAGATTATCGGCGATCATCGCATTCCAGAGGACGAGCAGCTTCTTGTGGAGATCGAGCGCCGTTTTGTGATCGCCCTTCTGCACCGCGTCCCAGACCTTCACCGAGGCATGCGGGGCCGCAGCCGGCAGCGCCGCGATAGAACCGTAGGCACCGAGCGCATACGAAAGGTAGAGCAGCGCGTCGACGGCAGAATAGATGCATTTCTCCGGCGCCATCAGCATCAGATCGGCGAACAGCTTGAGATCGCCGGCCGACTGCTTGACGCCGACGACCAGCGGCACCTCCGTCATGATCCGCACGAGCAGCGCCGGCGGGAGGTAGCTCCACGGGATCACGTTGTAGATGATGATCGCCATGTTCGTTTCCGCCGCCATGGCACGAAAATGATCGACCATCGCATCGTCGGTTGGCCGGAACAGATAATGCACCGGCGTCACCTGAAGCGCGCACACGCCCTTCGTATCCTTGGCGATCTTGCCGCGCAAAATCGCATCGCGCGTCGAGTCGACGATGATGCCGGCGACCACCGGGATACGTCCCGCAGCGGCCTCCGTCGCGGCGGAGATCAGGTCACGATACTCCTCGCGGTCGAGGGTGTGGCCTTCGCCGGTCGAGCCGCCTGCGGCAACGCCTGTGCAGCCGGCTGCCACCAGCCAATCGACCTGTGCCTTCAGGTGCTGGAGGGCCAAGTCGCCGTTCTTCGCGAACGGGGTCGTCATCGGCGGCACGACGCCGCGCGGGGGCATAGGAAGGGACACGGGCGGGCTCCTGTGATCACGAGGGGCGTCGTCACGGAGCTGAGGATGCGATAGGAGAAGATCCGGGGCAAGCGAGGTCATCAGGTCACCAGCCATGGAGGTCACAGTCTATGTGGGCCTGTTCGCGGCGGCATTTCTCGCGGCCACGATCATTCCGGCGCAGTCAGAAAGTGTTCTCGTCGCTCTCTTGGCCCAGCGAAGCCATTCGGCGTGGGCGTTGGTCCTCGTCGCGAGCGTCGGCAACGTGCTCGGCTCTGTCGTCAACTGGTGGCTCGGGCGCGGCCTTGAACGGTTCAAGGGACGCAGATGGTTTCCGGTTTCGGAAGCGGCCCTGACCAAGGCGCAGGCCCGCTATGCACGCTACGGCCGGTGGTCGTTGCTGCTGAGCTGGGTTCCGATCATCGGCGACCCGATCACGGTCGCAGCCGGCGTCATGCGAGAGCGGTTCTTGATCTTCGTCACGCTCGTCGGCATCGCCAAGACGCTGCGCTATGTGGTGCTGGCCAAGGCCTACCTCTGGCTCGGCTGATGGGGGACGCTTCTACTCTGCCGCCTGCGCCCCCGCGCCCGGCGTCTCCCACTCTACGGTGGAACGCCGGGAGTAGTCCGTGAACCACTCTGGATCGGTGCGGAACTCGGCGCGGCCGTCTGCGAAAATGCGCGCCACAGCGCGACGCGATGACAGGCAGAACATGTGCACGCTCATCGGCATGCCGCCGGTGTGGCAATAGCCGACCTCGATATGGGCCGCGACGACCATGGACGAGCCCATGAAGCCCATGGCGCCCATGCCGATCGAGTTGCCGAGCTGCTTCAGCTCGTCCTCGAGGGCCGCGATCTTGGGGTCCGGGTTCTTCGAGCCGACGATGCGCAGGCACGCCGCCTGCTTGCCCAAGACCGAGCAGATGTCCTTCGAGCCACCGAGGCCAATACCGACGATCGCCGGCTGGCAGGCGAGGCCGCGCTTGCCGAAGGCAATGCAGGTGTCGAGGAAGAACCGCTTAATGCCCTCGATGCCGTCACCCGGAAAAAGCATCCGGTAGTCGGTGCCGAAGAGCCCACCCTTGTGCACGGTCACGAGGTCGATCCAGTCACCCTCGGGGTGAAAGGCGTATTCGATCTCGGGCGCGCCGATACCGCAGTTGTTGTTGTGATCGGTGCGCCAGAGGGGGTGCACGCGGTTCGGGCGCAGCGGCACGTCCTGAGTGGCGCGCGCGGTCGCTCGGCGCAATGCTGCCTCGAGTGCGACGGGGCCGCCCTCGACGCGGGCGTCGTTGCCGAATTTCACGTACCAGCGCGGGACGCCGGTATCGCCGCACATGGCGCGGCGATCCTCCTTGGCGGCCTCGTAGTTCTCAAGCATCGCCTGAATGACGAATGAGGAAAGATCGCCCTTCTCGGAATTGGCGCACGCCCGCAAGCCGCCGAGGTAGTCGTCCGGAATCTCGATGGCGGCCTTGGCCATCAATGCCTCGGCGGTCTTCTGAATGGCGAAAATGGGGATCATGGTGTTGTCGAGACCTCGGGGTTCGGCAATGGCAGCTTGCTCACAGTCGTGCTCGATGTGACGCCCAGCCATGAAGGCTTGCCAGCCGCCTTCGCCTTGATCGCAGCCAGGTGGTTCGCGAGCACATAGAATGTCGTAGTCATCGCCTCTGGCCCCTGCTCGTCAAGCAGAGTGTTGAAGCGCTCGATCACTCCTCGGAGCCCGGCGGACGTCGCGCTTATAGCCTTGATCACGAAGGGGCCTGCGTCCTCGGCGTGGAAGGGCTGGCGATCGCACAACTCACTCGTCTCCGCGTCCACGACCAGGCTCGCCAGAAGATGAACTTGAACGTCGTCCGGCGTTGCCGACGAGGATGTCGCGATGCTCGCTGCGAGAATTGTCCTTAGCGCGGGGTGCTGCTCGTTGCGGAAAGTGTCGAGCAACCAGCTCCGATGGGTTGGCAGGCGCGCAGCAAGCGGAACGGAAAGCTCGGCGAGCGCAGACCGAAGTCGCGGATCAGCGTTTGCGCGGGCCCAGCGCTTCTGGAAGGGCTGCGAATAGAACTCAGCGTTCTCGGGGAAGCGCGACAGGACATAGGCTGCTGCGGCGCTCGACATATGATCGGGATACTCGAGCATGGCCAGATAGAGGGCCTCGCCCTTCACGACTGCAGTGCGCGTCGCCTGGACCCAGCCGAGCTCCGTCGCGAGCCTTTGCTGGTCGATTGCACCCTCTTCACGGTACGCCTTATGTACGTCCAGATATGAGTTCCCGTCCGCGAGCGTTCCCAGACAGCTGACGACCTTCCAGCGATCGGGGGTCTCGCGAGATGCGGCCAGCTCGATCAGAAACGGAACGGCGTGCTGGGTTGCCTCATAGATCGTGCCCTGATGGCAGATGTTGCCGTAAAGCTCCTGCCATGCCTCACCACGGACCTCCTCTGAGGGTGACAGCAGTGCGCGCAGCAATTCCGGCACCTCACTTGCGACACCGTAGCCCTGCTCCAGCGTGTGCCATGGAACGTCATCGAGGCCGTCTAACATGCCTCACTCCGTTTGCGCCGGCTCCCGGATCAGCGTCATGGAACACGATGCCAACCGAGCCGTCGAGAACGACGGAACGAGCGCACGGCCAAGACCGTCATCCGGAATCTCGATGGCGGCCTTGGCCATCAATGCTTCGGCGGTCTTCTGAATGGCGGAAACGGGGATCATTCAGCCTCTCTTTCGCGTGGCGCACCCACTGCCGTTGCGCCACGCGTCACTCTGCCGGATCTACTTGTCGAGCCAGACGTCGGCGAGGTTCTGTCCAACAAAATGACTCGGGGTGATTTTCCAGCCCTTTACCTCTGAGGTATGGGCGACGATGCGGTTGTACCAGAGCACCGGCACGCTATAGGAGCCATTGATAATGGCCCTCTGTACGTCGAAGGCGATCGCCTTCTGCTCGTCGGCTGTCTTGGCAGCCTTGTACTTGTCGAACAGGGCGTCGACCTCAGGTGCCTCGTTACGGGTCATATTGCGCGGACTGCGGCTTTTCGAGAGATAGGCGAGGAGCACGGGACGCGGGTCCTCGTTGTCGCCACAGAAGCCGTCGAGTGCGACGTCGTAATCGCCGGCCGCGATGGACTTCTTCTGGGTGCTCACGTCCATCTGGACGTGCTCGGCCGTGATCCCGATGCGACGCATCTGGTCGACTACGTAGACGCCGGCCGGCGTGAACGGCTGCGTCACATTGCGGTTGGTCAGCTTGAATTTGAGATCCTTGACACCGGCTTCATCGAGCAGCTTGCGCGCGGCTGCCCGCTCCGCTTCGGCATCCCGGCGGAAGCCTGGCAGCTTGGCAAGCTCCTCTGGCGGCAGCGCATAAACGTTGCCGGGACGCAGCGGTCCACCCACTGCTTTCATGATCGAAATCTTCGACAGCGCATCCGAGCCGCTCCAGCGGTCGAGTGCCATACTGATCGCGTGGCGTACGCGAACGTCGTCGAATGGCTTCCTTTCCGTATTGAACATCATCTCGACCTTGCAGAGCCACGGGCTCTCCGAGGTCACCAGTTTGCTGCCCATAGCGGTCGACAGCCGCTCGCGCTCTGCTGGTGTGATCGAGCGGAACTCGGCCTGGATCTGGCCGCCCTGGAAACCGGGGCCGAGCGCTGCCGCCTTCATCATCAGCGCCTTGAAGCCGTCGAGGTAGGGCTTGCCCGTCTCGAAATACTTGTCGAAGCGCTTGCCTGTGAAATGTGAACCGGCCACATGCTCCGAGGCGACGAACGGTCCTGTGCCGAGAATGTTCTTCGCCGGAAACTGCGGATCGGCCGCGAGCTTTTCGGCGCTGTAGATGCAGTTGAAGGGCAACGCGATCAGATCAAGAATTTGCGGGTCTGGCGCTTTCAGCGTCATCACGACCGTATGCGGGTCCGGCGCAGTGATGTCGGCGATGTCCTCGAACGCCGCCTTGCGAACCGAGACCACTCCCTCCGGCGGCTTCCTGATGCGGTCCAGACTCGCTTTGACATCAGCAGACGTCAGCGGCGCGCCATCGTGGAATACGACGCCCTGGCGCAGTTTGAACGTATAGACGAGCCCGTCCGGCGAGACGGTCCAGCTCTCGGCGAGGTCCGGCTTGACCTTTGGGTAATCGTGCTGGTCGATCTTGACGAGCAACGAATAGTGCGGCGCCAGAATATGAATGGCCGCGTAGGTGGTCGTGGCGTGGCAGTCGAAGGTCGGCGCTTCGGCTGTCACGGCATAGGTCAGCGTACCACCCGACTTTGGCGTCTGTGCCGATGCCGGCGCAGCGATGCTCGCCGCCAGCGCCAGCGACAAACCGAGACGCAGCATAGGCGCGCTCATGTTTCTCTCCCTAGTTTATGTCGCGTGCTTATCGCATTTATCGCGATCAGACGCCATCCGATCGCGGCCCCGTCGTGAACGCCGATCCGGAGGTCAGCCACGGGCGCGCGCAGCCGTTCTGTAAGGTAACCGCTACGCCGCCGGCTTCGATGCTTCGATCAGACCGCCCATGCGGGCCAGCTCGCGCAAGTGATGATCGGTGCTGCCGAAACTGAGCTCGATGATGGTCAGCCGCTTGAAATAGTGGCCGGCCTTGTACTCGCTGGTCATGCCGATGCCGCCATGTAACTGAATGGCGTCCTGGCCGACGAGCCTTCCCGATCTGCCTATCTGCACCTTGACCGCGTGCATGGCTCGGCGGCGCTCGGTGGCATTGTCCTCGCCAGCCATCATGGACCCGTAGATCGCGATCGAGCGCGCCTGCTCGAGGGCCGTGAACATGTCGACGAGACGGTGCTGGATCACCTGGAACGAGCCGATCGCGACGCCGAACTGCTTGCGCGTCTTGGCATACTCCAGCGTCGCCTCGTGCAGCACCTCCATGGCGCCGACCGCCTCGGCAGCGAGGAAGGCGATGGCCTCATCGGCCGTGCGTTCGAGTGCGGCCAGGGCTTTGGCAGGGTCACCCAAAACGTCGTCCTTCGCGACCTTGACGCTCGACAGGGAAATATCGGCGGCGCGGCGTCCGTCCTGGGTTGCGTAGCCGCGAATAGAAACGCCCGTCGCTTTGGGATCGACGAGGAAAAGCCCGATGCCATCCTTCGCGCGCCGGTCCCCCGCCGTACGGGCCGAGACGATCAGCTTCGAGGCGCTGTCGCCGTTCAGCACGACCATCTTCTCGCCTTCGAGAACGTAGCCACCGCTGGCGTCCGGCTTGGCCGTCGTCGCGACGTCGAAAAGGTCGAAGCGCGACTGCTTCTCCTGATGGGCGAGCGCGAGGCTCAGATCGCCAGATACGATCCCGGGTACGAGGCGGGCTCGCTGATCGGCCGTTGCGGCATGGCGGATCGCACCACCACCCAGTACGACCGTCGCGAGGAACGGCTCCAGCGCCAGTGTCCGGCCAATCGCCTCGCCAACGAGTGCCATCTCGACGGGCCCCTGGCCGAGGCCGCCGTCGTCTTCGGCGAAGGGAATCGCAGTGAGTCCCTGCTCCGCCCATTCCTTCCAACCGGTGGCGTTATATCCGCCCGGCTCCTTCGCCATCTCGGCACGGGTCTTAACGACATCCGGATAGCGGCGCGCGAGAAGACCGTTGACGCTGTCTTTCAGGAGACGCTGGTCGTCTGAGAGCTCGAGATCCATGGGGACGTTCCTCGTCGATTTCCATTACTTGTCGCGGCGCATCAGGCTGAAACTCTGCGCAGTCGGGCCGATGGCGGGCTGGGTCGCCAAGAAGAGCGCCAGCGGCATCACGTCCTCCGGCCGCTTCAGCCATTCCGTTTGGCCCATGAAGGCCCGGCCCGCGGGGTCTGGCGGCAACAGGCTGGTGTCGACGGGTCCAGGGATCAGCTCGTTGACACTGATGTTGTCGCCGATCACTTCCTGGGCCAGGACACGCGTCAGCATCCAGAGCGCCGCCTTCGAACACGCATAAGCCGAATTGCCGGCTGTACCGCGATGGCCGATTCCGGAGCCGATGAGGATGATCTTTCCGCCGCCGCCGTGCCGGAGCGCGGGGACGGCTGCCCTGGCACAATAGTAGGCACCGATGAGATTGACGTCGATCGTGGCGCGCCAGCCGTCCGGGTCACTGTCGGCAACGGCTCCCCGGCCGGTACTGATGCCCGCGTTGATGACGACGATGTCGAGCCGGCCCAATTTCGAGACCGTCGCCCGGATGAGGGCCTCGACAGCGAGCCTGTCAGTCACGTCGGCGGCATGTGCCATCGCTGCGCCTGATTGCGCCCTGATCGTCGCGGCCGTTGCCTCGATCTCACTTGCCGTGCGAGCCGAGCAGCAAACCGCAGCGCCCGCCTCCGCAAAACCGATGGCGATGGCGCGGCCGATGCCGCGACCAGCACCGGTGACCAGGGCAACCTTGCCTGCGAGCGGCCTAGACATCGAGCGTTTCGGCTCCTTTCATCCCAAGCGCTGGCCTCATTGGCGAAGCGCCCCGATCGCGGCGCGAGCCCCGGTAGGGAGGTCACCGCCCAACTGATTGAATCCGCGGATCATGCTCTCGGTCGAGAACGCCGCCCGGGTCGGCGCTGGTCTAGTGGTGCTGAGAGCCATCGTAGCCTTCGACGATAACCACGCTTCCGGAGGCATATGGCGTGCGAAGCGATTTCGCGTGGGCATATTCCGGAGAGTTCCAGCAGGCGAGCGCCGTCTCGTAATCCTTGAACTCCAAGATGACGGTGCGGCCGGGGACACTGCCCTCGACCACGGCACTACGCCCTCCACGCACGATGAAATGCCCGCCGTACTTGGCAACGAGAGGCCCTGCCGCCTCCTGGTAGGCCTTGTAGCCTTCAGGGTCCGAGACGTTCATCTGGAATATCCAGTATGCCTTGTTCGCCATTGCTGTCGTCTCCCGACTTCTTTTCAATGCGGTTTCGGCGTCGACGGGTACACCTCACTCAAAACCCCAACACGGCCTTGGCGATGATGTTGTGCTGGATCTCGTTGGTGCCGCCGTAGATCGAGACCTTGCGGTTGTTGAAATACGCGGGCGCCGTCGGCAGTGCCCAATCTACGCCGACCGGGCCCTCGTTATGGCCGATGTCGTCGGGATCCTGGTTGACGTAGGGCAGCGCCAGCGGGCCGGCGATTTCCATCAGGAGTTCGGTCGTCGCCTGCTGCAATTCGGAGCCCTTGATCTTGAGGATCGACGAGGCGGGATTCGGCTTGCCGCCGCGACCCGACTTCCGGTCCTCGGAGATGATGCGAAGTTGCGTCATCTCGAGCGCCTTCAGCTCAACCTCGACCATGGCGACTTTCTCGGCGAACTGCGGGTCGTCCATCAGCGAGCCATTACCGGAAGGAACGATGCGGGCCAGCTCCTTGATGCGGGCGACGCGCATTTTCGATGTGCCGACGCGGGCGATGCCGGTGCGCTCGTTGCCGAGCAGGTACTTGGCGCAATCCCAGCCGCGGCCCTCTTCGCCGACGAGGTTCTCGACAGGGACCTTGACGTTGTCGAAGAACACCTCATTCACCTCACGCCCACCGTCCATCGTGATGATCGGGCGCGTGGTGATGCCCGGCGTCTTCATGTCGATCATCAGGTATGAGATGCCGAGCTGCTTCTTGGCCGCGCCCGGGTCGGTGCGCACCAGGCAGAAAATCCAATCGGCGTATTGCGCCAGAGTCGTCCAGATCTTCTGGCCGTTGACGATGTAGTGGTCGCCTTGCTTCACCGCGGTCGTCTTCAGCGAGGCGAGATCCGAACCCGCGCCCGGCTCGGAGAAGCCCTGGCACCAGAAGTCATCGCAGGCGGCGATGCGCGGCAGGTGGTGCTTCTTCTGCTTTTCGGTGCCGAACTGGATCAGCACGGGGCCGTGCATGGTGACATTGAAGCCGACGGGTGACGGCACGCCGTTCATCTGCATCTCCTCGCCGAAGATGTAGAACTCGATCGGCGACCATCCTGTGCCACCCCACTCCTTCGCCCAGCCCGGCGTTGCCCAGCCGCGCTTGTGCAGCGTCTTGTGCGACGTGACGATGTCGTCCTTGGTCAGCTCGCGACCCTCGATAACCTTTCGGCGGATCGAGAGCGGCACTTGCGTCTGGAAGAAGGTCCTGACCTCTTCTCGAAAGGCCACTTCCTCGGGGCTGAAGCGCAGGTCCATGGGGATCTCCTGGTCGAACCTTCGGATCTTGTCGCGTCCTGGGTCCATTCAACGGCAGGTGCGCCCACGGTGCAATGGCCGGGCGCACAAACCATCAACGGGGCGCCGGATCAGTCCTTATCCAGCGCAATTGCTTCGCGCTTTCTTGCGAGCGACGGCAGCAGCGGTATGAGCAGCATCAGCACCGCGAGCGCAAGGCAGGTACCCGAGATGGGCCGCTCGACGAACGTCCAGAAATCGCCGCGCGACAAGATCAGCGCTTTTCGGAGGTTGTTCTCGAGGAGCGGTCCAAGGACGAAGGCCAGGACCAACGGGGCCGGCTCATAGCCGAATTTCCGCATCAGGTAGCCGATAGCCCCGAACAGCACCATCACGAAGACATCGAAGACAGCGGCGTTCGAAGAGAACACGCCGACGACGCAGAACATCAGGATGAGCGGGAAGAGGAGCGGATACGGCACCTTCAGCACCTGCACCCACATGCCGATCAGCGGCATGTTCAGCACGAGCAGCATGACGTTGCCGATGTACATCGATGCGACGATGCCCCAGAACACGTCGGGCTTCTGTACCATCAGCAGCGGGCCGGGCTGCAGACCGTGAATGATGAAGGCACCGAGCAGCAACGCCAGGATGACGTTCGGGGGAATACCGAGCGTGAGCAGAGGAATGAAGGCGCCGCCGGCGGCCGCGTTATTGGCTGCCTCAGGACCCGCGACGCCCTCGATGGCGCCCTTGCCGAAACGCTCCGGAGTTTTGGAGATCCGCTTCTCGAGAGCGTATGATGCGAACGAGGAGATCACCGCGCCGCCACCCGGCAATGTGCCGACGAAGAAGCCGAGCAAGGTGCCTCGCGTCATCGGGCCAACGCTGCGCTGCCAATCCTCACGCGTTGGCCAGAGACTACCAATCCGGGCCTTGATAATCTCTCGGGAGATCTTGCGCTCCAGGTTCGAGAGAATCTCGGCAACACCAAAAAGGCCCATTACCACCGGCACGATCCCGACACCGTCGAGCAGTTCGAGCCGGCCGAATGTGAGGCGCTCCTCGGCCGTGATCGCATCCGTGCCGATCAGCCCGAGCACGATGCCGACGGCCGCCATCAGCAACGCCTTGGCCATCGACCCTTGGGTCAGGAAGCTCAGCAAGGTGAGCCCCAGCACCATCAGGCTAAAATACTCCGCAGGCCCGAATTTCAAGGCCCAGCGCGCCAAAGTCGGAGCGACCAGCATCAGCGCGACGATCGCCACGGTGCCCGCGAAGAAGGAGCCCAGCGCCGCAATGCCGAGAGCCGGGCCAGCACGTCCCTGCTTGGCCATCTCGTGGCCGTCGAGACAGGTAACGACGGAGGCCGCTTCGCCAGGGATGTTGACCAGGATCGAGGTGGTGGACCCCCCATACATCGAGCCGTAGTAGATGCCGGCCATCATGATGATGCCAGCCTCAGGCGGGGCCGACAGCGTGACGGGCAAGAGCAACGCCATCGCTGTGACAGGACCGATGCCCGGTAGCACACCAATCAGGGTGCCGACGAAGACGCCGGCGAAACAAGCGAGCAGGTTGTAAGGTTGAAGGGCGACGGAAAAGCCGTGGGCGAGGCTGGCAACAACGTCCATTTGGCTTACCTCACCCGAGCAACGGCGCGAGAACGCCGGCGGGAAGCTGGATCTTCAAGAATTTCGCAAGCAGGAACCAGACGCCGAGCACGGCGCCGAACGAGACGGTGATTGCCTGCCACCACGGCACGGGGTCGATGAACCGCATCAGTACGAGCAATAGTACGAGCGAACTCGGGATAAAGCCGATCTGCTCGAAGAAGAAGCCGAACAGCAACAGCAGACCCATCACCAGCAGGACCTTCTGCCATCGCGTCTCGGACCATAGAGATTTCAGTGGCGGTCCACCCTGTCTAATCGCCGTGGCGACGATGGTGGCGGACAGGCCGGACATGATGACGCCGCACCAGAAAACGGCGAAGCCGGAGCCGGGCTCGGAAAGCACGCCCAATCCCTGCGTCCATCCCTGCCAAGTGACGAACAGCCCGAGTGCCAACCATGCGATACCGCCCCACAGCTCCGCGTTGGCGAGCCCTTTTGTCTGGTTCTGCATCGCGCTGCTCCCCTCAACTCCAGTTTCTAATTTTTACACGCGAGGCCGAGCTTCGACCTGCGCCTTCTGCTCGGCGACTTGCTCGGCAGCTGCATTTGACACGAGCACTGGCACCGCGAGCGTCGCCGCCACGCCTTTGATGATTTTTCTGCGTCGCATGTGGTTCTCCCGTGCGACTAGGCGGGGCTGCTTGTTGCCGCAGCCTCCACCGACATTATCTTTCAGTTCGTACGCATCGCTCATCAGTCCTTCCGCGCGAGCCCGATCGACTCGAGATAAGATTTCTCCTTCTCGAACAACTCCGCATTGAACCGCGCATATGTCGCCGTATCCATGTACCGATCCTGCATGTTGAACCGGTTGCGCACCTCGATGGTCTTCGGGTCCTCCATGGCTTGCTTGATGGCATCGTGAAGGATCTTCACGATGGCAGGGTCCATGCCCTTGGGGCCAGCCATTCCGTAGGGACTGTCGAAGACGAACGGCAAGCCGACTTCTTGCAACGTCGGAGTGTCCGGCAGGCTCGGGAGCCGTTTGTCCGTCCAGGCGGCCAGCGCTCGGATATTGCCGGCCGCGACCATCGGGTATGCTTCCGAGCCGCCCGCCATGGCCATGACGTGACCGCCCTCGAGCGCCGCAACCGACTCGATGCTGCCCTTGAACGGCACATGCGTGAACTGCACGCCGGCATGCTTGGCGATGAGTTCCATGCCGATATGGAGCGACGTCCCAGAGCCCGGCGAGGCATAGGTGAGCTTACCCGGGTTGTCCTTGGCGAAGGCGATCATCTCCTGCTTGGTCTTGATCGGGCTGTCGGCCCTGACGGCAGTGATGAACTGGAAGCCCGACATGTGCACGATCCAGCTGAAATCCTTCAGCGGGTCCCACGACACCTTCCGCATTACGGGAAAGCGCAGCACGGTGATCGGAATATGAGCGATCGTGTAGCCGTCGGGCTTGGCGTTGGCGGCCATGTGCGCCGGCCCGATCGTTCCGCCGCCGCCTGCCTTGTTCTCAACGACGACCGGTTGCCCAAGGATGCGCGTCATCGCATCTGCGAGCGAACGATGCCATACGTCCGGACCGGAGCCGGGCGGCCATCCCATGATGATCGTGATCGGCTTCGAAGGAAAACCGGCTGCGCCTTGCGCTGCGGCTTTCGAGATGAGCGCAGGCGCCGCAAGCGCGGCCCCCAGCCCTTTGACGACGTCTCTGCGCTTCACGGCATTGCTCCCGGGGTTTCCTCGCGGGGTCGCTTGTTCCGCGACCTCCGCATTCTGTCGACGCATGGATTGGATTGGCGGTGTCAGTCCTTCTTGACGAGGCCGAGACGCTCGACGGCCTCTTTCTCGCTTGCGACGATTTCGGCCACGTACTTCGTGTAGTCCGCCGGGTTCATGTAGCGCTCGGTGAAGTCGTACTTGTCCATGATCTCCTGCACCTTGGGATCGGCCAGCGCCTTCTTGAAGGCTTGGTGCAGCTTCTCCACCACATCGGCCGGGATGCCTTTCGGACCGGCGATACCGAAGGGACTGTCGAAGACGAACGGATAGCCGAGTTCCTTCAGCGTCGGAACGTCCGGCCAGCGCTTGTTACGTTTCTCGGTCCATACGTTGAGGAGGCGCAATTCGCCGGCATCGACGAGCGGGCCCCATACCGTGGAATCGGCCTGCAGATCGACGTGGCCGCCGAGCACCGCGGCGTTGGTCTCGGCACCGCCCTTGAACGGCACCATGGTCATCTTGATCCCGTCCTTGGCGGCCATCTGCTCCATGCCAATGTGCAGCGAGCCGCCAGGACCTGTCGTCGCGTACGTGATCTTGCCTGGGTTAGCCTTGGCGTAATCGACAACGTCCTTCCAGGTCTTGAATTTGCTGTCGGACTTGGTGGTGACGCCAAAGGTGTAGCCGGTGAGGTGAATGACGTAGGTGAAGTCCGTCAGCGAATCCCAGTTGCGCTTCGACATGAGCGGCAGCCGCATCACCGTCACCGGGATCTGCGACAGCGTGTAGCCGTCAGGCTTGGCCGACCGCGCCATGTTGACGGGACCGAGCGTCCCGGTGCCGCCGGTCTTGTTGTCGATCACGATCGGCTGGCCGAGTTCCTTGCTGGCGACCTCGCCCAGCGCACGGAAGTAGAGGTCGGTCGAGCCCCCGGCGTTCCAGGGCACGATGAGCGTGATCGGCTTCGACGGGAACGTGTCCGCCTGCGCCACGGAGAGCGCAAGCGGAAGGCTCGTAAACGCCGCGATCGCGGCTGCTGCGAAAAGCTTCGTCATAGTTCGACGCAAGGGCATGTTTTCCTCCGCTTAAGCCGCGATCGCTCGTCTTCAGGTCACTTTGCCAAACCGATCTTCTCCAGGCCTTCCTTCTCGGTCTTCTGGACTTCTTCGATGATCTTCAAATAGCCCGCTTGATCGGCGTAGCGGACCGGGAAGACGAAGCTGTCGAGCATCTCGACGACCTTCTTGTCCTCGAGGGCCTTCTTGAACGCCTGATCCAGACGCTTGACGATGGCCGGGTCCATCCCCTTCGGGCCGGCAATGCCCCAAGGGCTGTCGAAGACGAGATCGATACCGACCTCTTTCAGAGTTGGCACGTCAGGCCAGAACTTGGAGCGCTGCTCGGTCCAAAGCACGAGAAGGCGGAGCTCGCCGGAGTCGACGAGAGAACGCCAGCCGGTCGAATCCGCCTGCAGCATGGTGTGGCCGCCCAGGACAGCGGCGTTCGTTTCCGCGCCGCCCTTGAAGGGCACATGCGTGAGCTGGATGCCAGCCTTGGCCGCGATCTGCTCCATGCCGAGATGCAGCGAGCTACCGGCACCGGGGGTCGCGTAAGTCACTTTGCCGGGGTTCGCTTTGGCATAGCTGATGAGATCGGCCCAGCTTTTGATGGGTCCGTCAGCCTTGGCCGTCACGCCAAACGTGTAACCGGACAGGTGAGCGATGTAAGTGAAGTCGTTGATCGGATCCCAAGTGACCTTCTTGTCCTTCATCAGCGGCAAGCGGAACATCGTGATCGGGATCTGGGAGATGGTGTAGCCATCAGGCTTAGCCGCGCGCAGTGTCGCAGGGCCGAGCGTGCCGGAGGCACCCGCCTTGTTTTCGACCACGACGGGCTGACCGAGATCCTTACTCGCAGCATCCGCCATGGCGCGCATGGTGATGTCGGTCGACCCGCCGGCCGGCCACGGCACGATCAGGGTAATGGGCTTCGAAGGATAAGTATCGGCAACGACGCCGAAGGCCGACCAGCATGCGAACGCGAGCATCGAAGTTGCCGCGACGACGGCCTTCCATTGTCTTCTCACTCTGCAATCTCCAAGTAAGGGCTTCTTCGGGTAACGACGGGCACGCCATCACAGGAATGGTGTGTCTGTGTTACGGGGGCGGCAAAGTGCAGGCTGCTGTCTGCATTGTCCACCGGGTCACCGACCGAAACCAATTCGCTTCACAACCGCGAGGCGGCGTCTGTTGCACCGCCGCTCAGATGTGAGCGCCATGGGTTCCGACGGGACGTATCGGCTGCGACGGGGCCGGCGGAAACGAGGCTTGCCATCGCTAGCAGAGCTGCCGACGCAGCTCGGGCGTTCGTGGACTTCACGCCTATTCCTCCCTGTTGACCGTCCTGCCGCCTCTGACGAGCGATCTCGGACAGTCAACACTTTGGAGCCAGCGGCGCGTCCTGTCCAGCCGCCAGAGATACTCGATCGCTCGATTAAGCGATCGTCACACCGCCATCTGCGACGATGACCTGGCCGGTAATGAAGGACGCGGCTTTCGAGGCCAGGAAGGCTGCGACACCACCGATGTCGTCGGGATCGCCGATGCGCTTCAACGGCGAGTTTTCGAGCCGCTTGTCGAGGTTGGCCTTGTCCTCCCAGAGCGCACGGGCGAAGTCCGTCTTGACGAGGCCTGGGGCGATGGCGTTGACGCGGATGTTCTTTGGGCCCAGCTCGACGGCGAGCGAGCGTGCAAGGCCGAAGTCGGCCGCTTTCGAGACGGCATAGGCGCCGAGCTTGGCCGAACCCTTCAAGCCACCAATCGAGGAGACGATGGTGATGGTGCCGCCGCCGCGTTCGGCCATGCCGGGCGCCGTCAGGTTGGCGAGCCAGAGATTCGAGCGGATGTTACTCTCCATGATCTTATCCCACTGCTCGTCGGAGATGCCCGAGAGCGGCCCGAAGTAGGGATTGACCGCAGCATTGCAGACCATGGCGTCGATGCGCCCATACTTGGCGACCGCACCTTTCACCAGTGCCTCGCAGTCTTCCTTGCGGCCGATGTGACAGGGGATCACGGTGGCGTCTCCACCGGCCTTTCGGATGCCGTCGGCGACGGCCTCGCAGGCATCCGCCTTGCGGCTCGACACCACGACCTTGGCGCCCATGGCGGCCATGATCTCGGCGATGGAGCGCCCGATGCCTTTGCTCGAGCCGGTCACGACGGCGACTTGGCCAGTGAGATCGAAAGGATTCTTCATAGAGGCTGTCCTCAGGTGATGCAGGTTGAATGAACTCAAGGTCGCGCGACGGCTGACATTTGCCAAGCGCCTCTGCGGGTGGCCCGCTCAATGCGGGCTCAGTGCTGGCCCTCGAAATGAGCGAACTCGCTCATGAACGGCGCCGCCACATCAGCGTTGAGCTTGCAGTCGAGGAAGATCGGCCCCTCGGGATTTCGTAGCTTCGGCGCGATGCGATGCAGATCCTCGACCGTGCGAATGGTCTCGGCATCAAAGCCGAAGCCTGCCGCGATCGGCGCGAAGTCGACGTCCGGGAACACCGACTTGCCGACCGGCTGCTGGCGGAGCTTGAGGAAGTGCAGCTCGGCTCCGTAGGCGCAGTCGTTCATGACGATGATCACCATCGGCAGGTCCTCGCGTACGACCGTCTCGAGGTCGCCCATCGTCATAAGGAAACCGCCGTCGCCGATCACCATCACAGTGGTCCGATCCGGGCGGGCCTTGGCCATGCCGAGGGCGGCGCCGAAAGCGAGTCCGATCGAGGCGAAGTCGCCAATCATCTTGAAAGCGCCCGGATCGGGCACGGAGAGGTACGGCACGATGCCGAGGAAGTTGCCGCCGTCGACGACGAGGTTGCGATCCTGGGGCAGGATCGCCTCGAGCTCGAGCCCGAGAGTGCGCATATCGATGGTGCGCGGCGTATTCTGCGGTTGGAAATCCTGCTGGGGATGGAACTCGGCGATCAGCTTCGAGGTCGCAGCGTCGTAGAAGGGCTTATCGGCTACCGGGCGCTCCGGCACGGCCGCGAGGAGTTGCTCGGCAACGAGACGAGCGTCACCCACCACGCCAACATCGGCGTTAAGCCAGCGCCCGATATTGGCGCGCACCGCATCGACCTGAATCAGTGGCACCTGCGGCACGGCTGCTCCGAAGCTGGTCGTGAGGAAGTTCAACCCGGCGCCAAAGACGAGAATGCAATCGGCCTGGTCGGCCATCCGCCGCGCGATCGAGTGCGAGAACGAGCCGATGATGCCGAGGCTTCTCGGGTTGCCGCGGAAGAGATCCTTGCCGCGCGCGGTCGTCACCATGAGTGCACCGATGCGGTCCGCCAGTTGTTCGATGGCCGCGCGCGCCCCGGCCCTGAAGGCTCCGAGGCCCGCGACGATGAGGGGCCGCTTCGCTTTCGCCAAAACGGCGACGGCAGCCTCGATGGACGGCGGCTTGGCGGGCAGCGGTTGATGCGGACGCGTGCGCACCACGAGTTGGCCCGAAGGTGTGTCGATTTCAGCGAGTTGGACGTTCGTCGGCAGATGCAAGCTGACGGCCTGACCGGCCGAGGCCGCCGCAACCGCATCGGCGAGCGTGGTGCGTGCGCCTTCGGGGCTCGTTGCAGTGAACGTGCGCAATCCGGCTGCCCGGAGGACACCCACGCCATCGAGGGCTTTGTAGTCCGGGCCGAGGCCATTCGGTGCGCCGACGGTGGCGGCCTCGCCGTAGATGATGACCAGCTTCGAGCTGGTGCGGCTGGCGTAAACAGCCGCGTGCAATCCGTTGGCGAGCGCCGGGCCGCGCCCAACCACGGCGATGGTGAGCTTGCCCGTCGCGTAGGCATAGCCGTCGGCCATGGCAATTGCCGCATTCTCGTGACGGGTGCCATAGAAGCGGACGCCGGCCGTATCGAGCGCGGTGGCGAAAAGCGCCGTGTCGTCGCTCATGAGACCGAAGACACACTCGACGCCCATCGCCTTGATGTCGTCGGCGAGAATTTGGAAGACAGGCGTTTTGCCGCCGGACTTGTGCTCTGTGTCTGACATGATGTCCACCTCGCGCTCGGGCCAACCCCAAGCGAAGGGTTCGGGCTCGCGCGGCGGACGTCAAGGGCGAAGACGCGACACCGCCGAATGATCAGCGGTCGATAATGGTTGCCGATTGCTCGTTCACACCGCTCGTGCCCGCTGGACAGCGAAAAGGTGCCAGATCGCAATGGCCAGCACTGCGAGCGCACCGGCCTGGTGGGCGACCCCGAGTGAAACCGGCACCCAGGCGAGCAACGTCCAGATGCCCAGAGCCATCTGCGCGACGAGGGCGATGGCGAGCCAAAGGCCAGATGTGCGCACGCGCTCATCGTCGGCCGTGCGCCAAACGAGGGCGGCCTGCCAGAGCCCGAGTGCGACGACCAGATAGGCCAGCATGCGATGGTTGAACTGAACCGCCGTGATGTTGTCGATGATGTTCAGCCACCATGGCGAGAGCGTCGTTAAACCGTTGGGGATGAGGCGGCCGTCCATCAGCGGCCACGTGTTGTAGGTGAGGCCCGCCTTGTGTCCGGCAACGAGAGCGCCTGAAAGGACCTGCAAATAGACGAGCGCGACTACGGCCAAAGCCCCGATCGCTTGGCCCCGCGTCACGGTCGGCAAATGCACAGAGCGCTCTCGGCGGCCTGCGACCTCGAACGCGGTCCAAACGAGCAGCGCGAAGATCAGAACCGCACAGCCGAGATGGAGGAGCAGCTTCACCGGGTGAACTGAAACCCGGTCGACGAGACCGGACTGGACCATGATCCAGCCAATGGCGCCCTGCAGGCCGCCGAGAAGAAACAACACGACGAGACGAGGAGTCAGTCGCCGCGGAATCCGGCCGGCGGCCAGGAAGAACAGAAACGGCACCAGGAACGCCACGCCGATCGAGCGCGCGATCAGCCGGTGGCCCCACTCCCACCAGAAGATCGTTTTGAAGGCGGCGAGACTCATGCCTCGATTGATCTCGGTGTATTGAGGGATAGCCTTGTACTTGGCGAAGGCCGTCTGCCAGTCGGCATCGCTCAGCGGTGGAACGATGCCCATGATCGGCTGCCATTCGGTGATGGAGAGCCCAGACCCGGTCAGGCGAGTCGCAGCCCCGACGACGGCGGTCAGGGCGACCATGGCCGCGATAATGGCCAACCATAGCCCGACGGCATTGTCCCCCTCGTCCTTGACCACGCTCGCGTTTGACCGCCCGCTCGCCACCGTTGCCACGCCGCAGGTCCTTTCCCGTTGCCTGCACGAGACCTAGTGAGTGGCCACCGGCGGCGCAATGCGCTCAGCTGGCGCGGGAGGGCGCTCGGAAAACCTTGCTGACATCATTCGGACGTATTAAGTGAGTACCGTTCAACAACGAATGGGGCGACGATGGCCCTTGGTTTTTCGGGAGATGGCTCGATGACATACTGTCTCGCCGCCCTTTGTGGGCAACAGCCCGCGTGAGCCTGCGCTAGCGGCTCCACTGGGCTTTCGCACGTGCCAGAGCTGGGGGTCGTCCCTCGGCCAGCGCGTGACGTGACGGCTCATGGAAAGTATTCAAATGGGCAATCCTGCTGACGTGGCCGGCCGGGCGCCGATCCACGTTTTCGCCTCGGCCAGATCCTGGCTCGAGGATACCGCGACGCGCCAACTCGAGCACGTCGCTGGCCTACCCGGCATCACGGCGGTAGCCGGCATGCCGGACCTTCACCCGGGCAAATATGGTCCGGTCGGCTGCGCGATCCTCAGCGATGCCATCTACCCGCAGTTCGTCGGCTCTGACATCGGCTGCGGCATGGGGCTATTCGGGCTCGACGTCGCCGCGCGCAAGCTCCGGATCGACAAGCTCGCCGACCGTCTCGGCGAACTCGATCAACCATGGGACGGGGATGCAGCGGCAGCGCGGGCCTTAGCCGGCGTCGCGGCTAGCGATTTCGACCGCGCGCTCGGCAGCATCGGCGGCGGCAATCACTTCTGCGAGGTGCAGGCGATCGAGGAGATCGTCGATGCGGAAGCGGCGGCGGCGGCCGGACTCGACGGTGACCAGGCGTTCGTGCTGGTCCATTCGGGTTCGCGGGGGCTGGGCCGTGCGATCCTCGAGGGCTATCTCGGGGGCGGCATGGCGACGCTCGATCCCGTTGGCGACCATGGCAAGACCTATCTCGGCCGGCATGACGAGGCCGTCGCGTGGGCCAGGCTCAACCGGCGGATCATCGCCGAGCGGGCGGCTGTCGCGGCCGGTGCGGATGCGAGGCTCATCTGCGATCTTGCCCACAATATGGTCGAGATCACAGACCATGGGGCTTTGCATCGCAAGGGGGCGGCCCCGTCCGACAGGGGACTGGTACCGGTCCCCGGATCGCGCGGCACGCTGTCCTACCTGGTCGCGCCCCTCCACCCCGCGCGCCGCGAGGCACTCGCCTCGCTCGCGCACGGGGCGGGCCGCAAATACGATCGTGCCTCGATGCATGGCCGGGTTCCGACGAAGCGCTCGGACCTCGCCCGCCTCGAGCGCAATCCGTGGGGTGGCCGTGTCGTCTGCGGCGACCGCGATCTCCTCGTCGAGGAGGCACCGGACGCCTACAAGGCGATCGAGCGCGTGATCGGCGATCTCGTCGACCTTGGTCTCGCGCGCGTGGTGGCGACGTTCCGACCGCTCGTCACATTCAAGAAGGCGGCGGCGCTTGTGCCGCGCGGTGCGACGCGGCGAGAGCGCGATGGATGGCGTGAGCGCAGGGAGAAGCGGCGATGATCCGGTTGCTTCTCACCAGCGGGCGAGGTCCGGCGGAATGCCGGATCGCGCTCGGCCACGTTCGCCGGTCCATCACTCAAGAGGCCGTAAGGCTCGGCATCGACATCGACTGCGTCGATGCGGCGGCTCCGGACGTGCACGGTCCGGGATCGGCGGTGCTCGTGCTCCACGGCGACGGGTCGGAGCTTCTGGCTCGGACCTGGGCCGGAACCATCCAGTGGGTGTCACCCAGTCCGGTGAGACCGCACCACAAGCGGAAAAACTGGTTCGTGGGTGTCGTGCAACTCGGGCCACCACCCGAGGCGCCGCGGCCTGTTGCACCGGGCGAGGTCAGGTTCGAGACGTTGAGGGCAGGCGGTCCGGGCGGGCAGCACCAGAACAAGACGGAGAGCGCGGTCAGGGCGGTGCACCTGCCGACCGGTTTGGTCGTCGTCGCCCGTGAGGAACGCTCGCAAGGCCGCAACAAGGCGCTGGCCTTGGAACGGCTCGCTGCGCTTGTTCGTCTCGCGGCGGAGATCGAGGCGCTAGGCGATCGCGAACGGTCCCAGGCCGCACACGACAACCTGGAACGCGGCCGTCCCGTGCGCCGGTATCACGGTCCCGGCTTCGATCCTGCTTAGCGGGAGTTACCAGCGCGGGGCCGCGACACGTGGCCCCGCGTGAATCCGTTTGGATTGGCTCTGCGCCCACATTAGGAGTGGGCCTGATCCGGTGCGGCCGAAGCGGCCGAGGGTCGTCGTCCGGGACGCTCGTCCACTCCCATGCCGAAAGGTCCAGCCATGCCGCAGACGACGCCACAACGCCCGACGACCCGGGCGCTTCTGGGTACGATGGCTCTGGTCGTCTTCGTGACGATCTATGTTTTTGCCGCGTCATCGCTCGCGCTTATGGTCCTGCCGACGGCAGGTCACGTCGCCGAGTTCATCTTTTACGCGATTGCCGGCCTCGCGTGGGTGCCGGTCGCGGGCCTCATCATCAAGTGGATGTACGCGCGTTGAGCGACGAGGGGCTGCGAACGCTCGCGCGCGCCGCCATGGGCGAAGGACGCCACCGACGGGCCATGTTCCAGAGCGCGAACGGGGCACCTGAGAGCATCACCTTGACGTATCGCGTGTTCTGGTAGTCTCCGTTCAGCGAGAGACGCGGCAACGCTGTCGTCGCGTGAGCGTGACGCTCATGAATGAGCCCCTTGCGTGTCGTCACGGCCGTATCGAGGCCGAGCTCGCGAGCCAACTCGAACTCGCGATCGCCCGCGCTCGTTTCGTCGCCATAAGGGAAGCTGAAGTGGCGTATGGGCCGGCTCAGCTCGCGCTCGAGACGGCGCACGCTCTCCTCCATCTCGAGCCGCGCCTCGCTGAGCGTCAGCTTCGCCAGCGCCAGATGGCGGCGTGTATGCGCCCCGATCGTCACGAGAGGATCGCGCGCCAGGTCGCGCAGCTCGTCCCAGTCCATCACCAGATCGCGACAGAGATTGGTTGTATCCACTCCATGCGCGTCGCACAGCTCGGTCACGAAACGTCGCGCCTCGCCTTCGGGAATTGACCTCAACCACCAGTAGATGCGCGCGAAGGCCTCGTCCTTCTGATCGGGCGTACGCGTTTCGAAGTGCTCGGCGACCCCATCGATGCGCGCGCTCAACGTCTCTGTCGCCGCAATCGCCAGCTCGAGCTTGATCCACCACAGATCGCCCTTGCCGTCGGGAAAATCGCTCGGGACGTAGATGGCGAACGGCAGGCCGTGCTTGCGGAAGATCGGATAGGCGTACGTTCGGTTGTCGCGATAGCCGTCGTCGAACGTGAAGCAGGCGAAGGGGCGGTCGAAATCGCCCTCCCGGAGGCGGGCATGCACGTCGTCGAGGGAGAGCACGTCAAATCCGCGCGACTTGACCAGCGAGATGGTCTCGTCAAGGAACTCAGGGGTTATCTCGAGGATGCGGTTCGGTCCGAAACCGTCGGCGCGGTTTGGACGAACGCTGTGCAGCATGAATATCACACCGATGCCACCCGTCAGAGGCGCCAAAAGGCGGTCCGCCCCGGTGACATGGAGCGCGGTCAGCGCCCCCTTCAGCAAGCCAGTCGTTTTTCGGCTCATCGAAACTCCGAGCAGTCCTGTCTCATGCTCTGCCAATTGCGCAGATCATGCAAAGCACATGCGACTCACGGCCTCCCGCCGCTCTGGCCACTCCAGACGGTTAACATGCAGCTACTCAAGGGGCCAGACGGTGCGGTACGCGGGTAGGACTGAAGCGCCCGTTACCTCATCAATTCGCACCTGGCCATGGCTTGCAGCCGTCGGAGGTTCGTTGCTTTAATGTTCACGAGCGACAGGGGACAAGCATGGGCGCTTCCGCGACCGGGGCCACTTGGTATCGAATGCGTTCACCGCGGCGAGCTTGGGCTTCGCCGGGACGGCGTGAATGGGTGCTGCTGGTCCTTGCAAGCGGCATTCTCTATGGGGCGGCGGCTTGGGCGACACTTGCCTTGTTGAGCAGCAGTGCGCGGATCTCGTTTTTTTGTCCGGCAGCAGGGATCTCTGCCGGCCTCGTCATCGCCTTCGGACGGCGTAGCTATAGCGCCATCGCAACCGGGACGCTCATCGCGACGGTACTGCTCAACCTCGGATTCGGGCACGGTCCGACCCTGGCGGTCGGGATGGGTGCGCTCAATGCGGCCGAAGGGGTCACCGTGGGTTGGCTCGTCGGCCTCGTTCTGAAGCGCCGCGAAGACCTTCACGAGGTGATACGGGTGCTGGCTCTCTATGCGGCGGCCGCCGTTGCGACGGGGGCAGGCGCTGTTGGCAAGGTGGTACTCATCAAGACCGTTGGCGAGGCGGCGGCTCCTTGGTGGGAGTTCTGGCTAAGCTGGTTCACGGCCGACTTCGTCGGAATTGCCGTGGTGGCGCCCCTGATCGTTTCCGCCATCGATCTGGCTCGGACGCCGGTCAAAGGCCACGATTGGACGCTCGACATCACACTTCTGCTCGTCTTTGCCGTGATGGCCTATCATGTGCTGTCCCTACGACTCGACGAAGGCACTTGGGCGACGCTAGCGCCTGGGGCGACTCTGCTGCCTATCCTGATCTGGCTTTCGGCGAGGTCACAGCCGATCGTGACCGGACTCGCCATCATCATCCTCGCCTGTCTGATGACGCTTTTTGCCGCGTCCGGCATCGGCCGCTACGGTGATCTTCGCGTGCCGATCGAAACGCGGGTCATGGCTGCGCAAGTGGCGCTTTCGGCGGTCTCAATCGCGGCGCTCACGATCTCGGCCCTCTATGCCGGCCGGCGCCGGGCGGAAGCTCGCTTGAAAGCCAGCGAGATGCGCCTTGCCGCCATCGCGGATACGGCGCCCGGCGTGCTGTTCTCGCTCGAATGGCTGGCTGAGGGACGACCGGAGTTCAAATTCGTTTCAGCGGCGGCAGGCCGCTTGCTCGGGATCGACTCCAAGGCGTTGCTCGATGACGCGGATGTGCTCCTTGGGCGGTTGACGGGACCGGACCGTCAAGCCCTTTTGCAGGCGCTTGCTCCATCGGAACTTGGACCTGGTTCGGCTCGGCTGGAACTCGCCATGCAGTCCAGCGTCGGGGGGCCGGCGTGGATCGAGGTCAACGCGCGCGCTGTGCCCGATCGCAATGGCCGCCTCGTGTGGCACGGCTTCATCCAAGACGTGACGATGCGACGGCGGATGTTGGAGGAGATCGGGCACAGGACCCGCAATCTCATGGGAGTTGTCCAATCGGTGGCCGAGCATACGGCACGCCGCTCGCGGCCCGGCGAGCTCGCCGAAATGCTGGGCGAGCGATTGTCCGGCTTGGCCGCCAGTCACAATCTCCTCGTCACTCATGGCTGGCAAGGCATCGAAATCGCGCCCCTGGTCATGTCGCAACTCGCGCATCTCGAAGATCTCATCAGGGAGCGACTAGTGATCGAAGGGCCGGCGCTGCTGCTGAGACCCGAGGCCGCGCGGATCATCGGGATGGCCATCCACGAACTCGCGACCAACGCCTGCAAGCATGGAGCGCTCAGCGTCGACAATGGGAAAGTCCGCCTGTCCTGGGAGGCGGCCGGGCCGGCCTCCGACGGTCAGTTCCGCATGTGCTGGGAGGAGACCGGCGGTCCGGCCTTCAAACCTGGAGGCACCAGCGGCTTCGGCCGCACGCTGCTGACCGATATGGCCGCCTATCAGCTCGGCGCGGATGTGTCGCTCGATGGCCGACACGATGGGCTGGTCTGGCGGCTCACTGCACCAACAGAAAATGTCCTGCTTGTCTGCGCCCCTGACGAAGCTCCTCCGGCACCAGACTCGACTTGGGCGCTTGCACCCCGGAACACACACGTTGGGACAAGCCTTGTCTAGTGTGACATCACGACGGATGATTATTGATAGAGATCGCGTCGAGGTGAGACCAACTGGTCTGCCTCGCAGAGCGGCCAGAGGGACGAACAGTGACGCAGCGACCGGTGCTTGCCTCTAGACATGCCTCATTCTGACGACATCAGATACGGACCAGGCCCGCTCAAGGGTCTTCGCGTTCTGGTTGCCGAGGACGATGCCTGGGCGGCTGAACGGCTTGGCGTGATGCTGGAGGAAGAGGGGGCGCGTCTAATCGGTCCCTGCCGTAGTGTCGCAGAAGCCCGGCGACTACTCCAAAACAACACAGTTCAATTCGTCCTGGTCGATCTCGCGCTGGCAGACAACTTCGCCGACGATCTCGTTGCAGATGCTATCGCAAAAAACATTCCGTTTGCAATCGTAACAGGTTACGAGGCACTTCCTTCCAACATCTACGATGGCGCCGCCGCAATTCTGCGCAAGCCAATTCAAAAACGCCGGCTCATTGGTTTGCTTACGTTATTTGCGTAACTCAGTTTCCACCGGCAGCGCTTGCCGGACACGTACGTGTCACTTATATGACCGGCTTTCCTATTCAAATACGAGAGGACCGAAACTTGAGTATTCATCCTGGCGAGCGCACCTTCGCCTTCATCGACGGCCCTAACCTGCACGCGACCGTGCGCGCCCTTGGTTTCGAGATCGACTATCGTAAGTTGCTCGAGCATTTGCGGACGCAAGGCCGCCTGATCCGCGTTCTATACTACACGGCGATCGTGGAGGACCAGGAGTTCTCGACCTTCCGCCCGCTCGCGGACTGGCTCGATTACAATGGCTACACGATGGTCACGAAGCCGGCACGTGGATATACGGATTCTTCCGGGCGGCGTCGCTTTCGCACAAGCATGGATGTGGAACTCGCGGTCGATGCCATGCGCCTCGCGGACAAAGCGGACCACATCATTCTCTTTTCCGGCGAGCAGAGCTTCTCCAGCCTGGTCGCAGCGCTGCAGCAACTCGGCAAGCGTGTGACCGTCATCTCGACGATCGAAACACAGCCGGCGATGGTGGCGGACGAGCTTCGACGTCAGGCTGATCACTTCATCGATATCGATTCGCTGCAGGCACAGATCGCGCGCCAGGGTCGGACACCGCGGCCAGCCGGCTTCGAGCGCGAGGAGCGGTTCCGGCGCAACCAGGGCGACGATGATCGGGGGCACGGCGAAAGCGAGACGGACGCGGTCGACGGCGACTCGACTCTGAACGAGCGTCCTGTAAATCAAGAGCGCGACTTAGAGACGAGACTGGAAGACGCCAGCGCCTCGTCCGACGCGACGTCGGCAGGCGACGACAGCACGTCGACCGCACCGATCGTTCGGGCGACCGTGCGCCGGCGCCGGACGCAGGTCTGAAGACTCGAGCGAATTTTGATGCGTGACGAAAAGGCCGCCTGTCATGGGCGGCCTTTTTTGCGTTGGCGAGGCCTTACCGATCGCCAGCGACGGGACAATCTCAGCCGATCGAGGCCGCCGGCTGCTTGACTGACATCGACCGTATGCCTCGCCGCATACCGCTTTTCGCGATCGCTACGGATTCGCCTCCGGTGACCAAGTGCATGACGTCGATCTCGGTGACATCGAACCCCAGGAAGCGCTGAGCTGGCGCTGTCGACGTTCCGTCGCGCTCGCCCGGCTCCCGAACCACGAGGACGCCTGCATCGACGCGCCCCTCTATGGCAAGGAACAGGTCTCGAATCGCATCGTGACGTCCGGTAATGACGACGTCGCTATAGGCCTCATCCAAAGCATCGAGGAGCAAGTTCAACCGGTTCGCCTCGAGGCCACCTGGGCCCGCGGCCATTGCACGACCACACGGCACGAGATGCACGTCGCCATCGGGAATCGTCTGGATGACGTCCTCGAACGTCGCCGTACCCGACAGCAGCTCTGTAAATCCCGGAGCCGAAGCAACACCTAGGCCCTCAGAGATGCCCTGGCCGTCAAGGCTCCAGTCGACCAACACCACGCGCCGTCCGGATCTCGACATACTTCTTGCGATGGCCGTGGCCTCGTGGCGCGCGTCAACCGTACTGTCCTTGCCAACGACGATCGAACGATAACCGTCCTGCCCACCCGAGTTGGCGAGCAAACGCTCGACAACCGACGAGACCGCGCCTTGCCGCTGATGCTCTTGGGCTGCGGGCTGGACCTGCTCGACCTGCCGCGTCTTAGACCTGCCGAGCACGGACGCCGGCTCTCGCACTCCTTGCACCGGCAGGCCTTCCGCCGCCGTCAGCGTCGGCTCCACTGTCTGGCCAACCGTAGCCTCGCTCTCCAATCGCGAGCCCTTGGACCTCGGGGAAGACCGTCGTGCGCCGCCCGAGAGGAGCTCGCGGAAGGCAATGGCGACCATGCCGAGGACAAACGTCGCAGCAGCGGCAAGCGCCGCGATCGACACCCGATTCGGAGACGACGGCCGGCTTGATGGACGGGCCGTCGCGATGACCTGGATCTCGACGGGGACAGCCTTGGAGGTGCCGCGAGAACGACCTGACTCGTAACGCTCCCGTAGCCCATCGAGCTCACGCCGCTTCGCCTTAGCGTCGTCCTCGAGCTGCGCAAGGCGGACGCGATCGCCGGCCCCTCTGCCAAGCCTCGACTTGGCCTCGTCGAGGGTGCGCTGCTGGAGCTGCTCGCGGAGGGCCAGAGCCTTCACCTCACGCTCAAGACCTTCAACAATGGTACTGGCTTCGCGCTGAACCTGGCGACGAATGTCCGCAACGTGCGCATTCAGCTGCTTCATGCGTGGATGTGCCGGGAGGAGCTGCGTGGCTGCCTCGGCGAGGTCGCGCTCAGCGCGAACGCGTTGCGCGATCAGACCTTGAATGACCGGTGATTTCTGAACGTCAGGGATGGCGTCCGGTACGCCCCGTCCGGCGAGTTCGCGCGCGGCCTGAGCACGGGCCTCAACCTCGCTGCGTTGTGCGCGGACCCGTGTCAGCTCACTTGCAAGATCAGAGATCTGCTGCTCGGCAAGTCCCGACGATTGACTGCTTCCGCCCCGAAAAAGATTGGCGGTCGAGCGAAATCGCTCGACCTCGGCCTCGGCAGCGGCGAGTTCACTTGTGCGCTTCTCGATCTCGGGGAGCAGCCACGCGTTGGTATCGGACGTTTCGGTGACGCCACGCTGGCGCAGCAGGTCCTGGTAAAGTTCGATCAGGCGGTTCGCGGCGCGCGCCGCCAGCTCACCGTCGTTGGCAGAGAACTCCAGGTTGATCACGCGGGTGTCCTTCACCTGGTACACCTGAAGCGCGCGATAATAAGCGGCGAGTACCCGCTCCTCTTCGGTCTCGCCCGGCCGCGGTCCCCCGAATCCTGTCATGCGGGTGATCCGCCCGAGAAGCGTATTGCCGTCGAGCGCGCTGTTGAACTCGGGACGGCTGTTGAGCTTCAGCTCACTGGCGAGGCGCTTTGCGAGGTCAGGGGAGCGCAACTCCTGCACCCGGCTGGCGATGGCCTCACGATCGACGAGGTGACCGGCCGCCTCGATCGCCGCGCCGCCACGACCGCCGTCGCCGGCAGCAGCGGTCCCGACCCGGATCTGAGTTTCGGAAGAATACTTCGACGGCACGAGCAGCAGCGCGCCGTATGTAAGCGATCCCACGGCGGCCGCGGCGATCGCCAATACGCCCGCGCGACGGCGCAGGACCGACGGAAGCGACCCGATGTCGATGTCGTACTGAGGCTCTACGGGGCGTGCGCGCATTGGCTCTTCCGGTCGACTGGGCCCGCCTGGGAGAGTGTTGCGGGCCTTTTCAAGTGTTCCGGATTTGAACAGGGGGCCGTAACGATTTCATTAAGCCCGGCTCGAGCTCGTCAGTTCGGCACGGGCACTCAATGTTTCTTAACCCCTCGAGCGTAGTTGTCGGATCGAGCCTGTAAGTTCGAGGATCGAGCTATGCCGTTGCGTTCCCTGCTTGCCGCCATCGCCCTCACGAGCCTTCTCTCCGGTTGCGCGCATGTCGGAGAATGGGCGACGGAGGCGCAATCCGTCGAGGAGCACCACGCCGGATGGGCTGCGATCACATCCCCCGCCGCGGACGGTTCGGGGATCGCGCTGCATGCCGTCAGCGAGCCGACCATCGTGCCAGTGTCGCTCAGAGGCCCCCAAGCCGTCGCCGACACGGACGGTCCCTACCTTCTCGATACCGGCGACCGCTTGCGTGTATTCGTCTATGGACAGCCCAATCTTTCGCGCCTCTATGGCGTCGACCATGGGGGGGCCATCAGCATGCCGCTGATCGGTCGCGTTCCTGCGCGGGGACTAACGACCTATCAGCTGGAATCCGCGATCAAGGCGCGGCTTGGCACAAAGTACGTCAAGGATCCCGAGGTGACCGTCGACGTCGCACAAAATCGCCCTTTCTTCATTCTCGGTGAGGTCCGGACCGCGGGTCAGTATCCCTACGTAAACGGCATGACGGTCCGGTCGGCTGTTGCAATAGCCGGTGGCTATTCCGAACGGGCCAATCAACGCAAAATTCAGATCACGCGCCGTATAAACGGGCTGGTCGAGAAGCTGGACGTGCCGGACGACTACGTGGTCCAGCCCGGTGACACGCTCCTCGTTTACGAGCGCTTCCTCTAAGCGCTCCAACAATGGGCGTCGCGTGTTGCAGCATCGTATCCTGCATTGTCTGAGAGCGCCGGTCGGCGGCCTGTTTCGCCACGTGCGCGACCTTGCGCGCGAACAAACCCGACGCGGCCACGCCGTGGGTCTCGTTTGCGATGCTTCTGCCAGCGATCCCATGACAGCCGAGCACCTTGCCGGTCTCGAGCGCCATCTCGCGCTCGGCATTTCACGCCTCGACATGCCACGCGAGGCCGGACTTGCGGATATCACGGCCACGCTTGCAACCCGCCGACTCGCCGAGGCCATGCGGATCGACGTGTTGCATGGGCATGGGGCCAAAGGCGGCGCGTATGCCAGACTGGCCGCAGCGGACATGCGCCGTCGGGGGCTGGCTGTTGCGGCTTTCTACACGCCTCACGGCGGCAGCCTGCACTATGATCCGCGGAGCCTCAAAGGCCGTCTGTTCATGGCCGCCGAAAGGCACCTTGCGACCAAGACGGACGGAATTCTTTTCGAGAGCGCCTACGCATCCCGCGTGTTTGCGACCCACGTCGGTGAGCCTGCATGTGCGGTAAGAGTGATCCACAATGGAATCAGCCCCGAGGAACTGCAGCCGGTTTTTCCAAACGATGACGCGGCCGATTTTGTTTTCGTGGGCGAGTTGCGCATGCTCAAGGGCGTCGATCTGCTGATCGAGGCGACCGCGCAGATCGTCGCTGAGCGATGCTGCCGTGTGGCGATCGTCGGAGCCGGCCCCGATGCCGAGACGTTCCGGTCGGAGGTCGCCGCGCGCGGCTTGACCACTTCGATCGGATTTGCCGGAGTTTTGCCGGCACGTGAGGCTTTTCGCCTCGGCCGGACCCTGGTCATGCCGTCGCGGGCAGAAAGCCTGCCTTATGTCGCGCTGGAGGCCGCGGGCGCCGGTTTGCCTCTCATTGCCACCGACGTCGGTGGCGTGCGCGAGATCGTGCTCGGCACGGATACGCCTCTGATCGCGGCTAACGATCCCCACGCGCTGGCCGCCGCCATGCGCGCCCACCTCGACGATCCCCACCTGGCCCGAGATCAGGCTCATCGGCTTAGGCTGTCGCTTTCGCGCGGCTTCTCGGTCTCCGCGATGGCGGAAGGGATCCTCGCATTCTATGAGGACGCCGCGCGCCACCGTCTGGCTTTGGCTACGTCGAGGCCTGCCACTCAGGCACACAAAGCCGCCTGATCGATTGCGGACAAGTTGGCCGCCCGGCGTTTCGGGTCGTCTCGCTTCGGGACGCCTCTTCAGCATTAACAGCCGGAAACCCATCTTTCTCGAAGATTACCGACCACTTCGGCTTGGCACGCGATGTGCTCCTGGCACGGCAACAGGTTCACACATTCGAAACCAGGCCACGCCGCAATGTTCAATGCCCAGAGCCCGTCCAACACCGCTTCTCTCGAGCACGCCCTCGCTGCGGCCGGCGCGAGCCGCACGCTTCGCAGTTCCCGCAGTGGGCGCGTTTCTCCGCTGCTCGTCGCTGGTGTCGCAGGGGGGGTGGAGCTGGTCGCGCTTGCATTATCCGGCTTCAGCCTGGCCGCCGCCTGGGTCGGCCTCGCGGAAGCGCTCACCAATCATTATCCGATCGCGATCCTGGCAGCTTCCTTGACCGGCGTCGTGGTGTCCGAACGGATCGGCCTTTATGGGGTTGGGAGCCTCAGGTCGCCGTTGCGTCACTTGTGGCGCATCGCGATGGCCTGGCTGTCGGCACTGGGCTTGCTGGTCGGCGCCCTGTTCCTCCTCAAGGTTGGAGACGAATTCTCGCGGGGCTGGCTGATGCTGTGGCTCGGGGGCGGGCTCGCCAGCACCTTTGCGGTACGGGTTGCTGCTCGCACTGTCATTCGCCGGCTCAGCGATGCCGGCCGCCTCAATCGCCGCGCCGTCGTGTTCGGAGCGGGCGAGGCCGGCGGCGACCTGGTCGCGCGTCTCGAGGCCGACCAGGACAGCGACGTGCGCATCGCCGGCATCTTCGATGACCGAGGCACGGACCGCAGTCCCGACAGCCTCGCCGGCTATCCGATGCTTGGCAACGTGGACCAGCTCGTCGCTTTTTGCCGGACCAACGACATCGACCTCCTCATCCTGTCGCTGCCGGTCACGGCTGAACGGCGACTGCTCGAGATCCTCAAAAAGCTGTGGGTGCTGCCGGTCGACATCCGTCTCGCCGCACATGCCAGCGCCTTGCGCTTCGGACCGCGTGCCTACAGCCATGTCGGATCCGTACCCCTTCTCGACATCCTCGATCGGCCGCTCGATGAATGGGACCAGTTCGTGAAAGCGGTGTTCGATCGTACGGTTGCCGCGCTCGCGATCATGGCGCTGGCCCCGGTGATGGCCCTAGTCGCTCTCGCCGTACGCATCGACAGCAAGGGGCCGGCCCTATTCCGCCAGAAGCGCCTCGGCTTCAACAACGAGCTGATCGACGTGTGGAAATTCCGCTCCATGTACGTCGAGCAATCGGACGCCACCGCGAGCCGGCTCGTCACCAAGGGTGACCCACGCGTGACACGGGTGGGCCGGATCATCCGCAAGACTTCGCTCGACGAGTTGCCACAGCTCTTCAACGTGCTCACGGGTACGCTGTCCCTCGTCGGTCCGCGCCCTCACGCCCTGCATGCCAAGGCGGCTGACCGCCTCTACCACGAGGTCGCGGATGGCTATTTCGCCCGCCACAAAGTGAAGCCCGGCATCACCGGACTCGCCCAGATCCGTGGTTGGCGCGGAGAGACGGATACCGAGGAAAAGCTCAAGGGGCGCATCGCCGCCGACCTCGAGTACATCGAGAGCTGGTCGCTCCTGCTCGACGTCTACATCCTCGCGCGGACGCCTCTTGCTCTGCTCAAGTCCGACAACGCGTACTGAGCCGGCAGCCGGAGGAGCATCTGCGATGACGATCGCCGTACGCCGCGGAGGCAGCTTCGAGCCAGTCGGCAACGATGCCGGCCTGACGATCAATCTGGCGAGCTTCGCGCGGTTCGGCGTGTTCCTGGCCGTCGCGGCCTCGGGTGTGGTGTTCAGCGAGCCCGCACCGGTCGATCTCCTAATGCTCGGTCTGGTGGTTCTGCTGCCGCTTGCCGGGCTCCAGACGTATTCACCGGGGATGCTCCTGCAGCTTCTGCTTTGGCTCGGCTGCGGGGCGGGTGCCCTTATCGCTGCGAGCGCCTCTCAGGACATCGCAGATTCGGCACGCCACACGGCCATCTCGTTCTACCTCTACGCCGCGTTCCTGGTGCTTGCCGCCTTCATCGCGCTCGATCCGGAACGGCACACGCGCCTCGTCCTCGGCGCATGGGTCGTTGCAGCACTGGTGGCGGCCATCGCCGGTCTCGTTGGCTATTTCAATCTTGCGCCAGGGGCGTTCGATCTCTTCACGCGCCACGGCCGTGCCGCCGGCACGTTCAAAGATCCAAACGTGCTAGGCCCGTTCCTCGTGCCGGCCATGCTCTACCTCGGTCATCGCGTGCTGCATCGCGAGGCGCGGTGGCCGTTGCTCGACCTCGCCGGCCTGGGCGTTCTGGTTCTGGCCCTTCTGCTCAGCTTTTCTCGCGGAGCGTGGTTCAACATGGCGGTCGCACTCGGCCTCTATGGCGCGTTGACGCTGATCACACTCAGCACGGCGGCCGCGCGGGCGCGTCTCCTTCTTCTGGCTGTACTGGGAGCGGCGCTCGCAGCCGCGGCCCTGCTCGCCGCTCTCCAGCTCGACGAGGTGGCTCGCCTCCTCGCCGAGCGCTCGACGCTGGTGCAAGGCTACGACGTAGGACCCCAGGGCCGGTTCGGCGGGCAAGAGAAGGCGATCGGCCTGATCCTCACCAATCCGCTGGGACTGGGCGCGAAGCAGTTCGCCGCCAATTACCATCCCGAAGACGTGCACAACGTCTTTCTCTCGATGTTTCTCAACGCCGGATGGCTCGGAGGACTTCTCTATATCGCAGCCGTGGCGTCGACACTCGCCGCTGGCCTTGCGCACGTTGTGCGCGGCACCGCGACGCGGCCGCTGTTCCTGATCGCCTATGCCTCCTTCGCGGCGAACGTGTTCGAGGGCCTTGTCATCGACACTGACCATTGGCGGCACTTCTACATTCTACTGGCGATTATCTGGGGTCTGATCGGGGTCGAGCAGCGGGCCCGGTCCGGCTTGCGACGCTGATAACGCCGCAATCTCAACGGCGAGTGGGTGCACGAATCGAGAGTGCCGCATCTCGGCCCGCGCGAAGCGCCGCCTCTTGCAACTCGTGGCGAAACTCGTCGCGGCGCTCGTGGATCGAGGCGATCACGGGCCCGGTGGCAACGCCGATCCCCACGAGGACCGCCTCCGAAAGCTGCAGGCTAGCTTCGATGGTCTCGGGCACGGCATCGGTCACGCCGATCGCATAGAGATGGCGGGCGTGCGCTGCGTCGCGTGCGCGAGCGACAATCGTAAGGCCGGGGTAGGCAGCGCGCACGCGCTCCACGATCGAGTCGATCGCCTTGCGATCATGGATGGTAAGAACGAGTGCCTTCGCCTCGGCCAATCCACACCGCTCGAGATAGCCGGGCTCCACGGCATTGCCGAAATATATCGGTCGATTGCGACGTCGTTCGCTGGACACGGTTGCCGGATCACTGTCGGTGGCGAGAAACGGCTGAGCATGGCGCTCGAGCATCTCGGCGACCATCCGCCCGACCCGGCCGTGTCCGACGATGATGGTGTGGCCCGTCTCGCTATGCGGCGGTATCGGCGGCTCGGCGTGTGTCGGTTCTTGCATCAAACCCGCGGCCTTGCGACCCAACTGGTGGAGAAGCGGGATCAGCGCCATGCCCAGTGCCGTTACCGCGAGGGCAAATGCTGCCTCCCTGGCTCCGACCAGATTTGCCGCGGTGGCCAGGCCGATGCCGACGAAAGCGAACTCGCCCCCCGGCCCAAGCATCGGGCTCACCTCCATAATGGCCGGCTGCGGCAGTCGGAAAAGCCGCATCAGCCCCATCACAATCGTCATTTTCAGGGCGATCAGCGCCACTACGGCCAAGCCGATGGCCAACGGCTCGCTGATCAGAGCCCGGACGTCGATGCGCATGCCGATGGTGAAGAAGAAGACGCCGAGCAACAGCGCCTTGAACGGCTCGATGATGGCCTCGACGTGCTTCCTGTACTCGGTCTCGGCGATCATCAGGCCCGCGACAAACGCGCCGAGGGCCATCGACAGGCCTGCGAGCGCTGCCGCTACACCGGCCCCCACCACGACGAAAAGCGTTGCGGCGATGAACAATTCAGATGCGCCCGAGGCCGCCACGAGCCGCAGCAGAGGGCGCAGCAGAAACCGTCCGGCCGTGACGATCACGAGAAGTGCCAGTGACGCCTGGAACATTGCCATCGCAAGACTGCCGAGCACGCTGCCATTGCTTGACGCACCCAGAACTGCAATCAAAAGGAACAGCGGAATCACAGCCAGATCTTGAGCAAGCAACACGGAAAAGGCGGCCCGCCCACCCGTCGTTGCCATGCGCTTGTTCTGCGACAGCACTTCAAGCACGATCGCGGTCGACGAAAGCGCAAGGCATAGTCCGAACACCAGCGCTGCCGCGGCCTCGATCCCGAGCAACAGACAAACGCCGAACAGGGCCGCCGACGTGATGACCACCTGTAGGCCGCCCAGCCCGAATACCAACCGGCGCATGGTCGAGAGGCGCCCAAGCGACAGCTCCAGACCGATCAGAAACAGAAGGAACACGACGCCGAACTCGGCTATTCCGGCGACGTTCTGAGCATCACGGATAGTGAGAAAGTGAAGCAGCGGCCACTCGTACTTGAGTGAACCGAGGCCCAGCGGACCGATGATCGCGCCTGCCGCGAGATAGCCGAGCACTGGGCTGATGCCGAAATGACGAACGAGCGGCACGACGACACCTGCCGTCCCAAGCACGAGCAAGGGATCGATCAACGACTGGATATCGACGTCTGCTGCTGCCAATGCGCGACTCGCGTGCCAAGTAGCTATCCAAGCAGGCCTAGCACGCCAGTACGACGCGGCAAGCGTCCGACACACCCCATGCTCTCAAGGCGGGAACGCGCGAGCACGATGAAAAGCACAACTGCGGCGTCGCCTGCGTCAGGCGTCGAGAATGAAGCGCGTCAGCTCGTCCGGCGTCGAAAGCATGGGATAATGGCCGGTGTCGATGACGTGCCACCGCCCCTTCAGCCTATCGCAAGAGCGGCGGATGTGGGCTTCGCCGGGATTGGGCGCCTGCGAGCAATACAGTACGGAGGCCTTCCACGGCATATCCCAGAAGCGGGGGAGTTTCACCGGCTCGAAGAAGCAGGCCCGCGGATGCAGCGTGATGCGGTCTGCCGCCCAGTTCTTCGTGGCCTCGTCGAGGTCTGCGAACAGCCGGCCGGCGGCGTCCTCGCGATTGGGGCCGATCGCAATCTCGCCCTCAATCGACGCCGGGCGCTTGACGATGTCGCGGATCTTCTCGCCGTCGAAAAGAGCGAGTGCATCAGCGAAAACGACGCGGGCGACCCGATCCGGCGCGCGCTCGGCGGCAGCCGCCATGACCATTCCGCCGGACGAGGTCCCGACCAGCACCACGTCCCTCAAGTCCTCATAGAACAAGAGATCGGCAATCTCCTGACCATGCGTTTCCGTAGTTATGCCGGGTCGCATGGCGGACTTCCGCTCGCCGCAACCATCGAGGGTTGGGGCGTAGACGGTGTGGCCCTGGGCGCGCAGTCGTGACGAGATGCGCTGCCAGATCCAGCCACCCTGATAGGCACCGTGAATGAGAACGAACGTGGTCATGGGATGCTCCGGAGGGTTCGATGCGGCGGCTCAGAGGCCGCCAGTGACGTCGATGGTGAGACCTGTGACGAAATCGGCGTGCGATGAGGCGAGGAAGGCGATGACGTTGGCCTGATCCACAGCCAGAGCCATGCGCCGGAGCGGCGTGCGCTCAATCTGCTCCGCCTTCTTTTCCGGGGGCTGCTGCTCGAAGCGCGGCCCGATCCGCTCAGTCAGCGTCATCGAGGGTGCGATCGCGTTGACGTTGATGCCGTGCGGACCGAGTTCCGAAGCGAGCTTCGTCGTGAAGGCGATCACGCCGCCTTTGGCAGCGGCATACGCTGAAGACGAGGCCACGCTTTTTCCGCGCCCGGCAATCGAGGCAATGTTGACGATCTTGCCGCTCTTCTGGCGCTTCATTATGGGAATGACCGCGTGCGTGAAGAGGAACGTGCCGTTCAAGTTGAAGTCGACGATGGCCTGCCAGTCGGCGAGCGTCAGCTCATCGGTTTCGGCGTTGGGCTTGGCGATAATTGTTGAGCCGCCGACGCCGTTCATGAGGATGTCGATACGACCGAAGCGCTTGGCTACATCTGTTACAAGGCCATCCACTTGTGCCGCGTCCAGCGCGTTGGCGTTGTAGGGGTAGGCCGTCCCGCCCTTGGCCGCGATGGCGGCGGCTGCCGCCTCCAGGCGCTCCTTGTTGTTGTCCACGAGGGCGACGGTACCTCCCTCGGCGGCGATGATGTCCGCCGTCGCGCGCCCGATGCCACTCGCTGCGGCCGTGATCAATGCGACCTTTCCTTGAAAGCGCATGGCCCGTTTCCTCCTATCTCGTTCTTGTCGGCGCGATTGTTCGCCGGAAAAGAACCGCCGTCCAGCACCCGCGAAAAGAAGGCCCCATTTCGGCCGGCCCCAGCGCTATCCAGACGGCATTCGCCGGCCGTTGTCATCGAGCGCTCCTGCGACTAGGTTCCGTCAGCCAAGAAACGTAAAATCTGGGAGGTCCGTGTTGAGAAAGCTCTTTAGTGCCGCGCTTGCGGCAATCGTCGGCTTGTGCGCGAGTGCTGCTGCTGCGCAACCCTATCCGTCGAAGCCGATCAAGTTCGTCCTGCCGTTCGGTGCAGGCTCAGCGAGCGACACGCTGGCGCGGATCATCGGCAACGAACTCACGAAATCGCTCGGGCAGCCGATCGTGGTCGTGGCGAAACCCGGCGCCAACGGGTCGATATCCGCCTTAGAAGTCAAGCGCTCAGCGCCTGACGGCTACACCTTCCTGTTCGGCACCAACAGCCCGCTTGCGGTCGTGCCAAACCTGATGAAGGAGCCTCCCTACGACGTGATGGCCGACTTCACGCCGGTGACGTTCCTCGGCGAGAACACGTTTTTCTTCGCAGTTCATCCCGAGGTCCCGGCGAAGTCCATCTCGGAGTTGGTCGCCTATGCGAAGGCGAACCCGAATAAGCTCAACTACGCGTCGGGCAACACCTTTGCGATTGTGGCCACGACGTTGTTTGCCTCGGCGGCCGGCATCCAGATGGAACACATTCCCTACAAAACCGAACCCGATGCCATCGTCGATCTTCTCTCCGGCCGCATTCACCTCATGAACTCGACACCGACCACCGTGCTGCCACACATCAAGGCTGGCAAGTTGCGCGCACTCGCCACGACGCTGACCGAACGCAGCCCGCTTCTTCCGGACGTACCGACATTGATCGAGCAGGGGCAGCCCAAGTTGCCAGTCGGGCCTTGGTTCGCGCTGGTGGGCCCCGCCGGCCTCCCGGACGACATCGTGGCGCGAATGAACAAGGAGATGGCGGCGGTGCTCAACAATCCCGAGATCAAGCAACAGGTGCAGGCGCAGGGTTTCGCTCCCCGGCCTTCCACGCCTGAGGAACTCAAGACCTACATGGCCGATCAGATCGCGGTTTGGAATACGGCGCTCAAGGCCGCGAACATTCCCCAGCAATAACGATGCGGGTCTCGGCCGGTCCAACGGGTCCGGCCGAGTCTGCTCGTCAGCGGCCGATGCCCAGCTCGGGTTCAGAGGCCCTTGGTCGCGCCGCCGTCGATCTCGATGGCGGAGCCGTGGATATAGGTTGCGCGATCCGAGCAGAGGAATGCGACGAGGTGGGCGATTTCCTCAGACGATCCAAACCGCAGGATGCCGTGCTCGTGCCGCGAGCGCTCCTCGGCCTCGGCGTAGGTGATGCCTTCAGCCTTCGCCAAGGCCTCGACGCGGCGGCGCAATCGGTCGGTGACGATATGGCCGGGGTTGACGGCATTGACGCGCACGCCGTCGGACAATCCCCGATCGGCGATCGCCTTCGTGAAATTGATCAGTGCCGAGTTAACGGGACCGCCGATTGTGAAGTCCTTGGCCGGCGTCATCGAGCCAATTCCAACGATGTTGACCAACTTGCCCTGCGAGGTGACGAGGTGCGGCCAAGCGGCCTGCGTCATGCGAACCGCGCCGTGGAACTTGAGCGCGAACCCGTCGAGAAAATCCTCGTCGGTGAGGGTCAGGAAGTCGCCGCGCTTGGTGGCTCCTGCGTTGTTGACGAGGATGTCGAGACGCCCGTGCGCCTTCATTGCAGCATCGACGACCATTCGGGCAGCGCGCGCCTCGCGCAGATCGCAGACGACGACAGCGGGGCGAATGCCGCTCGCCGTCTCGACCGCTCTGGCGACATCTGTCAGCGCGGCGTTGTCGCGACCCGTCAACGTCAGCCGTGCACCGGATCGCGCCAATTCGACGGCGATCGCCGCGCCGATCCCCCGGCTCGATCCGGTCACGACGGCGCTCTGGCCGGAAAAATCATGCTGTCCCATTCAACTCGTCTCCCTTGTGCCCGACCACCGCGCCGGCGCGTCCTGGGCTTGCCGGATCGTGGACGAGGCCGTCGCGGCGAGCAACGTCGAATCCATCCGGTGCTCGATCCCATTCGCGCAAAGGTTGGAAGAGAACCGCCGGACTGCCGAACGAGGCAAGGCAGCGGCGCTTGTGACCGCGCCCCGTCCCACCACCCTTACTGTCAACCACGAATCGTACCGGCCGTTCTGACGAGGGACCGAGCATGCAGAAGCCACTCCGGCCACCCGGACAATCGTATGTCGCTGGTTGCGCCCTCGTCCTGCTCGCGGGACTGGTGTTGAGCCTCGGGGTGCTCTGCGTCAAAGGCGCTGGCTCGAGCGACGCTTGGCAATATCTGCTCTGGCGAGCCATCGGCTTTGGCATCGTGCTTACCGTTGTCGCGCTCTACCGTCACCGCATCAATCCGCTGGTTCAGCTCAGGCGACTCGGCGCGTTCGCCTGGGTCTCCGTCGTGGCTATGGTTGCCAGCCAGGCTTGCTTCATCGCCGCCATAAAACTCGGCAATACAGCCGAGGTCTTCTTCCTGATGTCGCTCGCGCCGCTTATGGCGGCCGTCCTCGCACGGCCTATCCTCGGCGAGCGGATCGGGTCTTTGAGCGTGCTGGCGATCGTGGTCGCGCTCGGCGGCGTCGCCCTCATGAGCGGCCTCAGCCTCGAGACCGACGGGCTTCACAGCGGACTCTGGGAGGGCGAATGGCTGGCTCGATCTTTGGCTCTGGCAACGGCCCTGGCGTTTGCGGTCTATTCGCTCGCGACCCGGGGTGCCAGGCCGGAGGACCTCGACGCAGCGCTCGTCGCCGTCGGTATTCTGACGGCTTTGCTGAGCCTCGGCTTCCTGTTCTGGCTCGATCTTCCGCTCGTACCGGCTATCGGTGACGTGGCCCTTGGCCTCTTGCATGGCGGCGTCATTCTCGCAATCGGCCTCGTGCTCTTCGCCCGCGGATCGAGGCTGGTTCCCGGTGTTACGCTGGTCATGCTCGCCCAGTCGGAGACGGTGGCCGCGCCCTTCTGGACCTACCTCGTCTACAATGAGACCACGACATTGGCGGTCCTGGCCGGCGGGGCCCTCATCCTGATCGCGGTGGTGCTACAGGCCTCGGATGGGACGAGCCGGACGGCGCGCTGAAAGGCACGGGCGCTTGCGGGAAGAGCGGAGCGGACTCAATCCCACCCAAAAAACAAGGAGGCGATCCTTTCGGACCGCCTCCCCGGTAGTGCCCCGTAATGAAAGTGCCTTGCCGATCAGACCGAGTAATACATCTCGAACTCGACCGGGTGCGGAGTCATCTCCATGCGCTCGACCTCGGCCATCTTCAGTTCGATGTAGGCGTCGATCATGTCGTCGCTGAACACGCCGCCCATCTTGAGGAAGCCGCGGTCCTGATCGAGACAGTTGAGTGCCTCACGCAGTGAGCCGGCCACCGTCGGGATCTTGGAAAGCTCGGCCGGCGGCAGGTCGTAGAGGTTCTTGTCCATCGGCTCGCCGGGATTGAGCTTGTTCTGGATCCCGTCGAGGCCGGCCATCAGCATGGCCGCATAGCCGAGGTAGGGGTTGGCCGCCGGATCCGGGAAGCGGACCTCGACGCGCTTGGCCTTCGGGCTCGTCACGTGCGGAATGCGGCACGACGCCGAGCGGTTGCGCGCGGAGTAGGCTAGCAACACTGGCGCTTCGTAGCCCGGCACCAGACGCTTGTAGGAGTTGGTGGTCGGGTTTGTGAACGCGTTGATGGCCTTGGCGTGCTTCAGGATGCCGGCGATATAGTGCAGGCAAGTGTCCGAAAGATCGGCGTACTTGTTGCCAGCGAACGTCGGCGTCGAGCCTTTCCAGATCGACTGGTGGACGTGCATGCCCGAGCCATTGTCGCCGTAGATCGGCTTCGGCATGAAGCAAGCTGTCTTGCCGTAGGCCTGGGCGACGTTGTGGATCACATACTTGTAGATCTGCATGTGGTCGGCCATCGTCACCATCGGGCCGAACTTGATGCCGAGCTCGTGCTGGGCGGCCGCCACCTCATGATGGTGCTTCTCGACGACGACGCCCATCTCGGCCATCACCGAGAGCATCTCGGAGCGGATGTCCTGGCCGCTATCGATCGGCGGCACGGGGAAGTAACCACCTTTAGTGCGCGGCCGGTGACCGAGATTGCCCATCTCGTACTCGGTGCCCATGTTCGAGGGCAGCTCGGAGCCGTCGATGCGGAAGCTCGTGTTGTAAGGGTCGGCGGAAAAGCGAACGTCGTCGAAGATGAAGAACTCGGCCTCGGGACCGACGTAGATGGCGTCGCCCACGCCCGTCGACTTCATATAAGCCTCGGCCTTCTTGGCGATACCGCGCGGATCGCGCTCGTAAAGTTCGCCCGTCGACGGCTCGATGACGTCGCAAAAGATCGCCATCGTGGTCTGTGCGAAGAACGGATCCATGTGCGCCGTCGACGGATCGAGCATCAGCGTCATGTCGGAGGCTTCAATGCCCTTCCAGCCGGCAATCGACGAGCCGTCGAAGGCGTAGCCCTCGGCGAACATCGCCTCGTCGACGCACGATGCGTCTGCCGTGACGTGCTGCATCTTGCCTTTGGTGTCGGTAAAGCGAAGATCCAGGAACTTGACGTCCTTGTCCTTCATCATCTTGAGGACGTCGGCTGCTGTCTTCGGTGTGTCTGCCATGTGGCTCCCCTTCCTCGGAACTCGAACTTCTAAGCGCCCGGATGCTCAGTTCCGGGCATGCGTCTGGCCCCGGCCCTTGGGCCGAGGGGTCTTCTCTTGAGAACGATCAGATGGCGTCCCCGCCGGTCTCACCGGTGCGGATGCGAATGGCTTCCTCGATCGTCGAAATGAAAATCTTGCCGTCACCGATCCTGCCGGTTTTAGCTGCGCGCTGGATCGCCTCTACGGCTTTGTCCAGCATGTCGTCGGAGAGCACGACTTCGATCTTCACCTTCGGCAGGAAATCCACCACGTACTCGGCGCCTCGATAAAGCTCCGTGTGCCCCTTCTGGCGCCCGAAGCCCTTGGCCTCGATCACGGTAATGCCCTGCAGACCGATCTCCTGCAGCGCCTCCTTCACCTCGTCAAGCTTGAACGGCTTGATGATGGCCTCGATCTTTTTCATGACGACCTCGGGCTAGGCGGAACGTCGGTCGGCGACCCGCGTACATGGTGGTCAGATAGCATGCCCCATGCCAAACGGTAAACGAGTTGCAAACCTCTTGTCGATCAACGTCATAGACGACGACGCCTACTTATAGGGCACAACCTCGCGAAAGTTCGCGCCGAATTTTCAGCCTGCATGACGTCTTTTTAGGCAATCGAGCCGTGCGACTTGGCCCCGCGACGGATGACTGCCTTAAGGCTAAGCTGCGCAAGGCCGTCTGCGATGAGGGGCATATGAAAGTCGTCGGACTCGATCATCTGGTTCTGACCGTGGCGTCTATCCCAGCCACCGTCGCGTTCTACGAGCGCGTGCTCGGAATGACGGCGGAAACCTTCGGCGCCGGACGTACGGCGTTGCGGTTCGGGCCGCACAAGATCAACCTTCACCAGGTCGACAACATGTTCGACCCGAAAGCTGAGCATCCGATGTGCGGATCGGGCGACCTGTGTTTCCTTGTCGACAGCCTCGACGGGATCGAGGCCCATTTGACCAGATGCGGCGTGCCGATCCTAGTTGAAAGATCAACCAGAACGGGCGCGCGCGGGCCGATCACATCCGTCTATATCCGCGACCCTGACTTCAACCTGATCGAGTTGTCGGTCTATCAGGACGGAACGAGGGCGGCGGGATGAGCGCCGGGCACGAGCTTCTGACGACGCCCGAAATGGGCGAGGCCGACCGCCTCGCTCCAGGCTTCGGCGCGGCATCAATTGAGCTCATGGAGCATGCTGGCGCAGCCGTTGCCGCCGAGGCCGGACGGATGGTGCCGGCCGGCAGCCGCATCGCGGTCGTCTGCGGTCCCGGCAACAACGGAGGCGACGGCTTCGTCGCCGCGCGCCTGCTGATGGGCCGTGGCTACCTGGTGCGGCTTTGCCTGGTCGGAGCGGATCGGGTGGCGCTGAAAGGCGATGCGGCCACCATGGCGGACCACTACGAGGGCGCGGTCTTCGGCGGCGAAACGTTAGGGGACCTCTGCCGCAATTGGGCCGATCTGATCATCGACGCGCTTTTTGGAGCGGGACTGACGCGCCCCTTGTCGGGCAACGCGGCTGATGCCGTGGCTGCGATGAATGCATGCGGCAAGCCCGTGCTTGCCGTCGACGTCCCGAGCGGGCTCGACGGCACCTCAGGGGTGCCGACCGGTCCGGTCGTGCAAGCGACCCGCACCGTTACGTTCTTTCGCCGCAAGCCCGGCCATCTTCTATTTCCCGGTCGACAGCTGTGCGGAGACGTCGCGCTTTACGACATCGATATGCCAGTCGCCGTTCTGGATGCAATCGGCGTCCGGACTTTCGTCAACGCCTCCCCCGTGTGGCGCGGCCATTTTCCCCGTCTCGACGCCCGCGGCCACAAGTACACGCGTGGCCACGCCGTCATCGTTTCCGGCGGCATCGAGATGAGTGGGGCGGCGCGGCTGTGTGCTCGCGGTGCGCTGCGCGTGGGGGCAGGCCTCGTCACGGTGGCGTCACCGCCCGACGCTTTGCAGGCGCATGCGGCCCAGCTCAACGCGACACTGCTCAAGACCGGCACTGCACCGGCCGATATCGCGCAGCTTCTCGCCGACACGCGCTTCACGGCGATCGGCATCGGTCCGGGCCTCGGACGCGCCGATCAAGCGATGGAGCAGGTGATGGCCGTCGTGGCCTCCAACGCTGCGGTCATGCTCGATGCCGACGCACTCACCGTTGCTGCCGCCTCACCCGGGCTGCTCTTTCGCGCCATCGCGGCCCGGACGCGCCCCGTCGTGCTCACGCCGCACGAAGGCGAGTTCAAGCGCCTCTTTCCCGATGTCACGGGGTCGAAGCTCGAGCGGGCACGAGCCGCAGCGAAGACTTCTGGCGGGATCGTTCTGCTGAAAGGCCCCGATACGGTGATCGCTTCGCCCGATGGAAGGGCCGCGATCAACGAGAATGCGCCGCCCTGGCTAGCGACCGCCGGCTCCGGCGACGTGCTGGCGGGTTTCGTCACGGGCCTTCTCGCCCAGGGCATGCCAGCCTTCGAGGCCGCGTGCGCAGCCGTCTGGTTGCATGGCGAATGCGCCAACGGCTTCGGGCCGGGCCTGATCGCGGAGGACATCCCAGAAGCGCTTCCCGAGGTGCTGGCGAAACTTCTGGCCATCTCGAGCTGAACCTAGACGGGTTGCCCACAGCTTGCTGCAGCGGCGCGCTTTGCAGGCTGCTGCGACTCGCATCATGAAGGCCGTTCCGGTGCAGGCGTCAACAACGGCAGGAGCGCCCATGGGCCTGCTTTACCGCATCATCTACGCGGCGCATGCCAAGGGCACGCACCACAAGCTCGCGCTCGATGCTCTGGCGCATCTGAGCGGCGCCGATGCGGAAGGCTGGCGCCGGCTGTTCCTGAAGCACGCCGAGACGTACATGGCCGGGTCGAAAGCGCCCGACGATGTGTTCAAGGACTTCAAGAATCACTGTCTGCATCCGCGCGACAAGTTCTGGGGCGGGGCGCCGGCAACCGCGCGCCAGTGGTATGGCAAGACCGTCTCCGCGCTCGGCGAACAGAAGTGGGCGGATGCTGTGCATTCAGCCGGCATCCTGAGCCATTACGTGACGGACGCGGTGCATCCATTTCACACCGGCCAGTCCGAGGCCGAGAATTCGATCCACCGCGCCTTCGAGTGGAGCACGGCCAAATCCTACGACGCATTGAAGTCCGTTGCCTCCGGCGGCGCGATGCACGAGGTGATGGTGCCCGACCAGCCGGACTGGCTCGAAGAGATGCTTCGGCAGGGGGCGGTGCGCGCCAACCGGCATTACGAAAAGCTGATCGCGCACTACGACATCAATCGCGGCGTCGTCGATCCTCCGGCGGGGCTCGACGTGGTGGCGCAGCGCATCGTCGGCGACCTGATCCTGCATGCGGCCAGACTGCACGGCGTGATCCTCGTGCGGGCCCTTACCGAATCGGGAGCTGCTCCTCCCCCTGTCTCCCTGACGGTCGATCTGGTGCTGGCCACGATCAAGATCCCGATCAAGCAGCTGGCCAAGCGGATGGCCGATAATGCCGACCGTCGCCTTGTCGAGCGCATGTACGATGAACTGAGGGCGACGGGCACGGTGGAGCTGACCCTGCCCGAGGACGACCGGATCGTGCGTGATCTGCACGCCGCCGAGGTCGCGAGTCATACGGCGATGGTGGTTGCCGAGGCGCCGCCGATCTCAACGCTGGCTGCGCGCCTGGCCGCGGCACGGGCCGTACCAGAGGCCGGCGCGCCGCCACCGACGAACGCAGTGGCTGAAGACGCAGCGGCGATCGCAGCGGCGGCCTCCGCGTCGAAGGCGTCCGGAATGCCGCAGGAGCCGCGGAGCGCCGAAATGCCCGCGAGGCCCGAGCCCCTTACCACCGATCGCGCCGAGCCCACGACGGGGGGCAGCGTCCCCTCGATCAAGCCGCGTGGCGTGGTGGCTCCTCCGGCTAGTCGCGTGCGTCTTGCCCCAGGGGACGACGTCGTCAATGCTCCGTCGATCGGCCCACGCATGGCGGAGCGCCTCGCGAAGCTCGGTGTGCTCACCGTGCAGGATTTTCTCAACGAGCAGCCCGCAGCGCTCGCGCAAGCGCTCCAGATTGCACACGTGACGGCGCAGTCGATCACCGAGTGGCAGGCTCAGACAGTGTTAGTTTGCGCAGTTCCCGGATTGACGGGAACCGGTGCGCAACTGTTCGTGGGAGCGGGCTATCGTGATGTCGCGGCACTCGCGGCTGCCGAGGCGGATACGCTCTGCGCGGACGTGCTGGCGTTCGCGGCCAGCGACAAGGGCCGCAGGATCCTGCGCGATGGAAATCCTCCTGACCTGCAGCGCATCAAGTCCTGGGCTGAAGGCGCGCGCATGGCGCTCGCGGCCTGAAGCGCGGCGCTACTCAGCCGCTGCCCGCTTGCCGACGAAGCCCGACGCATCACCGAACCGCTCAGCCATCACCTCGGGAAGTGACTTCGACCTGTGCGTGATGCACGCACCCGACCGGACGGCGTAGGCCTCATGAGCCTTGGCCGCGGCGGGCTCGATGCCGGCTTGAAGCTCTCGCGCCGAATCCATGACGAGCTTGCGGAAGCGCATGATACCGAGGTCTGTCGGGCCGAGATGCTCCTTGGTGCGATCGACTATTGGACCCTGACTGTCCTGCACGGCAGCGTCCTGCTCGGAGAGACCCTTGATCCCCATGTAGCTCGACGTCCTCTGCGCGCGCCGGTCGATCATGTAGTCGTTGGCCTTGCTGCGCAGCGGCACGTAATTCTCGTCGATCTCCGGGAAGATGGCGCCGCCGTTGGCGAAGCTGTGGCGCTCCTCTGGTGTCAGTGGACGATCCGGGTTCCAGGCGTAGCAGTAGATCCAGCAGTTGGTATCGGTATAGGGCACGAAGGTCTGGCCGAAGATCGTCTGGCCGGGCAGCGCGCTCGGTGTGTAGGTATGGAACGGCATCAGGAACTGTGCGATGCGCCAATAGAGATCGTCGGTCTCGGTGACGCGACCACCGCCGATGACGAGACCCGCCGGGTGGGGTTCCACCTTGATGACGGGGCGGGGGTCCTTGGCGATCCAACGCGTCAGGTTGCCGGTCATGCGCTGGATCGGCATGACGAGGTGTTTGTCCACGTCGAGATCCTCGTCCTCCTTCTTGTCGAAGACGAGATGCGTATAGGTGAAGTGCGCGGTGTCGATCGAGCCTTCCAGCGCCTGCACCCAGTTGCAATCCTGCCATTTCTTCGAGACGAAGCGGTGCGACTCCGGGACCAGCGCCAATTCCATGTGAGGCAGCTCGGGCATCGTCTCCGCAGGCCCCATGTAGGCCCACACCATGCCGCCCCACTCGCGCGCCGGGTACGCCTTGATGCGCATCTTGTCCTTGGCGTTGAGGTCCGGATAACTGGTCGGCATGTCGGTGCATTGGCCGGTGATATCGAACTTCCAGCCGTGATAGATGCAGCGGATACCGCATTCCTCGTTGCGGCCCAGCCAGAGATTGGCCCGCCGGTGCGGGCAGTACTGGTCGATGATGCCGACGCGACCGTTGGTGTCGCGGAAAGCGAGCAATTCCTCGCCGAGGACGGTGATCTTCCGAGGCGGGCCGTCGGGCTCGGGGATTTCCTCCGACAGCAGCACCGGCACCCAGAACCGCCGGATGAGTTCGCCCATCGGCGTGCCGGCCTCGCTCTCAGTCAGGAGACGGTTGTCTTCGGCCGTGAGCATGGAGACCTCCCGCAATTTGTTCCTTCATTGCGGGAAGTGTGCGCGCTCGGAACGCGGGGCGTCAATCGGGCCCGAAGGCCCGATACCAACGAGGATCAGGCCTCACCGGCTCCGTCCGGCTCGATCCCGTTTTCACCGTGGCCGTTCTCGCCATTGCCGTTGGTGCCGTCGTCCGGGATGCGTTCGACAGAGACGACCTTCTCTTCGGCGTCGGTGCGGAATATGCGGACACCTTGGGTGTTGCGGCCCGCGATGCGGACCTCGTCGACCGGCGTGCGGATGAGCTGGCCTGCGTCAGTCACCAGCATGATCTGATCCGACTGCTCGATCGGGAACGAGGCCACGAGCGGCCCATTGCGATCGTTGACGACCATGGCGGCGATGCCTTTGCCGCCACGGCCGGAGATCCGGTACTCGTAGGACGACGTGCGCTTGCCATAGCCGCGCTGTGACACGGTGAGAATGAACTGCTCGCGGCCGCCAAGCTCGGCAAAGCGCTCGGGGGTCAGCTCAGCAGTGCCCGCCGCGCCCTCCTCGGCATCGACGACCGTCTCGACGGGCACATCGCCGTCTGCCTCGCCCGTCTGAGCCCGCCGGAACGCCGACGCCTGCTTCAGATAGGCGACCCGCTCGTCCGGCGTTGCCTCTACGTGGTGCAGGATCGCCATGGAGATGACGGTGTCGTCATCCTCGAGACGGACGCCCCTGACGCCGGTCGAGTCGCGCCCCTTGAACACGCGGACATCGTCCACGGCAAAGCGAATGGCCTGGCCATGCGCCGTCGTCAGCAGCACGTCGTCATCGGGGCGGCAGATCTCGACGCCGACGATGCGATCGCCCTCGTCGAGCTTCATGGCGATCTTGCCGTTGCGATTGATGCTCTCGAAGTCGGTCAGGCTGTTCCGGCGAACATTGCCCGTCATCGTCGCGAACATCAGCTCGAGGCTCGCCCAGGTCTCGGTATCCTCCGGCAGCGGCAGAATGGTCGTGATGACCTCGCCGGCCTCGAGTGGCAGCAGATTGACGAGCGCCTTGCCCTGCGACTGAGGCGTGCCGGCCGGCAGGCGCCAGACCTTCATGCGGTAGCACATGCCGCGCGAGGAGAAGAACAGCACGGGCGTGTGTGTCGAGGCCAGGAACAGCTGCGTGACCACGTCTTCGTCGCGGGTCGACATGCCCGAGCGGCCTTTGCCGCCACGCCTCTGGGCGCGGTAGGTCGAAAGCGGTACGCGCTTGATGTAACCTTTCAAGCTGACCGTGACGACGCAATCCTCGCGCTGGATCAGATCCTCGTCCTCGAGATCGCCTTCGACGTCGAGGATCTCGGTGACGCGCGGAGTGGCGAACTCGGTCTTGATGTCGGTCAGTTCGGTCTTGATGATGTCGACGATGCGTGTGCGCGACGACAGGATCTCCAAGTAGTCCTTGATCTCCTCCGCGAGCTTCTTCAGCTCGTCGCTGATCTCACCGCTGCCGAGGGCTGTCAGGCGCGAGAGCGTCAGGGCCAGAATCGCCGTCGCCTGCTCCTCGGAGAGCTTATAGGTGCCGTCCTCGGACAGCTTGTGACGCGGATCGGCGATGAGATCGATGAGCGGTGCCATGTCCTTGGCCGGCCAAGTGCGCGCCATCAGGCCGAGCTTGGCCTCGGCGGGGCTCGCCGACGAGCGGATCAGGCGAATGACCTCGTCGATGTTGGCGACTGCAATGGCGAGGCCGACGAGGGTGTGGGCCCGGTTGCGCGCCTTCTTGAGGAGATACTTCGTGCGCTTGGAGACGACCTCCTCGCGGAAAGCCGTGAACGCCTGGATAAAGTCGCGCAGGTTCAGGCTCTCGGGCCGGCCGCCGTTGAGCGCGATCATGTTGGCGCCGAACGTCGACTGGAGATCCGAGAAGCGCCAAAGCTGATTCAGGACGACATCGGCCATGGCGTCGCGCTTAAGCTCGATGACGACGCGCACGCCTTCACGGTTCGATTCGTCCCAGACGTTGGCAATGCCCTCGATCTTCTTCTCGCGGACGAGTTCCGCGATCTTCTCGATCATCACCTTCTTGTTGATCTGGTAGGGGATCGAGGTGACGACGAGAGCCTCGCGATCCTTACGGATCTGCTCGGTGTGCACCCGCGCCCGCATGATGATCGAGCCGCGGCTCTTGTGGTAGGCATTGAGAATACCGCCCCGCCCGAGGATGGTGCCGCCCGTCGGGAAATCGGGGCCGGGAACGATCTGGCAAAGCTCCTCGAGCGTGATCTCGGGGTTCTCGAGCATCGCCATGCAGGCGTCGATCACCTCGCCGAGGTTATGCGGTGGAATGTTGGTCGCCATGCCGACGGCAATGCCGCCCGCGCCGTTGACCAGGAGGTTGGGGAATTTCGCCGGAAGGACGACGGGCTCCTCCTCGGAGCCATCGTAGTTCTCGTGGAAATCGACGGTCTCCTTGTCGAGATCGTCGACGAGGTACTGAGTGACCTTGGCGAGGCGGCACTCGGTGTAGCGGTAGGCTGCCGGCGGATCGCCGTCCATGGAGCCGAAATTACCCTGACCGTCGACGAGTGGCAGTCGCAACGACCACTCCTGCGCCATGCGCACGAGGGCGTCGTAGATCGCCATGTCGCCGTGCGGATGGTATTTCGCCATCACATCGCCTACGACGCGCGCAGACTTCACGTACTTCGAGTTCCAGTTGAGGCCCATCTCGCGCATCGCATAGAGAATGCGCCTGTGAACCGGCTTCAGACCGTCCCGAACGTCGGGCAGCGCGCGTGAGACGATGACGCTCATCGCGTAATCGAGATAGCTGCGCCGCATCTCGTCGGAGATGGTGATCGGCCGGATGTCGTTCGGCCCCTTCGGCGTTTCACCGCCGCCCGCTTTATCGTCGTCAGCCACGCGTTGGATCTTCCTTCAGGTGAGCCGTGTCGACTTCGCTCGAATGCCGGTCCAGCCTTGCTTCGGGCCACGGATCGCTCGTCGATCAGCTTCGAGCGCCGGTGCATAGCGAATCGCACGCCGAGGCGATCAATTCAGGCCCTTCTGATAGCCGAGACACGCCTTCCCCGCAACGCGTCAGCCCATCCGCACCGGATCGGGAAGGGCGGTGTCCACAAGCGGGCGCGAGCTGGTGGCGCGCGTGCAGTGGCAGACACCGTGTGGCAATCGGCCCCAGACGACAAACCTTCGCCGGCCACCGAAGGCAAATAACGAAAGGCCGGCAAACCGGAACTCGTTGGCGATAGCGTGCTGCACCTCATTGCCTTAGTCCGGCCGAAGACAAATATGCCGAATGCCGCCTTGTCGCTGACACACGGAAGCGATAGTGAGCGGTCGTGTCTGCCGCAATTACTCCTTCGGGAGGATACTGGCGTCAGATGCGTTCGTTGGCCCCGGGGCCTCTTGAGACCATTCGCCAAGGTATCCCCCAGCCTTGGCATCGCTCGGCAGCGGGCCTAGTGCAGGAACAGAGACATCCATGAACAAGACCATTGTCAGCCTCGTTGCCCTCGGCACGCTCGTGGCCAGCATGCCCGTCCTGGCCCAGCAGAAGGCGAAGGCCCCGCCCGCCCCTGTCGACATCCCCAGGGGCGTCTTCATCGAGCAGCAACCCAGCAACGTCTATCTCGCGCGTAACACGGTGCTCTTCGCCAAGGTTCGCGACGACGCCGGCAAGATCATTGGTGATGTCGAGGATCTGCTCGTGAACGACCACAACGAGGTGGTCGGTGTGCTGATGGGCGTCGGCGGTTTCCTGGGAGCCGGCGAAAAGCGCGTTGCCGTTCGGCTTTCCGCGCTCAACGTCGCCGAAAAGGACGGCCGGACGGTCGTCACATTGCCGGGTGCAACGAAGGAGATGCTGAAGGCACTTCCGGCATTCCAGCGCAACAAGCCACCGAAGTCGATGCTCGATCGCATCAAGGAGAAGGCGCAGGAGCTGACCGACAAGACTGTCGAGACGTCGACGGAAGCGGCTCAGAAAGCTCGTGAGCAGGCCGGTCCGGCGCTCGAGAAGGCCAAAGAGGCCGCGGGCCAAGCCTACGAGAAGGCCAAGGACGCGGCAGGTCAGGCCTACGACCGCGCCAAGGATGCGGCGCAGCCGGCTCCGAAGCAGTAATCAGCGATCGACATCGCTGCGAGAAGCAAGCCCTGGCGCAGCACTGCGTCAGGGTTTTTTTCGTCGGCCCTTCCTCAACGCAGGATCGGGATCTCCGGGGCTGCATCGCGTGACAACGTGCCGTCGAGCCTTGGATCCATCGCGATCTCGAGCTGACGCTTCACGGGCAGGAAGCCAGAGCGGATGTAGAAGCCGAGGGCTGTCGGATGATCAAGCGTGCAGGTGTGCACCCAGAAGCGCTCGATCGGACGGCGCCACGCCTCGCCAATGGCATGCCCCATGAGGTGGCGACCGAAGCCAGCACCGGTGCGCGGCGTGGTGAGGCCGAAGAAAGCGAGTTCACACTCGCGGGTTTGCCGGAAATCGAGCTCGAGCAGGCCTTCGTCCGCTACGAGTTCGCCGCCCGGGTCGACGGCCGACAAGGCCCAGACCATCACGTCGTCGTCGGTCAGGATGGCGCCCAACGCCGAATCGGACAGTCGCAGCCGCGAGTGCCAGAGCCACGGCTCGCCGATCCGCCGAAACAGCCTGCGATACCAGTCGAGATCCGGCCGCTCGATGCGACGAATCTGGAGCCCTTCCTGCAGTGGAGGCAGCGGCCGCGGCGCCGGCGGGGATCGCATCTCGAGTGTCGTGGCGATGGCCGCGATACGGCCCATTGGAATGTCCGTGTATCCATCGGCCAGCGCCGAGGCCGTCGCATCCGTCATCGCGTCACCTTTACGGTCATCTCGACGTCACCTGAAGCTTCGGCATTGTCAGGGTGCGAGACCTGACCTGGCTCCCGGTCGCTTCCGACCCGATGTATAAAGGGCGCTGGAGCGGACACCAACGCCGACTGTGCTTGCAGCAGACCGCCGACATCTCCGACAGGATTCCATGCCCCCGAGCGGATCGAGCAATCTGGCCTTGGCTGCCGTGCTCGCCAATACAGCCCTCGCCATTGCCAAGCTGATCGGGGCGGCCATTACGGGCTCCGCCGCGATCCTGGCCGAGGCCATTCATTCGATCGTGGCTGCGACGAGCCAGGCCCTGGTTCTGGTCGGACTCGCGCGGGCTACACCCCCAGCATCATCGCGTCACTCGAGGCGCTCGGTGCGGGAGCTACGTTTCTGGACGACCGTGGTCCCTATTCTGCTCTACTCGCTGGGTGCCGGCGTCGCGATCAACGAAGGCATCGACCAGCTCCAGCACACTCGGGCGCTCAGAGACGCGACCACCGGCTATGCTCTGCTGGCGGTCGCGCTGCTCGCACAGGCGGGTTTCGCGCATCGTGCCTGGCGACAGCTCTGCGTTCGCCCCGACGTCGGCTACGCAGCAGCGGCGGCGGTTTCGCTCGAGACGAGGGCCGCTGTCGCCAGTCTCATCGCCGCATTCGCAGGCGTTTCGCTCTCCCATGGCCTCGATTGGGCGGCGGCGGACGGGCTGGCGACGGTCGTCATCGGGCTCGTCATGGGTTTTGTTGCAGCGCTGATGGCGCTCGAAACGAAGGCGCTGATCATTGATGACGCTACCTCGCCACGAGAGGTGACTGCCACGCCCGTCCAGGCTGGCGCTGTCGGCGTCGCGAGCGAGAGTGCACCCTTCGGTACGCGCACCAAATCCGGCAAGGGCAAGAGGACACGGCGCTAGTGAGACGGGTTGTGCGTTCGCTTCATGCTTTCGGCAAGCGCTCAGAACGGATTTCCAACACTACGATGACGTCGCCGCCCGCGGCCTTGCGATTGCGGGAGCCTTGACGATGAGAGAGTGTTTTATCTGCGGCGCCACGAGCGCAAGGCCCTTCGGCGTCAGGGCGACGGCTAGGCCGTCCGGACCCGGGCGCGTCTCTACAAGACCGCGATCGTGCGCCTCCTCCCACACCATCAGGCGCGGACAAGACGTGCGCCATGCACCGATCACCTCGTCATAACTTCGAGTTCCTGCGGCGCACCAGACGACGAGATCCAGCACAAGTGCATCCAAACCTTCGGTCATGCCGGCCTCCGCTCTCGCGCCGACGACGATTTTCACTTCAGCGGTCGTGCCCGAGATACTCAGGCCTTCTCAGCCCACAGGTCGTACTCGTCGGCGTGCACGACGCGTGCGCGGACGATGTCGCCGGGGGCCACGTCGTCCTCGCCGTTGAGGAACACCGACCCATCGATATCGGGGGCGTCCCACTGCGAGCGTCCGATCGCGCCTTCCTCGTCCACTTCGTCGATCAGGACATCGATCTCGCGACCAACGCGACCCGCCATGATCTCGGCCGAGACCTTCTGTTGCGCCGACATGAAGCGATGCCAACGCTCTTCCTTGACCTCTTCCGGCACGGCACCCGGCAGATCGTTTGCGGGAGCGCCATCGACGGGCTCGTACTTGAAACAGCCGACCCGGGCCAGCCTAGCCTCGTCCACAAACGACAGGAGGGTCTCGAAATCGCGCTCCGTCTCTCCCGGGAAGCCGACGATGAAAGTTGATCGCAGCGCGAGATCGGGAACGGCACGGCGCCACGCCGCGATGCGCGCCAGCGTCTTCTCCTGATGAGCGGGGCGTCGCATGGCCTTGAGCACGGACGGGCTCGCGTGCTGAAAGGGAATATCGAGGTAGGGCAGAACTTTGCCCTCGGCCATCAGCGGCAATACCTCGTCGACGTGCGGGTACGGGTAAACGTAATGCAGGCGCACCCATGCACCGAGCGAGCCGAGTGCGCGTGACAGCTCGAAGAAGCGCGCCTTGAGAGGCTCGCCCTTCCACGGAGTCTCGGCATACTTGATGTCGACGCCGTAGGCCGACGTGTCCTGGCTGATGACCAGAAGTTCCTTCACACCGGCTTTGACGAGGCGCTCCGCCTCCATCATCACCTGATTGACGGGCCGTGAGGCAAGCCGGCCCCGAATGGCCGGGATGATGCAAAACGAGCAGCTGTTGTTGCAGCCCTCGGAAATCTTCAGATAGGCGTAATGGCGCGGCGTCAGGCGCAGACCCTCGGGCGGTACCAGGTCGACGAACGGGTCGTGCAAGGGTGGAACGGCGGCATGCACGGCCTCCATCACGGCCTCGTACTGGTGAGGTCCGGAGACCGACAGCACTCCCGGATGAGCCGATAGGATCTTGTCCTTCTCGACGCCGAGGCAGCCGGTGACGATCACGCGACCGTTCTCGACCATCGCCTCGCCGATGGCCGCCAGGCTTTCTTCCTTGGCAGAGTTCAGGAACCCGCACGTGTTCACGATCACGGCGTCGGCGCCCTTGTAGTCGGCAACGAGCTGATAGCCTTCGGCACGCAGGCGCGTGATGATCCGTTCGCTGTCGACGAGGGCTTTGGGACAGCCCAGAGAGACGATGCCTACTTTGGGCACGCTTGGTTGTATCTGCGGAGTTGTCCGGCGGACTTTCGGCGCTGCTGCCCCAGCCGTGCGGCCGGGGCGCGCGGAAGCTCGCGCTGAGGTCGATTTTGCGGGGGACTTTTCGGTGGGGCTCGCCATGATCGCGCTTGTAGCCGTGCCGGAGCCCCCGCGCAACGCCGCGCCTCAGGCGCGCCCGAGATGGGCGTCGGCATGCGCCTTAAGACTTGGCGGCGGGCGCATGCGTCCGGGTCCGGGAGACCTCACTTGGCAAGGGGCCAAGGAGCCAGAGTGCAGCAAACATCGCGACGACGACGACCACGAAGCCAACGATAAGCCCGATAATGGCGTCTGGCACGAGGAACATCGCGCCTTTGATGGTCCAGGCTCCACCCACGACGACTAGGCCGACGAGACCCAGAGAGAGGAATGTGGCGGTTCCTTCACTCGCCCATTTGCTCGGCGGCTCAGCCAGACGGCAGCGTTTGGCGCAATACCAGAGCAGCGCCGCGCTGGCCATGGAGATGCCAACACCAATCACAAGCGAAAGCCAAGCTTCGGTCATCGGGGCACTCCGGTCGCGGGAGCCGGGAGCGTCGGGTGACGCCGCCGCGATCGAAGCCTAGCCAGATACCGAATGCACATGCCGTAAGTTCGAGGCCACGCTGCATAAACTCTGCGTAGCGCTGGCGCGATAGTGAAGCAGGCTTCAGGAAACCGGCGACTGCGGCGTCGCGGGTGCTCCGCTCCAGCGCGAGGCATCATCGATCTGGAGCCCGAGATCGCGGGCCATGTGTATCAAGGTGCGCTCGGCGAGCGCCGTGATCGTGAGCAGTGGGTTGACACCCAGCGACCGCGGGATGACCGATCCGTCGATCACGTAAAGGCCGGCGTGAACGTCGGTCGATCCGCGGCCGACGCGGGCATCGAACACGCGACCCTTGTGGTCGACCACACCGTCGTGGCACTCGCGCCCCATGCCGGCACCTCCGAGCGGGTGCGCCGTTGCGGGCTGGTGGCCCATCACCGAGCCGGCTAATGGATTCTTGACGTAGTCGCCACCGGCCTTCTGGACCAGCGCCGACAAGGCCTTGTCGAGCCGCTGATAGACCGGCTGATCCTTGGCGCCGGGCCACGACAGCACCAGCCGGTCATCCTGGAGGTGGAAACGGCCGGCCGCGGCGTCGTGAGATACAGCGAAAAACGTCTGCAAGCTGGCGAGTGGCCCCTTGTAGACACCGTTGACCAGCGCCGAGAGCGCACCCAGCAATCGCCCGTTCGGCACGAACATCACCGGCAGGACAGGCGCCATCGCCGACGGCATGGCCCCTTCCTGGATGCGAATCTCGTTGGCGAGCGTTTCAGCATCCTCGATGTCGATCTGGCCGGTGACGGCGGCGCCGACCTCGAAGCCCTCGATCTTCGAAGGGTGTCCGATGCCGATTGCGTTGACAGGCTGCTTGGCGCCGTAGCCGAACGCGATGATGTCGCCATTGGCCGAGAATCGGTGACCCAAGCGATCCGAAAGGGAGAGTCCCTTCTCGCGCGACCGGAGCAGGATCTCGGTCGAGCCGAGAGTTCCAGCCGCAAGGATGACCATCCCGGCTTCGATCACGGCTTCTTGCGGGCCGTCCCGCGTCCGCTCTCCCGCGAGGTGCTCGGCTGTCACCCGCCAGGCCCCGTCCGGCTGGTGCAACACGTCGCTGACGCGAATCTCGGTGAAGATCTCCGCGCCGTGTTGCACGGCATCGGGCAGATAGGTGAGCGCAACCGTGTTCTTCGCACCGACGTTGCAGCCGGCGCAGCAGTCGCCGCACAGTGTGCAAGCAGGTTGTGCGATGCCGGCCGGATTCACGTTCGCCTCGAAGCTGACGGCCACCGGCGGCACGATCGGCGCCTTGCCGAGTGCCGCGCTCGCGCAATCGAGCGCCTTGAATTTGCTCATGGCACGGCCGCGCTCGTGACGGGCGGGACGGAGCCACCGAGCGGCGCGGGCAAATCCTTCGTCGAGGAGGCCGTCCTGCACGAGCTGGCCAGGCCAGGCTTGGTCACGGAAAACGCGAGCATCGGGCCGCAGGGCAACGCCGGCGTTGACGAGCGAGCCGCCGCCGAGGCCGCACGCGACGAGGACGTGCATGTCGTCGCCGATGCGTAGGTCGTAAAGGCCAGTCGGCTTGCCAAAGCTCGTGCGGCGGCCAGTCACCTGCATCTCGGCGCGGAACTCGGGAAAGCGCGCGGGAAACTCCCCCGTCAGGAACTCGCGACCGCGCTCGAGGACACAAACGCGCTTGCCCGCACGCGCAAGACGCGACGCCGCGACGCCGCCGCCATAGCCCGATCCGACGACGATCACGTCGTACCGGCGGGCGAGTTGGTCAAACGGGCGGGCTAGGCGGGCCAACGAAAAGTCCTCCTCACGGCGGCTCAATTCGAGCGGGCCGGAAGATGACAGATGGCAGGCGCCGCCCCGATGGGTCGAGCGGTCGCGGCGGCGATCGTGGGCACACGGCTGATGCAGAAAGGTGACAATGCTCGCGGCGCCGTATTGAATGCCGGGAGGCAGCCAGGGAGACCGGCCATGAGCACGACGCACGACACTCCGGCCTCTGTCGAGGCCGCAATCCAGCGCCTTCAAGCTGCCATGGCCGATGTCGCCAATGGCGACGTTCGCGCCATCAAGGCGCTCTACTCGCACACGGGCGATGCTACGAGCTTCTACGGATGGGGCGGATACGAGAAGGGCTGGGACGGTGTGGCAGCCCGGTGGGACTGGGCAGGGCAGCAATTCAAGGGCGGCAAGGTCAGCTATCAGAACGTGACGACAGTCGTCACGCCGGAGCTGTTCTACACGACCGATATCGAGACCTACTCGGACCAGAAGATGGCCGGCGTCGCCGGACTCACGGGCTGGACCAATCGCGTCACGCACATCTTCCGGCTAGAGGCCGGCGAATGGCGCCTCGTGCACCGGCACGGAAACCGGCTCGAGGATCAGTTCAAGCCTGCAACCCGACTCAAGGCGAAGGAGTGAGGCGCATGCTGTTCATGGTCATCTCAACGCCGCGTCCCGAGCCGCCAACGACCATGGTGCCGAAGCGCAAGGCCTATTGGGAGTGGCTGGCTCCATTGCAGGACCAAGGGCTGTGCAAACACGTGTGGGCGCGAACCGGTCGTGGCGCCGTCGCTCTCTTCGATGTGCCCGACAACGAGACGCTGCACCGCATTCTCAACGAATGGGCCGAGATCATTCCGGCGACATTCGAGATCTATCCGCTGATCGATGCCGGTCCGGCGCGGGCGTTCCTGGAGGCGCAGAAGTCGTAGCAGCGCCCTGGGCCACCTCAACTCTGCGCCGGAACGACGGCCGTCGCCTCGATCTCGATGCACACGTCCGTCGAGGTGAACTGTGCGCCGCCGACGGTGCTGCTGGCCGGCGGCACGGGCAAAGTCGCATAGAAGGCGCTCCGCGCCTCGTTGAAGCCGTCGTAGTAGCGCATGTCCGACAGCCACGTCGTCGTCTTGAGAACGTGGTCCCAGGTGGCGCCTTCAGCCGCGAGTGCACGTTCGAGCTTCGCAAGGCATTCGCGGGTCTGCTCCTGCACCGACTTTCCGGCTGCGGCGGTGCCGCGTGCCGTGACGCCAGAGCAGAAGACCATTTTGGCGCCTCCGCCGAGGGGCACGACGCGGGTGGGCGGAAACAAGGGCTTTGGCTGGCTCATGATCGCTTCCTCTCCTGCTATCACCTCGGCAGGTCGGTCCGACCCATCAGTGCCTTGTCGATCGAGGCGGCGGCCTGACGCCCTTCGCGGATAGCCCATACGACGAGGCTCTGGCCGCGGCGGATATCGCCGGCGGCAAAGAGCTTCGGCTTGCCCTTGATCCTATAGTCGCGCTCCGTCGCGTCGAGACCCTTGAAGCGGCCACGCGGCACGACGCCCAGCTCGAGTTGCTTGACCACGTCGCTCTCGATCGGACCTGAGAAACCCATCGCAAAGAGGACGAGATCGGCGGGAAGCTCGCCTTCGCTTCCGGCAATCGGCTTCAGGTCCGACCCGACGCGCGTATAGAGCAGCTTCGTCACCTTGCCATTCTCGCCGGCAAAGCCGGTCGTCGAGATCGAATACTCGGTGACGGCGCCTTCGGCCTGGCTGCTCGAGATACGCAGCTTCATGGGCCAGTGCGGCCACGTCACGGCCTTGGCTTCCTTCTCGGGCGGCTTCGGCATGATCTCGAGCTGGGTCACCGACTTGGCGCCCTGGCGGATCGAAGTGCCGATACAGTCCGAGCCGGTATCTCCGCCGCCGATGACGATGACGTGCTTGTCCTTGGCGCTGATCTCCTTCGTGCCTTCCGTCAGAGGTTCGGCGGAGACGCGCCGGTTCTGCTGCGGCAGGAAATCCATCGCGAAGTGCAGACCGTCGAGATTGCGGCCGGGCGAGTCCGCGAAGAAATCGAACGGCCGCTCGGAGCCGCCGGTCAGCAACACCGCATCGTGAGCGTCCTCGATCTCGTAGGCGGTGATGTCGACGCCGACATGCGCGTTCATATGGAAGACGACACCCTCGCCTTTCAGCTGCTCGACGCGGCGGGCGACGACACCCTTGTCGAGCTTGAAATCGGGAATGCCGTAGCGCAAGAGACCACCCGCGTGCGCATTTTTCTCATAGACATGCACCTCGTGGCCGGCGCGCGCCAACTGCTGCGCGGCTGCAAGGCCGGCAGGGCCGGCGCCGATGACGGCCACCTTCTTGCCTGTCCTGGTCTCGGGCGGCTCGGGCTTCACCCAGCCTTCAGCGAACCCCTTGTCGATGATCGCGCATTCGATGGTCTTGATGGTGACGGGATTGTCCTCGAGGTTGAGCGTGCAGGCGGCCTCGCACGGGGCCGGGCAGACGCGCCCCGTGAACTCCGGGAAATTGTTGGTCGAGTGCAGGTTGGTGAGTGCCTGCTTCCAGTGGTCCCGATAGACGAGATCGTTCCAGTCCGGGATCTGGTTGTTCACCGGGCAGCCGTTGTGACAGTACGGGATGCCGCAATCCATGCAGCGCGAGGCCTGCGTCTTGACCTCCGGCTCCGGCAGCGGGACCACGAATTCCTTGTAGTGCTGGATGCGCTCCTCAACCGGCCGATACCCACGATCTGCCCGATCGTGCTCGAGGAAACCTGTGACCTTGCCCATCGTCTTGCTCACTCTTTTAGGAGTCATCCTCGGGCTTGCAGACACTCGGCGAATGACGATGTGTCCCAAGGACTGATATCTCAGCGGATCATAGTGCTAGAGTTTCAATTCAGTCTCACAGCGGGCGATCCATGCGCGCACGTTCGGGCGGGGCCCGAGATCGAACCCGCCATCGCCTGCCATCCGCGTATAGGCGACCAGCGCGATATCGGCGATCGAGAATGCATCGCCCAGCAACCACGTTCGGCCCGCGAGCCGGCCCTCCATGAAATCGAGTGCTTTTTGTCCGCGTTCGACACGCCATGCGTCGCGCTCCGACAGCGGTCTGCCTTGATAAAGCACGTGGAACCGTGTCGTCGCGATGTAGGGCTCATGGCTGTACTGCTCCCAGAATAGCCACTCGTCGACCTGCGCCTGAGCAAATCGATCTTCTGGCAACAGCCGCGAACCGTGCGCCAAATAGCGGATGATGGCATTCGACTGCGCGAGGCTGCGGCCGTCGTCGAACGCCACGGCAGGCACTTGGCCTTGCGGGAATTTGGCAAGGAAAGCCGGCGTGCGGGTCTCACCCTTCATGATGTCGACCTGCGCCCAGGTATAGGGCAGGCCAAGCAGATCGGCCGTCCACTTCACCTTGAGGCAATTGCCGGAGATGGAATCACCAAAGATCCGCATTCTCTATCACTCCGCCGCCGGCGACTTGGCCTTGGCTTTGCGCTTGCCCTTGCCGTCGGATTGCTGCGGCACCCCGATCTCGATCTTCTCGAGACCGGTGCCGAGCGTCGCCTGATGCTTCGCCATGTCGGCGAGCGCGCGGCGGTACTCGACCGGCATCACCTTGCGGAACTTAGGCAGCCACGTCTTCCAGTCGGCAAGAATGGTCTTGGCGCGAGACGAGTTGGTGTAGTGCGCGTGCCGCGTGATCAACCGATGCAGCCGCTCGGCGTCCTGGCTCGTCATGTCAGCCATGACGTCCACGAGGCCGTGGCTGGCAAGGTCGCTGGCGAACGGTTGGTCGGAGAGCACGGCGTCTTCTGCGGCGACCGGCTCGAGGTCGATCATGGCGAGGTTGCACTTCTCCTCGAACGTGCCGTCCTCGTCGAGGACGTAGGCGATGCCGCCCGACATGCCCGCCGCGAAGTTGCGCCCAGTCGCGCCGAGGACGACCACGACGCCACCCGTCATGTACTCGCAGCCGTGATCGCCCGTGCCCTCGACCACTGCGACGGCACCCGAGTTGCGCACTGCGAACCGCTCACCTGCGATGCCGCGGAAGTAGCACTCACCCGTGATGGCACCGTAGAGCACAGTGTTGCCGACGATCATGCTCTCTTCCGGGACGACCCCGGACTTGGGATCGGGGCGCACGATCAGCTTGCCGCCCGAAAGCCCTTTGCCGACGTAGTCGTTCGCCTCGCCGACGAGATCGAGCGTCACGCCATTGGCTGTCCAGGCACCGAAACTCTGCCCGGCGATACCGTTGAAGGTGACCCAGATGGTATCCTCTGGGAGGCCGCTATGGCCACGGGCCTTTGCGACGGCGCCCGACAGCATCGCTCCGGCTGCGCGATCCCGGTTCGAGATGGCAAGCTCGGCCTTGACCGGCTTCCTCTGCTCGATGGCGGGCTTCGCCAGCACGAGCAGCTTGTTGTCGAGCACCTTCTCGAGGCCATGATCCTGACGGTCGGTGTGGCGGATGCCGACACTCGGGGGCACATCCGGCTTGTGGAACAGGTTCTCGAAATCGAGCCCGCGCGCCTTCCAGTGGCCGATCGCCTGCGCCTTGTCGAGATACTGCGACTGGCCGACCAGCTCGGAGAAGCTGCGCACGCCCATTTCCGCCATCAGCTCGCGCACTTCCTCGGCGATGAAGAAGAAGAAGTTGATGACGTGCTCGGGTGCGCCTTTAAAGCGCGCCCGCAAGACGGGATCCTGGGTCGCGACACCGACCGGGCACGTATTGAGGTGGCACTTCCGCATCATGATGCAGCCGGCCGCAATCAGCGGGGCGGTCGCAAAGCCGAACTCGTCCGCACCGAGCAGAGCGCCGATCACGACGTCGCGCCCCGTGCGAATGCCGCCATCCACCTGCACGGCGATGCGGCTGCGCAGCCGATTGTAGACCAGCGTCTGGTGCGTCTCGGCGAGGCCGATCTCCCACGGCGATCCGGCGTGCTTGATAGAGGTGAGCGGGGACGCACCCGTGCCTCCCTCGAAGCCGGAGATCGTGACATGGTCGGCACGCGCCTTGGCGACACCGGCGGCGACGGTGCCGACGCCGACCTCGGACACGAGCTTGACCGACACGTCGGCGCGTGGATTGACGTTCTTCAGGTCGAAGATCAGCTGTGCCAGATCCTCGATCGAGTAGATGTCGTGATGCGGCGGCGGCGAGATCAGGCCGACGCCTGGGGTAGAATGACGCACTTTGGCAATGGTCTGGTCGACCTTGTGCCCAGGAAGCTGGCCGCCTTCGCCGGGCTTGGCGCCTTGGGCCATCTTGATCTGCATGACATCGGAGTTGACTAGATACTCGGTCGTCACACCGAAACGTCCCGACGCCACCTGCTTGATGGCCGAACGCATCGAATCGCCGTTCGGAAGCGGCTTGAAGCGATCCGCCTCCTCGCCACCTTCGCCGGTGTTCGATTTGCCGCCGATGCGGTTCATCGCGATGGCGAGCGTGGTGTGGGCCTCGCGGCTGATCGAGCCGAAGCTCATCGCCCCCGTCGAGAACCGCTTGACGATATCGACCGCGCTCTCCACCTCGGCGAGCGGCACGGGCTTCCTGTCCATCTCCTCGGCAGGTCGGATGCGAAAGAGACCGCGCAGCGTCATCAGCTGCTCGGACTGGTCATTGACCTGACGCGCGTAGTCGCGCCATTTCGGCGGGATCTTGCCCGACTTGGCGTCCTCGACCTTGGTCGTGCGAACGGCGTGCTGAAGATCGGCCACCACGGTCGGCCGCCACATATGGGCCTCGCCGCGCAGCCGGTACGCATACTCGCCGCCCACGTCCAGCATGCCGTCAAGGGCCGGCACATCGCCGAAGGCCTGGCGGTGACGCTCGAATGTCTCGCGCGCGATCTGGCGGAGGCCGACGCCTTCGACCTGGGTGTGCGTGCCCGTGAAGTAGCGCTTCACGAACGCGGACTTGAGGCCCACGGCATCGAAGATCTGGGCGCCGCAGTAGCTCTGGTAGGTCGAGATGCCCATCTTGGACATGACCTTGAGCAGGCCCTTGTCGATCGCTTTGATGTAGCGCTTCTGCGCCTCCTTGAGGTCGATCTCCTCATCGAGTTCCGGCAGGATCTGCTCGATACTCTCGAAGGCGAGATAGGGGTTGATCGCCTCGGCGCCGTAGCCGGCGAGCGTTGCGAACTGGTGCACCTCGTGCGCCTCGCCCGTCTCGACGACAAGACCGACCGACGTCCGCAGGCCTTGCTTGATGAGATGGTGGTGCACGGCGCTCGTCGCGAGCAGCGACGGGATCGGCACGCGGTCCGGCCCCATATTGCGATCCGACAGGATGACGATGTTGTAGTCCTTGGACCGCACCGCCTCCTCGGCCTCCGCGCAGACCACGTCGAGCGCCCAGCTCATGCCGTTGGCGCCCTTGTCGACCGGGTAGGTGATGTCGATCGTGATCGAGGCGAAATGATTGCCTGGTGCCTGTCCGATCTGGCGGACGCGCTCCAGATCCTCGTTGGTCAGAATCGGCTGGTAGACCTCGAGCCGCTTGACCTTGGAAGTCCCTTCGAGGTCGAGCAGGTTCGGCCGGGGACCAATGAACGACACGAGGCTCATGACGAGTTCCTCGCGTGTGGAGTCGATCGGCGGGTTGGTCACCTGCGCGAAGTTCTGCTTGAAGTAAGTGTGGAGCAACTTCGGCTTGGCCGACAGCGCCGAGATCGGCGTGTCGGTTCCCATGGAGCCCACGGCCTCCTGGCCGGTCTGCACCATTGGGCTCATGAGGAACTTCAGGCTCTCCTGCGTGTAGCCGAATGCCTGCTGCAGATCGAGCAGATTGACGTTGCTCGCCTTGCGCATGATCGGCTTGAAGAGCGGCAGATCACCGACCTGAATCTGAGTCTGCTTGAGCCAGGTCTCGTAGGGGAAACGGGCGGCGAGATCCTTCTTCAGCTCATCATCCGAGATGATGCGGCCTTGCGCGAGGTCGATGAGCAGCATCTTGCCCGGCTGCAACCGCCACTTGCGCACGATGTCGCTCTCGGCGATCGGAAGCACGCCCGATTCCGACGACATGATCACGCGGTCGTCCTTGGTGACGAGATAGCGCGCCGGCCGCAATCCATTGCGGTCGAGCGTCGCGCCGATCTGACGACCGTCGGTGAACGCCATGGCCGCGGGGCCGTCCCACGGCTCCATCAGGCAGGCGTGATACTCGTAGAAGGCGCGGCGAGCCTGATCCATGGTCGCATGACCAGCCCACGCCTCGGGGATCATCATCATGGCGGCGTGCGCCAGCGAGTAACCGCCCCGCACCAGAAACTCGAGGCTGTTGTCGAAGCAGGCCGTGTCGGACTGGCCCTCGTAGGAGATCGGCCAGAGCTTGTTGATGTCCGCGCCAAACAAGGGCGAGGCGACCGATGCCTGGCGGGCCGCCATCCAGTTGACGTTGCCGCGCAGCGTGTTGATCTCGCCGTTGTGCGCGACCATCCGATAGGGGTGCGCCAGCTTCCACGACGGGAACGTGTTGGTCGAGAACCGCTGGTGGACGAGCGCGAGCGCCGAGGCGAGCCGCGGATCGGAGAGGTCCTTGTAATAGGCCTTCACCTGATAGGACAGGAACATGCCCTTGTAGACCAGCGTGCGCGCCGACAGCGACACGCAGTAATGCCCGATGTCGCGCCCCTTGTAGGCGTCGTAGAGGGCATTCGAGACCACCTTGCGGACGATGTAGAGCCGCCGCTCGAACTCTTCCTCATCGGCCATGCTCTTAGGGCGCGCGACGAAGATCTGCAGGTGGCGCGGTTCCGTCGAGCGGACCATTTCCGAGAGGGAGCTGTTGTCGACCGGAACGGGACGGAAACCCAACAGCTCGAGGCCCTCTTGGCGCACGATGCGAGCCCACACTCGCTCGCAGTGGGCCAGCAGCCGCTCGTCCTGCGGCATGAAGATGTGGCCGACCGCATAAGCGCCGGGTGCCGGCAGCTTGAAACCGAGCCTGGCGCATTCCTCGTTCAGAAACGCGTGCGGAATCTGGACAAGGATGCCGGCTCCGTCGCCCGATGTGGGGTCGGCGCCCACCGCGCCGCGATGCTCGAGGTTCTCGAGGATGGCCAGAGCATCGGCAACGATGGCATGCGAGGCACGGCCCTTCATGTCGACGATGAAGCCGACGCCGCAAGCGTCGTGCTCGCGCTTTCGATCGAACAGCCCGGCTTTCTCCGGGGCCGTGTAAGCGCCGTTGCCCGTAATCCGAAGCTCCGTCGATGTCGTCTCAGCCATGGCTCTATCCTCGCGGGTCGTCTCGACCCGTGCTCGTGGCCCGCGCGCCGCCCCTGTCCTTGCGATCCTGAATAGAGCGCCCGGCGATTGCGTCGCGTATGCGTCGGAACGCGCCGGCGTGCAACGTGTCTCCCCCGATGCCCTCCACCGGACAGCTGTCTACCAGATTGGACAGCGCGCGACGGAGGCGCGGATGGTGCGTTGCGAGCCGAGCCCGTCTTCTTCCCTCAAATCGTGATCTGCGCCGCCCGCACGATGTCGTCGCCGACGGTTTACGGCGCGAGCAACCGGGGCGTGGCTTCAGCAAGCGAACCACGTAAAGGACAGGATACCTGACCTATCGGCGACTGCAAATGGAAATTTGCGGTGCAGCGACAGGCCACGGCACGGCGTGCGTGCTAGATGCGTTGCAGCATCAGGTGGCGAGGATCACCGGCCAGGCGATCCGTGATCGCACGAAGACTGGAGCGTCATCATGTCGACCACTGATCCGTTGGATATCTGGGCACTCGACCGGGAGATCATGCTGGCGGTGGTCGTCGCGGCGCCGCGCGAGCGTGTGTTCGCCGCCTGGACCGGCGTGCATCACCTCGTGCGGTGGTTCGGGCCAGAGGGCTTTACGGTGGATAGCCGGGGGGCCGACGTGCGAGCCGGTGGGCAATGGCAGTTCGATTACGTCAGTCCCGACGGTACGCGCTACGGCAACCGCATCGCCTTTCGCGACATCGCGGTGCCCTCGCGTCTCGTTTTCGACCACGGCCCGGACCAGGACGACGCCCCGGAAAGATTTCGCGTGACCGTCACGCTCGACGCCCAGGAGGACGGCAAGACGGTCGTGACGCTGCGGCAACTTCATCCCAGCCCGGAGCAACGCGATGCGACGATCGGGTTCGGTGCCGTCGAACTTGGCTACCAGACCCTCGACAAACTGGCGCGGCACGTGGCGTCGGACGCCTAGTGCAACATCCGATCTGAGTCATCGCCTGTGGCGATTCACAGATCGGATGAGCTGCTCTAGATCCATACGTGAAGCTTCGGCCGGAGAGACATTGCTCCTGCGCCACGACGAACTGCACCCTCTGTTCGCGGTCGACTCGGCCGTTGGCGCAAGTCCGTCAGCTGGGCATACGTGGACGCTTCAGCATGATGACCAGCGGCACCGCCGCAGCCGACACGACCGTGAACAACCCGAACGTGTTGATGTAGGCGATCACGGCGGACTGGCGCGCGATCTCGTGGCTCAGTCGCTGCAAGCTCGGCGCCGCGCCGACCTCCCAAAGCCCGGTCACCCAGGGTAGCGCGAGCGAGCGGTTATAAGGGCTCAAGTGCTCGGAAAGCTGAGCATAGTTGATGCCGGTGTAGCGGATCACCTCGGCCACGGAGAGCGAGATAAAAAAGCTCGCGCCGATATTGCGCAGAAGGTGATAGAGGGCCAAGGCCTCAGGCATTTTTTCGCGCGAGATGCCGTCGAAGGACACGAGCGTGAGGGCGACGACGAGAATGCCGCTGGACAATCCCTGCACCATCCCGTTCAGCTCGAGTTCCCAAGCGGTGACGTTGACGTCCATGTGCATGAGGCCGTAGCCCGCCACCGCCTGCAGTAGAAAGCCGATGGCGATGGTCGCGCGTGGATCGATGCGCGACATGAAGATGACGGCAAAAAAGCCGATCAGTCCGCCGACGCCACGCGCGCCGATCACTTGCCCGACCAGCGCATCAGGGAAGCCGAGGTGCACGCGCATGAGGGTCGGCAGAAGCACCATCGGCGTGAAGTTGAGCATGCCGAAAGCGGTGATCAGCAGAATACCGAACAGGTAGTTGCGATTGAGCAGTAGCCGCAAGTCGAGGAACGGCCGAGTAGCGGTCAGGCTGTGGGCGACGAAAAGATAGAAGGCGAGCACGCTGACGGCCAGCGACACCTGAATTTCGAGCGAATCGAACCAATCGAGCCGCTGGCCCCTTGCCAGCATCCATTGCAGCGCCCCGATCGCCACCGAAAGCATGATGAAGCCCGCCCAACTGAAATAGAGCGGACCCTTCTTGCCATCGCGGGGAAGCGACGCCGCCAGTCCGACGGTCGCGATGGCCCCAACCGGAAACAGGACATGAAAGGCCCAGCGCCAGGTGGCGAGTTCGGCCAAGTAGCCGCCCAGAGCCGGGCCGATGATCGGTCCGAGCGTGACCCCCATGCCGTACATGCCGAGCACCATGCGGTGCTGGCGGGGTGGGAAGACGTCGAGCAGGATGGTCTGGACGAGGGGCACGCTCGGCGCACCGGCGGCACCCTGAACAATGCGCCAGAAAACGAGCTCCTCAATCGAGGAGGCCTGTCCGCACAGAACCATGGTCGCGGCAAAGATGCCCGTCGACCAGATCATGACGGTCGACCGCCCGAAGCGAGTCACCAGCCAGCCGGTCATGGGCATGGCAATGGCGGTGGCCAGGATATTGAAAGTGACCGTCCACGAGATTTCGTCGGGGGTCGCGGAGAACGAGCCCTGCATCTGGGGCAGAACGGTGGAGGCGACCAGGATCGAGGTAAAATACAGAGCGACGGTGAGAACGCACGAGAACAGGATGAGATAGCGGCGGCCCACGCCGATCTGCTCGCTCGCCTCCGTCGCCACCGCCGCCGTCATTCAACCTCGCCTTGCCGGTTCAGCCCGGACGGTGGCACGGGCCCAAGTGCGCAACCAGAGGAAACACCAGGGCCGCGTCTCTGTGGCCACCGCAGGCGACGGCGGCCCCGCCATCAGATCACGAGGACAATTTTGCCGATATGCTGGCTCGTCTCCATGCGCCGGTGGGCATCGGCTGCCTTGGTGAGGGGGAAGGTCGAGTCGACCAAAACCTTCAACCGCCCGGCCTCGACGAGCGGCCAGACGCGGGCTTCGATCTCTCGTGCGAATCCTGCCTTCACGGCCCTGGTTCGCGGCCGCAACGTGGAACCCGTCAGCGTGACGCGCTTCATCATCAGGCGGGCGACGTTGATTTTGGCCTCGGCGCCGCCGAGCGCCGCGATCTGGACAATGCGGCCGTCCTCGGCCGCCGCGACGATGTTGCGCTCGGTGTAGTCGCCGCCGACCATGTCGAGAATGACGTCGGCGCCGTGGCCGCCGGTCGCCGTTCGGACCTCCTTGACGAAATCCTGGGTCCGGTAGTCGATTGCAGCTTCGGCGCCGAGGCTTCGGCACGCGGCGACTTTGTCCGCGCTACCGGCCGTGGCAATCACCCGGGCGCCGAAGGCCTTTGCCATCTGGATGGCGCAGGTGCCGATGCCGCTGGTGCCGCCATGGACGAGGAACCACTCGCCGGGTCCGAGGCGGCCGCGCTCGAAGACATTGTTCCAGACGGTGAAGACGGTCTCGGGCAGGCCGGCCGCGTCGGTCATTGAGATGCCGGCGGGCACGGGCAACGTCTGGACGTCCTCGGCGATGCAATAGGGAGCATAGCCGCCGCCATTGACCAGCGCGCAGACCTTATCGCCGGGTCGCCAGCGCCGGACAGCTTCGCCCACAGCAACGACAACGCCTGCGATCTCGAGACCGGGCAGAGGTGAGTGCCCCGGTGGCGGCGGGTAGGCCCCAATGCGCTGCTGCACATCCGGCCGATTGACGCCGGCAGCGGCGACCTTCACCAGGATCTGCCCAGGTGAAGGGCGCGGCACAGGCATCTCGGCCGGGACGAGAACCTCGGGGCCACCTTTTCCGTCGATGACGATAGCGGTCATGGTAGCGGGCAGATCGGTCATGGCGTCCTCCGGCTTGCTCTCGCGAACTTTCTTTGGCCTCAATGCCCGTTGCGACGGGTTGAGACAAGCGGTGGCACGTGTTTGTGTCGACTAGCGCGAAACGGATGGAGGCTCGGATGGATTGGGACGAGGCACAAGGCAAGCAAAAGGCCGCCATCGTGATCGGCGAGCCCCTCTCGACACTGGCGGTGGCGGAGCTTGAAGCTCGGGTGGGCGCACTCGAAGCGGAGATTGCGCGGATCAAGACCGAAATCGCAGCCAAGAAAGCGCATTCGGCCGCGGCGAACGCGCTGTTCAAGGCCACCTGACGGCGGACGCTCTTCGGGACCCTCCGAACGGCGCCCTACGCCGGCAATGCTTAATTCGGCACCGTTGACGAAGCGTTCGACGTTAAGGGCGGGTTTACCTTGTTGGGCTAACTTGTCGTCATCCAGAGCTTCTGGGTTCGAGTGGCCTGTCCACTCCGCTTGACGCTTCCCTGTTCGACTTCGGAGCCGCCCTCGGGCGGCTCAATTTTTTCCGCCGCCTCATAATTCGCGCATTCAAAGTGCTCATTTCGAGACAGGTCCTTAACCCGTCTTGGCGATGCTCCCCTTCACAGCAGCGCCGATGACGGGTAATCGAGTGAAGCCCTGTTCGGGCACCAGTTCAGGTATCGAGGTGACAAGTGGGTAGCGTGGCAACGGGCATGGGCGTCACCATTTCCTTCGCGGAGCGGTTCGCCAGCTCTCAGCAATTCGATCAGGTGTTCCAGGAAGGCATGGCGCTCGTCGAGGCGACCGCCAATTACCTCGAGGGTCAGGGTCGTCGCGATTCGAAGGCGATCGGGCCAGCTTCGAGCATGCTCTATGCCTCGGAAAGCATGCGATTGACGACCCGATTGCTGGAACTGGCCTCTTGGCTCGTCATTCGGCGAGCCTTAAAGGCCGGCGAGATCGGACCAGAGGAGGCGCGCGTGAAGCGCCGTCGCCTGAGGTTGACCGCGATTGGTCGTCCGCAGCACGTGCAGGGATTCGCGCAGCTACCCGACAAACTCAAGGACTTGATCGAGGCCAGCTTCGCTCTGCACGACCGGATCACTCATCTCGACCGGGCGCTGGAGCATCCGGAGGCCGTGGTCGACGAGATCGTGCCCAATCCCGTCGCCGAGCAGGTCAATCGACTGTCTGCCGCTTTCGCGCCCGCACGGGCGGCACAGAGGTAGAATTGCCCCAACGTGCCGAGGTGTCCCGTTGCCGGGCAGCCTCGGTCACTGTTTGGACATCACAGGCGATAGCGGATCTGGTCGGACCAGAAGCGCTCGAGGCGAACGAGCGACTTGTTCAGTTCCTGGACGTCACCGCGGTTGACCTCGCCGACCGCCTCGATCGAGCCGAGCTGGCGCTGGTAGAGGGCGTTGACCACGTCGCAGGCATCCTTGCCCTTCTGAGTGAGGCTGACGCGCACCGAGCGACGATCGACCTCGGACCGCTTGTAGTGAAGATAGCCCATGTCGACGAGCTTCTTCAGGTTGTAGGAGACGTTGGAGCCGAGATAGTAGCCACGCGTCTTCAACTCGCCCGCCGTCAACTCGCTTTCGCCGATGTTGTAGAGCAGCAGTGCCTGGACGCTGTTTAGTTCCGCTCCCCCGACGCGGTCGAACTCGTCCTTGATCACATCAAGGAGGAGGCGGTGGAGCCGCTCGATCAGCCGCAGTGCTTGGAGATAGTCGCTGCGAAACGACTCGTCTTTCGCTGGTGCGCGCGCGCGCCCGAGATCCAACGCAACTGTCATTGTTCCTGCCTTCGGTTCTGCCTGAAGCTTAGCCCGACTCTTCTGTTGTTCGTGTGCGGCCGGGTCGTGGGGTGAACCTAGAGGAGGAAATTAAATCTTGCGCTAAAAGACATACTGAACAGGACGTTAATCGATAGATCGAGGATCGTGTCGCGGATTTGACTGGTATCGGCCCGTTGCACGACCGGTTCTTCTACCGACGACAGCTTTCAAGCGACAGAGCGGTTTCGCGTCGAGGGATTGCCGGGTGTCAGCGTGCCGCCTCCATTTCTCGGCGCAGGGGAAGCGCAAGATCTTCCCCGCTCAGCGGCGCGAAGTACGCCTCAACGACGGCGTCCGGCACATCCTCAACACGACGGTGCCGCCAGCGTGGCTGCCTGTCCGCGTCTACCCATGTCGCTCGCACTCCCTCTTGGAAATCCGCCTCCTCGATAAGGCGCGATGCCATTCTGAAGTCCTGGATCAGCGTCTCGCGGATATCGAGGTTAGCCGCGCTGATGATCGCGCGGAACGTGAGCGCCAACGCCAGCGGCGACCTCGATCGCAGCACGGTTGCCGTTGCACCAGCCCAATCGCGGTCTTCGGCGTGGGGCTTCTCGAGACGGGCTAGAACGTCCGAGAGAGACGGTGCATGGAAGTATCGTGATATGCGGGCCGCCGATGCCAGCAATGGCCCCTCTTCCGGTTCGCGATGGCGTGCGTCGAGAACCGGGTCCACGGGGTCTGCATCCGCCAGCAGAGACAGGATGGCGGCGTGCTCGGCCTGCGGAATGACATGCGTGACCAGTCCCAGTGCGAGGGCGTCGGCAGGACCGACGTCCGCGCCCGTGAGGCCAAGGTAGACCCCGATGCCGTTCGGCATGCGCGCGAACGCCTGGGCGATACCACAGCGGGGGACGAGGCCGATTGCCGCTTCCGGCGTACTGAAGCAATACCGCTCACCGGCAACACGGTGCGTTCCGTAAAGTGTCAGTCCGACGCCGGTGCCCCTGACGACGCCGTCGATCAACGAGACCGTCGGTTTCGTGAAGCATTCGATCTGCCAGCAGAGGCTGGCCTCGGAGGCGAGCACCTCGCGCGCTGCAGCGAGGTCCGTTCTGCCAAGCTGAGCGAGCTCAAGCACATCGCCGCCCTCAGAGAACACGCCGTCGAGCGCTGACCCCAGCGTAACAGCATATATGGCGGGATCGCGCGCCGATCGGCGAAACCAACCTGCGAGCGCTACTTGCATGGCTTGCGAGATCGCGTTGCGCCGCTCTGGCCGCTGCAAGCTCGCGACGGCGGCCGCGTTGGTACGGTCGAGTACCAGACCAAGTGTGTCTCTATTCGAGCTTTCGGCACCGGTCGTCATCTCTCAATCCCAACTTCGCGTCTCGTCGTGCTGTCGGAACAACACCTGCTCAACGATCGTTACAGCAGGTTGGATGATTTGTCGGTAGCTGCGGCCGCTGCCCCGGGGCCGCCACAATCCACCGGGCATTACGCCACTATCTAACAGGCATCGATTCAAGCATTATGCGGATGATTCGATGCATGTGCCGCGGTGCAGTTCGCGCGCCGGCAGTAGGTCTGGTCATGTGCCGAGAAGCTGGGGTCTTCATGCTGGAATTGCCGTCGAGACAAACCGTCATGCTGGCCATCGCGGCGATCACATTGCCTCTGATCCCAGCGCACGCCCAGTCGTCGGCGAAGACCCCCCAGTGGCCGCTCATGATGCACGACGTCAGGCCAACGCTGATGGCGCAAGCGACCGCCCCTCCTGCCGCCGAGCCCGGCGCCGCTCAAGCCCCTGTCCCAGGCAACACCCAGCCACCCGCCGCCGTCGCTTCGCCCGTGCCCGCAGAGCCGGGATGGACCGAGACCGAAATCGCAACGGCGCGCGCGCGATGCAACGCCATCCTGGCGCGATACGATGCCGTTGCCACGCCGATGGAGCCAATCCGAGAAGGCGAATGCGGAACGCCTTACCCGGTCCAACTGACCAGCATCAACAAAGTCTCACTCTCACAGGCGGCGATCGTGAACTGCGAGATGGTCGCGGCACTCGGTGACTGGCTGAAGATCGACGTGCAGCCCGCTGCCAAGAAACTGCTCGGTCAGCAGGTGGTCGGCATCGAGGTGTTGAGCTCCTACTCCTGCCGCAATGCGTACGGGCGCAAGCGGAGCCGGCTCAGCGAGCACGGCCGCGCCAATGCAATCGACATCAAGGGTTTTCAACTCGCCCGACAAGGTTCGGTCGACCTCATGGCGGATTGGGGAATGACGGAGCGCGATATCAAGGCGCGCATAGCAGCAGCGGAAGCTGCTGCCCGTGCCCACGCCGCAGCGCGGGCCAAAGCCGAGGCCGAAGCTCAGGCGCAGGCCGTCGCCCGGGCCCAGCAGCAGAAGCAGCGCGGTCTATCGACGCCCGCACAAACCTTGGCCGAGCGAAACGGCGGCCAGAACAGTCTCGGGCTCATTCCGTCGGCCGATGGTCTGACCGGTTTGCGCGGCATCGTCGGCACGCCAAGCATCAGGGGCCTGGGGACAGACGACGCCGAAAGCCAGTCGTCTTCAGGGATGACGCTTGGGCAACCGTCCCGGTTGGGTGGGCCGAAAGCCAAGGCCGAATTGCCGGGAGCAGCACCTGCGCAAGCGGAACCACCAAAAATCGTACCGGCCGCGGACGCACAGAACGCCCGCCAGCGGTTCCTCCGCTTGCTCTACACCTCAGGCTGCCAGCGCTTTGCGACAGCACTCGGCCCAGAGGCGAACGAAGCGCACCGAAATCATTTCCACTTCGATCTCGCGGATCGCGGCGGCCGGGGCAGCTATTGCCAGTAGGTAATTCACGTCTGCCTGGATGCCAGAGATCCTGCGGGTCCGCAGTTCCGCAACGTGGATAGTAGGCGCACTGCACGGCGTGTGCGACAGCGTTCCGTCTCAAAAGACGCAAAGGCGGCGCACGAGCGCGCCGCCTCCGTTTCATCTTCATTCGTCTTCTTGTCTGCCTTCGTCTAGCCTATGGCGCGGCGCAGCATCACGCCAATGAGATGAGCGCGATAGTCCGCCGCCGCATGCATATCGGACATGAGGTTCGACGCGTCGACCTTCACACCGTTGGCCGCCTTAGCCGAGAAATCGGTGGCGAGCGCCTTCTCGGCTTCCGCCAAGCGATAGACACCGGAGGCGCCCGCCCCCGTCACCGCCACGCGGACGCCAGACTTCGTCTTCGCCACCGCCACACCGACCAACGCATAGCGTGAGGCCGGGTTAGCGAACTTGGCATAGGTGAAGCGCTCGGCCACCGGAAAGTCGATGTGCGTGATGATCTCGTTCTCCTCAAGCACCGTAGAGAACAGCCCGGCGAAGAACTGATCCGCTCCGATCGCACGTTTCGTCGTGTGGACGGTCGCCCCGAGCGCCAGTACCGCCGCCGGATAATCGGCGCCGGGGTCGTTGTTGGCGACCGAACCGCCGATCGTGCCGCGGTTACGCACATGCGGATCACCGATCCCCGCGGCCAGTGCGGCCAGGCCCGGAAGTGCTGCCGCCACGACTGCCGACTCGGCGACCGCCGCATGCGTGGTCATGGCACCGATCCGAACAGCGCCAGCATGCTGCGCAATACCCTTGAGGTCTCCGATCGCGCCCAAATCGACGATATGTCCCGGTTCGGCGAGACGGAGCTTCATGGCAGGGATCAACGTCTGCCCCCCCGCAAGCAGCTTGGCGCCGGGATGGGCCTTTAGTGCGAGATCGGCCTCGTTCAACGAGTGCGGCCGGCGATAGTCGAATGCGTACATGTGCTCTCTCCCTTCACTCGGCCGCCTTGCGGGGCATTTTCTGGATGGCGCGCCAAACGGCTTGAGGCGTCGCCGGCATGGCGATGTCCTCGTGCCCGAGCGCGTTGGTGATGGCGTTGACCATGGCCGCCGGCGCCGCGATCGCACCGGCCTCGCCGCAACCTTTCACGCCGAGCGGATTCGACGTGCAGGGCGTGTTGGTCATGGCCACGTTGAACGACGGCACGTCGGCGGCACGCGGCATGCCGTAGTCCATGAAGCTCGCCGTGACGAGTTGCCCCGTCTCGTCGTAGCGGGCGCCTTCGAGCAACGCCTGGCCGACGCCCTGCGCGATGCCGCCATGCACCTGGCCCTCGACGATCATCGGATTGATCAGCACGCCGAAGTCGTCAACGGCCGTCCAGCGATCGACCTTGGTGACGCCTGTCGCCATATCGATCTCGACCTCGGCGATGTGCACGCCCGACGGGAACGTGAAGTTCTTCGGATCGTAGAACGACGTCTCCTTGAGGCCGGGCTCGATGACTTCCGGGTCGAACTTGTGCGCGACGTAGGCTTGCAGCGCCACCTCGCCGAAGGTCATCTTCTTGTTGGTGCCACGGGCCGAGAATTCGCCGTTTTCAAAGTCGACCTGGTCGTCGGGCACTTCCATGCAGGCGGCCGCTACGCGTTTGCCCTTGGCGATAACCTTGTCGGCCGCCTTGACGATGGCCGAGCCGCCTACCGCACCCGAGCGCGAGCCATAGGTGCCCATGCCCATCTGCACCTTGTCGGTGTCGCCGTGCACCACCGATATGGTGTCGATCGGAACGCCGAGCTTGGACGAGACGATCTGGGCCATGGTCGTCTCGTGGCCCTGGCCGTGACTGTGGCTGCCCGTGAGCACCTCGACCGTGCCGACCGGATTAACGCGCAGCTCGGCCGATTCCCACAGGCCGACGCCTGCGCCGAGGGAGCCGACAGCCCGCGACGGCGCGATACCGCATGCCTCGATATAGGCCGAAAAGCCGATGCCGCGGAGCTTGCCCTTGGCGGCACTCGCCGCCTTGCGCTGTCCGAACGACTTGTACTCGGCCATCTCCAGCGCCTTGTCGAGACAGGCGGCATAGTCGCCCGTGTCGTACGCCATGATCACCGGCGTCTGGTGCGGGAACTCGGTGATGAAATTCTGGCGCCGGAACTCGGCCGGGTCGCGACCCGTCTCGCGCGCGGCCACCTCGACCAGACGCTCGATGACGAACGTGGCTTCCGGCCGCCCGGCACCGCGATAGGCATCGACCGGCGTGGTGTTGGTGTAGACGCCGTCGACCTCGCAATAGATCGCCGGAATGTTGTACTGGCCCGACAGCAGCGGCGCATAGAGGTAGGTCGGCACCGACGAGGCGAAGGTGGAGAGATAGGCGCCCAGGTTCGCCTTGGTGTTGGCCCGGAGCGCCAGGATCTGCCCCGACTTGTCGACCGCGAGTTCGGCCGTGGTCACGTGATCGCGGCCGTGTGCGTCGGCGTAGAAGGCCTCGGAGCGATCCGCCGTCCACTTCACCGGGCGGTTGATCTTGCGCGCCGCCCAGATGCACACCGTTTCCTCGGCGTAGATGAAGATCTTCGAGCCGAAGCCGCCACCGACGTCCGGGGCGATGACGCGAAGCTTGTGCTCGGGCGCGATGCCGACAAAGGCCGAGAGCACGAGACGCGCGACGTGCGGGTTCTGGCTCGTGGTCCAGAGCGTGAGGTTGTCGGTGCCGCTATCGTACTCGCCGATGGCGGCGCGCGGCTCCATGGCGTTCGGCACGAGGCGGTTGTTGACCAGATCGATCTTGGTCACGTGCGCGGCCTTGGCAAAGGCGGCATCCACCGCTTCCTTGTCGCCGAGATGCCACTGATAGACGGTGTTGTTCGGCGCCTCGGCGTGCACCTGCGGCTGGCCGGCGCTCTGCGTTTTGGCAGGATCGACGGCGGCGGGGAGCACGTCGTAATCGACCTCGACCTTCTCGGCCGCGTCCTTGGCCTGATCGAGCGTTTCGGCGATGACGACAGCGACGTGATCGCCGACGTAGCGCACCTTGCCCTGTGCGAGCGCCGGGTGCGGGCCCGCCTTCATCGGGCTGCCGTCCTTCGAATGGATCATCCAGCCGCAGATGAGGCCGCCGATCTTGTCGGCCGCGAGATCATCGCCGGTGAACACGGCGAGCACGCCGGGTGCCGCCAGTGCGGCCTTGGTGTCGATGCCTTTGATGTTGGCGTGGGCGTGCGGCGAACGCACGAACACGGCGAAGCTCTGGCCCGGACGATTGATGTCGTCGACGTACTGGCCCTTGCCGGTGATGAAGCGGAGGTCTTCCTTGCGCTTGACGGAAGCGCCGATGCCCTGGTCGATCATGGCTGTTGTCTCTCCCGGATCTCAGTTACTCGGCGGCCTGCTTCGTGGCGGCCATGCCGGCGGCGCCCGTCTCGATGGCGCGGACGATGTTGTGATAGCCGGTGCAGCGGCAGATGTTGCCTTCGAGCTCCTCGCGGATGGTGTGCTCGTCGACGCCCGCGCCCTTGCGGTTCACGATGTCGATGCCGGCCATGATCATGCCGGGCGTACAGAAGCCGCACTGCAGCGCGTGATGCTCGCGGAAGGCCTCCTGCATGGGATGCAGCTTGGCCGCGGTGCCGATGCCTTCGATGGTGGTGACCTTCGCGCCATCGCACGAGACCGCGAGCGTGGTGCACGACTTGATGGCGCGTCCGTCGACGTGGACGACGCAGGCGCCGCACTGGCTCGTGTCGCAGCCGACGTGGGTGCCGGTCAGGCGCAGGTTGTTGCGCAGGAAATCCACGAGCAGCGTTCGCGGATCGACGTCGGCCGTGACAGATCGGCCGTTGACGGTAAGCGTGACGGACGACATTGAGCTTCCTCCGAATGACGCGGCTTCGACCGCTGACGTTTCCCAGCCACACTATAGCCGATCGTAGGCGCACGTCATGTGGACTCGCACGCGCGCACCGGATCCCGCGGCGAGCGGCGGCCCGCCCCCTCACCCTAACCCTCTCCCCGAGGGGAGAGGGGACGAGCGAAGGTCGAGGCCGAACTCGACTTCTCGACGTCCGCGATGGGAGGGGGATTGCGAAGTGGCGGGGCCGAAAGCCACTTCTCCCTCTCCCCCTGGGGAGAGGGTCGGGGTGAGGGGGCCATCGGCGTTTCGGGACTCTCCAGGTCGCGCCAGACGCAAAAACACCGGCCCGAGGGGACCGGTGCTCTCTCATGCTCGTGGCCGGCTCGGGCTCGCACGCCTGCCGGCGAAGCTCGATCAGCCCCGTATTGGGGGGACGAACGGTTTGACACGCCGGACGAGCAGCCTCCAATTCGTTGGTTCGAGCCCGCTGGTCCGTCGGGCCGGTGTTCCTTCCGCAACAAGCGCGTTCACAGTCACTGGCTGAACTCGTGGATGACGGCGTGTCGGCATGGACCACTCCATCGTCGTTGAGACCCTTCCCGCGCGCGGCATCGCACCACCGGAGTGCCGGCGGCATCGTGCGTGCGGGTCATGGCCAGGTCAGGATGGGCTCGGCTGGAGCCGGAACGGTCTGGCGATCCGCGACGTTCGCTCGAGCGGCCCATCCACGCCGCCGTGCTGTTCGTCTGAGGCCTGAGGCCTGGTGCCAGCATACCCTCGCCCGGTTCCCGCGAGGCGATTGGCCTCGCGTCTCGACGCGGACTTTCACGCGGGATTTGAGCGCCGATGAGCCCATTTCCCAAGTGATGGCCTCGAAGCGGCCATGACGAGATCCATACGCGATTCGCACGACACCCCGTTGACGCTTCAACCGGCAGTGGTGACGGGGAAGTGGGCAGGGGTGGGTCGTTAGCTTGTCGGGTGACGACAGCAAGCTTAACGTGTATAGATCGACGACTGAATTGAGCCCATCAGATTCATGCCCGCCCCTCCCCCTGAATTGATGTCAGCCATCGCCCACGGCAAGGCGCTCATCGTCTGCGGCGCGGGCGTCACGCGCATGGCGACGGACAACTCGGCGCCGGGGTGGAAGGCGCTGATCGAGGCAGGTTTATCCCATTGCAGGAAGCCGGTCGCCGATCGAGACCTTCTGGACTCCTGCCAAAAGCTGATCGGCTCGGCCAATGCAGCGAATTGGCTCCGGGCTGCCGACGACATTCAGGAGATGCTGGGCGGCAAGGAGGGTGGCGACTACCGCGCGTTCCTGAAGAGCAGTCTCGGAAGCTTGAAGGCCACCACACCGGAGATTGTCGATGCGGTGAAAGCGCTGCATCGCCATGGCAACCGCATCGCGACGACCAACTACGACGACATCCTGAGGCATGGCCTCACTTGCGACGCCATCCCTTGGACAGCGCGCGAACTCTTTGCCGAGTGCCTGAATAGCGAACGCGTTGGAGTTCTCCACATTCACGGCTGGTGGGGCGAGCCCAAGTCGGTGGTGTTCTCGCGCCGCGACTACGCGGCCATCGGTAGCGAAGAGGCGACCCAGTTCCTGCAAAAGCTATCAAGCCACAACTTTACGCTTGTTTTCGTCGGCTGCAGCACGGCAGGCCTCGCGGACGAGAACGTCGGCGAGCTTATGCGCTGGTTCAACCAGCACTGGAGCGGTCTCGGGCAGAAGCACTTCGTCCTGGTGCGCGAGGCAGAGGTCGCCGATCCAGAGTGGCCGAAGGCGGTAACGCCTGTCTCCTATGGATCGAAGTATGACGAGCTTCCAGGCTTCCTCGCGAGTCTGGCGCCAACCGAGCCCGCGAGCAGCGCCGGCTTGCTGCCTCCCCCGCCGAACATGATCGGCCGCCGGGATCAGCTTCGACAACTCGTCGACTACATCCTAACGGACAAGCTACCGATCGTCGTCCCCGGCGGCCCCGGCATGGGAAAGACCACGCTCGCCGTCGCCGCCGCCTATGAGCCAAAAGTCGAGGCACGGTTCGGGCCACGCCGGCACTTCGTGAACCTTGAAGCCGTAACATCGGCCGACGCAATGGTACGTGCCGTAGCGACGGCGCTAGGCGGAAAGCCAACTGGAAGCCTCGACGACGCGCGCGCCCTTATCGCCGCCGCAGCTGCCCCTGCACCAACACTCGTCATCTTGGACAACACGGAGACGCCCTGGCACGCGGACCGGAACGCCACCGAGGATCAGTTCGCGCGTTTGGGCGCTATCCCGGGCCTGACCGCCGTCATCACCCACCGCGGCGACAACCCTTCGATTGTTAGCGGCAAACGGCAACTGCCCGACATCCGGAAGCTGCCGCCCGACGAAGCCAAGGCCTTGTTCGTGCGGGAAGCGGGCGGCCTCTTCGCGGACGATCCCGATCTCGACGCGCTGGTCGCCGAGCTCGACGGGCACCCGCTGTCCATCGTGCTGGTGGCAGCCGAGGCCGACGGGAGACCGACGCTTGTTGAGCTTCTGTCTGATTGGCAGGAGCGGAAGGCCGATCTGCTTCGCCGCGGCACCGGGGATAATCGCTTGACCAGCGTGCGGGTCTCTCTCGAGCTCTCGCTCGCCCGGCTCGAGGCGCGACCTGATGCCAAGCGCCTGCTCGGGCTGGTGGCCCTGCTCCCGGCTGGCCTCGACAAGCAGCACATCCCGACGATCCTGCCCGATGCGCAGAGCCGGCCTGAACGTGTTCTGCAGCAGGCGCGGCTGGTCGATGTCGTCGCCAACCGCCTTACCATGCTCGCGCCATTGCGCGAGACGGCGAGCCAGCTCTGCCTCGCCCGCCCCGAGGACGAGGACCGACACGTCGACCTGATACTCGGGATGGCGGCTGATGGCGGCAAGGCTGGTCGCCAAGACTGGCAGACCGTTCGGGAGCGCATCGAACGGGAGGAAGCCAATCTCGACGCTGCTGTTCGTTTGGGGACGGCCAAGAGCCGCATCGAGACGCTGGCCCGCGCAGCCGTCGGACTCGCGGCATATGCCAGCTTCACCGGGCGCGCCAGCATCAGCGCCATCGAGCCCGCAGCGCGCGGCTTGCTGGCGAAAGGCCACTATCGAGAGGCCGCTGACTGCATCCGGAGCCTCGGCGACATCGCGTTCCGGCGCTCCGACCACGACACCGCCCGCACGTTCTTCGAGCAGGCCCGCCCCCTCTACGTCCGCGTCGGCAGCGTCGTCGGCGAGGCCAACTGCATTCGGAGCCTCGGCGACATCGCGCTCCGGCGCTCCGATCATGACACCGCCCGCACTTTCTTCGAGCAGGCCCGCCCCCTCTACGTCCGCGTCGGCGGCGTCCTCGGCGAGGCCAACTGCATCCATAGCCTCGGCAACATCGCGCTCGCCCGCTCCGATCCCGACACCGCCCAAACGCTCTTCGAGCAGGCCCGCCCCCTCTACGTTCGCGTCGGCGACGTCCTCGGCGAGGCCAACTGCATCTATAGCCTCGGCAACATCGCGCTCCGGCGCTCCGATCACGACACCGCCCGCACGTTCTTCGAGCAGGCCCGCCCGCTCTACGTCCGCGTCGGCAGCGTCGTCGGCGAGGCCAACTGCATTCGGAGCCTCGGCGACATCGCGCTCCGGCGCTTCGATCATGACACCGCCCGTACGCGCTACGACGAGGCCCGCCCCCTCTACGTCCGCGTCGGCGACGTCCTCGGCGAGGCCAACTGCATCCACAGCCTCGGCAACATCGCGCTCGCCCGCTCCGATCCCGACACCGCGAAGAAGCGCTACGACGAGGCCCGCTACATTTACGTCCGCATCGGCGACGTCCTCGGCGAGGCCAACTGCGTCCATAGCCTCGGCGACATCGCGCTCGCCCGCTCCGATCCCGACACCGCCCAGACCCTCTTCGAGCAGGCCCGCCCCCTCTACGTCCGCGTCGGCAGCGTCGTCGGCGAGGCCAACTGCACCAAAAGCCTCGGCGACATCGCGTTCCGGCGCTCCGATCACGACACCGCCCGGACGCGCTACGAGGAGGCGCTGAGCCTCTACGAGCGCATCCCTGAACCTTATTCGATCGGACTGACCCTCGCCAGACTTGCGCTCATCGCCCCCGACGACGCCACGCGCACCCGTCACCGGGCCGCCGCGGAGGCCGCATGGCGCTCTATAGGGCGCCAGGACCTGATCGACGAGCATCTGAAATAGGCGGACTAGAGCTTTTTCATACTGTTGGCCGGGGGTTCACTGCTCACTTCATTCCATTCGCCCCCCTCACTCCCCTATGTCCACCGCACGGGGCTCGAAGACGGTGCCGGCGAAGGATTGGAGGTCGTGCCAGTGGTGGGTGAGGTCGGAGGCGAAGAGGCCGCGGGTGATGCCGGATACGAGCTTGGGCACGGCGATGTTCATGGCGTTGATGGAGCAGCCGAACGGCCCGAAGCTCATGGTCGTGGCGATGGTGAAGTCGTGGATGTCGGCGAGGTGGGGGGCGGTGCCCGGTACGCGTTCGACGAAGGCGCCGTCCGGGGCGTGATAGGGGAAGCGGGCGAGGCGCGGCTCGGCCTCGTCGGGCGGCGGCGTGTAGCGGTCAGCCCAGGTCGCGACGTGGGCGGCGATGGAGGCGAGTTCCGGTCGGCGCGCGAGATCAATGTCTATGCCGGTGCCGCAGATCAGGAAGTCGGCCTCGAACGGGCCCTTCGTGGTGGTGATGCGCACGCGATCTCCGCCCACGTCGGCACCCGTCCAACCGGCGCCGCGATGGATCGTGAAGTTGGCGTGGCGGCACATGCGGTCGTAGGTCTCTTGCGGGAAGCTCTCGCGGAGCGACAGGATGTGGCGCATGAAACGCCAGCGCCAGTCGTCGGGCATCTCGCCGATATGGCGGAGGAAGCCCGCGAACGTGAGCCAGAGGTAGGGCTGCACGCGCTGCAACTCCGGGCGGCGGACGAACATGTGCACGCTCTCCGCGCCGGCCTCAAGGGCCGTTGCGGCATTATCGGCGGCGGAGGCGCCCTGTCCGAGGACGGCGACGGTCTTGCCTTTGAGCGCGGCGAAATCGATGTCGGCGTCGCAGGTGGCGCGGAAGCGTTCGGGAAGGGCCTCGATAAAGTCCGGCATCCACCAGCGGCCCATGCCGTCCTGGCCGGTGGCGAGGACGAGCTTGCGGGTGAGCAACTGCTCTGTGCCTGCGGGTGTCGTGACGGTGAGGCAGAGGCCGCCTTGACAGGGCGCGATGCCGGTCAGCGCGGTGTCGTTGCGCACCGGCAGATCGAGCACACGGCGATACCAGGCGAGATAGGCGTTCCAGTCCTGCTTCGGAATGCGCCCCAGCGTGGCCCAGGACTCGGGGCCATACGTCGCCTCGTGCCACGACTGATAGGTGAGGCTCGGGAGACCCAGATCAGGGCCGGTGAACTCTTTCGGGGAACGCAACGTCGGCATGCGCGCGTACTGCACCCAGACGCCTTCGCCGCCGGCTGGTGCCTTGTCGATGACGACGATGTTGGTGACCTGCTCGCGACGCAGCGCGTGTGCGATGGCAAGGCCGCCCTGACCGGCGCCGACGATGACGACGTCGTGGATGTGACAGCCGTCAGGGCTCGTTCTGGTGGGCATCCAGGGACGGGCGGGGTGGGCGATGCGCGCGAGGTCGTCACGAACACGGGCCTCGAGGGCGAGAATAGCGGAGGAAGACGGCCGTTCGATCATCCGTCATCGATGGCAGACGGCTCAGTGGTCAGCAAGTTGACGGAACAGCGCTGCCCGACCGCCCCCCTCAACCCTCCATCACGTAGAAGTGACCGTTGCTCCAGATGCCAAGGCGTCCGCTGTCGTCGGTGACGGCAAGCTCGACCAGATCGTAGTAGAGCGCGCGCGTAACCAGGGCCTCGAGACGGCCGCGGACGAGGAGATAGGGTTTCAGGCCGCCGCTGCCGGCCTCGGCCTCGAAGCGAAGGGGATGGTCCGGCCCGCAGGCGACGACGTCGTCGACGTTGGTGCGGAAGACGAGCGCCTGCTCGGGACCAGTGCCGGAGACCTCCATCTCGACGGCCAGGAACGGCGCGTCCTCGACGGCGATATCGATCTTCTCGACCGGCGTGACGAGGTAGAAACGGTCGTCGACGTCGCGGCGGAGCACGCGCGAAAACAGCCGCACCAAGGGTTTACGGCCTATGGGGCTGTTCTGGTAGGTCCACGTTCCGTCGCGGCGGATCGCCATGCCGATATCGCCGCAGTAGGGCGGATTCCAGCGCTCGACGGGCGGCAGGCGGTCGCCGGCCTGGGCCTTGAGCAAGGCCTCAAGCCCACTCAGCCCCGATGATGGACCCACCTCGCCGTCGCTCATCGTGCAGCCTCTCTTTTCGGCACTTCGGTGCCGGCACATTACTCATGATTAATATACCCGGGTTCCACGGGCCTGCTATGCTGTCAACACGTTCACATTCTGAACACTTTCGGGCATTCCCTGTTCCTGATCGCCCCGGAGCCAGCGTATAGATGAGCGCATGAGCACAGTCATCGAGACAGACCACGACATCGTCGCCCGCGTCGAGGCGGCCGGCGAGCGGATCCAGAGAGTCCAGAAGGCCGTCGGCACCGTCATCTTCGGGCAGGAGGAGGTGATCGAGCGCACGCTCATCACGATTCTTGCGGGCGGGCACGGTTTGCTGGTCGGCGTACCGGGCCTCGCGAAGACGCTGCTGGTCGAGACGCTCGGGCGAACGCTCGGGCTCGACGCCAAGCGCATCCAGTTCACGCCCGACCTGATGCCTTCCGACATCATCGGCTCGGAGGTGCTCGAGGACCAGGGTGGCGCGGCGGGCGCGCGGCGCAGCTTCCGGTTCATCAAGGGTCCGATTTTCGCTCAGCTGCTTATGGCGGACGAGATCAATCGCGCCTCGCCCAAGACGCAGTCGGCGCTGCTGCAGGCGATGCAGGAGCACCACGTCACGGTCGCGGGCCAGCGGCACGACATTCCAGCGCCGTTCCATGTCCTCGCGACCCAGAATCCGCTGGAGCAGGAAGGCACCTATCCGCTGCCGGAAGCGCAGCTCGACCGGTTCCTACTCGAGATCGACGTCGGCTATCCCGGCGAGGCGGCCGAGCGACGCATGCTGTTCGCGACGACCGGGACCGAGGAGCGCCGGCTCGAGGCCGCGCTGACGGCTCAGGAGCTGATGGGCATCCAACGGCTGGTGCGCCAGATTCCAGTCCCCGACAAGGTGGTCGAGGCGATCCTCAAGCTCGTTCGCTCGGCGCGCCCGGGCACCGGTGCCAGCGCCGATGTCGACCGCCTCGTAGCGTGGGGTCCGGGACCGCGCGCGAGCCAAGCGTTAATGCTCGCGGTCAGGGCCAAGGCCCTGATCGATGGCCGCTTGGCGCCGTCCGTCGATGACGTGCTCGCTCTGGCGGAGCCCGTCCTGAAACACCGCATGGCGCTGTCGTTCGCGGCGCGGGCGGAAGGCGAAAGCATGGCCGGCGTGATCGGCCGCCTGGCTTCGACCGTAACTTGAAGGCGGACCGGGACCAGCGCGTGACAACAGGCGACCGCGACAGGGCCAGTGCAGGCCAGAAGGGTTGGGCGGGGACGAGCGTGCGCGGTCTCGAGGACGAGGCGCACAAGCTTGCCGACCGCCTGCCCGAGCTGGTCCTCGATGCCATGCGGATCTCCAGCACGGTCGCGCACGGGATTCACGGTCGCCGGCGCGCCGGTCCGGGCGAGACGTTCTGGCAGTTCCGTCAGCTCGGTGCGCTCGATGCCGCCACCTCGATCGACTGGCGGCGGTCGGCGAGTTCGGACACGCTTTTCGTCCGCGAGCGCGAATGGGAGGCGGCCCACACCGTGTGGCTTTGGCCGGATCTCTCCGTGTCGATGAATTTCAAGAGCCACCTGTCGACAATCACCAAGCGCGACCGTGCCGTCGTTCTGGCGCTGGCCGCAGCCGAGTTGCTGGTCGCGGGCGGCGAGCGGGTCGGTTTGCTCGGGTTGACGCGACCGACGGCGGCTCGGCGCGCTGCCACGCGTCTCGCCGAATCGCTGGTGCTGCATGGCGACAAGCCGGAGGCGACGAGGAGCCTGCCGCCGGAGGTGCGCCTCGCGAGGTTCTCCGGCGCGATCCTGATCAGCGATTTCCTGGACCCGATCGAGACGATCGCGGCGCGGCTGAGAGCCATTGCCGGGACGGATGTGTCCGGGCATCTCGTGCAAGTGCTCGATCCTGCCGAGGAAACATTGCCCTACGACGGACGGGCCGAGTTTGTCGGACCGGAAGACGGCGCGCACTGGATCGCGGACCGCGCGGAAAGCCTGCGGGAACGCTATCAGGCGAAGCTCGCGGCGCATCGCGAAGCGTTGGCCGATGTGGCGCGGCGGCTCGGCTGGACGCTGCTCATCCATCACACCGACCGGCCGGCGTCGGAGCCGCTGCTCGCGCTCGCGATGCGCCTCAGAGGGGACGCGGCCGGCTATCGCATCACGTCGCCAGTTCGCTCCGCCCTACCGCGCGACGATGCGGACAAGGCGACGCCGCCAGGTTTTGAGCCGCGGGACGGTGCAGCATGAGCCTCGGAGCCCTGGCGTTTCTCAATCCGGCCCTGCTCGGTGCCCTGGCTCTGCTGCCGGTGATCTACTGGCTGCTCAGAACGGTGCCGCCGCGCCCGCAACGGATTTCGTTCCCTGCGACGCGGATCCTGGTCGGCATCGAGAACCGCGAGAAGACGCCCGCAAAGACACCGTGGTGGCTGACGCTGATCCGCATGCTGGCGGCCGCGTTCGTCATCATGGCGCTGGCCGAGCCGGTTCTCAATCCGAACCGCGAGGGAGCCTTGAAAGGCTCCGGTCCGGTGGTGCTCGTGGTCGACAACGGCTGGTCGGCGGCGAGCCGCTTCAACGAGCGGCTCGGTCTCGTCGACCGGCTGATCGGTGAGGCCGAGGCGCAGAGCCGGCCCGTCATGCTCGCCCAGACGGCACCGCCCGCGCGAACGCAGACGCTTCGGGTCGAGGCTCCGGCAGCCGCGCGCTCGACGGCTGCCGCGCTCATCGCGCAACCGTTTGCGCCCCGGCGGCGAGAAGCTGCCGAGCAGATCGGGCGAGCGATGGCCGGACAGAGCAACGCGACGATCGTGTGGCTCTCCGACGGCATCGACCATGACGATGAGGCTGGCGCCTTTGCCAATCGGCTCGCGGAGCTTTCGGGCTCTGGTGGAGCGTTCGTCGTCGTCCAGCAGCCGTCCGGGCAAGAAGCGTTGGGCGCGGCGGCTGGTCTCGGCCGCGACGGGCGTCTCGAGGTCACGGTGCTGCGTGCCGGAGGGCCCGCACAAAGCGGCATGGCTCTCGCATATTCGGCGCGAGGACAACGGCTTGGTGAGGTGCCGTTCTCGCTGTCCGCCGGGGGCACGAGTACGACTGCACCTTTCGCGCTGCCGCTGGAGCTCAGAAATCAGGTCGCCCGTGTCGAGTTGGCGGGCGAGCGCTCAGCCGGCGCGGTACATCTTCTCGATGCGCGCTCCCGCTGGAACCGAATCGCGCTGATTTCAGGTGAGAGCCGCGAGCAGGCGCAGCCCCTTCTGGCGCAGCTTTATTATCTCGATCGCGCCCTCGGCCCCTTCTCGGAGTTGGTCAAGCCCGGCAAGGCGAACCTCGACGAGGCAACGCGCGATGCGTTCCGCCAGAACGTCTCGGTCATGATGCTGGCCGACATCGGCACACTCGCCGGCGATCTCGAGGGCGAGGTCGATCGTTGGGTCAAGAAGGGCGGCGTACTGGTGCGGTTCGCGGGGCCGCGCCTCGAGAAGGGTGGCGATGCGCTGTTGCCGGTGGCGCTGCGCGTCGGCGGTCGCGCGCTCGGCGGCGCGCTGTCGTGGTCAACGCCGCAGCCGCTGGCCGCGTTCGACGAAACCAGTCTGTTCGCGGGGCTCGAGACGAAGCCCGAGATCACGGTCAATCGGCAGGTTCTGGCCGATCCGGGTGCACTCGGGGTCGATGTCGAGATCTGGGCCAGGCTGAAGGACGGCACGCCGCTCGTCACGGCAAAGCGACATGGCGAGGGACGCATGGTGCTGTTCCACATCACAGCGAATTCGGATTGGTCGAACCTGCCGCTGTCGGGGCTTTTCGTCGACATGTTGCGGCGCATCGCGACACTCGGCCAGCCGGGTGGCGTCGCTGCCGGCGGTGTGACGGTGGCGGCCAGCGCCGATCAGGCGCAGCCGGCACTCGCGAGCAACGCGGAAGTGCTGACACCACGACAAGTGCTCGACGGCTACGGCGTGCTCCGCTCCCCGCCGGCCACCGCTCAGCCGATCGAGGCCAGTCGCATCGCCACGCTGGTGCCGGGTGTCGAGCATCCGCCGGGCTTCTATGGCCCGGAGGCCAGTCCGCGCGCGCTCAACATTCTCGGCGCGAAATCCGTGCTGAAGCCACTGCCGGCACTTCCCGCCAAAGCCGAGCGGCGCGCCTATGAAGGCCAGACTGCCGAGCCTCTGAAGCCCACACTTTTGGCGCTGGCCCTCGGTTTGCTGCTGCTTGATATCCTGGCGGTCCTGTTGCTGCAGGCGGGACCGTTCTGGCGACGTAGGCGCCCAGCTGCCGCGGCGCTTGCCTGCCTTGCCGTGCTGGGGCTCGCGGCGATCTCGCCAACGCCGGCGTCAGCTCAACGTTTCGGAGATCCGCCGCTCGAGGGCGCACGCCGACCGCTGCCGCCGAACATGCCGCGAGATCTGCAGATTGCGATCCAGTCGACGGGACGTGTGACGTTCGGCTACGTGCTCACGGGAGAGCCACAGGTCGACGAAGCGAGCCGTCAGGGACTCGCCGGACTCGCCAAGGTGCTCCAAGCGCGGACCGCCGTGGAGCCAGGCGAGGCATTCGGCGTCAATATCGTGACCGACGAAATCGCATTCTTTCCAATCCTCTATTGGCCCATCGTCGCCAGCGCAAAGCCGCTCGGCGATGCGACGCTCGCCAAGATCGACGCCTACATGAAGCAGGGCGGCATGATTGTCTTCGACACCCGCGACTATGGGCAGGGCGTGCCGACCGGACAGCGTCTCGGCCGTGAGGAGGGCACCCCACTCCAGCGCCTCCTCGGGCGCCTCGACATTCCACGTCTCGAGCCGGTGCCGGAAGGCCACGTGATGACCAAGGCGTTCTATCTCATGCGGACCTTCCCGGGCCGATGGGACGGTGGGCAGCTCTGGGTGGAAGCCGAGAGCGCGGAGGACAAGGCTAACCCGGGCCGGCGCGCTCGGCGGTCGGACGGGGTGAGTTCGATCCTGGTCACGTCCAACGACCTGGCTGCGGCCTGGGCGCTCGACGACGCCAACCGGCCGATCTACCCGACCGTGCCCGGTGGGGAGGTGCAGCGCGAGCAAGCGTTCCGCACCGGCGTCAACATCGTCATGTACGCGCTGACCGGCAACTACAAGGCGGATCAAGTGCACGTGCCCGCGCTCCTCGAGAGGCTCGGTCAGTGATGGCGGCAGGCCGTACAATGGGACGCGCCGGCTGCATCACGATCGACCGCCGTGGATTGGCTCGTGAATGGAGTGAGCGTTGAACTGGTCCATCGACATCCAGCCGATCATACCCGCGCCGCTCTTCTGGGCCGCGATCCTGGTCGCTGCCGCGCTCGTCGCGCTTCTGGTTTGGCGCCGCACACGCGGGGCCAGTCTGCGTGCGCTTTCCCTCCTCGCGCTGATCGCCGCGCTCGCCAATCCGACGCTCCGACAGGAGGAGAGGGAAAGCCTCTCCAACATCGCGATCGTCGTCACGGACGAGTCGACCAGCCAGACCATCGCGGGACGACCGGCGCAAACAGCCGCTATCCGAGCCGATCTCGAGGCCAAGCTCGGAAAGGTGCCGAATCTCGAAGTCAAATGGGTTTCCTCGTCTCGACCGACCGGTGAGGGGACGTCCGGCACTAATGTCTTCGCCGACCTCAATCGCGCCCTCGCCGACGTCGCGCCAGATCGATTGGCCGGGGTCATCACGATCACCGACGGACAAGTGCACGACGTTCCACAGGCGGTGGGTGCACTCGGCTTCGACGCGCCCGTGCACGCCCTCCTTACCGGCCGTCCAGACGAGTTCGATCGCCGGATCGAAGTTCTAAAAGCGCCTAAATTCGGCATCGTCGGGCAAGCGCGCGAAATCGAGATCGCGGTCCGCGAGACGGGTCGGCGCGGGCGGTCCGGCAACGAGCAGGTTTCGCTCAAGATCCGCCGCGAAGATGCCCCTGACGAAACTCGCCGCGCCCGCATCGACGAGAAGCTGCGCCTTCCGATGCGATTTCCACACTCGGGCACCAATATCGTGGAGATCGAGCTCGAGCCTGTCGATGGCGAGCTGACGGCGGCGAACAACCGCATCGTCGTCGCGGCCGAGGGGGTGCGCGAGAACCTGCGCGTGCTGCTCGTCTCGGGCGAACCGCATGCCGGCGAGCGAACATGGCGTAATCTGCTCAAGTCGGACGCGGCCGTCGATCTGGTCCACTTCACCATTCTGAGGCCGCCCGAGAAGCAGGACGGAACCCCGATCCATCAGCTCTCGCTGATCGCATTTCCGACTCGCGAGCTGTTCTCGGAGAAGATCAGGGATTTCGACCTGATCATCTTCGACCGCTACCAGCACCGGGGCATCCTGCCGCTGCTCTACTACGACAACATCGCGCGCTACGTGGAGCGGCACGGTGGTGCGCTTCTGGTGGCCGCGGGCGACGATCTCGCTGGTCGGATGAGCCTTTCCCGGACGCCGCTGCAGTCGGTGCTGCCCGTCGTGCCGTCGGGGCGTGTGATCGAGCAACCGTTCAAGGCAGCCGTCGATGGCGACGGTCTGCGACACCCGGTGACGCGTGGGCTCCCCGGCGCGGGCGCGGCAGGGGCCGAGGCCAGTTGGGGCCGCTGGTTCCGCCAAGTAGAAGTTGAGCGGCGACGCGGTCGCACGTTGATGACGGGGGCCGAGCAGAAGCCACTCCTCGTGCTCGATAGGATGGGCAAGGGTCGCGTTGCGCTGCTGACCTCGGATCACGCGTGGCTCTGGGCCCGTGGCTATGACGGCGGCGGCCCGCATACCGATCTCCTGCGGCGGATCTCGCACTGGCTGATGAAAGAGCCGGATCTCGAGGAGGAGCGTCTCCTGGCATCGGCGCGTGGGCTGAAACTTTCAGTGGAGCGGCGATCGATGGAGGCCAGGGTGCCGCCGGTCGTCGTGTCGGCGCCCGGTGGCGAGACCACAAGTGTGACGTTGGACCCATCAGCAGACGGCGTCTGGCGCACCACGATCGACGTCAAGACACCCGGCCTCTACAAGGTCGAAACGCCGACGCCCGACAATCAGGGCAAGCTCACGGCCGTGGCGCATGCCGGCATCGAGGACGCCCGCGAGATGAGCGAAGTGACGGCGACCGACCAGAAAATGAAGGGCTTGGTCGAGGCGACTGGTGGTGGCGTCTTCTGGACGCGCGGTGGCGGCCTGCTCGGGACAGTCTCGGCAACGGCGGTCGACGTGCCGCGGGTGTCGATGCTGGCCAACGCGCGGGTGCTATCGGGCTCGGGTTGGCTCGGTCTCAAGGATCGCGAGGCGCATGTCACGCGCGGCGTATCCCTGACCCCGATGTTCTCCGGCCTGCTCGCGCTTGCTGCGCTGCTCGCCTTCATCACGCTCGCGTGGTGGCGAGAAGGGCGGTAAGGCGTCAGCCGGGTCTAACCCGGCAAGGCGCCAGCGCCAAACCAGGAACGTCGGTACGCATCCGGTAAATCGTGCCGCATTTCTCGCTAGGGCCGCCTCGCGATCCAGTAACGACATACAGATCGCGCAAGTCGTCGCCGCCGAAGCAGACGCTCGTCACCATCGGCAGCGGCACCGCGATATCGCGGCGATGGCGGCCATCCGGCTCGAATACTGCCACGCGCGCGCCGTGAGCATCCGCGACCCAGACCGAGCCGTCGACGGCCACTTTCAGTCCGTCGGGCACCCGCCCCTCACCCATGGCACAGAACGCCTTCCAGTGGCCGAGCGTCCCGTCCGCCTGGACGTCGTAGACCCGGACAAGCTGGCGCCGCGCATCGGAGTGATAGAGCCGCTGGCCGTCCGGTGACACGGCGAGGCCGTTTGTCAGCAACACGCCGTCCGACACCTTGCGGGTGCGACCGTCGAGATCGATGCAGTAGAGGTTTCCTGGCTTCATGGGGCCCCCGCCGAACACCTTGAAGCCGAGCGAGCCGACGTAAATGCGCCCCTGCTGATCTGTGGTGAGGTCGTTGAACCCCTCGGCGCCATCCGCCGTGGCGCTGTCGAGCAGTGTGCGTGTTGCCCCATCGGCGCCGATCCAGGCGATCTCGCGGCCGCCTGCGACCACCCCGCCGCCCGCATGGAGCGCCATGCCGCCGACGCCCTTGCGCTTCTCGACGACGGTGGAGACCCGATCCTGCCGATCGAGAAGATGAATGCCGCCGCCCGTCACGTCGCTGAAATAGAGGCCACGATCCGCGTCCCACACCGGGCCTTCGATCAGCCCATACCCCGTCGTAACCACTTGCATGGCCGTTTCCTCCGCTCTGGTTTCTCAGAGCATGATGGCGCCACGCGCGCGTCGCGTCCACGCCGGGAACCGCACCAGACGATGCCTTGCCGCGGCGCGCACAAGCCTCACGACGGCTCTCGCCGGCAGCTGATATTGCCATGTCTGGCGCGCCGCATGTGGCTTGACTCTGGGTATGAAAGGCCCCGATTGATCGAGCTCCCGCCAGACGCTACTCGCCTCGACGGGCGAGCATGCGCTTGCGCATCGCTGCCTGTGCTTCCCGCGAGCCGTCGTGGAACGTGCCGAACAACTGATCCATCGGCGCGATAGAGCCTCCATAATTGCACTCGAAGTACTTGTGGTGGAGATAGTGGAAATAGCTGCCGCTGTCCCAACCAGAATCTTTGCCGTTCACTGTCAATTTCTCGAAGCCGCTATGGCTCATCGCAGGCAGAAACGCGGCAAGTTGGATTTGGTACAGCGCGTTTACGGGGTGCAATGCAATCAGCCACTGGACGCAGACCGTCGAGAAGTAGATCACCTGCTCGACTGGATGCATCGCCATGCCGGACCATGGCCCGACCTCGACATTCAAGTGGTGGATGCGATGAACGAACTTGTATAGCGGCCGCCAATGCAGCAAGCGGTGCGTGAAATAGAAGTGCAGCGCATGGATGACCGGCGCAAACACCAAAAGAACGACAAACCAGCACCAGAACTGCACTGAGCCTGACTCGATCGAGACAAATCCGACGTGGCCATTGGCGAACAACCAGTACGTCAACGCCTCATAGGCCGTCATGATCGGAACGGCGGTGCCGAGCGTCCGGAACACATTGTCACGAACTTGATCTCCGAACAGAAAACGCTTCGTATTTCTGGCGAAGGGCTTGTCGGAAAACCTGCGCTCGTCACCCTGTCTCGCAAGGATGTAGAAATAGAGGTGCAAACCGCCATATAATAAGAAGATTATAGCGACATTGCGCACATAGAGAAGCGCGACCCACCAGAACTCGAACGTCTTCATGGCTGACAGGTCGGGTGTCAAGAATGCCCAGGTGAAGAGCGCAATGGCGAACCAGATGCTGTTCATGGGCCACAGGTAGCCCGGGAACCCAAAAAACCACTTCGCGATGATCAGAGGACGGGGCGGCCAGGCGACGATCGGCGGCAATCTGATCGGCTCGGCTGGCCGCCAATCTCCGCTAGTATCGCGAATTGTCGTCACGCTCTCGACAGTCATCATCGCGGCTCCTAGTGCACGTGCGCGGCCGATACCGGCGCCGAATCCACCGTTCGATCATCCGCGGCTAAGACACCGGGCCATCCCATATCAGTGGCTTGGCCGCCCGGCACAGTGCAGGCGAGAAGCTCGAGAAGTCGGCGAACGACAGTGTCGTCCTAAGCATGCCCGTAGGTCAGCCGGGGAATAGGGCTTGCCACGGTAAGTTGCCAACCAGTCCCTGTCAAAGGTATGGCGTCCGCCGAGGCGCTCTGCCAGCGCATGCCGCCCGACAACATGCGCTCGAGGGCACTCGTGAGGATGACGGCGCGCACCTTTTAGTCGGCATCGGCACGTCGATAATCCGGTGATCGATGTCCTTCACCGGGGGCCGGTTCATCGCGACCACTGCGACCGGTCCTCGAACCTCGTAGCGGATCCGGTCGTCGATGGTCATGGGCGCTTTCAAACCTGCCGCCAGTGAACGAGCGTGAACGGCACCTTGGCGTCGTCGTGGGGCTCGAACACGGCCGTTACCGGTGTGCCGATCTCGACTTCCTGCTGAGGCTCACCGAGGAGATTGCCGAGCATGCGGATCTTGCCGGCATGCGGCAGCTCCACCACCACGGCGATGTAAGGGCCGAAGCCTTTCAGCGCGGGATGCACAGGGTGCCAGCAGCGCGTCCACGAGTAGATCGTGCCGCGGCCTTCGACCTCGACCCATTTCATGTCGAAGGAGTGGCACTCATGGCAGAGCCATTCCGGGCCCCATTGCCACGTGCCGCAGCTGCCGCAACGCTGGATCATCAGCTTGTTTTGGCGGGTGCCCTCCCAATAGGGCTGGTCGAGCTTATCGGCCTCCGTAACGGGCGCGGGAAGGCCTGCAGGAAGGTAGGTCATCACAGCGTCTCCTCCGAGCCGAGGATCATGGTCGAGACAGGGGTCACCATCGGGCCGGCGATCACACCCGCCACTTTGGCGCCGGGCACCTGCGAGGTGGATGTACCGCGCAACTGACGGACAGCCTCGATCTGGAGTTCGAGGCCGTGCATGTAGCATTCAGCGAGGTTGCCGCCGGATGTGTTCATCGGCAACTTGCCGGTCGGTGCGATCAGGTTCTCGAGCTTCAGGAAATCGTTGGCTTCCTCGGGCTTGAAGTAGCCGTGCTCGACGAGGCTCATGAGCACGCCGCCAGTGAAGTTCTCGTACGACTGGAGAACGTCCACATCTTTGGGGCCGAGCTTCGCCATCTCCCACAGCCGCGGAGCAACGGGACCGAAGCTCGAGGTGCCGAGGTCGGTGGCGTTGTAGGCGCGGGCGGCATGGCGGTGGTTCGATCCCTGCGCAACACCCAGAATGTAGGCAGGCTTCTGTTTGAAGTCCTTGGCCCGCTCAGCGGAGACCAGCACGAGTGCCGCCGCGCCGTCGTTCTCCTGACAGCAGTCGAAGAGGCGGCTCGGCTCAGCGATCCAGCGCGCGTTATCGTAGTCCTCCTCGGAGAGGGGGCGGCCGTACATCACCGCGCGCGGGTTGGCCTGCGCGTGATGGTAGGACGCCATGGCGATGGCGCGAAGGGCCTCTCGCTCGATGCCGTGGTCGTGCATGAAACGCATCATCTTGAAGGCGTAGCGCTGAGCCGGCACGAAGATGCCGTAGGGGTTCACCAGCGCATTCTCGCCCGCGACCGTCCCGCCGGCCGCCGCAACCCCGAAGCGCTGGAATTGGCCCTGCGCCAGGGCCCTGTAGACGATGGCGACGTCTGCCTGGCCGGAAACAATAGCGGCCGCGGCATTGCCGACCGCCGCGGCTCCGCCGCCGCCACCACCACCCCACTGCATGTTAGAGAAGCGAAGTTCCTTGCAGCCCAGCGCCGAAGCGATGCGTGAAGGATCGTTGCGGTCGTTCGAGTAGGACGCGAAACTGTCGACGTCCTTGGGGTTTATGCCGGCATCAGCGCAGGCGGCCAGGATGGCCTTCAGCGCCAGCACGAACTCCGGGTCCGGCGACTGGCTGTGCTTGTAGTATTTGGTCTCGCCGACCCCGACGACGGCAACCTTTCCGCGCAGTGTGCGCTCAGTCATCGTGCTGCCCTCCCGACCCAGGCTCCTGCAAGAGCATCAGGCTTGCACACTCGCGGCGGGAGGCCAAGTTCGCGACAATCCGGGCAGCGATGGGGGCACGACCTTCGAGTGGTCGTGCGTCAGAGGCCGTAGGTTTTGCGGATGATCGTCTCGAAAACCCGCGAGGGTAACAGCGCCTTTAACACGACGCCGGCCCGCTCGCTCGGCGTGCCAACCACCGCACGCACGGGCAATGAGCGCCGCGCGAGCAGCTTCAGCACCGCCTTGGCGATTACGTCGGGCTTTCTCGCTTCTCGCACGGCCTTGTCATAGGCGCCGACCGTCGCCTTGAAGCGTCGATGATAAACGGAGCTGGAGCCCGTCCGTTCGCCTTCGATCTGGTTCGCCGAAATGTCCGTCTGAATATCGCCCGGGTGCAGCACCGTCGCCTCGATGCCGAAGGGCGCGATCTCGACCCTCAGCGCCTGGACCATACCGTCGAGTGCAAATTTCGATGCCGAATAGTGACCGATGAACGGGAGACCGATCAGGCCGCCGATGGAGCCGACGACGATGATGCGGCCCTTGCCCGCCTGCCGCATGGCTGGCAGCACGGCCTGGAGCACACGGATGGTGCCAAGGTAGTTGGTTGCGAGCTGGCGCTCGGCTTCAGGAATGCTGACGTCCTCGATCGAGCCGGCGACCGAGATGCCAGCGCAATGCACGAGTAAATCGATCCGCTGCTCGGCGCTCAACACCGAGGCGACGGCGGCCTCTACAGAGACATCCGAGGTCACGTCGAGGGGGATGGGCGTCCACGCGGAAGGCTGTGTAACCGACGCGGCAGCGCGGCGACTGGCGCCGTAGACCCTCCAGCCGACGGAGGCCAAGCGGTCTGCGACCGCTTGGCCAATCCCTGACGAGCTGCCGGTGACGAGTGCGACGCCGACGCGCTCGCTAGCCGCCATAGCTGTCCCTCGAAGTTGAGGACGTCGGGCACGCCAGGGAAGCCGATAGGCTTCCCTGGGCGATCAGAGTTTCGCCATTTCTGCAGCGGTCACGTCGAGCGCCTGCTTGATTTGAGCCTCGGTGTGCGCCGACGTCAGGAAGAAACGCAGACGACCGGCTTTGAGCGGCACGCCCGGGTAGATGATCAGCGACGGGTTGACGCCGCCAGCGAACACACCGTGCCAGAGCTTGACGGCCTTCAGCACGTCGCCGGCGATCACCGGCATCATGCCGTAGCCGCGGCAAATGCCCGTGTTCAGTCCGCGCTCCTTAGCCAGGCTGAGGAAGAGCTGACCGTGCGAATGGAGCTTCGCCACGCGCTCCGGCTCGGCCTTGATGATGCGCAGGCCGGCCAACGCTGCCGCCGTCATCGCAGGCAACAGGCCCACGGAGTAGACGAAGCCCGGAGCGGTGTGCTTCAGGACGCTGATCAGGTCGCTGTTACCGGCGATGTAGCCACCGCATGAGGCCAGTGTCTTCGACAGCGTGCCCATCCAAATGTCGATCTTACGGGCATCGACGCCGGCATGCTCGGCAATGCCACGGCCCGTCTTGCCGAGAACGCCGAGACCGTGCGCATCGTCGACCATCAGCCACGACCCGAAGCGCTCCTTCAGCTCGATCGCGCGGGGCAGATCGGTGACGTCGCCTTCGGTCGAGTAGAGGCCTTCGATGATGACGAGGCAGTTCCTGTGCTTGGCGCGCTCGCGCTTCAGGATGGCCTCGAGCTGATCGAAGTTGTTGTGAGGGAAGTTGATCGTTGTGGCGCGCGAGAGGCGCATGCCGATGACCGCGCTGTTGTGCACGAACTCATCGTGAATGATGAGGTCGTCCTCGGTCATGATCGAGCCAATCGTCGACACGTTGGCAGCATGACCACTGACGAACAGAAGCGCTGCATCGACACCCAAGAACTCGGAGATCTCGCGCTCGAGTTCGTGATGCAACGGCGTCTCACCGGCTACCATGCGGCTTGCCGACGTGCACGGGCCGAAGCGGTCGATCGCGTCCTTCATCGCCTGCGCGACGGCGGGCTCCTGGTTCAGACCCAGGTAGTCGCACCAGGCGAAGTTCAGCTTCTCCTCGCCCTTGATGGTCGTGAAGTTGCCGTGCGCCTCTTCGATGGTGCGGAAGAACGGCGACTTGACGCCGAACATGTTCCCGACCGATTCCCAGTTCTTAAGGGATTTGTAGGCCGGCAGGTCCGAGAACTTGCTCCCCGGATAGCTGGCGACCTCACCCTCGGCCCGGGAGCCGCTCCACTTGCCGACAGTCGCAGCCAACCTTTTGTTCCAGGACGTTGTTGCCATTCGTTCCTCTTGCCGACGCGATACCGGGGCGTGTGCTCGCGGCCTCATTCAAATTGAGACGCTGCCTACACGCTCCATTCAAGACGTATGCCGTTGCCAACGGAGCTGATAGCCCCCGGGCACGGTAAATTGCCGACCCTCAACGGGTCACTAACACCCGCAGGCGAACTGACAGGCAAATCGCGTTTTGATAGAAGGTTAACAACGCCGTAGACGGGCACTGTGCCTTCGCCTCTACCTGTTGCCGCCCACAACGCACTCACGCTGGACACTCCGAACCGCAAACGCGCGGCCGCTGAGGGTGGACGAGCGGACACACCGCTACATCACGAGATGTACGGATCGATCGCCAGACGATTTGGGGGATGTAGTGACAGTGCTCGTGATCCGCAAAGGGGCGCGACATCTTGGACCTCTCCCTTCGATCAGGAAAAAAGCATCCGAGAACGAGCAACAACTTGCACAACACGCGATGGACTTCAGCGGATCGGAAGTCGTGGCGCCCCGTAGGGGTTTCGAACCCCTGTTCCCAACGTGAGAGGCTGGTGTCCTAGGCCACTAGACGAACGGGGCAGCGCCGCTGTCGTATAGGGAAGTGTCACGCAGGTGGCAAGCACTCTCTTGAACCGTCTGAACCGTCGATCCTGACGGTCAAGAAGGGTGATTTCAGAGCAGAGCGGATGGGGGCGCATCGCGCAGCTGCGATCAACGGCCTCCCTCTTCAACGATTGGCAGGGTCACCGCACCGCCGCCCGGGACGAGATCGACGATGCGAATGCCGCTACCCGCAGGTCCCTCGTAATGGACGGCGAGGCGGTTGCCCGACAGCGCCAGATGCTTAATGACCGCACCTTTCGGAAGCGCCAAACCGGCGGGGACGACAAGCGGTGACGCGACGGACGCGGCAGCAGCCGCCGGCGGTGGCGGTGCCGAGTTGACAAGGTAGATGATGCGGCCGATCACGGTTGTGAACCCGACCAGCAGGATGACGCCCATGCCGATCACGGCGATTTTCAAAAGCCGCAGCTGCGAGGGGGTGTACATCGGGGGGATGTCGGCCCCTGTTTCAGGATCGCCGCCAGGTGAATTCTGCATCGCTTGCTCTGAGATCCTGTCGCTTGTGCGGCAGCTGCATTTTCATCCCTCGCCGCCACACCGCGCGGCACTGCGAAGGCGGCTCGGGTCATGACGCCGATACTCGCTGAATCTTCCGATTACGCGCCCTTTGAAGTGACTATCCCGCCGGAAGCCCATGGACTGCGTCTCGATCGCGCACTCGCCGACGCGGTCCCCAGCCTGTCGCGCTCGCGTCTACAGGGCCTCATTCGAGATGGCGCGGTCGCGTTCGACGGCGCGACGATAAGTGACCCGGGCCGAAGGGTCAAACCGGGCGAGCGCTTCACAATCGTGGTGCCTCCCGCCGAGCCGGCCGTGCCGAGGCCGGAGAGCATGGCGCTCGCGATCGTCTACGAGGACGAGGACGTGATCGTCGTCGACAAACCTGCCGGTCTCGTCGTCCACCCCGCAGCAGGCCACGAGAGCGGCACCTTGGTCAATGCGCTCATCGCGCACTGCGGCGACAGCCTGTCGGGCATCGGCGGGGTGCGGCGGCCGGGCATCGTCCATCGCCTCGACAAGGACACGAGCGGCCTACTGATCGTCGCGAAGACAGACCGCGCGCACCAGTCACTTTCTGCCCAATTCCACGCGCATGGGGCAGACGGGCGGCTCGAGCGGCGCTATCTGGCACTGGTCTGGGGAGGACCGGTGCGCCAACATGGCACAATCGACGCGCCGCTGGGTCGAAGCCGAACGAGCCGCACCAAGATCGCGGTGACCCGCAGCGACGACGGAAGGCGGGCGGTCACACATTTCGAGGTTCTGGAGCGCTTCAACGCGGCGGGCGGCAAGCCCCTGGCCGCTCTCCTGGCACTGACGCTCGAGACCGGGCGCACGCATCAGATCAGGGTGCACATGGCCCACGCCGGCCATCCCGTCATGGCCGATCCGGTTTACGCCACGGGCTTCCAGACCAGCGCCAGTCGGCTCGGGACCGAAGCCCGCACGGCGCTCGCACGACTTGACCGGCAGGCGTTGCATGCGGCATTCTTGACGGTGGAGCACCCTGTAACAGCGAAGCGAATGGCATTCGAAAGCCTGCTTCCGGCCGATATCCAGTCCCTGCTGGACGGCCTTCGTCACGATGGATCGCTTAAACCGTCTGTATCTCAGAAAAAGCGACGGATTTGAGCTGACGTCCCGTTAGGTTCTCGAATAATGAGCCGAGCGGGGTGAACCGAATGGTCGGATGGAACGTCTTGACAAGCATAGGGGGACATACGCGGTGCATCAGTCCGCCTTAGGCCTTATTACTCTCACGAAGCCGTGATGGGTGGTGAAGCCGGTACACGGGAACGTGGTTTGTGATTGATGTTCAGCAGGGCTAGAGCTTGTCCTGCCCTCTCCAGCATGTCGCTGAGGAGGAGAAACGGCTCGAAGGGAGCAGCTACAGGCCTTCACATGGGGGCAGCTGGGCTGAGTACAAGATGGCAACCAAGGCTCTTCCGACGATTGCCGGTGGATCCGGCGGCCTCGCGCGGTATCTCGAGGAGATCCGCCGCTTTCCCATGCTGGAGCCCGGCGAGGAGTACATGCTCGCCAAGCGATGGCAGGAGCACCAGGATTCAGAGGCCGCGCAAAGGCTGGTCACGTCGCATCTCCGGCTCGTGGCGAGGATCGCCATGGGCTATCGCGGCTATGGCCTGCCGATCGGCGAGGTCATCTCCGAGGGCAACGTCGGCCTGATGCAGGCGGTCAAGCGCTTCGAGGCCGATCGCGGCTTCCGTTTGGCGACCTACGCGATGTGGTGGATCCGCGCGTCGATCCAGGAGTACATCCTGCGCTCGTGGAGCCTCGTCAAAATGGGCACCACCGCGGCCCAGAAGAAGCTGTTCTTCAACTTGCGCCGTGTGAAGGGCCAAATCCAGGCGCTCGAGGAAGGCGACCTCAAGCCAGAGCAGGTGAAGCAGATCGCGACCAAGCTCGGCGTGCCCGAGGAAGACGTGATCTCGATGAACCGCCGCCTTTCGGGCGATGCGCCGCTCAATGCGCCCGTGCGCAATGATGGCGAATCCGGCGAATGGCAGGACTGGCTCGTCGACGACACGCCGAATCAGGAGGAGCGTCTCGCTGAGAGTGAGGAGATGTCTAGGCGCAGATCGTACCTCACGAACGCCATGTCGAGCCTCAACGAACGCGAGAAGCGCATCTTCGAGGCGCGGCGGCTGAGGGACGACCCGGCGACGTTGGAAGATCTCTCGGCCGAGTTCGGTGTCAGCCGGGAGCGCATCCGCCAGATCGAGGTTCGCGCCTTCGAGAAGGTGCAGCGCGCCGTGCAGCAGTCCGCGAAAGGCGACCGGCTAGAAGCCGTCTGATCCGGCACTCGCAGCGAATCAACGCGTGCGCCGGCCTCCGAAAGGGGCCGGCGCTTTGCTTTGTGCCCGCATGTCTGCTGTTCCCACCGGTATCAGGTTGGCGTTACGCTCATCGAAGGGAGTACGCTCGCAGAGAGACGTGGAACGGGAGTGGGTACCATGGGTAAACTCGACGGCCGTATCGCTATCGTCACCGGGGCGAGCCGGGGCATCGGTGAGGAGATCGCCAAGCTCTTCGCTGCCGAGGGCGCGCGGATTATATGCGCGGCGCGAACCCTCAACGAGGGCGATCACAGGATGCTGACGGGCTCGCTTGCGGGGACCGTCGCCCAGATCGAGAAGGCCGGCGGCAAGGCGTTGGCCGTCGCAGTCGACGTCTCCAGGGTGGAGGAGTGCGAGCGACTGGTGACTGCGGCCGAGCAGGCCTTCGGCGTGCCGGACATCCTCGTCAACAATGCGGCGCTGACCTACTATAAGAACATCATCGACTACAATCCGAAGCACTGGGCGAAGGCGTTCGAGGTCAACGTCCACGCCCCGTTCAACCTGTCGCGACTGGTTCTACCGGGGATGTTGCGCATTGGCCGCGGCTCGATCGTGAACATTTCCTCGGGTTCGGCGATCGGGCCGGGACGGGCGCCGTTCGTGGGCGCGAGGCCTGTGCAGGGCGGCACGATGTACGGCGCCACCAAGGCGGCGCTAGAGCGCTTCACCCAGGGGCTCGCCCAGGAGGTGCACGCGAATGGGCTTTCTGTCACTGCCCTCTCGCCGTCGCAGACCGTGGCGACGCCGGGAACCGTTTATCACAAGCTGATGGCCAGCATGGACGATCCACGGGGCGAGCCGATGAGCTACATGGCTCGCGCCGCGCTGCTTCTTGCCAGCGAGCCTGCGTCCACGGTCAACGGCCGCGTGACCTACAGCCAACAGATTCTCGGCGAGTATGGCTTGATCGAGAACCCCAAGGGTCGCGGTGTCGAGACGAAAGGCTCTGGATACAGCCAGATTTGAGCGCGCAAGCACTCGCCCTCATCATAAGCGGTGAGGGCGCCCACCCGACGCGCCAGCGCGGAGAGCGCGGCGATCACCGTCACCGAAGATGGACGTCGTCAGCGCCCCGCCACGGCGCGGAGCTGAGCGATCGCATCCTCGGCCGCCAGACGCTCGCTATCGTCCTTCGAACCTGCCAGCGTCGCCTCTGCCGACTTGATCTCGGCCTCGATGGCCGCACCGCGGCCTGCATCCTCGAGGTCGATCAGGTGCTGTGCAAGGATCGTAAGGCTGTCCGGCTCCACCTCGGCGATGCCGCCGCGCACAAACACACGCCGCTCGCCCGTGGGGAGCTTGATGAACATCGTGCCCGGCCTCAGAGACGAAATGAACGGTGCATGGCCCGGGAGAACGGTAAACTGCCCATCTGCTCCCGGCACGATAACCTCGTTCGCATCAGTGGACACGAGCACGCGCTCGGGAGAGACCAGTTCGAACTTGAAAGTGCCTGCCATGCTCGCCTCGACCTGCTCTCGTTCCGTCGCATGTACCTGAGCGTCACCGGGGAGGGCGATCAGGAGACCGCTTCGCCGCCGGCTTGATTGTCTTCAGCGCCCGCCTGCAATCGCGTGCCGCAGAAGGGGCAGAAAATTATCGGTTCGAGAACGAGCGTGGGCTCGTCCTCGTCCATATCCGTGATGCCGACCGTCAAGCACAGCACCCCGTCGTCGTCGACCGTGAAGCACGGCTCGTACTCGTCGGCGGTCAGAACCGCATCGAGGGCCGAGCAGCATGCAACGCCCTTGTTCGCAGTACCGCCGGCCATGCCTTCAAGCCGCCTCGGCGAGCTTCTCAGCTTTCGCCATCGCTTCCTCGATCGTTCCGACCATGTAGAACGCCGGCTCCGGCAGATGATCGTAGTCGCCGGCGCAGATGCCCTTGAAGCCCTTGATCGTTTCGGCAAGTGGCACCTGCACGCCCGGCGAGCCCGTGAACACCTGCGCGACGTCGAACGGCTGCGACATGAACCGCTCGATCTTGCGGGCGCGTGCCACCGTCATCTTGTCGTCTTCCGACAACTCGTCCATGCCGAGAATGGCGATGATGTCCTGCAGCGACTTGTACTTCTGCAGGATCGACTGAACTTGGCGGGCGACGCCGTAGTGCTCATCACCGACGATACGCGGATCGAGCATGCGCGACGTCGAGTCGAGCGGATCCACCGCCGGATAAATGCCCTTCTCGGCGATCGAACGCGACAGCACGGTCGTCGCGTCCAAGTGGGCGAACGACGTAGCCGGAGCCGGATCGGTCAAGTCGTCGGCCGGCACGTAGATCGCCTGCACCGAGGTGATCGAGCCCTTCTGCGTCGAGGTGATGCGCTCCTGGAGCGCGCCCATGTCGGTGGCGAGCGTCGGCTGATAGCCCACCGCCGAAGGAATACGGCCGAGCAGCGCCGACACTTCAGAGCCCGCCTGTGTGAAGCGGAAAATGTTGTCGACGAAGAACAGCACGTCCTGGCCCTGCTCGCGGAAATGCTCGGCCACCGTAAGGCCGGAGAGAGCAACGCGCATACGGGCGCCCGGCGGCTCGTTCATCTGGCCATAAACCAGCGCAGCCTTCGAGCCTGCAGCCGATCCGTTGACCGGCTTCTTGTTGACGCCGCCTTCGATCATCTCGTGATAGAGATCGTTGCCCTCACGTGTGCGCTCGCCGACACCGGCGAACACCGAGTAGCCGCCGTGTGTCTTGGCGACGTTGTTGATCAACTCCATGATCAGCACCGTCTTGCCGACGCCCGCGCCACCGAAGAGGCCGATCTTGCCTCCCTTCGCGTAAGGCGCGAGCAGATCGACGACCTTGATGCCGGTGACCAGGATCTGCGCTTCCGTCGACTGCTCAGCAAAGGTGGGGGCTGGCTGGTGGATGGCCCGTGTTGTCGCCGTCCGGATCGGACCGGCCTCATCGATCGGCTCGCCGATCACGTTCATGATGCGGCCGAGGGTCTCGTCACCCACCGGAACCGAGATCGCCTGGCCGGTGTCCGTCACTTCCTGGCCGCGGGTCAGGCCCTCGGACGAGTCCATGGCAATCGTGCGCACGGTGTTCTCGCCGAGATGCTGCGCGACCTCGAGCACGAGCCGGTTGCCCTGGTTCATCGTCTCGAGTGCGTTCAGGATCTCCGGCAGATGCCCGTCGAACTGGACGTCGACGACCGCGCCCATCACCTGACGAATTTTGCCGACCTTGTTCGATGCCATTGCTGTCGTCCTCGTTCCGGAATGCGGGGAATCAGAGCGCCTCGGCGCCCGAGATGATTTCGATGAGCTCTTTGGTGATGTTGGCCTGGCGCAGACGGTTGTACTTCACCGTCAGCTTGTTGATCATGTCGCCGGCGTTGCGCGTGGCGTTGTCCATGGCGGTCATGCGCGCGCCTTGTTCGGACGCGGCGTTCTCGAGAAGGCCACGGAAAATCTGGGTCGAGATGTTTCGCTTCAGAAGATAGCCGAGGATCTCGTCTTCGCTCGGCTCGTATTCGACCACGGATGCACTTCCTGCAGAAGCCGCGCCCGCCTCGACCTCCGGAATGCGCGTCGGGATGAGTTGTAGCGCCGTCGGCTTCTGTGTGATGACGTTCTTGAACTCGGAGAAATAAAGCGTCGCCACGTCGAATTCGCCGGCCTCGAACAAGGCCAGGATGCGGTTGCCGATGTCCTCGGCGTTGGCGAAGCCAATCTGCTTCACGCCGCGCAAATCGAGGCGCTCGGTGATGTTCCTCGCAAGATCGCGGCGCAAGTTGTCAGCACCTTTGCGCCCGACGCACAGGATCTTGACGGTCTTGCCCTGGCGCAGCAGACGCAGCGCGTCATTACGGGCGAGGCGCGCGATGTTCGAGTTGAACCCACCGCACAAACCGCGCTCGGCCGTCAACACGACCATCAGATGCACATCGGCTTTGCCCGTTCCAACGAGCAACGGCGAGGCCCCCTCCGGATTGGCCCTGCGCGCCAGATTGCCGAGCACCCGATCCATGCGCTCGGCATAGGGCCGCGCCGCCGTTGCTGCGTCCTGAGCGCGACGCAACTTGGCCGCCGCCACCATCTGCATGGCTTTGGTGATCTTCCGCGTCGCCTTGACCGAGGCGATGCGGTTGCGCATGTCTTTGAGTGACGGCATGGCTTCGATCCGTGGGTTGGGTCGAGGAGGGCTGAGCCGGACGAGACCCAACGAGGGCCGGCGAGAGGATTAGGCCGGGCTCCGCCAAAAGGCTTAACCCGGCCGGCGATGCTGGATCAAAGAAACTGCTTCTGCACCGTCTCGACGACGCCCTTGAGCTTGGCGGCGGTCGCGTCGGAGAGATCCTTGGACGCGCGGATATCGTCGAGAATTGCGATGTTAGGCCCGCGCAGGTTGTCGAGCAGAGCCGTCTCAAACTCCCGTACCTTGCCGAGCGCCATCGGGTCGAGATAGCCGTTCGTGCCGGCCCAGATGACGCAGACCTGTTCTTCCATTTTCAGCGGCGAGAACTGTGCCTGCTTCAGGAGTTCCGTCAGGCGCGAGCCGCGATTGAGGAGGCGCTGAGTCGCGGCATCGAGGTCCGAGCCGAACTGGGCGAACGCCGCCATCTCGCGATACTGGGCAAGCTCGCCCTTGATCTTGCCGGCCACCTTTTTCATCGCCTTCGTCTGGGCCGACGAGCCGACGCGCGACACCGAGAGACCGACGTTCACGGCCGGACGGATGCCCTGATAGAACAGATCCGTTTCGAGGAAGATCTGGCCGTCCGTGATCGAGATGACGTTGGTCGGGATGTAGGCCGAAACGTCGTTGGCTTGCGTCTCGATTACGGGCAGGGCCGTCAGCGAGCCCTTACCGGCCGCGTCACCCATCTTGGCGGCGCGCTCGAGCAAGCGGGAGTGGAGATAGAACACGTCGCCCGGATATGCTTCGCGGCCCGGTGGGCGGCGCAACAGGAGGGACATCTGGCGATAGGCGACGGCCTGCTTCGAGAGATCGTCGTAGATGATGACGGCGTGCATGCCATTGTCGCGGAAGTACTCGCCCATGGCGCAGCCGGCGAACGGGGCCAGGAACTGCATCGGGGCGGGGTCCGAGGCGGTGGCGGCGACGACGATCGAATACTCGAGCGCGCCGTTCTCCTCGAGAGACTTCACGAACTGGGCCACCGTCGAGCGCTTCTGGCCGACGGCCACATAGACGCAGTAGAGCTTCTGGTCCTCGGGAGCGCCCGCGACGTTGAGCGGCTTCTGGTTCAGGATCGTATCAAGCGCGACGGCCGTCTTTCCGGTCTGCCGGTCGCCGATGATGAGCTCGCGCTGGCCGCGGCCGATCGGGATCAGGGCGTCGATCGCCTTGAGGCCCGTCGCCATCGGTTCGTGGACGGATTTGCGCGGGATGATTCCCGGCGCCTTGACGTCGACGCGGGCACGGGCCTCGGCCTTGATCGGCCCCTTGCCATCGATCGGGTTGCCGAGGGCATCAACGACGCGGCCGAGCAAGCCCTTGCCGACGGGAACGTCCACGATGGCTCGGGTGCGCTTGACCGTGTCGCCTTCCTTGATGCCGCGGTCGTCGCCGAACAGCACGACGCCCACGTTGTCGGCCTCGAGGTTCAGCGCCATGCCGCGCACGCCACCCGGGAATTCCACCATTTCACCGGCCTGGACGTTATCCAGTCCGTAGACGCGGGCGATGCCGTCGCCCACCGAGAGTACTTGTCCGATCTCGGAAACCTCGGCTTCCTTGCCGAAGTTCTTGATCTGCTCCTTGAGGATCGATGAGATCTCGGAGGCCTTGATGTCCATCAGCGAACCTCTTTCATGCGCGTCTTGAGCGAATTGAGCTTGGTGCGGAGCGAGCTGTCGATCATGCGGCTGCCCATCTTGACGACGAGACCTCCGAGGATCGCCGGGTCGACCCGGGTTTCGATGCGAACGTTGCGACCGCCGGCGGTCCCCTTCAGGGCGTCCTCGAGGGCGGCTCTCTGGCCTTCGTCGAGAGCATGCGCAGAGACGACGTCGGCTGTCACCTCGCCGCGATAACGGGCGGCGATCTGGCGGAAGATCTTCAGCATATCGCCGAGCGCGAAGAGGCGCCGGCTCTTGGCGAGAAGCAGGAGGAAATTCGTGCTGAGGGCAGCAAACCCGGCGCCGGCAGCGATTGCGCCTACGGCCTTGCCCTGGTCCTCGGCCGTGATCACGGGGCTTCGGACCATCCGCACGAGATCAGGGCTGCCCTTCAGCATACCTTCCAGGGCGACCATGTCCCTTTCGACCGCCTCGAGCTGGCGCTCGTCCTTGGCGAGCTCGAACAGCGCGGCCGCGTAGCGGCCGGCCACGGTTGCCATGATGGGTTCGTCTGTCGCCACGCTCGTTCTCGCTCTCGCCGAAGTGTCTGGGGCCGCCGGGTCAGCTATCGGCCGGATTTGAACCGAAGCCAGGCTGGAAACCCTCTGCGGGTACCCAAGTATAGGGAGGAGACGACCCAAGCCGGACCGCGCGGTTGTCCGCGGGCCCAATCCACTCAGATCGCGCGCCGAGTTAGCACGCAGTCGGGCAAGCTTCAACCTCGTGTCCACAGGGCGGGTTGCCGCATCGGCTGGGGCGATGGGGGTCCTATGGCTCCTTGGGAGGCAAAAAGGTGTTATCTGCGCCCCAAGAGCTGCCCAAAGGAGCCTCAGTGATGATCGACTTTCCCAATAGACCCAAGCTTCTGGTCACGCTCGAAGCGGAGGCATGGAGCCGAGCCGTAATCGCGGGTTGCATCGGGTTAACGGCGGACGTCGCCTACCTTGCTGATTTGTCGCAGGCTGACCGAGCGACCGCCCTCGCCGATGCCGACGTCATCCTCGCCCGAAATACGGCCAAGGAACTGCATCCCGGCGAGGTCGGACTCATCCGCAAGGCCCGCCTGATCCAGTTCGTTACGGCCGGGGTCGACTACATCCCATTGGGCGATATTCCCACTGACGTGCCCATTGCCAACAACGGCGGTGCCTACGCCGAACCGATGGCCGAGCACGCGCTCGCAATGACACTCGCGGCCCTGAAGCGCCTTTTCGTCGAGCACACCAAAATCGCGGCCGGGCATTTCGACCAGTTTCGACTCAATCGCATGCTGGCCGGTGCCACGGTCGGTATTCTGGGATTCGGCGGCATCGGCATCGCGACCGCACGGCTGATGCGGGCCGTCGGCGCCAAAGTGCACGTCATCAATCGCCGAGGGGCCACGGGCGAACCCGTCGACTGGATCGGGCGCGAAGCCGACCTCGATACGCTACTCGCCGCATCCGATGGGCTGATCCTCAGCTTACCGCTCACTCCCGCTTCGGAAGGTCTGATCGGCGCGCGCGAACTCGGCCTCATGAAGCCGGACGCCGTGCTCATCAACCTCGCGCGCGGCGAAATCATCGACGAGGCGGCCCTCTATGCGCATCTCAAGGCGCATCCCACGTTCACGGCCTGCATCGACGCGTGGTGGATCGAGCCGGTCCGCCACGGCCGCTTCGAGATGGGTCATCCATTCACCAGCCTGCCCAACGTGATCGCATCGCCACACAACTCGGCTTCGGCCGCCGGCTGGCGCGACATCGCGCTGCGACGGGCGATCGAGAACGCCATGCTGGCGCTGACCGGCCAAACGCCCCGATTCCTGGTGCCGCCGGCGGATCGAATGATGTGAAGCAGACGTCATGCGCTCCCGGTGCGCCGTCTTTGAGACTCATCATCGGCGTCGCCGTAGCCCCGCGGCCTCCTCAGCGAGCGCGGTGACCGTTGGCCATTGCTGCTCGACCACGGCCTTGCGCGGTACCACCCAGGAGCCGCCGACGGCGACCACGTTCGGCAACGCCAGATAGGCGGCTGCATTGTCGAGATCGATGCCGCCGGTGGGGCAGAACGTAATCCCCGCAAGAGGCGCCGACAAAGCCTTCAACGCACTTGCGCCGCCTGCCGCCTCGGCTGGGAAGAACTTGAGGCACTGGTAGCCGAGATCGGACAGCGCCATCGCCTCGCTCGCCGTCACGGCGCCGGGCAGGAACGGCACGGGCCAGACCTGCGCCGCCTCGATCAGCCGCGGCGTCATGCCCGGAGAGACGATGAAGCGTGCACCCGCGGCCATGGCCTGTTGTGCCTGTTCGGGATCGAGCACCGTCCCCGCGCCGACGCGCGTCTGCGGCACCTGGAGGCGGATCTGCCGGATCGCTTCCAGCGCTGCCGGCGTTCGCAACGTGACTTCGATCAGGTCGAGGCCGCCCCGCGCCAGGGCGCGCGCCATTTCAACGCCATCCTCGGGCGTGTCGATGGTCAGGACAGGCACAACGGCCGCCCTGTAGAGCGTATCCGCAAGCGCCCGGTTCAGCTCGCTCTGCATCGGTCCGTCCTCCTTGTGACGCCACCTAGACTATCGATGAAAGGCCCTCGTCGCCACGCTGGCAAAAACTACCGGCCGCATGGGACTTGCGCTCGCTCTGCTCTGTGTCCAGTCTTTAAGGACAGATCAGGGAGAGAAACTGATGATCCGACAAAAAGCGCTTGGCCAATGGCTTGCAACAGCGCTGCTTTCGATAGTCGCCCTCGGATCTTACGCAACGCCTCTCTTGGCCGAGCAGCCTCGCCATGGCGGCACGCTGGTCTTTGCGGTTCTCGGCGATCCACCGACGCTCGATTGCCACGCCGCTTCGAGCTTCGCGACCATGCATTATGTGTCGCCGCATTACTCGCTGCTCATCAAAATCGACCCCAACGATCCTTCCAAGGTCGTGCCTGACGTTGCCGCGTCGTGGTCCGCCGCGCCCGACAACCTGAGCTATACGTTCAAGTTGAAGCCCGGCATCAAATTCCACGACGGTTCGCCGCTCACGTCCGCCGACGTCAAAGCGAGCTTCGATCGCATTCGCAACCCGGCCCAGGGTATCGTCTCGATACGCAAGTCGATTTTCCAGCGCATATCCGAAATCGAGACCCCGGACGCCTCAACGGCCGTGTTCAAGCTCAGCTCGCCATCGCCGGCATTCCTGCACACGCTGGCGAGCCCCTTCAACTGCCTCTATAGCGCAGCGCGCCTCGCACAGAACCCAAACTACCCCGCGACGGACATCATGGGCAGCGGGCCGTTCCAATTCGTCGAGCGCGTCGCCGGCGCCCACTGGACCGCCAAGCGCTTCGATGACTACTTCGACAAACCGCGCCCCTATCTCGACGGTTTTCGCGCCATCAACACCTCGCCCCAAGCGCTTGCGACAGCACTCCAGAGCGGTCAGGTCATGACCCAGTTCCGCACCTTGTCGCCTGCCGTCCGTGACCGCCTCAAGGGCGCGCTCGGAGACGATCTGAAGGTGTACTCCCGCGTCTACGATTTCCTCATCGTGGTCGCCTTCAATACCCGGAAAAAGCCGTTCGACGACGCTCGTGTGCGCCGGGCCCTCTCGCTCGCCATCGATCGGCATGCCGGAGCCGACGCTCTGTCCAAGGTCTCCTCGCTCGCCTTCGTCGGCGGCACGCAACGTCCGGAATCACCCTGGGCGGCCAACGAGACCGAGCTGGCCTCGCTGCCAGGCTTCGGCAAGGACATCGCCTCAGCCCGCGCTGAGGCCAGGCGCCTTCTCAAGGAAGCGGGCCAAGAAGGTTTGAAGCTCAGGCTCGTCAATCGAAACATTGCCGACCCCTACACCTCGGCCGGCGTCTACCTCGTCGACCAGTGGCGTCAGATCGGGGTCACCACCGAGCACGCTCAGGTCGACGTCAAAACGCTGGTGACGTCCATGCAAAGTGGCGAGTTCGACGTCATCATTGACTTCCAGGGCGAAGGTGTCGACGATCCCTCGATCGTGTTCGCACGCAACATCTCCGCTGACGTCTCGAGCTACAATCCGTCGGGCTTCATAGACCGCAAGGTCGACCACCTCTACGGCAGGATCGACAGTGAGTTCGATGTGGTCCCGCGCCGGCAACTCGTGCGGGAGATGGAGACGCACCTTTTGACGGAAGCCTATCAGGTGCCGTTCCTCTGGCTCAATCGTACGGTGACGATGCCGTCCAAAGTGCGGGGCTTCATCATGACGCCGTCGCATTTCCTCAACCAGGATCTGTCCGGGCTCTGGCTGGCGGACTAATCGTACCGGCACTTCGCAGCGGCGACTGTTGTCGCCGCGCGTTCCCCGGTGGCTAAAGTGGCCGGTGATCGCTGCGCCTCAGAACAGCGTTTCCGGCAACTCGTGCGGCTGCTCGAAAATGCGCCACGATCCAGGGTCAATATCGCTGAGCGCCTCGCGTGCCCGCTGCAGGCCGGCACCGCGCCCCCGGCAGTCGCGGATCAGGATGCGCTTAATCTGAGCGCCATGACGCCGGGCGGCATCGGCATAAATCTCGGCGTCGTTTTCGGCGCTATCGCCGATCAACACGAACTGCCGGCTCGGGAAATCCGCGAGGATGGCATCGATAGCCGGCGGCTTGGTCTTGGTCGCCTTGGCAAACAGATTGCGGATCGATCGATCCTTCAGCGCTACGTTCTTCAGCGTGATCGTCGCCGGCGGAAAGCCGGCCCCGCCGAGAAATCTCTCCAGCGGCTCGTAGAGCGGCCATGGGCTCGATGAGATAAAGTGCAGCGATGCGCCCTGTGCGGACCAGCTTCGGTAGCGCTCGGCCATGCCGGTAACGGCTTCGAACGGCTCGAGGAATGTCAGCGCCATCATCCGGCGGCGGCTCGATACATGGGTGATCTTAACGGTGTCGTCGATGTCGGAAATGATCGAGAGCCCTTCGGGGCCAATCATCAGGACATTCACCGCAAATCGACGATGATCGCGCGCTGCCAATCGGGCTGTGACTTCGAGGCCTCTCGGGCTCGAATGAGCCTCCACAACGTCTTGCGGTATCAAGATCGTTCCGCGAAACTGACCGTAGCGATCAGTCGGCGCAAGCTGGAAGTCCATACCTGCAACGGTCACGGCGATACGGCGATGCTCGCAATTGTCGCCGAGCATCAGAGCGCATCGCTCGTCGAAAACAATGCGGCTGAGGGCGTCGGGGCTGACGCCGAAGCCGGTCTTGAGCGCTATTGCCAGCGCCGCCTTGGCGGCACGACCGTCCGGCGGCCTGAAGACGCGGCCGTGCACCGGAACGACCCACTCGTTGCCTCGCGCAGTCTTGTGCGCGGCGGTCGCAAAGAGAACGAGACGTTCATCCCGTCCCAATTCAGAGACTACGGGCGGGCGGCTTGCGCTGCTTCCGGCAGATGAGACGGGCGCGGCCTTGGAAGAACCGCGTCGCGGGCGGCCCGCAATTTGATGCAGAGGCATAGACTCGTCTGCTCGCGCACAACCGGCTGCTTTTGCGGGCCTACCTGCCGCCCTGGACGAGGCGTGCAGATTCCGCTGGCCTGTCACGCGACGAGGCCGATGCGTTCGTCACACTGCCGTGCCGATCGGAGAAATGCAAACACCAACCACCCGCATGCCGCCGAAACAGGCGCTACCTGCCGCGGCAGAGTAGCCAGCGTCGCTGAGCAACGGCCTCAGATTAGATCTCTGAGCTTTCGTTGGCGACTCAGCAGCTAAGCTGCCAGCGCGGGGGGCTCAGGACACGGTCCCGATCTCCGCGACGAGCGACACCAAGGACCGGCTTGCGGGCGGCGATTTCGATGCTTCGGGGGACGGATCATCCGCCATGCCTGGCTGGGCGCCTGTCCCGGCTGCTTCTGGCCCTGCCGTTTGTATCGGCATCGGCTCACCGTCGGCACTGGCACGTCCCTTGTCGACCGCAGCTTCGCTCGTTACAGCGAGCAGATCACTCACGACTGCCACATCGGTTGCCTGGACTAAGTCACCGGTCGCAGTGCTGGATTTCAGGGCTTGCGCGTCGAAGTGTTCGGTTTTGCCTGTCACAACGGCGATCACCGTCTCGAGGGAAGGTGTGTCACCATCCGCGTCGACAGTTACTGCCTCATCGCTCGCTTCTGAAGCTGCCGGCCCATGCTTTTCAGAGATCTCCGGGCCGTAGAGCCCGAAACGGGCATCGAGCAAGTCGAGGACGGACGAAACCAAATCGAGGATCTGGCTCAGCACCACAATGCCGCCGACTCGAAAGCCCTCGCCGACCGACAGACTCTCGAACGGAGATGGTGCCGCAGCCTCCGGCGCGATCAAACCACGCGACCTGAAGTAGGCGTGGCTGTCTCCGGCGCGCACGAGACCGCCTTCGGGTGTCCTGCCAGCCCGCAGAATCAACTCGTGCAACGTGTCGGTTTGCGCTCGGAACAAAGCCCCCGCGGCCTTGAGGGCCGGATCTGCTCGGCCGATCTCAGTTGCGAGACGCCGCGCCTGAAGCACGCGCAACAGCAACGACGCCTCGAGTTGCAAGAGCCTCTTTACGAACGCGTCGATCGCCGCTGGCGCGGTCTCCCTATCGATCTCGTCGAGATCGGCACGGGGCGGCAGCGATGCCAGCAAAAGGTCTTCACCCGCGGCAAGTGCCGCGTCGAGATGGTCGGCAAGAAGCGCGACGCTCGGAGGGCAGTCAGGATGGATGCCGATCATCACTTCTTCCAGTTTCACTTTCCACTTCTACCGACTCCGCGGGGCAATCGCGAGTAGCACATCGAGTGCCGTCGTCAGGTCGCCGCCGCGCAAGGCAAGATGTTTGCCGAGCGGCGAGCCGAACGCCGCCAGCCACCGCTCGCGCTGGTTCGTTCGCACGCCGATCTGCGCAAGGCTCGCGGCAATCGTCACGTCGGGCACTCGATCCTCGATCTCCAGCCTCATCCGCACGATCTCCACCGGGTCCAGCGCCTCGTCCGCGGGTGCATCCCGGCTACTGAGCGCCGCTGCGGCTGCGTCCAGGTCGCTCACCTCGCCAACCAATTCAGATGGCAACGGCAGCACGATCCCGGACGATGGGATGTTGGGCATGCGAAGTCTCCAGACGGTTCTACTGGGAACACACGCGTGCCAACGAAACGAACTCAATCGTTGCTTTAGTCGGATTCGGGGCGTGCGGCCGCAAACAATTCACCGGCTTTCCCCAGGCCGCTGCTCGCCGAGACCACAGAGCCTCGCAGTTGCAGGCGCATCCAATTCGCTGTACCGCGTGGAGAAATTCGACGGTGACGTCCGTCTAGCACCCGCCTACCCTCCGGAAAGCGGCGGGACATCGACGAGATGGGGTAAGGACGTGACGAGTTGGCTTTGGGCAGTCTTCACTGTTCTCGCGGCGGGGGGACAGACGCTACGCAATGCGATGCAGCGTGACTTAACGGCCAAGATCGGAACGATCGGGGCTACGCACGTCCGCTTCCTGTTCGGCCTGCCCTTCGCACTCGTCTTTCTCGCTATCGTTCTCGGTGCAACAGGATCGAGCTTTCCCACGCTTTCCGCTCGCATGATCGGATGGACCTTCGTCGGCGCCACCACACAGATCGCCGCCACCGCAATGCTGCTGACGGCGATGCGCGACAAGTCTTTCGTCCTCATCACGGCACTGAACAAGATCGAACCGGTTCATGTTGCCTTGTTCGGGCTTCTCTTTCTGGGTGATCGACTCACGCCGGGCCTCGCGGTCGCCATCCTGATCGCCACGCTGGGCGTGCTCATCATGTCGTGGCCCAAAAACACGGGCGGCGAGGTCCTGGGCACGAGACCCATCCTTCTCGGTCTGGCCGCGGGCGCGATGTTCGGCGCGTCTGCGGTTGGCTATCGCGGAGGCATCCTGGCACTGGAGCACCCGAATTTCATCGTCGCCGCCACAGCCACAGTGGTGACCGGCCTGGCACTCCAGGTCGCGTTCCTGTCATCGTATCTGCTGCTCTTCGACCGAAAGACGCTCATGGCGATTTTCGCCGCGTGGCGGCCTTCGCTTGTTGCCGGGTTCATGGGCGCCTTCGCTTCGGAGATGTGGTTTCTCGCATTCGCCCTAGCGACCGCAGCAAAAGTACGGACGTTGGCGCTGGTCGAGATTTTCTTCGCCGCCCTCGTGTCACGCAGCTTGTTCAAGGAAGGCGTCGCTTCCCGCGAGGGCCTCGGCATTCTGCTCATCGTGGTCGGCGTAATCATCCTGCTGAACATCTAGCGCACGACGCATCGATACCCGATCAACCGCGCCGAACAAAGAAATATTGTTCTTCATGAGCTCGGATTGAGACCTAGTCAAAGGCAAACTAATTCACTAAACGCTCCTGGGGACAACATGCTTGCAGGAGATCACTGCGCCGTGCTCGATGCCATGGACCTCAAGATCCTCACCATTCTCCAGCGGGACGCAACCCTTCCCGTAGCCGAGATCGGGAAGTCCGTTGGGCTGTCGACCACGCCCTGTTGGCGCCGCATCCAGAAGCTCGAGGAAGCCGGGGTGATCAAGCGGCGTGTCGCCGTGCTCGATGCCGCCAAGGTCAATGCCGGCGTCACCGTTTTCGTTTCGATCAAAACCGATCAGCACACCCTCGCCTGGCTGGAGCGCTTTCATGCCGCCGTCGCCGATATGCCCGAGGTTGTCGGCTTCTATCGGATGTCGGGCGAGGTGGACTACCTCATGCGCGTCGTCGTTCCCGACATCGCCGCCTACGACGCTTTCTACAAGCGGCTCATCTCGCGCATCGATATTTCCAAAGTTTCGAGCGCGTTCGCCATGGAGGAAATCAAGAATACGACCGAGCTTCCTTTAGCCTTCGCGCGGGCCGGAGCGGATGGATAATCGACCGACCTGTTCGCCATTCGTACGCGCCCTCGAAGAGAGGGCGTTCAATGCCTGGCCGGCCCACCAGACCCTGGTCATGGATGGCTGGCTCCTGCGATTTGCCGACGGCTACACCAAGCGTGCGAACTCGATCAATGCTTGGCAACCAAGTGCCCCGCTCGAGGCGATACTCGACCATGCGGCACCGCTTTATGCTGCGCGCGGACTACCGATCGTGGTGCGCCTTTCGCCACTCGCCTCGGGCGCGGACGACGCGGCTTTGGCGAGACGGGGCTTTGCTAGGCTCGACGAGACGATCGTGATGACGGCTCGTCTATCACGGCCGTTTCACGATTTTTCTCCGAACGTTTTCGTCGATCCCGCACCGTCTCCAGCCTGGCTCGAAGGCTTTGCCCGGGCCAATGGCGTGCCCGACGCCCGGCGCCCCGTCCACGACCGCATAGTCAGCACTATGCCATCGCCAGTCGCGTTCGCCCGACTCGAGTTGGACGCAACTCCCGTCGCGTGGGGCATCGCCGCCTGCGAACTCGGCATCGCCGGCCTCTTCGACATTGTCACGGCCCCCGAGGCTAGACGGAAGGGTGCCGGTCGGTGCCTCGTCGAAGGCCTGTTGAACTGGGCCGCGGCACGCGGTGCGGCGTCCGCATACCTTCAGGTCGCCGTAAACAACAGCGCAGCGATAGCCCTCTATCGTGCGCTCGGCTTCGATGAGGCTTATCGCTACCACTATCGAATCGCCGGGGCCTGATTCCAGCCCGATCCGGAACATTTGAGAACATATCGTTTGCTTAATGAGAACATTACATGTACATTAAGGGTTAATTGCAGACACACCGACACCGTGGAATAAGAGGAGACCTGCTATGGCTGCACCCGAGCTCCGGCTCGTCGAGGGAGAGACGATGGACAAGTCGAAGGCACTCGACGCTGCGTTGGCGCATATCGAGAAGCAGTTCGGCAAGGGCTCCATCATGAAGCTCGGCCAGAACGACAAATCGATCGACGTTGAAGCGATCTCGACCGGGTCGCTCGGCCTCGACATTGCGCTCGGCATTGGCGGACTTCCCAAGGGCCGTGTCGTCGAGATCTACGGCCCAGAGTCGTCCGGCAAGACGACGCTGACGCTCCAGGTCATCGCCGAGGCCCAGAAGAGGGGTGGTATTTGCGCCTTCATCGATGCCGAGCACGCGCTCGATCCCGTCTATGCGCGAAAACTCGGCGTGAAGGTCGACGAGTTGCTCATCTCACAACCTGACACGGGCGAGCAGGCGCTGGAGATCGCAGACACTCTCGTCCGCTCCGGTGCCGTCGACGTGCTCGTCGTCGACTCGGTTGCCGCACTCACGCCGAAGGCCGAACTCGAAGGCGAGATGGGCGACAGTTTGCCCGGCTTGCAGGCTCGCCTCATGAGCCAGGCCTTGCGAAAGCTCACCGCGTCCATTTCCAAGTCAGGCTGCATGGTCGTCTTCATCAATCAGATCCGGATGAAGATCGGCGTCATGTTCGGCAATCCTGAGACGACGACAGGGGGCAATGCCCTGAAGTTCTACGCTTCCGTCCGTCTCGATATTCGCCGCATCGGCCAGATCAAGAACGGCGAAGACGTGGTCGGCAACCAGACGCGCGTCAAAGTGGTCAAGAACAAGGTGGCGCCGCCTTTCAAACAAGTCGAGTTCGATATCATGTACGGCGAGGGCATCTCGAAAGTCGGCGAGTTGATCGACCTCGGGGTGAAAGCAGGTATCGTCGACAAATCGGGGGCGTGGTTCGCCTACAAAGGTGACCGGATCGGCCAGGGCCGCGAGAACACCAAGTCGTTCCTCAAGGCCAATCCGAATGTCGCGGACGACATTGAGCGAGCCATCCGAGCAAATGCCGGCATCGTTACAGAAAAGCTGTTGGCTCATCCGGAAGGTGACGAGGCAAGCGCAGCTGAAGAAGGTCCGGATGCAGACGGTGTACTGCCCGATGCGGAGGAGGCTCCGACCAGAGGTCGCGCGCGTCGCTAGTGGACGCGTTCGACGGCGCGGTTTTGCGCGAGGCTCGCATCTGATGTTTGCCGGTTGCATCTCCGATTGAGCCTTGGGAGCCCAAACATGAGCGTTCCCGATCGAGGGGCCGGTCACGATGCAGCTCTGCGGGACGTCACAGCGTCCCGTCCCGTCAATCCAGAAGGGGCGCTCGTCCTTTTCTCAGGGGGGCAGGACTCGACGGCGTGTCTTGCCTGGGCGCTCGAGCGGTTCGACACCGTGGAGACGATTGGTTTCGATTACGGCCAGCGCCATCGCATCGAACTCAGCCAGAGGCCGGTCATCCGGGACGGCCTCGGTCGGTTGAAGAAATCCTGGCAGGATCGCCTCGGGCCAGACCACGTGCTGGCCCTGCCGTCACTCGCGGCCATCAGCGAGACGAGCCTCACTCGTGACATGGCCATGGAGGCGACCGCCAGCGGTTTCCCGAACACCTTTGTCCCCGGCCGCAACATCCTCTTTCTCACCTACGCCGCGGCGCTCGGCTGGCGTCGCGGTCTCCAGGTGCTTGTCGGCGGGATGTGCGAGACAGATTTTTCCGGGTATCCGGACTGCCGCAATGACACGATCCAGGTTTTGGCGCGAGCCTTGAGCCTTGGCCTCGACCGTCCGGTCGCGATCGAGACGCCGTTGATGTGGCTCACCAAAGCCGAGACTTGGGCGCTGGCTGAAACGCTCGGGGGCCAACCGCTGGTCGATCTGATCGTCGCCGAGACCGTGACCTGCTATCAGGGAGACAGGACCAAAGCGCACGCCTGGGGTACTGGCTGTGGTCAGTGCCCGGCCTGTGAACTCCGCCGGAAAGGATGGGAGGAATGGCACTCCGCGAAGATCTGATCGCCGGTGTCGATGCGGCTCTAGCCGGGCGTTGGGACGAGGCCCACGCCCTGGCCCAGAAGCACGAGGGCGACGCTACGGGATGCTGGCTTCACGCCTGCCTTCACAAGATGGAGCCGGACGAAGCGAACAGCCGATACTGGTATCGCCGCTCCGGTCATTCCTATGAGGAATATCCCGACGCGAAGGCCGAACTCGCTGCCATTCGCGCCGCGCTCACATACTGACGACACGCTTGGCCAATGCGCCCTACGCTGCGCGGGTAGTGCCGGACGCAACGCCTGCCCGGGCTAGTCCCCGAGGCAGGCATTGCGCCGTAAGCTCCGAATTGATCCCGCGGCTCTCACTCGGCCGCCTCCCTGTAGCGGCGCGCGTACTGCAGTAGCGCATCGTCGGGGCATGGCTCGATCGGCCGGAAATCCTGGTGCGCGATCCATTCCTTGCGGGTGGGCTTCCTGATGTAGTTCGAGACTGCATTCAGCGTCAGGTAGACGATCTTGCGAGGCAGCGGCGTGATGTTCCCGGCCGAGCCATGCACCAGATTGCCGTGGAACAGCAGCATGCCGCCGGCCTTCCCAGTCGGAACCACGAGCCCGCCATCATCGTACAGACGCTGAACCGTCGCCTCGTCGAGGGTCCACAAAGGATAGCTGGTCGTTGACTTGTCGTGCTCGGCGGCGAGTACACCCTGCTTGTGGCTTCTTGGAATCAGCATGAGGGCGCCGTTGTAGGGGAACACCTCGTCGAGGAAGATCGAGATGTTCATGGCGCGCGGTTCAGGCATGCCGTCGTCGCGGGCCCACACACCGTAATCCTGATGCCACTGCCAAACGTCACCGCTGAACTTGGCCTTCGCGTTGATCTTGTACTGATGCATATAGACCTTCTCGCCGAACAGTTGCTCGATCGGCTCGATCATGCGCGGGTGGCGGCCGAGAATGCCGAAGGCCTCGTTGTAAAGGTGGGCCGCGAAGGCCGTGCGCGGAGCGCCTGATTTCTCGCGCCAGATCTCCTCGCGGCTCTGCTTGTAAATCTCCTCCGCCTCCGTGTTGAGAACGGCGATCTCCTCCGGCGTGAACAGCTCGGGAAGAAACAGCCAGCCTTCCTCGTTGAACTGATTGACCTGTGCTTCGGAGAGTTTCATCGGATGTTTCCTCCTGTTTCAACGTCTTCTCGTCGATCGGGCCTCAGGCTTCCGACGCCATCAGCCTTTTGTCTCGCCGGACCATGTCGTCGGCAGCGGCTGCGGCATGAGCGCGGGATAGCTGGCCAGCCTCGTTGACCCTGCCGGCCATGATGGCCGCGTGGATCGCGCGATGTTCCTGCCATACCCGGCGCGCCACGCCGTCGCCGCCCAACACCTGCCGCATCGAACGCCGGAAGTGCGGCCATTGCTCTGCCACAGTCTCGACGATGGCCGCGTTCCCAGAGAGTCGATGCAAGGCGGCATGGAAAGCCACGTCGGCCTCGACCAGATGACCGAGGTTGGTGCGCCCCGTTGCCTCGGATTCGCGCGAGCCGGTAAGCAGTGCGGCGTGCAGGGCGTCCAGATCTGCCTTTGGGACCGTGCCCGCGCCGCATCTCACCGCCGCGAGCTCGGCTGCGAGACCGTCGAGCGCGGCGCGCACCTGATAAAGATCGCGGATACGTGCGGCGTCGATCGGCGCGACCGCAATGCCGCGCTTGCCTGCGTCGACGAGCAGGCCGCGCCGCCGCAACACCTGAATTGCATGGCTGACCGGCTGACGCGAAACGCCCAGCATCTCTGCCAGCTCTTCCTGTGTCACCCGGCGGCCAGGCGCGAGCGTGCCGTCGATGATGGCTCCGAGCAGGCGATCATGAACCTGATCAATCAGTGCCGGTTGAAACTCGAGTTGGCCAATGGCCATGGGGCATCTCGCTCCAATTTCACGAAGCATACATAGCATTCGGAATTCCGAATTCGCAAATGGCAATTCGAAGTTCGTCTGCCGAGATCGACGCCCTCCGCAGCAGCAGCCTGCTGCGTGCTTTCATGCTCGATTGCAGCAAGCCCGAGCGCCCCAGCCGCTGCCACCTTGCTGCGCCTCGCCCTCCGTCCGGCTAGCCGCCCAACTCTCCTGTCGTCAGCTTCCCGAAAGTGTAGCAAAGTCCGCGAAAGCGATTGGCATCCGCGACCGCCGATCACAGAAGCGCGATTCGGAGTGGACGACATGAGCAACGCGACAGAGCGGATGGCCGGATCAGAGCCCCGCACCCTCTCTCTCAACGCCCAGGACAACATCATCGTCGCCGTCGATGCCGTGCCTCAAACCGTGGCGGCGCGCGGCGTGAAAGCTGCCGTTCGCATTCCGCGCGGACACAAAATGGCATCAGTGCCGATCGCCAAAGGCCAGCCGGTGCTGAAGTTCGGCCAGATCATCGGCTTTGCCTCCGAGGATATCCAGCCCGGCTCTCACGTTCACACCCACAACTGCACGTTCGCCGCCTTCGAGCGCGACTATGCCTTCTGCCAGGACGCCCGCAACGAGCAGATCCTGCCTGTCGAGCAGCAAGCGACGTTCCAGGGCTTCCGCCGTGCCAACGGAAAAGTCGGCACGCGCAACTACATCGGCGTCGTCACGTCGGTGAACTGCTCGGCCACCGTCGCCCGCTTCATCGCCGAAGCCGTCAATAAATCCGGCCTGCTGGCTGACCACCCGACGATCGATGGCGTGATCCCGCTCGTCCACTCCACCGGTTGCGGCATCGACAGTGACGGCGAGACGTTCGAGGTCCTCAAGCGCACCACCTGGGGCTACGCCTCAAACCCGAACATGTCCGGCGTTCTTGTCGTCGGGCTCGGCTGCGAGGGCTTCCAGATCGCGCGCATGAAGGACGCCTACGGCATCGTCGAGAGCGACACCTTCCGCACGATGACGATCCAGGACACCGGCGGCACGAAAAAGACCATCGCTGCCGGCGTCGAGGCCGTGCGCCACATGCTGCCGATCGCCGGCAAGGCACACCGCGAGACGCTGCCCGCTTCCGAGCTGATGCTGGCGCTGCAATGCGGCGGCTCCGATGGCTATTCGGGCATCACGGCCAACGTGGCCCTCGGTGTCGCAGCCGACATCCTCGTCCGTAACGGCGGTACCGCCGTACTCTCCGAGACTCCCGAGATTTATGGCGCCGAGCATCTGCTCACGCGCCGCGCCCGCACGCGCGACGTCGGCGAAAAGCTCGTCGAGATCATCAAGTGGTGGGAGGACTATACGGCCCGCGCGCGCATGAGCATGGACAACAACCCGTCGCCAGGGAACAAGGCCGGCGGCCTGACCACCATTCTCGAGAAGTCGCTCGGCGCGGCGGCGAAGGGCGGCTCGACGACGCTCAACGCCGTCTACCGTTACGCGGAGCCCATCACCGAGAAGGGCTTCGTCTACATGGACACACCCGGCTACGATCCGGTTGCCGCAACGGGGCAGGTGGCCGGCGGCTGCAATGTACTCGCTTTCACGACAGGTCGCGGCTCGGCTTACGGTTGCAAGCCGACACCCTCTTTCAAGCTCGCGACCAACACCGACATCTACAATCGCATGCTTGACGACATGGACATCAACTGCGGCGACATCGTCGACGGCGTGCCGATCGAGCAGAAGGGCCAGGAAATCTTCGACTACATGCTACGTATGGCCTCGGGCGAGAAATCCAAATCCGAGCAACTCGGCTACGGAGATGCCGAGTATGTGCCATGGGTGATCGGCGCGACGATGTAGTGTCTACGACACGGCCCAAAAACGACTTGGAGAATGATGCGCTTGTTACACATCGGCCGAGATATCGTCATCGCGCTGGTCGATATGCTGGGTGGCCGGAACAGGCGACGCTACGAGCATTGGATCGACATCCGCGCGCCGCGCGAGATCGTGTGGCGCATGCTGAAGTCCAGGGATCTGGTCTTCGAGGGCACCCTGCCGTTGAGGATCGTCGGGCGTGCCGTTCCGGGACGCCCTGATGTCGAGCGTGTCGAGATACAAGCCGGAAAAACACAGCTCGAGATGCTCACCCGTATCGTCGACGAGCGCCCGGGCACTGCCATCCTCTACGAGATTCTCCCTGAAGGCACCGATCCTGTACTGATAGAGGGTGACGACGATTTCATCGGCTTCGTGCTCACGGATACCGCAAAAGGAACTCGCCTTGATCTCACGCGAGAGACGAGCCCGCGCCATTGGAGCTCCCGGATGACTATCCCGATGGGGCTTCGCAGCGGCGCGCGCCGCTACAAGCGTAAGGCCGAGGCCATCCTCCGCGAGACCATGGACCAGGCGCCGGAGCCCGGTCACGGATGACCAGCTTTCCCTACCTGGCTCCGCTCTACGCGCTCTGCTCCGCGTTTCTGTTTGCGCTCTCAAACCACTTCACCAACATCGGCCTCGAAGGCACCGACGCCCGCTCCGGCACGCTGGTCTCGATCGCGGCCTCGGCGGCGATCTACTGGATTTTTGCGCCATACTTCGTCGAGAGTTGGTATTGGCTGACGTGGGCGTGCCTGCTGTTTGCCGCCGTCGGTATCATTCGCCCGTCGCTCTCCTCGGTGCTCGCAACCTCGTCGATCAAGGTGATGGGGCCGACGCTGACCAGCGCGCTCACGGCCGCAACGCCGTTGTTCGGCGCGTTCATCGCCATCACGTTTCTCGGTGAGCATCTCACGGTACCGATCGCCATCGGCACGCTTGCCGTCATCGCTGGCGCCGTGGTCGGAGCGTGGAGCCCGCAAGGTGTCAAGCGCAGCTGGCCACTCTGGGCGATTTCCCTCCCCCTCGGAGCGTCGCTCATTCGTGCGGTCGGTCATGCCGTCACCAAGACAGGCCTTGTCGAGGTGCCCAGCGCCTCCTTCGCCGTCATGGTTTCGAATACGGTTTCGCTCGCCGTGGCGCTCGTCGCGTTCAAGGTCCAGGCGCGTCCCTTCGGCGGCACCCGGACGAGTTTGCTGTGGTTCCTGGCATCCGGCATCGCCAACGCGCTGTCGCTGCAGTTCCTCAACAGTGCGCTCCAGATCGGCGATCTCGTCTCGGTGATCCCGATCGTCTCGGCGACGCCCGTCTTCACGATGGTGATGGGCTACCTCTGGTTCGGACGCGAGATCATCACGACGCGCACGCTCGTCACGATCGCCCTGATCGTACCTGGCGTCATTCTCGTGGCGGTCGCTGGGCGGTGAGCGCAGGCACCGTGTTTCGCCCCAATCGGGTCGAAGCGGTGCCATATTGAGCCGTTAGCGATGGAGGTGCGCGGAGGTGGCACGGCGCTGCCTCGCGAGCGTCAGCCGGCCCCATGATCGCGTTGCTGCGCCTCGTCACGTTGCTGGTCGAGATGACGTTCGGCACCGCGTGCCGGCTCGGCCGCTTCATCTTCGTCTCGGTCGCCTGCAATCCGCGGCTTGGCCCGCTACGCCATGTCTTCACGCTCGCGGCCCTTTACGTCGTTTTCGCATTGACCCTCGTTTATGTCGTTGCTCCCGTGCGCGGCTATGTCGGCCACCACTACCTGGGCGACAAACTCACCTACGACGCCGAGCGGTGGCTTGCGACGGCGCTTTACGATTCATCGGGTAGCTTCGTCGGCACTTACGACGGCACGCTCGACAGCCAGCGCGACGTCAACTGGACCGACAGGCCGATCGAGCTCCATGGCTACGAGGCCAATCCCGATCACAAGTCGATCCCTGTGCGCGTTGTGCCCGAGCACTATTGGCAGTGTCTCACGCACCACGAAGACCGTTACATCGGCGGTCCGCTCAATCCCTTCGGCATCGACCTCGTCGGCGTTCTCAAGATCCCCTACTCGAGCGTCGCCCGCTCGATCGCGCTGCGCCGACCCACACTCGGTGTCGGTGGGTCGACGTTGCCGATGCAGCTCGCGCGCGTGATCTACAAGACTCCGCCAAGCGCGCGCGAGGGCAGCCTCGGAAAGCTGCGACGCAAGTTCTCCGAGTGGTGGCTCGCGCCGGTCATCTACTACGGGCTTACGAAAGGCGGCGACGATACCGCGCTCAGGCAATGGGCGGCCAACCATCTCTGGCTGGCGCAGCGCACCGGAGGCCAGTCGCTGCACGGCGTCGAGATGACGGCCCGCGTCGTCTTCGGCAAGGAAGCGCGCGATCTCACGGTCGCCCAACAGTTCGTGCTCGCGTCCGCCGTCAACAAGCCGATCATCCTGCTCGACGGCAACGAACGACTGAACGCGGCGCGCGACGAGAACTGGCGCTACATCATCGAGGTTCGCGCCAAGACGTGTGCCGAGCACCTGATCGCCGACGAGACACTGAAGAAAGACGTGCTGTTCGAACTCGTCACTCTCGCGGGTGGCCCGCCCGACCCGCACGTCAAACCCCGCCTACAGGAGGCGCTCGAGAAACACGCGCCGACCCTCGCGCGCCGCGCCGGTGCGAATCCGATGATCCGGGCGAATGCCCTGCTGCCCGTGGCCCGCTTTGGCATTCGTGAAGAGATGAAACAGCGCTTCGGTCTCGCTTGGCGCGACGAGGTCCGTGGCGTGACGACAACGCTCGACGTCGGCGCGAACCTGGCGTTCGGGGAGATGGTCAAGACAACACTGGCGCAGCTCGACCGGCAGCATCAAGCTAGGCTCAATTCGGGCTTCACGCTGGATCCGGCACGGGCAGCGGTCGGCGGGCTGAAAACGCCGAACATCTCGGTGGTGGCCGCCGACGCATCGGGGCGGATCGTCCGCTACTGGGAGGCTGGCGAGACGGCTGCCTACTTCGGATCTCCCTACGCCCGAGATCCAGCTACAGGGCACTACGACCGAACGCGCGAGCCCCGCCGCATCGCCTCCACCGGCAAGATGCTCGTCGCTATAGCGGCAGGCAACTCCGGCATCGACACGGCCGACAGTCTCTATCTCGACCCGCAGGCTCCGGCGCGCGGGCTCGAGACGTGCGCCCGCGGTGACGGCACACTCCGTCAGGGGCGCCGTGCCATCGTCGCTTTCGCCTGCTCCTTCAGCCCGGCCGTCGAAGGCCGCGGTTCGCGTCTCGGCCAGCATCGCATCCGCCGCCTGATCGACGGCTTCGGGTTCAACATGCCGCCAGCCGACAGCGACGGCGAGGAGACGCCGGCGTCGACTGCTGCCGCACGCGGCCTCGTGTCGGGTTCGCCGCGCACCGTGCACCACATGGCGGGCGTGATCCTCGCTGCCATGACGGGGCGGGGCAGCGCTCCGGTCCGGCCTCCTTCGCTCGTCAAAGCCTGGGACCTCTCAAGTCGCGCCGGCAGTCCGTCGGCCGACGGCGCGCTGGTGCCGAACCGCCTGATCAAGCCACATGCCGTGCCATTTCTGAAAGCGGTGCTCGCGGCACCTCTGTGCTATCGAGCGAACGGCGCCGCGCACGGCACGCTGAAGGGCATGAAGGATTGGTGTGCAAATAATCGTCCCGGTGTGTCGCTGCATTTCGCCAAGACCGGCACCGACACCAATCTCGATCCGAACCAGTCGGTCGATACTTGGATCGCCGGCGGGATTCGCTTCGAGACGGGCGCCTCCTACTCCTATGTGGTGCAGATCGGCACCGGCTCGACGGAGCAGCCATTCGGGCAGCGCCTCAATGCCGGCGCGCTACTCGCGCCGCTGGCGCAGGCTCTGCTTGCAGACCTCGAGGCGGAACAGCGGCGTGGAACTTCCAAAACGGCGAGCGCCGCCAAGTAGAGTACCTCGGTTGCCGGCTATTCAGCTCCCGACTTCAACCGGTTTGCCCAGCTTGTGCGGGTTGTTCATGAACAGCAGCACCGGAATGCAGGCCGCAATCAGGATCGCGAGCAGTTGGAAGTCGGCATTGTAGGCCAGAAGCTTCGCCTGTTTCTCCACCGTGCGTTCCAGTGCGGACAGCCCGACCGGGTCGGTGAGGCTCCACGGCAACGGCAGCGGCACATGCCGCAATGTTTCGCTCATCGGTGAAACGTGCTCGTTCAGACCAGCCTGAAAGCGTTGGCTGGCATAGGCGAGGTAGGTCGAAAACAGCGCTACGCCGAAGCCGCGACCGATGTTGTTGAGCAGGGAATAGAACGCCGTACCCGCATCCCGTTGCTCGGCCGGCATGGTCGTGAAGGCGACAGCATTGAGCGGCACCATGAATGTGCCGAATGCCAGACCTTGGATGAAGTTATTGATGATCAACGCATCCCGATCGATGTCCTGAGTGAACGTGGAGAGTTGCCACATCGTGATCGCTATCGTCGCCATCGCCAAAGCGATCACCTTCCTCGGGTCGATCTTCTTGATGAAGTAGCCCGTCAGGAACGAGGCGGCCATTGTGCCCGCTCCTCGCGGCGCCAGGATGAGGCCACTGTCCATGATCGTGTATCCGCCGATCTCCTGCACGAACGGCGGGAGGAGGACGAGACTTCCGAACAGCAGCACGCCGAATAGCGTCCGGAGCACGGTGCCGCCGAGATAATTACGGTCGCGGAAGATCGCCGGATCGATGAAGGGCGTCGACGAGGCGAGCGAGTTTACGACGAACAGCCAGAACGCCGAGCAGCCGACCAGCGTGACGATGACAATGGTCGAGGATTCGAACCAGTCCAGTCGTTGGCCCCGGTCCAGGATGAACTGCAAAGCGGCGATCGAGATACCCAGGGTCACGAAACCGAAGTAGTTGAACTTTCGCGGAGGGCGGCGCGCCGTCTCGGGCACCACGAAAGCCACCATGACGAAGGCCAGCACGCCGACCGGAACGTTGAGAAAGAACGCCCAGCGCCAATTGTGATACTCGGCCACGTAACCGCCGATCGTCGGCCCGAACACCGGCCCAAACATCATGCCGACGCCCCACCACGCCATCGCGATGGAGAAATCCTCGCGTGGATAGAGCGAAAGCAGCCAGGACATGGCGATGGGCAACAGGGCGGCTCCGAAGATGCCCTGCAGCGCCCGCCACAGCATGATTTCCTCGAGCGAGTGCGACAGGCCGGAGAGCAGCGCGAAGATCGTGAAGCCAACGATCGAGATCAGGATCAGGGGCTTCCTGCCGAACGTACCTGCCAACACACCCCAAAGCGGCGTCGTCACCGACAGCGTCACGAGATACGAGGTCAGCACCCAAGAGATCTGATCCTGCGTCGCCGACAGCTCGCCTTGCATCTGGCGCAGTGCGATCGAGACGATCGTCGTATCCAGAACCTGCAACAGCGGCGCCAGGATCAGCGCGACGGTGATCACCTTGAGCCGAGCCGCGCTCATCGGAGCCGCCGATGTCGGCGAGGTTCCCGACGCTGCAGCCGATGCGGCGGTCATGGGCTCGCCTTGGCCCAGCTCATAAGGCCCCGAGCCCAGCGCGGCAGAGGTCGCTGATGGCCGGTATCTATGTCCACGATCGCACTCATGCCGGCTCTGAGCGTCGGTGCGCCCGGCTGCGGCTCGAGACGGAGCCTGACCGACAGACGTTGAACCACCTTGACCCAATTTCCCGTGGCATTCTGCGGTGGGAGAATTGCGAACTCAGCGCCGGTCGCTGGGCTGATACTTATCACGCGAGCGCTCCAGACATGGTCCGGATAGGTGTCGACATGAATGGTCGCCGTCTGGCCGACCTTCACGTGGGTCAGCTCGGTCTCCTTGTAGTTGGCCTGCACCCAAGTGTCTTCGGTCCCCACCATGCTGAAGACGACGCGCCCGACGTCGACGTATTCGCCCCTCTGCAAGTCGAAATTCGTGACGATTCCCGCCACGGGAGACTTGACGATCGTATGGGCCAGCTCTGCCTTCGCCCGATCACGCGCGGCCATTTTCTCCCGAACGAGCGGATGCGCCTCTGCCTTGATCTCGGGATCCCCTCCGAGTTGTGCCAGCACGCGCTGCAGCTTCTGGCGACCTGTCGCGACGCGGGCGCGCGCAGCATCCGCATTGCTGTCGGCTTCCTCGAAAACGAACGCTTTGCCCACGCCCTTGTCGGCCAGCTGTTTTTGCCGCGACCGCTGCGCCGCAAAAAAGTGCAACCGATCCTCGGCTTCCTTGAGCTCCGACAGGGCCTCCTGATACTCGGCACGCATGGCGTCGAGGCGTGTCTTGGTGTGCTCGAGTTCGGCCTCTGTCTTCTCCAATGCCAATTGAAAGAATTCGGGATCGATACGAAACAGCACCTGATCGCGCGTAACAGGCTGGTCCGCCTCGACCATCACCTCGACCACTCGTCCTGCGACCACCGGACTGACCGTGATCTTGTCTGCCTTCACATAGGCGTTGTCGGTCGTCATGACGCGACCGCCTGCCAGGTACAGGTGGCCGCCGATGGCTACGGCCACGAGCGGCCCAATGACCGCAATCATAGCCGTCGCGAGAAAACGCCTGGTCGGCCATGGCATACGCCATCGCCGCCTGGGTACAGCCGCCTGTGGTTCAGATGGTGCCCCCACCCGATCGGCCGTCGACTTCTGCATGGCCGCTCCTCAATCTCTTCTCGCCTTATCGCCCTTCGCATCCGTCTCCGCGGAGTCGAGAGCCAGCATGTTCCCTTTGATGATCAGCAGAAGCTCGATCAGTCGGTTCGCATCGGCCTCTGAAATCCCCGAGAGCGCCTCGCGGCTGGTCATTCCCGACATCTCCCGTAAACGGTCGAGCACCGGCTGCACCTGCGACCGCAGATGCAACCGCCACGCGCGCCGATCTGCAGGATCGGCGCGACGCTCGACGAAGCCTTTCTCGACAAGGCGGTCGATATGCCGCCCAAGCGTGATCGGCTCGATCTCCATGATCTCGGCCAGTGCGGTCTGGTTGATGCCCTCGCGTCGCCGAAGCTGTGCCAGCACCCGCCATTGTGCCCGTGTCAAGCCGAGCCCGCTCGCACGGGAATCGAACCGCCGCCGAACCAGACGGGATACATCCGCGAGAAGAAACCCGAGCGACCGAGTGAGATATGGATCGGTTGTCATTCCCCCGCAAAATAGCAGGCATGCTTATTATATGCCAACACAGTTTTTCTGGACGATGTTAAGGCGATCCTTGAATTGGACGACGCCGACATGCGAGCGTGACCCGATCACGGCTTCACGTCAGGACGGTAGATGCATGATGCGCGTGAGTGCCCCGTTCGTCGCAATGTGGTTGGCCGTCACGAGCGGCGGCCCCGTGTTGGCAATTGACTTCGTGCGGCAGTGCCAACCTACGAGCGATCGGTATGCAATTGATCAGGAGGTCCTGTTCCACAAGTCCGACCCCAATCGCCGAGAGATCCCTTACGAGACCCTGCAAGAGACGGTACTGACCGAAAAGCGCGGCTACTGCCTCGCCAAGGGTCGACGTCACGAATTCCAGGCGCGAACGTATCGCCAACGAATCCGATTTACCGACGACGGCAAAACGGTCGAGCTGGCCGTTCTCTGCGAGATGGCTGCTGGCGGCCTCCCCGCCCATCTCACGTGCGAGAAGGAGGTCGTCACACACGAAACGAAAGCGACGGAAAGCAAGGTCGACACGCCTGGCGCTGCCGGCGGGCCCCAGTGGACTCAGGACGGCTCCGTCATGCGGCTCGAAGCCCACGGATCGAGCCGCCGCTTCGTCTATGCCATCCCTCGTCCGGACCTCCTTGCGTCCGGCATCAAGCCGGGCGACACCGTATTCGAGGGCCGTCGCGAAGGTGGCAAGTACCGCGGCACGGCCTACATCTTCACTGAGACGTGCGGCCGAGTCAGCTACGCTGTTGCAGGACATATCGCGAGCGATGAGCGAAGCGTCACGGTGACGGGTCAAGTTCCGGTCCACGGAGCGGGATGCAGGATTACCGAATACCGACAAGAGCGCCTCGTGTTCGACCTGATCGACCACTGACATCCTAAACTGGACCGAACGCATGGACGCACCACGACAGATCCACCTCGCCGCCTTCATGCGGCCAGCCTCCATCCACACCGGCGCGTGGCGCTATCCCGGCGCCTGGCCCGACGCCAACTTCAATCTCGGTCATCTCAAGCAGATGATCCGCCGGCTAGAGGCCGCGTGCTTCGACGCATTCTTCATGGCTGATCATCTCGCCGTCCTGAACATGCCGGTGGAGGCGCTGAAACGCAGCCATACGGTCACGTCGTTCGAGCCGTTCACGCTGCTCTCGGCTCTTTCGCAGGCGACCGAACGGATCGGCCTTATCGCGACCGGCTCTACGACTTTCGACACGCCGTTCCACATCGCACGGCGGTTCGCCTCGCTCGATCACATCAGCGAGGGGCGCGCCGGTTGGAACATCGTCACCACGTCGAACCCCGATGCCGCGCTCAATTTCGGCCTTGATGAACACGTCGAGCACGGCGAGCGCTATGAGCGCGCGCGCGAGTTCTACGACGTCGTGACAGGGCTTTGGGACAGCTTCGCCGACGACGCGTTCGTTCGAGACCAAGCATCCGGTATCTATTTCGACCCAGAACGGATGCATGTGCTCGGGCACAAGGGCCGCGACTTTTCGGTGCGCGGACCGCTGAACATCGCTCGGCCTGTGCAGGGGTGGCCGGTGATCGTGCAGGCGGGAGCTTCTGAAGCGGGAAAGAAACTCGCATCGGAAACCGCCGAGGCCGTCTTCACCTCCCAGGGAGACATGGAGGCCGGCCGCGAGTTCTATGCCGACGTGAAGGGCCGCATGACGCGGATCGGGCGAAACCCGGACCACATGAAGATTCTGCCCGCCTGTTTCGTCGTCGTTGGCGAGACCGTGGACGAGGCCCGCGCCAAGCGCGCCCGCCTCGACAGCCTCGTGGACGAGGCCAACGCGATCGCGTCGCTCTCTATCGCACTCGGCCACGACGCCTCGAAGCTCGACCCCGATGCACCTTTGCCCGACGTATCGGAGTCGAACCAGTCGAAATCGGGCCGCGAGCGCGCCATCCGGTTGGCGCGACGCGACAACCTGACGGTCCGCCAGCTCGCGCAGCGGATGGGGGGCTATGCCGGCCTCGCCATGGTTGGCACGCCCAAGACCATCGCCGACGAGATGGAGGCATGGCTCGACGCGCGCGCATCGGACGGCTTCACGATCATGTTCCCGTACCTTCCCGCAGGCCTCGAGGACTTTTGCGACAAAGTGGTGCCCGAGTTGCAGCGACGCAGCCTTTTTCGCCGGACTTATAGGGGAACGACGCTTCGCGATCATCTCGGCTTGCCGCGTCCGGGGAACCGTTTCTTTCCGGACTGAGCTATTTGATGAAGCCGAGGAGACGCGGCAGGAACAGTGTCGTCTCCGGGATAAAGGCGACGACGAGGAGCGTGCCGATGATCGCCGCGAGAAACGGCAATAACGGCCGCATGAGCTTTTCCATAGAGAGCCCGCTGATCGCCATGCCGACAAAGAGACATAAGCCCACCGGTGGCGTGATGTGTCCAATGGCCGAGGCGATCACGCAGACGAGACCGAAATGGATGGGGTGGATACCCACGGCCGTTGCCACGGGCAGCAACACCGGCACCGTGACGAGAATAATCTCTGACGGCGTCAGGAACGTACCGAGCACCACGTAAAGCAAAATCACGATCAGGAGGAACATCCACCACGACGGCGCTATCGCAGCGATGGACGTGGCTACTTCGAGCGGAAACTTCGAGAAGGTGAGGATCCAACCGAAGGCTCCAACGAAGCCGATAATCATGCCGATCACGGCCGAAAGGCGAGCGCTGTCTATGAAAATCTGAGGCAGATCTCTCAGCTTCGGCTCGCGATAGAAGATGGGCGGCACGATGAGCGCGTAGACGACGGCCACGCCCGCAGCCTCGGTCGGCGTGAAGATGCCGAAAAGGATGCCACCCATGATGATTGCCGGGATGGCGAGCGCCGGCGTGGCGCGATAGAGGGCTGCTAAAAACTCCGCTCGCGTCGGCGGCCGCTCCTTGGGGTAGTTGCGAGCCTTCGAGATCGTATAGACCGGGATTGCCATGCCGAGGCCGACCAAGATGCCCGGAATCACGCCTGCGGCGAACATCGCCGCGACCGATTCATCGGCCATCCACGCGAAGATGACCGCGATGATCGATGGCGGGATAATCGGGGCCACCACGGCGGTCGAGACCGTCAGTGCGGTTGCAAAATCACGGTCGTAACCCTTGCGCTCCATCTGCGGGATGAGAAACGTGCCGAGCGCGGAGACGTCGGCGACCGCCGATCCGGATATGCCACCGAAAAACATGCTGTCGAGAATATTGACGTAGGCTAGGCCGCCCCGAAAGCGCCCGACCAGCACCGTGGCGAGATCGATCAGCACGCGCGCTACTCCGCCGCGCGCGGCAATATTTCCGGCGAGAATGAAAAGTGGCGCCGAAAGCAGGAGGTAGCTATCCGAGAGAAGCCCGACGAAGCGAGTCGGCACAATGATGGGATTGACGATCGGATAGAAGAAGGACGACGCAAAAGCTCCCGCCGCCAGCGCGATCCCAATCGGCATTCCGGCGACGATCGCGATTAGGAAAACGATCAGGAGCGTTTCGGCCATATCACCTCAGCCAGCGACTCGAGAAAGCGGCGAACGAGCGGAATCAGGATCAGCACCGCTCCCACGGGCACGGCCATGAAAACGTAGTCGAGGCGCAACTCGAGGCCCGGCGACGATTGCAGTGCTGCATTCGGCACCAGCGTGAAGCTGAGTTTGATGAGATAGAGGAAGACCGCAATCATTGCCGCGTGAACTGCGGCATCTACGATCGCGCGCAGCCGCGGAGTGAGCTTCTTGACGAAATAATCAAGGACGGTGTGCTCGTTGAGGTGCATCGCAGCCGCCCCTCCGAACGCCACGAGCCATACGAACAGGTAGCGCGGCAGCTCATCGAGCCCCTCAAGTCCCTGCGTGCCGGAGAAACGCATGATCACGCTGAGGAACACGCTGCCCGCCATGACGGCGAGGATCAGCCCGGCGATATAACCGCAAAGCGTGAACAGCGCGTCGAGGCCGCGCGCGAGAGGGGACCCACCAGAAGACCCGGTGGGTGCATCGGGATGAGACGACGGCATCGGACTACTTGATGCTCTGAATGTGATCGACCATCGCCTTGGCGCTCTTGCCGGCGGGCGTTGCGTAGAAATCTTCGTAAACGCCCTTGGCAGCAGCGAGGAACGGCGCCGGATCGGGCTTGGTGATCGTCACACCCTTCTCTTTGACAAGGTCCTGGATGCTCTTGTCCTCGTCGAGGATGAACTTCCTGTTGAAAGCCCGCGCGTGGACCCAGGCCTCGTCGACGGCCTTCTTACCGGCATCGTCGAGCTTGGCGTAAGACGCTTTGGACATGATGAGCGCTATGCACTGATGCGTATGTCGCACATCGGCCACGAACTTCACGATATCGTAGAACTTGTTGTGATAGAAAGTATTGATACCGCCCTCGGCGAAATCGATCACTTTGGTCTGCAGCGACGTGGCGACCTCCGGCCAAGCGATCGGCGTCGAAATGGCGCCCAGCGCCTTAAAGGTTGCAACGAGGATCTTGTCCTCCTGAACCCGAACTTTCTTGCCCTTGACGTCGTCCAGCCCCTCGATCTTGCCGTGGCCGTAAATCCCTCGATAGCCGGCGGCGAAGAAGCCGATCAGCTTGAAGCCCTTTTTGTCGAGCACGTCGGCATAGTATTTCTGCAGCGTGTCCGAGCCGTCGAGTGCCTTGTAGACGTGGTCGTAATCGCGGAAAATGTAGGGCAGCTGGAAGACCGACAACTCCGGGACGAGCGTTGACAGCGGGGCTGTCGTAATTGGCCCCATATCGACCGCGCCGAGCTGGATCTGCTGGGCGACCTCGCGCTCGCCACCTAGCGCCGCCGAATGGTGATGGATCGTCTTCAACTTGCCGCCGGAAAGCTCGGCAAGCTTATCGATAAACGCTTGTGCCGACTGCGACGTCCCGTGTTTCGGCGGGTTGGCGTTGCCCATTGTCAGTTCTTTGGTCTGGGCGAAAACGGGTCCCCCGGCCAGGAGCGCCAACAGACAAGCAATTGTCGCTATAGAGGCACCACGCGCACCGGCGCGCCACAATATCGGCATATGTAACCTCCCAAAACGTCTATCTCGAGGTCAGGCACAAGACGTCTTTCGACCGATCTGCCCGCCACGTCTGAGCTCTTCTGGGCTCTTGCGTCATCGTGCGCCTGATTGTCGCAAACGGTCAAGTCCGACGTTGCGGGCGCGATCGTGCGCTCACCAGCAGGCGCGCTAATCGTCGCGAGACGGAATTCGAGACGCGCATCGCTGCTCCGACCGCGAGCATCTCAATCGAGGCCCGCAATCTTCGGCTTCAATTGGCCCCACGGCCGCGCCGCTTCGAACAAGGCTGCGACCCGCAACAACTGCTGGTCCGCACCGCGGCGGCCGACGAGCTGTATGGAAACTGGCAAGCCGTCCGAATGCATACCCGCCGGAAGAACGATGGCGGGATTGCCGGTGAGATTGAACGGATGCGTGTACGGGTACCAAGCTCGACGTACAGTATCGACCTTGCGGTTCTCGATTACGATCGGCTCGAACAGCGCCTCGTCGATCCCGAGCGCGGTGCGCGACAAGGCCGGCATGGCAATGACATCGAAGCGCTCAAACCAATCTTGAACCTGGCGATATAGCTTCGTGCGCAGCATCAAAGCTCGCCCAACATCCTCGGCTTTCACATCCGTTCCGCGCTCCATCTGCGCCAACAAAGTGGGGCTCATGCGATCGCGCCACTTCGGTACCACGTCGGCAAATCGCGCATTCCACAAGGCCGTCGAAAGTGTGAGCCAGAACGGCTCGGTCGGCTCGAGATCGTCTCCCATTGGTTCGACGATCGCGCCGAGGTCACCTAGAACGTGCGCGGACGCCTCGCAGAGCACCAAGACCTCGCTGTCGCAGACGGTGTTCGCGAGAAATGGGCGCCATGCGACGCGCATGCCTTTGAGATCGCCTTCGGCGCGGGCCGCATCAACGGAACCGGCGGCCGACATGCCGAACGAGTGCGGATCCGACGGATGCCAGCCGGCCATGGCCTCGAGCATTAAAGCAGTGTCCATCACCGTCCGGGTGGTCGGGGTGATATAGCTCATGTTGGAGAAAGCATCGGGGGCGGTGTCGTGTGGAATCAGCCCAATCGACTGCTTCAGCCCTACGAGGCCGTTGGCAGCGGCCGGAATGCGCGTCGAGCCACCGGCGTCCGTCGCGACAGCAAGCGGTCCGATGCCGGCCGCGCAAGCAACCGCAGCGCCACCCGACGATCCTCCGGCCGTGCGCGTCTCGTCCCAGGCATTTCGCGTGCGGCCGAACAATGGCGCCTCGGTCCAGCACATGTGGCCGAACTCGGGCGTTGTCGTCTTGGCAAAGAGGATTGCCCCCGCCCCCTTGAGGCGCGCGACCGCGACCTGATCGACTGACGGAACGTTAGTCTCGTGAATGAGTGACCCGAACGTTGTCCTCACGCCGGCCGTATTGACGAGATCTTTCACATGCAGAGGCACGCCGTGTAGCGGCCCGAGCGGTTCGCCACGTTCCTGGCGCGCGTCTGCTGCAGCGGCATCCCGCAGCGCCTCATCCCCAGAGATCGTGATGAAGCAGTTGAGTATCGCCTGGGCCTTCTCTGCCCGAGCCAGGGTCGCCCGCATGACCTCCACGGCGGAGGTCCGCTTCTCACGGATCATGCGAGCGAGGGCGGCTGCAGATGCGAAGGCGACTTCATCGGTTGACATGGCGCGGGTCCTCGCGAGTTTCGCGCCATGCTACCAGTCGGCGGCAGTCCCCGTCAGTTTTCGATATGGGACGCGTGCCGGCCCGCACACAGAATCAGCTGGCCGGCACTGATCGAAACTGGCAGCTGCCGCCACGACCTAACCCTACTCGCCGACGAGATCCAGAGGCTCGGGTTCGGGCCTGCCTACGGGCGCGGCATCACCGATCTGATCAAAGATCGACCTTGGCGCCGAATCACGGATATCCGTAAACACGCTCCGCGGTGCAGATTCGCCCAGTTGGTCCCACACGGACTTCGCACTCGCGGGATGAATGCCGAGCACGATCGCGGCCATCGCTGAATATGTAGCCAACAGCTTCATAATACGCCTCCACTCAAACAATTTATTCAACATCAGTCGTATGAAATACGCCCCACCCCATAAAATCATTATAGCGTGAAACGTGCCTGACAATTAACGTCACACATTATCGACGTCAATAGCATCCAGAAAAAGTGATCGATCGACAGTCGTTTGCTCCAAGAACCAATCAATTCAAGAAACACGTCGCAAGCGAACACTCCGCCACTTCCGTCGATGGACAAGTTATGCCGTCCTGGGTCTCGACATCTTTGGGCGGCGAGACTGCTGGGCTCTTTGCGCTGCGCTCAAAGCCCGTCTGGCCCAATCAACGAGGTCGTCCGGCTCGTCGAGCAGCCGCTCGGGCACTCGCCAGTAACTCATGATGGTCGTTTGCCCCGTCCTCTTCATGTAGGCGAAGGGCATCATTCCCTCGGCCTCAAAACTCGCGCGATTGCTTTCGTCAGCCTTCAAATAAAGATTACCGTCAGCAATCAGTCCAAACATCAATCCATCGAGAAAAATTCCACCGCTTCCGAACATGCGTTTGACGACTACTGGCCCCAATGGCGCCAGCATGTCCTCGACCAGGTTTTTGATATCATGGTCGAGCATGACGATAGCGACTCACTGGAGGCGATCCGATTCTAGGGGACCTATCAGAAAGAACTGCCGGGCTGCTTCAGGAATAATAGTTCCTCGGGAGTCGATTCGCGTGCCAGCACGTCATTGCGATGCGGGAAGCGACCGAAGCGCCGGATGATTTCCAGGTGAGCAACCGCATACCGGTCGAGTTCGGCATCGCCGAGCCCTGCGATCAGCGCAACAGAGCGCTTCTGATCGGCGAGATCTTCGCTGTGCTCGAACGGCAGGTAGAGGAACAGGCGTCCGTACTTGTCGAACTCCCGGTCAAAGCCCAACATGATGGCCTTGCGCGCCACAGACAATGCCTTGGCGTCGCTTGCGAAGGCCTTCGGCGAACCGCGAAACATGTTGCGCGAGAACTGGTCGAGCACGATCACGGTTGAAAGCGCTCGATGCGCTGATGCTACAGCCTCATCAACAGTAATTGCGCTGACGTCGGCATGCACAACGGAGAAGCGCCTCCCGATCTCAGCATCCAGAGCTTCGTCCCGTTTGAATCGCGCCTCGGCCGGCGTCTCCTCAAGCCAGAAGCGGATCACCTCGCCCACCCAAGCCGGCTCATCGCCGGTGATGGTCGCAGACGTCACTGCTCGATAGCCTCGAGCTTGTCCCTGGACGCGGGCACCAGGTTGACGCTCTCGCCACAACCGCAGGCGCTCGATTGGTTCGGATTGTTGAAAACGAACTGCGAGGCGAGCTTGTCGACCTTCCAGTCCATTTGAGTCCCGAGCAGGAAGAGCACGGCTTGCGGGTCGACGATGACGCGAGCCCCATCCTGCTCCACGACCTCATCGAATTTCGAGACGGCTTCAACCCAATCGAGGGTGTACTCCATCCCGGCACATCCGCCCTTCTTCACGCCAATCTTGAGACCGGCAACGGTCGGGCCCTTTGCTGCCATCAGTTTGCGCACTCTCTCGACCGCAGCCGGGGTCATGGTCATGACCTTGGGGCGAGGACGAGGTGCTCGGGGGATCGAGGAAGTAGACATTGTTCAGATAAATCCTTCGGTTCAAGGCCGACGATTTCCGATACTCAATATAGTGTATTCAGCGGTCTCGTGCAGCAAGGATGCTCACGGCCTGCTGAAGTTTGGCTGATCAGATTGGTGGTGCTCATGCAACGCTCACCTGAGTTGGGTGGTTTCCTCGCTCACCTTCGACTGGCGATCGCCGCACGGGTTGAAGTCGGCTCGCCTGCCGCTCGAGCCATGGTGAGGGTGAACGCGGCTTTGGCCGAGCCGGCGCCTAGGCCCGACGCGCCACGTCCTTTCACCTTGCCGGCTTGCGAGCATTTGTCGCGCGCAATCTCCATCGCTCAGGCTGGCCCAGAAGATCTGGCACGTATCGCCGATTGCATTGCAGCTCTCGCACCGGCGCTGGCATGGCGGTTGAAGCCGAGCGACGATCCCGTCTTCAGCAGAGGCCACGCCAATGTCGACATCGTCGGACCGGCGGCTGAAGCCTTGGAGCAGCGTGACGACGTACGCGTCGGGATGAGCCTGATGGCGCCGGGCATCACCTACCCCGATCACCAGCATCCTCCGGAAGAAGTCTACCTCGTGCTCTCCGCGGGCGATTGGCGACAAGACGCGAGAGCCTGGCACAGCCCCAGACTTGGAGGCATCGTCTACAATCCACCGGACATCATCCACGCCATGCGTTCCTCAGCCTCCGAGCCCCTGCTCGCCGTCTGGTGTCTGCCGCTAGAGGCGACTCAGACTCATTGAGCTTGCCGGAAGCGACAAATGCCTCGCGGCCCGCTATAAGCCCGGCACCCAGCAATGACAGCCGGCTATCCCTCCATGAGCGCCAATTACCCCGCCATCACTCCCGAGGTCGTCGCCGCCCATGGCTTCAAGGGCGACGAGTACCAGCGCCTGCTTGCCATCCTGGAGCGCCAACCGTCGTTTCTCGAGCTCGGCATATTCTCGGTGATGTGGTCGGAGCACTGCTCCTATAAGTCGACGCGTTACTGGCTGCGGCAACTACCGACGAGCGGCCTGCAGGTGATCCAGGGCCCCGGCGAGAATGCCGGCGTCGTCGACTTGGGCGACGGCGACGCGGCCGTCTTCAAGATGGAGAGCCACAACCATCCTTCGTTCATCGAGCCCTACCAAGGCGCTGCGACCGGCGTTGGCGGGATCATGCGCGACGTCTTCACGATGGGCGCGCGTCCCGTCGCCAACCTCAATGCCCTCCGCTTCGGGGCGCCGGAGCATCCGCGCACTCGCCATCTCGTGTCGGGCGTGGTGCGCGGCATCGGTGGCTACGGCAATTGCGTCGGCGTACCGACAGTCGGCGGCGAGACCAACTTCGACGCCGCCTACAACAACAACATCCTCGTCAACGCCATGTGCGTCGGCCTCGCCAGAACCGACAAGATCTTTTATTCGGCCGCAAAGGGCGTCGGCCTCCCCGTCGTCTACGTCGGCTCGAAGACAGGCCGCGACGGCATTCACGGGGCCACCATGGCCTCGACCGAGTTTGACGACAAATCGGCCGAGAAGCGCCCGACGGTGCAGGTCGGAGATCCTTTTACCGAGAAACTGCTGATCGAGGCCTGCCTCGAGCTGATGGCGACCGACGTGATCATCGCCATTCAGGACATGGGTGCGGCAGGTCTCACGTCTTCCACCTCGGAGATGGCCGACAAGGGCGGCGTCGGCATCGATCTCGATCTCGATCACGTCCCGCAGCGCGAGACGGAGATGACCGCCTACGAGATGATGCTCTCGGAGAGCCAAGAGCGCATGTTGATGATCCTGAAGCCCGGTCGCGAGCCGGAAGCCGAGGCGATCTTCAGGAAGTGGGGGCTCGATTTCGCCGTCATTGGCCGGACCACGGACACGGGCCGGCTGATTGTCAAACACAAAGGCGTGGTCGAGGCCGACCTTCCCGTCGACAAGCTCGCAAACTCGGCGCCCGTCTACGAGCGCCCTTGGGTGCCGACACCCACGCCGAAACTGATCCTGCCCGAGTGGGTCCCCGCACCGAATGCGATCCTCACCTGCCTCGATCGCATGATGGGTACGCCCCAGCTCTGTTCGCGGCGCTGGATCTGGGAGCAGTACGATCACACCGTCATGGGTGACACCATCCAGCGCCCCGGCGGCGACGCGGCGGTCGTACGGGTGCACGGCACGTCGAAAGCGATCGCCGCGACCTGTGACGTAACCCCGCGCTACTGCCTCGCCGATCCCAAGATGGGCACCAAGCAGGCCGTCGTCGAGACATGGCGCAACCTGACGGCCGTCGGCGCCGAGCCTCTCGCGATCACCGACAACATGAACTTTGCCAGCCCTGAGCGTCCCGAGGTCATGGGCCAGTTCGTCGGTTCGGTCGAAGGCATGAAGGAGGCATGTCTTGCCCTCTCGTACCCGGTCGTTTCCGGCAACTGCTCGCTTTACAACGAAACGAACGGCAAGGGCATTCCACCCACTCCCGCAATCGGCGGCGTGGGTCTCATTCGGGATATTGCACGGACGGCCGATATCCGCTTGAAGCACGACAGTGATCTGATCGTCTTGATCGGTCGTGAGCAGGGCCACCTCGGCCAGTCCCTTTACCAGCTGATCGAGACCGGCAAGAGTGAGGGCGCTCCGCCGCCTGTCGACCTCGCCGACGAACTCAAAGCGGGCAACCTCGTGCGTTCGCTCATTCGCGAGGGCAAAACCAATACGGTGCATGACATCTCCGACGGCGGCCTGCTGGTTGCACTGGCCGAGATGGCGATGGCCGGCGGTAAGGGTGTCGAACTGTTCCCCTACGAGGGTCGGCTGCCGGCTCACGCCATCTGGTTCGGCGAAGACCAAGGCCGCTACCTGATCGCCTGCCAGCCTTCGACAGCCGAAGAAATTGCGGAGCGGGCCCGCCTGCTGGCGCTTTCGGCACGGATCGTCGGCCGCGTCGGCGGGGAGGCGTTGACACTAAAGGGCGAGCAGCCCCTGCCCCTGGCGCAGCTCCGCAAGGTGCACGAGGCTTGGTTGCCCAGCTTCATGGCGGGGGAGATCGGGTAGCGCGGGCTCGGCCCGGCAGCGAGATTGCAGTCGGCTCGTCAGCTCCTTATTGAGCTTGCCAAGACGCTCAGCCGCAAGAGTTACGATGTGTTCAGCCGATTGGGCTATCTTGCTGAATGAACGTAACCCATCGGCGCCCTCAAATCACAGCAGGGCCCGCGAGCCTTGTCGAGTGATCTGCCGTGCTCAGCGTGTTTGGATTGGGTGTCTTCGCCTTTCTTTTCTTCGGCATGCTTTGGCGGACCGCCGTCCGTTGGCGCTATCTGGCAGCCAGATATGCCGGCCAAACGGGCAGAGCCATCGAGACGCGGCGCATGCAGAACGGCGTGCTGCTCGGCCTGAGCGGTTACAATTCTGTGAAGGGCATCATCAATATCGGCGTTCATCCGAACGGCATCTCGTTCCGGATCATGCCGCCATTCTCTTTGTTTCATGACCCGCTCTTCATCCCCTACGGCGACATCCGGGGGTGGAAAACGACCTGGTACCTCGACTCGCGCTCTGTCGAGCTCGAGTTCCGCAATGCGCCCGACGTGAAAATGGTGGTGCCTGCGGATCAGGCCGAATGGATGCAGAAATTCGCTGGCCAGAAGATGGTTCTGCACGATGCCACGCCCCCGGACGGCAAAGCGGGCCGCGGTTGGTATGCCTTCGTGCTGATCTATGCGGTCATCTCGCTGCTCATGCTCGTCGTGCTGGCGGGGATATTCTTGGCCCGAGCGTAGGCAAAGTCATGAAACTCGTTCCACTGCCAACTGTCGTCGTCTCGCGCCGCGCGCGTCACCCGGGCGATAATTGGGCGATGGCCCGCAGCTGGCTCGGAGGCGCACCTCGGCTGGGACGCATGCCGTGGCCGCGCGGCAAAGGCGGACGACCGCTCCACTTCTTCGCCCAGCTCGACCTCGCAGAGCTTTACGCGGCTCTCGGACCTTCCCCGCTTCCCGATACCGGTTCGCTGGCGTTCTTCTCTGGCACCGTCGTCTACGTCCCCGAAAGCCACGAGCTTTCGCCGGCTGAGCCGCCCTTCGACCTGCCACCCCTGAGCGACGTCGGCGGCGCGCCCGACTATCATCGCAATCTGCAAGGCGAGCGCTTGTTCCCGTACTGGCCGGTGCAGTTCACGCCGGTGGACGTTCCGGTCGTTGACGATCCGGATGAACGTGGCGAGGCGCAGCATGCGGCAATCTCGCAGCGGTTCGTCCGGCGCCAGTACAATCTGTCGGCAAAAGCGGCGTTCGACGGTCCGCCAATCCCGCGCTGGTGGCGGATCGCACAACACTTCGCAGACCATCTCGCCGATCGGCGCGAGCACGCAGGCAAACCGCAGGCTGAGGCCCAACGGATGCTCGAGTGGTGCCAAGGGCAACTCGCTGCCGCAAAGTCGGCCGAGGAGATCAAGAAGGCTAAAGCCAGCATAGAAATGTACAAGACGAAGCTTGTCGCGCTCGAGCGCCAAAAGCCTCAGTTTATTTCATTCGTCGAGGACGTGTTGGCCTGGACCAACGGGCGCGAGCCATGGACGCTGCTGTCGGAAGCGGACTGGCAAAAACTTCTGACCTTTCGCGCCCAGCAGACCAAACTCGGTGACTTCTCCCAGTATTGGGGAGATCCCGGCATCGATGAGCTGATGCGCAAGGCGTTCGATGCACTACCCGGCGAGGATGCTCCGGAGTTCGCAAACCTTCCCCCTGACGCGCGGACGCTGATCCGCGTCAAGCGGGCACCGCGGCCGAAATGGTGGCACTCGGCTTGGCTCATGGCCGATCAACTGCGCGAAGCCGCCGAAGTCAACACGCCGCGCGTCGTCGAAAAGTTGCGGTCCGAGATCGACGCCGAGCGAACCAAGCTCCGGCGCGCGTCTCCCGGTGGCGCACTGGCCCCGATCTGGTCGATGATCGGCGGCAAGTCCGAGGAGGCAAAAAAGCTCGAGGCCGACCTTGCTGCGAAGCAAGCCAAGCTCGCCGAGCTGGCGGAGTTCGCGAACGCCTTCCAGTCCTTCGTGCACGAAACCGGCGCATGGGCACGGTCGCGCGATCCATGGACGAGCATGACCGCCGACGAGTGGGGCGACCTGGCCACGCGCTTCGAGCGCGGCAAGAAAGAATTCGAGACGTTCGCCAGATGGCAACTGCCCTACTCCCCCGATAGCCTGGAGGATATGACGATCGTGGCTTTGCTTTCGGCCGAGGACCGCGGCTACGCGACCCTCCCCGAGTCAGTGCGGACTCTCGTGAACAGGGAATATCTGTTGCCCGCCGGCGTCTGCCATCAGATGTTCGGATTGGGGACGGATGTGCAGGGCGCCGTGTGGGAGCACGAGAACGATTATCTCCTCCTGCAACTCAACTACGACGACCTGATGCACTGGAGCTTCGGCGACAACGGCGTCCATCAGTTCTGGATTTCGCCGGAAGATCTGAAAAATCGGAACTGGTCGGAAGCCGTCATGACAGTCGAATGCCACTGACCTAGTCGTCACCGCTCTCGTAACGTCCAACTGACACGCCCGCCGATTGGACTATGATCCCGCCCAACCATTGGATGCACGGCTACGGGATCGGTGACATGAGCAGCACAACGGCTATCGACACTCTCCTCACGTCCGCCACTGATCGAGGCGACGTGCCGGGCGTGATCGCCATGGTCACAGACAGCCGCGGCACTCTCTACGAAGGCGCATTCGGCGTTCGGGAGGTCGGCGGCAAACGCCCAATGCGGATCGATACCGTCTGCTGGATCCACTCGATGACCAAGGCCATCACCGGAGCCTGCATCATGCAGCTCGTCGAGCAGGGTCGCGTTGGTCTTGACGATAATTGTGGCCGCTGGGTGCCGGCGCTCGCCAATCCGAAGGTACTCGAGGGCTTCGATGCGGCGGGACAGCCCCGACTGCGACCGGCGCGCGGAACGATCACGCTGCGCCGGCTGCTGACCCACACCGCCGGCTTCGTCTACGACAACTGGAACGCGGATATGCTCCGCTACCAGCGCATGACAGGCCTCACGCGCGTCCAGACCTTTGCCAAACCAGAGAACTGCCAGCCGCTTTCGTTCGATCCCGGTGAGCGCTGGCACTACGGCATCAATATCGAGTGGGCGGGCAAAGTGCTCGAGGCCGTCACCGGTGGGACGCTCGACAGTTACATGCAGAAGAACCTGCTCCGGCCTCTCGCCATGAACTCGACCGGCTACCTTCTGCGTCCCGAGATCAGCGAGCGCCTATCCGGCGTCCACCAGCGCTTTCCCGACGGACACTTGGAATCTGTCGCCTGGGCGCCGCCGCAGAAGCCGGAGGACTTCCTCGGCGGTGGCGGCCTTTATTCGACGGCGGGCGATTACATCCGCTTCATCCGCATGATCCTCAACCGCGGCACACTCGACGGCGTGAAGGTCTTGAAGCCCGAGACCGTCGCCGAGATGTCACGCAACCACATCGGGGAGCTTCCTGCGGGGGTTCTGAAGACCGCGAATCCCATGATGTCGTTCGATGTGGATCTGTTCCCGGGCATGCATTGCGGCTGGGGCCTCTCGTTCATGATCACACCCGACGACGTTCCCGGACGCCGTCGTGGCGGCAGCCTCTGCTGGGCGGGCTTGCGCAATTCCTATTTCTGGATCGACCCGGTGAGTGGCATCGGCGGCACGATCATTACGCAACTGCTGCCGTTTGCCGACCCAACGGTGCTCGCACTCCATGCCGACTTCGAGCGACAGGTCTACAGCGGCCAGAGGTGACACTCGCGCAGGGGCGCAATCAAGGTCCGGGAACTTGCAACCCGCCCTGTGCCTCGATGAAGGCTGCGATTTCCTCGACCCCAGTGCCTGAGCGAATGCACGTCATCACGAACGGGCGATCACCGCGCATGCGGCGCGCGTCACGTTCCATAACGCCGAGGTCGGCCCCGACATGAGGCGCGAGATCGGTCTTGTTGATCACGAGTAGATCGGACCGCGTGATGCCCGGGCCGCCCTTTCTCGGGATCTTCTCGCCCTGGGCCACGTCGATCACATAGATGGTGAGATCGGCAAGCTCCGGAGAGAACGTCGCCGCGAGATTATCGCCGCCCGACTCGAGCAGAATCACATCGAGGCGCGGGAACTTTTTGCGCATCGTATCGATGGCCGCGAGGTTGATAGAACAGTCCTCGCGGATCGCGGTGTGCGGGCACCCGCCCGTCTCGACGCCCATGATGCGCTCCAGCGGAAGCGCCTGCATGCGCATCAGGATCTCGGCATCCTCCTTCGTGTAAATGTCGTTGGTGATGGCGCAGATGTCGTAGCGGTCTCGGAACGCCTTGCAGAGTGCCGCTGTCAGGGTCGTCTTGCCCGAGCCGACCGGGCCACCGATGCCGACCCGAAGAGGTCCGTGCGAGATGTCTGGCCTCGTGTGTGTCATGAGCGAAAAAGCCTCGAGTATTGGGTTTCGTGGGCCTGGGACGCAAGATCGGAGCGCAATGCTGCGCCTCCGATCTCGTCGAGCGTGGTAGCGGCCGCTGCTGCTGCCTGCCCGTGCAGCTCCGGCATGAGGACCGACAGCACGCGCTGGCCATCGGTTTGCCCGACAATCGATAGACGAATGGCGGAAGAAACGAGGTTGGAAGCGAAGGCAATCGCGTAGCCCTGCAGTGTGCCCTCCAAGGCGATGCCATGGGCTGCCGATCCCGCGCCGACCGCGACGGGGTAGGCCACCTCTGCCTTCAGAGACGACGTTGCCGACACCAGCGCGGTGCACGACCAAGCGGCGGAAAGGGTCGAGAGAAACGCTGTGCCCTGGGTCACCGTCTCGAGCCGGCGCTCGGCCGACGGTTGCAGCGCCAGCGCCAGCGCGTTGAGCTCGACCAATGATCGCATCTCCTGCGCCACGACCGCACGCCAAGACGCGCCCAGGAGGATCAGATCGTTGCGGAGCGAACCCAATTCGACAAGATCGCGCAACCAAGCTTGCAAGCTGTCGCGGTTGTGCACCCAGCCACGGTCGGCTGCCAACTCGAGGCCGTGACTGTAGGCAAACGCTCCGACGGGGAACGAGGGCGACAGCCAGATCAAGAGGCGTGCGTCGACTGTCAGCGTCCCGGGAATTTCCGGTAACGCCGGAGCGCCCGTGGGAACCGATCGCCCACTACCGTCGGCATTTTCACTGGCAGTGCCTTGCAGGGATGCTTGGTTCATCGAACCCCGACGATGTGACGAAGTCGGAGACCCACTCCAATGAGCGAGCATCCCACGATCCCGGTCGCCGTCAGCATGAGGAGTGGGCACCCTTACTTCCTGTCATGGGCGTGGTGCGTGTGGTGGCCGTGATCATGAACGTGATCGTGGTCGTGAGCATGCTCATGACCGTGCCCGCCGTGGTGATGGTGTCCCTTCTGAAGAGGCCCTTTCGAACCGTAGGCGCCGCCCTCGGGCTCGAACGGCCGTCGGACTTCATGCACATGCGCCCCAAGCCCTTCCACCATCTCGGCCAGGACATGATCGGGCTTGATGTAGATTGCGTGTTCTGTGATCTCTGCCGGCGTGTGCCTATTGCCGATATGCCAAGCGATCCGTGCGAGAGAATGCGCGTCGTGGGCGTGGATCTCCATCAGATTCTCGGGCGCCGCCTGCACCTTGATCAGGGCTCCGTTGGAGAGCTCCAGCGCATCGCCATGGGCAAGGTACGTCGCCTCGGCCAGATCCAGCAGGAACTTGTGACCTCGATCGCTCTCCATGGCGATGCGCCGCCGATAGCGTGCCTCGCGATCGAGCGTGACGGTATCGATGGTGATGCGCTGGCCGAGATCGGCGCGGCGGATGACAGCTGTTGACCGGAGCATCGTGGCTCGCCCTCAGAACAGAAAGTAACGCTGCGCCATCGGTAGCACTTTGGCGGGCTCGCAGACCAGAAGCTCGCCGTCGGCGTGCACCGCGTAGGTTTCCGGGTCGATCTCGATATTGGGGCAAGCGTCGTTCAACACCATGCTCTTCTTCGAGATGCCACCCCTCGTGTTCTCGACCGCGACCAGACGTTTCGCGAGACCGAGCTTGCCGCCGAGACCGTTGGCGACTGCCGCCTTGCTGGTGAAGGTCACGGACGTGGCCGTGCGCGCGCCACCGTAGGCGCCGAACATGGGTCGATAGTGCACCGGCTGCGGCGTCGGGATGGAGGCGTTGGGATCCCCCATCGGTGCAGCCGCGATCACGCCGCCTTTGATTACCATATCCGGCTTGACCCCGAAAAACGCCGGTGACCAGAGAACGAGATCGGCCAGCTTACCTGGCTCAATCGAACCGATGTGGCGCGACATTCCATGCGCAATCGCCGGATTGATCGTGTACTTTGCGATGTAGCGTCGGCAGCGGAAATTGTCGTTGCCCTTGCCCTGGTCTTCGGGCAACGAGCCCCGCTGCACTTTCATCTTATGCGCGGTCTGCCACGTCCGGATGATCACCTCGCCGATGCGCCCCATGGCCTGGCTATCAGATGAGATCATCGAGAGCGCACCGAGGTCGTGCAGAATATCCTCGGCTGCGATAGTCTCCTTTCGGATGCGGCTCTCGGCGAACGCCAAATCCTCAGGGATTTTTGGTGACAAGTGATGGCACACCATCAGCATGTCGAGATGCTCGTCGATGGTGTTGACCGTGAAGGGTCGCGTAGGATTGGTCGAGGACGGCAGCACGTTCGGTAACCCAGCAACTTTCATGATGTCGGGTGCGTGCCCACCGCCTGCACCCTCGGTGTGGAAGGCGTGGATGGTACGTCCCTTGAACGCGGCGATGGTGTCCTCGACGAAGCCCGATTCATTCAGCGTGTCCGAATGCAGCATGACTTGCACGTCATAGTCGTCGGCGACTGAGAGGCAGCAATCGATCGCAGCCGGCGTGGTGCCCCAGTCCTCGTGCAGCTTCATAGCACAGGCGCCACCCTCGACCATCTCGATCAGGGCGGCGGGCAGCGCTGCGTTGCCCTTGCCCGAAAGGCCAATGTTCATCGGGAAGGCGTCGGCCGCACGCATCATCATCCCGATATGCCATGGGCCGGGTGTGCAGGTGGTTGCCAGTGTTCCATGGGCCGGGCCGGTGCCACCGCCGAGCATCGTGGTCAACCCTGCCGTAAGGGCCTCCTCGATCTGCTGCGGACATATGAAGTGGATGTGGGCGTCAAAGCCCCCGGCCGTCAGGATCTTACCCTCGCCGGCAATCGCCTCCGTTCCGGGACCGACGATAATATCGACATTAGACTGGATGTCCGGATTGCCAGCCTTACCAATCTTGACGATGAGGCCATCCTTCAAGCCGACATCGGCCTTGAAAATACCGGCCACCGCGTCGAGGATCACGGCGTTGGTAATGACCGTGTCGACGGCCCCTTGGGCCCGGCTGACTTGCGATTGCCCCATCCCGTCGCGGATCACCTTGCCGCCGCCGAACTTCACTTCCTCGCCGTAGGTCGTGAGGTCGCGCTCGACCTCGATCATTAGGTCCGTGTCGGCGAGACGTACCTTGTCGCCTGTCGTCGGGCCGAACATCTGCGCGTAGGCTGCACGGGAGATTATCCTCGGCATTGTGGTCTCTCCAGAATTCAGGATTGTGCGTGCAAACGCCACTCAGCCGTGCGGAATCGCTCGGGAAGCTGGGCCGTGGGTGTGTTCGCGAAGCCAGCCGCTTCGATCGTGTCGAACCAGAGGTCGCGACAGCTCTCTGGCAAACCAATGCCGCACCACGGGCAATGGCTGATCAGCAGATAGCTTGTGCCACCATCGCGAATCGGGATGCCGTACTCAGCGAAGATCTTATGGAAAACGATCGGCACGTCTGGGCAGTCGAACGGATCGGCGTGCATATCGCAGGACATCTCCAGCGATGCCGCCATGGTGCGGCAGCAATGTTCGTCGGCCGGCGACTGTCGTTGCCAGTCATAGTCGAGCGGCATCCAGAGGACCCGCCGGCTAGCGAACAGCGCAGAATTCATCCGAGCTTACCCATCACCTGCTGGCGGAAGCCGTAGATCGTGCGGTTGCCCGCAATCTCAACCAGTTGAACCTCGCGCGATTGTCCCGGCTCGAAACGGACCGCGGTTCCCGCCGCAATGTCGAGCCGGAAGCCGCGCGCCCTGTCGCGATCGAACGTGAGAGCGGGGTTCGCCTCGAAGAAATGGTAGTGGCTGCCAACCTGGATCGGCCGATCGCCCGAATTGCTAACAGCAAGGGTCAGCGATCTGCGCCCGGCATTCAACTCAATGTCACCATCGGCGACGATGATCTCGCCCGGAATCATGCTGCGCTCCATCAAGCCAAGGACAAGGCAAGCCCGCCGACCGTAGCGGCGCCTGCAAAGGCCCGCGTCGCAAGTCTACCCTTGCTGCCGAGTGTCGACGTGAGGGCGAGACAGATGACGAGCCCTGCACCGTGGAGCATGGCTGTCGCCATGGCGAAGCCTGCGCCGAAGGGCGCAGCGCCGGCCACACCGAGCTCGCCGCCGTGGGCATGGCCATGGAAGACTGCGAACACGGCGACCATCGCGGCCGCAGCAGACGCGGGGACAGGGAACGCGATCGCAGCCAACAGGCCGATCACGACGATCGAGGCCAGCACGACCGGTTCGACGATCGGCAGGCCGATACCGGCCACCGCCACGACAAAGCCTAGGATCATCGTTGCGACGAATGCAGCCGGCACGAGCCAACGCGCACGGGCACCAAGCAGGCCGGCCCAAACGCCGACCGTCACCATCGCGAGAATGTGGTCGATGCCGGAAAGCGGGTGCGTGAAACCGGCAGCAAACGAGCCGTGTGCCACAGGATCGAGATGGGCGCTGGCAGGGCTCGCCAGCAGGACAGCGGTTGCAGCGAGCAACGCAATGCGGGCGTACGGCGGCATCTGGGCTACCTTTCAGCGGATCGGATTGTGGACTGTGACGAGCTTGGTGCCATCGGGAAACGTCGCCTCGACCTGGACGTCATGGATCATCTCGGCGACACCGTCCATGACTTGCGCACGGGAGATCACCTGGGCTCCGGCAGCCATCAGCTCGGACACGCTCCTGCCGTCGCGCGCGCCTTCGACAACGAAATCCGTTATCAGCGCGATCGCTTCAGGATGGTTGAGTTTCACGCCTCGATCCAGCCTCCGGCGCGCGACAATGGCGGCCATGGCGACGAGCAGCTTGTCTTTCTCGCGTGGCATCAAATTCATGGCGGTGCTTGCCCTCCATCTGTCACATCGCCCAGACACGCGGCAGTGCACGTCCGGTCAAAACTGGAATGGCGCGTGCCAGCGCCGCGATCAAGTCCCCAGGCCGGCGAGCCAGCGCCCGAGCCGCCAATAGACCGTTCCAGGAGCTGACCCCGGTTTCGCAGGAGTCGCAGTCGAATGCACGCCGCAGCGCATCGACATGTTCCGTCGCACCGGAAGCGAGGAACAGCACGAGTGCCGAGGCCCGGGCGCTGCCGCCAACTGCCGGTCGATCCAGAGTTGCGCCGAGCTCGCCGGACAAGCGCACCGCCTCGGCGTAGACGAGTTGCCCATCACGCCGAATGCGCCATTGATCATTGAGGCTCGCGGGCAAAAGGGTTTCGTCACTCTCGGGTCGACCGAACGTGGTCATCTCGACCATGAGCAATCGACTATCGCTGGCCACGTCCACGTCGACACGACGCTCAAGGCGACCGCCCGCGTAGAGGATCGTCTGCTGGGGAAGCCAATCCAAGCGCGCTCCCGGCTCGAGCGCGAGGCGGACGTCGAGGTGTGCCGGGGCCCCTTCCGACCGGTAGATGCGTTCCCCCGAGGACGTTGTGTGCACGACATCTGTGCCAGGGCCGAGTTCATAGACGGTCTCGATACGGTCGCCGCCTGCGACGCCGCCCCCAGTGTTGACCTGCAATGCCTCGAGATGCGCGCCGAACGTGCTGGGTCGAGCCAGTCGGTAGCCGCCGCGTTCGACCACGCTGGCCACGGCTGTCCGGGTGCCGTCACTTAGAAAGCGCGCATGCACGCCTCCGGTAACCCGAACCGGGGCCAACGCCTTGGACAGCGCTGAACCGCTGCTGTCAGACCGATAGATGGCGCCGGACATCGCTTTCCACCATCGAGGTGCGGGATCCAGCCAGGACAACTTGCCCGCGATCCATCACAGCGTAGCTATCGGCAAGGTCGCGTGCGAACTCGAAGTACTGCTCCACGAGTAGGATCGCCATGTCGCCCCGCTTTCTCAACGTATCGATGGCACGGCCGATATCCTTGATGATCGAAGGTTGAATGCCCTCGGTGGGCTCATCGAGAACGATCAGCTTCGGACGCATGGTCAGGGCGCGGGCGATGGCGAGCTGCTGTTGTTGCCCGCCCGAAAGGTCCCCGCCGCGGCGACGCAACATCGACCGCAAGACCGGAAAGAGTTCGAAGACATACTCCGGAATCGTTCGCTCGCTGCGCTTCAGCGGAGCAAAGCCCGTCTCGATATTCTCTTTGACCGAGAGCAAAGGAAAAATCTCGCGCCCCTGCGGTACGAAGGCAATGCCTCGACGAGCCCGTTCGTAGGGCTGCAGGTTCGAGATGTCTTCGCCCTCCCAGAGGATCCGCCCTTTGCTCGCCCTATGCTGCCCGCAGATCGCGCGCAGTAGACTCGTCTTGCCAACGCCGTTGCGGCCGAGGACACAAGTCACCGATCCGGCCGTCGCCTCCACGGAAACGCCCCTGAGCGCTTGCGCCGCGCCGTAGTGCAAGTCGATACCCTCAACGCTCAGCATGAGATTTTCCTCTTGCGTGCCGAGGCAACGGGCGAAGCCCGCGTTCCGCATCCGAGGACGCGGGGCGCCGGCTTTACTCTGCGCAGTTTTCCGAGCGGCGACAGATCTGCTCTGCACGTCCCTCTGCCATCAAGTGCGACGTGCGACGGCCTTTGCACGACACTCTCGGTCTTTTTTCTGCGTCGTGCGGGTTGATGTGGCGGCAGCATCACGTTTCCCCTCCGTCTCAGCGCCCCAGATAAACCTCGACGACGCGCTCGTTCGCCGACACGTCATCGATCGAGCCTTCGGCCAGCACGGAGCCTTCGTGCAAGCACGTCACTTTCACGCCAAGCGCACGGACGAAGGTCATGTCGTGCTCGACGACGATCACCGAGTGGCTGCGGGCGATTTCGCGAAGCAGATGAGCCGTCGCCTCGGTCTCGGCATCGGTCATGCCGGCCACAGGCTCGTCGACCAGCAGTAGCTTCGGGTCCTGAGCCAGCAACATGGCGATCTCGAGCCACTGCTTCTGACCGTGACTGAGGTCACCGGCGACGCGATCCCGCAAGTCGATGAGCTTGACCGTTTCGAGTACTGCATCAATTCGGTCGCGAGGCATCCGATTGCGAATGCCGAACAAGGCGGCGAGCGGATCTCGTGGCGCCTTCAGCGCCAGCAGAACATTGTCGGCGACCGTATGGCTCTCGAATACTGTCGGCTTCTGGAATTTGCGACCTATGCCAAGCTCAGCTATGGCCGCCTCGTCGACCTGCGTCAAATCGATACGGCCATCGAGCAGCACCGTACCGAGGTCGGGGCGAGTCTTGCCGGTGATGACGTCCATCATCGTCGTCTTGCCGGCGCCGTTGGGGCCGATGATGGCGCGCATCTCGCCATGCTCCAGAATGAGCGAAAGCTCATTCAATGCCTTGAAGCCATCGAAGGAGACCGACACGCCGTCCAGGTAAAGGAGGGCATTGGTCACGGGGGCGGGTGCAATCGACTCCTTCATTGCCTACTCCGCCAACTCAGGAACAGCGCCGCGGCGATCCCGCTCTTCAATGCGCTTGCGCTTTGCAGCAACGAGATCCTCCAGTGTCCCCACGATGCCTTTGGGTAGAGCGAGCGTGACGAGGATGAACAGCCCACCGAGGACGAACAGCCAGTACGCGGCCAGCGCACCGGTGGTGAAGACGGACTTCAGCAGATTCACGACGAAGGCACCGACGGCCGCGCCTATCAAGGTTCCCCGCCCGCCAACGGCCACCCAGATCACCGCCTCGATCGAGTTGGCCGGTGCGAACTCGGACGGATTGATAATGCCGACCTGCGGTACGTAGAGCGCTCCCGCCAGGCCAGCCAGCATGGCGGACACCGTGAATACGACGAGCTTGTAGTTCTCGACGCGGTAGCCAAGAAACCGCGTCCGGCTTTCGGCATCACGGATGGCGACGAGAACCTTGCCGAAGGCTGACGTCACAAGGATACGTGCCAGCAGGAACGACATTCCGAGCAGTGCGACCGACAGCATGAAGAGGACGGCGCGTGTGCCTTGTGCTTGCACCGGAAAGCCAACAATGTCCTTGAAGTCGGTGAGGCCGTTGTTTCCACCGAGCCCCATGTCGTTGCGAAAGAAGGCCAGCATCAAGGCGTAAGTCAGCGCCTGCGTGATGATCGACAGATAGACGCCAGCGACACGACTTCGAAAAGCGAGCCAGCCGAAAGCAAATGCCAGCACGCCCGGTACGGCGACGATCATCAACAGGGCATATGGGAAAGAGCCGAATCCGTACCAGAATATCGGTAATTCTTTCCAATTGAGGAACACCATGAAGTCCGGAAGAGTGGGATGGGCATAAACACCCCGCGAGCCGATCTGGCGCATCAGATACATGCCCATCGCGTAGCCGCCGAGCGCGAAGAACGCTCCGTGCCCGAGGCTTAGAATGCCGCAGTACCCCCAGACGAGATCGAGCGACAGCGCCAGAACAGCAAAGCAAACGTACTTGCCGAGCAGCGACACGAGATAGGTCGGGACATGGAAGGCGGAACCTTCGGGCACCCACAGATTGAGTAACGGGACGGCGACCAGGATCAGCCCCAGGAACCCCATAAATAGCGTTGCGCGCCGGTCGAGACTGTCGACGAGAAGCTTGATGATCATGCTTCGACCGCCCGTCCCTTGAGGGCGAAGAGGCCGCGAGGCCGCTTCTGGATGAAGAGGATGAGGAGCACCAGGATGAAGATCTTGGCCAACACCGCACCCGCGACCGGCTCAAGAAGCTTGTTGGCGATGCCAAGCGCGAACGCCGAAACGAAGGTTCCCCAGAGATTGCCTACGCCACCGAAGACGACAACCATGAAGCTGTCGACGATGTAGGACTGTCCAAGGTTGGGCGAGACGTTATCGATCTGAGACAGCGCGACGCCAGCTATTCCCGCGATGCCAGACCCCAGACCAAAGGTCAGAGCATCGACGCGGGCCGAGCGGATGCCCATTGATCCGGCCATGCGTCGGTTCTGGGTGACGGCTCGCATTTCCAGCCCGAGGCGCGTCGCCCTCAGAACCAGTTGAAGACCGGCGAAGACCAGGAGTGTGAAGACAATGATCCACAGGCGGCCCCAAGTAATGGAGACGCCGAACACCTCGAAGCCACCGGACATGAAGCTCGGGTTGCCGACCTCACGGTTGGTGGGACCAAACATGGTGCGGACGGCTTGCTGAAGGACGAGACTGACCCCCCAGGTGGCGAGCAGCGTTTCGAGAGGGCGACCGTAGAGGAACCGAATAATGCCTCGCTCTATTGCGATCCCCACGAGGCCGGTGAAGACGAACGCCAGGGGGATCGCCACGAGCAGCGAAAAGTCGAAAGCTGCCGGCGCCCAGGCTCGGAATGCCTCCTGTACGACGAAAGTGGTGTAGGCGCCGAGCATCACCATCTCGCCGTGCGCCATGTTGATGACGCCCATGACGCCAAACGTGATCGCGAGACCGATAGCCGCCAAGAGAAGCACCGACCCGAGAGAAAGCCCGTAAATCACATTCTGGACCCCCGCGAGCAGTTGCCGCTGGTGCTCGATCCGGGTGATCGCCGCCTCAAGGGACGTTCGGAGTTCGGGCTGCTGGGCCGATGCCAGTGTCTGGTTGAGCAGCCCCAGAGTGTCTGTGTCCGTGAAGGCGGCCAGTTCGCCGACAGCAGCGAGCTTGTCGCTGAGCGATGCGTCGTCCCTAGCCAATTGAATGGCGGAGTGAGCCTTGCGCAACGCTGTGGCAATGGCGCCGTCTTTCTCGCGGGCGATAGCCTGCTCGACGGCTTTCAGATCGGAAGCCTTCCGCGACCGAAAGAGTGCGTCAGCGGCCTCGAAACGCCGAGTTCGATCCGGAGAGACGAGAGCCAGCGTACCCAACTCTGCGTCGATGAGCCCGCGCAACCGATTGTTGATGCGCACCGGCGAGAGCGCGGCTGGTGGCGACGCTAGCGGTTTGAACGTGCGTGCGTCGAGGAACTTATCGCTTGCATCCTTGACTACGACCGTCTTCGACGAAGCATCGAACAGCAGGCGACGATCCACCATCGCACGAAGCAGGGTCTCCGCCTCGGGCGCTCCCGAGCGCGCGATTTCCTCTATGGCCTTGGTCGTCTCGGGGAAACTGTCGGCGTGAAGCCGGGCGAGCGGCTCGTCGAGCAAACCAGCTGCAACTACGCTCGGCGATGCCGAGAAAAGCCCTAGTGTGAACAACGCCGCCACCACTCGGCGAGTCCATCGATCGAAAATGCCGCGCATAGCTATCGCATCCTCCCACCCAGACGCCGCCCGGGTCACGGGCGGCGTCTTTAGCGTCAGTCGGGCTGCGTCAGCTGCCGCACTTATTGGTCTTGGTATTGAAGTTGCCGCACTTCTTGCCGACCCAGTCCGCTTCCAGATCTTTCGATCCTTCGAGGAAGTCCGACCAGGCATCGCCAGGGACAAGGCCCTTCGTCTGCCAAACGACGTCGAACTGGCCGTCAGCGCGAATTTCGCCGATCATCACGGGCTTGGTGATGTGATGGTTCGGAAGCATCTTCGATACGCCGCCGGTCAGGTTCGGCACCTCGACGCCGACAATGGCGTCGATCACCTTGTCTGGATCAACGGTCCCGGCCTTCTCAACGGCCTTAACCCACATGTTGAAGCCGATCACGTGCGCTTCCATCGGATCGTTGGTCACGCGTTTCGGGTTCTTGGTGAAGTCCTTCCACTTCGTGATGAATGCGTCGTTGGCTGGATCCTTCACCGACTGGAAGTAGTTCCAGGCCGCGAGATGGCCGACGAGGTTCTTGGTGTCGACGCCAGCGAGTTCCTCCTCGCCGACAGAGAATGCGACCACCGGGATATCAGTCGCCTTCACTCCCTTATTGGCGAGTTCCTTGTAGAATGGGACGTTGGCATCACCATTGATGGTCGAGACCACGGCCGTCTTCTTGCCCGCCGAGCCGAACTTGACGATGTCGGCGACGATGGTCTGCCAGTCGGAGTGGCCGAATGGCGTGTAGTTGATCATGATGTCCTCCTTCGCCACACCCTTGGCGAGGAGGTAGGCCTCGAGGATCTTGTTGGTGGTCCGCGGGTAGACGTAGTCGGTGCCCGCGAGTACCCACCGCTTTACCTCGCCGCCGTCCTTCGACATCAGGTAGTCGACGGCGGGAATTGCCTGCTGGTTTGGCGCGGCACCTGTGTAGAATACGTTCCGCTCGCTCTCCTCACCCTCGTACTGGACGGGATAGAAGAGGATGTTGTTGAGTTCCTTGAAGACGGGAAGCACCGACTTGCGGGACACGCTGGTCCAGCAGCCGAAGACCGCTGAAACCTTTTTCTGGGAGATCAGTTCGCGGGCCTTCTCGGCAAACAGAGGCCAGTTGGAGGCGGGGTCGACGACGACGGCCTCGAGCTTCTTGCCAAGCAATCCACCCTTCTTATTCTGCTCCTCGATCAGCATCAACATGACGTCTTTCAACGTCGTTTCGCTGATCGCCATCGTTCCTGACAGCGAGTGGAGCACGCCGACCTTGATCGTGTCCTGGGCGAGGGCGACCGGGGCACCCATGGCTAGCGAAGCGATCAGGGCTACTCCCCCGAGCACCCGGCGTCTGGTTATCGACATCAAGTCCTCCGACTGCACAATTGCAACCGTTTAACGGATTGCAGTACTTGTGCCAGCTTGAGATTGCGCATCCCGAATTGTTACAAGCCCTTGAATATTTGCTCGATTTTCCTCCGGTCGCGACGGAATGAGCCGGTGCATCCCTCGTTTCGACCAGATCAATGCCTAAATTTCGAACAGACACTCGCCCAATGCTGCGGCACGCTCCTTTTTTGATCACGCCGCGCTGCCTGTGGAACTATCACATCCTCCGAAGCCGGCGGCGCCTCCGAAAGATCCATGTGGGCTCGGAGCCCGCCAACGCCGAGCGGTCCGGCGCGGCCTCACGTTAATAAAAAATCAACCATTGGAGCTTAACGATTCGGACAAGTGATGTTCCCGCAAAAAGCCACTTTCGTCGGCGAGTTTGTGTCGGCTCGAAGAGCGGATCGTATTGCGTGAGACGGGGTCCTACCAGATGATGTCGAGCGGAGCGCGCGATGCCGGCGCATGCCGAGTTGCGCTATCTCTATTGATGTTCGCGCTGACTTGGCTCGTGACGCATCCCGCCGTCGCGAGGCCCTCCGGCGACTCGATCGATGGCAATCGTTCGCGAACCCGCTTCGTCATCGCGCTCGAACGGGAAGCTGGTTTCCAGGTTTCTTCGCTGAGCAATCCCCATCGCGTCGTCGTCGATTTACCCGATTTGAAGGTGGGCCTACCTGCGCAACCCCGAAACGGTGCGATCGGACTGGTCAGCGGGTTTCGCGGCGGGCTTGCGGCCCCGGGGAGGCTCCGTGTCGTCATCGACGTTACGGATCCGGTCGTCGTTGAAAAGGCGGCCATCGAGAAGGACGCGACTGGCGAAGGACCGCGTCTCGTTCTCGAGATCGTTCCGGTTTCCGCCTTCAAGCCGGCGGTTGCCAAGTTGCTGTCTGCGACAAAGATCGGCGGCGCCGGACTCGGTTCGCTTCAGCCCCCCGTACCGCGCCGGGCGCGAACGCCCTCGGATCGGGCTGCTCACACCTTTCGACCGACAATCGTTCTCGATCCCGGACATGGTGGCCACGACAGTGGCGCGAAGCGTAATGGAACAATCGAGAAGGAGGTCGTGCTCGCGTTCTCGATTATCCTGCGAGATCTTCTGAAGGCAACAGGCCGTTACAACGTGCTGATGACGCGCGACGTCGACACCTTCGTGGACCTCGACGAAAGGCGCGATTTTGCGGAGCGCAACAAGGCCGCCTTGTTCATGGCCATCCACGCCGACTATGCAAGTTCGCGAGCAAGCGGCGCCACAATCTACTCGTTGCGCGACAGCGTGGCCACCGAATTAAAGAGATCGGCCGCCGGAGAGGTCACGCAAGACTTGCTCTCCGACAAGGAAATCCAAGCGATCAAGAAGGTCGAGGTTGCCGATACCAATATCGTGCGGGGTTTTTTGGCAGATCTCGCCCAGCGCGAGGTGGCCGTGACGCACGAACGCACCAACGTCTTCGCGCGATCTATGATCGAGTTCATGGGTGACGCCACGCCGATGATGAACAATCCCGACCGCTCGGCCGCTTTCCGGGTGCTTAAAACCGCGAAGGTGCCATCGGTCCTCGTCGAACTGGCTTACGTGACGAACAAGCAGGACGCGGCCAACTTGAGATCGGATGCATGGCGACGGAAAGTTGCGGGCGCGATCGTGACGGCGGTGGACAATTACTTCACGCACCAGGTGGCCCGCCTGCCGATGTGATGGGCTTCCTGTCGCCGCTCCTCGCCGCCAGCGGCGTCGCCATCTACCCTCTTCCACGATATGGCGCGACACCCTGATCAGGCAGCCATAGGCCAGCCGGCACCTTGCCGGACTGCCAAAAGACGTCGATAGGGATCCCGCCGCGGGGGTACCAGTAACCGCCTATCCTGAGATAGCGAGGCTCGATAAGCGCCGCGATGCGCTTGCCGATTGCGACAGTGCAATCCTCGTGAAAAGCACCGTGATTGCGGAACGCGCCCAGGTAGAGCTTCAGAGACTTCGACTCGAGCAGCCACTTTTCGGGCACGTAGTCGATGACGAGATGGGCGAAGTCGGGTTGGCCGGTCACGGGGCAGAGAGATGTGAACTCGGGCACCGTGAAACGCGCCACGTAATAGGTGTCCGTATGCGGGTTTGGCACGCGATCGAGTTGGGCAGCCTCGGGGGTATCGGGTAGGCCAACCTGCTTGCCGAGCTGCGACGCTCCAGACATCTTTCGCGATACCATGCCGAACGCCCTCAAGCCGGTACGAGGCCAAGTCGCTCGTCGCGGCGACGTATCCAAGCGACGAACGGGAGTGCCAACAGCACCATCCAAGCCTTGCCGACGACCTGCCCGAGCAGGAACTCGAGGCTGCCGAAGGCGAGTTGCAGGAAGATCATCGAATCAACAACCAGACCCACCGCGCTCGAGGCGGCGACTGCCAGTACCAACCCCCGCTTCTGCAGAGGCGTGAACACGGCCAAATCGGCGAGTTCTGCGAGAAGAAAGGCGACCGCCGACGCCATGACGAGTTTCGGCGGTGCGATCAGAGCGGAGAGCAGCGCACCGGCCAGGATCGCCGCTATAGCCGCCTGCACCCCCAGCCGCCGCTGCACCAGGTCGCGCAGAACCAGCGCGAGCCCGATCGTAATGACGCCTGACGGTGCCATGAGGCCGGGCGCGACCGGCACGAGGCAAGGACCGTTCGGCACGCACTTGGTGCCCACGTTGCCGATCAACCAATTGGCCGCAGGGATGGTGAGGGCGAAAAGAGCAAGGTATACGAGGCCTTCGCTCTGTCGGCGCGACAGGGCCATGAGATGTATCTCCGATTTGTAGAGCGCAACGAGATGGCGCGCTTCGGGCCCAGGCCCGACATTTCGATCGGCGCTCATACGCTAGATTGACGCGTTATGCCAGTCTTCGCGTGCCCGGTTGCATCGCCGACCACCTCTCGGGCATTCTCCCGACCGATTCAACGACTGGAGCCCCCATGCCAGCCCATCTCTCTGCCGACGCCAAGGGTGTCTACGTTATCGCAGCCACGCCCTTTACGGATGAGGGCGCCATCGACTTCGCCTCAATCGACCGGTTGGTCGAGTTCTATCTCGGCTGCGGCGTGGACGGCATGACCATCCTCGGTGTCATGGGCGAGTTCCAGAAGCTCTCGGAGGCCGAGACCATCGCCGTCTCGAAGCGTTTCCTTGATGCCACCGCGGGTCGCATCCCCGTCATCGTCGGTGTTTCGAATCCCGGCACGACGCAGATGGTAAAGCTTGCCGGCAGCGCCCTGGAACAGGGTGCCGCCGGCGTCATGGTCATGCCGATCTCGGGTCTGAAAACCGACGAGGCGGTGACGGGATACATGTCGGGCGTTCTGACGGCGCTCGGCAAATCGGTCCCCGTCTGCGTGCAGGATTACCCGCAGCTCTCCGGCGTCTGGTTCTCTGCCGGATGTTTCGCGGGCCTCGTCGACCGCTTCGAGCAGATCGTCATGTTCAAGCACGAGGAGGCGCCGGGGCTTAGAAAGCTGTCCGCGATCCGCAAGCTCTGCGACGGGAAAGAGCGTCGACACATCTCGATCCTGTGTGGCAACGGCGGCATTCACTTGCCTCAGGAATATCTACGCGGCGCGGACGGCGCGATGACAGGCTTCGCGTTTCCCGAGATGCTCGTCGAGATGGATCGGCTCTTCCGCGCCGGCAATCCCGAGGAGGCCGAGGATTTGAATGACCTCTATCTCCCGATCATCCGGCACGAATTGCAGCCCGGCATCGGACTTGCCATTCGCAAGGAGATCCTGCGCCGCCGCGGCGCGATCGCATCGGCGTCGGTGCGCGCCCCCGGACCAAAACTCGACGCTAGCGATATGGTCGAGCTGGACCGTCTGCTGGCGCGATTGGAGCGCAAGACGGGCAGACCATTGAAAAGGTAGCTGCCGGATGCGCTGCCCCTGCCGCAAGAAGAGCGAGACGACGCTCTACGCCGATTGCTGCGAGCCTTATCACCTGGGGCGGCAATCGGCGCCGACGGCCGAAAAGCTGATGCGTTCGCGCTACGCAGCCTTCGCCCTCGGAAAAGCAGACTACCTACTCCGTACGTGGCACGCGGCGACGCGGCCGCAGGACGTCCAACTCACGCCCAGCGAGGAGTGGGTTCAGTTACGCATGCTCGCGGGGAAGGAAGATGGCGACCGAGCGAAGGTCGAGTTCATCGCCAAGTCACGCCGCGGCGGCCGAACCGACACGTTGCACGAGACATCGCGCTTCGTTCGTGAGGATGGACGGTGGTTTTATGTGGATGGCGCAATTACCGATTAATCACGAATGGGCAATTGCCGCGATTGTGGGCCGCATCGGTAATCGCCTCAGGTCACCCCGTGGCACGCGAGATCCGTGCCGTAATACCCTGATGGTCCGAGAGACCGGTGTGCAAAGTGACGTCTTCGGCATGGAAGTCGGCCGTCGTGAAAAGACCGTCCACCATCAACTGCAATGGACCTGCGCGGTGCAACTGCGGGTCGATGCTGGTTTTCGCAGTCTCGGGGATATGGTCGTTCCAGACCTTGGCTAGCTCAGTGAAAATGGGTCCGCCGCGCGGCGCATTGAAATCGCCGGTGAGCACGAGTGGCCCTCTGAGCAACCTGGTCAATCGGTCGACCGCCTCGACCTGAAACGGCCGCGGCGAACCATCGGGCGTCCAAGGGAAGTGCGTCGTCGCGATGGAGATGCCGCGACCTGGACCGCCGAGCTCAGCGCGCACGGCCAGAAAGCGGCAGGTCGCGTACTTGCTCTCCTCGCTCGAGCGGTCGAAGAAATCCGTCCCGCTGCCGCCCCCTGCATATGGATGACAACCCGTTGCTTCGAAGGGATGCCGGGCGAGGATTCCGACGCCGTAGATCTGATGATCGACAGGGTGGAGCGCCATCGGCGCGAAGTGCACGTGGGCGAGCCCCGTCCCGGCCTGGATGCGCGGAATATCGCGCTCGACCACTTCTTGCAGACAGACAACGTCAAGATTTCGCGCCGCCAGAAACGGAATGAAGCGATCGAGATGATTCGATCGCTCGACGTTGAGGCTGGCCAGCCGTATCACGCCACACCCCTTCGCTCCGCTGCCGGATGGTCCCCACTGCGCCGTCTAGATAGCCGTGTAACCGCCGTCGATCAACAGGTCGGAGCCCGTCATAAACGCCGAGGCGTCACTGGCGAGATAGAGCGCGGCCAGTGCAATCTCATCCGGCTGGCCGAGGCGACCGATAGGGTGGAGCGGTGCTGACATTTCTCGCGCCTTCGCCATGTCGCCCCAACGATACTCGAGGCGGCGGGTCTCGATAGCACCGGGCGACAGCGTATTGACGCGAATGCGTTCCTTGGCGTGGTCGAGTGCCATGGTCTTGGCAAGTTGTATGAGGGCACCCTTCGTCGCCGTGTAGGCAGCCCGTCCCGGCGCTCCCACGCGCCCCATTTGCGAGGCAATGTGGATGATGGATCCACCGCCTGCTGCGGCCATGTGCGGGATCACCGCGCGGCTGACCAGATAGGCACCAGTGAGGTTCACAGAAATAACCGCATTCCACCACTGCGGCGTGATTTCGACGATGGTGCCGGACGGGTCGTGCAGCGCAGCGCCGTTGACCAGGGCTCGCGGAGCGCCCACAGCTGCAATCGCTGCAGCCACCGCCTCGGTGACGGATGTCTCGCTCGCTACGTCACAGCGAAACGCGTGCGCCAGCCCCCCGTTGCCGACGATCGACTTCACCGTGTCAGATGCACGGGCTTCCTCGACGTCCAAACATGCGACGGCCGCGCCAGCCGCTGCAAATGTCAGCGCTATCGCGCGGCCGATACCATTGCCCGCGCCGACGACGAGCGCGGACCTGCCGTCGAGCCGATACGACTTTTCTATGTCACTCATGATTGGGTGCACTCCGCCGTTGGCGCTTCGCCAGGTCCGCGACTAGCGAGGGGCCTTACGCCCCTCACTGCGCACGGTCCAAGGACCTCGACCGCTTACGCCACTGCCTCCATCAGCCCCTTCAGGCTCGGCAGCTGCTCGAAGCGCATGATCATGTCGAGGGCAGTCTTGGCCTTGGCGCGGCCGATCACAGGTTCGACGAGCGCATTGAACTTGGCGACGAGCTTCTGCTCCTGCGCATCGACGTCGGTTGCCGGGATGCCGACGTTGTAGGCAACCCTGATCTCGCGTCCGTCATTGAGTTGCATCATCACGTCGGCACCATGGCGTGCCCTGCCATCGCGCGGCTCCGGAGCCAGTTTCACGCGCTGGCGAATTTCAATGAACCTCGGATCGTTGGCGTTCTCGTCGGAGTAGGTGCCGAGCGCCGCCGTGTCAGCGCCTGCGAGCGCCATTCCGGCGAGATGAGACAGTGCGAACTTGATCTCCAGGCCGGTCTTCGGCTCCGGAATGCAGCACACCTTGAGGTGGCCCGGATCGATGTGAAGCGTCATCAGTTTCACGTCGTCGGGACCGATGTTGTGCTGGCGCTTGAGTTCGCGGATAGCCTCGATCGGCGAGTGTGTCAGATAACAGGCGGCGTGGTACTTGAAGAGGTTCTCCTCGACCGCCATCGGCGCGTTGGGATCGGGCCGGACAGGACCGGCCTTCCAGCCCGGTGCCTGAGTCTGCAGGAAGCCTTGCGGTGCCTCGATCGCATCGTCGCGGGCCGTGAACCCTCGAGCCGCGATCCGAGCTGCGACGAGACCATTCTGCGCGGCCTTACCGGCATGCAACGGCTTCGTCATCGTGCCGAAATTGATCTTAAGCCCGGCTGCCTCTGAGGCTGCTATGCCGAGCGCCATGGCGGTGCGGTCGGCGTCGAGCCCGAGCAGGTTGGCTGCCCCAGCGGCCGCACCGAAGGTGCCCATCGTTCCCGTCGCGTGGAAGCCGTGCTCGTAGTGGCCGTCACCGCACATGTCGCCCAGACGGCATTCGACCTCATAGCCGGCAATGAACGCGGTGAGCACGTCCCGCCCGCTCTTGCCCATCATCTCGCCGAGAGCCAGGACCGAGGCAGCAACCGGAACGGTCGGATGGCCGTGCATGAGGCGGTTGACGTCGTCGTAGTCGAGAGCGTGGCTGACGGCACCGTTGACCAGCGCCGCGTCGTGGAGCGAAGCCTTCGTGCCGGTCGCAATCACGGTGCACGGGCCCGAGGTGGACGACTTGAACTCCTCGGCCAAGATCGCGGCGAGCGGTTCCTTGGCTCCGGCGATGGTCACAGCGAACCAATCGAGCAGCGCGTGTCGCGCCCATCTGTCGGCCTTAGCGGTCGCGGCGGCACTCGAGAACTGCGCTGACCAACCGGCAAGACCGCGTGTAACAGCGTCGGCACCACGATTGGCAGAGCTTTGAGTCTGAGTTTGCATGGGCACTCCCTCGGGTTTGGGAGGCGGACGGAGCGGCCCGCCGCCTCCTCGCAATTTGTCCGGACGTTAGCATACTGCGAGCCGGTGGAAAGCAGAGAGACGATCGCGCCTGGGCTGACGATTAGGGCTTTAGCACCTCGCCCTCCTCGCGGGCGATCACAAAGCCGGTGCCTGCCGAGCGCAGCGAGAGGCGGGTCCGGCCACGACCAGCGCTCGTGCGCTTTCCGTCGGAAACCTCAAATACATACTCGAACGTGACGTCATGACCGCCGCCGGCAGCAGGCGCCATGCGCACAGTTCCGGGCGTCAGGCGGTAGCTGCGGTGCGGCCAGCGGGCGATATATCGGCGCTTGTCGGCGAGAACTACCGGGCGCTCGACGCGCTTGCCGTAGTAGGCGACCTGCGGCTCGTATTGAAGAGCCTCGACACTGCCCCCAGCTCCGGACGGCAGGTAGACCTCGGCGACCCAACGAGTGATCTCAGCGGTCGGGTCGACCGCGGTTGACGATGGGGCAGCGAGAGAGGAATTCGGTGACGGCAGACTTGGCCGTGCGGCAGAGGCGGGGCTCACTTTCGGCCGGTCGGCGTCCTGGTTGGCAAGATGCTCGGCGTGGTCGCGGAACGGCCGCGCCTTACCCGGCGACGGGACCTCGCTCTGATCGAGCGTCAGGCGGAAGTGGGTGCCGTCATAGGTGTAGGCCGAACGCGTATGACAATTCGATCCGGCACACGTCTCGATCGAGTTATCGGCGCCGATGTTGACCGTCCATGCGCCTTCGTGGCGCAGCAGGACCCGGAAGAGCTGCTTATCGGCGAAGCCCGTGCTCTGTGAGCCACGCCGTGAGGAAGCAAGGTCCTGGCTGCCGCGGTATTCGAGAATGCAAAGGTTGCCCCAGTTTCCCGGCTCCGTCTGATAGTGCAGCAAGATCTCCGGCCGTCGATCGCCGTTAAGGTCGCGTAGCGCGATCTCGACTGCACCGACCTGCTCATTGTCAAAATCCCAGCAAGGTGAGTCGAGCAGCGAGACGCCCTCGTCGACGATCTCCATCACCACGTTAGTCTGACGTACATAGAGCCCAATTGTCTCGGCTCTCCCGTCGCGGTCGACGTCGTAATCGATTGCGAAGCCGTTGACAGAGCCGATCGCCTTGGCGCGTGCCTGATCGCCCGCGCCCGCGGCACGCCACTCTCCGGTAAAACTCTGGCTCTCCTTGACGATGAAAGTGCCGCCGAGAACGGGGTACGCCCTCGCGGCCTCGCCCACGATCCGGGCCTCATCCGGCGTGAGCGCTGCATCTCCGCTCGAACGCGAGACGTTGAGGTAGCGGACGACGGCCTTCTCGGCGCGTCCCAGAATGACATCGCCGGTCCAGTCGCTGACGAGCTGCGGCACCTGCTCGCCCTTTGTAACCGTGCGCACGTAGGCGCTCGCGGTGCGCAAGACCTCTGTCAACGGGCGGTTCGGATGCGCGAGCGCTTCGAGAAGTCCCTCGACGTAGTACGAATTACGCCCGTCACCGTCGAACGACACGTTGCCGGGTTGCGCGGCGAAGAACGCCAGTGTCTCCGCAGCGCCGACGCCTTTGCTCGGTAGCGCCATGACAGATAAGCCACGGGAAGGCTGGCGGGAAACCCCAGGCGCCGTGGCTGCCGACGTCCCAGTACTCGCTGCGCTGGCTTCGAAGCGCCGCAGCAGCGCCACCGTTTCGTCGAAGCCGAGTGGATTGTCGCGACAGGCGTCAATCAGGAATGCGGCACGGACGGGACCGGCAGCGCGGACGTCTCCTATCAGTGCGTTAAGGTCGAGCCCGAGCTCGGCGATCGACTGGGCGCTTGCCGGATCGGCATCGCGCACGAGAAGGACGTTGCGGTCGAAGAGTTGGATGCCGTGGCCGGCAAAGTAGAACAACGCAAGATCGGCGCCTCGCGCTTCGCTGAGGAACCGCCGCCTAGCTCGCTCGAGAGCGAAACGGTCGGCGTCGAACGCTTCGACCACATCGAATCCCTGGTCGCGAAGTCGGTCGGCGATAGCAGCGGCGTCCCGGCCGGGGTTCGTCAGAGCGGGGACGTTATCGTAGCGGGCGATGCCGACGACGAGCGCCACCTGGCGGGCTTCGGCGGCACCAAGCGCCATGGTCCAAAGAAGCAGGGCCGTGAGAATGCGCGCCATCATCTTGCTCCCCCGATAGATCGGGGGTTTTAGGGGGTGCAAGCGAGGCGCGCTACTGTGATCACCGGAAATGGCAAGCGGCGAACTGCCCGGGCGACTTCTCGACGAGTGGCGGCGAGTCCACCTTGCAGCGCGGCTGCGCGATCGGGCATCTCGTGTGGAAATGACAGCCCGACGGCGGTTTCACCGGGCTCGGTACGTCACCGTCGAGGACCAGCTTCTTGCGCTTGATCGATGGATCCGGCACCGGCACGGCCGACAGGAGCGCCTCGGTGTAGGGATGCCGCGGGGCGGTAAATATCGTCTTCTTGTCAGCGTACTCCACGATACGCCCAAGGTACATGACGGCGATGCGATGCGAGATATGCTCAACCACGGCGAGGTTGTGGCTGATGAAGAGATAAGACAGGCCGAGATCCTTCTGCAGGTCCATCAGGATGTTGATGACCTGAGCCTGAATCGACACGTCGAGCGCGGAGACGGGCTCATCTCCGATGATCAGCTTGGGGTTGAGTGCCAAAGCGCGGGCGATGCCAATGCGCTGCCGCTGACCGCCCGAGAATTGGTGGGGGAAATTGTCCATCTGCTGGGGACGTAGACCGACACGCCCGAACAACTCGGCGACGCGCTCGCGGCGAGACGCCCTGTCGCCTTCTCCGTGGACCTCGAGCGGCTCGGACACAATCTGACCAGCGGTCATGCGCGGGTCGAGCGAGGAGAATGGGTCCTGGAAGATGATCTGCATCTCACGTCGGTAGGGGCGGAACTCCTCCCTGGGAAGGCGCGTCACGTCCTTGCCGTCGATCAGGATCTGGCCGTCGGTCGGCTCGACGAGACGCAGCAGCGTGCGACCCACCGTGGACTTGCCGCAGCCCGACTCACCGACGAGACCGACCGTCTCGCCGCGCCCGATCGTAAAACTAACGCCGTCGACGGCGTAGACGTGGCCGACGGTCTTTCTCAGAAGCCCCTTCTTGACCGGAAAGTGCTTCTTGAGATCCCGGACTTCCAGAACCGGCTCTTCCTTGATGCCAGTGCCAATGGAGGCTGGCATCCCGGACTTCTTATTCGCCGGAGCAATCGGCAGATCGTGCTCACGCGTATCAGCCATTGCTTCCTCCGGCGACTTGGTCGGACTTCCAGCAAGCGACCCAATGACCGGGTCTCTTCTCCTCGTAGTTCGGATAGTTCTGTCGGCAATGATCATCGGCCATCGCGCAACGCGGCGCGAATACGCAGCCTTTCGGCAAGGCGTAGAGCGGCGGCACGATGCCGGGGATCTCCTGTAGGCGCTCAGGGCTCGCGTCGTCTACGCCGCGCATCAGGTCGAGCCTTGGGATCGAGGCCATCAGCCCCCGCGTATAGGGATGCAGGGATCGGCCAAAGAGATCCTCGACGGACGCTTCCTCGACTTTGCGACCCGCATACATGACAATCACCCGCTGCGCGGTCTCTGCTACTACGCCGAGGTCGTGAGTGATCAGGATGACGGCCGTCCCGAGCTTTTTCTGCAGCTCCACGATGAGATCGAGGATCTGCGCCTGGATCGTCACATCGAGCGCGGTCGTCGGCTCGTCGGCGATCAGCACCTTGGGATTGCAGGCGAGCGCGATGGCGATCATCACACGCTGGCGCATCCCACCGGAGAGCTGATGCGGATACTCCCTCACGCGCTGCTCGGGTGAGGGGATCTTGACGAGCCGTAGCATATCGACGGCCTTGGCCTCGGCCTCGGCCTTGTTCATGCCCTGGTGAAGGGTCAGCACCTCGCCGATTTGCTTACCGACGGTCATGACCGGGTTCAGCGAAGTCATCGGCTCTTGGAAAATCATAGAAATGTCATTGCCGCGGATCTTGCGCATCTCGGCTTCACGAAGCGACAACAAATCGACGCCATCGAGCACCACGCGACTGCCCGCGACGATGCGGCCCGGCGGGTCGGGTACAAGGCGCATCAGCGATAGCGCTGTGATACTCTTTCCACAGCCCGACTCACCGACGATCGCCAGCGTCTCGCCCCGCTTCAAAGCGAACGAGACGCCATCGACGGCCTTGACCAGCCCCTGTCGCGTGAAGAAAAAGGTTCTCAGATCGGCGACACTCAGCAGGATCGAGCCGTCGACATCGGCTGTGGCATCCTGGACGGTGCTCAGGGTTGGCGATGTTGCCGTATCAGCGGTGCTCACCGGAGAGATCTCCTATCGGGACGAGACGCAGAACAGACGAGTGCCATCAGCTGCGCTGTCTCGGATCAAGGATGTCGCGCACAGCGTCACCCAAAAGGTTGGTGCCAAATACCACGAGACTGATTGCGAGCCCCGGGAAGATGACCAGCCAGGGTGCCGTGCGCACGTACTCGGCAGCGGATTCGGACAGCATGCGGCCCCATGACGGATGGGGCTCGGGGACGCCGAGGCCGAGGAAGGACAGTGACGCCTCAGTGAGGATCGCAGAGCCGAGCTGAGCGGTGCCGAGCACGATGAGCGGTGCAATCGTGTTCGGGAGGACGTGGCGGAAGGCGATCTTGGTCTCGCTCATGCCGACCGCCTTCGCGGCCTCGACATATGGCATCTCGCGCAACGCCAGCACGTTCGAGCGGATCACGCGCGCTACGTGCGGCACGATCGGTATCGAGATCGCGATGATGGTGTTGGACAGAGACGGTCCGAGCGAAGCCGCCATCAGCAGGGCCATCACCAGGAGCGGCAGAGCCTGCATAATGTCGATGAAACGTTGCGTTATCAGATCGAGCCAGCCGCCATAGTAGCCGGAAAGCAGACCGATGATCACCCCGAAGAAACAACCGACCACCGTTGAGCCGATGCCCACGATCAACGAGATGCGCGCTCCGTAGACGATACGTGCCCACATATCCCGGCCCATGAAATCAGCGCCGAGAAGGTGCTCTCCGCCCGGCTTTGCAAGCGAGGTGCGAGGGTTTGTGGACGTCGGGTCGAAACTCGTGAAGAGCGGAGCAAAAATCGCGATCACGACAAACGCGATCACGATCAAGAGGCCGGCCGCACCGAGCGGATAGCGACGGGCATAGTACGTGAAGCGCGTCCAGGAGCTGTTAATGTTGGCTCCAGCGCGGTTCAGCTCGGCCTGATGGTCAACGGTTGCCATGACGGTTCTCCGACGCGAGCCTTAGTCTTCGTACTTGATGCGTGGATCGAGCACGACGTAGGCCATGTCGACTAGGAAGTTGACGACCACTGTGACGACCGCAATGAACATGACGAGGTTCTGGACGATCGGGTAATCGCGCCAGCGGATCGCTTCGACCAGAAAACGGGCCACTCCGGGGATATTGAATACGGTCTCCGTGACGATCAGGCCGCCAATCAGGAATGCCGCCTCAATGCCGATGATCGTGATGACCGGGAGCACGGCATTACGGAGCGCGTGATTGTAATTGACGGACGCATTCGAGGCGCCCTTGGCACGGGCTGTGCGGATATAGTCCTGTCGCAAGACTTCAAGCATGGACGAGCGGGTGAGGCGCATGATGAGCGCCGACGCTCGGAAGCCGACCGCCAGAGCCGGAATGCTCAGCAGGCCCACCTCATGCCAGAAGCTCGACGGCTTGTCGGTGTAGATCGGTATCCAACCGAAATAATGCACGAAACCCATCAGGATCAGCAGGCCGAGCCAGAACGACGGTAGCGACAATCCACTGAGACTGACGACGCGGAGCACATAGTCGAGCGCTGAGTCCTGCTTGACTGCCGAGATCACACCGAGCGGCACACCGATCACGACGGAGAAAAAGAGCGCGAGTCCGGCGAGCTTCGCAGTGACTGGAATGCGCGGCAGAATCTCGTCGATGGCAGGCTTTTCGGAGACGTAAGCATAGCCCAGGTCACCCGTGAGCAACCCCTTAATCCAAGACCAGTATTGCACGATGATCGGTTGATCTAGCCCGAGCTCGGCCTCGAGCCGCGCCTTGTCGGCCGGGTTGACCATGCCGGCGGCGTCGAAAAGGATATCGCTGATGTTGCCGGGAACGAGCCGGAGCATCACGAAGATCAGGATCGACATCCCGAACAAAGTCAGGATCATCAACAGGAAACGACGGATCAAGTAAGCGGCCACCGCCCGCACTCCCTTAGAGACAGCGTTTCCAGGAAGCCTCATTCGAGGCTGTTCTTATTAAAGGCCGCAGAGTTGCCCTCTACCCTAGCCCGGCCTCCTTCGACGAGGCCATCGGGTAACGCGAAGGTCACTTCGCGTTACCCTGCTTCAGTGTTGTCCGGTTGGCGTCATTTGTCGAGCCAAACGTCTTCAAAACGCCAGTTGCTGTAGATGCCATTCTGGTGATGGACGAAGTTCTTCACGTAGGGCTGCCGGCAGGTTGCCGAGCGGTCGTGATAGATGATCGGACGCGCCACATCCTCGTTGATCATGTGCTCGATCTTCCAGACCAGTTCCTTGCGCTTCTGCAGGTCCGCCTCGGAAGACTGCTGTTCAATGAGCTTGTCGACCTCGGGATTGCAGTACTGAGTGTAGTTGCGCTCGGACTTGCAGGAGTAATTCTCGACGAAATTCACGTCCGGGTCGTCAGCGCCGACGCCCGTCAGGTTCATGCCCACCGCGTAATCGCGCCGGGCCACCTTGGCGTGCCATTGAGACGTATCCACCACCTCGAGCTCACCTTCGATGAAAATCTTCTTGAGCTGATCGAGGAGAATGACAGCAGGATCACGATAGATGGCGATATCGCGAGTCGACACCTTCACCTTGAGAGTCTTGTCGGCAGAGTATCCGAGATCGCTCATGATCTTGCGGGCTTCTGCCTGATTCTTGGCGACGTCAGGCCCATACCCTGTCATCTTTTCCATAAGCTCCGTCGGCATCCCCCATTGCCCCTCGGGGCCCGGGAGCATGGCACCGCCCTTCTGGCCCTGCCCCTCGGTCAGAATGGTGATAAATGCATCGCGATCAATCGCCAGCGCCATGGCGCGTCGCACCTGGGGGTTGTCGAATGGTGGCGCCTTCTCGTTCACGATCAGGTTGCGTGATACGTAGGCTGCATTCACATCGCAAAGCGCATCCGGAGCCTGAGACTTCACATCCTTCAGGAGGGGTATCGTGACGTCACCCGAGAACGTCATGTCAAATTCCTTGGCGACGAACGACAAGGTGCGCGTAGAGCGGCTGGAGATGATCTTGAACTCGATGCGGTCGACGTAGGGCTTGCCCTTCTTGAAGTAGTCGGGGTTCTTAACGATCGTGATCGACTCGTTGCCCTTGAATTCAACGAACTTGAACGGTCCCGTGCCGATCGGCTTCGTGCGCATGGTGGCGGCATTCACGTGGCACGGATAGATCGGCGAATAGCCGGATGCGAGCATCGAGAGCAGCGCCGGTTGCGATCTCTTGAGAACAAAGCTCGCCTCGAAGTCCCCGTTGACGGTCACGTCCTCGACGTTGTGATACCAGATTGCCCGGGGGTTCTTGCGCAGGCGATCCTTGGACTTGCCCAACAGCAGGTCGAACGTGCACTTCACATCGGCGGCCGTGAACGGCTTGCCATCGTGCCACTGGACGCCTTGGCGGAGCTTGAAGGTGAGCTTGGTTTTCTTGTCGTCCCAGGACCAACTCTCCGCGAGGTCCGGCACGATGCTTTCCGGCGCCATCAACGGTTTCTGTTGATCGAATATGACCAGGTTATTGAACACACCCATCATCGGCATGTTGACCGAGACCGTCGCTTCCTCGTGGATCGACAACGAAGATGGATTGTCCCGATGCTGAACTTTGAACGTACCGCCGCTCTTCTGTGCAAAGGCGGGGCCGACGGCCCAAGCGGCAAGCAAACCGGCGACGGCCACGGCGAGCGTGGATCTTTTTGTCATGAAACCTCCCAAGACAACACGATCCGCCCCGTGCTCGCTCCCCGCGAGCAACGGGACGGATCGATGATCGTGTACCGGATCAACGCTAGCGTCTTGCCACGTGATGATCAACCGCCACGAGCCTCGTAAACTTACCGATCCGGGTTACTTGTCCAACCATACCTGCTCATACCGCGATCCGTTGTAGATCGAGTTGTGGTGGGGCACGAGGCCCTTGACGTGCGGATGCCAGCAGGTTGCGACGCGACCGTAGAAAATGATCGGACGCGCGACGTCCTCGATCAGCCTCTTCTGGATATCGATGACCATGGCCTTGCGCTTGGCGGGGTCCATCTCGCGCGATTGCGCAAAGATGGCCTTGTCGACCTCCTCGTTGCAGTACTGGGTGTAATTGCGCTCCGATTTGCAGGTGTAATTCTCGACGAGGTTCGAGTCCGGATCGTCCACGCCGACGCCCGTCAGGTTGAGACCAACGATATAATCCTTCCGCGCCACCTTCGCGTGCCAGATCGACGTATCGACCACTTCCAATTCGCCAGCAATATGGATGCCCTTCAATTGGTCGATCAAGATGACCGCCGGATCGCGGTAGACGGCGATATCACGCGTAGAGACCTTGATTTGAAGAGGCTTCTCGGCCGTGTAACCTAGCCCTTCCATGATTTTGCGGGCTTCGTTGCGCGCCTTCTCGATGTCGGCGCCGCTGCCATAACCCGGGATTTTCGCGAGATCCTCCTTCGAAATACCCCACTGGCCCTCGGGCGGAGGCAACATGGCTCCAGCCTTATCGTTCTTGCCCTCGCTCAGGATTGTGATGAAGGCGTCCCGATCGATTGCCATGTCCATCGCCTGCCGGACCTTTGGATTGTCGAACGGTGCCTTCTCCCGATTGACGATCAGGTTGGTCGACACATTCGAAGGATGCAGATCGCAGATGGCGTTCGGTGCCGTCGCCTTGATGTCCTTCAGCAAAGGCACCACGACGTCGTTTGGAAACGTGACATCGTGCTCGCCCGCCGAGAACGCAAGCATTCGTGTCGAGCGACTTGGAATGATGGTCCACTCGATCGCATCGAGGTAGGGCAAACCCTTCTTGAAATAGTCCGGGTTCTTGACGAACCTCATTTTCTCGTTGCGCTTCCATTCGGCGAACTTGAACGGACCGGTACCAATAGGGTCCGTCCGCATTGTTTGCGAGTTGACGTGACACGGATAGATCGGCGTGTAACCGGACGCCAGGAGGTTGATGAAGCCGGGTTGCGGATTGGCGAGTACCAAAGTCGCCTCGTTCGGCCCATTTACGGTTACGTCCTGCAGATTGTGATACCAGACAGCCCTGGGATTCTTGCGCCAGCGATCCTTTGCCTTGCCCAGAACGAGATCAAACGTGCACTTGACGTCAGCCGAGGTGAAGGGCTTGCCGTCGTGCCACTTGACGCCCTCGTGCAGTTTGAACGTGAGCTTCGTCTTGGTGGCATCCCATTCCCAGCTCTTGGCGAGATCCGGAACGATCGTCTCCGCGCTGTTGATGTGCTTAGTTTGATCGAACATCACAAGGTTGTTGAAGACGCCCATGAATGGCTCGGTGACCGAGTTCGTGGCCTCCTCGTGGATGGAGCCGGACGGCGCATTGTCTCGATGGATCATTTTCAGAGTTCCGCCGGATTTCTGCGCCATTGCAGGTACGCCAGCGGTCGTCGCGGCCAGAGCAGCCACGACGGTCGACACGACGAGCGATTTCACGATCGTCCTCCTCCCATTTTTGACCAAGCCGATCCTGCTGGAGCACCGGCGACGGAAACGTGGTGGTTTTTCCCACCATCCTTTTCATGGGAGAGGTTATTCACACATGCGGGGCGAATCAACCCTGATTCGCCCCACTTAAAATGCTGCATTTGCGAGATAGGCCCCGGCGTCTTGCCGGTGCTCTCTAATACATCGGCTTTTTCAACGGGAACTTGTCGAGATAGGGCTGGTATTCTGCCTCGACGTCGATCCGCATCGTGCCGAGATAACGCACGACGGCATTGTAGAATGCCATCGTGATGACGAGGTCGGTCAGACACTCGTTATCGAAGCTCTCCTTGAGACGTCCAAAGGTGGCGTCAGAAACGGCGAGATCAAACGTCATTTCGCGCGCCGCTTCGACGATCAAGCGAGCAACCGGTTCGAGCGAGCCCACATTGCCGTCGCAGGCCGCGATAACGCCACGGATATCGTCCTCGCTGACTCCAAACTCCTGGCCGATCTTGACGTGGTGTGACCACTCGTATGGCGCCTGCGTCAGCCAACCCACGGCGAGGATCGCGATTTCGCGCAATCGCGGGTCGAGGCGGCTCTTATGACGAATGAAGCCGCCGAGGCCCTGAAAGGCTCGCGCCGCATTCGGGCTGTGGACCATGCACTTGAAGAGGGTGATCTCTCGCTTGAGGAGATCCTGGTTCTCGGGTGCGAGCGCGGACTTATCCAGATAGGGGAGGCGGGCCATCGGTCGTCCTGTGCTCTTATGCGATCCGGATTGGTGACTTGGCGATCGACGTCCCGATCATGGAGTCGCGGGTCACGAGTGTCGCGAGCTGCTCTTCGCTCCAGGTGCTGGTGCTTTCCGGGCGAACCGGTAGCACCAAGAACCGGCAATCAGCCGTCGAGTCGACGACACGGACCTCGACTGTGTCGGGCAGATCGGTGCCAAACTCAGCAAGCACCGCGCGTGGTTCGCGTACGGCACGGGAGCGGTACTCGCGCGACTTGTACCAGAGCGGCGGCAGGCCCAGGATCGGACGCGGATAGCATGAGCAAAGCGTGCACACGATCATGTGATGCAGCTTCGGTGTGTTCTCGAGCACCACCAACTTGAGGCCGGGCACCTCGAGGCCGAGTTCACCAACTCCTGCGTTGCCATCGGCCAGCAATCGGGCCTTGAAGTCGGGATCGACCCAAGCCTTGGCAACCACGCGCGCGCCCATTTCCGGGCACTTTCCGTCCCATTCCTCGATTTTGTCCTGAATTTCTCGCGCCGTGATGATCTCTTTCTCGATCATCAGTTCACGCAGCGCGATCTCGAGGAATTCCCAATCCTCCGAAGGTTCCTTGATGTCTGGCTGGAACGGACCGTGATCGTGGGGATGGTCGTGGCCATGCTCGTGAGCGTGGTCGTGACCGTGGCCATCGTGACTATGGTCGTCGTGGGTCATGACTCGCTCCTCCGGGCCGTATCCGGCTCCAACCAATGCTCGTAAATCTCGGCGACGACCGTGTCGCCCTTGGCATAGGCGCCACTGCCGCCCCAAACCTCATCCATGGCGAACTGCACCCAATAGTTCGTCTTGCGCGGCCATCCGGGCTTGCCATAGGCCAGTTGCTCGGGGTTCGGCCACGGACCGAATTCACGAAGGATGACGCCGCGCTTGCCTCGCAGATAAGTGGGCGTCCGGACATGGCCCGCAGGGTTGTCCGTCCTGACGATCACGCAGTCGCCCGTCTTGAAACGCGCGCTCATGGCGACGTCCCCTTCTTCTTTCTGGGCGCGGATTTCGACTTCATGCTGGATTTCGCTTTCGGCTTGGACTGCCGCTTGCTCGGACCCTCGACCTGCACACTGTGACGTGCTTTGACTTCTTCGAACTTGGTCTGGATCTCGGCATCCGTGAGGACGCCCTTTTCCACGAGCAAGCTGCGCATGGCGAGGCACCACTTCTGGTAGTAGCTGCTGTCCCGGTACGTCTCGGGCGTCAAACTCTCGATCGTGCGGCGATTCTCATCGGTGACCCAGAACGCCCGCGGCTTCTGGCGGAGCAGCTGCATCATGGCATCGATACGGCGTTCGACCAGCGTCGGGGTGTGCTCGTGGGTGTCGACTGGGCCAGCCGGATCGCCGCCCATATCGTGTGGTTTGCGGGTTGGTTCGGTCGTTGCCATCCAGGGCTCCCTTGGTTTGGGACATTCTGCGCCCCATAGAGGTTGTTTCGCAACCGGCAAGGCGGCATAGGCCGGCACTTGGCGTTCGGCGTGGCCGCCACTAGAACTCGTATTCAGACCCACTTGCCGGATGGACCAAGCTGATGACCGACCTTTCACTCGCCGCCGATTTCCCCCGTCCGACCGAGGAGGAGTGGCGCCGGCTCGTCGACAAGGCGATCAAGGGCGGCGATTTCGAGCGCCGACTTGTTTCGAAGACAGCGGATGGGCTTCGGATCGAGCCGCTCTATACGCGACGCCACGCTGCTCAGGGACGCGACGATCTCGCACCCGCGTCAGCACCTCTCGTTCGCGGCTCCAGGGTACCAGAGACTGGCGGGTGGGATCTCCGCCAGATCTGCGCGGAATCCGACCCGGTCGCGGCCAACGCCGCCATACTCGAGGATCTAGCCGGCGGCACAACCTCGGTTCTTTTGCAGATTGCCGCCCCCGGCTGGACGGGCGTTGGCTATGAGCAGGCCGCCATCGGTCGCGCGCTCGAGGGTGTCATGCTCGACGTGGCGCCGATTTCTCTGATTGCGGGCGAATACACTGCGGATGCAGCCGGCAGCCTGATGGCTTTGTGGAGGGCGGCAGGCGTCACAGACAATCAGCGACACGGGGCTTTTAATTACGACCCCCTCGGCGTACTGGCGACCACGGGAGCGCTCTATCACTCGATACCACGCGCGCTTGAGATTGCGGCCGACCTGGTTCGCATTGCGCAGTCCATGCCTCATGTGACTGCACTTCGTGCCAACGGCCACGCCTGGCATCAGGGCGGTGCGACCGAGGCGCAGGAGATCGCGCTCGTGCTGAGTTCGACGGTCGCCTACTTGCGCGCCTGCGAGGCGCAAGGCATCGCACCGGCCGCCGCATTGCCGAGCATCGCCATCACGCTTGCGGCGGACGCGGACCAATTTCTCACAATTGCCAAGTATCGTGCGGCCCGCCGTGTGATCTGGCGGCTCGCGGACGCCTGTGGCGCCGCGTCCGCCACGTCGCTGATGAGCTTCACGGCCGAGACGTCGGTCCGGATGCTCGCAAAACGAGATCCTTGGGTGAACATGCTGCGCACGACGATCGCCGCTGCTGGTGCGGCGATGGGCGGCGCCGATGCCATCACCGTGCTGCCATTTACCTGGCCGATTGGAAAGCCGGACTCCTTCGCGCGGCGAATAGCACGCAACACGCATCACGTGCTTCTCGAAGAGGCCGGACTCGGACGTGTTGCAGATCCTGCCGGCGGCAGCTGGTACGTGGAGCGCTTGACGGACGAACTCGCCGCCAAATCCTGGAACATCTTTCAAGCCATCGAGGCAAAGGGTGGACTTGCTGCGGCGCTGCAGAGCGGCAGCGTGCAAGCCGATCTAGCCGAAGCGCAAGACGCGCGACGAAAGCAGATCACGACGGGACGGAGAGAGTTGACCGGAACCTCGGCGTTCCCTCGCCTCGGTGACGATGGCGTAACCGTGGAGGCTTGGCCGACCCAGCTTCCTTCAGTCGGATTGAATGGCGCCAGAGTTCAGCCGTTGCGGCTCGAGCGAGCGAGTGAGCCGTTCGAGCGTCTGCGCGACAATGCGGACGCCTACGAGAAGCTGACAGGACACCGGCCGCGTATCTTTCTGGCCGCCCTCGGGCCGCTTGCCGCGAATGCGACGCGCACCACGTGGATCCGCAACTTTCTTGCGGCTGGTGGGATCGAGGGCATTGGCGGCGGAAGCTACCTGACATCGACTGAGGCCGGTCAGGCCTTCGCAGCGTCGGGCGCCGGGATTGCTTGCATGTGCTCGTCCGACGACATCTACGGCGAAATCGGCGAGGCCACGGCGTCGTTGCTGAAGACAGCCGGTGCGAAGCGCGTCTACCTTGCCGGACGCCCCAAAGATCAAGAGAGCGCGCTCAAGGCCGCAGGCGTAGACGAATTGATCTACGCCAGCATGGATGCGGTGGCGGCCCTCACATCGATCCAGGCTGTACTCGGCGTGCAGGTCCACTGAGTAACACGCTCTAGAGGTAGGTCGCCGCGATGTCGACACTGGAGGACGTGCCGACATCGTCGAAATGGGCGTCGAGAAAACGACCCGCTGCTCCTCGACCCGCCATGAACAGCCTCTGAATGAAGGCCCAGTCCGGATTGAGTTTGCTCCAGGCACCATGCTTTCGCATCTCGTCGTCATCGCTGATGGCATGCACCAGCATGCGCTGATAGCGGTTGGTATCGAGCTTCTCGTCCTCGACAAGTCGCGAGACGAAGGCAATGGCGCGCATCTCACGCATCAGAGAAGAGTTGAACGAGATCTCATTCATCCGGTCGAAGATCTCGGGCGCCGAAGTTGGAAGGCGGTCCTGCACGAGCGGGTTGATGTGGACGATTATGACGTCACGTGAAGCGCCCTCGTAGATCAGCGGGAAAATGGCAGGATTGCCCATGAACCCACCGTCCCAATAGTACTCACCGTCGATCTCGACGGCCTTGAAGATGTACGGCAGACAAGCCGACGCGAGCACTGTGTCTGCCGATACCTCGGCATTCTGAAACACGCGGATCTTGCCTGAGCGCACGTTCGTCGCACACAGGAAGATGCGGGTCGCGAACGGGCATTGCCTCAGTCGCGTAAAGTCGACGACATCGAGCAGCACGTCGCGCAGCGGGTTCAGATCGAGGGGGTTCAACTGATAGGGCGAGAACGTGTGAGTCACCGCCTGGAACATCAAATAGGCCGGCGTCAAGTCGAGCGGCCAACTCGCCGCTTGGGTGAACGGCGCCAACAGATCGGGGCGTACTGGATTCCACATCTCGCCGACCTGGCTGATTTTTCGCCAGAATTCCGCGAGCTTTGCGCGGCCACCATCGCGACCACCTTGCGAGACGCCCCACGCCATGACTACGGCGTTCATGGCGCCCGCACTCGTGGCGCTTATGGCATCGGGGGCGAGACGATCGTCTTCTAGGAGGCGATCAAGCACGCCCCAAGCAAACGCACCGTGCACACCCCCGCCCTGCAATGCGAGATTGACCGGCTTGCGCGAGCCGCGCGCGGCGATCTGCTCTGGCGTGCAGGCCGAGTGGAAAGTGGTCGCCGAGGAAGAACTGCGTTGCATGGCGGCTCCGACATTCTCGCAAGCGTCGCGCATCGTCGCGATACTGTCGACCGGAGCGTAAGAAAACCGGCGCCTAGTGCCAACGCACGGCTTGTTGATACGTGAGTCCTACCAACGCGAGCCACCGAGCACGGCATACATCGTGTTGGCCAAAGTCAGCGCCTGCGCGGAGGCGGTCGGCGGCCTCCGCCACCCTGACCACCGGCTCCCGGCGGCGGCGGCGAGCGCGTATCCTTATGACGAAAGTTGATACGGCCCTTGGTCAAGTCGTAGGGCGTCATCTCGACGGTCACGCGGTCGCCAGCCAGGATGCGGATGCGGTTCTTTTTCATGCGACCCGATGTATAGGCGATCACCTCGTGCCCATTCTCGAGCGTCACACGGCAGCGGGCATCCGGCAGGACCTCTGCCACGACTCCCTCGAACTCGAGCATCTCTTCCTTGGCCATGCAGTCTCCGCCTTTGCCGCGCCGACTTGGGCCATCGATAGATGGCCGGAGGCGCCGCAATAAAATGTCAAGCAGTGTTGAGAAGCGAAATCCCGCCACTCGTCCGGCACCCGGCAGCCGACGTTCAAGCCGCGCCGACCGGGGCCGCGTATACTCGTCAGCTGGCCGGGGTTGCGGTTCGCCTATGAGCGTCTGTGGGGAGTTCGAATTGTTGCTCGGTGCGCGGGACGCGCACCGAATTTTCCGTCCGGCACAGCTTCCGTCGTCTCAGGGCGCATCGTGTCCCTGGTCGGCCGGCATTAGGTCTTGAGATTGACCGCGGCGCTCTTGCCGTTGCGGCCCTTCTCGATCTCGTACGTGATGCGCTGGCCCTCACGCAAGCCAGTCAGGCCAGCGCGCTCCACGGCCGAGATGTGGACGAAAACGTCGTTTCCACCCTCGTCCGGCTGGATGAAGCCGTAACCCTTCTGCGCGTTGAACCATTTCACGATGCCAGTGGCCATTCTAGTGCTCCAAAGATGTAACAGGCCCCCGACACTAGCGCCGGAAACCATCAAATCACGCATTGGAGTGGTAACAACATGGTCAGCCACGGGTAGCTGTCGTGTAGTGCGCACCAAAGCGAGTTCGACGACGCGAATATGATGCGCTTTGCGTGTCAGCGCAAGACTGTTCCACAGGCCAGTTGTCAATGCATAATACCCGGCGCTCGGCCAGGGGAGACAACGACCGGAACGATTTGTGACACTCCGACGTCCGGCATGCTACGTAACTCATGGTCGCAGGTCTGCCACGCGGTGACGGAAGTTGCTGGTGCGCCTCGATTTACTCCGACTGATCGCGATCAGCTCCCTTAACCATCCGAGTGCTCCAACGCTCATGCCGCCCGTCGTGAACCAGATACCGTCCGTAGGCGAGATCTTGCAGGGTGAGATCGCTAATGCCGCAGTCGCGAGTCATGGCCGAGAGGCCGTCGTGGGGGCCATTCGAACTGCGCTCGATATCTACCGGCGCCAGGTTCGGGGAGAGGATTGCTTGTCGTTGCCACGAGCCGAGGCTGTCGCTCGTATCTCTGCGGCGGCAGTAGAGGCATTGACGCGCGCGGACGCTCCCTATCTCAAGCGCGTCTTCAATCTGACGGGAACGGTGCTGCACACGAACCTCGGGCGAGCCGTGCTGCCCCAGGTGGCCATCGAGGCCGCCGTCCGTGCGATGCGCCATCCGGCCGCCCTGGAGTTTGACATCGACAGTGGCGGGCGCGGTGAGCGGGACGACGCCATTCGCCACATCCTTTGCGAATTGACCGGGGCAGAGGACGCCATCGCCGTCAATAACAATGCGGCCGCCGTACTTCTCGTGCTCAACACGCTGGGCCTCGCGAAGGAGACGATCGTTTCGCGCGGCGAACTAATCGAGATCGGCGGTGCCTTCCGATTGCCCGATATCATGGCCCGCGCCGGTACACGCCTCGTCGAGGTCGGCACCACCAATCGCACGCACCTTCGTGACTACAAGTCCGCTATTACCCCAGCGACCGGGCTATTGATGAAGGTGCACACATCGAATTACCTGATCCAAGGCTTTACCAAGGAGGTGACGGCGCATGAACTTGCCCCGCTCGCCCGTGAGGCCGGCCTGCCGATCGTCGACGATCTCGGATCTGGCACTCTCGTGGACCTCTCACGCTGGGGGTTGAAGCGCGAACGAACGGTGATGGATGCGCTCAGCGACGGTGCGGATCTCGTCACGTTCTCGGGCGACAAGCTGTTGGGGGGCGCACAGGCGGGCTTCATTGTTGGCCGTCGCCATCTCGTGCAAGCCTGCCAGAGCAACCCGATGAAGCGCGCCATGCGCCTCGACAAGATCAGGCTCGCAGCCCTCGAAGCGACGCTCAAACTCTATCGAAATCCCGATCGCCTGGCAGAAAGCCTGCCGACGCTCAGGCTCCTGACGCGGACTGTTGCCGAGCTCGAGGCGTTGGCCCCAGCCGTCGCCCTCGCTATTCAGAATGCGATCGGAGCGGAACGGGTGATCGTCAAGACCGTTGCGTGCGCGAGCCAGATCGGCTCGGGGGCATTGCCCCTCGAGACCATTCCAAGCATTGCTGTCGCCGTCGAGCCGAAGGGCGGCCGCACCCACAAGGGTCAGGCGCTTCGCGTCGAGACCATTGCGGCCGCATTTCGCCGCCTCCCCATTCCCGTCATCGGACGGATCGAGAAAGGGGCGCTGATATTCGACCTCAGATGTCTCGACGATGAGCCAGCCTTCATTGCCGGTCTCTCAGGCCTTGACCAAGATCTAGGAGGCGGCAATGGCTCCGACGCCGCATCGAACGAGAATGGGCGCTGACGTGGCGTCGGTCATCATCGCGCTCTTGGGCGGCGCAGCATGGGCGTGATCACTGGACAGTCGTGGATGCGGATCTCGCCGATGGGTTCGAAGCCGTGTCTCAGGTACAGGCTGACATTGCGGGGGCACGTCGCCTCCAGTAAGACCGGCAGCTGCATGGCATCGGCGGCTCGCAGCGCGGGCCGAAGTAGCGCAGATCCAAGTCCTGCACCCTGACGCCGAGGATCGACCCCGATCAAGGGAAGATACCAGTGATCACCGCTCGGATGCAGGCGACCCATCTCGGCGAGGAGGTCATGAACACGAGCGCGGCACGGCGCCGGGACGCTGCGCTCGATCACATCCAGCAACGCGTCTTCGTCTGGTCCGATTCCTGGCGACATCCAGAGTGCCACTCCGGCGTGCCCTTCGATCTCAAGCGCTGTTCCATCAGCGATGGCATCTCCGCCGAATGCGAGGGCGAACTTGGCGAAGTGGCGGGAATAGGTTTCCGGCTCAGGGAAAAGCCAGCGGGTGGGTGGATCCTCTGCAAAGGCAAGAGTGAGCGTCTTCAGCGCACGGGAAGTGTGCTCGGGCTCGATAACATCCACCTGATTATCGATTGTCTGGTCGCTCATTGTCGCCTCCCTCGGCCACGCGCCGTACATGCGCTGCCGATCTCCTCGATGTGACGATGATCCGTTCCGCAGCAGCCGCCGAGGACGGCGATCTGGGGAAAGCGGAGGCGAATGTCGCGATACTGGCGCCCGAGCTCGGCTGGATCTCCGGCATCCAGCTCTGGCGATTCGTTGAGCTCTTGGTGGCTCATGCGGGACGCATTGGCTCTTAAGCCGCGGATGCGCTGCGTCCAGTCGGCGCTGGACTCGAGCGTGGCATCGAAATGCGTCGGGTGGGCGCAATTCAACATGTAATAGGCGGGCGCGCCGTCGGTCGCGGCATCGACCTCCTCAATTGCCTCGCCGAGAGGCTGCCCGGTCGGCAGCCTACCGTCCGTCTCGACCGTGAACGAGATCGCGACAGGGAGATGGGCGCGACGGGCTGCTCGGGCAACGCCGATGGCCTCTGCGGCGTTGGTCATCGTGATCGCTGTGGTCATGTCTGCGCCTGCTGCCGCAAACGCGGAGATCTGGTGGCCGTGGTAGGCCTGTGCCTCGTCGGCCGACATCGCGACACCAGGGTCGTAGCCGTCACCGCGCGGACCAACGCAACCGCTGATCACCATCGGCGTCGCAGCGCTTTCGTGCACGATGCGCAGGTCTCGCATCAGAGCGATGGACTGGCGGTTGATGGCGGCGATCTCGTCCGGGCTATAGCCGAGCTTGGCGCCCCAATCCGTACTCGCGCGCCAAGTCGGGCTCTCGAGAATGAATCCGAGCTCGTGTTTTTTGGCGATCGCGATGTAGCGCTCGTAATACGCGACCAGGGCGGCACGCCCCTCCTCACTCCGCATCAAATGGAATGCGGCGAAATGTGGAAGTTCTAATCCATCGTTGAAAATGAGGCTGGTCTCTATACCGCCATCAGTCAGGAATATCCGATTGGCGAGTTGGGGCAAACTGGCTGGGGTGGCCGGCATGGCATTTCTCGTTTCATGTATCGATTTCGGTGGTCCTGGTCTTGAGTGTCGGAAGGCTCGCGATGCCACTACGAGCCTTCCGATGCGGCTGGCCTTCGCTCAGGGCGCGCTGCTCCCAAGGGTACCGAAGACCCCGGTGGAGCGCGGCGCGCTCTCCTTCAACTCATCGAAAACCGTCCGAGGGGCGCTATCTGCGAGCTGATCGAATGGGGAGCGCGGTGCGCTGTCGCCGATCTCGTCGAACACCGAGCGTGGCGCCGTGTCGGAAAGGCCGCCGAAAACGCCGGCATTGACGTCCGCGGCCGAGGCGTTGCTGGTTAGCAGGAGGACGGCGAGGCCCGAGGTGGCAATGACGACTTTCGCCTTCTGGAACATGTCACGATCTCCTATAGGTTTTGTTGTTTAAGTTTCCGGTCGGTGGACGATTCCCCAACCGCGTCCTGCAATCGCCGATGATCGACGATTGTCACGGATCTCGAGTTGCGCTTCGATCAGAAGATCGCGCGCACTATCGTGTGGTGTGCGGCGCCGTTCACGCGTTCGCCGCGCTCGTTCAATAGCGCTGAGGTGATCTCGCTGCGGTCGAGGCCGATGTCTTTCAGCATGCGATCGTCGAGTGCCAAGAGCTGAGACCGCGCTCTGTGGAACTCGCAGTGCGCCACATAGGTAGACGTGAGCCTGTCGATGAGAGCGGCGATCCGGTTGACAAACCTGGGAGCCGGGCCGGGCCGTAGCGTCGTTGTCGTGCTCATGATCATCTCCTCGAATATCGATCTGGTTTATGAGCGGGTCTTTTTGTTGTTTCGGCCGGTCCGTTTATTCTGGCGGCCCGACCCTTTCGACGATTTGAATATGCGCGAGCGTGATAAGTCTTGCTTGACGCGGGTGCGGAGACTTTCTGGAGAAGATGTGGAGATCGTCGTCCGAACAAAGCACCGTCGATCACGATCGCTTTATCTCAGCACAAGTTTGAACCCGTGCAAGAACAAGAAGGGACGCGAAGAGTGCTCTCCGCGTCCCTGGAAAATGACAGCCAGACCAGATCTCAGGATCTTGCCTCGATGATCATGTTAAAAGGTGTTTCGGCCGCGCGACGGATGCGACTGAAGCCGGCTTCCTGCAGCACGTTTCGCAGGCGCGCCTCGCCTGCCTGCGCGCCAAGCGCCATTCCGACCTCCTGATTGAGCGATGCCGGCACGCAAATGCTTGCCGAGAATGCGTAATATATTCGCCCGACAGGATTGAGGTTCTCGGCGAGCGAGTTTCCCGCCATCGGTTCGATCAGCATGAGGGTCCCATCAGGCTTCAGTCGCCTGCGGATGTTGGCCGCGGCACCGACGGGGTCGCCCATGTCGTGGAGTGCATCGAAGACGGTGACGAGGTCGAAGCCGTCGTCGGAAAAGTCCTGCGCCTTTGCGACCATGAACGCGATGTTACCGAGGCTGCGAGACTTCGTCCTCGCCTGATCGATAGAGGGACCATGGAAATCGACGCCGATGAAGCTCGACCGTGGGAAGGCTTCGGCCATGATCACGGTCGATGCGCCATGCCCGCAACCGACATCGGCAACGACGGCGCCCCTGTCGAGCTTATCCACGACGCCATCCAGAGCGGGTAGCCATTCACCGATGAGATGAGCCTTGTAGCCCGGCCTGAAGAATCGCTCGGTGCCGCAGAACAGACAATTGCAGTGATCGCCCCAACCAACGCCGGTGCCGCTCTTGAACGCCTCGGAAAGGCGCGGCTCCCCGGCGAAGATAGCCGCCAGTGAATGAAACCCTCCAGCCATGTTGACCGAGCTATCTTCATCGGCAAGGACGGCCGCCTGCTCCGGCGACATGGAATAGCGATCGGTCGCGGCATCGTAGTGGACGAAGCCGGACGCAGCCTGGGCCGCCAGCCATTCCTGAACATAGCGCTGTTGGGTACCGGTCACCTCCGCGAGACCCCCGACGGAAATCGGACCAAACTCGGCGAGCCGCTTATAGAGGCCGAGCTTGTCACCAATCAGAACGAGCGCGGCGTTCGCCGCTGCGCCAAGTTCGTTGACCATGGTCCCGAGCAAAGGTTCCAGCTTTTTCATGTCGAGTTGCATTTTTCTCTCCAGATCTAAATTCGACCTTCAATTTCCGAATGGTGGCCGCGCAAACCCACTCGCCCTCGGCGGATTATTCGATACCGGATCAACGTCTTGACCAGAGCAGGACTTGCCTAGGAGTTTAGAGGCCGTTATCTGTGACCCAGGTTTCGACCTCTTTCGCGCATGTCAGCAGTGGCTGTGCCGGCGTTTTGCCGGGCTGTTTGCCGTGCAGCGCGGATCTCGACATTAGGCTTCTGCGATCGCAGAGCTTGAGGGCCGCCTGGAGAAGACTTGGAGAGTTCCTGGAGAACTCGCGCCGGCCGGCGCGCCAAGCCAAGGGTGAAGGCGGCTCCGAAGTATACTGGAGAAGCGCCCATGATTTATTTTGTCGCTTCAAGCGCCATCGACACGGAGACGTTCGAGGTTCGGCGCGACGGAGTACGAATTCCAGTCGAGCCGCAGGTCTTCGACCTTCTTCTGCTGCTCATCGAGAATCGCGACCGCATGATCACGCGCGACGAGATCGTCGAGCGTGTCTGGAAGGGACGGATCGTCTCCGAAGCCGCCATCTCGAGCCGCATCAAAGCCGCGCGGCGCGCCATCGGCGACGATGGGAAAGCTCAGGCGATGATCCGCACCATCCATCGGCGTGGACTTCGTTTCGTCGGCGATGTGACAACCGCCAACGGCACGATCGAAGCGGAATCGACGGCCGAGCGGCACGCGCTCGAGCCGACCCCGACAGTCGTGCCGCACGTGCCGCAAACGCTCATTGCACGTCCAACCGAAGCCGCCGAACCAGGTGACGTTGGCGACCTTACCGGAATCGATCTCAGCCTGCCCAAGCGACCGTCTCTCGTCGTGCTGCCCTTCCACATGCTCGTCGGGAGCGAGGACCAGCGACTGACAGCCGACGGGCTCGCGCTTGATATCATGACGGGATTGGCGCGTACGCGGTGGCTGTTCGTGATCTCGCGAGGAACGGCTTTCAAGTTTCGCGGCCCGTCGCAAGATCCGAAGGTGATCGCCACCCAACTCGGTGTGCGCTACGTGCTTCAAGGCAATATACAGTTTCACGGCAACCGGTTGCGCATTCACGCTGCTTTAACGGACGCGGTGGTCGGACGCGAGGTGTGGGCCGATCACTTCGACCGGGCGGTTGACGACATCTTCCTCGTGCAGGACGAGATTGCGAGCATCATCGTTGGTACTGTCGAGTCGGAGATCGAGCAATCGGAGCGACAGCGGGCGTTGCTGACCCCGCCGGCCAGCCTCGACGCCTGGAGCGCCTATCATCGCGGCGCGTGGCACATGTTTCAGTTCACTCGTGAGGGCTACGAGGAAGCCGAGACGCTGTTCAAGCGGGCGGCGCAGCTTGATCCGGGCGCCTCGCGGGTTTTTGCGGGTCTTTCGTTCGTGCACTGGCAAAGAGCATTTCTCGAGATCGGCAAGGATCGACAAGCCGAGATCGACCAAGCGACCGAGTTCGCCCGGCACGCGCTCCTTCTCGATCCGCGTGATCCTCAGGGCCACTGGGCGCTTGGCCGCGCATTTCTGCTGCGGCAGGAGTTCGATCTCGCAATCGAAGAGATCGAACAATCGGTGTCACTCAATCCGAACTTCGCCATAGGCCACTACTCGGTGGCATTCGCGCGGGCGCTCGCCACGCAGAACGGCCGCAGCGAAGAGTCGGTCAAGATCGCGCGGCGCCTCAGCCCCTATGATCTGATGAGCTTCGCAATGCTGGCAACGCAAGCCATGAATGCTTCGCTGCTCGGACGGTTCGAGGACGGTGCCGAACTGGCGGATCGCGCGGCGCGACAAGGCAACGCTCACTATCACATCCTCGCGATCGCGGCCTTTTGCAATGCACTGGCAGGGCGGACCGAGATCGCGAAGCGTTATCTCACGCGGCTTGCAGCGGTGCACCCGGGCTATCGGCTAGCGGACTATCTCAAAGCCTTTCCCTATCGGGACACGTTCGTGCGGGAACTCGTCCGCGGCACCTTCCTGCGCCTAGGCCTCGCCGAGTAAATGCTAGACCAGCCGCTCGGCAGCTGCCTTCAGGTCGCGACGGAAATCGGGGTGCGCTATAGCAATCAATGCGCGGGCGCGCTCAGCGACGGAGCGTCCCTTCAACTCGGCGATGCCATGCTCCGTGACCACGATGTCGGCGTCCCCACGCGCAGTCGTGACAACGCCGTCACCCAGCCGCGGTACGATGCGGGACACCTGTCCGCCCTTGGCCGTGGACGGAAGCGCGACCATGCCGATGCCGCCCACTGAAAGCTGACAGCCGCGCATGAAATCGGCATGTCCGCCAATCATGCCGATCGATCGCCCCCCCGCGGTCTCGGCATTCATCTGCCCTGTCAGATCAACCTCCAGCGCCGTGTTGATACCGATGAAGCTCGGGATGGCGGCCATCACGGCGACGTTATGGGTATAGACGGGAGAACGTACACGCAGACGCTCGTTGCGATGCGCCCAGCGGTAGGCGCGCATCGTGCCGAGGATGCCGGCGGACACCGTCAACCCGGTATCAACGGGCTTCCTGGCGTTGGTGACCGCGCCCGCCTCGATCAGCGCAACGACCCCATCACCGATGGTGCCGGAGTGGATGCCAAGATCGCGCTTTCCCGAGAGCGCGGCGAGTGCGGCGTCCGGAATGACCCCCAGTCCGACCTCCAGCGTGGCGCCATCTGGAACGAGCCGCGCAATGAGGCGCCCGATCTCACGCTCAATGTCGCCGGGCGGAGGCACGCGCATCTCGACAGGGGGATGCGAGACAGGGATCGATCGGGTAATGCGTGCCGGCTCGACGTGGGTGTCGCCGAAGGTGACCGGTAGCTGATCGTTGATTTCGGCGACGACGACCCGGGCACAGGCCACGGCGTCGGCGATGTAGTCGGCGATCGGGCCGAGATTGAATGCACTCCCGTCGGCCGACAGCGAAGTCAGCGCTACATCGATACGGAGAGCGCCCGATCGGATAGCTCCAGGCACCGCCGAGTAGTTCATCGGCAGGACATCGAGATTGCCGAGATCCTGGAAACGGCGATTGGTGCCGGCGCCACCGAACGCACGAACGGCGACCTTGCCAGAGAAACGACGGGCATCGAGCGTTTCGGTGAGGGTTAGGCCGAGCACGGCTCTTGTGCCATCCGGCAGGGCGTCGATCTCGCCATTCAGCGATTGCAACAATGCGACTGGCTCGGCCTGGCCCATGCCCCACATCAGAGTATCGCCGGGGGCGACGAGGTCGGCAATCAACAAGCCCTTCGCCGATTGATCGGATGGTGCGTTCACAGGTCGATCCCTCGATCTTTCATCGATGCCCTGCAATACGTGACCAGAAAATAAACCGAGACGAGCCCGATCCACGCACTGATGGCGGCGATCCATAGTGTGCCTTGAGGCGACACGCGCGACAATACGGCGGCGAAAAGGACCGGTGCGACGGCGTTGACGATATTCTGCGGCACGGTCAAGAGGCCCATGTAGGTACCGAACTCCTTGACGCCGAAAAGCGCCAGAGGAAGCGTATTACGAGCGATGGCAAAGAGGCCGTGACCAAGGCCCATGCAGATACAGAAGGCAACGGCCGTGGGGAGTGACACACCGAGCGGCAGCAGTGCCACGAACGAGAGGCTCACGCCCAGCGAGGCTCCGAGCGTCGTCGTCAGGATTGAGTGGCGTCCGCCGCTCAACAACTCAACGAGGCGCGCGAGTGCCTGACATGGTCCGACGATCGCCCATACGGCGATTGATTGCGACATGGTCAGACCCGACGCCGTGAAAATGTCGATGACCTGCAGGTAAAGGCCCCACGTTATCAGGCCTTCGGTGCACATCCAGACGGCTAGCAGAACGAAGGCTTTCCGGCGCTGATCCGGCAGCAACACGCCTTCCGGCGGGAATGCCTTTGGCGAGCGCTTGCCGGCGGGTGTCGGGGGCGGGGCGGGATCGTGGCCCGTTCCGCGCTTCAAGACCAGCCAGTGGAGGGGGGCGCAAACCAACAAATGCAGCAGTGCGAATACGATGTAGGCTTGGCGCCAACCGATGGTGCCCAAGAGCCAGGCGTTGAAGGGCAGGAAAACGGTTGAAGTCAGTCCCGAGATCAGCATTAGGCTGGTGATCGCGGACCGCGCATTGGGGCCGACCACCTGAACGAGGCCCGGCATCGCTGCGTTGCCCAGCATCATAGGCGTCGCTACGCCGATCACGACCCAAGCCAGCATGTAGCTTGGTAGATTCCATGCGTAGCCCTGGAGGAGCATAGCCAGGGCTGCGATGAAAGATCCGACCGCCATGATCGGGCGCGCACCCAAACGGTCCACGAGCTTGCCCATGCGAGGGGCGACAAGCGCCGATACGAGAAGCATGACGGTAATGCCGCCAAATACCCATTCTCGCGCGAGACCCAGATCGCGGGCGATAGGTGTGCCGAAGATCGGCAGAGCCGAGAACGAGGTGCCCCAGCCAATAACCTGCGTCACGCCAAGGCCAACGATCGCCTTAGAGGACGGCCTCCGGGATGCCGCGGCCAACGCCGTCCACTGCAGCTGCACGCGGTTCGGTCCTATGCCCTGTTGTTGCGTCCTCGAGACGCTGATTCCCTCTATGCTCGCATGTCGTCTGCACCGGCGCCATACGAACGAAGTGCCATTCGAGTTACACAAGGGCGTAACCGCCGTCAGTCGAGGCCTCGAAGCATAACCCTTAGACGATGTTGACCCGTTGGCGATAAGCGGCAAAGTGTGTCTTACGCGTCGAGAGGATAAACACATGGGACTTTCCGGGCCCAAACCTTACAGCCTTCACGTCGCCGACCGGACGCTTGACGACTTGCGCGACCGCCTCGACCGTATTCGCTGGCCCGAAACGCCGCCCGTGGAGCCTTGGTCGACCGGCACCAGCGTCGCCTACATGCAGGAGCTGGCAGGATATTGGCGCACCAGGTTCGACTGGCGTGCTCAAGAGGCTCGGCTCAACGCGTTCCAACAGTTCACGGTGCCTCTCGCCGGGATCGACCTGCATTTCATCCATGAGCCAGGCAAAGGCCCCGATCCGATGCCGCTCCTCCTCTCTCATGGATGGCCCGGCTCGGTGATCGAGTTCATGGACATTCTGCCGATGCTGACGGACCCCGCGCGGTTTGGTGGCGACCCGGCCGATGCCTTCACGGTCGTGGCACCGTCGCTGCCGGGATACACGTTGTCATTCACCCCTGGCCAGCCGCGTTTCGGCATCGTGGGGATTGCCGAGACGTTTGCGGCGTTGATGAGCGACGTGCTCGGCTACCGCCGGTTCGGAGCGCAGGGCGGCGACTGGGGTGCGCTCATAACATCCCGCATGGGCTACCAATTCGCTGATCGGCTGATCGGCATTCACGTCAATCTGCTGGCGGTTCGACGGGATGCGTCCCTGGCCAAACCGACGCCCGAGGAACAGCGGTTCCTGGATCACCTTGCACACTGGTTGAAAGAAGAAACCGGCTACCAATGGATCCAGGGCACGCGCCCCACGACGCTCTCGTTCGGATTGACAGACTCGCCGCTCGGGCTCGCCGCCTGGATTGCGGAGAAGTTTTACCGGTGGACCGACAACGATGGGACGATCGAGTCCGCGGTCGATCGCGATACGATGCTCGCCAACATCATGCTGTATTGGGCGACCGGCGCGATCGGGTCGTCGTTTTGGCCTTACTATGCGCGCATGCACGAGCCCTGGCCGATCCCCGAGGGAGGGGCGATCACGGTGCCGACCGGCTATACGGAGTTTCCGAAAGAGATCCTATCGCCGCCGCGCTCGTTAGCCGAGCGCACTTATGTCAACATCCAACGCTGGACAACAATGTTCAAAGGCGGCCACTTCGCGGCGATGGAGCAGCCGGCAGCGCTGGCGAACGAAATTCGCGACTTCTTCCGGCCATTGCGAAGAGCGGCTTAGCGGAGATCTCGCCCGAGCGCATTCAGATAACGGCCCGGGGACCTTGCCCGACGACATCGCCTAGGCGGCGACCGCAGTCTCGATCGCTTTGCGGAAGCGAAGCAACGTAAATAGACCGAACGGCTTCAGCGTATGGCGACCGGTCAGCTTCAGGTCGTCGCACACCATCACCCGATCGACATCGAATACGGGATGCCACCCGAGGCGGCTGGCAAAGGGCGCCAGACGTCGCTCCACCCAGCCCCTGACACCCGTCTCCTCGCTGAAGTGATTGAGCAGCATCACCTCGCCGCCCGGTTTACACACCCGATTGATCTCCCGCATGACAGAAACAGGATCCGGGACAACGGTCATCACGTACATGGCGACGACGGTGTCGAACGAGGCATCCGGGAAATCCAAAGCCGCGGCATCCATCTCATGGAGACCGGTGACTTGCTCCAACGATTCGGTCGCAACCTTGTTGCGGGCTCGCTCGAGCATGTCGGGCGAGATATCGATTCCGACGATTTCCAGATTCGGCGCGTACATCGATAAGGATAGGCCCGTGCCGACGCCCAGCTCGAGCACACGACCCGTTCCACTGCGATTGATCATCTCAACGGCTTGGCGCCGACCTTCGGTCGTCAGTCGGCCGAACGTATTGTCATAAACTGGAGCCCAACGGCGGTACGCGTCGAGGACATTCTCCTCATCGAGCCGACTTCCGTGGCCAGAGTGGGGCGCGAACAGGCCCCGACCAAACGGGCGCGACAGCTTCCGGCTGCCATGACGCGTCGACAAGTCCATAGATCCTCCGTAGTCCCAATCTGCAGGCGACAGCCGACGCGGCTGCGTCGACCGAGCACTCCCTCAACCTAGGGTGCGCAAGCCTTGTTCCGCCTCACAAACCGCCTGCGCATTACGCGCCTGCGAACGCTGCCGTGCTGCCTCGCCAAGGCTCACTGCTTGGCCAATCCAGCCCCCCCCGAGCATCCGTGCTCCCTCCGATCCATCGGCGTAGAGCACACATGCCTGCCCGCGAGCCACTCCGTAATCGGCTGAGTCCAGCTCGACCGCAATACGACCGCCATCGCGCAACAGTCGCGCGGGTCGCGGCGGCGCAGAGGACCGTACACGGGCATGCAATCGCCCGCCATCGGCGATGAACTCGTCCACAGGCTTGTGGCCGAGCCAATTCACATCGTCAATCTCGATCCGGTGCGTCAACAGCATCTCGCGGGGCCCGACGACCACACGACGCGACTGAGGTTCGAGTGCCACGACGTACAGCGGATCGCGGGCCGCAATGCCGAGGCCTCGCCGTTGGCCGACCGTAAAATTCAGGATGCCCTGATGATCGCCGAGATGGCGCCCTTCAACATCGACGATTTCTCCAGGCTCTGCGGCGCCGGGCCGCAAGCGCGCGATCACGTCGGAGTAGCGGCCTCCCGCGACGAAGCAGATGTCCTGACTGTCGGCCTTGTCTGCAACAGCAAGGCTCGCCTGCTCCGCAAGCCTGCGAACCGCAATCTTGGAAAGCCCGCCTAACGGAAAGCGAACGAACTCTAATTCGTTTCGCGGGGTCGAAAAGAGGAAGTAGCTCTGATCGCGATCTGCGTCAGCGGCGCGATAGAGGGCCGGGCCGGTTGTCTCGCGCCGCCAGCCGACATAATGGCCCGTCACCAGAGCGTTTGCGCCCAGATCACGCGCCGCAGACGCCAGATCGCCGAACTTGATGCGCTCGTTGCAGGCCACGCAAGGAATAGGGGTTTCGCCACGAAGGTAGCTATCCGCGAAGGCATCGATGACGGTCTCGCGAAACCGGCTCTCGTAGTCGAGAACATAATGAGGGATAGAAATCTGCTCGGCCACGCGACGGGCGTCACGGATGTCCTGGCCTGCACAGCAAGCTCCCTTGCGGCCGGCAGACGCCCCCTGATCATAAAGCTGCAGTGTGATGCCGATGACATCGAACCCCAGCCGCTTCATCAGGGTGGCCACCACCGAGCTGTCCACGCCGCCTGACATCGCTGCGACGACACGAGCCCCTGGCGCAAGGCCATCCATAGAGGCCGCGACCAGCGCCAAGTCGTCCGACGTTATCTCAGCATTCACCATAAAAAACCAAACTCGCGCTGGAGCCCGGACTGCTCCGACATGGCTACCGCAGTTCTAGAGCGACGCACACCCAATCGCAGTCAGCATCCCGCCCTGACCTCGGCGGCACACTAACGGCCGTCCCACGATTTTCGCAAGAGGCTGCATCGCGGGGGGCCAGTTCGCAATAGGGATGTCTTCCCACTCGCGCGGACCGTGGCACGCCGCTTGATCAGATGGCTCTAGCGACGCGTTTCGCCCAAAATGGCGGCGAATGCAAGGCATGTTCTGTAGATGTCGTCCCGGAGCACATCGGGAAACACCGGCGAGAGCCCATTATCAGAGCTGGGCGCGTGCGCGCGACCGCCAATCCGGAGCACGATCAGATGGCCTGAGTGTCTCGCTCGACGGCGCAGACCGCTCCAAGACCGGCGTCATTTCTCTTGGACCGACTTGCGGCGCCCGATCGGGGGCCGGTGGGGCCGTCAGCCGCTCGTTCACCAGGTCGCCCAGCATGCGAGCGCCGACAGCCGCCTTCTCTTTGAAGAGGCCCCAGTATGCATTTGCACTGTCGCACACGGCCACATTGCGATCGCAGAACGTCGCCGCCCGATGCACGGCATATGACGCGGTCTGATACATCTTCGCCTGCTGGCTCGGATCGCTCGGTATCAGTGCGATGATGAGGGCAATCCAGAACGCGGATCGAATTATGAACATCGTCTCTACCTCGGTCGCTGCCGATCCCTACCTGCTCCATCGCCAAGGCTAACCGGAAGTTGCCGACATCCCGCAAACTTGGATCGGGCAATTTGTATAAAATTGCGAGCAATCACGATTGCGACTGTGTCGGTCTTGTTGGTTTCCAAATTTCGAGCCGGCTGCTGGCGTTTCGACTTGAGATTGAAAGGTTCCGTTAAGCATTCGGCCGCTATCAGTTCGGTCAACATAGGCGTCGGGCGTGCCCTGATCCCTGATCATGCGAACCGCCGTGCCTTGGGAGCCCTGCGTGCCGCTTTCTCCGTTCTACGCGCGTACTGCGCTCGCGACCTTCCTCGCAATCGGTACTGGCATCAGCGCCAATCTTCTGGTGCTTCAGAATTCTGCAAGGCCTCCGGCCAAAGCCGGCCCCGCTGTCGTGCGAACCATCCCCGGCGTCGATGCCGACAACCTGGGACGCCAAGCGCTCGACGCACTGATCGGCAGCAGCCTCGTTGCTCCTCTGCCTGAGAACACCAAGTCTTCGAGGACTACGCGATCGCGCGATACCGACGCGCGGAGGGTCGGCAGCTTCGCGCCGTCGTCCGGGTCATTCGCTCAAATGGTCATCCCCGGCGGTGACCCCGCGGAGACACGGAAAGCAACCGTCAGAAGTGTTCAGGCCGAACTCGCGAAGCGCGGCTATGAACCGGGACCACCCGACGGAGCCACGGGAATGGTAACGCGTGCCGCCGTCATGGCCTACGAACACGACCAGGGGTTGCCGCTGACGGCTGATCCTTCTCCGGAAGTGCTCGCCCACCTCAGGCATGGGACGTCGGCGCCAGGCGCCGCGATCGGTCTCGAGCCAAATACCGGCCGGGTTGCGGGCCATGCCGAGCAGGTGATCAGGGCCGTGCAGCAGGGGCTTGCGAAGCTCGGCTATCTCGGTTCCCCACCCGATGGCCTGGCTTCCGAAGAAACCGTCCGTGCGATCCGGGAATTCGAGATGGATGGCGGCCTAGTACCCTCTGGGCGGATCTCGGGACCACTTATGGCGCGGCTCTCGCATCATATCAGCACGGCTCAGCGCCGCTGAGCATCCGCACCTTCGCCCGGCATTTTCTGACCGCCGGCTGCACACTATGTAGTGGGCATGAGCGGGCGAGGAGATGACGGATGCTGATCGGCGTTCCCAAGGAAGTGAAGGTGCATGAATACCGCGTCGGCATGACTCCCGGTGCGGTTCGGGAGGCCGTCGCTCACGGCCATCGAGTGCTGGTCGAGAGGGGAGCAGCAGCCCGACAAGGCATCCACGATGCAGACTATGTGCGTGCAGGCGCGAGCATCGCCGAGACAGCCGAAGAGGTGTTCGTCAAAGCCGACCTCATCGTCAAGGTCAAGGAACCACAGCCTGACGAATGCCGTCGGCTCCGCGACGGTCAAACGCTCTTCACCTATCTTCATCTCGCTCCCGATCCAGAGCAGGCGAAGGCGCTCGTCCGCTCGGGCGTAACGGCCATCGCATATGAGACGGTGACAAGTCCACGCGGAGGCCTTCCGTTGCTGGCACCCATGAGCGAGGTGGCCGGACGAATGGCCGTCCAGGCCGGCGCTCATTGCCTCGAGATGGAGCAGGGCGGACGCGGCATGCTGATCGGCGGCGTGGCTGGTGTCCCAGCCGCGCGCGTGACCGTACTCGGCGGCGGCGTCTCCGGCATCAATGCCGCACGCATGGCGATTGGTCTCGAGGCGCGCGTCACGGTGATCGATGTCGATGTGGGGCGCCTCTATGCCATCAATCAGCAATTCGGGGCCGCCGTGGACACGGCCTTCTCCACTCGGGCCACGATCGAAGAGCACGTCGTCGCTTCAGACCTCGTCATCGGGGCGGTGCTCGTACCAGGCGCTCAGGCGCCCAAGCTCGTCACTCGAGAGATGGTGCGGGCGATGCCGAACGGCTCAGTGATCGTCGACATCGCCATCGACCAAGGTGGCTGCGCCGAGACCTCCCGGCCGACGACGCATGCTCAGCCGACCTATGTCGAAGAGGGCGTGGTTCATTACTGCGTGACAAACATGCCGGGCGCGGTGGCCCGGACGTCGACGTTCGCGCTGAACAACGCCACGCTGCCGTTCGTTCTCGCAATCGCCGACAAGGGCGCCAAGCGCGCTCTGGCGGACGACCCCTACCTCAGGACCGGGTTGAATGTGCATGCCGGCAGGGTGACCCATCGTGCCGTTTCCGAGGCGACTGGATTGCCGTTCACCGAGGCCGACGCGGCCTTATCTTCTTGAAGAGCAAACGACACATCGGAACTCGCACGTGGCAGACCGGTTGCGCTCGCATCAGTGACAGCAGGAGCGTGCCATGAACAAAACGAACAATGACGCCCCAGATTCGGAACGGGAGATCCGGGAGGCATTTGACGGTGCGTTCGGCGCGATGCTCGACTGGCGCAACGAGATCAAGGCGTCTGCCGATCTCTATGGCAAGAAGGCGTTCGACGAGTTGGGGAAGGCCGCGACTGCCGCAGGTTGGCCTGCCTCTCTCGTGGAAACGACCCGATCCCAGTTGTTGGAGGCCTCCAAACTGCAGGCCGATATGATCGACCACATGCTTTCGGTCTGGAAACAGCAGCTCGAGACCCGCGCTAACCCCGCCGTCTTTCAAGGGACGCTCGATCGGAGCCCTACAGGCCAGACCGTCGACTTGGCCGAGATCGCGATGGCGCCGACGCAATTCTGGATGCAGGCATCGAGCGCGTGGCAGAAGAGCTGGACCAGCGCGATGGAGGCCTGGATGCGTCAGTCACCCGGCCGTTCACGATCCGACTAGAGTCGGCGACCGGCTGGCCCTAAGCGGCTTGTCCGGACATGGCTTCCGTGGAAGAAGGAGGCAACACATTTGCCTCCAGGAGCACGGATTTGGCCAAAGACACACCCGCCCCCGACGTACGCCTGAAGCCCTTCGCGGGTGTGAAGGTGATCGACATCTCCAATTTCCTGGCGGCGCCGATGAGCGCCATGTTCCTCGCCGACTTCGGGGCCGATGTGGTCAAAGTCGAGCGGCCCGGAACCGGGGACGAGGTGCGCTATTGGGGCCGTAACAAGAACGGGGTGGGCCTATACTACAAGATCCTTGGCCGCGGGAAGAAGTCGGTGACGGCGGACCTCAGGACGCCGTTCGGCGTGGAGGTGGTGAAACGCCTCGTCAAAGACGCCGACATCCTGGTCGAGAATTATCGTACCGGTACATTGGAAAAGTGGGGCATCGGCCCAGAGGTGCTGCACGCTATCAATCCGGGGTTGATCATTGTCCGCGTGACCGGCTTCGGCCAGACCGGTCCTTACAAGAACCGTCCCGGCTTCGGCACGCTCGCGGAGGCTTTCTCGGGTTTCGTCCACATCAACGGCGAGCCGGAGCGGCCGCCTCTGCTTCCGGGCTTCGGTCTCGCGGATTCCACGACGGGACTAATGGCTGCGTTCCTGGCGTCGGCGGCGCTTCACGAGAAGCGGCGCTCTGGCAAAGGACAGGTCGTTGATCTCGCCATCTACGAGACACTGTTTACGCTGCTCGGACCGCAAGCCATCGATTTCGACCAGCTCGGCCAGATCCAGCAGCGCCAAGGCAGCCGCCTGCCTTTCACGGCCCCGCGCAATACGTATCAGACGAAAGACGGCAAGTGGGTGTCGATGGCGGGCTCCGCGCAATCGACGTTCGAGCGCATCTGCCAGGCGCTCGAGGTGCCCGAGCTGGTCAAGAACCCGCTCTTCTCGGACAATCGCGTGCGGCTCGACAACGCCAAAGCGCTGGACGTCGAGTTGCAGAACGCTATCGGCAAGCTCGACTTCGAGGACCTGATGAAGCGCTTCCTGGCCATCGACGCGCCGGTCGCACCCGTCAACGACATCTCGCAAATCTTCGCCGATCCGCAGTTCCAGGCGCGCGAAAACATAGCGACCGTCGAGGATGCGGAGCTGGGTGGCCCCGTGCGAATGCAAAATGTCGTCGGGAAGTTTTCCGAGACGCCCGGCGAGATCACAAGCGCCGGGCCGAAGCTTGGCCAGCACAATCGAGAGATCCTGATCGAGCGACTGGGCTTCACGGAGGCGGAAGTGAAAGCGGCGGGGCTCGACGTCTAGGGCCGGACCCCTCTCGCTTCGTTCGACAGACAAGCGCCCGTCTTCCGCGGAGATCACCTCCAGGACCACTCGCATTTGTTGGATGTGCCATGCCCCTTCGCCTTCCCTCCTCCATCACGGTCGTCGATGTCGCCGCGCGTGACGGCATTCAGAGCTTTCCGCGTGCTGTGGACACGGAAACAAAGGTCAAGCTCGTCGACCGGCTGTCTGAGACGGGACTTCCTGTGATCGAGGTCACGGGTTTCGCGCATCCGCGCGTGATCCCGAATCTAAAGGATGCCGAGGAGGTGTGTGCGCGCATCACGCGCAAGCCCGGCGTGATTTATCGCGGCCTCGTGCCAAACGCGCGAGGCGCCGAGCGAGGCATCAAGACGGAACTCGACGAGTTGCTGGGGCTAATCACCGTTTCTGAGGCCTACAACAAGAAAAACCAGAATATGACGCTCGAGCAGGGCGTCGAGGAAGCGATCAAGACTTTCCGTGTGGTCGACGGCTCCGGTAAGCGTTGGGTGATGGCGCTCGGCATGTCGATGTGGTGCCCCTACGAGGGCCGCATCCCCGAGGAGCGCGTTCTGTCCATCCTCGGTCAGTTCCGCAACGCCGGCATGCGCCGATTCTACCTCGCCGGCAGCCTCGGCATGGAGGACCCGCGCCACGTCTCGGAGCTCTTCGGACGGGCGTTGGATGCGTATCCCGACATCGAGATCGGCTTCCACGTGCACAACCTCGCCGGCTCGGGTCTTGCCAATGTGCTGGCGGCTATCGATGCGGGTGCCTCGTTCGTCGAGGGCGCGATTTGTGGTGTCGGTGGCGGTATCGCGATGCCGCATACGATTGCCTCGGTCGGCAATCTGGCCACCGAGGACATCGTGCACATGCTGAACGAGATGGGGATCAAGACGGGTGTCGATACCGCCGGGATTGCGGCCGCGGCACGTGATTGCGCGATGCTCCTCGGTGTCGAGGCAGGGAGCCACACCGCTCATGTCGGAACGCGGGCCGACGTCATGGAAGGCGCCAAAAAGGCGCCTCGCGAGCATCCGGCGTAAACGTAAGGGCGCATTTCCCTCATCCCGCGGACAAGCCGCGGAATGAAGGAGTTGCAGATCTCATCGATCCTTGAAATTCGGCTTCCGCTTCTCGACGAAGGCGGTCATGCCTTCCTTCTGGTCCTCGGTGGCGAACATGGGATGGAAGGTGCGCCGCTCGTAAAGAAGGCCCTCGGTGAGCGTCGTCTCGTAGGCGCGGTTCACGCTGTCCTTCGTCATCATCAGAATCGGCTGGGACATGGCCGCGATGGTCTCGGCCGTCTTCATGGCTTCCTCCATTAGCTTGTCGGCCGGGACTACGCGGCTTACCAACCCGCTGCGCTCGGCCTCGGCCGCGTCCATCATGCGACCGGTGAGGCACATATCCATCGCTTTTGACTTGCCGACGAAGCGAGTCAGGCGCTGCGTGCCACCGGCACCCGGCATGACGCCCAGCTTGATCTCCGGCTGGCCGAACTTGGCCGTGTCGGCTGCGATGATGAAGTCACACATCATGGCAAGCTCGCAGCCGCCGCCGAGGGCGAAGCCAGCCACGGCCGCGATCACGGGCTTCCGCGTCGAAGACACCCTGTGCCACTTGGAGATGAAGTCCTCTTTGTAGGCTTGGATAAAGGTCTTAGATTGCATCTCCTTGATATCAGCGCCCGCAGCGAAGGCTTTCTCATTGCCGGTGATGACCATGCAGTTGATGTTCTCGTCGGCCTCGAAAGTATCGAGCGCGCTCCCCAGTTCCCGAATGACCTGCGCGTTGAGCGCATTCAGCGCCTGAGGACGGTTGAGGCGAATGAGGCCGACGCGGCCCTTCGTCTCGACGATGATGCATTCGTAGCTGGCCATGTGAAGCCTCCTCGATTGATGCCTGGATTGCGGTCGCTCAGGCACAAGGCTTTAGCGCGAGACCACTAGGTCTGGCTATGGCGGCGAGCCGGGTCTCGATCAGCGAAGCATGGTGGGGCCGGTCGGCCGACAACAGAAACGCGGGGCGCAAAGAGCACGTCCAATCCCGTCTGGTTCGACACACCTTTAGTGGCATTACGAGGAGAGCCCTGCTCATTTCAGTCAAGTTGCAGGTCGAACGACCAGCTCATTGTCACAAAAGTGTCGCAAAACTTGATGGCCAGGCCTAAGAGCGAACTCCACAATCCGCGTTGTCATTTCGACGACTTGACCGGTACCGCCGCTTGACTCACGTTTTGACAGCCAGAACCGCCGCGCCGATCACCGCGGACGAGGCCGATCGCGCCTCTCTACGTGCTGCCGTGACGCTGGCCCTGACGCTGCCGGGGGATACGCTTCTCTACCTGCTGCTTCCGATCTATGCGGCCACCTTCGGTGTGACTTTGCCGGAAGCCGGCTTGCTGCTCGCCGCTAACCGACTGGTTCGCATCATCGGCTACGGCTGGGTCGGCCGCTTCTATGAACGGCGAGGCGCGCGGGTCGCGTGTGTGCTCGCTGCGGTCGGCGCGGCGGTTTCCACGTTCAGCTACGCGGTGCTGTCCGGCCTTTGGCCTTTGATCGTCGCCCGACTGATCTGGGGACTTTCCTTTGCTGCGATGAACCTCGCGAACCAGGCTTTACCGACCAGCGTTGCGGACGGTCTGGCCAAGCGCAACGGCCGTTCTCGCGCGATCATAGCCGTGGGGCCCACCGTGGGGCTCGTCGGTGGGGCTGTGATGGCGCATTTCCTCGGCCCGCGTAGTGTCTTCCTCACTCTCTCGGCAATCGCCTGCCTGGCGCCTTTGGTTGCGGCCGGAATTCCGCATCGGCTCGAGAAAGCGGTCAAAGGCGGGCCTCGCTTCGAGCGCCCCGGGGCCATCAGCCTCTGGTCCTTCGCCCTCGGCTTCACGATGGACGGACTCTTCATTTTCGGGCTCGGACTGCTGGCTGCCGCAAGTTATCCGAAAGGTGCGGTGCTCGCAGCGGGTCTCGCAATGGCCCTGCGTTATGCGGTCGAGGTCGCGTTCTCGCCTCTCGGCGGGCACCTGGCGCACAAGTACGGGGCGCGACGGATACTGATCCTCGCCTCGCTGGGCGCTTCGGTGGGGCTGGCACTACTGTCGTGCGATGGCTGGCTGCTGTGGTGCGCCATGGTCGCCACGATCGTGCTCAGGGCCCTGACACAACCCTTGACCGCGCCGCTCGTCGCGGAAGCCTACCCTGGACCGGAACGCGTACGAGCCCTGGCGCGTCAGGCTACCTGGCGTGACATCGGAGCGGGTACCGGCCCGTTGGCGGCTGGCTTCCTGTTTCAGATGGCAACGCCGCTTGGCATCTACGGGGGAGCCGCGATCCTCCTCGCAGCGACTAGTCTCATGCTGCTGCGCATAAGCCCATCTCAGCGCAGAGAATAGAGATATGGCGACCGAGATCATCCTGATCGTTCTAGGTGCGGCGCTGCTCCACGCAACGTGGAACGCCATGGCCAAAGGCACGAAAGGGCGCGACCCGCTGATCGGCGCAACAGTGATAGCGACCGGTGCAGCGATCGTCTCGCTCGCCCTGTTGGCGGTCCTCGGGCTCCCGGCTACGGCCAGCTATCCTTACGTGATTGCCTCCGGCGTGATCCATGTCGTCTATTTCCTCCTGCTCGGCATGTCGTACCGGCTTGCAGATTACTCGGCGATCTACCCTCTGATGCGTGGCGCGGCCCCCATGATCACCTCCGCCGGGGGATATCTGATCGTTGGCGAGACAATGAGCCCGGCCGCCCTCGCAGGGGTCACTCTGCTAAGCCTCGGTGTTCTTGGCCTCGGCTTTCATTCGCTGATACGGGGTGGCATCGGGGTGCGTGGTCTTGCGGTTGCCGCCGCGAACATCGTGATCATCGTGGCCTACACGCTGATCGACGGACTGGGGGCGAGACTCTCCGGCAATCCTGGCGGCTACGTTTCGGCGATGATGCTTCTGACGGGTGTTCTGTTGCTTCCCATGATGGCCATTTGGAAGCCCCGCGAAATCGGAACGGGCCTCACCAGAGAATGGCATGTCGGCCTTATCGGCGGGGCGATGGTCATGGCCTCTTACGGCGCGGCACTCTGGGCAATGACACACGCACCGATCGGTGCGGTCGCGGCGTTGCGCGAGACTTCAGTCCTGTTCGGAGCGGCGATCGGCGCCGCCTTCATGGGCGAGCGCTTCAGTCCGCTTCGGGTCTTGGCGACGGTTGCCATCTTCGGTGGCCTGGGCTGTATGCGCCTAGCCTGAACCCGGTCTGCAGGCACGTTTTGCCGAGCCAGCATCAGCGCTGACAGGCACCGCAATAGAATGTCGACCGGCCCGCCTGGGTAATGCGACGTACGGTGCCGCGGCAGCCCGAACGGACACAAGCCTCGCCCTCTCGCCCATAGACGGCGAACGAATGCTGGAAGTAGCCGAGTGAACCATCGGTGTGGCGGTAGTCGCGGAGCGTGGAGCCGCCGGCTGCAATCGCAGCCTCCAGGACCTCGCGGATGGCAATCACAAGTCTCTCGCAGCGATCGATGGGCGCGCCGCCGCTGCGAGCTAGGACGCTCGCGCTCCGGAGAGGGCTCAGTCCGGCACGAAACAGCGCTTCACAGACGTAAATGTTGCCGAGACCGGCGACGATCCGCTGATCCATGAGGAAGGCCTTGAGGTCGGCCGTGCGTCCCTCGGCCTTTCGCGACAGAAACTTGGCCGTCAGTTCCTCTCCCAGCGGCTCGATGCCGAGGGCTTTGAAGTGGGGGTGTGCGGCGAGCGATTCGCCCGGAATGAGGCTCATGTAGCCGAAGCGGCGGGCATCGTTGTAGGTGACCGTCGCACCGGCCTCGGTCTCGATGACGACGTGGTCGTGGGTCGGATCGTGACCGGCGTCGTGCGTAAACTCACCGAGCTGGGTACCGTTGGCTCCGCCGCGGACGGCGATCGAGAAGCGTCCCGTCATGCCGAGATGAATCGCCAACACTTCGCCGGAGTCGAGATAGGCGAGGATGTATTTGGCGCGCCGGTCGAGGCGCTCGAGTGTCCGGCCCTCAAGACGCTCGACGAAACGGTCGGGGAGTGGAAAGCGCAGATCCGGCCGGCGTTGGACGACGCGACGGATGCGCGCGCCTGACAGGACCGGCTCCAGCCCCCGGCGGACCGTCTCGACTTCCGGAAGCTCGGGCATGTCTCAGATGCCCCGTCCACCGGCTACGTCGACGATGGTGCCCGTCGTGTAGGCTGACTGATCGGACAGCAGCCAAAGCACTGCCTCGGCAACGTCCTCGGGTGAACCGGCGCGGCCAAGCGGCACGGAGGCCATCAGGCGATCGACGCGTCCCGGGTCGCCGGCTCGAGCGTGAATTTGCGTGTCGATGAGGCCCGGCCGCACGGCATTGACGCGCACGCCGTCGGCCGCAAGCTCCTTCGCCATGCCGATGGTCATCGCCTCGATCGCGGCTTTGGTGGCGCCGTAGTCGTTGTTCTCAAGGCCGCCACCGAGCTTGGCCAGCATGGAGGACATGTTGACGATCGCCCCGCCGTTGCCACCCCGACTGCGGGCGAGGCGGCGCGCCGCCTCCTGGGCCGCGATGTAGGCGCCCTTGAGGTTGACGGCGATGATGCGATCGAGTTGCTCTTCGCCGATGTCCATGAAGCGCGTGCCCGCGAACAAGATGCCAGCATTGTTGAAGAAGGCATCGAGGCGCCCGAACTGGCTGTCGAATTCCGCGAACATGGAGCGTATCTGGCCACTGTCGGCAACGTCGGCGCGGAGTGTGATGGCACGTCGGCCTGCGGCGCGCACATCCGCCGCGACGGCCTCCGCGGCTGTTGCATTGGCCGCGTAGTGGATCGCAACATCGTAGCCGCGCTGCGCCGCACGTCGTGCCGTTGCCGCGCCGATGCCACCCGAGGCCCCCGTAACAAGCAGCGTCTTGGCCATAGACTTTTCCTTCAGTTGGTTGAGCGGGTTATGCAGTCAAATAGCGTAGCGCCAGGAACAGGACAGCATTATAGGCGGCGTGGCACGTTATCGGTATCCACAGGCTGCCCGTCTGGCGGAGGAGCCACGCGAAGAACAGGCCGATCATGAAGACCTCGGCGAGCCCCGCCGCGGAGTAGCCGATATGGAGTGAGGTCCAGGCGCCCGAAACCAGTACGGCGGCCGGCCAGAACCCGAGCGGCCCGACGAGCGGGGCCAAGAGGAAGCCCCGGAACAGCATCTCCTCCCATAGAGGTGCACCCACCGCGATCGCCAAGAATGCGGCGACGGGCTGATCGGTGCGCGCGAGCCCCGCGAACTGCTGGAAATCGGACATGAACCCGTCCGGACTCAGCGTGTAGGCTACGGCGTTCGCCAACGCGAGAAGCGGCACCATCAGCACGAACGCGTAAAGATAGTCGGACCGTCCACCTTCGGGCGGATTGAGACTCAAGGTGTCGGCAAAGCGAGCGCCATGCAGGCTTGAGACGCCGATTGTGAGCAGTGCCAGGCACGCCTGACCGAGAAGAAGTATGGCCGCGCCGGACCCCTGCATCATTTCATAGATCGCCTCGGGGCCGTAGTCGGCGGGGGCGGTGTGGATCTTGCCACCCGTCACAGCTTCGATGACCAGGATCGGAACCACTTGGCCGACCACGACTACCCCGATAGCTGCCAGGATCGCGAGGATCGGGTGCCAAGTACTGACGCCGCGCCAGACGCCGCTGCCGGCGACGAACGAGCGAAAAGTCCGTGTCGACATGAATCGTCTTTCTGTTGGCAACAGCGATCTTTCAATCGCGCCCTTCGGAGCCTATATTAGATCTGCCGGATTCGTCCGGCTATGGCGATAAATGGACGTCGGAATAAGCCTATCGGACCCGGGGGCGGTACCCGGCGCCTCCACCAGGAGCCGACTGCAGGACGTTCGAGGCATGACTTGAACGTGCCGCAGTCGGTTGCTGATGGGGGCGAAATAGGATCGACGAGGGTGTAAAGGACGCTCTTTTGCCCGGCATGATACCACCGTTATCGGGTCAAACAGATAGTTGCCAATGACAACTATGCTGAGGTCGCGGTCGCAGCGTAATGCTGCTCCCATGACCTGAACTTAAGTCCTGGCGTGTAGCAACGTCAGGCGGGGCTCGGGGGGCGCCTGGCAACAGAAGCCCCCCACTTCCTGTGCGCTGTGCTACAGGAATGCTAGGCGTAAAGTAGCGGGACGCGAGATCAGCACGACATGACGTCAGGTCAGCATATCGACTACGACGCGTTGGCGCTGGACGCCTTGCGCGGTGTTGTAAAGGCGTGCCTCGCTCAGGTTTCCCGAACAGGGCTCCTTGGGGATCATCATTTTTACATTGCGTTCAATACCCAGGCGCACGGCGTTGGCATGTCCAAGCGCCTGAAAGAAAAGTACCCGCAAGAGATGACCATCGTGCTGCAGCACAGATTCTGGGATCTTGCCGTCGAAGACGAGCGGTTCGAGGTCAAGCTGACGTTCGACGGAATTCCAGAGCGTCTCGTTGTGCCGTTCGCGGCCGTCAAAGTCTTCTATGACCCGAGCGTGCCGTATGTGCTGCAATTCGAAGACGTGGACGCTTCACAGGGCGAAGGCCCTCGCAAGGGGCAACGCCGTTTGGCCGGCCCTTCCCATCCGAAAAGCGTAGCGGACGCGGGTGCCGGCGAGATCGAGGACGGCCAGACCGTGGAAAGCGGCGGCACCGAGCGACCCGACCGACGACGGCCAGCCCGCCGCAACAAGACTGAGAAGGTATCCGACGACACCGCGCGACCCGATGCGACCGCAATTCGCGATGCAGGTGATGCGCTCGCTCCTTCGACACAGCGCTCGCGTCCAACTCCCGACACCCCGTCCGCGCCCCCCGCTGCCACTCCCGTCTCCAACGGCAAGCCGTCCATTGCTGCGGTCAACAAGGCGGAGAGCGCCACCGAAGGCAGCGAGAGCGACCCAGCCGATCCCGGTGGTGCCAAGATTTTCGACTTGTCGAAATTCCGAGGCAAAAAATAGCACCTGATCGTCGTGCGGCGCTCCTCGACGCTTTGCAAGACGGAGCGGTTTTGCGGGTCGGACAGCCGCCCTCCACCTCTCACCTCGAGGCACAGCATGCAATCTTTCCAGTTGTTCAAAGGCGAGCGAGCTGTCGTCACCGGCTCCGCCTCGAACATTGGCCGCGCGATCGCGACGGCACTGGCGCAAGAAGGTGCCGAGGTCGTTCTTGCCGACATCGACGCCGCACGGAATGCGGAGGTGGCGGATGCGCTCCGAGCTTCGGGCGCCGCCGTCGAGACCGTGACCGTCGATCTCGCTCAGCGTGACGGATGGCGCGGGCTCGTTGCGAGCCTTGGTGACCGGCCAGTGCATATGCTCGTCCACTCCGCCTCGCCGCCACGTCGGGAGGCGGACCATCTGACGGAGGTATCCGAGGAGACGTTCGACGCGATGCTGGGCGTCAATGTGCGCTCGGGCTTTCTTCTGGCGCGCGAGATCGGCAGCCGCATGAAAGCAGCGGGCATCCGAGGCCGGATGCTGATCGTGACCTCACTTCATGCCGAGACGCCACGTAACTTGCCGCACTACTCTGCGTCGAAGGCTGGACAGACGATGCTGGTGAAGGAGCTGGCTCGCGCCTTCGGGCCTGCCGGGATTCGCATCAATGCCATCGCGCCCGGAGCCATTCCCGGCGGCGGCTTCAATGCCAGTGCGTTTAGTTTCGATGGTAAGATCGCACTTGGTCGCCTCGGTCGAGCCGAAGATCTGGCGGGACCGGCCGTTGCGCTGCTGTCAGATCGCTTCTCCGGCTACGTTACCGGCACCACGCTCGTCGTCGACGGCGGCATCGCGCTTTACAACTGGATCACGCCCGCGGAGGCGTGATCTCGGCCCAATCGGCAACCTTGCCCAGAAACTCAATACACTTCTCGAGTTCGACAATCTCGACGAACTCGTTGGGCTGATGGGCTTGATCGATGCTGCCCGGCCCGATGACCACCGTTGAGGAGCCTGCGGCCTCGAAATGGCTCGCCTCCGTGCCGTAGGGTACAGCGAAGGTCTCGTTCTGGCCGGCGAGCTTCAGCGCCAAGGTTGTCGCCTCTGACGCTTCACCCGACGAAAACGGCGGCAGAATGCCCACTGCCGTTGTTTCAATATTGCAATCCGGATGGACGGCACGCATGGCGGGCAGCAATTCGCGCTCGGCAAAGGCCTGCAGCTCTCCGGCGATGCCGGTTGCGTCGACACCGGGAAGCGTGCGCACTCCCCAGCGGAACGCGCACGAGGGCGGAATGATATTGTGGGCGATGCCGCCCTCTATTCCGCTTACCGTGATCGAAGCGTACGGCGGATCGAAGCGCGGGTCGGTGTGGCGCCGCTTCAACCGCTCCTCGATGCGTCCAAGCTCGCAGATCAACTCCCCCGCGATACGGATAGCACCGACGCCTAGCTGCGGTTTCGACGAGTGCGCGTCCTTGCCGGTCACGACGGTCATGAAACGAGAGCCGCCCTTGTGCGCATTGACAACCGTCATGTTGGTCGGCTCACCGACGATGATCAGTCGCGGCTTAGGCAACGAACTCCCGAACGTCTCGATCATGGGTTTGACGCCGGTACATCCGACTTCCTCATCGTACGACAGTACGATGTGCACGGGTGTCTGCAGCGGGCGCTTCGCCAGCTCCGGTGCCAAAGCGAGCACGCAGGCTACGAAGCCTTTCATGTCGCACGTGCCACGGCCATAAAGGCGGCCGCCCAGCTCTGTCACGCGAAAGGGATCCGTGTCCCAGGGCTGGTCGGTGACGGGCACCACGTCCATATGCCCCGACAACCCGATGCCGCCGATGCCAGCCGGGCCGATCGTTGCAAACAGATTGGCGTGCAGGCCATCCTCGGCCGGGAGCATGATGCTGTCGATGTCGTGACTGGCAAGGAAACGCTGAACCCACTCGGCCATTGGCAGATTAGGGTTCTCACTGACGGTGTCGAACGCAACGAGCGTGCCCAGGATCTCCTTGGCTCTTTCCAAGAGCTCCGTGGTCGTTGCGGCCGGCATTCAGTGCTCCCGGGTCAGTTGATGCTTCGCTTGGCGTAAGGGCTGTCGAGAGAGAAGCTCGGGATGGTGATATCGAGCATAAGCCCGTCAGCCCTTTGCATTTGGTAACTGCCCGACATGATACCCGACGGCGTCGTCAGCGGGCATCCCGAGGTGTACTCGAAACTCTGTGAGGGCCCCAAGGTCGGCGTCTTCCCGACCACACCAGGGCCGCGCACCGTCTCCTGCCGCCCGTTGCCGTCAGTGATCAGCCACCTTCGTGTCTTGAGTTGTACGGGTTCGGTACCTTCGTTACGGATCTCGACCGTGTAGGCCCAGAAATAGCGTCCCTCGTCTGGAGACGACTGATCCTCTAGAAATCGCGGCGTGACCCGCACTCGAATGTCGCTGGTTACGGCTTCGTACATGGGACTTCTTGCTGGGCTGGCGCTCTGGACTGGATCTTAGTCTACACCCTAAGCGCAGACAGCGCCCGGTCAATGTCCCGCATGAGGTCTTCGGGCGCCTCGAGCCCGACGGAGAGCCGGAGAAGACCGTCTGAGATGCCCAACTCAGCCTTGAGTTCCGGCTTGAGGCGCTGATGGGTTGTTGTTGCCGGGTGTGTGATCAGGCTCTTCGCATCTCCGAGATTGTTGGAGATGCGGATGATCGAAAGGGCGTTCAAGAACCGGAAAGCTCCTGCCTTACTGCCGGTGACCTCGAATGACACCAGCGTGGACCCGGCCTTCATCTGACGACGAGCGATTGCCGCCTGGGGGTGATCGTCGCGGCCAGGGAAGATGACGCGGTCAACGCCATTGCCCAATCTATGGGCCAAATGATCCGCGATGAGGCCAGCGCCCTCGGTCTGGGCCTTAACGCGCAGCGAGAGCGTCTCCAGGCTTTTCAGCATGATCCAGGCATTGAATGGGCTGATTGCACCGCCGGTGTGTTTGTAGAACGGATGGAGATGATCGTTCACGTACTTCTGCGAGCCGAGGACGATTCCGCCCAGCACCCGGCCCTGCCCGTCGATATGCTTGGTTGCAGAGTAGACGACGACATCGGCGCCCAGCGCCAGGGGGCGCTGATAAATCGGCGTCGCGAACACGTTGTCGACGACGACCAGGGCGCCGGCATCGTGGGCAATTTTGGAGACCGCCTCGATATCAACGAGGTCCAAGCAGGGATTGGAGGGGGTCTCGAAGAACACGGCCTTCGTATTGGGCTGCATGGCCCTTTTCCAGGCTTCGACGTCTCGGCCGTCGACCAAGGTCGAGGTGACGCCGAAGCGTGGGAGCACGTCCTGGATCACGTAGAGGCAGGAGCCGAATAACGCCTTCGCGGCCACGATATGGTCGCCGGCCTTGAGGAAGCACATCAACGCAGCGGAGACAGCAGCCATTCCGGAGGCGGTGCAGCGGGCCGCTTCGGCGCCTTCCAGGAGCTTCATGCGCTCCTCGAGCATGGCGACCGTGGGATTGGCGTAACGTGAGTAAATGAAGCCGCCGCTTTCGGTCTTGAAGCGCTCTTCGGCCTGTTCGGGGCTGTCATAGACATAGCCCTGGGTCAGAAAGAGTGCTTCCGAGGTCTCGGCGAACTGCGAGCGCAGCGTTCCGCCATGCACCATGCGCGTCGCCGGCAGCCAGCTCTCGGGGTTCTTCAGGTCGTCCGGATTCGTCGTCATCTCACGATCCCTCGCATGCGGACCTTGGCTGTCCGCAAACAGCACACCACACCGCGCCGGCTGCCCCTTGGGCCAGTTGCCGGGCGTCTCCAGGATCGTGATGTCCGGAATCGCGCACGGCCTCTTTAGCGAGTTATTTTACGTGGCTGCAAGCCGGCCGGCCAAATCACCACGGGGAGTGGGGATTAGCGGTATCGAGGCTTGGCGTCAATGGCCGCGTCCTCTAGACGGACCTGGGTTGCACAGGTGTGCGCGCGCAGAAGAGGGGCCGTCAACATGGCGCAGGCGAGCACGAGACTCGGCGAAGTGGCAGGCATTCTGCCCGCCCAGACGATCCGGCGCCTCGTCGCTGAGGGCGCCATTGCGCCGGCCGCGCCGGTGGCCCATGGCCAGATCCAGCCGGCCAGCATCGACTTGCGCCTCGGCGACATTGCGCACCGGGTGCGGGCGAGCTTTCTTCCCGGCCCCGGCGAGGATGTGAGCCGCAAGCTGCGGGACCTGACGCTGCACGTGTTCGACCTGACGGAAGGAGCCGTCCTCGAGACGGGCTGCGTCTATGTCGTGCCGTTGCTCGAGAGCCTTGCCCTGCCAGACCACATCGCTGCCGCCGCCAATCCCAAAAGCTCGACTGGGCGGCTCGATGTGTTCACGCGTGTGATCGCCGATGGCGTCGATGCGTTCGATACGGTGCCTGCAGGGTATCGCGGCCGGCTTTATGCCGAAATCTGCCCGCAGACGTTTCCGATCGTGGTTCGGCGCGGCTCGTACCTTTCGCAACTGCGGTTCCGCATCGGCGATCCGGTCGAGGCGGACGACGCACTGCTCGCGATGCAATACCAGCTGAAGCTCGTTACTGGAGGCGCCGAGGACATCAAGGGTGGGGTGGCGCTCTCGGTCGACTTGCTCGGAGACGGGAGCGGCCTCGTCGGATATCGGGCGAAACGGCACACGGGCCTCGTCGATGTCGACAAGCCGGCGGCCTGCGCCATGCTCGACTACTGGGAGCCGATCCATGCGCATGGTCAGCGGCGACTGATCCTCGATCCCGACGAGTTCTACATTCTGGCCTCGAAGGAGGCCGTGCACGTGCCGCCGACGCATGCCGCGGAGATGATGCCGTTCAACCCGCTGGTCGGCGAGTTCCGGGTGCATTACGCGGGCTTCATGGACCCCGGCTTCGGGCATGCCCCAGCGGGGGGCGCCGGCGCCCGCGTGGTGCTCGAGGTGCGCTCGCACAAAGTGCCGTTCGTGCTCGAGGACGGGCAGGTGATCGGTCGCCTCGTCTACGAGCGCATGACCGAGGTTCCCGAGGTGCTCTACGGCGCGGGATTGAAGAGCAACTACCAGGCGCAGGGGCTCAAGTTGTCGAAGCATTTCCGGTGAGTACCGACACAGGCGTTTTCCTCCTGAAAGCCGGTCCTGCCGACAAGGCAATCGAGCACCTGCTCTGCGGCTACTGCCCGAACAGCGACATGATCCCGGTGAGGTTGACGGGCGTGCTGCTCGTGCTGCTGGTGGCAATGTTCTGAGGGGCGTCGAACGGGGTCATCGCCGCAGCGATTTCGGTGTAGAGACCCGGCAGCCACACCGGCTGGCTTGCGGTGACCTCCGGCAGCTTCTTGTGGCGCAGGTCGGTCGGCGCGATGATCAGCCTCACTTTCGCGAGGCCCGTCCGGGCCGCGAGAACGAACAGTTCCTCGGCTGCCTCGTCGCCGACGGCGAGACAGCCGGCGGACAAGTCCTTGCCGTGGATCATGATGTCGCCACCGAGATCTTTTCGACCTTCCTTCTTGGCCATCTTGAGGTCGAAGGCGTTCGGGTAGTTGACGCGAAGCGACACGTGATAGGCGCTGTTGGGGTTCAGGAGCGAGATGCGATAGAGCCCTTCAGGCACCTGCTTGTCGCCCTGCACCAGCTTTGGACCCGTCTTGCCGCTCGCCGCGAGCACACGGTAGCGGTGGACGAGGGTCCATGGTCCAGACTTCGGCTTGGCGTGCAACTCGAGGGCTTTCTCGTCCTTGATGGCAATGAGAGCGATCTCCGCTGGCGGCCACGGGGCTTTCGCGGCCTCGAACCGCTTCTCCAGGCGCCCGATAGCCCCCGGAGACAGCTCAGCGAGGCGGGCCTTCAGCGTGTAATGGCGCGGACGAGCTGGCAACGTCTGGCGCTGCCAAGGGAAGCGGAACCCTGTCGAGTGCGGCGCGGGCCTGGAGGTCGGGGACGTGCGGGTCTCGGTCGACCATATGGCCGTCTCATCCGGCCCCGGTTCAGCGGTTGCCTGCGGGGTCTCTTCGAGAGAGGCGGTCTCTTCCGACGCTCCGGGAAAGCTCGGCCGCAGACTTGGCGCGGAATGGAGGTGCGACAGCGTACCCGGCGGGGCGAACGCCCACCTGTCGACAACGATTTCGGGTGGTGCAACCCGCCCATCTACGTGTTCAATTCGGGCGGGTTCCGTGGAAATTGCACGGACGAGCGCCAGCATTGCTGCTGCACCGATCAGCGCGACCACGGTATTCGAGGCCAGAAGCGACCAGCCGCTTCTCGATCCCATCGCTTTCCCTTCGAGATTTCCGCAGCACTGGCTCTCCGGGCGCAAATTGACTGATTCGGTGCCTTCATGGGGTGCGGTGTGGCAACGTCGCCGCCACTTCTGATCAGCGCAAAGCCACTCGGGGTGGGACAGGGCTGAGGTCGAGCCTTGATAGGAATCAAATACCGAGGCGGCAAAAGCGCCGCGTCGCGCACGCTGCCCTTGGCGTTTCGGCGCCAGCACGGCTAGGGTTTGTCCGGATGTATCGCACTTCGGCTCGTGCCAAGATGCGACGTGGGCGGGGGTGCCTCCCCGCGTCGCGACAACGACACCGGCCTACGAGAGGACCCTGCTCATGACGCCCCAGCCGCTCCCCGACCGCTTTCTCAGGACGGGAATCTTCCTCGCTCCTTTCCATCCGTTGGACGAGAACCCGACGCTCGCCATCGAGCGCGACATGGAACTGGTCGAGCATCTCGACCGGCTGAACTATCACGAGGCCTGGATCGGCGAGCACCATTCGGGCGGCTACGAGATCATCGCGTGCCCGGAGATGTTCATTGCCGCGGCCGCTACCAAAACGCGGCACATCCGGCTTGGCACGGGCGTGGTCTCACTGCCCTATCACAACCCCTTCACCCTCGCCTCGCGGATGATGCAGCTCGACCACATGACACGCGGACGCGCCATGTTCGGCGTCGGTCCCGGCTCGCTCATCTATGACGCCGAGAAGATCGGCCTCAAGGCTGCCGACCAGCGGCGCCGGATGGCGGAAAGCCTCGACGTCCTGATGGAGCTGATGCAAGGGCGGATGGTCACTAAGAAGACCGACTGGTTCAATCTGGTCGAGGCCAAGCTGCAGCTCGTTCCCTACTCACAACCGATGATGGAGATGGCGGTCGCCGCCTCGCGCTCGCCCGTAGGCTCAACAGCGTCGGGGCGTCACGGCATCGGTATGATCTCGATCGGTGGCACCTCGGACGAGGCTCTCGCCGGGCACGCCGCCAATTGGGGCATGCACGAGGACGCCGCGAAAGCTGCGGGCAAAACGTCGGACCGCTCCAAGTGGCGGATCACGACTTTCGCCCACGTGGCGGAGACGCGCGAGAAGGCGCGTGCGGACATGGCGTATGGTCTCAAGAACTTCGCCAAGTATTTCACGGATGTGGCGACGTTCCCGATCATTCCGCCGGGCATCGAGGATCCCGTCACCTACCTGACGGAATCCGGTCTCGCCGCCATCGGCACGCCGGACGACTGCATCCGGCATTTCGAGCGGCTGTGGAAAGGCTCCAACGGCGGGTTCGGCGCGGTTCTGCTGCTCGCCCACAACTGGGCGGACTGGGAGGCAACCAAGCGTTCCTACGAGCTTATGGCGCGCTACGTGCATCCGCACTTCCAGCGTGCCTCGAACTCGCTGCGCCAATGGAGCTACGACGACGCCACCGCCAAACATGAGACGGCGGGTGCGGAATCGAAGGCCGCGGTCCTCGGCGAGATCGAGAAGTACGAGCGGGCCACGGGCAAGAAGATGGGGACTGCGCGCTGACGCCGATCGCGTTGGGGCTCGGTTTACACCGCACCCCAACGCGGAAGTCACGCGATCAGGCCAGCATGTCCTGGTATTCCGTGTTCCGCGATATGAAGGCGGCGACGAACGAGCAGCGGGGGTCGACCTTCAGTCCCTCGCGGCGAACCTGATCGAGTGTCGCGCGAACCAGCTTCGAGCCAATGCCGCGGCCTTCGAGTTCGCGGGGAACCTCGGCGTGATTGAGGGTGATGACATCGCCGCTTCGCCGGTAGGTTACGAAGGCGGTGTGGGCTTCAACGGGCATCTCGAAGCGCGCCGCTGTTACGTTGTCGATCAGGTCCGCCATGTCGGGTCTCCGAAAGAATCGCCGCGCTTCACAGTGCTTCTTTCCGCCGACCGCCGAGCATAAGAACCAGCGGGATCGCGACAATCGATGCCACTGTATACATTACGAAGGCATTCATGTAGCCGAGCATGGCAGCTTGGCGGTTGATCTCCTTGGCGAGCCGCGCCATGCCTTCGACGCTCTCGGTGCTCCACCCCCCCATACTTTCGGGTAGCGAAAGCGTCTTGTTGTATGGGCTTACCGTCTCCGCCATGCGCCCATAATTGGCCGTCGTTGACCTAAGGACCTGCGTCACGGAGACCGAAATGAAGAACGACGAGCCGATCGAGCGCATCAAGTGCATGACCGCGATGCCCTCGGCGCGCAACGTCTGATCCAGAGTTCGGAATGCGGTGGTCACGATCGGCGTCCAGATGAGACCGACGGCTGTGCCCTGTAACCAGCCGTTCGCGCACATGTCGAACAGCGGCGCGTTCAGATTGAGGTGCGCCAACCAGATTCCAGAGATGATCTGCAGGGAGAAGCCCGCAACCATTCCGACCCGCGGATCGAACCGCTGGGCATAGATGGAGAGTGCCGAGCCGGTCATGACACCCGCTCCCCGCCAACTCACGACGAACCCGATCAGCCCATCAGGAAAGCCTAGTTGGTTCTGCATCAGTGGTGGCAACAGCACCATGGGCGTGAAATTGAGCATGCCGAAGATGGCGATCAGAAAAAGCCCGATGACGTAGTTGCGGTCCGTCAACAGGCGCGGGCTCAGATAGGGCCTTGGTGCTGTCGCGCTGTGGACGAGGAAAATATAAAAGGCGATGGCGGCTACGGCGACCTCAATCATGATCTCAGTCGAATCGAACCAGTCGAGGCGCTGGCCACGCGAAAGCACGAACTGAGTGGCCGCGATCGCGATCGAGAGCGACAGGAAGCCAACCCAATCGAGTGAGAGGCTGCGCTGTCGGTTCTCTTCGGGCAAGGCAAAGCGAGCCGCGACGGTCGCAGCCAATGCGACGGGTACAATCATGAAGAATCCCCAGCGCCAGCCGAGGTATTCGGCGAGATAGCCGGCGAACGTCGGCCCAATGATTGGTCCAATCGTATTCGCGGTACCGAATATTGCGATGACAACCCCGTGCTGTCGCCGCGGGAAAACGTCCATGATGACCGATTGGCCAACGGGAAGCAGTGGGGCGCCGGTCGCTCCCTGGATCAACCGCCATATGACCAGGCCCTCGAGCGACTGGGCAAAACCGCACATCATCGTGGAAAAAGTGAACCCGGCCAGCGCCCAGAACTGGACGTTGCCGCGACCGAACCGGGCTACCAGCCAGCCGGTCATCGGCATGCAGACTGCCGTCGCGAGGATATAGAACGTGACCGCCCAAGACACCTCGTCCTGGGTTGCCGACAGGGCTCCCTGCACCTGGGGCAGCACCGCGGCGACCGAGAATGTCGCGGCGTTGAACGATGCAGACGCCACGACGACCGTCATGAGCACGAAAATGCGCCGCGCAACGGGCAATAACAGCACTGGCTGATCCAGCTCGGTGGTCAAGCCTGCAACTCGCGATGGAGGATTGGGGCGTGAGCAACCCGTGCCCCGCGCCCGGTGCACGACGACAGACGATAGACCTCTACCGGCTCATGCGGCAAGCGAACGTGTCGCTACGCGGCGTCCCACCGCATCATCTCCGACTTCCCGGACTATTGCCCCTCCACAGAGGCTTCTGCACAAGCTACGTTTGGGGCGCTCGAGAACGCTCCCGAGGGGGTGGGCGCACTCGTCACGTCTTGCTGTTCACATCCGCAGTAGATCGAAAAGAAGCTAGCGACTGGACCCAAGGGAGGGAGCCATGACCATCGATCGGCCCATGTCACGCCGAGGCCTCGTGAAAGGCGGGCTCGCGATCAGCGCAGCCGCGACGCTGCCGACCACGTTCGCCATCGCCCAGGCGAGGCCGATCAAGGTGGGGCTGATGCTGCCTTACTCCGGGACATTTGCGAAACTCGGCGAGAACATTGCGTTCGCCGTCGAGATGCTGATCGCTGAGAAAGGGGGCAAGCTCGGCGGTCGGCCGATAGAACTCGTCAAGCTCGACGACGAGTCGAAGCCCGAGAATGGTCCGCAGAATGCGGAGCGGCTCGTCAAGCGCGATGCCGTCGACGTTCTGATCGGCACCGTGCATTCCGGTGTGCAAATGGGAATTCACAAGGTCGTCCGAGAAACCGGAACGCTGACCATCGTCCCCAACGCGGGCGCGAACGCTGTGACCCGCGAATTGTGCGCAAAGAACGTGTTTCGCACCTCGTTCTCGAACTGGCAGCCGGCGCACGGCATGGGCCTCGCGCTCGGCAAGCGGGGTGTCAAAAAAGCGGCTTGGGTGACCTGGGATTATGCCGCCGGCAAGGAGTCCGGCGAAGGCTTCCGGGAGGGTCTCGAAAAGCACGGCGGCAAGGTCGTACAGACGCTCACTCTCAAGTTCCCCGAGACGAACTTCCAGCCGCTGCTCGCCCAGATCCCTGGCCTCGACGTCGAGGTGGTCGGATCTTTCTTCGCGGGCGGCGGTGCCGTTCAGTTCGTCAAGGAGTACAAGGCAGCCGGCTTGAAAGTGCCGCTTTGTGGATCCGGTTTCCTCACCGAGGGAACTTTGCAGGCGCAGGGAGAAGCCGCCGAGGGGATCGAGACGGCGCTGCACTACGGCGACGGCATAGACAGCGTCAAGAACACGGCATTTCGCGATGCCTTCAAAGCCAAGACGCAACGCGAGGCGGATGTCTACGCCGTGCAGGGATACGATGCCGCGCAACTCCTCGCCATCGGCCTGGAGGCCGTTAAAGGCAACCTCGAAGATGAGGCCGGGCTCTACAAGGCCATGCGCGCGGCCAAATTCGACAGTCCGCGTGGTCCGGTGAGCATGTCGCCCTCGCAAGAGGTCGTGCACAACATCTACCTGCGCCGCGCGGAGAAGGGCTTGAACAAGGTGGTCGGTATCGCCGCCGAAGCGCTCGCCGATCCCGGCACGGGATGCAAGTTGTAAGGCGAGGCATGGGGCAGCACACCGCGTCCCGAGGCCGGTCTCCGGGCCGGCCGTAGAGGTGGCGCCCCGCCCGAGGGCGCCTCGTCGGCCTCAAGACGATGAACCATGGCCCGGGAACTAGCTCCGCGAAGACACATCGAACCTCATGCTCGCCCAGCTTCTCAACGGCCTGCAGTACGGGCTCCTGCTCTTCCTCGTGGCGAGCGGGCTGACGCTCGTGTTCGGCGTCATGGGCATCATCAACCTGGCGCACGGATCGCTGTTCATGATCGGGGCCTATGCAGCGTTCCTGGTCGCGAAGGCGACCGGGTCGCTGTGGTTGGCGCTGCCGGTCGGGCTCGTCGGCGGGGCGGCCTTGGGTGCGGCCCTCGAGTGGACGCTCTTTCGCCATTTCGCCAAGCGCGAGCATCTCGATCAGGTGATGCTGACGTTCGCGCTGATCCTGCTCGCCGAAGAGCTTCGCTGGTTGGTGGCGGGCAATGATTTCCACTCGGTGCCGGTGCCGGCGTTTCTCGACTTCTCGGTGCCCGTCACGGCTGGTTTCTCGTATTCGGCCTACAGGTTCGCCGTGATCGGGATTTGCCTCGTGCTGGCACTCGCGATGTTCCTCTGGATCGAGCGGACCCGGATGGGAGCAACGATACGGGCGGCCGCCGAGAGTCCGGAGGTGGTCGACATCCTCGGTCTCGATGCTCGACGCATTCACCTCACCGTCTTCGCCGCCGGCACGGCGCTCGCGGTTGTCGCGGGAGTGCTCGCGGCGCCGCTGACGTCCGTCTATCCCGGCATGGGTGACAGCCTGCTCATCATCTCGTTCGTGGTGGTGGTGATCGGCGGCCTCGGCTCGATCTCCGGTGCGTTCTGGTCGGCGCTGCTGATCGGACTTGTCGACACGCTCGGCAAAGCCTATGGGCCGGCCTTCCAGGGGTCCGGCACGAGCGGAACTCTGATCGCTGCGCTGTCAGGATCGAGCGTCTACCTGTTGATGATTGCCGTGCTGCTCTGGCGTCCGACCGGACTTTTCGGGCAGCGCGCATGATCGGCCCAGCGCGCATGCTGCCGCAGACATGGCTGGGTTGGAGCCTCGTCTGGCTGGGTTTCGCCGTGCTGGCGGCTCTGCCCTATGTCGCCACGCCGTTCTACGTCGGCCTCGTGACCACAGCCATGATTGCGGCGATGCTGGCCATGAGCCTCCAGCTTCTGGTCGGCGGGACGGGACTGGTCAGCCTCGGGCACGGCGCGTTCTACGGACTCGCTGCCTATGTCGTTTATCTCCTATCGCCGGAAGGCGCTGCCAAACCCATTTGGCTAACGCTGCCGGTCGCGATGGTCGCCGCCGGGCTGACGGCGTTCGTGATCGGGGCGATCTCGCTCCGGACCAAAGGGTTTTTCTTCCTGATGGTCACGCTGGCCTTCGGACAGCTCATCTATGTCGTGTTCCACGACACGAAACTCGGTGGCGGCACGGATGGGGCTTACCTCGCCAAGCCTCTAATCTCGGCGTTCGGCTATACCTTCGAGCCGGCGAGCCTGCCCCGCTCGAGGCGCGCATGGCCTCCCTACTACGTGGCGCTCATACAGCTGATCGCTATGTTCGCCCTGCTCGCCGTCCTGCTTCGTTCGATGCTCGGCCGAGTTCTGGAGGGCATTCGCGTCAACGAGAGCCGCATGCTGGCGCTCGGGTTCAATACCTATGCCTACAAGCTCGCTGCATTCACCATCGCGGGCGCGCTAGCTGGCGCGGCTGGACACATGTGGGCGATGCAGTCGGGATTCGTGAACCCCGAACTGGTCGGCTGGCACCGGTCGGCCGAGGCCCTGCTGCATATCCTGATCGGCGGCATCGGCACGCTAGCCGGGCCGATCGTCGGAGCGTTCGCGTTCATCTTCCTCAATGAGATCGCGCAACAGATCACCGAACGGAAGCTGCTGGTGGAAGGCGCGGTGATCCTGGCGGCGGTGCTGCTGATGCGGAACGGGATCACGGGTATCCGCTTCAGAAAACTGCCCGAGGCGCAGGAGAATGGAGCGCCGGCCTACGGCGCTGCTGCCTCGCAGCGAGAGGCAAGTTTAGATGACTAGCGCTTCTGGATCGCGCGCAATTCTCGAGACCATTTCGCTCTCGAAATCCTTCGGCGGTCTGGCTGCCGTGCGCGACGTTTCGCTGTCGCTGGCTCGTGCAGAGCTGCACGCCGTCATAGGGCCGAACGGCGCCGGCAAGTCCACGCTGGTCAATCTCTTGTCCGGTGCGCTCCAGCCGACTGCGGGCCGCATCGTGCTCGACGGGGAGGACGTGACGCGCCTTCCCGAGCACGCGCGAACCCACCTGGGGCTCGCCCGATCATTCCAGCGGACCAATATCCTCGGCTCGCTCACGGTCCTCGAGAACGTGCGACTGGCGGTGCAGGCCGTAACTCTTGCGCCGCGCCGGCTGCTTGCGCGGCCGGAGGCCGAGCCGAAGCTGCTCGCGCGCGCCAAGGCCGCACTGGAGCGCGCCGGCCTCCCCTACGGTCAAGGCCGCATCGCAGGAACGCTCGCGCACGGTCAGCAGCGCCAACTCGAAATTGCTATGGCGCTCGCCGCAGCGCCGAAGGTGCTGCTGCTGGACGAGCCGCTCGCCGGCATGGGACCTGAGGAGGGCGAGCGCATCGCGCTGCTCCTGAAGTCACTCGCGACCGAACACGCCGTGCTCCTGATCGAGCACGACATGGATTTCGTCTTCGCCGTCGCAGACCGGCTGACCGTCTTGGTGGAAGGGAGCGTTCTCGCCACCGGCCGACCGAGTGAGGTGCGGACCAATCCAGCTGTGCAGTCGGCCTATCTCGGAGGGCATGCGTGATGGCCCGACCGATCATCGACGCCCGCCAATTGCACACCTACTACGGGGCGAGCCACATCCTGCGCGGGGTATCGTTGAAGCTCTTGCGCGGCGAGACGGTCGGCCTGATGGGCCGCAACGGCATGGGCAAGTCGACTCTCATTCGGACGATCATGGGGCTCGTCCCAGCGCGGGATGGGACCGTTTCCATTGACGGCGAGGACGTGACCGGGTCAGCCACATTCCGGATCGCCCGCCGTGGCATTGCCTACGTTCCGGAAGGACGCGGCATTCTGGCCTCGCTTACGGTCGCCGAAAACCTCGCCATTGCCGAGCGGCCCGCGCCGGACGGAACCTCGGCCTGGACGTTGCCAAAGGTACTCGAGCTTTTTCCCCGCCTAGGCCAGCGTCTCGACAATCGAGGCAATCAGCTCTCGGGCGGAGAGCAGCAGATGCTGGCGATCTCACGAGCGCTCGTGACCAACCCACGCGTGCTTATTCTCGACGAGGCTACGGAGGGGCTTGCACCGCTGGTCCGGGACGAGATCTGGAGAACCATTCGGCTCGTGCGCGAAACCGGTATCGCGACCCTCATCGTCGACAAGGCGATCGCGGAGGTCGGGTCGGTGGCGGATCGGGTCGTCGTGCTGGTGAAGGGAGAGGTGGCATTCGAAGGATCGCCCGCGAGCCTCACCGGAGATCCCGAACTGGTGCGACGGCATTTGGGGGTCTAGACCGACATGCCTTACACCCTGATCGACGGCATCCGGCTCGAGACGCGCGTCATCCCCGGCGGAGCCAGCAAACCTTGGCTCGTCTTTCTGCACGAGGGGCTGGGATCGGTTTCATTGTGGCGCGATTTCCCGGACAAGCTTGCACGAAGGCTCGGCATGCCGGCGCTGATCTACTCGCGGCGCGGCTACGGCTCTTCCAACCCGCTCGCCGGGCCGAGAGAGCCGGACTTCATGCATCGCGAGGCGCTTGACGTTCTGCCGCGGCTGCTCGATGCGCATGGCATTGATCGAGCTTGGCTCATTGGTCATTCGGACGGGGCTTCCATCGCCCTCATCCATGCGGCGCACCACCCGGATCGGGTTGCAGGCGTCGTCCTCATGGCTCCGCACGTCATGGTCGAGACGATTTCGTACCAAAGCATCGCACGCGTCACCGAGACCTACGAGCGGGGCGATCTCAGGAGCCGTCTTGCCCGCCATCATGCCCACGTCGATGACGCGTTTCTCGGCTGGTCCAGAATCTGGCTCGACCCGCGCTTTCGCACTTGGTCTCTCGGAAACGAGTGCGCACGCCTCGCCGTCCCCACGCTTTTGATCCAGGGCGAGGACGACGAGTACGGAACGCTCGCCCAACTCGATGCTATCGAGCAGGTCGCCCCGTTACGGCCGACGCGACTGGTTCTTCCGAAGTGCGGGCATGCGCCCTGGCGGGAGAAAGAGGCGGACGTCATCGAGGCGATCGCCAAAGTTGCAGACGCACTTGAGGCTGACGCTTGACCGCCATCAGTCCGACCGCGCACCCTTGCTGACGGTCGCGCAACGCTTTACGACTTCTCGTCGAGAGCCAAGTCCGGACATATGAGATTCATCTGCGCCCCTTTCCAGGGTGGCGCGAGGCGCTACGGGAGACGCCATGAGCGAGAGCGACAGCATCGTTGCCGAGACGGCAGCGCGGATTTTCGCGGATCTCGCCGATCCGCAAACCGTCAATGCATCCAAGGACCAAGGTTGGAAAGCGCCTCTTTGGAATGCGCTCGAAGAGAATGGGCTAACGCTCGCTTGGGTGCCGGACGACCTCGGCGGCGCAGGCGCGAGCCTCGCGGACGGCTTCGAGGTGATCTCGGTCGCTGGCCGTTTCGCCGCCCCGGTGCCGATCGCGGAGACATTACTTGCAGGTTGGCTGCTGGCGCAGGCAGGGATCGCGTCACCAGCTGGCATGATGACGATTGCTCCGATGCGTCCCAAGGATCGCATCATCGTGGGCGGGGAGGGCACGCTGACCGGACGTGCGCGCGGTATCCCGTTCGCGGGAGACGCGGGCTATGTGGCTGTGCTGGGGCAAGGTCCCAAAGGCGCCGTCGCAGCACTCGTCGAGATCAGGAGTGCGCGAATAACTGAGGCGCGCGGGATTGCCGGCAACACGGTTTACGAACTCAGCTTCGACAAGGTCAAAGCGCTGAAGGTGGCCGATCTGCCTGCCGGCTTCGGCCAAGACACACTGATGCTGATGGGGGCAACGGTCCGAAGTCTCGCATCAGCGGGAGCGCTTGCGGCCATTCTCGACATCTCGGTACGTTACGCGGGCGAGCGGGTCGCTTTCGATAAGACGATCAGCAAGTTTCAGGCTGTGCAGCACAACTTGGCACGGCTCGCCGGCGAGAGCGCCGCCGCCAGCGCCGTGGCAACCTCGGCCGCGGATGCGATCGCGAACGCAGCGTCGTTGGCCGGTCCCGGCATCTATCTCGAGGCAGCATCGGCGCGCATTCGCACGGCGGAAGCCGCGACCGAGGGCTCCGCAATCGCACATCAGGTGCACGGTGCGATCGGCTATACGAAGGAGCACATCCTGCACCGCTTCACGCAGCGGTTGCTCACGTGGCGCGACGACTTCGGCAACGAGAGCCAATGGGCCGTCGATCTGGGTGCCAAGGTTGCGGCAGCCGGGGCCGACGAACTTTGGCATCTGGTGGCTTCGCGGTAGACGCAGCCTTTCCCTTCACCCCGCCCCTCTCTGCCCGCCCGCTAAGGCTCAGCCAACGGGCGCAGGGAACGAGAACGAGACCGCCCCATGACAACCGCCCTCAACTTCGACCCGATCCGTCTGCCGAAAGAGTGCGAGGACCTGCGCAAGGAGGTTCGCGCCTTCATCAAGCAGGAGATTGCCGCCGGCACCTGGGACCCCAATGCGGTCGGCCGGGACGAGGCGTTCAACTACGATTTCTCGCGGAAGGTCGGCGAGAAGGGCTGGATCGGGCTGACGTGGCCGAAGAAGTACGGCGGACACGAGCGCACGTTCCTCGAGCGCTACGTCGTGACGGAAGAGTTCCGCGTCGCCAACGCACCGACGCGCGTGTTCTTCACGGCTGACCGCCAGTCGGGACCGACGCTGCTCAAGTACGCCAACGAAGACATCAAAATGGACATCCTGCCGCGCATCTGCCGCGGCGCATGCTGCTTCGGCATCGGTATGAGCGAGCCAGGGTCCGGCTCCGACCTTTTCGCCGCAAGCACTAAGGCGACCAAGGTCGAGGGCGGCTGGCTGATCAACGGCTCGAAGATCTGGACGTCGAACGCTCACCGCGCCGACTACCTGATCGCGATTTTCCGCACGTCGCCACCGACAAAGGAGAACAGGCGGCACGGCCTGACCTCGTTCCTGGTCGACATGAAGAACACCAAGGGCATCACCTGTAATCCAATCATCCAGCTTTCGGGACTGCACGAATTCAACGAGGTGGTGTTCGAAGATGCGTTCATGCCGGATGCGCACCTCCTCGGCGAAAAGGACGGTGCGTGGAAGCAGGCGACGAGCGAGCTGGCCTACGAGCGGTCCGGCCCGGAGCGGTTCCTCGAGACATTCCAGGTCATGATCGAACTCGTTCGGGTGCTGGGCGAGAAACCGGATGCGCGCGGTGCCGAAGGACTTGGGCGGCTCGTTGCGCAGTTGCATACGCTGAGGCGTATGTCAGTCTCGGTCAATGGGATGCTGCAGGCGGGCAAGGAACCGGTGGTCGAGGGTTCGGTGGTCAAGGATCTCGGCACGATCTGGGAGCAGAGGCTACCGCACAAAGTTCGCGAGATCGCCGCGTTCGTCGAGCCGGAGGACACGGCAAACCGTGTCGCATTCGAGGAGCAGCTGGCGTTTGCGACGACGATCGCGCCGAAGCTCACGATCCAAGGCGGCACAACCGAAGTGCTTCGCGGGATCATCGCGGCGGGGCTTGGATTGCGGGGGCGGTGAAGCTTCTCGATTGTCATCCTCGAGTTTGTCCCGGGGATTCATTCATCCACTTGCGCGCGAGCGAGATTGAGTGCTCCGCGCTTCGGCAATAAGCCCACGACACCTGAGTGTGCGGCCCGATGGGTCCTCGGGACGAGCCCGAGGATGCCGGCGGAGGGCTCGGAGACCAGAGGACGCAACGGAATGAAACGAGACATCGGCGCGCTGTTGAATCCGAAATCGGTGGCTGTCATTGGGGCGGCGCCCAAAGGTCAAGGACTTAGGGGCCGGATCTTGGAGTTCATGCGGCTGCATCCGTTTGCTGGCCCGATCTACCCGGTGAGTCGCAGTCATTCCGAGGTGCAAGGGCTCAAAGCCTACGCGACGATTGGGGATTGCCCAGGGCCGGTCGACCTTGCTGTCATGATCATTCCGGCGAAATTCGTCGCGGCTGAGCTCGAGGCGTGCGGCAAGGCGGGGGTCAAAGCCGCTGCGATCGTGTCGTCAGGCTTCGCCGAGGAGCCGGGCGAGGCGGGCGCGCGGATGCAGGCCGAACTCAAGACCATCGCCCAACGCTATAACATGGCGGTCACGGGTCCGAACTCCGAAGGCTTCGCCAGCATCGACGCGGCACTTCTCCCGACGTTCAGTCCCGTCGCTGGGCCGTCGGATATCCCGCTGCTGCCGGCGAACCGATCTAATGGGCGCGTGGCGCTGGTCGCTCAATCGGGAGGTATGGGCTTCTCCTTCTTCGATCGCGGACGGCCGAAAGAGATGGCGTTCGACTACATCGTGACCACCGGCAACGAGGCGGCGCTCGAAGGCCTCGACATCGTCGAGCATCTGATCGACGAGGGAAAGACCGACGCCTTCCTGCTAATGCTCGAGGATGTGAAGTCGCCGGAGACGTTCAAACGAGTCGCCGAGAAGGCCCTACGCGCCGGCAAGCCGCTGATCGTCTCGAAGCTCGGCAAAACCGATGCGGGGGCCCGGGCAGCAGCGTCCCACACGGCGGCGCTCGCGGGCTCCTACGCCTCGTTCCAGGCCCTCGCCCAGCGCTACGGCGTCATCGAAGGCAACCAGGTCGAGGAGATGGTCGACATAGCCAACGGCTTCCTGTGCTGGCGCGGGCGCCTGCCACAGGGGCGCCGAGTGGGTATCTGCACGGGTTCGGGCGGAGGTGGCGTCTGGTTGTCCGATACCTGCATGCAAGCCGGCCTCGAAGTACCGGCACTCGATGCCGCAACGCGAGCCATTCTTGATCCGCTGTTGCCGAGCTACGGGACGTCACAGAATCCCGTGGACGGCACGGCGCAAGCGATTCGTCAGATCGGCTACGTCGGCCTCGCCGGGCCATTGGTCGAAAGTCCGGTGATCGACGGCGTCATCTGCATCATGAGCGCTCGGTCGGCGGAAGGGCTGACGCACGAGAAGGAGAAGCTGAAGGCTCTGAAGGCGACCGCCAAGAAGCCGATCCTGATGTGGTCTTACACAATTCCGGCGCCTGCTTCGGTCGAAGTGCTGTCGGAAGCGGGCTTCCCGCTCTACACGAACATGCAGAACGTGGTGGCCACGATGCGCCACATGGGCGACTGGAACGCGCATCGCGAGCATTTCCTGAAGGTGCCTGAGGTGCGCACCACCGCGGTTTCGGCGAAGGAGGTCGTAGCGGCTGCGCTCGCGAAGGCGGGGCCGGTGCTGAGCGAGGCGTCGTCGAAGCCACTCTTGCAGGCCTACGGCCTCGCGGTTGGGGCGAAAGAGAAGCTGGTCGGGTCGCGGGAGGATGCCATCGCGGCCGCCCAGGCGATCGGCGGTTCGGTCGCGTTGAAGGTCCAATCGCCGGACATCCTGCACAAGACGGAAGCTGGCGCCGTGGCCCTCGGCGCTTCCAACGCCGACGAGGTCGGTGCCGCCTACGATCGCATCACCGCATCGGCTAAAGCCTACAAGGCTGGCGCCAAGGTCGAGGGCGTGCTGGTGCAGGCGATGGCGGCCAGGGGCCGGGAAGTGATCCTCGGCATCAACCGTGATCCGCAGTTCGGGCCGATGCTGATGCTGGGGCTCGGGGGCATTCATGTCGAGGTGCTGAAAGACGTGGTCTTCGCGCCCGTGCCGGTCGCGCGGTCCGAGGCCGAGGCCATGATTGGCCGGCTCAAGGGCGCGGCACTGCTCGGACCCGTTCGGGGCCAACCGCCTGCCGATAAGGCGGCGCTCGTGGACATGATCGTGAAGCTCTCGGAGCTGGCCGCTGATCACAAGGACACGATTGCCGAGATCGATCTGAACCCGGTGATCGTGCACAACGACGGCGCAGGTGCGACAATCGCCGACGCGCTAATCGTGAAGGTGAAGTGAAGCGTCGCGCATTTCATTCTCGGGCTTGTCCCGAGGGGCCATCTTGCAGCACGCTCGATGGGTTGGAACGGGAGCGCTTGGCACGAGACGTCCTGTGCGTCCTGGCCAAGCGGAGAAATGGGTCCTCGGGACAAGCCCGAGGATGACAACCGAGAAGCCGGAGCAAGTCCTATGACCCAGTTCACCGATATCGGCGTCAGCACCGAGGGCCACGTGGCGATCGTCGAGATCCGTCGCCCGCCGCACAACTTCTTCGACATGTCGCTGATCAAGCAGATCGCCGACGCGTTCGAGGGTTTCGACAAAGATACCAACATCCGCGCGGGCGTTCTCTGCGCCGACGGTAAGTCGTTCTGCGCGGGCGCCAATTTCGGGGATGGCTCGAAACTCGACGCACAAGGCAACCGCCCCAACGAGAACCAGATGGGCGGGCATCTCTATCAGGAAGCCGTCCGTCTTTTCCGCACCAAGAAACCGATCGTCGGAGCGATCCAAGGGCCGGCCATCGGCGGCGGTCTCGGCCTCGCGCTCGTCCCCGATTTCAGAGTTGCATGCCCCGAGTCTCGTTTCGCCGCGAACTTCACCCGCCTCGGCTTCCATCCGGGCTTCGGCCTGACATGCACACTCCCGCGTCTGATTGGCGACCAGCAGGCGAACTTGATGTTCTACACGGGTCGCCGCCTCAACGGCCAGCAGGCGCTCGACATCGGCCTTGCAGACGTGCTGGTCGGCAGTGTCGCCGAAGTGCGGCCGGCGGCCATCGCGCTCGCGAAGGAGATCTCGGAGTCGGCACCGTTGGCAGTGCAGGAGACCCGGGCGACCGTACGTAAGGGCATGGCCGACGCGGTCAAGGCTGCAACGGACCATGAGCTCAAAGTGCAGAGCGAGCTGAGGCAAACCGAAGACTTCAAGGAAGGCGTTCGCGCCGTCAATGAGCGCCGGGTTGCGAACTTCCAGGGACGGTGAATGAGCGGGGCGGCCGCGGGCGAAAAGGGCTGTCGGGGAGGCGTCTCCCTCGCGGCCCTTTTTGTAGCGGCCTGCCTTCCGTCGCGCGCAGCTGTCCGACTACTTTCCTTCACGGAGCGAAGCTATGGCCTTGCAGATCCCCGACGATCCCGGCTTTCGCGACAAGGTCGCGATCGTGGCCGGGGGCGGCGCCACTGATCCCAACGGGATCGGCAACGGCCGGGCCGCGTCGATTCTGCTCGCCAACGCCGGCGCGAAAGTCCTCGTGGTGGACTACGACCTCGCGCTGGCGGAGCGCACGGTCGAGCTGATCCGGGAAGCCGGCGGCACGGCAGAGGCACACAGCGGCGACTTGACCAAACCGGCCGAGTGCAAGCGCATGGTTGAAGCCGCCGTCGACCGGTGGGGACGGCTCGATTTCCTCGACAACAACATCGGCATCTCCTCGAAAGGCACCGTCGTCGACGAGCCACTCGATACGTGGCAACGCATGATGCAGGTGAACGTCGAGGTCATGTTTCTCACCGCGAAGCACGCCATTCCGGCGATGAAGAAGACGGCCGGCCAGGGCGCCATCGTCAACATCTCATCAATCTCGGCGCTGCGCCCCCGTGGTCTCACGATCTACACGACGACAAAGGCTGCGGTAATCGGGCTCACGCAGGCGATGGCGGTGGATCACGGAAAGGACGGCATTCGCGTCAACTGCGTGGCGCCGGGGCCGGTCTATACGCCGATGGTTTATCATCGCGGCAACGGCATGGAGCCGACGGCGCGCGATGCTCGGCGCAGGGCATCAGTTCTCGGCCTCGAGGGCACGGGCTGGGACATTGGGCATGCGGTTCGCTTCCTGATGTCGGACCAAGCACGCTACATCACGGGCCAAGTCCTCGTCGTCGACGGTGGCGTCACCCTGCAGGCGTCTGAGCGCGAAAGCCGTACGGAGGAAGGCTCGCACTGATCGTGCGAGCCAGGGGTCTTTTGGAGCGACGGCCTAGTTCCGTTGCTTCAAGCCGGGCAGCATGCGGCGGAGGACGCCGTCGCCGCGGATGAAGTGATGGAACATCGCCGCGCCAACATGAGCCGCGATAGCGAGCAAAATGAGCATCGCGCCCCAAAAGTGCAGTGCGAAGACTAGTTTTGCCTTGGCCCCCGCTTCGGCGGTAGCAGCCGGCACCTGGAAGCCGATCAGCGACGCGAGACTGCTGGCCACCTGATAGAGCGCATCCTGGCCTGGAATCGCGGGCAGCTTGAACCCGCCGAGCGTGCCAAGTGCGCCGAACAGCGTGACACCGAGCCATCCTAGGAGCGGCACGGCCAAGAGAAGGCCATAGAGCCCCCAGTGCGTCAGGTGCGCACCAGCCTTCTGCCACCATTCAAGCGTCGGCTCATCAGGGGGTGCGCCATGCACAAAACGGTAGACCAGGCGCGCGACGACCAGCCAGAGCAACACGAATCCGGCGAGCTTGTGGGCGGAATAGAGTGTGTTCGTGGTGGCATCGAAATTCGTCGTGGCGCCCCGCTGGACCATGTAAAGGCCGACCGGGATGAGGATGGCCACGAACAGCACCGTCAACCAATGGAATGTCCGTGCAACGGGGGAGTAGACGAGATCCTCGGCTACCGGGGCGTGCGATCGCTTCTGCGCTTCCATCGATCACTCTCCATGCGAGATTCGCATATCGCAATCGAATAGCACGTCCCCGTCGGCAAGCACATGAACGTCAGCTGCGGGCCTCAAAGCCTGGGCAAGGCGGTCGATCGGCTTCAGGGTGAGACCGGGCTTGCCGGACCCGAGGATGACGGGTGCGACGAGCACATGCAGGCGGTCCACGGCGCCGCCGTCGATGAAGCCGGAGACGGTTCCGGCGCCGCCCTCGACAAGGAAAGTGCGCAGGCCGGCGCGGAATAGTGCTGCAATGACCTCGCGAGGGGCCAGTTGCCCATCGCGGTTAGCCGGGACCTCGAGCACGTCAGCACCGTACACTGGCGGTTGAGCACAGCCGGTCGCCCGGACGATGATGCGGCGCGCACCGTCCTCTGCCAGCAGCTTGGCAGTCGCCGGCATGCGGCCTTTGGGATCGATTACGATGCGCGCAGGATTGCGGCCTGGCACACGGCGGACGTTGAGCATCGGGTCGTCTGCGACGACCGTGCCGACGCCGACGATCACCGCATCCACGGCCGCACGGATGCGGTGCACGTGGATCAGCGCTTCGGTCTTGTTGATCCACTGGCTTTCGCCCGACAGCGTCGCAATGCGCCCATCGAGCGACTGCCCGAGCTGCGCGACGACGAAGGGGCGATCGGACGGCGCCGACGCGATACGGGCGATGGACGATGTGTGACCTGTCATGTTCTTCCCGCCCGCGGGAGGTACCCTTCCCCCTCAAAGGAAGGGGGCAAGGGCGCGTCGGGTCGAATGGCCAGTAGCCGCTTCACCCAACTGTCCGCACATCCACGAACCGGCCGGCGATGGCGGCGGCGGCGGCCATGGCGGGAGAGACGAGATGGGTGCGGCCCTTGTAGCCCTGGCGGCCCTCGAAATTGCGGTTCGAGGTGGAGGCGCAGCGCTGTCCGGGGAGTAACTGGTCCGGGTTCATGCCGAGGCACATGGAACAACCGGGTTCGCGCCAGTCGAAGCCGGCGGCTTTAATGATCTTGTCCAGCCCCTCGGCCTCGGCCTGCAGCTTGACGAGACCGGAGCCGGGGACGACGTGACCGTAGGCGAGACGCGGCGAGATGCGCTTGCCCTCAACAATTTTGGCGACCTCGCGGATGTCCTCGATGCGGCCGTTGGTGCACGAGCCGATCCAGGCGACGTCGATCTCAACGTCGGTCATCTTCGTATTGGGCTTCAAACCCATGTACTCGAGCGCGCGGATGACCGAGGCGCGGCGGGCCTCGTCCTCGATTTTGGCGGGATCGGGCGTTGTGCCCTCGATCGTGACGACCATTTCCGGGCTCGTGCCCCACGACACGATGGGCGGCAGATTGCCGGCGTCGAGCGTCACGGTCGCATCGAAGTGAGCGCCGTCGTCGGTGCGCAATGTCTCCCAATAGCGCAACGCGGCATCCCACGCGGCGCCCTTGGGCGATTTCGGACGGCCCTTCAGGTACTCGATGGTCTTGGAGTCCGGGGCCACCATGCCGGCGCGGGCACCGCCCTCGATCGACATGTTGCAGACAGTCATGCGGCCTTCCATCGACATGGCGCGGATCGCCTCGCCGCCGTACTCGATGACGTAGCCGGTGCCGCCGGCGGTGCCGATCTTGCCGATTATGGCGAGGACGATGTCCTTCGGACCAACGCCGGGCTTGGTCTTGCCATCGACGGTAATGCGCATGTTCTTGGCTTTGCGCTGCAGCAACGTCTGCGTGGCGAGCACGTGCTCGACCTCAGACGTGCCGATACCGTGCGCCAGGGCTCCGAACGCACCGTGCGTCGAGGTGTGGCTGTCACCACAGACGATCGTCGTCCCGGGCAGCGTGAAGCCCTGCTCCGGGCCGATGACGTGGACGATGCCCTGGCGCGGGTCGAGTTCGTCGTAGTACTCGACGCCGAACTCCTTCACGTTGGCGGCGAGCGTCTCGACCTGGATCCGGCTCTCTTCTTCTTTGATTCCCTCGCGGCGGTTGGTCGTCGCGATGTTGTGGTCGACGACGGCAAGCGTACGCTCGGGCTGACGCACCTTGCGACCAGCGAGGCGCAGGCCCTCGAAAGCCTGCGGGCTGGTGACCTCATGCACAAGGTGACGATCGATATAAAGGACGCACGTGCCGTCATCGCGGCGCTCGACAACGTGGTCCTCGAAGATCTTGTCGTAGAGCGTGGTTGGGGCGCTGGCGATCATGGCGCAATCCTCGGATTTTCTGGCTGTTGCAGGCTAGATAGCCCGACCGCGCCCGGCCTGCAATCCGACGTCGAGGCAGGATGTGCAGCCCGGGGGCTCAAACGCCCTGAATGTCTGGTCAAAAAGAAAAACCGGGCGTCAGTCTCCTGAGCCCGGTTGGAGGTCTTTTCCTGCGCTTTTCAAAGCGCAGCTGAAGGCGTCAAAGGGAGGGTACGACCTTCAATAGCTGTCCGTCACAGCTGATATGTACGTACTTACTGGCATCGCAGTCAGCAAGGTGGGCGGGTGCATGCAAGGCATGACCAAGACGCATAGCTTCTCCAATCAGAATTTCCATTGGCGGGCCTTGGCGACAACGAAGTCTCTGAAAACCTGAACTTTCTTCGCCGTCTTAAGCTCCTCTGGATACACGAAATAGACTGGTAGGCGCGCGATCTCGATCTCACGCAGGACGGGCACCAAGTCCTTTTCTTCCTCGACCAGATAGTCCGGTATCAGGCCGACGCCGATGCCCGATCGGACGGCGTACTTGCACGCGAGGACCGTCGATGCACGGAATACAGGCAAGCGCGGCTCCCGGCCCTCGCGACCGAGCGTCTCGAGCTTGTTGATGCTTGCAAGATGGGCCGGCGGATTGCCCATGAACGAGACCAACCGATGGTGATCGAGATCGGCGATGGACTGGGGCGCTCCGAAGCGTCGGATGTAAGTTGCCGAAGCGTAGGCATGAACCTGCATCGAGAAGAGAGGCCGGCGTATGAGGTCGCTTTGCAGCGGCTCGCGGGCCCAAATTGCAACGTCGGCGACCCGCATCGACAGGTCCACGGGTTCGTCGTTCAGGATCAGCTCGAGGCGGATATCGGGATAGACGTCGATGAACTCGCGGATGCGTTGCGTTACCCATACCGCACCGAGGCTGACCGACGACGTTATCCGCAGATCGCCCGCTGGCTTCGTGGTCGAATCCGACAGCAACGTCTCGGCGGTCTGCAGCCGGTTCATCACATCGCTCGCCGTCCGATAGAGTATCTCGCCTTGTTCCGTGAGAACGAGACCGCGCGCATGGCGATGAAACAGCGGAATGCCAAGGTCTTTCTCGAGTGATGACACTTGGCGACTGACGGCCGACTGGCTCATGCGGAGGCTTTCGCCTGCATGCGTGAAGCTTCCGGCCTCGGCGGCCGCATGAAAGATGCGAAGCTTGTCCCAGTCCATCAATTTGTCCGCCTGGAGCTACCTTGCCGGCGACACATCTGTCGTCCTCGCTATTCCGCGGCCTGAGCCGTCGCGTGCTGCCCGGCCAGGAATTTCTCGCTTTCGAGGGCGGCCATGCAGCCCATGCCGGCCGCGGTGACGGCTTGGCGGAACGTGTCGTCCTTCACATCGCCAGCGGCGAAGACGCCCGGAACCGAGGTCGCCGTCGAATCAGGTTTCGTGATGAGGTAGCCGGATGGCTTCATCTCGAGTTGGCCCTTGAAGAGTTCCGTCGCGGGCGCGTGGCCGATGGCAATGAAGACGCCATCGATCCGCCGCTCCGTCACGGCGCCAGTCTTCACGTTCTTCAGGCGGACCCCAGTCACCGATTTCGGATCCGCCGTGCCCAAAACTTCCTCGATCGCGCTATCCCAGACGACCTCGATCTTGGGATTCTTGAACAGGCGATCCTGCATGATGCGCTCGGCGCGGAAACTGTCGCGGCGATGCACAACGATCACCTTGCTCGCAAAGTTGGTGAGAAAGATCGCTTCCTCGACCGCCGTGTTGCCGCCGCCGACTACGACTACCTCTTTGCCGCGATAGAAGAAGCCGTCGCACGTCGCGCATGCGGAGACGCCGTGCCCTTTGAAGTGCTCCTCGCTCGGCAACCCGAGCCAGCGGGCCTGGGCGCCTGTGCAAACGATCAGTGCATCGCAAGTGTAGACGTCACCGGAGTCGCACTCGAGGCGGAAAGGCCGCTGAGCGAGGTCGACCTTCGTGACGTGATCCATCACGATCTCGGTGCCGACATGCTCGGCCTGGGCCTTCATCTCGTCCATCAGCCAAGGCCCCTGGATGACCTTTGCGAATCCGGGGTAGTTCTCCACGTCAGTGGTGATGGTGAGCTGCCCACCGGGTTGTATTCCCTGCAGCATCAGGGGCTTGAGCATGGCCCGCGCAGCATAGATCGCGGCGGTGTAGCCGGCCGGCCCGGAGCCCAGAATCAGGACGTGAACGTGTCGTGCGGTCGTCATCTCGAAGCCTCGTGCAGCCCGTTGTGGCCTAGCTATGCGTTCAGCGCATATTGGCGATCGCCGAAGATATGGCAAGCTCAACCCGGCCGTAACACGCAGAACGCAGCGAGGGGCGCAGGTAGGCCGGCCTACCGTTTCCCCAAGGAGGGATTGGGATAACCCCATTCACCTCGACGTTTCGGCGGCACCGCCCCATATGCCGGCTAAATGACAACCTCGAGCGGCCGGTTGTGGCCGGAGATCACGCTATGACCGTCATTCAGACGCAGGGCGTCCATCACATCACTCTCAATGGTGCCGACCGCCAGACCTCGATCGATTTCTGGGAGGGCGTGCTTGGCATGCCGCTCGTCTTCGAGCAGCCGAACCTGGACGACCATTCGGTCAATCACCTTTACTTCGATCCCGGCGATGGGCGCTTGATCACGATCTTCACCAGCGAGGATCGGCAGCGAGATGCTCGCCCCAACCCGAACGGCATCGGCAACCTGCATCATCTCGCGTTCATCGTTTCGCGGGCGGTCTACACGCAGGCAGCGGAGCGGCTGTCGTCCGCGGGTTTTAACACGTCTGGCGAGATCGACCGCGGCTTCATGGATTCTCTCTATTTTCGCGATCCGTTGGGGCAATTGATGGAGCTCGCCTACTTCAAGTTCGAGCCACCTTTGGGGTTCACGCACGCAGACGTTTTGCGGGAAGCGCATGCGATCCGGGTCGCTGCGGGAGACCTCAACATTGCGGATGTCCATCTCGCCGACGCCATCGCAGCATTGACGGCGCGTCGTAAGCGTGGCGGCGCGGTTCCATAACACCCGCACTTTGTCGCCGGGTCTCAAGTCGGCACGATTGGCGACAATCCTCAGTGGCAGAGCGCAGGTTTCTCGTCTGGACCTGACGTACCGACCACACTTGTGCGCTTCCGCGCGCGCTCGCGGATCGCCGGGTCTTCTGCAATGACGCTGCCACTGGCGTCCAGGTCTGTCGCTCCTGCATCTCTTTGTCCTTCGCAATCGCTCGCTGAAGGGCCGAGCGTTGCTCGAGGCGAGTGCAATAGCTGGTGAACTCAGGGCGTCAGTAGCCGCGCTTGCGGTCGACGACATTTCTCAGCGGCTGGCCAGATTCCAAGTCGCGGATCTGGGCCACGATGTAGTCTGAGATCGCCTCGGCATCACTGTCGGCGGCATTGTGCGGCGTAACGGTCACCTTCGGATGGCGCCAGAACGGACTGGATGGCGGCAAGGGCTCCTCGTGGAAGACATCGAGCGTCGCTGCGCCAAGCGTGCCGTCATCGAGGCAGGCGAGGATATCGGCCTCGTCTTGCAGGCCGCCACGGCCGGCGTTGATCAGAACGGGCGCTCCCAGGCGACCATCGCGAGCGAGGCCGGCGAAGAGCTTGCGGTTCAGTATCCCTTCGGTATCGGACGTGAGGGGGACCAATGCGACGAGGATGTCGGTCCTGGCCAGGAACGGCGCGAGTTCGGCCTCGCCAGCGAACGATGTCACGCCCGCCACGGATTTCCGTGTCCGGCTCCATCCCGCAACGTCGAAGCCGATGCGGACGAGCACCTCGGCGGCATCTTGGCCCAATTCACCCAAACCCAGGATGCCGACCCTGACGGCCGAGGCGGCCCATTGGTCCTTGGCGGCCCACTCGGCGCGGGACTGCGCTTCGTCCAGCATGCGTTGTCGGCGATGGTGCATCAGGCAATGCATCACCACGTACTCGGTCATGCGTTTGGTCAGGTCCTCGCTGACGACGCGCACCAAGGGCAGGTCCGGCAGTGTCGCATCCTTCAGCAGGGCGTCGACACCCGCACCGAGATTGAAGATCACTTCGAGACCGTTGCAGCGGGCGAGGTAGCCAGGGGCGGGTTTCCAGACGGCAGCGTAGCGGAAGCCATGCTTGGCTGGCCCCTGATCGCTCGCGATTTCGATGTGCCGTCCCGGCAGTCGCTCACGGAAGCGCCTGAGCCACGGCTCCGGCCCCCAGTTCTCGCCGGTTCCGTTGACGATGAGGAGAAGGGACATGGTAGCTCCGCTCAGAATGGACCGATGTGCCGCTGCCTGCGCACAGAGGTGACGGGGTGACAGTCGTTTACGCGGCCGTCGCGCCTCGATGGGTGACCTCGAGGTTCAACGCGGCGGCCAGCAAGGCCTTCGTGTAGTCCTCCCGCGGCCGCAGGAAGAGTTCGCGCGAGGGACCCTCCTCAACGACCTTGCCATCCTTCATGACGATGACATGGTTGGACAGTGCACGCACCACGCGCAAGTCGTGGCTGATGAAGAGGTAAGCGAGATCATGCCGCGTCTGGAGGTCGCGCAGCAGGTCGACGATCTGTGCCTGGACGCTCATGTCGAGGGCACTGGTCGGCTCGTCGAGCATCACGAACTTCGGACCGAGGACCATGGCGCGGGCGATGGCGATGCGCTGGCGCTGCCCCCCGGAGAATTCGTGCGGGTATCGGTCCTGGGTCGCCGGATCGAGGCCGACCTCCTCCAGAGCCTTGGCAACGCGAGCGCGGCGCGCCTCGGCATCCAAAGTCCGATCCTGAATGATCAGCCCTTCCTCGATGATCTGGCTGACAGACAGGCGTGGAGAGAGCGAACCGTAAGGGTCCTGGAAAACGATCTGCATCTCCTTGCGGAGAGGGCGCATGGCGCGCGAGTCGAGGCCGTCGATGCGGTTTCCCAGATAGACGATCGGTCCCTCGGACGAGACGAGGCGCAGGATGGCCAAGCCTAGCGTTGTCTTGCCGGAGCCGGACTCACCGACGACACCGAGTGTTTCGCCCGCGCGCAACTTGAGTGTCACGCCATCGACCGCCTTAATGTGCCCGACGGTCTGGCGCAAAAGTCCGCGCCTGATCGGAAACCAGACCTTCAGGGCGCTCGTCTCAATCACGACAGGCCCGTTCGGGTTCTCGGCAGGCGGGTCGCCCTTCGGCTCGGCGGCGAGCAGATGCTGAGTGTAGGAGTGCTTCGGAGCGGTGAAAATCTGTTCGACCGGTGCTTCTTCGACGATGCGGCCCTGGCGCATGACGTAAACGCGCTGCGCCATCTTGCGCACGATGCCAAGGTCATGAGTGATCAGGAGCATGGCCATGCCGAGCTCGCTCTGCAGTTCCTTCAGCAGGGCCAGGATCTGAGCCTGGATCGTGACGTCGAGCGCGGTGGTGGGCTCGTCGGCGATGAGCAGATCCGGCTCGTTGGCAAGCGCCATGGCGATCATCACGCGCTGACGCTGGCCACCAGAAAGCTGATGCGGGTAGGCGTCCAGCCGCTCGGCCGGGTTCTGGATGCCGACACGCTTGAGAAGAGCCAGTGTGCGCTCCCGTGCATCCTCGCGAGTCATGCCGCGATGCTCGCGGAGAACCTCGCCCACCTGCTTCTCGATCGTGTGAAGCGGGTTGAGCGAGGTCATCGGCTCCTGGAAGATCATCGAAATGCGTGCGCCGCGGATCTCGCGCATGGCGCTCTCGCGCAGTTTCAAAAGATCGCGGCCCTCGAAGAAGATCTCTCCGGTCGGGTGCGAGGCCGACGGGTACGGGAGAAGCTGCATGATCGACAGCGCCGAGACCGATTTGCCCGAGCCCGACTCGCCGACGAGCGCCACGGTCTCGCCTTTGCCGATCGTGAACGAGACGCGATTGACCGCCCGCGTCGAACTGCGTCCAGACTGGAAATCGACCGAAAGGTCGCGCACCCAGATCAACGTGTCGGTCGGCGCGCTCTCGGTCATCGGAACGTCTTTCTGGGATCGAAGGCGTCGCGAACGGCCTCGCCGATGAAGATCAGCAGCGCAAGCAGGAGCGCGATCGAGAAGAACGCGGAGAGTGCGAGCCACGGCGCCTGCAAGTTGCCCTTACCCTGAAGGAGCAACTCGCCCAGCGATGGGGAGCCGGGCGGCAGGCCGAGCCCCAGGAAATCGAGCGCAGTGAGCGCGGTGATGGACGACGACAGCGCGAAGGGCAGGAACGTGAGCGTGGCGACCATGGCGTTCGGCAACAGGTGCTTGAACATGATGGCCGCATTCGACAGGCCGAGCGCGCGGGCGGCCTTGATGTATTCGAAGTTGCGACCGCGCAGGAACTCGGCGCGAACCACGCCAACGAGGCTCACCCAGTGGAACAGGAGCAGAATGCCGAGCAGCGTCCAGAAGCCAGGAACCAGCACGTTGGAGATGATCAAGAGGACGTAAAGCGACGGGATTGCCGACCAGATCTCAAGGATGCGCTGGAAGACGAGATCGACCACACCACCGAAGTAGCCCTGGATCGCCCCTGCTGTGATGCCGATCAACGAGGAGATCAATGTCAGGAGGAGCCCGAATATGATCGATAGGCGAAAGCCATAGATGATGCGCGCGACAACGTCCCGGCCCTGGTCGTCGGTGCCGAGCCAATTGCGATTTCCGAAAGTCTCGTAGCGAGCGATCTGGTCGGGCGGCGCTTCGCAGCTGGCGAGGCTCGTCGCCCACGGCGGGGGGCCTGGGAAGCCGAGACAGCGGCCCTCGGCATTCTTCAGTCTGGGATAGTCCTTATTAATCGAGCTGTAGGAGTAGCGAATTGGCGGCCAGAGGATCCAGCCATCCTTCTCGATCTCCTCGAGTATCACGGGATCTTTGTAGTCGGTGACGGCAAGGAAGCCGCCGAACTTCGACTCCGGATAGTCGACCAGAACCGGGAATAGTGTCTCGCCCTTGTAGCGAACCAGCAGCGGCTTGTCGTTGGCTACCACCTCGGCGAACAAGCTGAACACGAACAGGCCAAGGAAAATCCAAAGGCTCCAGTAGCCGCGGCGATTAGCCTTGAAGTTCTCCCAGCGGCGTCGATTGATCGGCGACACACGCAGTTCGCGTCCGAAGAGTCGGCGGACGGGCGTCGTCCCGTGCGAGGGGGCATTGTCCGTTCGGGCATCCATGCCGCTAGACCTCCCGCGTCTCGAAATCGATGCGTGGATCAACGAGCGTATAGATGAAATCGGAGAGCACGTGGAGGACGGTCGCCATGAGGGCGTAGATGTAGACCGTAGCGAAGACCACAGGATAGTCGCGGTTGATCAGGGATTCGAAGCCGAGGAGGCCCAGACCATCGAGCGAGAAGATCTGCTCGATGAGGAGGCTTCCCGTGAAAAACGCAGCGACAAAGGCGCTCGGGAAGCCGGCGATCACGATCAGCATCGCGTTACGAAAGATGTGGCCGTAGAGAACGCGGTTCTCGGACACGCCTTTGGCGCGCGCGGTGATGACGTATTGCTTCCTGATCTCATCCAGGAACGAGTTCTTGGTGAGAAATGTCATGGTCGTGAACGAACCGACCGCCATGGCAATCAGAGGAAGCGTGAGGTGCCAGAAGTAATCGGTGATCTGGCCGAGCAAGGAGAGCTGTTCCCAATTGTCGGAGGTGAGGCCCTTCCGCGGGAACCACTGGAAGAACGAGCCGCCGGCAAAAACGACGATCAAGAGAACGGCGAACAGGAAGCCCGGAATGGCATAGCCAACGACAAGGGCGCCCGATGTCCAGACGTCGAAGCGATTGCCATCACGCACGGCCTTGCGGATGCCGAGCGGTATTGAGATCAGATAAGTTGCGAGCATCATCCAGAAGCCGAGCGAAATCGAGACCGGCAGCTTCTCCTTGATCAGCTCGATGACGGTCACGTCCCGGTAGTAGCTGCGGCCGAAATCGAAGCGCGCGAAATCCCAGATGAGCTTGCCGTAGCGCTCGTACCACGGCTTGTCGAAACCGAATTGCTTCTTCAGTTCCTCGACGAACTTCTGGTCGAGGCCTTGTGACCCCCGATAGCTGGACGTGGCGCCCTCGCCGCCCGGCCCGACTGTGCGACCTGCTGCCAGATCGCCGCCGCCGCCCCCGAAGCGCGCGGTCGCTCCGGCATCGGTGCCGGTGAGCTGCGCCATGATGCGCTCGACGGGCCCACCCGGCGCAAATTGCGTCAGCAGAAACGTCAGAGTGAGCACCCCGAGCAGTGTCGGAATGATGAGAAGCAAGCGCTTGATGAGATAGGCTGCCATGAGGCACTGCGTCCGTGGTTGGGAGAAGCAGGAACGATGTCAGCGGGAGAGACTGGCCACTACTCGCCAGCACTCACCGAATGTCACTTGACGTTCCTCAGCTTCGCCGCTCGCGCCTCGTCGTACCACCAAGTATCGAGAATCCCTCGCGCATATTTAGGCTTCACGTCCGGCCGAGAGAACTTGTCCCAATGGGCGATATGATGCGCTGCCTTGAACCAGTGCGGCACCCAGTAATGTCCTGCGCGCAAGACACGATCGATTGCCCGTGTGGCAGTGACCAGGTCCTCGCGAGACTTGGCCGCGATGACCTTCTCGATCAGGGCATCGATAACGGGATCCTTTATGCCGGCATGGTTGGAGCTGCCCTCGTTCGAGGCCGCCTCGCTGCCCCAGTAATTGAGCAACTCGAGACCCGGATTGAGGCGCATGGTGAAGCGCGTCGAGATCACATCGTAGTCGTGGCTCTTGACGCGGCGCTGGTACTGCGCGGCGTCGACGTTGCGCAGCGTTGCCCTGACCCCGATCGACTCCAGGTTCTTGATATAGGGGCCGATAATGCGCTCGAAGGTGGGGCCGCCCGAGTTCAGGAACTCGACGTCGAGCGTCTCGCCGGCGGCATTCCTGACGACCGGTTGTCCGCCTTTGTTGTCGAGCTTCCAGCCGGCGTCGCTCAGCAGCTTGAGCGCGCCGCGAAGCAACTTGCGGTCGCTACCCGACCCATCGCTCCGGGGTGGCGCATAGGGCTCGCCAAACACCTCAGGCGGGAGTTTCGCGCGGTGTGGCTCGAGTAACGCCAATTCCGGCGGCGTGGGCGGGCCTTGCGCCTTCATGTCGGAATTCTCGAAAAAGCTCTCCGTGCGGGTGTAGAGGCCATTGAAGATGTTGGCGTTCGTCCACTCGAAATCGAAGGCCATCGCAAGAGCGTGGCGCACGCGAGGGTCCTGAAACTTGGCGCGGCGCGTGTTGAAGAAGAAGCCTTGAGCACCGGACGGCGTCGCGTCGGGCAGCGTCAGCTTGATGAGCCGACCATCCTTGACGGCCGGAATATCGTAGGCCGAGATCCAATCACGCGCCGTGAACTCCTCGCGAAGATCGATACCGCCCGCCTTCAAGCTCTCGAGTTCGGCCGTGCGATCACGGTAGTATTCGTAGCGCACCTCGTCGAAGTTGTAGCGTCCGCGGTTGATCGGCAGACCGGCCGCCCAGTAGTCCGGGCGCCGCTTGTACGTCACGTGGCCACCCTGCTTGAAGTCACCGATGGTGTACGGACCGGATCCGACCGGGATCTTCAGCGTCGTCTCGTCGAAGGGTTGCGTATCATAGTAGGCGCGGGGAAGGATCTGCAGCCCGGCAACGGTCAACGGAAGATCGCGCAGCAACTCGCCCTGGAAGACAAATCGGACCGTCAGTTTGTCGAGGGCCTCGGCCTTGACGACGTCACGCAGGATGATCCGGTAGCTCGGGTCCCCCTTGGCTTTCAGCGTATCGAGCGTGAAGACGACGTCGTCGGCCGTGACGGGGCTGCCGTCCGAGAAGCGGGCCTCCGGGCGGAGTTTAAAGGTGATGCTCTTGCGATCAGGCGCGAGATCGGCCGATTCTGCAAGCAAGCCATAGGCGGAGCCCGGCTCGTCACCTGCGCCTTCCATCAGCGTGTCGTAGAGGAGGGACAGACCCTGAGCGGCGTCGCCCTTCAAGATGAAGGGGTTGAAGCTGTCGAAGGTCCGGATCGCGGCGGGGCCGACCATCGAGATGCGACCGCCCTTCGGCGCGTTCGGATTGACGTACTCGAAGTGCTTAAAGTCGGCTCCGTACTTGAGCTCGCCGAAAATCGAAAGGCCGTGACGAGGCTCGGCCGTCGCTGGGCTCTGTCCGAGCGTCAGAACGGAGAACGTGAGGGCGGCGAGAAAGCGCGTCGTTGCAAGCTGCATGTGTCCTCCGCCGCATGCTGCGGCTCGTTTCAGCGGGCGGCTTCGAGCCGCGCCGCCGCCTTGTCGTCGTACCACCAAGTGCGCACGAAGGCATCCGTAGGTCCCGCATAGCGAGGCTGGACACCGGGACGAGCGAATTTATCCCAGTAGCCGATGCGATAGACCGGCGAATAGAAATGGGGCACGAGATAGTGGCCCCACAATAGAGCCCGATCGAGGGCTCGCGTCGCCGTGACGAGTTCCGTTCGGTCCTTCGAGTAGATCAGCCGCTCGATCAGGGCATCTATCGCGGGACTTTTTATGCCGGCCAGATTGCGCGATCCCTCCTGGGACGCTGCCGCCGAGCCCCACAGCTCGCGCTGTTCGTTACCCGGGGAGTGCGACTGCGGAAAGCCCGAGACGATCATGTCGTAGTCGAAGGAGCGGACGCGTCTCTGATACTGGGCGCTGTCGACAATGCGGACACTGAGATCGATGCCGAGCTTGGCGAGTTCTGCCTTATAAGCGAGCACCAACCTCTCGAAGCTCGGCTGGACGAGCAGCATCTCGGCGGAAATCTTCACGCCCGCCGCGTTGGTCCGCACTCCCGCCTTCATCTCGAAACCGGCTTCAGAGAGCAGGCGTGCGGCTTTTCCGAGATGGCGACGGAAGTCGTCGGGGGCAAGATTGACGGGATTCTTGAACTCCGCCTTGAAGAGATCGGCAGGCAGCTCGTCACCGACCTTTTCGAGGATGGCGCGCTCTTCACCTTCGGGCAGGCCGCGACAGGCCAGCTCGGAGTTTCCGAAGTAGCTCGACGAGCGGCGATACTGCTCGAAAAACATGGCCTGGTTGGCCCATTCGAAGTTGAACGCGAGGTTGAAGGCTTCGCGCACGCGCCGGTCCTGGAACTGGGGGCGACGGAGATTGAAAATGAACCCCTGCATGGGTTTGATATCGCCGTCGGGCAGTTCCTCGCGCTTGACGAGGCCTCGCTTGACGGCCTCGAAATCGAACTCGGTGGCCCAGCCCTTCGCGCTGTTCTCCGGCCAGAAGTCGGTTTCCCCCGCCTTGAAACCTTCGAAAGCCGGGAGACGGTCGCGGTAGTAAACGTGGGAAATCCGATCGAAATTCCACTGCCCCCGGGCCACAGGAAGATCCTTTGCCCACCAGTCGGGGATTCGCTCGAGCACGATGCGCCGGCCGCCGTCCACCTTTGCCACCCGATAGGGTCCTGCGCCAACCGGGATCTCGAGGGACCCACGCGCCAGATCACGTGGCTCGCCCTTGTCGTCCTTTGCCGTCCAATAATGCCGGGGAAGGACTGGAAGCCCGCCGACGATCAGCGGCAGCTCGCGGTTGCCCGGCGCGTCGAATACGAAACGCACCTCGTGAGGACCCGTCTTCTCGGCGCGCACGACATTCTTGTAGTAGATGCCGAATCGGGGGTTCGCCTGCTTCAGCTGATCGAGGGAGAAAACGACATCCTCGGGCGTCACCGGAGCGCCATCACTGAAGCGAGCCTCGGGCCTCAGCCCGAATGTAGCAGACGCGAAGTCCGGCGGATGGGATACCCACGCCGCGATCCAGCCGTAGTCTGACGACGGCTCGTCGAGACTGGACAGCATCAGTGTGGCGTCGATCCGAGCGAGGCCGTCAGCGGCGATGCCGCGAGGCGCGAAGCGGTTCAGGGTGTCGAACGTGCCAAACGCCCGAAGGCGGATCTCGCCGCCTTTCGGGGCCGCGACATTGACCCAATCGAAATGCGAGAAACCGGGTTCATGCCGCGGCGCACCGATCAAGGATAGGGCATGGCGTCGCCGGCCGCTCACGTCCTCGGCACGTGGCGAAGCGCCTGAGCACAACCAGAGAGAAGCTACGAGGCAGGATAGAATGACGCCTGCGAGGTAGGACGGCTGGCTCGACATGGGCGGGTGGCGGCTCCCATTCTGCCAGATAGCCACATGGTGGCACCGGCGGCCTGTACGAACGCACATGAGCGGCTGTGGCGCCGGCCTCATGCCCGCAAGCAAGTCAGCGCGTTCTCTTCGCAGTCATGCTCGCTGAAGACTTCAGCAGCATGGGAAGACGTGAGGCCACTGCCAAGTTAATTATTCTTCAGGCTAGGCCAAAATCCCTCGATGGCGCGGATGAAGAGACGAGCACCCCATCAAACGTCCGCCGCGCGGCATCTCACGCGACCGTTCGTGCATTGGGGCCATGCAAACCGGCAGCCACCCACACCCGGTGGCCGAGTTATGCAATCCGGCAGGGAAGCTTTGGCGTCTACTCTTAAGTAGCGCCGCACCACTGAAGCGGCACTCCCAAAGCGGAACACGGGCAGTCTACTTCTTTTCAGGGGCAGGCGCGGCGGCTGCAGGGGCCGGGACTGCCGCCGCCGGAACTTCCGGCAGAGCCATGGGCGCATCGGCCAGCGTCCGCAAATAGGCGAGCAGATCGCCCATCTCGGCGACGTCTTTCACGCCCGCGTACGACATGCGATTGCCAGGGATGGAAGACTTCGGATCGTGGATGAATTCGGTCAGTGCCTCCCAAGTCCATTGGCCACCCTTGGCTGCGATCGCCGGCGAATAGTTGGTGAAGCTCGCGAGTTTCGCGACGTCGCGCCCCACGATGCCGTACAGATTGGGGCCAAGCTTATTAGCGCCACCCTTCTCAGGCGTATGACATGCGTTGCACGCCTTGAAGACCTCCTTACCGGAGTCTGGATTTCCTTTGGCCAGCGCAGCCGCAACCTTCGCGAACGAGAACGCATCCGCGGCCGGTGCGCCGCCGTTCTTTGCGCCGGTGTCCTTGGGCATCGGCAACTGATAGCCCGCACCGGGGCCATGACCGTCGCCGTGCCCCTGCATCATGGCGGCAAGCTCGGGCACGCCGAAGATGAACAGAAGCGCTGAGAGCACGCCACCGGCAATCTTGTTCAATTCGAAGCTGTTCATTGCGCTCGATTCCGCCTCTTGCGTCGCAAATAGCCGATCAGTCGAACAGCGGAGTTGCGCCGGGTCAACAACATGCCCCTCGGCGCGGCCCATTTGCCCGCATCCAACCCAAAAGCCGCCGCAACTATATGAACTCCCGCTCCCCTTGCAACCGGCGACCATGATGAACTACGACATCTGCCCGAGACGAATTGTCACCATTCGAGGCCCCCATGCGCCCCCCCAGCGCCATTGTTGTTATTCCAGCTCGCATGCAGGCGTCGCGGCTGCCGGGAAAGCCGATGGCGGATATCAATGGCGAACCGATGGTCGTCCACGTCTGGCGCCGGGCGATGGCTGCCGAGGTTGGTCGCGTCGTCGTGGCCACCGATGCCGAGGAAATTCAGGATGCCGTCCGGCGGGCCGGAGGAGAGGCCGTCATGACACGGGCGGATCACGCATCGGGTTCAGACCGAGTCTTCGAGGCAATCAGCCGAATCGACCCTGACGGTGATCGGGACCTCGTCGTCAATCTCCAGGGTGACTTGCCGACCCTCGAGCCGAGGCTCGTGAGGGCCTGTCTTGAACCTCTCGAACGGAAGGAAGTCCACATTGCGACGCTCGCTGCCGAGATCACCAGCGAGGAAGAGCGCAACAATATGAACGTGGTAAAAGTGGTCGGCACGCCAACCGGCCAGGGCGGCCGGACATTACGCGCCCTTTACTTCACCCGCGCGACGGCGCCATGGGGCGAAGGTCCTCTTTATCATCACATCGGCATTTATGCGTATCGGCGCAACGCCCTCGAGCGCTTCGTGTCACTGAAGCCGTCGCCCCTCGAACTGCGGGAGCGCCTCGAGCAGCTGCGCGCCCTAGAGGACAACATGCGCATCGACGTCGCCCTGGTCGATACAGTACCTCTCGGCGTCGACACGCCAGCCGACCTCGAGCGAGCACGTCGTGCGCTTGGGAAGAGCTAGCCCTCGCCCCAAACTCGTCCTCAAGGACCGTTCAGCATGCCCAGCAAGAAGCCAAGCGCGGGACAACCCGTGCCGGCCAAGTCAGTGAGCGCCGCCTCGCCGTCGAAATCCCGCATCTCCTATCAGGGCGAGCCGGGTGCCAACTCGCACACCGCGTGCAGTCAGGTTCATCCCGAACTCGAGCCGATGCCGTGCCCTACGTTCGAGGACGCAATCGGTGCGGTGCAGTCGGGGGATGCGCACTACGCCATGATCCCGATCGAGAATTCTCTGGCGGGGCGGGTTGCGGACATCCACCATCTGCTGCCGAACTCGGGCCTGTACATCGTCGGCGAGCACTTCCTGCCGATCCGTCATCAGCTGATGGCCATCAAAGGTGCCCGGCTCGAGGACATCACCGATCTCTACAGTCACGTGCACGCGCTCGGACAGTCGCGCAAAATGATCCGTCAGTACGGTCTGAAGCCGCATGTTGCCGGCGATACCGCAGGGGCCGCGCGACAAGTCGCCGAGTGGGGCGACAAGACGAAGGCGGCGCTGGCACCAAAGCTCGCCGCCGACATCTATGGTCTCGACATCCTTGCCAGCGACGTTGACGACGAGAAGCACAACACCACGCGCTTCGTCATCCTCTCGCGAGAGCCGGACGATGCGGAGCCGGGCAACGGTCCCGTGATCACGACCTTCATCTTCAACGTGCGGAACGTGCCGGCCGCGCTTTACAAAGCCATGGGAGGTTTCGCGACCAACGGCATCAACATGACCAAGCTCGAAAGCTATCAGGTCCATGGCGAGTTCGTTGCGACGATGTTCTATGCGGACATCGAGGGGCATCCGGCCGACCGTCTCGTACGGCTGGCGCTAGAGGAGTTGTCGTTCTTCTCGACCGAGCTGAGGATCCTCGGCACGTACCCGGCCAGTCCCTATCGGGCAGAGATCAGGCGCCGCGCCGAGGAAGCGGCTGCAGCAGCCGCGGGCCGGGGCGCCAAGCGGGTTTAGCCGACTCGGCGACTGACACCGGCATTGCGCGACGAACGGACAATCAGCCGACCGCACAACCAGCTGGGTCAGAGGCAGGCAAAACCTGTCTTCCGTCGAACAAATAAGCTAACCTGATCGCTCCTCAGTGGAGCGCTTCGATGGCATCGAGCCTGGGTAAGACATGGGGCGCGGAGCGTGGGCTGCGGACTATTCGCTTCCGCATCATCACGCTCGTTCTGCTAATCCTGGCGCCTTTTCTCTGCGTTTTCGCCTGGATGGCTTTCAATCTCGCCACTGCTCGTATGGCGTTGATCGAATTAAGTCGTCGCGACAACGCCGAGAACATCATGGCGCAAACCGATCGAGAGGTCGCCCATGCGCTCGGCATGCTCACCGGCCTCGGTGCGGGCGGCGCTCCGGACGTCGGCAACGCCGACAGTTTCCGGCAACAGGCGCGCGCGTTGCTCAACCGGCCAGAGCTGCAGCGGATCTGGGTCTTCGATCGACAGGGCAAGATCCAGGTTACCGGTGACGGCTCTGAGGGTGCCGACGAAATCGCGATGACTGGGTCCGATCTCGTCGATCGCATCTTTGCCGGCAAACAAGTGGTGTCAACCGTGCGTGGCGCGGGCCTCGACGACGCGACCCTTGTCATCAGCGTCCCTATTTCCGAAGGCGGCCAGGTCGTAGCGGGATTAGCCGCCGAGGTTCGTGCAAGGCTGCTCGACAGGATCCTCCCCGAATCCGGCATCGAGCCGGGCTGGGTCGTCGCCGTCGTTGACAGGAACGGCCGCTTCGTCATGCGGAGCATCGACGCTGAAGGGCGCGTCGGGCAGATGGCGAGGCCAGAGCTCAAGGCGGCAGCCAATAGCCGCGAAGCCACCGGCACGTTCGAGAACGTGACGTGGGAAGGCGTGCCCATGCTGAACTCGTTTCGTCGGTCCTCGCTGACCGACTGGACAACCGTCGTCGCCGTGCCCAAGGCGATCGTTGAAGCGCCACTGAAGCGGAATGCCGCTTGGGCTCTGCTGGGCGGCAGCGGCGCACTGCTGCTCTCCTTAGCGGCAGCTTTCGCCTACGCGACCCGAATCTCCGAGCCGATCCGCAGCCTCGGGCGCATGGCCACCGCGTTCGCCAAGGGCCAGTCGTTCAGGAAAACACGCTATCCGCTCGCGGAACTCGAAGAGGTGCAGCATGCTTTCGAGACGGCGGCGACCGAGAGCGCCCATCTTTCGGCGCTGGTCGCCTCGTCGGGCGATGCCATCATGAGCATGAACCTCGATGGCACCATTCGCACGTGGAATCCGGCCGCCGAGAGATTGTTCGGCTACACCGCAGAGGAGATCGTCGGCAAGCCGAAGAGTTTGCTCGTGCCGGCGGAAGCGATCGACGCGTTCCAGAAGCAGCTAGCCACCGTCGTTGCCGGCGAACATGTGCGGTCCGAGACGGTACGGCGGCATCGAGACGGCACGCGTATCGCCGTCTCCGTCGAAGCGGCCCCGATCCGACGCCCCGACGGAAAGATCATCGCGACGTCCTCGATCCTGCACGATATTACGGAGCGGATCGCCAACGAGGAGCATCGGCTGTTCCTGATGCGCGAGATTGCGCATCGCTCGAAGAACCAGCTGGCCATCATCCAATCCATCGCTACGCAGACTGCACGGACAACAGGATCGACGGACGCCTTCCTCAAGACCTTCCGCAGTCGTTTGCAGGGGCTGTCGGCGTCGCACGACCTGCTGCTCAAGCAAGATTGGCGCGGCGCCCCGATCGAAGAGCTCGTGCGCAGTCAGATCGAGATCTTCGTCGGAGAGAACAGCAGCGCGATCGACATCACCGGCCCACCCGCCATCCTGACCGCCGCAGCGGCCGAAGCGATCGGGCTGGCGATCCACGAGCTTGCGACCAACTCGGCCAAGTATGGGGCACTGTCCGTCCCATCCGGACGGGTGGCGGTCGCTTGGGAGCAAGTCGAGGGGGCAGACGGAGAGACCGGTGCGGGCTGGAAGCTTACGTGGCAGGAGATGGGAGGTCCGACGGTAACGCCGCCGGTCGACAGTGGCTTCGGCACCCAGGTGATCAAAAGAACGGTTGCAATGGCCGTGCAAGGCCAAGCCGAGGTGGAGTATCTTCCGAGCGGCCTGATCTGGACTCTGTCGTTTCCGGTGGCGGCTATGCGCCTCCTTCCGAACGAGCGAACCACGATCGAAGCGGGCTCGCGCCCCAACCCTGGTGCGACTGCCAGGTCGGATGCTCCCCGCAGCGTCCTTGGGTGACGATCGTCGGCTCACTTCCACCGATCGAGCAACGGCCAGTTGCAGAACGATCGAGAGCGTGTCTAACCTTGAGCTTCTGATTGTCCGGACAACCGAGGGTAGGGATGGCCGTAACGACGAGCATAGCTGGCGTCGAACTCGAAATCGTCGAGCGGGGGGCCGGACCGCCACTCCTGTTTCTGCATGCCGGCGAGGGACTAGGCGCAGAACGTCCCTGGCTGGATCTCCTCGCGCGAACGCACCGCGTGATCGCGCCGACGCATCCGGGCTGGGGTGGATCGACGCTACCCGACTGGATCGGCAGCGTCGACGATCTCGCCTACCTCTACCTGGACCTCGCAGACAAGCTGAAGCTCAGCGACGCGACACTCGTCGGCTGCTCGTTCGGCGGATGGATCGCAGCGGAAATGATGGTGCGGTCGTCGGCGCGATTCTCTCGTGTCGTTTTGGCGGCGCCTCTCGGGATCAAGGTTTCCGGGCGCGATGAGCGTGACATCGCCGACATGCATGCCATGTCCCAAGCCGAGCTTCTGGCGCACACCTGGGCCGACCCTGCGAAGGGGGCGGTCGACATGACGACGTTGTCGGATGCGGCGCTGCGCGGGGTGGTCGGTGGCCGCGAGGCGCTCTGCCTGTTCGGGTGGCGGCCGTACATGCACAATCCCCGGCTGAAGCCCTGGCTGCACCGGATCGACAAGCCCGCGCTGCTGATCTGGGGCGCGGCGGATCGCATCCTATCGCCCACCTATCGCAAGGGCTGGGCCGAGGCCTTGCCGCAGGCGCGATCGGTCACGATCGCGGGTGCCGGACACTATCCTCATTGGGAACAGCCCGACGCCTTCGCGAGAGCCGTCTGCGGCCAAGGGTGAGTCCCCGCAGCCTCGGTGGCGAGACGTCGCCCCTTGCCAATGGCCGCGAAACACCGACACACGAAGCCTTACGTCTCCAAGGGAGCCACACATGCGCGTCTGGTACTTCTCCGAGATGGCCTATCATCCGGCCTGGGATGAAGGTTTGAAGCGGGGCTCGCTCCGCGTCGTCTACCCGAACAAGGTGGTCGACCCCCATGACGCTCACAAGCTGCTGCACCGCTATCTCGACGAGTTCGCCTACTGCGACGAGGCGGGGCTCGACATCATGGTCAACGAGCATCACTCGACCGCGACCTGCATGACGGTGTCGGTGCCGATGGCGCTCGCCATCATCGCACGCGAGACGAAGACGGCGCGGCTGCTTTCACTCGGCAACCCAATCGCGAACCGGCCGGATCCCGTGCGTGTCGCCGAGGAAATGGCGTGGCTCGACGTGCTCTCCGGCGGGCGCCTGGAGATGGGGCTCGTCAAGGGCGCGCCTTATGAAATTCATCCCGCCAACTCAAACCCTGCCCGGCTGATGCGCCGATACTGGGAGGCACACGATCTCATCCTGAAGGCCATGTCGACGACGGACGGGCCGTTCTCGTGGGAGGGGGAGTACTACCATTACCGGGCCGTCAACATCTGGCCGCGGCCGCTCCAGCAGCCGACCCCGCCGGTGTGGATGACGGGCCTGTCGATCGACAGCGGCATTGCCGCAGCCGAGCGCGGACATGTGATCGCGACGCTTCTCTCGGGCAGTGTGGCCAAACCGATGTTCGATGCCTACCGGAAACGCGCTGCCGAACTGGGGCGCACGGCGGGGCCCGACCGGTTCGCCTATGCGGCCTGCATCGGTGTCGGGTCGACACGCGAGGAAGGCCTCAAGCGCGCTCACTTGATTGCGGATTACGTGCGCACGGCACCGGTCGTCTACGAGCCGTTCACGAACCCGCCAGGGTACAACTCGGTCAATGCCAACGTCGCCATGCTGAAAGCGGGACCAGCCGGGCGGTCGTTCGTCAAGGACCGCAAAGGCAATGCCGTCGACCATCGCACGGCGAGCGTCGAGCAGTTCATGGAGACCGACACGGTTTTCGCGGGCACGCCGGACGATGTCTACCAGCAGATCAAGGACTTCAACGACCGCATCGGCGGCTTCGGACATCTGCTGTTCTTCGGCCAGGGCGGTCACCTCTCGCACGCCGATACGATGGACAACATCCGGCTGTTCGCGAAAGAGGTCATGCCTCGGTTGAAGGATCTCAACGCGAGGTCCGCCAAGCGCACTGCGGCCGAGTAGGATCGGCGCAAGCTATGGTCGCCACAGCCGCGATCGCTGCTAGCCATTCATCCGTTCGCGAGGACGCTGTGCCTCAGTGGAAATCCCGCGAGCGGGGAATGATGCGCTCGTTGCGCGGATGGCAGCGGGCGTGGCCGCTCTCGGTGAGACGCGTGGCGGCGGCGTTGCGAGGATGCGAAGAGGATCTCGCCGAGCCGGGTTCGGGGCGAAGAACTTCGTCGGCGTTGGCGATCGGCACCGGCATTGGTCCGTCCGCATCCTCCATCAGCGTGGCGAGGAGATCGCTTCGATCCTCGACCACGGCCGAGACCACGTGAATGATGTCCTCGTGGCGCTGGATGCGGCCCCGGATCAGCATCAGGCGGCCGCTCATGATCTCGCGGCGATAGCGCTCGAGCGTTTTCGGCCAGACGACGACATTGGCGATGCCGGTCTCGTCCTCGATCGTCATGAAGACCACGCCCTTGGCCGAGCCCGGCCTCTGGCGCACGAGGACGACGCCAGCTACGGCGACGCGCGCGCCATCGCGCAGGGTGCGCAGGCCGGCACAGGCGACGACCCCACTTGCGGCGAGGCCGGCCCGGAGGAAGCCCATCGGATGGGCCTTCAGAGACAAGCGTAGCGTCTGGTAATCGCACACGACATGTTCCGACAACGCCATCTCAGGCAGATCGACACGAGGTTCGATGCCGGTCTCGCTTGCCGCGCTCCATGCGAATAGCGGCAGTGGTGCGGCGTTGGCGAGGCCTTTCACCGCCCAGAGAGCTTGTCGCCGGTCGAGCCCTAGCGAGCGCATGGTGTCGGCCGCCGCGAGCCGCTCCAACGTGGCGAGGCGCACACCGGCGCGCTGCCAGAGATCCGGCACGTCGGCGAACGATGTGGCCGCCGCCATGTCCACTTCCGGCGACGTCTGGCGTTTGCCGCTCCGGCGTGCCTCGATGAGACCTCGCGCCTCGGCCTCGAGCAATCCGTCGACCTGCCTCAAGCCGAGACGGACGGCAGGGCGGCCGTCGCGGCCCGACGACGATCCCGATTCGAGCGTCGTGTCCCATTCGGAGAGACCGACGTCGGCGGCGCGTATCTCGACGCCGTGCTCGGCGGCGTCGCGCACGATCTGGGCGGGGGCGTAGAAGCCCATCGGTTGCGAATTGAGCAGTGCTGCACAGAAGGCGGCGGGATGGTGGCATTTGAGCCAGGAGGAGACGTAGACGAGGTGGGCGAAGCTGGCGGCATGGCTTTCGGGGAAGCCGTACTCGCCAAAGCCTTTGATCTGGTTGAAACAACGCTCGGCAAAGGCCGGTTCGTAGCCGCGCGCGACCATGGCCTCGATCATCTTGGTCTCGAGCCGACCGATTGTACCGCGGCGGCGGAAGGTGGCCATGGCCTTCCTCAGCTCGTTGACGTCGGCATCCGAGAAGCGAGCGGCCACCATGGCGATGCGCATCGCCTGCTCCTGGAAGAGCGGTACACCGAGCGTCTTGCCGAGGATGCGACGCAACTCGTCGGGCTCGCCGTGCTCAGGGGCGGGCGAAGGATGTGCGACGGGCTCGTGGCCGGAGCGGCGGCGCAGGTAGGGATGCACCATGTCGCCTTGTATGGGGCCGGGGCGCACGATCGCCACTTCGATGACGAGATCATAGAAGCAGCGCGGCTTGAGACGCGGCAGCATGTTCATCTGCGCCCGGCTTTCGACCTGGAAGACGCCGAGGCTGTCGGCCTTACAGAGCATGTCGTAGACGGCTGGATCCTCACGCGGGACGCTGGCGAGGGTAAGCCGGTGCCCCTCATGGGCGGCGACGAGGTCGAAAGCCTTGCGGATGCAGGTGAGCATGCCGAGGGCCAACACGTCGACCTTGAGCAGGCCGAGGGCCGCGAGATCATCCTTGTCCCACTCGATGAACGTACGGTCGGCCATCGCGGCGTTGCCGACCGGAACCACCTCGACGAGAGGACCGCGCGTTAGGACGAAGCCGCCGACGTGCTGCGACAGATGACGGGGAAAGCCGTTCAATTCGTCAGCAAGCGCGATGACGCGGGCGAGCAGGGGATCGGCAGGGTCTAGTCCAGCCTCGCGCACGTGGCGCTCCGGCAGAACGCCGCCTGAGCGAGTGCCCCAGACCATGCCGGCGAGTGCCGCAACCGTGTCCTCTGACAGCCCCATGGCCTTGCCGACCTCGCGGACGGCGGATCGGGCGCGGTAGGAAATGACGGTTGCGGCTAGACCGGCGCGGTCGCGGCCGTAGCGGGCGTAGATGTATTGAATCACCTCCTCGCGCCGCTCGTGCTCGAAATCGACGTCGATGTCAGGCGGCTCCTTGCGCTCGGGGCTGACGAAACGCTCGAACAAGAGGTCGATCTCGGTCGGGTCCACGGAGGTGATGGCTAGGCAATAGCAGACGACCGAGTTGGCGGCCGAGCCTCGCCCCTGGCAAAGAATGCCGCGTGAGCGAGCGAAGGCGACGATGTCATGGACGGTTAGGAAATAGGGCGCGTAGCGCAACTCGGCGATGAGCGTGAGCTCGCGCTCGAGCGTAGCTGCGACATGGGCCGGTACGCCGTCGGGAAAACGGTGACGTGCGCCCTCCCGGGCAATCAGCTCGAGATGAGCCTGAGGTGTCGTGCCGGGCGGTACCGGCTCGTCGGGGTACTCGTAGACGAGTTCGTCCAGCGAGAAACGGCACGCCTCGACCACCTCGATGGTGCGCGCAAGGGCTCGCTCGTAGCCAGACATGAGGCGCGCCATCTGCTGCGGCGACCTCAGATGGCGCTCGGCGTTACGGGCGAGAAGAAGACCCGCCTCGGCAACGGTGGTGTGATTTCGGATCGCCACCAACACGTCCTGCAGCGGACGCCGATGGGGCGCGTGGTAGAGCACGTCGCCCGTGGCGATCAATGCAATGCCAGCGCGGGTGGCGAGGGTATCCAGGGCCGCGAGGCGAGCGCGATCGTCGCCGCGATAGATGTGTGCGGCTGCAAGATAGAGGCGCGCGGCGGGGGCGAGACGAGACCTGATGAGGTGGAGCCGGGCCTCGAGGGTGGAGCTTGTGGGGTGAGCGGGCCCAAGAGGCCGCTCTGCGGGGGAAGAGGAAACGGGTTGCTGCTGCTCGAGGCGAAGGATACGCGCGCGCTCGGGCCGGGCAGTGCTTGCGCGTTGGCCATACGGGACCGGTTCCAGGACCTCGCGCCAGTCCCAGTGGTCGGGCGGCAGAACAATGAGCACCTGGCCTTCGGCGTGGATCGCGACGTCGTCGAGATCGAGGTGGCAGGCACCCTTGGGAGCACGGCCTTGCCCCAGAGAGAGAAGACGGCACAGACGCCCCCATGCAGCACGATCGGTCGGGTAGCAGAGGAGGCGCGTGCCGCAGGCGAGATCGAGGCGCGCGCCGGGCAGAATGCGCAAACCTACCTCGCGCGCCGCCGCATGTGCCCTGACGACACCTGCCACTGTGTTGCGGTCGGCGATGCCGAGCGCAACAAGACCCAGCGCCTTAGCCTGGGCGACGAGCTCGTCCGGATGCGAGCCGCCTTCGAGAAAGGAGAAATTGGAGATCGCTTGCAGCTCGGCATACATAGGCGATGGAGCAAGCGGCGGGTGGAATTTCATGGCATGCCCCCTCAGCCGAACACGCCATGGACGAACCAGCGCGGGGCTTGGCCTGTCTCGTCGGAACCAATGTCCCCGCTCTCGCTCTCCAGCTCGGTTTCGGGGACGTCCTCCATGCCGTCGTAAAGGCCCTCGCGGAAGACCCAATAACGCGCGCCCGTCGCATCCTCGAGACAGTAGTAGTCGCGTGTGCCGGGAGGGCGCCCTGGGCATCCGACATGACGCCACCACTCGGGCGCGATGCGCTCCGGTCCCTCGCTGCTCACGATGCGGCGAGCCAGACGGCGCCAGACGAAATGCTGCGGCGCCCCTTCCGGTATCTCGGCGATGACGGAGATCGGTTCGGGCGGCCACAGGAGCAACGGCGGACGGCGCAACGTGATGCGCGGCGGCGGACTTGCATGTGTAACAGCCTCCCGTTGTGCATCGATGGCTGACCGCCATGTTTCTGCCCGTTCCGGAATGTGGCTGACCCCGGGAGACCAGATGCGGACATGGCCGGCACCTAGGCGGCTGACGAAGCGATCGACGAGGGCGGTCACGTCGCCTTGCGCCTGCGCGGCCGCCTCGAGATCGATCTGTTGTGCGGTGAGAGGCTCGAGGCGCCCAGCTTCCAGCGTCGCCACGTCGATGCCGAAGCCGGCGTCGAGAGCCGGAAGGCGTTCAGCCATCAGGCGCCTGACATGCAACGGATCACGACCAGGCCGACTGGTGCCAACCACGGCCTCCGCGACCGTCCCGTCGGTCCGATAGAGGGCGAGACGAAAGCGCCTGGCGCCAAGCCCCTGATCATCGAGCTTCGCCGCAAGCACGGCGGCGAGATGCTCGAGCGCCTGCTCGACGCCTTCGGTGGTGAGCAAAGGCTCGGCAAAGGCGAGTCGGCTCAGAGCCTCGGGAGGAGGGACGAGGGGGGAGCGGGGCTCGCGAGCGATGCCGAGCGCCTGATCGAGACGCAGGAGCAGCGTTGCTGCCGCCATCTCAGCCATCTGGCGAGCATCACGCTTGCGCAACTCTCGGAAGCGTGCGGCCAAGGCAGCGCGCGGCAATCCGTAAAGCTGACCGATGCGCTTCAGTCCAAGGCGTACAAGCAGTCGCGTGGCGTCGGGCGTGAGGCGAAGTGCTGCGACGGGGAGCGGGGCGAGCGCTATGCTTGCTTCTCCTGGCGGGGCGATCACCCACGGCCGGGCCGGGGACAGGCTTGCAAATCGTGCCAGTGCGTGAGCGGCCCCGAGCGTGTCGGCAAGAGCGATGCGTGCCGTGAAACCAAGATGGCCGAGGCGCCTCGTAATATCGGAACACAGGTGCGACTCGCCGCCGAAAAGATGCGGTATGCCACTGACGTCGACCCACATGCCGTCGGCGCCGTCCACGTTCGAAGCCGGACCGTAGCGCGTGAGCCAACCTGCCAGAGCCAGGAGAGCCTCGCGGTCGTCCGTAGACTGCGCTGGCCGAACAACGAGAGACGGCAACGCCGCCCGCACATCCGGCAACGCAGCGCCGACGGCAACGCCAGCCGCAGCCGCGACAGCGTTGACCGCGCTGATGCGCAAGCCGTGGGCGCCTTTCTCGACGAGGGCGAACGGCTCGACCTCAGGCACGCTGCCGGGAACGCGGCGCTGCATGCGCTCGATCGGCCACATCGGCAACCAGACGGAAACGACACGTGACATCACACCACTCGAGATCGAGAGACAGGGTCTCGGCTGACTGAGGCGAGCCCCGGCAGCGCTCCAATGTCAGGCGCACTCGAGGCGCGCCCGGCGCACGCCGATCCAGGGGATGGGGTGCTCCCGGCAACCGCCGCAATCGCAAGCGTAGGGAAGCCGAAGGTGCAGGTGGACTTGACGGAGGGGTCAACAACAGACCCGGGGTGCGCCCCGCAGAGGCTGCCAGGCCAAGCCGGCGCGAGGGTGTCAGATCGACGCCTTTCAACAGGCCCACTGCGAGCGCGACGCCTCCGGAGCGCAGTCCTTCTTCGATCGCCCACAGGGCATCGCTCTCTCGTGGCGCATCAACCATGATCAGGCCCGCAGGCGAGAGCCCGAGGCCGTCGAGACCCGCTCCGTAGAGCCGGCCGTGCTCACTCGCGAAACGTGGCGTCGTGCACCAGAGAACCGGCTTTCCGGACGCGGGCCGGGCCTCACCCAATGCCGAAGCGCCCCTACCCGGAAAGGCGAGACGACGGCGGACAGTGAGGCAGAGCGCGAAGGTCAGAGTCGTGGGCCAATCGCCATAGTCGCCCGGTTTCAGTTCGACGATCCCTGCCGTATCGAGACTACCTCCCGGCAGGCAGGCATCGAAGGCTGCCTCACCCAGCGTCCAGGCATCGGTCTGTGCCTGCGGAAAAAACGGAGAGAGAGAGGGAGAGGACGCGGAAACGTCAGGCTTGGGACGATGCGTCGCCCCGGGGGCATAGCCGGACATCTCCGCGCCGCGGGGATCGTATCGATCGCCAGCCGACCCGCCTTCCAGAGCCCGGACCTGCGCGCCGAGGTTCTCGATCAGGCGACGCCGGTCTAACGCCGCCGTCTGCAGAGAAAAGGGTGGCGGAGCAGACGGCACCAGGGGATCGGGGCCATCCGCTCCGCGAGAGACTCGGGTACGCGGCACGCAACGCTTACAAAACGCATCTTGCGGCACGACCGAAACCTGGATCGCCGGGGGGGTGGGGGCGGCTGGGCAGGCTTGGTTCGAACCATCGAAGATCCGCGTGTCCGGACGGCGGGAGTTGGGCATGTCGGTAGCCGTTTTGGTCACGAGGTACGCTCTTCGAGAGCTTGGGGGGGCCATTCGGGCCCACGCAAGTTCTGTTTTTGTTCTAAATCTCGCCCACATCCCTGTCAAGTCGATTTCGGAACTAATAGAGAACAAAATGACCTTGCACGCCTCGCACGCTCCGCCGAAAACGTCCTTCTCGGAGGACGTCCGGGGACCCAGCTCTCTGCATCGAGAAAATCCGCGGGTGAGTACAAGTACTTCGGCCAGCGAGAGAATCGTGGCGCGAATCACACACAACCCATGCAAACGGCAAAACTGCCAGATCAAGAGGCAGCGACGAACCGATCAACGGTTGCGCGAGCCCCCGTCGCCGAAGAATATGTATATGAGAGCCTAGCGCGATGGGGCCAGCACGCGGACTAGCGCAGGAGAAACAGGAACACGGTAAACGATCTGTTCAAACTCTCGTGCCAGTCTGCCTCACGCATCAGCACTGCCTGCAAAGAGAGGCACGAATGCGGCAACCGGTGCCGTATCGTGTCGACGTAAGGGAACCAAAGGCCGGCGAGGCCCGTTGTTTGACGCTTCGCCACATGCGCCGACCGCAGAGAATCACATTAGAAGCCCGTCGTCAGCAGCGCGTTGATCCGGGCCAAGCCGAAGCCGAGACTTTGGAGACGAGAATGCCGATCCTTCCCTGCATCCGCGCCGTGATCGCAACAGCGGCCCTCGCAACAGCGACCATTGCGTTCGCACCGGCTGCGCATGCGCAGAGTGGTTGGCTGTGGGGTGGCGGCTCGACATTCGGCGGCAGCGGCCGCGAGACCGTTCGCTTCAACCCGTCCTACCCGGCAGGCCAGGTGATCGTCAGCTTCGGCGACCGTCGCGCTTATTTCATCACGCGGCCGGGCGAAGCGATCAGCTACCCGATCGCCATTCCGCGCGAGCAGAGCCGCTGGTCCGGCGTCACCTCTGTGACGATGAAGCGCGAGAACCCCTCGTGGACACCGACACCGACCATGCTGGCTGAGAACCCGCGCCTCCCGCGCTTCGTTCCGGGTGGGCATCCTATGAACCCGATGGGCGTACGCGCCCTCTACCTTGGATCGTCGGCCTATCGGATCCATGGCACGGACGCCCCCTGGACGATCGGCTCGGCCGTCTCCAAAGGCTGCATCCGGATGTACAATCAGGACGTGATCGATCTGTACCCGCGGGTGCGGGTCGGAGCTAAGGTGACCGTCACCTGGAACAAGTTCCAGACCAGCGGCTATTCGGCATCCTATAGCAACGACGATGAGGCACGTCCGCAGCGTCGTCTCCACGAGACATCCAAGCGCCGGGTGCCGAGGGCGGTGCAAGCAAGCGCCCGTGTGCGGAGCGCGGCGACCCAATAAGATCGCTCCACGTTCTGTAGAAAATGCAGAGGGCGGTACCGTCGGTGCCGCCTTCTTGCGTTGGGCTCATCAGCGTGACGCCCGGGGAGGTGACGGGATCAGGCGCTCGTCCTATCCTCGCGTGTGAGCGGAACCCGGCATCGGGCACCGCCACCGCCCGACACGGAGGACAACGTATGATCCATGAGCTCAGAATTTACACCGCCAAGCCCGGCACCGTACCCGAGATGGCCAAGAACTCCGGCACGGTCGCCCGCGCGATCCGAGGCGACAACTACGGCAAGCTCGAAGGTTACTGGATGACGGAGATCGGTCCGCTCAACCAAGTGGTGCATCTTTGGACCTACTCGGACCTCAACGAGCGGGCGCGTCTCAGGGCCGAACTCGGCAAGAATGAGCGCTGGACCAAGGAATACCTACCGTTGATCCGGCCCATTCTGGTCCGCCAGGATATCCGGCTGATGAACCCGATTATCGCGCCGCGCAAACCCGACAAAGAACCCAACATCTACGAACTGCGCGTCTATCGGACGAAGCCGGGCGCTGCGAAGGAGTGGTGCAACCACATCCTGGAGGCGATGCCGGTGCGCGAGAAGTACTCGAAGCCTGTCGGCTTGTGGATCAGCGAGGCCGGCCAACCGAACGAGGTCGTGCACATCTGGGCTTATCCGGATCTCAACGCCCGCGCTGCAGCCCGTGCGGCCGCCGTGGCTGATCCGGGCTGGCAGGCGTTCCTGAAGAAGGCCGGCCCGCTGCTCGAGGAGATGAGCTCGACGGTGATGCTGCCCTCCGCGCACTCGCCGATGAAGTAGAAACGCCGTCGTGGACGCGGGCCCCCTCGGCCCGCGCATCCGGCCTAACGCGCTTGCGGCTTGACCGCCGAGCAGACCCGGTCTGTCATGGCGCGCATAGATAGCGCCAGGAGAGACGGATGCACGACACGGTCATCAGGGGCGGCACGATCGTCGATGGATCGGGCAGGCCGGGCTTTACGGGCGACGTCGCACTCGAAGCGGGTCGCATTGCCCACGTGGGCGGCAAGGCCGGACCGGGCAAGCGCGAGATCGATGCCAACGGCCTTCTCGTGACACCGGGGTGGGTCGATGTGCACACGCACTACGACGGCCAGGCGACGTGGGATTCCGAGCTCGCCCCGTCGTCATGGCACGGCGTCACCACCGTTCTGATGGGTAACTGCGGCGTCGGCTTCGCGCCGGCGCGCCGGAACAAGACCGATCACTCGGATTTGATCGGCCTTATGGAGTCGATCGAGGAGATCCCCGGCGTGGCGCTGGCCGACGGTCTCAAATGGAACTGGGAGACCTTTACCGACTATATGGATGCGCTGGAGCAGATGCCGCGCGCGATCGATATCGGTGCCCAGATTCCGCATCATCCGCTGCGCGTCTATGTGATGGGCGACAGGGCGGTGCGGCGGGAGGCGGCAACGGGCGAGGATATCGCCCAGATGCGTGATGCCGTGCGGCAGGCCCTCGTGGCCGGTGCCTTCGGGTTCACGACGTCGCGGACGAACTCGCACAAGACCCCGACCGGCGACATGGTGCCGGGGCGCTATTCCGAGGTCGATGAGTTGCTCGGGATCGGTGAGGCGTTCAAGGGCTTGCGGCACGGCGCCTTCGGCATGAACAGCGACTTCGACAACGAAGCCGAAGAATTCGACTGGATGACCCGGTTCAGCAAGGAGACGGGCCGGCCCGTGTGGTTCCTGCTGGTCGACCAACCCAACGACACGACGCGCTGGCGGCGGATGTTGGACGGCGTGCACAAGGCGCGCAAAGCTGGCGCCATGGTCACGGCGCAGATCGCGGGACGGCCAGTCGGCGTGCTGCTCGGGATCGATACGGCGCTCAACCCATTCTCGATCCGACCGAGCTATCAGGAGCTTTTGAAGCTGCCCGTCGCCGAGCGCATGAAGCGCGTGAAAGATCCTGCCTTCCGGGCAAAGGTGCTGGCCGAGAAGCCCGCGCAGGAGTACCTGAAGCGGCTTTCGCAATTTCGCCAGTACATCGTCACGGCGTGGGACCGGATGTTCCCGTTCACCGATCCGCCGAACTACGAGCCTCGGAAGGAAGACAGCATCGCCGGCATGGCCGCGCGCCAAGGACGGACGCCCGACGAAGTTGCCTACGACTATCTGGCCCAGAGCGCGGACAGCTTCCTGTTCTTTCCGATCGTCAATTACAACGAGGACAATCTCGGCGTCCTGCAGACGATGCTGGAGGACGAGACGACGCTGCTGGGTCTCTCGGACGGCGGCGCGCACTGCTCGTCGATCGTCGATGCGGGTGTGCCGACCTGGATGCTGATGCACTGGTCGCGCGATCGCAGCCGTGGACCGCGTCTCCCGCTCGAGCGGATCATCAAGCGCCAGACCAGCGACACCGCAGGCTTTTTCGGCATGAACGATCGAGGTTTGCTGAAGGTGGGTCTCAAGGCCGACGTCAATCTGATCGACTACGATGGGCTCCGGCTGCGTGTTCCCGAGATCCGATACGACCTGCCAATGAACGGGCGCCGGATCGTGCAAAAGGCCGACGGCTACAAGGCGACGTTCGTCTCGGGCGTAGCGACCTACGAAGACGGTGTCTACACGGGCGCGACACCCGGCCGGCTGGTGCGCGCAGGCTGAATAGCGGGCTGTGCAATGGCCACGCGCGGCGACACCCCGGATGGGGTGCCGCTCTTTGCGAGTCTCTGAGGATCAACGACATGACGACTCTTGCGCCGCTCGATGCTCGCCATCTCCCCGTCGGAATTCGGGGCCGGTTCGTCGATGGGATCAACGGCCTTCGCATGCATGTGCTGGAGGCCGGATATGAGACGAAGGGGCGGCCACTTCTGCTGCTGCTGCACGGGTTTCCCGAACTCGCCTATTCCTGGCGCAATGTCATGGCACCGCTCGCTGCGGCCGGCTTCCATGTCGTCGCGCCCGACCAACGCGGATACGGGCGCACGAGCGGTTGGAGCGATTCCTACGACCAGGACCTCAGACCGTTCTTCATGCTGTCGCTGGCGCGCGATGCGTTGGCGCTCACATTCGCGCTCGGCTATCGAAAGGCCGCAGCCGTGATTGGCCACGACTTCGGCGCGGCTGTCGCATCGTGGTGTGCGCTGACCCGGCCGGACGTGTTTGAGCGTTGCGCGATCATGAGTGCGCCGTTCTCCGGCCCGCCAAAACTTCCCTTCGGAACAGCGACGGGCGAAGCGCATCAATCCGGCCTCAATCGCGCAGGTGACGACATCGATGCCGCGCTGGGGCGATTGGCGCGACCGAGGAAGCATTACCAGCGCTACTATTCCACCCGAGCCGCCAACGGCGACATGACCCGCTCGCCGGAGGGCGTCGGTGCGTTCTTAAGGGCCTATTTCCACCACAAGAGCGCGGACTGGGCCGAGAACAAGCCTCACCGCCTGAAGGAGTGGTCGGCGGAATGTCTCGCGGAGATGCCGACCTACTATGTGATGGAGCGTGACCAGACCATGGCCGAGACGGTGCGCCCGCACATGCCGTCCCCCGAGGCGATTGCGAGCAACCGCTGGCTCAACGAGGCCGAGATGGGCGTCTACGCCGAGGAATACGGGCGCACGGGCTTCCAAGGAGGGCTTAACTGGTATCGCGCGCGCTATGAGCCGCAACTGAATGCTGAGCTGATGCTCTACTCGGGCAAGGCAATCGAGGTGCCGGCGCTCTTCATCGCGGGCAAAAGTGACTGGGGCATTTATCAAGTGCCCGGCGCGCTCGAGACGATGCGCGAAACGGCATTCTCTCGCATGCAGGGCGTGCATCAGGTGGACGGCGCGGGACATTGGGTCCAGCAGGAGCAACCTGACAAGGTGGTCGCGTTGCTGCGGGCATTTCTGACCTGAACGAGGGAACGATAACGATGAGATTCGACGGCAAGTGCGCACTCGTGACGGGCGCGGCGTCCGGCATCGGACTCGCCATCGTGCGGCAGCTGATCGCGGAGGGGGCCAGCGTCGTCGGCAGCGACATCAACGCAGACCTGCTCACGCACGTGGGCAAGGAGTTGGGCAACCGCTTCGCAGGTCAGGCCGGTGACGTGACCAAAGAGGCCGATGCCGAGGCGCTGGTGGCATTGGCAGTCACGCGCCATGGGCGCCTGGATTGTGCGTTCAACGTCGCGGGGGGAAACCGTGCCGGCTATATCGTCGATCAGAGCGAGGCGGACTGGAACTTCGTGATCGACCTTTGTCTCAAGGGCGTGTTTCTCGGCATGAAACATCAGGCGCGCCAAATGATCCGGCAAGGTGGCGGGAGGATCGTCAACATCGCGTCGCTCAACGCGCATGTGCCGATGTTCGCAGGCGCCGCCTACTCCACGGCCAAGGCGGGTGTCGAGATGCTGACACGCAACGGCGCGCTCGAATGGGCCGACCAGGGCATCCGCGTGAATGCGGTGCTGCCGGGACTGGTCGAGACACCGCTGACGCGACCGCATTTCCAGGATCCGGCGCGGCTCGATGCCTTCAAGTCGCGGATCCCCATGGGTCGTCCCGCCCAACCAGCCGAGATTGCGGCGCCGGCCCTGTTCCTCGCGAGCGACGAGGCGAGCTACGTATCCGGCGCGAGCCTGCTGGTCGATGGCGCTTGGGCGGTCAGTGGATACCCCGACATGCGGGCCTTCCGCGGCCCGCAACAGTGGAAGGGATGAACCACCAGCAGGGATTCCAGGCGACCCGGTCGTCGTCAGGCCTCATCGATGGAACTTGTTGCAGCGCTTCAGCTTAAGGCTCACGATGGAATGCTCGCGGGAGGGAGCACAGCACGTTCGGAGGTCGCACCACCATGCGCCATTGGATGCGTGTTCTTCTCGCAACGCTCGGCGTCGCTCTGCTCTCGGCTCCGGTGGTCGCGGGCTCCCGGGATAAGATCCGCGAAGCGGAGCTCGGGTCCGGTGGCGAAGCGGCGTCCGGCCGACCCGAAGTGGACCTGTTGCTTGTACTCGCCGTCGATATCTCGCGCAGCGTCGACGACAAGAAGTTCCGCCTGCAGCGCGACGGCTATGCGGCGGCGATCTCGAATCCGCGGGTCGTCGCTGCGATCCGGTCCGGGCTAGTCGGACGGGTCGCCATTTCCCTGATCGAATGGTCGGGCGTGTCCGAGCAGACGATCGTCGCCGACTGGACGGCCGTCGGTACGGCCGAGGAGGCGCAAGCGCTCTCCGAGCGGATACGATCCGCACCGCGGGCGTTCATGGGGCGAACCGCCATCGGCTCTGCGATCGAATTCGCCTTGCTGCAATTTCCACGCAGCCCGTGGCGTGCGGAGCGCCATCTGATCGACGTCTCAGGCGACGGTACCAACAACAGTGGCGTCGATCTGCTGGAGGCTCGTCAGCTCGCGCTGTCGCAAGGGGTCACGATCAATGGTCTCGCGATCCTCAGCGCAGTACCGCTGTCGTTCAACCCGCAGCACACGCATCCGCCGGGGGGACTGCTGGCGTACTACGAGAACAACGTGATCGGGGGGCCGAACTCGTTCGCACTGGCGGCCGAAAGCCACGAAGCGTTCGGGACCATGATCCTCGCCAAGCTGATCAAGGAGATTGCGCTCGCGAACTGAGGAACTGAGCGGCGGTGCCCCCTATGACGAGACGCTTGACAGTCGCGGGAGGCCTTCATAAGTGTGCCGTCCGTGGTGATTTGGCCGGCCGGCTTGCAGCCACGTTAAAGAACTCGCTAAACAGGCCGTGCGCGACCCGGAACGGGTCCGGCCCGGCAATGATTGCGGGACGGATCGGCCGGGTTTTCTGTTTGAGGCCCGACCAGGGCCACGACGGAGGCGTAGATGACGGTCGAAGCGAGGCTCGAGACGACAGTCGCCGCATCTGGAAGCGCGGCTGCGTCCAGTGATGTGGTGTTGGAGCACGCGCTGGAGCGCCCTCTGGCGACATCCACCGAAGTCGATGCACCGTCGAGCGAACTCGTCGTCTTCAAGGACAAGCCGCTCGAGCTCGACTGTGGGCAGCAATTGCTGCCTTTCCAGGTGGCCTACTGCACCTACGGCTCGCTCAATGCAGCGCGGTCGAATGCGATCCTCGTCTGCCATGCGCTCACTGGCGACCAGTATGTCGCGAGCCGCAATCCGGTGACGGGCAAGCCGGGCTGGTGGGAGATCATGATCGGCCCCGGCAAGCCGATCGACACGGACCGCTACTTCGTCATCTGCGCCAACATTCTCGGGGGATGCCTCGGTTCGACCGGACCGGCTTCGACGAACCCTGCGACGGGGCGCCCGTGGGGCCTCGACTTTCCGGTGATCACCATTGGCGACATGGTCAAGGCGCAAGCGAGGCTCATCGATCATCTCGGCATCGAAAAGCTCTTCTCGGTCATCGGCGGCTCGATGGGCGGCATGCAAGTCCTCGAGTGGGCATCGCGCTACAAGGAGCGCGTATTCTCGGCCATGCCGATCGCGACGGCGCCCTGGCATTCAGCGCAGAACATCGCGTTCCACGAGGTGGGGCGGCAGGCGGTGATGGCCGATCCCGAGTGGTCGGGGGGGCGCTATATCGAGGCGGGAACGGTGCCGCGGCGAGGCCTCGCGGTCGCTCGGATGGCCGCGCACATCACGTATCTCTCGGAAGAGGCGCTCGAGCGCAAGTTCGGCCGGAGCCTGCAGAACCGAGTGGCCAAGACGTTCTCTTTCAGCGCAGATTTTCAGGTTGAGAGCTATCTCCGCCACCAGGGCTCGACGTTCGTCGATCGGTTCGACGCCAACAGCTATCTCTACATCACGCGTGCGATGGACTACTTCGATCTGGCCGCGGACGCCGGCGGCAAACTCGCCAAGGGCTTCGAGGGCACGCAGACGCGCTTCTGCGTCGTCTCGTTCACGTCCGACTGGCTCTATCCGACGCGCGAGAGCCGGGAAATCGTGCAGGCGCTCAATGCGGTCGCGGCCAACGTCTCCTTCGTCGAGGTGGAGAGCGACAAAGGCCATGATGCCTTCCTCCTCGACGAGCCGGAGTTGTTTGCCACAGTGCGGGGCTTCCTTGGCGCCGCAGCAAAGAAACGCGGCCTCGCCGCCTGAGGAGCCGGACCATGCTCGCCCGTGACGATACCGTCCGACGGCTGCCATCGGATCGGGTGGACCATCTGCTGATCGCGGACATGGTCGGGCACGGCTCACGCGTGCTCGACGTGGGCTGCGGCGACGGCGCGTTGCTCGAGCTGCTGGGCGAGCGCAAGCAAGTCGACGGACGCGGCATCGAGGTGACGCGCGAGAAGGTCAACGCCTGTGTGGCGCGCGGCCTCTCCGTGATCCAGGGTGACGCCGACCGGGACCTCGACAAGTATCCTGACAAGGCGTTCGACTATGCGATCCTGTCGCTGACGATCCAGGCGACGCGGCGTCCGAAGCCCGTTCTCGAGAATCTGCTCAGGATTGGCCGGCACGCGATCGTCTCGTTCCCTAATTTTGGGCACTGGTGGATCCGGACCCAATTGTTGACCACGGGCCGCATGCCGACCACCGTCAACCTGCCGGAAGCCTGGTACGACTCGCCTGACGCGCATTTGTGCACCATCCGCGATTTCGTGGATTTGTGTCGTGTGGTCGATGCGAAGGTGGAGAGCAAGGTGACGTTCAATGCGTCCGGACGGCAGCTCGGAACATGGCTGCCCCTGACACTGCACAATCTGCTCGGCGAGAAGGCGGTGTTTCTGCTCACGCGGCGTTGATCGCGATCGGTTCCGCAATTGCCGGATCCACATGTGCGGCGAAACCGCGCATTTCGCTCGCAAGCGATCACGTCGATGCCGCCGTTAAGCTCGTGTTGCCGTTACTCTTGGCCTTCCGATGCTGCAGAGCCCTTGCCGGCTGCGGCGAATGATGCCTTGCCAGAACGCTCGCATTGCCGGATTCCGGCTCTGTCGGGAGCGACGGGAGGACGTGTCCATTGAGCCGGGTCGGATTGATCGGCGCTGCCGTTATCGGTGCGCTTCTACTCGCGGCGAGCCCGACGCTCGCAGCTGGTCCTAACGGATATCGGCAACTGTCGCTCGGAGGGCAACTGGTTCGGTGGCTGCCACACGGGCAATCGAACCGTATCACTTTGCGCTATCGGATCGCTGACAGCGAGATTGACCAGCCCACGGCTATAAATTGCCGGCGTCTGCGGCCGCCGCAATCGCTTCTCGCAGCCTCGGGGCTGACGCTTGCAGCGTTCCGGACGGCGCTGGCGACCGCGTTCCAGCAGTGGCGCGATGTCGCCGACATCACGTTCGTCGAGGCGGCAGAAGGCCAGCCCGCTGAGATCGTCATCGGGGAGCAGACCGACCCGACCGGCTTTGCGTTTACGAACGTGGAGCTTGGCGAAAAGACAACCGGGCGCGTGCGCCCCATCATCGGCGCCAGCATCTGTCTCAATCCGGAGAAGGCCTGGAAGATCGGCTATGACGGCAATCTCACGGTCTACGACCTGGTTCACACCCTCACTCACGAGATCGGTCACGTGATCGGTCTCGACCACCCGAGCGGCCGGGGACATATGATGTCTTTCCGCTACTCGGAGGAGCGAGCTGGACTTTCCGAAGGTGACCGCCTGGGTGCCGTTGCGATCTACGGAGCGAGCCGATTGCGGTCGCTCTCGGCCGCAGAGACTGCGCCAGTGCCGCCCGGGACCAACATGGTCCGCCAAAGCGTGACAACCATCATCGGCCGGAGCATCGACGGCAATTCGGCTGAGTAGTCCTACGACTGGAACGATTGGCTGGCCCTCGCGTTTTGATGGCGACACTCGACGAGCGCGGTGTCACTCCCCAACACAACGCAGGAGCGTAACCATGACCAGGCTTATCCCGGCCGTGGCGATTGCGGCCCTTCTCGCGGGCTCCGCGGCCGTAGCCCAGACGACGACACAGCCAGGCGACATCGCACCGAATCCGCCGTCCCCGGGCGCCAAGGCACCATCCACAACGGCGACGCCTCCGTCCGTGCAGCCAACTCCACCGACCGGCGAGCGGCTCGCACCGACCGCAAGCGCGCCAGCGACATCGGCCCCAACGATGACTGAGGCCGAGGCAAAGCAGTGGGTCGACAAGGCCGTCTACAGCTCGGACGGCAGCAACGTCGGCTCCATAGCTGCGATCCAGCGCGATGCGTCCGGCAAGATTACAGAGATGCACGCGGATATCGGCGGCTTCCTGGGCATCGGAGCGACGCGGGTGAGGCTCCAGCCCTCACAGTTCAAGTTGTCGGGAGACCGGGTCGTGCTCAACGTGACTTCCGAGCAAGCCAAGCAATTGCCGAAAGTCGACTAGCCTTGCTACGGGAGCGTCGTGCCGCCGTCTTGCAGCGGCTCGTCCTGCGGGGCGGGTCGCTGCATCATCCCGCCATGCGATGAGGAACGAGTTCGGTGAGGCGCCGCGCACGAGCCGGCTGGATCAATGGTGAGGCGACCTCTTTTCGGGCCTCGACAATGAGGACGCCGGCGAATGCGGGGCTCATGCGGGCGCCGAGCCGCTCGAGGCTCATTGCCGAGCGCAGAACCAGGCGGTTGTCGATTGGAGGCATATGCAGCGCCGCGCCCCAGTCGACGGGTGTCAGCAGAGCGTCGATCAACAAGCGTTCGAGCTGCGGTTGACTGAACGGTCGGCCGTGCCCGAACGGGGTGACGTCGAATCGAGCCCAGACGCCGCGGCGATTGGGTACGATGATCATGAGCCGGCCTTCCGGCGCCAAGACCCTCCAGATTTCGCGCAGGAGCGAACTGCCCTGCTCACTCGTCTCGAGGCAATGGACGACGAGCATCAGGTCCACAGAATTGTCGGGCAGCGGCAGATCGTCCTCTTCGACGACGACGGAGTGAACGTCGCCGGAGGACGGCCAGACGACGGCACCCTGGGTCGACGGCATCAGGCCACCAAGGCGCCCGACCTCTCCCCGAAACGAGCCGAGATAGGGCGTCGCAAAACCGAGCCCCATCAGCGTCAGATTGGAGCAACGGCGCCAGCGTGCGCGAATGCGGTGCCCGAGAATGCGCCGAACCACGCCGCCGAGCGGGCTCGCATAGAAGTCCAGAAGTTGCCTGACGTCGGTATGCATCGCTCGTCATTATACCATTGGCAGGCTTGCAAGTCTGTCCGCACCCGAGAATGGGGTGACCGGAGCGTCATTGCAATCGTCTGGTCGGCTGGTAGGTTGCTCGCGACGCTGACGGCCGGCAAGTCCTGCGACGGGCCGTGCAGCTCGTTTGCCAACAAACAATCCGGCGGCCGGCCCGTCCGGATCGCCCGTTTCCAGGAGCAGCGTCCATGGCCGATCTGCAAATCCACCAATTCAACTGTCTCAGCGACAACTTCGGCGTGCTCGTCCACGACCCCGCGAGCGGCAATACAGCCTCGATCGACGCGCCAGAGGCAGATGCCGTACGGAAGGCACTGGCGGGGAAAGGATGGAAGCTGACGCACATCCTCGTTACGCATCATCACGCCGATCATACCCAGGGAATTGCGCCGCTGAAGGCCGAAACAGGCTGCAAAGTCATCGGCCCGAAAGGCGAGGCGCAGAAAATCCCGACCCTCGACCAGACGACCGGCGGCGGCGACACGCTGAGTTTCGGCGGGCACGAGGTGCAGGTGATCGACACGCCCGGGCATACGGCTGGCCACATCACGTACTTCATCCCGAGCCAGAAGGTGGCGTTCGTAGGCGACACGCTGTTCGCGATCGGCTGCGGCCGGGTGATCGAGGGCAATCCGCAGATGATGTGGGAGTCGCTGTCGAAGCTCGCCAAGCTGCCCGGCGACACGATGATCTACTGCGGCCACGAGTATACGCTGTCGAATGCCAAGTTCGCCCTGACGATCGAGCCTGAGAACGTGGCGCTGAAGGCGCGCGCAGCCGAGGTCGAGCAACTGCGCGCAGCCGGCAAGCCGACATGCCCGTCGCGTCTCGACCAGGAGATGGCGATCAATCCGTTTCTGAGGCCGCAGGTGCCGGCCATTCGCAAGCGCCTCGGGCTCGAGGGGGCGGCGGATTGGGAAGTGTTCGCCGAGATCCGCGAGCGGAAAAACAAGGGCTGAGGCGATTGGCGGGCGCATGATCCGCTACTGCGCCCGCGACTCGGATGCTGCCATTTCCAGGACGGTTGACACGCGCGTGACGGGAACCCCGAACCGCGCGCAGAAGGCCGCCTCGAGCGCCATATCGACCTCGGGCATGGTGACGATGCGGCCAAGGTCAGTAAGGCTGGTGACGCCGTGGCCAGCAATGCCGCAGGGTACGATGCCCGAGAAATGCTCGAGCTCGGGCTCCACGTTGAGGCTGAGCCCGTGCAGGCTCACCCAGCGGCGAAGTCGGATGCCGATCGCCGCGATCTTGTCCTCGGCAGCGGGGCCTTTCTCGGGGCGCGCGACCCACACGCCGACGCGATCGGCACGGGTCTCGCCTTTGACACCGAATGCGGCGAGCGTATCGATGACCCAACCTTCGAGATCGGAGACGAAGGCGCGCACGTCGCCGCCGCGCCGCTTCACGTCGAGCATGACGTAGGCAATGCGCTGGCCGGGTCCGTGGTAGGTGTACTGGCCGCCGCGACCGGCGTTGAAGACGGGGAAGCGATCGGGCACGAGCAGATCGTGTGCCTTGGCGCTGGTACCGGCCGTATAAAGCGGTGGGTGTTCCAGAAGCCAGACGAGTTCAGACGCAGTGCCGGCGGCGACTGCGGCGGCCCGGGCGTCCATGACGGCGAGTGCCGTCTCATAGGGAACGGGCGTGTCCGTGATCAGCCACTCGACCGCGGTGTCGGACATACGAGATCAGACCTGGCTCGATGAGAAGCGGGCTACTCCTGCGGCAGTCATGTCAGCCCACGCTTTTGCGAGCGTACCGCCGGGGACAGTCGGAGCGTCGATGCCGCGGCAGCCATCCTCGACGACCGTGACGGCGAGGCCGAGGCGGCGCGCATCCATCGCGGTCCAGGCCACGCAGAAGTCGGTGGCGAGGCCGACGACGAACGCTTCCGTCAGTCCGCGCACCTGCACATAAGCGCCGAGACCGGTCGGCGTGACGCGGTCGGCCTCCATGAAGCCCGAGTAGCTGTCGACGCTCGCGCGGAAACCCTTCCGAACGATGGCCTGCGCGTGGGGCAGGTCGAGGTTCGCGTGGAACGCAGCGCCGGGTGTTGCCTGAACGCAGTGGTCAGGCCAGAGCACCTGCGGGCCGTAGGGGAGTTGGATGACGTCGAAGGGCGCCTTGCCGGGGTGCGAGGACGCGAACGAGATATGGCGGCCCGGATGCCAATCCTGGGTCAGGACGACGTTGTCGAAGCGGCGCGCCAAGGCGTTGATGACGGGAACGACGGCGTCCCCGTCGGGAACGGCGAGGGCGCCACCCGGGCAGAAGTCGTTCTGCACGTCGACGACGATCAGGACACGGGACATGAGGTCCTCAACAGCTTCTGACTATCATACCTAGAGATAGGCGATGAAGCGGCCGAGGGCCACAACGCACAACCAAAGGAGCAGAGAGGCCGCTGCGACCGCGCGGGCATGAGCGGGCGTCGGCTCGGTGTCGGTCAATTTCGCAATTGCGGCCTCCGCCCGGGAGCCGAGCACGAGGGCGTTGAGAATGGCGAGAGCGATGAGCCCGAGCTTCAATTGGAACACACGGTTGAGCGCGACGTGGCTGGCCTCCGCCATAAAGAGCACGAGGCCCGATAGAGCGACCAGCGAGAGACAGGCCATGGTCCAGCGGCGCGCGCGCTGGAGAAGCAGTGCGCGGCCGGCGGGCCGCACGATCCCGAGCAGGATCAGATCGATGAGCACGACCGAGCCAGCAAAGGCCGCCATGGCGACGACGTGGGCGACATTGGCGGCCGGGTAGATCCAGACGGATTGACGTATCGCCGCACCGAGCCCGGAGCCTTCCAGAGCTACAAGCCATTGCGGCGCCGAGCCGTCCATCAACGCATCTCGATAGTCTTGCCGTCGACCGTGATCCGCTCGGCGCGCATCTCGTCCGTCTCCCGGGTCGAGGGGTAGCCGAAAGCCGTGACATCGGCGCCGACCTTGACCATCTCGGCGAGCGCGCCGCGATTGACCATTCGCGAGGTGGGTGCCAGCGTTACGGTCCAGACCTTGTCCTTGCCCTGGACGGTCAGCGTGACGTGCGGATTTTCGTACTTGGACGTCAGAACCTTACCCGCGACGGTGACCGGGTTCTTGGCATCGTAACTGCCCCAGCCGTGATGGGCTGCCGCCGTGCCGGCGAGCATGGCGATTGCGGCGATGGCGAGAGCGATCCGTGTCATCGGTTGAGCTCCTGGGTCTATGTCCAGACTACGTGTGCACGGCGCGCGCCCACTGCAACCCTCAGCCGGCCCTCCGTTGCTCGGGATAGAGGCCGAGCAGGCCGGTTTCGCTGGCGGAGCAGACGCCGCGTTCGGTGATGAAGCCGGCGACGAGGCGGGCGGGAGTCACGTCGAAGGCCGGATTGGCCGCGGGCGAACCCGGTGCTGCGATATCGACGGTGGCGATGGAGCCGTCGGGCAGCCGGCCGGTCATTTTCAGGACCTCGTCGGCGGAGCGCTCCTCGATCTCGATTTTTCGTCCGTCGTCGAGACGCCAGTCGATGGTGGTGTGGGGCAGCGCGACGTAGAACGGCACGCTATTATCCTTGGCGGCGAGCGCCTTGAGATAAGTGCCGATCTTGTTGGCGACGTCGCCGTTACGCGTGACGCGGTCGGTGCCGACAATGCAGAGATCGACTTGCCCGTGTTGCATAAAGTGACCACCGGCGTTGTCGACGATGACGGTATGCGGGACGCCGTGAGCGCCGAGTTCGAAGGCGGTGAGCGAGGCGCCCTGGTTGCGTGGCCGGGTCTCATCGACCCAGACGTGGACCTGGATGCCGGCGTCGTGGGCCCTATAGATCGGCGCGGTGGCCGTTCCCCAGTCGACGCAGGCGATCCAGCCGGCATTGCAGTGCGTGAGGATGTTGACAGGCTCACCGGGTTTCTTCCTGGCCGCGATGTCCTTGATGAGGGCGAGGCCGTTGTCGCCGATGTGGCGGCAGGTCTCGACGTCGTCGTCGCAGATTTTCGCGGCATGCGCGTAGGCCGCTGCGGCGCGATCGGCGGCCTTCAGGGGCGTGAGAACTCGGCGCATCTCCTCGACGGCCCAGCGCAGGTTGACCGCCGTGGGGCGCTGAGCGGCGAGGAACGGGATGGCGCGGTCGAGACCGGCATCCGACGGGTCCGCGCGCATGGCGAGTGCGACGCCATAGGCGGCCGTGGCGCCGATGAGGGGAGCGCCGCGCACCTGCATTGTTAGGATCGCGCGGGCGGCATCCTCAACGGAGCGCAGCGCGATGGTCTCGAAACGGTGAGGGAGCTTCGTCTGGTCGATGACCTCGACCGACCAGCCGTCAGCGCCGAGCCAGATTGTGCGGTAGTGGCGGCCGGAGATGTTCATGGGACCACTCCTCGATAAGGAAAGCGTGACGAGGCAAGAGAAGCGCGTTGAATGATGCCCCTCGCGGACGCGTCACTTCTCGCCTCGTCTTCGCTCGCTCAGATATTCAATGCCCCTCGAAAGCCATCAGAGCGTGGACGTCGATTCCGTCCTTCTTCAAGAGTTCAGCGCCCCCGAGTTCGGGGAGGTCGATGATGAAGGCGGCGCCGAGGATGTGGCCGCCGAGACGGCGGATGAGCTTGACGGCGGCGCCGGCCGTGCCGCCCGTCGCGATCAGGTCGTCGACGAGCAGCACGCGCTTGCCGCGGGCGAGTGCGTCCTCGTGCATCTCGACCGTGTCGGTGCCGTACTCGAGGGCGTACTCCTGGCTGATGGTCTTCCAGGGCAGCTTGCCCTTCTTGCGCACGGGTACGAAGCCGCAGCCGAGACGGTCAGCGATGGCGCCGGCCAGGATGAAACCGCGCGCCTCGATGCCGGCGACGAGATCGACGGGCTCCGTTCGGTAGGGCTCGGCGAGACGTGCGACGGCCGCCTTGAAGCCCTGCGCGTCGGCCATGAGCGTCGTCACGTCCCGGAACATGATGCCGGGCTTCGGATAATCCGGGATCGTGCGGACGAATCTCTTCAGGTCCATCGCGGTCGGTCTCCTGGGCGTGGCACGGAGGCGTGCAGCTCGTTGTCTTGTATTGACGCCGATCGGACCGCTTTTCAAGGATCAGCCCCGGCTCTCGGCGAACGAAGATCCGGCATGGCGGGAGCCTTCGAAGGCACAAGGCACGGTGAGAGAGGTCCGGCGCTTGCTCTTGGTGTGGGATGGCCGGGATCGGTCCCGATTATCGTCATAATGCTCGGCGACGATGTGATCGACGTCCAAGACAATAAACCTCAGTACGGCGCGCCGGCTCGCGCGACCCGCCACGGCCTATGGGCCGGCGACGGGCCAGGGCCGAGGCATCGCCGGGAGACCCGCCATGGCCGAGCCACGCTTTGCCGAAGACGACGACGATCTGCCGCGCACGTTACGACGCGAGCGCGACGCCCGCGAGCGCGAACTGCGAGAGCGGGAGATGGCGCCCGCGGATGACGGATACGGTCAGGCCGGCCCGCAAGCCTATGGCTCTCCGACCTATGGCTACGACTATCCTCCGGCGGGCGACGGCTCAGTGACGGTGACGCGGCTGAAGATCCCGTTCCTGCACCTCGTGGCGTTCTTCATGAAAGCCGTGGTGGCGGCGATTCCCGCCTTGATCCTGCTCACCGTCCTGCTGTGGGGCCTGGGCCAGGGGCTGAAGGCGTTCTTCCCGGCACTCCGGCACTTCGAGATCATCGTGAAGTCGGCCGGGTGAGGGACGCGGTGGAGAGACCGCACCGGCTTGCGACAGGCCCTTGACGGGGCCTGAATTAATGGGCGCACTTCTCAGGCCGTGATCTTCACCCGAGAAGGAGCCCCCAGCATGCTGCCCATCGCCGGCTATGCCGACCGCCTGTCCGTCCGTCCCGGCGAGAAAATTGCCTTCAAGGTCTCGAGCCAGATCGAAGGCAACTACGAGGCACGGCTCGTGCGGGTCATTTGCGGCGACGCCAATCCGAAGGGCCCCGGCCTCGTCGAAGAGGCCGTGGCTGCTTCGCTCGCGGGGAGCTATCCCGGCCGCAATCAGCCGGTGCATCAAGGCTCGTATGTGGTGGTCGAGAAAGGGCGGGATCTCGCGGGCCCGGCCGGCGTGACGTTCGTCGCGACCGTATGGCCGACGACGCCCGGCAACGGTCGCCGGCAGGGTGTCGTCTCGGCCGACGAACCGTCGACGCGGGTCGGATTCGCGCTCGCCATCGGCGAGGACGGCAGCGCCGAGGCGATCCTCGGTACGGCACGCGTTAAGACGCGGGTTCCTTTGGTAAGCCGGCACTGGTACCGGATCGCGGCCAGCTACGACCCAAAGGCGGGAACCTTGACGGTGGCGCAAGCGCGCCTCCACCGGGGCAAGGTGCAAGGCCAGTGGACGACCGCGGCGATGGACGTCGATGCCGCGACGCACCCGATGCCGCCGGCTACGATGCCTTGGATCATCGGTGCGCTCGGTGGCCATCCCGTACGCGGCCACTTCAACGGCAAGATCGAGGCGCCGACCATTCTCGGGCGCGCGCTGGCCGCGGATGCCATCGAGGCCGCACTTGCCGGCGGACCCTCGCCCGACACTCTGGTGGCGCGGTGGGACTTCGCGCGCGACTTCGACACGCTGACCGTCACCGACATCGGTCCGCACAAGCTCAACGGCAAGGTCGTCAGCCTGCCGGCGCGGGCCATGACCGGCTCAACTTGGACGGGCCGGGAAATGTGCTTCCGGCATGCGCCGCAGGAGTACGGCGCGATCCACTTCCACGAGGATGATCTTTACGACTGCGGCTGGCAGACGGATTTCACATGGGAGGTGCCGGCCGGCACGCGGTCGGGCGTTTATGCGGTGCGCCTCAAAGCGGGCGAGCACGAGGAGAACGTGCCGTTCTTCGTGCTACCGCCCAAGCGCAAAAAGACGGCGGACGTCTGCGTGCTGATGTCGACCTTCACGTACACCGTCTACCACAACCACGCCCGGCCGGAGGCGCGAACCGGGTGGTGGCGCGAAATGTGGAACAAGCAGGCGGCCGAATGGGGCGCTTATCCGGAGAATGCCTACGATCATCCCGAATACGGGCATTCGACGTACAATTATCACACCGACGGCAGCGGCATCTGCCATGCCTCGTGGCTGCGGCCCATGCTCACCATGCGCTCCGGCTACATCACGTATCCGGACGAGAAAATCCGGGGCTCGGGCCTGAGGCACTTCCCGGCCGACACGCACCTCATCGCCTGGCTCGAGGCGAAGGGCTACAGTTACGACGTCATCACCGACAAGGAGCTGGACGAGGAAGGTGTCGAGCTCTTGAAACCCTATCGCGTGGTGATGACAGGCTCGCATCCCGAGTACCATACGCCGGCCATGCTCGATGCCCTCGAGGAGTACCGGGACGGCGGCGGACGCTTCATGTACCTCGGCGGCAACGGCTTCTATTGGAAGGTCGCGCGGCACAAGGAGCTGGAGGCGGCGATCGAGATCCGGCGCGGCGAGGGCGGTATCCGCGCCTGGGCTGCGGAGGCGGGTGAATACTACAACGCCTTCGACGGGCAGTACGGGGGGCTGTGGCGGCGGAACGGACGGCCGCCGCAAAACCTCGCCGGTGTCGGCTTCACGGCGCAGGGAAACTTCGTCGGCAATCATTACCGCGTGCGGCCCGAGGGACGGCAATCACGCGCGGCGTGGATCCTCGAAGGCGTGACAGGCGAGACGTTCGGCGGGCACGGCCTTTCGGGGCACGGGGCTGCCGGGTTCGAGCTGGACCGGACAGACGTGCGGCTCGGCACGCCGGCCCATGCCATCGTGCTGGCACGTTCGGAGGGCCACGAGCCCGAGGCACCGTGGGTGCTGGTGCCTGAGGAGCAGCTGACGCACCTGACCACGATCCCAGGCAAGAAGCCGGCGGAACTGATCCACGCCGATCTCACATTCTTCGAGGCGCCGAACGACGGGGCGGTGTTCTCCACGGGCTCGATCACGTTCTGCGGATCGCTGCCCTCGAACAGGTTCGAGAACGACTGCTCGACGATCCTGAAGACCGTGCTCGACCGTTTCCTCGATCCGAAGGCGAAGTTTCCGATGCCTTAACGGGTCCCCCGCCATACCGCCGACTGGCCGCGCGATACGACATCGTGCGGCCGCGGCACGGGGTTTGCTGTCCTCCAGCCGCAGATCAACGTGGCTTGGAGGATGTGCAAATATGAAACGCACGATATTGGCCGCTACGTGCCTGATCGGCACGATCGGGGCGATGCCCGGAGCGATCGCCCACGAGACGGGCTTTCACAGCATGCACGCGCTGAAGAAGGTCGGTGGCAAGCTCTGCATGGTCGATCACACGCACGCCGGAAAGAGCCCGCAATCGGGGACCGGCAGCAAGGCCGTGGCCGTGAAGCTCGCGATCAACAATTGGGTGAGCTTCACGGAATTCGAGTACGGCAAGAGTTGGGGCAAATGGTCCAACGCCTGGGCGAAGGCCGAAAAGTGCTCAGGCGGTGGCGGCAATTGGGTGTGCGAGGTCACGGCGCGGCCCTGCAAGGGACGGTAAGCCGTCCGAGGCCCGCAGCATTCACTGCATCACCACTTCCACCTGTACGGGCTCGCCCGAGACGACCGTGAACTGCCGCTGGTAGAGCCGACCGGCGTGGCGGGCACTGGCGACGTATTCTCCTGCTGCGAGGATGTGGGTCGGCAGCGCGCCCTGGCTCTCGCGCACGAGATCGCCCTGCGCGCTGTGCACGGCCCACAGCGTGTCAGCTTGGGCCTCGCCACCGGCTCGGGTGACGAGCTTCATCGTTACGCGCGCGGCGTGGTGGTTGATCACGGCATCTGTGAGCTTTCCGGCCTCGACCGTTACGTCGGCACTCACCGTGGCATTGGCGTCACCCATCGTCGAGACGACATGATAGAGGCCGGCGTTGAGCCGAACGATGACGTTCGGGCGGAGGCTGCCAACGACCTTCGTCCGGCCGCCGAGCTGGTCGGCGTCGCCTTGGTAGACATCATAGCTGACCGCGAGATCGCGCACTTTCTCCGCAGCACCGAGAACGGCCGTCACGCGCAATCCGCCTGCGTTGAGAATGAACCGCTCGTCGGCGTTGGTGGCAGCGGCGATCGTCACTCGTCGGGTGAGGTGGGCGCGGCCGAAGACCACATTCACGATATAACTGCCGGGAGCGAGCGAGACGACGGATATCGGCTCTTTCGAGGTCGTGACCAGGCGCGGTTGCGGTGGATCGACGCCCGGGGTCTCGGTGTACACCCTCCAGACCACCCCCTGGTCGATCGGCTCACCGTCCTGGGTCAGGAAGGCGGACAGCGTCAGTTGCACGCGTCCGTCGCCGGAGTTCGTCTTCGGAGGCGGTCGCTGAGCGGAGGGGCTGTCCGGCGGAAGAATGCGGCGCAACATCTCCGATTCGTTCTGCCACGGTGCCGGCAACGGCTTTTGGGCGAGCGCTTGCGGGGCGAAGTGGACGAACGCCACAAGGACGGCAAGGAACGCGAGGACGAAGGCTGTCGGGTGGGGCGGCGTCATGCAGGGTCCCCCGATCGACCGATGGATCGTCGGGCGCCGTAGCGGGTCAAAGCGGCACAGATCTATCGAACGCATCATTGCCTCCCCTCCCTGCCGGCCAATCTCACTCGGTTCTCTAAATAGCGGATTGGCGAAGCATTTCGGCGCGATAATGGCATCCCACCATGCTCACTGATCCGAGAACTCTAACGGGGGGCGATCTCGACGAGACGATCCTCACCGGCCGTGACGTCGAAATCGCGCTCGAGCATGGTGCCGCGAGCCTCTGCCCGCACCTTGTAGCGTCCGGCCAGCAGTAGCGTGCGCGGCTCGCTGCCGAGGCCCGCCCAGACGGGCTCGCCATTCCTGTTGCGCACCTCGAAACTGACGTCGGGCAGGGGGTTGCCGGTGGCGCGATCGACCATTCGGAAACGCGCAACGCCAGCGGCGTGCTCGATCGATATGCGTTCGGTGTCACCGGCCTTGAGGCGGATCTCGCGCTCCGCGCGCACATTGCCGCTTCCGACGCGGGATTCGAGCCGATATTGCCCGGCTGCCAACTCGAGCACCGCGGCAGGCCCGCTCGCCGTGATGACCTCTCGCGGTTGAACATCCAGACGCTCCAGGCGATGCGTCATGGTCGTGTCGCCATCCTGCCGGCCGCCTGCAAGTTTGACGGCGAGTGCCACCCGGCCCGCCTCAAGCACCATGGTGTGGCGCTCGACCTCACCGCTGCGAACCGAGACGCGGTCCCTCGCTTCGGCGGAGCCGCGTCGCGCCACGACGTAGTAGGTGCCAGCCGGCAACTTGAAGCGCGGCTCGGCCGCAGCCGATCGGGCCACCTCACGCCGGCCCTGCGGGGCATCGGGATCGTCCTCGAAGATCGCGTAAACCAGCTCATCCAGGCGAGTACCGCCGCGGACCGCCGTGGCCGACAGCTCGAGAGTACCGAGGCTGAGAGAGTTCGCGAGCGAGACACGCTCGCCCGCCACGACGCCGACGGGACGTTCGATGCGCATGGCCCCCGTCGTGATCGAGACGAGGTAGTTGCCCGCTGGCAGCGCCAGCTCCGGCTCTATCCGCCGGACAATCTGGGGCTCGCCAGGTCCTTTGCCTTCGATGCGCGTCAGCGTGATCTGAGCCTCGTCGAGCATGGCAGCGGTAGCCTCCGTCTGGCTCAGCGACAGAAGCCCTGCATCGAGGACGATCGTCAATGCGCGCGGCTTTCCCTCGGCGGCGTCGACGATACCGGTGCGGGTGATCAAACCGATGCTTGCCTCGACATCATAGCGGCCCGTCGGCAGCACGAGCAGCGGAGCCGCCGTCTTGCCTTCCCAAAGTGGCGGGCCTTTCTCGCCGAGCGGGCGGATGCGCCAGACGATCGGAGCGGCGATCGGAGGGCCGTCCTTGACCAACGTGGCCCAGAGCTGAAGTCCGGGTCGTGTCGACGTTCCGACGCTGGGCGGCAGAGCGCGACTTGCGCCAGACGGAGGCGGTGCCGATGCCCGGGGAGCTGGCGCCGGTGTCGGCGGCGGTGCCGTCGCATCGGCGGCCTTACCGACCGATTCGAGCAAGGCGGCATCGATATCGGCCGCGGCAGAAACAATGTACTGCTTGCCGCCTGTCGCCTGCGTCAGACAGGACATGGTCCGAGCCTCGTCGGCGGGGAGGCCGAGCGAGATCACGTCGACACGCGTTCCGGGATGAGCCGCCTTCAGGGCTGGTAGAACCGAGCACGGATCCTGCTGGCAATTGTCGAGCCCATCGTGAATGAGCACAATCCGAGCCGGCGCCGATCGCGATCCGAGCAAGGCCGTGGCCTCTCCCAGAGCCTTCGTGATAGGGCCGCGGCCTCGCGGATTGAGGCGCTCGAGGGTCGTCATCACGCGCTCGACGTCGAACGGCGCCGGCTCGATGATGGTTTCGGTGTCCTGGCAATCCCCTCCGCGGCGATGTCCGAACGAAACGAGGCCGACGCGGGTGCCAGGGACGAGCTTTGCAAGTCCGTGACCGATCCCTTCGCGAGCCATGACCAGCTTGCTCTCGCGTTGGCCGTCTGGCCGGCCCCACATCGAGCCGGAGCCGTCGAAGACGACGACCACCGTCGCCGGCTCGGCCGCCGCAGCGGGCGGGGGCGACAGAGCAACCGCCGCAACCCAGGCCACGATGGCGGCGAGGCGGACGGCGACAACGAGACAGGCGTTGAGACAGGCGTTGGGCATGACTGCTAGTCTATACCGAACGGTCGCCCCGGGGATAAGTGCGGGGCCGCCACAATGCGCCTCTTTCACCCGGAGAATTGCCGCATGAACGAGACTTTGCAGCTGCTGAGCCGGCGCCGCTCGGCCAAGGCCGCCCTGCTGGCCGCGCCGGGCCCGTCCAGCGCCGAACTGGAGACGCTCTTGACGATCGCTGCGCGCGTCCCGGACCACAAACGCCTCGTGCCGTGGCGGTTCATCGTGTTCGAGGGCGACGCCCGCGCGAAGTTCGGCGAAGTTCTGGCCGCGACGCTCGCCAAGGAAGACAAGGAGGCGCCTTCACCGGTTCGGCTCGAGACCGAGCGGCAGCGCTTCATGCGTGCGCCGTTGGTGGTGGCGGTAATTTCGCGCGTGGTCGACACCCCCGGCGCGCCCGAGATCGAGCAGGTGCTGTCGTGCGGGGCGGCGGCCTACAACCTCTGCCTCGCGGCCAACGCCATGGGCTACGGCACGTGCTGGATCACGGAATGGTATGCGTTCAGCGGCGGCGTAGCTACGGCGCTTGGGCTCGCCGCAAACGAGAGGGTTGCAGGGTTCGTCTACATCGGCACGGAAACCGAGAAGCAGCCCGATCGCGAACGGCCAGTGCTCGGCAACATTGTCAGTCGCTGGCAGGGTTGAAGCGGCAACGGGCCCGGTACGACGGCGCCGAGGCCATTGCGAGCGCCGCGGCGGCCGACTTTGCACAGCCGGCAGTATCAAACCCCTTGATCGGCGGGGCTGGCAGTGGTCATGGTCGGAGCCATATACTTCGGCGGACCCGAACGAGACACGTGGCGATGAGCACATCTAAGATCTCGGCGTTCGGTATTCTCGGCTTATCGAGGACGCCCAAGCGCGAGACACTGCGGCAGACGCGGGCGCGTACGAAGCCGGTCGGGCGGCGCTCGGAGTTGAGGCCGCGCCTCGTGCTCGCCAGTGCCAGCCCAAGGCGGCTGACGCTTCTGGCGCAAGTCGGCGTCGAGCCGGACGCGCTACGGCCCGCGTCGCTCGACGAAACGCCGAAGCGGGCCGAGATGCCGCGCAGCTACGTCAGCCGGCTCGCTCGGGCCAAAGCCGAGGCTGCGCGCGACCTGATCGCCAACGACAAGGAACTGGCGGATGCCTACGTGCTGGCCGCCGACACGGTCGTGACCCATGGGCGCTCGATCTTCGGCAAGCCGAAGAACGTCGAGGAAGCACTAGCGATGCTGCTGCGCCTTTCGGGGCGCTCGCATCGCGTGTTGACAGGTTTGTGCATCATCACGCCGGACGATCGCGTGCGCCTCAAGGTGGTCGAGACGCGGGTCAGGTTTCGCCGACTCTCGAAAGAGGACATGGAAAGCTATCTGGCCTCGCGCGAATGGCGCGGCAAGGCCGGCGGTTACGCGATCCAGGGCATCGGCGGCTGCTTCGTGCAGAAGATCTCGGGCTCCTATACCAACGTCGTCGGGTTGCCGCTGACGGAGGTGGTAGGCATGTTGCTCGGGGAAGGATTTCCTATCCATTTCAATTGGCTGAAAGCCGGCGAAGCCGAACCCGAGTAGATCGGACCGGCGAGGAGACGAGACGGCGAGATGAGTGACGGCGGCGACAGCGAACGGCACGAGCCCGCGCGAGAGCGGCGCTGCTCGATCTGCGGAAAGCCCGTCGTCGAGCGCTATCGTCCTTTCTGCTCGAAGAGGTGCGCCGATGTCGACCTCGCCCGGTGGCTCAGCGGGAACTACGTGATTCCGGGCGGCAACCAGGACACGGACGAGGACGGCGACGGCGCTCCAGGTGCGGTGCCACGGCAGGAGACACCCGATGCAGATGAGTGAGATCCCGTTCGGGACGACCGACTGGTCTACAGTGATCAAGACCGAGCACAAGGGCGAGACCGGCCTGGCGACTTGGCGGACCCGCCAGTTCGGCCAGATCCGCGTTCGCATGGTCGAGTATTCGCCCGATTACTTGGCCGACCACTGGTGCGAGAAGGGCCACATCCTGCTGGTCCTGGAGGGCCGCCTCGAGACAGAGCTCGCGGATGGGCGGCGTGTCACGCTGCTGCCGGGCCAGAGCTATCAGGTGGCGGACGGCGCCGAGCCGCACCGGTCGCGGACCGGTGCGGAAGGGGCAAAGTTGTTCATCGTGGATTGAGTGCGGCCGATACGTCGCCTGCGGTCTTCGCGAATGAATTTTTCGGCGAACGGCCATCTGAGACGGGCGACGCAAGAAGATGTTGGATCTGCGCTCGTTCAGCCTCGGAGAGACGGGATTTCCGGCGCAAAGCCAGAAGGGTCGTTTGCCGCGCGGTCGATCACGACCATGCTCATCGGCGCTATCCGCCTCGTGCCGAACCGGACGCGTTCCTCCGCGCCTCAGCCTCAGTGCCGAATGACAGTTGACTGCAAAATAGCGACACCCCCTCTTGAACTCCGGCGATCTCACTCTTAAGTGAGCGCTCGATCCGGGCCCCTCTGGCGTTCACGGCGGTGAATGCGATGTCGGATTGTCGTTTCGGCATCGCGGACGCGGCGAGGGTTTCGTCTCAATCCAACGAGACGATGCCGTAGAACATGGGCCCGACGGATGGACTTTCTCTTCGCTACCTTTTTGGGTACGCCGGCTTGGTTCTGGCTGGCGTTTTTAGGGCTTGTCATCGCCCTCACCGCCTTCGACCTCGGCATTTTGAACAAGGTTGACAAGGAAATGGGCATCGCCGAGAGCCTGAGGCTTTCGGCATTCTACATTGCTGTTGCGATGCTGTTCGGAATCTGGGTCTGGTTCCAGAAAGGCGCAGAAGCTGGTGTATTATATTATACTGGCTTCTTCATTGAGAAGGCTCTCTCGATAGACAATGTCTTCGTGATAAGCCTGATTTTCACTTACTTTGCGATCCCTCGGCAGTACCAGTATCGGGCCCTCCTGTGGGGCATCATCGCCGTCATCGTTTTGCGCGGCATCATGATCGCCCTCGGCGCTGCAATGGTTCAGCAGTTCTATTGGGTGCTCTATATCTTCGCTGCCTTCCTGATCGCCACCGGCGTCAAGATGCTGTTTACCGGCGATGAGCCGATGGACATTTCGAAGAACCCTTTCATCTCGTTCATGACCCGGCACTTTCGCGTCACGCCTGACCTCCACGGGCAGAAATTCATCGTCCAGGTGAAAGACGAGAAGACCGGCAAGATGGTTCGCGCCATGACGCCACTTCTGCTGGCGCTCATCGTGATCAATCTGGCCGATCTCGTGTTCGCCGTGGATTCTGTTCCAGCGATCTTCGCCATAACCACCGATACATTCATCGTCTACACGTCGAACATCATGGCCATCCTCGGTTTGCGGGCGCTTTACTTCGCACTCGCTGCCATGGTCCACAGGTTTCACTACCTGAAATTCGCCCTGGCTCTCGTGCTGGTCTTCATCGGGTCGAAGATCTTCCTTGCCGATCTCCTGCTCGAAGGCGGCAAATTCCCGCCCGTGCTCAGCCTTGCCGTAACGATCGCGTTGATCCTCGGCGGTATCGTCTACTCGCTATTCAAAACGCGGGGCGAGCCACATCCAGACGACGCGGCGCGGACGAAAGGGTAACGCAATGACGATCAGGACTGTTTTTCTTTTCACGTCGACCGAGACTGGAGAAAGCGACCGCGGCCCAGGCGCGTTCGCGATCAGCCTCGCCCGATCTCACCAAGCCTACCTGACCATCTTCACGGTCGCGCTCGATGTGACGAGCCCGGGACGCCAATCCGATGCATCGGCTGTCGCCTCGGGGTTGCAGCGCGCGGCGCAGGCGGCAGGGGTAAGCTGCGAAGTCATCACAACGCACTCACATGCGCTCGGCGTTCATGAGGTGATCGCCGAACATGCACGGCTGCATGATATCTGTGTCGTGGGTTGCGGCCGCTCGGGCGTGCTGACTGAGCGCCAAGTGACTGAGTACCTGCTGTGTGAGAGCGGCCGTCCTGTGATCGTGGTGCCACAAAGCTACTCGCAACCGTACCGTGCCGGAGATATTGCGCTCGGCTGGGACAACACCGCTGCGGCAGCGCGGGCACTCGGCGACACTCTCTCTTTGCTCGGTCCGGACCGTCTTCATCTCCTGACCGTCACGGGTGAAAAGCCTCTCCCGACCGATCTCAATACCGACCGGCTCGTCGCAGCGATCAGTCGACGGGGGGGCACCGCTGACCATAGCGTAGTCTCACTCGGATCGCGCACGATCGCGCGCGCTCTACAGGGGGAGGCCGAGTTGCGCGGAGCAACGCTGCTGAGCATGGGGGCCAAGGGACATTCCCGTTTGAGGCGCATCGTGTTCGGCAGCGCGACGACGGACTTCCTCAGCGACCCAAGACTACCGACCTTGCTCTCTCGTTGAGGCCTGCGCCGTCCCCCCCCCCCTGAGCGTTAGACGGGCGGGGCGTGAGGGGGCGCAAACCACCGATGTGCGGTTGCGCCCGCACCTTATCCTCATGTTTTCCACTCCATACGCACTGTCGCGATCCGTCGCCGCCAGATTGCCCGTTTGCCGGACTATGCTACGGCGAAATCTTGGGGATTCGGGGGTAGGCAATGGCAGTGGCGACGCTCAGGCGGGCAGGGCCCGCCGACCATGAGTCCGGGCCGGGTGCGTTCCTCGGCGTGGAGACTTCGGTGCGCGGGTTCACGTGGCGTGAGCGGCTGGCGCGGTCGGAGGCCAACGTCGCCGCGATGATCGCGCAACAGCACGGGCTGCCGGAGTTGCTCGGGCGTATCCTGGCGGCGCGCGGCATCGGCGTCGACGAGGTGGCCGTGACGCTCGATCCCACCATCAAGGCACTGATGCCGGACCCCTCGACTCTGGTCGACATGGAGAGGGCGGCGGGGCGCCTCGCCGATGCCATCCAGAAGCGCGAGCGCGTCGCGATCTTCGGCGATTACGACGTGGACGGGGCCTGCTCGTCGGCGCTGATGCGGCGCTTCTTCATCGCTCACGGGCAGGATGCGCGCATCTACATTCCCGACCGCATCTTCGAGGGCTATGGCCCCAATCCGCAGGCGATCGAGACGCTGGTCAAGGAAGGTGCGAAGCTGATCGTTACGGTCGACTGCGGCGTGACGAGCTTCGACACACTGGCGCACGCCAAGACGCTGGGTGCGGACGTGGTGGTGCTCGACCATCATCAGGCCGACGAGCGACTACCAGCGGCCAACGCCGTGGTGAACCCGAACCGGCAGGACGATCTTTCGGGGCTGGGCCATCTCTGCGCGGCCGGCGTGACGTTCATGGCGCTGGTGGCGACAGCTCGTGAATTGCGGGCCCGCGGCTTTTACAGTAAGAGCCAGCCGCCGCCCGACCTGATGTCGCTGCTCGATCTCGTGGCACTGGCGACAGTGGCCGACGTCGTGCCGCTGAAGACGCTCAACCGGGCCTTCGTCGTGCGCGGACTCGAGGTGATGCGCCAACGCCAGAACGCCGGCATTCGGGCGTTGCTCGATGCCGCGAGCCTCAACCAACCGCCGACGCCCTATCACCTCGGCTTCGTGATCGGGCCGCGGATCAACGCTGGTGGGCGCATCGGCGATGCGGCGCTCGGGGCGCGGCTCCTGTCGATCGACGACGACGCAGAGGCGGCAAAGATCGCGGCGCTGCTCGACAAGCTCAATCGCGAGAGGAAGGCGATCGAGACCGCGATGTTGGAGGCCGCCACGGCGGACGCCGACCGACTGGTGGACGAAGATCCCGACAGGCCGATCGTGCTGGTCGGCTCGGACGAATGGCACAAGGGCGTCGTCGGGCTCGTCGCCTCGCGGCTGGTGGAGCGGTTCCGGCGGCCGTCGTGCGTGATCGCCTGGGAGAAAGATGGACCGGGGACGGGGTCGCTCCGGTCGATCGCGGGCGTCGACATCGGGGGGGCGGTGCGCGCACTGGCGGCGGAAGGGTTGCTGATCAAGGGCGGCGGACACGCGATGGCGGCAGGCCTGACCGTGGCCCGCGACAAGCTCGATGAGGTCCGCGCGCGGTTCGAGGCCATGCTACGCGACTCGGCAACTGCAGCCCGCTCGACCACGGCGCTCGAGATTGACGGCGCGATGACGCCAGCGGGCGTGTCGGAGGAGTTCATCGACCTCGTGGAGAAAGCCGGGCCCTACGGGCAGGGCAATCCATCACCGCGGTTCGCATTTCCGGCGCATCGGGTGCGCTTCGCGAAAGTGATGGGTGAGGCGCACATCCGGTGCACGCTGGAAGCCGGTGACGGCTCGAAGCTCGACGCCATCGCATTCCGGGCGGTCGGCCAGCCGGTGGGCGATGCGATCCAGAATTCGAACGGTATGCCGCTGCATGTGGCTGGACACTTGCGCCGCGACACCTGGGGCGGGCGCAACCGGATCGAGCTACAGATCGAGGATGTGGCGATGGTAGGGAAACGGTAAGCCGGAGCACCGCCGGCGCTGTGTGATCTCGCGCATCGGGAATTTAATGCGACGGACTGACGACGTTACGGGCCGGGTCGCGGAGTGCGAGACTACTGTCGCTATGGAACGTTTGCCGGCAAGCCTCGATTGCCACTGCGCCAAGGCCAGTGGCGACCGGAGTTGCGGGTGACGTTCCGGATTCTCCCTGTGCCTCCATCCGGAGGTGACTCGCCGTGTTTCGGCACTCGCTGGTCCGCGCTCTTTCTCTCCCTTTCTCCGAGCTGGCGGTCCAGCGAGACTTTCTCAAGCCTGTAGCTTGACGGGTGAGGTCACGACGATAAGACCACGGTTCGCGACGCCCCCTCAGGGCATGCCCTCAATATCGACCTTCGGATAGTAGCGCCGCTCTCCTAATGCCGCCACGCGCGCCCGAAACTCGTCGCCGGTGGCGAGGCCCTGATCGTTGCGCCCGTACGTCTGCCGGAAAATAGTCCACGACTCCGGATGCAGGCGCCGTGCTTGCGCGACGTGCGGTGCTGCGCGCGCTTCCTCGCCGTTCGCCAGAAACCACATCGCAAGCCGGAAGTGCGCTTGTGCCAGGGCTACGTCGTCGCTCGAACCGCGCACCTTCTCGCGCACCGTCGCGGTCGGGAGTGCGTGGCGGCTCGCGGCACCGTTCCGGGCCCAGTCGGCGACGGCTTCCATGTAGACGCGCTTGGCGCGTGCGGTCGCCTCGGCCACGTCGTCGGGCATGGCGCCCGTCACGGGGTCGCGGCTGCGAAAGCCGTCGTACCACCCGGCGTTTTCCGTCGGGCGGACGATGCGGCCGCCTTCATCGATCCAGACGGCCTCGGGCACGTTGATCATGCCGTACAACGCCGCGACATGGTGATCACGGTCGATCAGGGTTGTATAAGTGGGTTTGGCGGCTTCGATCCATGGGCGGGCCGCTTCGGCTGTATCGAGGGCGACGGCAAGAACAGTGAAGCCGTGTCCGGCGAGATCGTCCTGGGCTTTCTGCCACACGGGCAGATCGTTACGGCAGCCTCACCAACTGGCCCAGCTGACAAGAAACACTTTGCGGCCGCGATAATCGGACAGTCTATGCGGACGGCCGTCGAGATCCGGCAGCGTGAAGTCCGGCGCCTCGGCGCTCTCGAGAGCCTGCCGCCGCGAATCGGCCGCTGTGCCGAGGACCCAGACGCTCCTGGTCTCGTCGTGGGCAACCGGATGGCCGAGATGGTGCCAGAAGCCGACGACGTCCATGGCATCGTCGGTGGCGAAAGCATGCCGCCCCTTGGGCACTGGAACGCAGATCGCGTCGCGGCACAGGCCCTCGGGCTTCAGCTCGAAGCCAGTCGCCCGCATGAGATCCTTGGGCGACAGCCAAAGACCATCGCCGCTTCGGGGGATCGGCCCCACGTCGGTTTCGATCTGTTCGTGCAGGATGGTGACCATGGCCGTCCCCTTGGCGCGCTGCGTGCTGGTCGGACTGAAGTCGTTACACCTCGCCCAGCGTGCCGAGGCGGAACTGGACGCGTTTTGCGGCCGGGTCGAGAGCGCGCTTGAATTTCGGGCCGTCGGTCGGCTTGACGCGGAGAAGGACGAAGCAGGTGCCGTTCGATTCACGGAGCATCTTGGCGCCCTTGGCGAGATCGACTTCCTTCTCGATGGAGCAGGTGGACTTGATGCCAGCGCCGATCGCCATCTGCTCGAGGTCGACACCGAGGCAGGTGTGGCTCTTCTGGTAGCCCGTCTCGCCGTAGTGACCGTTGTCGACGCAGAGGATGCGCAGGTTCGGGGGATTGAGGACCGACGCCGTTGCCAGCGCGCCGATATTCATGAGCAGCTCGCCGTCGCCGGTCGCGACAAGAACCTTCTTGTCGGGGCGAGCGAGGGCGAGGCCGAGGCCCATCGAGACGGCGGCCCCCATAGCGCCGGCGAGGCCATAGTAGTTGGCGCCGTCCTTGGTCATCGCGGCCATGTCCTTGGCCGTCCCTGCAAGGCCTGCGATGACGAGGAAATCGCTCGCGTCGCCGACGAGGGCGGGAACGGCGGTAATGCGATCGAGGGTGTAGCGCGGGCCGGCGCTGCGCTCGGGTGCTTTCGACATTGGAGAAACTCCGCTCAGGGCGGGCGCCATCTCGGCGCCGATGTGTCCACGCGCCGGTTGCCGCGTGGGCAACTGAAGGCGCAAAACGAAGAGCTGCCGGGTGCTCGTCGGCACCCGAAGGCGCAACTCAGAAGGACTTGGCGCCGATCAGGCGTTGCGATAGCAGGACGGCGACGGCCTGCCCCGATTTCCAGACCATATTGGAGGCGGCGTCGATGGTGGGCACGACATCCTCCGGTCTGGTCACCTCGAGCACGATAAAATCGAGCGCCTCGCACACCTTCCGCGCGGCCTGCCCCATGCCCATCTGCCAAGGGTTGCCTTCGCCGAAGTCGCCGCGCATCGAGAGGATGGTCAGGAACGGGAAGCGGCCGTTCTTCACCATCGACATGAAGTTCACGCAGTTGCCGAGGCCCGAGGACTGCATCAGCAGGACGGATTTGGCGCCGCCGAGGTGAGCGCCGCAGGCAAGGGCCACGCCCTCCTCCTCAGTGGTGAGCGCAACCGAATGGACGTCCTTGTCCTCGATGGAGCGATCGATACAGACGCGGTGGCCTGCGTCGGGCACGTAGGAAAATTGCGTCACGCCATTGCGTCGCAGCGCGTCGTACAGCTGGTTCTGCCAACCCGTTGAGATCTCGCGGGCATGCTCGTCTTCGGTCTTGAGCTCGGCCATGGGGCTCCTCAAGGTTGCTCGGTTCAATCGTGGCCGGAGGGTAGTGAGGGTCCCGCGCGGCTGCAAGCGTCGAAGCGGGAGGGTGGTGAAAGAGGTGACTTAGCGACTTGCAGGTACGCCTCGCGGGCTTCGAGCCGAGTGATTCATGCGAGGCAGAGGCGTTCGCGAGCGGTGGCGCGGACGCGCGCAACGCGCTTTACTGAAGGTAGACCAACCGATCGGAGGACGCCCGAGATGAAAATCAAACGCATCGAGCATATCGCCATCGCGCTGAAGAACATGGACGCGGTGAAGTCGGTGCTGTCCGATAAGCTCGGCGTGCCGATGGAATACGAGGAAACGCTGCCGGCCTATGGGACCAAGCTCGCCATGTACCCGATCGGCGAGACCTATCTCGAGCTGCTGCAGTCGGACCGGCAGGATGGCCTCGTCAACAAGTGGATCGCCGAGCGCGGCGAGGGCCTGTTCCACATCTGCCTCGAGGTCGAGGACATCGATGCGGCGATGAGCGAACTGCGTGGCAAGGGCATGCGCTTCCAGCAGGAGGAACCGCGCGAAGGACACGGCGGCAGCCGCATCGCGTTCCTCGATCCGGCCTGCACCGAGGGGCTGGTGATCGAATTGGCCGAGCTGCCGAAGGACGGACACGGGCACCACGGACACAAGGACGCGGCGGAGTAGCCCGCGTTAGGCGGGTGGGGTTCGATCGACCCCACCGCGAACCTGATCAGGGGCGGCCATCGTCGAGAAACGACTTGTAGGCGCGCAGCTGCTGCGCACGGCTCTTCACGAGCGTGACTCGCTGATCGGCCATCACCGGCCCCCACATCGTGCCCTGCAATTGCTCGTGGACCGCCTCCTGCAGCGCGTGCTCCTTGTCGCGGTGCGCGAGCCACGCGCGCTGCGCCTGCTTCACGGCCTCGAGCGGCTTGCCCTTCAACGCGGTGACAAGCTCGCGATAGGCGACATTGAGCTCGCCGTCCCAAGCCGTCTCGGCCTCGGCGGCGCACGCCAACATGCCCGCGGTGGACGGGTCCTTATCGATGCAGACGGAATAGGCCACCTCGATTGGGTGAGGCGGCTCCTTTTCCTCGGCACGCGCTCCGGCCGCCGCCAAGACGATCGCTGTCGCCAGAAGTCCCACGCGCGGCATGTTCTTCCCCTTCGATCGACTGTTCAGGCCGCGACAGCCTTCACCTTGGCGTCCTGGAGCACCATGGCGGCGCCCTTCTCGGCGATCATCATGGTGGGTGCGTTGGTGTTGCCGGAAGTGATGGATGGCATGACGCTGGCGTCGATCACGCGCAGGCCTTCGATGCCCTTCACGCGCAGCCGTGCGTCGACCACGGCATTGTCGCCCGGGCCCATCATGCAGGTGGCGACGGGGTGGAAGATCGTGGTCGCGATGTCGCCGGCGGCCCTGGCCAGCGCCTCGTCGCCGTCGATCTCGGGACCGGGCCGGAACTCCTCGGGTTTGTACTTCTGCAGCGATGGCATCGAGACGATTCGACGAGTGATGCGGACGCTATCGGCGGCGACGCGCCGGTCATCCTCGGTGGCGAGGTAGTTGGGGCGGATGGCGGGCGGGATGTCGGGATCCGGCGAGGCGATGTGGACGGAGCCGCGGCTGGTCGGGCGCACGTTGCAAACACTCGCCGTGAAGGCGGGGAACGGGTCTAGCGGATCGCCGAACTTGGGCAATGTCAGCGGTTGCACGTGATACTGGATGTTCGGTGTCTCGCGCGACGGATCGGACCGGGTGAAGCAGCCGAGCTGCGAGGGCGACATGGTCATCGGCCCGCGCTTGTTGATGGCGTAGTCGAGGCCGATCTTGGCGAGTTGCAGATAGCTCCTGTACTGCTCGTTCATGGTGGGCACGCCCGAAACCTTGTAGGCGCAGCGGATCTGCAGGTGGTCCTGCAGGTTCTCGCCGACGGGGCTCAGGTCGTGCAGCACCTTGATGCCGTGCTTCTGGAGCAGCGCGCCTGGGCCGATGCCGGACACCTGGAGGATCTGCGGGCTTCCGATCGCACCTGCCGAGAGGATGACCTCGCGGCGTGCCGTTACCGGGCGCGGTCCGCCCTGCTGGCGAAAGACGAGGCCGGTGCAGCGCCGACCTTCGAGTGTCAGCCACTGGACCTGGGCGTGCGTGGCGATGGTCAGGTTCTTCCGGTGCTTGATCGGATGCAGGAAGCCCTTCGCGGTATTCCAGCGGACGCCGGACTTCTGGTTGACGTGAAAATAGCCGCAGCCCTCGTTGTCTCCGCGGTTGAAATCGTCGGTCTTGGGGATGCCAGCCTCGAACGCGGCCTCGCGGAAGGCGTCGAGGATCTCCCAGCGCACACGCGCATTCTCGATGCGCCATTCACCGCCGCGTTCGTGCAGGCCGTCGAAGGCCGAGGGTTCCATCGCCCACTGGTCCTGGTGCCGCTTGAAGTAGGGCAGCACGTCGTCCCAGCCCCAGCCATCGTTGCCCAGTTGGCGCCATTGGTCGTAGTCGCGCGACTGGCCGCGCATGTAGATCATGCCGTTGATGGACGTGCAGCCGCCCAGCACCTTGCCGCGGGGATAGTTGAGCGCGCGGCCGTTTAGACCCGGCTCCGCGGCTGTCTGGTAGCACCAGTCGGCGCGAGGATTGCCCATCAGGTAGAGATAGCCGACGGGAATATGGATCCAGTGGTAGTTGTCCTTGCCGCCGGCCTCGAGAAGCAGGACACGCGTTTGCGGGTCGGCCGACAATCGGTTGGCCAGCACCGAGCCCGCCGAACCAGCGCCGACGATGATGTAGTCGTAAATTTCCTCGGCCGCCGGCATCGTCTTTGTCCTTTCCGTCACTCGCTTGGGAAAGCGCGAGCGCAAATTGTACCGCGACGCCAGGGATAGCAACTGCGGCAGCGGCGTCAGCCTTACTTCATCAAACTGGCCTTCAGCGCGGCGGAGAGGCGCATGACGCGCCCGCTCAACGACACCAGCACCACGGTCACCTCAGCCGTGCACAACGTTTCGCCGCCGCGGCTCACCTGCTGGTCGAGGACGAGCGTCGCCGCAGTCAACTGCTTCACCCGCGTCGTGACCTCGAGAACGTCGTCGATGCGGGCCGGGCGCAAATACTCCAGATTTAGCCGGCGCACGACGAAGGCGGCCGGCTCGCTTGTTGGTCGCGCCTTCGGTTGCCCACCAGCAACCGGCGCGGTTTCTCCTGGCGCCTTCAGTTGCCCACCAGCAACCGGCGAGATGAGAGCCCGGTGTTCGCTTCCGAGGAGGCGCAGGAAATCAGACCTGCCCCGTTCGCACCAGCGCACGTAAGAGGCATGGTAGACGAGCCCCGAGAAATCGGTGTCCTCGAAGTAGACGCGGACCGGCAAGACGTGAGCCGTGGTGCCGTCGACCGCGATCAGGCGTCCCGCAAGGTCGGGCCACAGACGGGCAGACGGGCTATCGGTATCGCCGCTCATGCAGCACTCAGGGCTCGGTGATAGGAGATCGTCGCGCGGTCATAGCGTGTTTTGTCCAGGAGTGGAAAGACGGGTGCGTGCGCGTTTAGCACGCTGCTTTGCGCAATCTGAATGGCAGCATGGGATCGTCATCGCGCCGGTCCAATGGCGGCCGGCCCAAGAAAAAATCTACCTCGCCGGGCGTCTCCCATTCCGTGGCGGCGAGCAAAGTCGCCTCAGCCTGCGAGCGTCATGTCGGCGACGAGGCCGGCGAAGACGATCCAACCGACCGCGCGGTTCGACTTGAAGCGGACCAGGCAATTGGCGGGGTCACTCGTGTCGAGCGTCGCGACCTGCCACGCGAGGCAAAGTCCCGACACTCCCAGCGCCACGGCCGTGAACAAGCCCGCACCGGCGCCAGCCGCCGCGATGGCCCACAGCAGCAATGCTGCGAGGTAAAGCCCAATGAGCCAGGGCCGCGTCGCCTCGCCAAAGCGGATCGCGGTCGACTTGAGGCCGAGCGCGAGATCGTCCTCCTTGTCCTGGTGGGCGTAGATGGTGTCGTAACCGATTGTCCAGAGCACACAGCCCGCGTAGAGCGCGACGGCGGGCCAGGCGAGCTGGCCCTGCGCCGCCGTCCAGCCGACCAGCGCGCCCCACTTGAAAGTGAGGCCCAGCACCAGCTGCGGCCAGTAGGTGAACCGCTTCATGAATGGATAAATCGCGACCAGGGCGAGGGAGGCGATGCCGAGCCAGATCGTCGTCGTGTTGAATTGCAGCAGCACCAACAGGCCGACAAAGCACAGTGCAACCATGAAGATGGCGGCTTGGCGCGCGGTGACCTCGCCGGATGGGATCGGCCGGCCGCGGGTGCGCGTCACTCCTGCGTCGATATCGCGATCGACGATGTCGTTGTACGTGCAGCCGGCGCCGCGCATGACGAACGCGCCCGCCAGGAACAACAGCAGATGCCAGACGTTTGGATACGAGCGTCCGGCCGCCAATTCGCCCATCGCCTGGCCCCACCAACAGGGGAAGAGCAAAAGCCAGGCCCCAATGGGGCGGTCGAAGCGTGCCAGCCGCAAATAGGGGCGCAAGCCAGCGGGCGCGCGGCGGTCGACCCAATTTCCGGGGCGCGCATCGGGGACGGTCGGGGCAGCGTCGGCAGGGCTCGTCATCGGCGGAGCCTAAGCTCAAGGACGCCTGGCCGCAACGAGGAGCGGACTGACCCCAGTCAAGGCGTCCTGGCTCCCGAGGACTAGAATTGCGGAACAGCGTGTCGAGACGTGTCACCCGAAAGTAAGGAGCAGGCCATGAAGCCGGTACGCACTTGGATCTTGATCGCCGACGCGGGGCGCGCGCGCGTGCTCCAGAATATGGGGCCCGGCAAAGGCACGACGGCCGTCGATGGGCTCGCATCAGAGTCGGCACTGCCCAGCTCTACGAACGAGATCGTCGCCGATCGCCAGGGCCGATCCTTCGAGTCGACCGGCAGCACCCGGCATCCGATGGAGCCGCGAACCGACCCGCGACAGCAAATGAAACGCAGCTACCTCGAGATGCTGGCGGACCAGCTCGATGGCAAACTGCAGGCGGGCGCCTTCGACCGACTGGTCGTGGTGGCGCCGCCGCAAGCGCTCGGGATCTTACGAGCGGCCTTCAGCGACCGCGTGAAATCGGCCGTGAGTGGCGAACTCGCGAAGGATCTGACCAAAACGCCCGATCACGACCTGGGCGCGCACCTCGAAGACCTCGTGCGTCTTTGATCGTTGATCGTCTGCACGTATCGCAAGTGGCGCCGGGGTTGCGGCCTAGGCTAGACAAGTGCGCATGAGTGAAGATTACGATTTCCGCGCACAGCGCCTTCATGTGATGAGCGATCTCGGCGAGGGGGTGGCGATCGCCCTCTCGCGAGAGCAGAGCAACTACCTCCTCAATGTGCTGAGGCTGTCGGACGGCGCCGCGATCCACGTGTTCAACGGCCGCGACGGAGAATGGCGGGCGCACCTCGTGCGCAACGGCCGACGGGACGTTGCTCTCGAGATCCAGCGGCAGACGCGGCCGCAAACCGGCGGCCCGGACCTGCATTATCTGTTCGCGCCGCTCAAACGCTCCCGCTTGGACTACATGGTGCAGAAGGCGACGGAGATGGGAGCGGCCCGTCTCGTCCCCGTGCTCACGCGGCATACGGTGGCCGAACGCGTCAATCTCGATCGGATGAGAGCCAACGTGATCGAAGCAGCCGAGCAATGCGGCGTTCTCCGCGTGCCGGAGGTGGCGGAGCCGTTGACCCTGCCCCGCCTGCTCGGAGATTGGGAGGCCGGGCGACGCCTGATTTTCTGTGACGAGGCCGCGTCGATTCAAGATCCCGTTCGGGCTCTGCAGGGCGTGCCAGCCGGCCCTGTTGCCGTGCTCATCGGTCCAGAGGGCGGCTTCGCGGCGGATGAGCGAACCATGCTCAACGGACTGCCTTACGTCGTTCGGCTGGCACTCGGGCCGAGGATCATGCGCGCCGATACGGCGGCCGTCGCGGCTCTGGCCCTTGTGAATGCCGTGCTCGGTGATTGGCGGTAGCAAAGGTGCGGTTGACGCGACACTTTAGTTTTTATCAAGTCATTGCCAAGCAAAGCTCATGATCGACCGGCGCGTTCAACACTGCGTCAAGGGCTTGTGCCCAGCCGCGACGACGGCCATAAGTTGGGCCGCGGCGCGGCGGGCTACCTCTGCGGCGACCCAACACCGTTTACCGAGGTTTCTGCATGTCGACCCGCCAGGACGGCGCGGCCTCTCCGCCCATCGGCTCCCGCAACGACCTCGTCGAGTGGTTCTCGGTGGGCTCGAAGCCGAAGTCCGAATGGCGGATCGGCACCGAGCACGAGAAGATCGGCTTTCGCACCGACGACCTCAGGCCCATTCCCTATGACGGACCGCGCGGAATTCGCGTGCTGATGGAAGAGTTGATCCAGCGTTATGGCTGGGAGCCGATCCACGAGGGCGACAACATCATCGCCTTGAAGCGGCCCGAGGGTGAACCGGCGGCCACGGTGTCGCTCGAGCCCGGCGGACAGTTCGAGCTTTCGGGCGCGCCGCTCTCGAACCTGCATGAGGTCGATGCGGAAACGCGTCGGCATATCGACGAGGTGACAGCGGTCGGCCGCGACATGAAGCTGGGCTTCCTCGGCCTCGGCTTCTCGCCCAAGTGGACGCTCGCCGAGACGCCGAAAATGCCGAAGCGGCGCTATGCGGTAATGACGCGCTATATGCCCCAGGTCGGTGCCGGCGGCCTCGAGATGATGTACCGGACGGCGACGATCCAGGTGAACCTGGACTTCGCCGATGAGGCGGACATGGTCAAGAAGCTGCGCGTCTCGCTGGCGCTGCAGCCCGTCGCGACGGCGCTCTTCGCCTCGTCGCCGTTCAAGGAAGGCAAGCCGAACGGCTTTCTCTCGCTCAGAAGCGAGGTGTGGCGCGACACGGATCGTGCGCGCACGGGCCTGCTGCCGTTCGTCTTCGAGAGCGGAATGAGCTTCGATCGCTATGTCGAGTATGCGCTCGACGTGCCGATGTACTTCATCTACCGCGACGGCACCTACATCGACGTCGCCGGTGCCTCGTTCCGCGACTTCCTCGCGGGAAAGATCGCCGAAAAGCTCGGGCGGCCCGAGCTGAAGTCGATCGAGCCGACCATGGACGACTGGTCGGATCACATCACCACGATCTTTCCGGATGTGCGCATGAAGCGTTTTCTCGAGATGCGCGGCGCCGACGCCGGCCGCCTGCCCGAGGTCGCGGCGCTGCCGGCGCTCTGGGTTGGGCTGCTTTACGACCAGACGGCGCTCGACGCGGCGTGGGACTTGGTCAAGGGCTGGACTGCGGAGGAACGCGACAGTTTGCGCAATGGCGTGCCCCGGACCGGTTTCGCCACCCCGTTCCGGCGCATGAAACTCATGGATATCGCACGCGAAGTGTCAGCGATCTCCTCGGAAGGGCTGAAGTTGCGGTCGATCCGGAACTCCAAGGGCGACGACGAGCGCATCCACCTCGCCGCCGTCGAAAGCGTGCTCGACAGCGGGCGAACGGCGGCCGAGGCGATGCTCGAGGCCTATGAGCGGCGATGGGGCCGCGACATCGACCACGCCTTCCGCGAGCTGGCGTTCTGACAAGGAGCGTCGCCGGCGCGCACAGCGGTGTCGACGCGGCGCCGGTTGGCGCTATAACGGCGGCCGAGAAAATCCCCGGAGGCGACGTCGATGGCAGGCAAAGAGCTGGTGGAAAACCCCAGGGCAAACGGTGACGCGCAGACCAAGGCGCGCATCCTGGCCGAGGCCTTGCCGCACCTCATTCGCTACGACAACGAAACTGTCGTCGTGAAATTCGGCGGCAACGCGATGGTGGATCAGGCGCTCGCCGATGCCTTCGCCAAGGACATTGCCTACCTCAAGCTCTCCGGCGTGAACCCCGTCGTCGTGCACGGCGGCGGGCCGCAGATCGGATCGATGCTGAAGCGGCTCGATATCAAGTCCGAGTTCGTGCACGGCCTGCGCGTCACCGATGCACCGACGGTCGAGGTGGTGGAGATGGTGCTGGCGGGCTCCATCAACAAAGGCATCGTCTCGGCCATCAACCGGCAGGGCGGCAAGGCCGTAGGCCTCTGCGGCAAGGACGCCAATCTCCTCATCGCCAAGAAGGTGACGGAGATGCCGGACCCCGAGACGAACGAGATCAAGCCCGTCGATCTGGGATTCGTCGGCGATCCGGTGAAAGTGAACCCCGAGATCATCGAGGTGATCTCACGCTCGGACCTCATTCCGGTGATCGCCCCCGTGGCGGTCTCGGCGGAGGGCGAGACACTCAATGTCAACGCCGACACGTTCGCGTCTGCGCTCGCCGCCGCGCTCAAGGCGAAGCGCCTCCTGCTCCTCACCGACGTGCCGGGCGTGCTCGACAAGGACAAGAAGCTGATCGAGGACCTCACCGTCGACGAGGCGCGAGCTCTCATTCGAAATGGGACCATCACGGGTGGCATGATCCCCAAGGTGGAAGGCTGCATCGAGGTCGTGGAGGCCGGCGTCGATGCCGTCGTCATCATCGATGGACGAGTGCCGCATTGCGTGCTGCTGGAGCTTTTCACCGAACATGGCGTCGGCACGATCGTCAGGCGCTCCCGGGACTGACCCAAGGCCGCGCAAGGCGCGTCAGCGCCAGTTTGATGTGGCGCAAGGCAGGGTCTGGCGTCGGCTTCCACGCTGACCGGCAACGCTGGCGCCCACGACGCAATTGGCGGCAGTGATTGGAGGCCGCCCCATGACCAACCGCAAACTTTCTCTGATCGTGAAGGATCAGGCTCCCCTGACGATGCAGGCGACGGCCACACTGCAAGAGGCTTCGCGCCGCATGTGGGACAAGTGCGTCGGCTCCGTCTTGATCGTGGATGAACAGGACGCGCTTATCGGCATCTTCACGGGGCGCGATGCCGTCAAAGCGCTGGCACACGGCCGCAATCCCGCCACGACCACGCTCAACGACGTAATGACGAAGAATCCGATCACCATCACACCGGACAAGCGTGCCATCGATGCGCTCAGGGCGATGGGGGACGGCGGCTTCCGACATCTTCCCATCGTCGAGGGCAATCGCATCAAGGGCATCGTCTCGCGCGGCGATTTCAGGGGCCCCGAGATCGACCGTCTCGACTTCGAGCAGCATCTCTGGGAAACCCTGATGTGAGGCTTTGGCAGCGCCTCGATAAGCAACGCTCACTAGCAAGAGAGTGTGCCGGAACACGTTGAAGGCCAATGCGTTGGACTCTCGATTGATGCGATCGAGGGCCCTGAATGCTACATCAAGCGCCACAGACCCTAACCGGGATACGAGTCCGGGAGGGTGACGACCTGTCGGACAGGCTCTTCGAGACGCGCGATCGGTCGCTCGTCATTGCTGAGCCTTTGTCCGCCGAAGATATGACCGTCCAGGCTATGGACGACGCCAGCCCCACCAAATGGCACCTGGCGCACGTAACATGGTTTTTCGAAACGTTTCTGCTGCGCGAGCATCTCCCCGGATACAAGGTCTTCGATGAGTCTTTCGCCTATTGTTTCAATTCCTATTACGAGAGCCTGGGCGCACGCCAACCGCGCCCGCAACGAGGGCTGCTTTCACGGCCGTCCACGGAAAGCGTCCTCGCTTACCGAACGCATGTCGATGCCGGATTGCGCGTTTTGTTGGAAGATCGCGGCGCCGATCCAAAGATAGCGAAACTCATCGAAGTCGGGATACAGCACGAGCAGCAGCATCAGGAATTGATGCTGACCGACATTCTCGCGCTGTTCGCTTCTAATCCCCTGCATCCGATATATCGCGACCAAACAATATCATCGCCGCAGGCTGAATCTCCCCCGCAACGATGGATCTCCGGAGCCGGCGGCATTTTCGACGTCGGGTATCGCGGCAGCGGCTTCTGCTGGGACAACGAACGCCCGAGCCATCGGGTCTTGCTCCATCCCCATCGCATTGCGGATCGCCTCGTCACCAATGGCGAATGGCTCGAATTCATGCGGGACGGTGGATATCGCGAACCGCTGTTGTGGCTCGCGGACGGCTGGGCGCGCGCTTGTAGCGAAAGGTGGGAGGCGCCCGGGTACTGGCTGATGCGTGACGACGCGTGGCACCAGATGAGCCTGCACGGCTTACGACCAATCGATCCGGCCGCTCCGGTTGCTCATATCAGCTATTTCGAGGCTGATGCTTTTGCACGTTGGGCCGGAAAACGGTTGCCGACCGAGCACGAGTGGGAAATCGCTGCCGCCAATGTGACGCCCGGCATCACCGATCCGCAATCCCGTCCCTTCATCCCGCAACCGGCCCGTTCCGGGGGGGAGCCGGACATGCAGCTGGCCTTCGGTGAGGTCTGGCAATGGACGGGCAGTGCCTACCTTGCCTATCCGGGCTACACACCAGCCGCCGGAGCGATCGGCGAGTACAACGGCAAGTTCATGGTGAGCCAGCACGTCCTTCGCGGATCGTCATGCGTAACGCCGCCGGGGCATGCGCGCGTCAGCTATCGCAATTTCTTCTATCCCCACCAGCGCTGGCAATTCACCGGCGTCCGCCTTGCGGAGACATGCGCATGACAGGCTCAACGTTTGTGCATGACTGCATTGCTCTTGCGACCGAGACGGACGCGTTCGAGCGCGACATTATCGAGGGTCTGTCGCGACGGCAAAAAGCGATCCCCAGTCGCTACTTCTATGACGATGCGGGGAGCGAGCTTTTCGAGAAGATCACGGAATTACCCGAGTACTATCCGACGCGGGTGGAGACATCGATCCTCCTTCGTCACGCGGCCGAGATCACAGACGGAATCGCAGACGACGGCATCCTGGTCGAACTGGGATCTGGGTCCAGCCGCAAAACTGAGATTCTTCTCGATGCGGCTCCCTGCCTGGCTGCCTATGTCGCAATCGATGTTTCGCCGGCGGCGCTCGCGGAAGCGGCCCTTCGCATCAGGACCCGGTATCCGACACTCGAGGTCCGGCCTGTGCAGTCGGACTTCATGCAGTCGATTCCGGTGCCGCACGATCTCGCCCGCCACCGTAAACTTGGATTTTTCCCCGGCTCCACCATCGGCAATTTCGAACACGATCAGGCCGTCAAATTTCTGAATGACCTGCGCCACGCATTCTCGAACGGGGATCGGCTGGTCATCGGAACAGATATGATCAAGGACGAAGATGTCCTGCTCCGCGCCTACGATGACAGCGCCGGCGTCACGGCGGCGTTCAATCTCAATCTGCTGGCGAGAATCAACCAGACTTACGGGCGCACTTTCGATTTGGACACCTTCCGCCACCGAGCCATTTTCAATCGGGATCGTGCGCGCATCGAAATGCATCTCGTCAGCACGGTGGCGCAGGTCATCCGGTTTCGGGGTCACATTTTTCGCTTCGACCGAGGCGAAACGATCCATACCGAGAGTTCACACAAGTACACGCTGGAGAGTTTCCGCGAGCTGGCCCGCCGGGCGGGCTGGCATCCGCGATCGACCTGGACCGACGACAAGGCCCTCTTCAGCGTACACGAACTCGTCATCGGTTGATGGAGCCGTCACGGATGCCTTCCAGCCCGAGCCAGCCGACTCGGAAGTTTCACGCCGGCTCGGCGTCGCGTTTGGCCCACATTTCCTTGAACGCTGGCCGCGCGTGACAGGCGGCGAGCCACTTTTTGACGTTCGGGGCGCCATCGAAAAGAGCGGTCGCCGCAGAGGCATAGCGAACGCATTCCGCCACGTTGATGTCGGCCACGGTGAAGCGTCCGCCGACGAGATGGCCGTTTGCGGCGAGGGCCGCATCGAGGACGGCGAACGGGGCCTTCAGTGCGTCGATGGCCGCGGTTGCGCCCTTCGGATCGCGCATGACCTCGAGTGCCTTGCCTTCCACCTCGGTGATGGCCCAGATCGACCACATGGTCATCTGGCCGTCCTCGGTGACGTTCGCGGGGGCCAGCGGGCCGCCGTGCTTCTTGGCCAGGTAAAGATTGATCGCGAGCGACTCGTGTAGAATCAGGCCGTCGTCGTCGATCGAGGGCACATGGCCGTTGGGGTTGATCTTCAGGAACTCCGGACTGCGGGAGTGCAGGGCCGCCGCGTGCGGGCGATAAGGCTGCGTCACAGGGACATGCTTGAAGGGTATGCCCAGTTCTCCGGCCAGCCAGATGTTGCGCGTGGCACGGCTACGGTAGACGCCATAGATGGTGAGCATTGAGTTCTCCGGATGGGACGACGGCCTGTAAGGAAGCGGGTGCATCCCATCACGGACGAGGCGAGGCTGGCAAGCGGGCCGGGGCTCGCCTAAATTGGCGGGGCCCGGTTCGGGGTGTAAGCAAACATAGGGGCTCGAAGCGTGGGCGGACAAACGACCAGCAAGACCGGGCGCGGCTTCGATGCGACGCGCATCTGGATCTTCGACTTGGACAACACGCTCTATCCGGCCGAATGCAACCTGTTCGCGCAGGTGGACCAGCGAATGGCCGAGTTCATCCAGCGCTATCTGGGCGTGCCCTTTGCTTACGCCAAACACCTGCAGAAAAGCTATTATCGACAGTTCGGCACCACGCTGGCGGGCATGATGCAGGTGCACAACATGGACCCGCACGACTTTCTCGACTTCGTGCACGACATCGATCTTTCGGTCGTGGCGGAGCATCCGGAGCTGCGGGCAGGGATCGCGAAGCTACCCGGGCGCAAGCTGATCTTTACGGCGGGCTCCCATGGCCATGCCGAGCGGGTCGCGACCAAGCTCGGCGTGCTGGACCTATTCGAGGACATCATCGACATCGTCGATGCGGGCTTCATCCCGAAGGAAAAGCGGGAGGCCTACGACCGGCTGCTGGCCTCACATGGTGTGACGCCGGCAGCGGCAGCCATGTTCGAGGACATGCCGCACAATCTCGAGCCGCCGCACGAGCTCGGCATGACGACCTGCCTCGTGCACTCAAGCTACATCGATCATCCGATCCAGCTCAAGATCCGCGAGTGGACGGAGCCGCCGGCCCATGTCCACCACATGACCGAGAACCTGGCCGATTTTCTCGACGGCCTGGGGAAACCCAACGTCAGTTCGTGAGCCTGAGGCCGCCAAGCTGGTTGCCGATGGCCTGCATGGCCGCGTCGAGCTGACTGGTATCGGCAGCATCGAAGTAGTGACCTGCGGTCGAAGCGCAGGCGCGCATCTTATCCTTGATCGTCGTGCTGTTGACGTCAAAGGCGATCGTGAAGATCTGAACGCGCGCTGCCTTGATGGCTTCGCAGCTTTGCGCGGTGATTTGATTTGCTACTGCAGCGTCCGTGCCGTTGTGCGTCGGGTAGGTCGGCGAGCGCGTATTCTCTCCGTCCGTCATCAAGATCAGCACCTTGCTGAGCTTGTTGCCATCACTATCCATCCTGTCGCCCGCGCTCTCGCTGAAAGGCTCGGATGGGGAAAGCACGCGCCAACCCCACATAAGCCCTGACGGAACGTAGGTGTCGCCACTCGCGTTCATGGCGCCGATGGCCGCCGTCAGGGCGGATCTCGAGGAGGTGAGAGGCTGGATTCGGCTCGGGCAAGCGGCATTCAGGACACCAGGAACCCGCGTGCCGTAGCCCCCATCCTCAATGTTCAATGGGCTTGGGCGAGAACCGACGCAGCCGCTCCAAACATAGGTATTCGTGTACGGCGTACACTGGTAGGTGGCTGGGCCGTAGACATTGTCGCACTGCTGATAGCTGCCGGTCTTGGCCACGCCGTCCTGGTAGTAGGTGTAGGCAACCATCCTACAATTCGAGCTTGAAACGACTGGCGTGACATCGCCGCAGGACTCAAGATTTTCGCTGTAGTCATCTCGCACATCAATCCATGAGGCGTAGCGGTTCTCAATCCCCACGTTGACGTACTGCGCGAACGGGACGAGCGCGATGCGGATGTCGCCATCCTCGGGCGCCTTGTCGAGCAGCGTATCGACGAGACGTGTGGCGGACGTTTTCAGTGCCTCGAGTTTGGTGCCGACCATAGAGCCGGTGTTGTCGAGTGCCAATGCGATCTCGAGCTTGGTGAAACCGAACTCGGCCGCCGCTCTGGCTCTGATCTCCACAGCATCAAAGCCGAGGACCTGCATCAGAACGGTAGGCACGTCGGCAACGAGCTCGGCGCCGATACGACGTGGAATCGACAGATCAGGCTCCGTCGATCGGAGCCGTATATCCGCCTCGCTGATCGACATTGTCACGAAGCGGGCAAATGTTTCGGCCACAGCCTCTGAATTGCCGTCGGCGATAGCCCGCCGCGCCGCCGCGAGTACGGCGGCATCCACGGCTGCCTGCAGCTTCTGCTTAGCGCCATAGACCCGAGCGCCATCGATGCTCAGGCCAACGGTGCCGCAGAGCATGACAAGGCTGAGGGCGAACATGGGAAGGATACTGCCCTGTCGGTCACGAAGAAATGATCCGATCATGTTCAGGCGCTTTCCCCGACCCCCGCTGATGTTCAGGGTGCTTATAATCGGCGAGCCTTAAGGGGGTATGTAGACAGTGTGGTTAAATTAGAATTGATTTCATCCCTGACGGACCGCGCATTAATCAAAGCCCATTAAGTGGGCGACAAATCGCGAATTTGAGCGACCATTGCGCATAACCGGCCCGGCCAGAAACCTTTATTGGCGCGCGCCCCCGCTTACCTGACCGGCCTCAATTCCTTCCGGCTGCCTCGCCTATTCCGCTCGCAACGTGTGGCAGGACCGCGTGAGGGCCGTCCTTGATCGACACCTGCTCCCCGGCTCCAGCGGCCCCGGACGTTTCGGGGGAAGATGCGCTGTGGCGGTGGATCCTCAGCCGTTTGATACGCCTGGGATCGGCATCCAGCACCTCCAACTCGATGCCCGATTGGTGGGCCACGAGCTCCCCTTTTACGGGTACGCGACCGAGCCGAGCGACGACGAGGCCGCCGACCGTATCAATCTCGCCCTCGTCCTCCGGCTCCAGGAGCTTGATGCCGAGGTGCGCCTCGAGGTCGGCGATCGGGGTGCGGGCCTGCGCAACCAAGCCGTTGCGCGCATCCTCGGTGATGTTGGCGGCCTCCTCGACGTCGTGCTCATCCTCGATGTCGCCGACGACCTGCTCGACGAGGTCTTCGATCGTCACCAATCCATCGGTGCCACCGTATTCATCGACCACGAGCGCGATGTGATGGCGCGTCGACTGCATGCGGATGAGGAGGTTCACCGCCGGCATCGAGGGCGGAACATTGAGCACGGGGCGCAGCAATCCAGCGGCGGCGATGGGGCGCGTGATATCGCCGCCGGGCCGAGCATTGGTATCGTCGGCGGCACTGGGCGAAGAAGCGCCGAAATAGCGCAGCAGATCCTTGACGTGCACCATGCCGCGCGGATCGTCGAGGGTCTCGTGATAGACGGGAATGCGAGAGACACCCGCTTCCTCGAAGAGACTCATCAACTCGCCGACGGTGGCGTCCTGTTCGATGGCGATGATGTCGGCGCGCGGCACCATCACGTCCTCAACCCGAAGTCCGCCGAAACGCAGAAGGCGGAGCAGCATGTCGCGCTCGGCCGACGAGAAGGTGCTGTCGCCGGCGGATTCCGACCGCACGGCCTCCTCGAGCGTGTCACGCAGAGTTTGTTGGGGCCCGAGGCCGAGACGAGCGCGGAGCGTCGCGAACCAGCCAGAACCGCCAGGACTTCGAGGGGTTTCTCCGTTCTGGACGGATTGGCCGGTCTCGGCCGTGACCGGAGACGGCGCATCGTTGGAGTTTGCCATTGGTCTGTTGCTCACCCGTTGCTGAGATAGGGATTGGGGACGCCAAGATCCGCGAGCAACCGCGTCTCCAGCGCCTCCATGATCTCTGCCTCAGAGTCGTTCTCGTGATCATACCCGAGCAGATGCAGCACCCCGTGGACGACGAGATGCTGGATATGATCCTCGACAGGAATCCCTTGATCTCGCGCCTCGGCCGCCACCGTCTCGGCAGCAAGCACGACATCCCCGAGGAACAATGGCTCGCCATCAGAACGATAGCCGCGAGGCGGCGGGGGTGCCGGAAACGACAGCACGTTGGTCGGCTTGTCCTGGCCTCGATACTGAGCGTTAAGGGCATGAACCTCGGCATTGCTGCAGAAAGCCACGCATGCCGCTGCTGGCACCGCGAAATGCCGGCTCAGCCCGACCGCCGCGGCGATCACGGCCGTGGTCCGCGCCACAAGCGCATCAAGTCTGCCCGCGTCGGGCCAATCGCCGCTCTCGATCACCACTTCGAGCGATAATCGTTGAGGAGGCTCGCTGTCGGGTTCGCCCTGTTCCAGCGTGGTGGGGCCTATGTCGCCCGGCGTTTCCATCGTCTTTTCGCAGTTACCTTTCACTCGCGCCGCGCGGCTGCATGATCGGCCCGATCGTAGGCCTCGACGATGCGTGCCACCAGATCGCGGCGGACAACGTCGGCTGACGTGAAACGGACCGGCTCGATGCCCTTCACCCCCTCGAGCAGGCGCACGGCCTCACCTAGCCCAGACTCCTGCCCCCTTGGCAGATCAATCTGGCTCGGATCGCCCGTGATGGCCATTTTCGAGCCCTCCCCGAGCCGGGTCAGGAACATCTTCATCTGCATACTCGACGTATTCTGTGCCTCGTCCAGGATGACGAAGGCATGAGACAACGTGCGTCCACGCATGAAGGCCAGTGGTGCCACCTCGATGATGCCTGAGGCGAGATCCTTTTCGACCTTCTCGGGTGAAAGCACGTCCTTCAAGGCATCGTAAAGTGGGCGGAGGTAGGGGTCCACCTTCTCCTTCATGTCGCCCGGCAAGAAGCCGAGACGCTCGCCAGCCTCGACGGCAGGGCGCGACAGGATGATGCGCTCGACGACACCGCGCTCCAGGCAGGCGGCCGCGAAAGCGACGGCGAGGTAGGTCTTGCCGGTGCCAGCCGGACCGATGCCGAAGACCAGATCGAACCGCTCGAGCGCGCGCAGGTAGGCACTTTGCATCGGTGTGCGCGCGGTCACGATGCGGCGACGGGTGCGGATCTGGGCCATGCCTTCCGGCTTGGGAGTTCCCGACCGGGCGTGCCTCACGAGGCCGTCGATATCGCCCGAAGCGATCGTCTCGCCCTTGGCCACCCGGTCATAGAGTGCTGACAACACCTGACGTGCGATCTCGCAGGCGGCTTTCGGGCCGCTCAACGTGACGACGTTTCCCTGGGCATGGGCGGTCACACCGAGCTGGCTCTCGAGACGAGCCAGATGGGCGTCGAACTCGCCGAACAGCCGCGGCAAAAGGCGGTTGTCCTCGAAGGTCAAGACGACGCGATCCTGGTCGTCCGCGGCCTCCGTCGGGCTGATAGGTCCCGAGGGGGCCGATCCGCGAGCCTCAGTCAATCGTGATCTCCTGCGCGTGCGCTCGATGAACCGAAAGAAGCTAACACCGATCGCCTCTCCGCGCGCGACAGATTTCGTTGCGTATGATCGCCACCGATCATTGCGCCTTGATGACGCCAGCCAAGCTGTTCGGCCCCGCCGATACGATCGCGGTCTCGGCGACACGACCGAGCCAAACGTCGGCGGCCTCGACGTGGACGGGTTGCAGATACGGCGAACGTCCGACGAGTTGTCCGGGCTTGCGGCCGGCCTTCTCGAACAGAACCGGTACGGTGCGCCCGACCAAGCCCTCGGCAAAGGCCGATTGCTGCTCCTCGAGCAAAGCCTGGAGGCGCTGCAGGCGCTCGGACTTCACGGCCTCCGGCACCTGTTGATCCATGCTCGCGGCGGGCGTGCCGGGGCGCGGGCTGTATTTGAACGAGTAAGCCTGAGCGAATCCGACCTCCCGAACGAGAGCGAGAGTGTCCTCGAACTCGGCATCCGTCTCGCCGGGAAAGCCGACGATGATGTCCGTCGACAAGGCAAGGTCGGGGCGCGCGCGGCGGAGGCGGGCCACGAGCGAAAGGTACTCGGCCGCGGTGTGCTTGCGGTTCATGGCAGCGAGGATGCGGTCGGCACCGGCCTGGAACGGCAGGTGCAGGTAGGGCATGAGCTTTGGCTCTTCGGCATGCGCCGCGATCAGATCGTCGCTCATATCGCGTGGGTGGCTGGTGGTGTAGCGCAACCGCTCCAATCCCTCGGTCGCGGCAAGCGCATTTATGAGTCTGGCCAGAGACCAAGCGTCCCCGTCTGGCCCCTCACCATGGTAGGCGTTGACGTTCTGTCCCAGCAGCGTCAACTCACGAACGCCCTGATCGACGAGGCGACGTGCCTCCTCGACTAGCCGCACGACCGGCCGCGACAACTCCGCACCGCGCGTATAGGGCACCACGCAGAACGTGCAGAACTTGTCGCAGCCCTCCTGCACGGTAAGGAAGGCGGTAGGCTGCCGCCGGACGCGTGGCGCAAGCTGGCGCGCAGGAAGATGCTCGAACTTGTCCTCTTCGGGGAACTCGGTCTCCACGAGACCGCGCTCACCAGCCTGGATGCGCGCGATCAAAGCCGGTAGACGATGATAGCTCTGCGGGCCAATGACGAGGTCGACGACCGGAGCGCGGCGAATGATCTCGGCACCTTCCGCCTGAGCGACGCAGCCGGCGACGACGACCACGGTTTCCTGGCCGCCCCGGGCGCGCCTGATCTTGCTGGCGCGGATGCGGCCGAGTTCGGAGTAGACCTTTTCTGCAGCCTTCTCCCGGATATGGCAGGTATTGAGAAGGACGAGGCTTGCGTCCTCCGCCGTGTCGGTCGTGGCATAGCCGCCTGCGCCCAGCGCTTCACTCATGCGTTCGCTGTCGTAGACATTCATCTGGCAGCCGAACGTCTTGATGTGAACGAGCCGCGTGCCGGCACCGGCCCTGACGGCTGGTGCAATCGTTTCCACGGGCGGCTTCTCGAGTAGGCTTATATCCTCGCCACCACTGCTCATGGGTCCGCTCGATCCTCGTGCTTGTGCCGCACCAGACACAACGCATCACGCGCCACCGGCATCAAGATGATGAAGTGTACGTGACACTATGGTGCAGCGCAACAACGCGTCGCGTGTCACATGGTTCCAGAGTAAATGCCGTCATCGGATCATTCAACTATCTCATCGTAGCGCGGTGGCCAGTCCCAGACTGGCGATTGCGATGCACCAAGCCCCCGCGATCCGGCTCGCAATGCGCACCGGGGCATGGTCTGCAAACCTGGCGCGAGGCAGCGCCAGGGCGAGCAGAGTGACGACGATCGCGAGGGCTGCCGCTCCGGCCACCTCCACCTTTCCGATCCAGCCGGGTCGCTCAGGTGGCACCCCGAGGCCAATGGCGACGGCGGCGACCAGGCCGAGCGCAAGGAGCGTGCCCCTACCGAGACTTTTGCCCGTTGCGACGAGTGCCCCAAGCCCCACGGCCAGCACGAGAGGTCCACGCCAGAGTCCGGGAACGGTCAGGGCCGATGGCTGAGCCATGGCACCGGCCAAGCACCCGAGCATAATGGCCACCGTACCGGTAGCGAGCGGCATCCGGGGCGCCGATGCCCCGGTTACGAGCGCAAGACCGACCATGATCAACACCATCTCCACGGCGACGAAGGGATGCAGCAGCAAGGAAGGAAACCCCCGCAGCCCAGGCACGATCTCGTGGGCCGAAGCCGAACTCACGGTGACGAGCAGTGTGGCCGCGACCATGGCAAGCGCAGGACCGAGCTTCGGCGCTGTGACCGGCCCCATACTATGAGCCGGTCGGTCCGGAGGGGATGACCTGGCCACGGCACGCCGCCTCCCAGACGAGAAGCGCCTGGCGCGTAGCAGCGACATCATGGACCCGGAGAATCGATGCCCCCTGCATGGCGCCGGCCAGCGCAGCCGCGATCGAGCCCGGTGTGCGCTCCTGCGGTTCGTCTGCCCCCGATAACGTGCCAATCATGCGCTTTCTGGACGCACCGAGCATGATCGGCGCGCCAAGCCCGTGAAGCAGGGACAGTCCGGCCAGCAGTTCGAGGTTGTGCTCGAGTGCCTTGCCGAAACCGATGCCGGGGTCGACGACGATGAGTTCACGGGCGATGCCGGCGCCGACACAGGCCGCCACCCTCTTGGCAAGCCAATCAAAAACATCGAGACACACATCCTCGTAGTGCGGAGCGAGTTGCATCGTCTTGGGATCGCCCTGCGCATGCATGAGAACGACCGGCAAGCGTGTTTCGGCGGCGACACGCAGGCTGTCCGTATCGTAGGTCAGCGCCGACACGTCGTTGAGGACATCCACCCCGGCCAGAGCCGCGCGCCGCATCACCTCCGGCTTGCGCGTGTCGACCGAGATGCGGGCGCCAACCGCACCGACGAGCCCTTCGATGACCGGCATGACCCTGCGGAGTTCCGCTTCGAGCGGGACAGCCTCGGAGCCCGGCCGTGTCGACTCGCCACCGATGTCGAGGAAATCGGCGCCTTCGTCTGCGAGGCGACGACCGAAGGCGATCGCCTCCCGCGCCGAGCCGAAGCTGCCGCCATCCGAAAAACTGTCGGGGGTGACGTTGACGATGCCCATGATCCGAGGCCGATTCAGCGCCACCCCGGCCAGTTCTGTTCGAGGCGTTGCAAAAGCGTCGAGGGCTGCCTGCATCTGCTCGGCCGCCAGGTCGCCGCGCTCCATTTGCCCATCGGCCTCGGCCGGCGTGATCAGTCTTCGCTCAACGGAGCGGTCAGGGCGACGCTCGATGCGTTCAAGTGCCGCGAAAACCAGATCGTCCCGTCCGCCAATCCGGATCACCCGATCGGGATGCGCGTCGATGAGCCGCCGAGGGCAGGTCAAACGTCCAACGGGGCGAAGATAAGTGCGCGTGCTCATAGCCTCCTCGACAGCGCCGAATCACATGCTCGGATCGGTTCCGAGGCCGAAACCACGCTGCAAGGCCGAAGCTATCATGACATTCCGCGCGGCCCACAGGCGATTGGCGGAGACTCGCGGCTCAGCGGTGCTGCACCTCGGCAGAAGGACCCACACCCGGGTCGGCGGTCTGATGATTACCCAGCCAAGCCACGCCGATCAGCGCCACTGCCGAGACGGTCAAAGCAACTGCTACGACGATATCGCGTGCGCCACGCTGGGCGCGCCGCCGCCAATCGCCGGGATCAGAATCATGTCGCAATGTCATCATCGAATTAAGCGCGACGGGACGACCTGCGAACAGAGCGCGGTTGGCCGCGCGACAGAAGAACACATGAGACGCTTCAGTCGCAGCGACGGGCACATCCGGGCTCAAAGACCGCGAACGATGCATCCTATGACGAGGACGAAAAACGCCACGAGCACGAGAGCGAACTCGTGACCGGTCACGAGCGGAATGCTCGCATTAGCAAAGCGCGACACGGCGGCGATCACCACAAGAACGATGGACGAGGTGAACGAAAGAATTCCCGGTGCCTTGAGTCCCATCAGCGTCGTGCTCCTCTATCCCCCGGCGAACCGACTCGCTCGACCGCTCACGATTCGAGTAGCAAAAACGGCTAGCCTGCGCAAAGGACGGACGGATTTCGTCCACGCCATCGCGCAAGCAGAGGGGTGCCTGGGAAAGATCCGGGTTCTCAAGCCTGTGTCGCACCTCCGGGCCGACGCGGCCGGCGCCCCGCGACCGCCCGCCACAGCAGGAGAAGCAGCGCGAGACCGGCGACGGCGACGACAGCCAGCGCGCCGGGATAGCGCCAGAGGAGCAGACGGGGGGATACGGCTCCGGAGCGCGCGACTTCGACGTCTATCAGGAACTCGCCGAGGTCGAGCAGATCGCCGGACCTGAGCATCATATCGAGAGCGGCGCGCTGGTCGCGGCTGGCGAGAATGGCCTCGCGCACTTGTGACGGCGCCACGGCGTGCATGCGACTCGGCACTTCCGCGACCGCAGCAAGCAGGCGATGGCTCGCGGGGCCCTGAAGCGCAGTGAGGTAGCTGGACAGACTGGCCAGCTCACTTTCGCCCAATGTGCGGGCGAGTCGCCGCAGATCGGCGTCACCCACATCCAGCAGCGGCTCGAGGCTGCGCCTGGCGAGAGCGGCCAGCCGGCCGGACGCAACGCGATCGTCCAGGCGGAGAATACGCTGGAGCGCGGCCCGCGTCAGCTGATCGGGATCGGCGAGGCGATGCACCTCGAGTTCCAGCAATTTCGGCACGAGACCATCGCCGGCCAAAGCGCGCCACTTGAAACCGGCCTCCAGGGAGCGACGATCGCGCGCAATCTCCAGCACGCCAGCAGGCCAGCGCTCCACCGCTTCGGCGAGCGAGCCGTCAGCTACGCGCGAGAGCAGCCGAGCCTCGCCACCTTGCGGCAACTGCAGAGCGACGACCTCGTCGAGGCGTGCGAGGTTCGCCGGCGAGACGTTGTCCATGAACTGCTTGAAGGCGGCGTTGGCCTCGGCCAACTCCAGCACCTTGGCGTGCGCGCGACGGAACTCGTGCCAGATCTCGATGACGCGATCGGAGGTGCGCTTGGCAATCTCCTTCAGATGAGCCTCGATCTCGGTCGCGACGGAGATCGACAGTTCGGCCTGCACCTTGTCACGGGTCGAGCGGGCCTTCATCTCGCTGGCGATGATCGGTAGCACGCCGTTTCGCAGCTCCCAGATGTCCTTCGCGATGAGCACCACGCCGACGCCGCCAGCCACCACGGAGACGACGCGGCCGAGCACGGCGCCCACGAGGCGCTGGCCGACGCGAGCCGACAAATTGCCGAGCTGCCGGCGCATAATGACGGCGACGAGGCCGGCGAGACCCTCCTTGCTTTCGACGAGGACGCTGCCGCTCGACACGGGCGCCGAGCCTTTTCCGGCGTCGATGGCGAATTCCTTGCCTGCGTCCGTCGCGACGATGCGAGCGACCGTACTGCCGTAGCGCGGCCCCAGAAATGCCTCGAGGCAACGCGTGGTCGGCTCGGAAGCGTCCGTGGTCGCCAACTCGAGCCGCTCACCGACCGAGCGACCGACACTGGTCGCCAGTGTCTCGATCGCACGCCGCATCTCTGGGGAGCCGTAGACCCGTTCGGCTGCTGCGCGGGCGAGCTTTTCCTGGGTCTCGCGCGAGGCAAGACTGGAGATCAGCTCGCTCCAGCTCGTTTCCTGCTTCAGTTCCTCCAGGACGGCGTCGACCCGACGCGATACCACGTCGTCGATCTTGCCCGCACGCCATGCCTCCGCGACAATCGGCTGGTAATCCAGGCCGCGTATGGAGACTGTCAGCGACTGTAGCGTAACGCGTTCCACGGCCTCGCGAAACTGAGCCTCGTCGCGTGACTGACAGGCCTCGTACTCGTGTCGCTGGGCAATGGGCCGAGACGTCCCGGACGGTTGCGCCGTCGTATTCGAAGGCGACTGCGCCGGAGCGGGCGCTGTCGTTTGCGCGACAGCGAGCGGCACCGCTGCCCCCACGAGCAGGCCGCCCGCAAGCGTCAGCCCGACAACTTGAAAACGGATCGTCACGCGGCCTCCCAGCCGTCCACGGATCGGGCCCACGCATGGCGGCCCAGCGTGGCTTTCGCGTGACAGATAGGTGACTGCAGATTGATTTACCATTTCTGAATGTGCCGAGGTCGGCGCAGCAGGCTCGCCGTGGTGGGCTCGAGTGTGGCAGATAGCGAGCCCTCGCCTTCGGAGACGGACAGACGTGAACAGCTACGCGCTCGCCGGGATCCTCGGTTACGTCATCATCCAGTTCGCGATCGGCGCCTGGGTGTCACGGCGCATGACATCGGAGCAGGACTTCATCATCGCCGGGCGCTCGCTCGGGACCGGTCTCGTCGCATTCTCGGTGTTCGCCACGTGGTTCGGTGCCGAGGCGATCGTCGCATCGGCCGGAGAAATCTACACGAAGGGTCTGTCGGGCGGCTTGACCGACCCGTTTGGTTATGGCGTCGCCGTGCTGATCGTCGGCGTGGTGCTCGCCGCGCCGCTGTGGCGACGAGGCATCGTCACCTACGCGGACATGGTTCGGGAACGATATTCGCCGGAGATCGAGAAGCTGTTCGTGCTCATCCTGCTGCCGGGTTCGGTGCTGTGGGCTGCGGCGCAGGTTCGCGCCTTCGGGCAGATCCTCGGCTCGACGACCGGGCTCGAGCTCGATACGGCGATCCTGATCGCGGCCGTGCTGGTCGGTTTCTACTCGGTCGTCGGGGGGTTGCTCGCCGACGCGGTGACGGACGTCGTGCAAGGCATTGCCGTGATGATCGGCCTCGTCGTGCTCGCCGTATTCGTGGCGAGTGCCGTCGGCGGTGTCGAGGCCGGGCTCTCGCGGATTGAGCCGTCGCGGCTGAGCTTCACCGGAAGCGGAGAGAACGGGGCGATCGAGAAAATCGAGAAGTTGGCCATCGTTCTTTGCGGAAGCCTGGTTGCCGTCGAGCTGATCTCACGTTTTCTGGGAGCACGGACGGCACGGATCGCCGCGGTCGGTACGGTGACCGGGGGGCTGATGTATCTAGTGATGGGGCTGTTTCCGCTGTTTCTCGGTCTCGTCGGTCCCGTGCTCATGAAGGATCTGGGCGAGCCCGAGCAGATCGTACCGAAGCTGGCCGAGGCCTACCTTCCGCCTGTCGGGTACGCGCTCTTCGTCGGGGCGCTCGTCTCGGCGATCCTGTCGGTGGTGCATGCGGCGCTGCACGCACCGGCCGCACAGCTCTCACACAATGTCGTGACGCGAGTCATCCCGGGCCTGTCCCCGCGTGCGCGGCTGGCGAGCGTGCGGATCTGTGTCCTCGGGCTCAGCATCGTAGCTTGGATTCTGGCGAACTCGGTCGAGACGATCAAGGAGCTGGTCGAACTCGCCTCGGCGTTCGGCAGTGCCGGTGCGATCGTCGTCGCCCTGTTCGGTCTTTTTACCGGGTTCGGCGGACCGGCCGCCGCAGCGGTGGCGCTCATCTCGGGATCGCTGGTCTGGGCTGCAGCCAGGTTCGTCCTCGCCCTTCCTACGCCCTATCTCGTCGCGTTGGCCACGGCATTGGGCACGTATGTGGTCGTCGGCCTCGTGGAGCGACGCACAACGCGCGCCCACCCATGAGAACGGCCGGATCTCGGGGGAGATCCGGCCGTGGTTGAGCAAGCAACCGTGTGTCGTGTTACTGCGAGAGCCTCAGCTTCGCCACCTGGAGGGCGATGTCGCGGAAGGCTTGCCGCAACTCCGCTCCGTCCGTCGCATTGTAGAACTTCGACGTATCAGAGGCGCAGTTGCGAAGCGTGTTGATCGCGGTCTCGTTGCCGGCCAACGCGAACCCGACCGTATAGACCGTGATACCTGTCCCGCTCTTCATGGCCGTGCACAACTGCTGGGCCTGGGTGTTGGAAAGGCCGTTGTTGGAATTGCAGTTGATCTTGGTGCTGTTGCCGCCGCTGCCCGTTCCACTATCCTTGGCAACGATGCCATTGCAGTGGCCAGTGTTGTATTCGCCGTCCGTCATCAGGATCGCGATCTTCTTGACGCTATCCGTGTTGTAGGCGACCGGCCGGTTGGTTGACGGCCACAGATAGCCCCAGTTCGGCGACAGCATGTACCAGGCCCAGGCCGTTCCCATCTGGCCCGCCGTCGAGCCGGCGATCTGCATCTTGTCGATGCGGCGCTTCAACATGACCTTGTCGTTGGTCAGTGGCTGCACCGTATTGACCTCGAGGTCCGACGTGTTGATCGTCATGTAACCGCAGCTCGAGGCCGAGGACGAGCCGTAAAGCGGGGCCACCTTGTTGACCATCGAGTTCGGCGCCGCATCGGTGCTCCAGTTGTCACCGATACGCTCCGTCACGCAGTAGGACGAGGCCTGCCACGTGTTGAAGTTGCCGTCCGGGCGTTGAAACCTGTAGAATGTGGCCGGCGAGCCCGTGGTCCACTGCGTCGTCGTTGGGGATCCGGTCGTGAACGATGTGCACGGCGAGCTCGAACTCGTGCATGAGCCTGTCTTCAGGTTGCCACGCACCTGGTTGACGAGGCTCGTCGAGCCGAGATTCACAGCATCGGCAAATGGCACGAGTGCCACCTTCGACGTGTGCTCCGACTGGTCCTCCCAAACGACGATGTCGATCAGGTCCTTAGCCGCAGCCTTGAGATCATCGATCTTGGTGCCGGACATGGACCCGGTGACGTCCAGCATCATGGCGATCTCGAGGCTTCCGTCGCCGTTGCCGCCGGCGGCAAGCAGCGCCTCGGCCTTGGCCGAGACGGTGTACTCGACTGCCTCACCCGGCTGCCCGCGCATGGTGTTGCCGATCGACGCAGCGGCGGACAGGAACGGAGCGTAGAAAGAGGCGCTACCCGTGAGGGTCAGAGCACTTCGCCCCTGATCGACGGTGAATGCCGCCACGGTGCTGTTCATTCCGTGCGGCTTGTTGCGATCAAAGAACTGACGGGCGACGCTCTCGGCGAGAGCCAGATCGCCCTCGGTCTGCCACACCCGGGCACCCGCCAGGATGGCCGAGTCGACCGCACTCTGGATCTGATCGCGCGCGGTCACCGCTCGGCCATAGTCGACGGCACCACCGACCAGCGCCATAACAACAACGCCGGTCAGGCCGAAGAGGATTGCGACGGTCCCCTTCTCGTCACGACGAAATGATTCGGTCCGCTTTCGCACCGATCCGAGAGACTCGGAGATAGTGCGGTGCGTGTCGCCCGCATCGAGACCGTTTGAACGCCACTTGTATTCGAACACGCTACGCCTCCGCACTCAAAGTGCACAACCTAATTGCATATTGCATCAATAGATGTTTATGCGATCTTAATTCGATCGCTCCGTGTCAGTTTTTTATAAATAGCTTTATACTCGCATTAAAATAATATTATATTATAATTGTTCGATCATTGTTTACATCTTGTCTACCATTTTCACGTAGAACCCCCAGTCGATCTTATGCAACAATCGAGCCACTGGGGACGCGGCAGCCCATCCCGAAAACGGGATCGGCCGGACCTCGATGTCGAGGCCCGGCCGATGCCGTGGAGGACGTAGCGTGGTTGCGGTTACTGAGAGAGCCTCAGCTTCGCCACTTGCAGTGCGATGTCGCGGAAGGCCTGGCGGAGCTCCGCGCCGTCGGACGCCTCGTAGAACTTGGTCGTGTCCGAGGCGCAGTTGCGTAGCGTGTTGATCGCCGTCTGGTTAGTTCCGAGGGCAAAGCCGACAGTGTAGACGGTGATGCCCGTGCCGTTCTTCATGGCGGCGCACATCTCGTCTGCCTGCGTGTCCGAGATCGCATTGTTCGCATTGCAGTTGATGCGAGTGCCGTTATTCGCACTGTTCATCGACATCACGCCGTTGCAGTGCGCGGTGTTGTACTCACCGTCGGTCATCAGGATCGCGATCTTCTGGGTCTCTGCCGCGTGGTAGGCAACGGGCCGGTTGGCCTGTGGCCACAGGTATGACCAGTTGGGCGAGAGCATGTACCATGCCCAGGCCGTACCGATCTGACCAGCCGTGGCACCTGCGAGCTGCATGTTGTCGATGTGCTGCTTCAGCGCGACCTTGTTGTTCGATAGTGGCACCACGGCGTTGACCTGAAAGCTGGTGGACTTGACCAGCGAGCAGCGGTCGGTTTCACCCGAGTTGCCGCTCTGGTAGATCGGACCAACGCGGCGCGATGCGGCGTCGGGTGCTGCATCAGTATACCTGTCGGTGCCGGTACGCTCACTGACGCAGTAGGACGACGGGCGGAAGGTGGAATTGGAGCCCGACGTGTTCGTGAAGCGGTAAAACTGGGCGGGGGCACCCCACGTCCATTGCGTGCTCGAAGGCGACGAGCTGGTCGTGTAGGCCGTGCAGGGTGAGCTCGAGCTCGTGCACGAGCCCGTCTTCACGCTGCCCCGCACCTGATTGACGAGCGTTGTCGAACCGAGATTGACGCCGTTCGCAAACGGGACGATCGCGACCCTCGATGTCCGAGCGCTCTGGTCGTCCCAAACGACGATGTCGATCAGGTCCTTCGCGGCGGCCTTGAGGTCGGTGATCTTCGTTCCGGACATCGAACCCGTGACGTCGAGCATCATGGAGATCTCGAGGCTCGTGTCGCCGTTGCCGCCGGCGGCAAGAAGTGCCTCCGCGCTGGCGCGGACCGTGAACCCTTCGGGCATGATCATCGACAGGAACGGAGCCGACACCGTGGCCTGAGCTTCCATGACGATGGCGTTCCGACCGAGGTCAGGCTCGAACCGGGTCACGCTGCTGTTGACGCCATTCGGCTTGGTGCCGTCATAGTATTTCATTGCGTGCTGCTCGGCCTGAGCAAGGTCCTGCTCCGTCTGCCAGACCCGAGCGGCCGCAAGCACAGACGCATCGACGGCATTCTGCATCTGATCCCGAACCGTGACGGCCCGACCGAAGTCGATGGCGCCGCCCACAAGAGAGGAGACGACTACCGTCATCAGAGCGAAGATAATGGCGATCGTTCCCTTCTCGTCGTGACGAAAAGCGGCCGCCTTGCTTTTCATGCGCTCGATCGCAGGCGATAACACTCGCTCGCGGTCCAGCTTGGCCTCTCGAACCGAGGCCGGCTTTCCAATCTCGATCATGCTACGCCTCCAGCGCATACTTTCGCAGTGCCCTACGATAATGCCGCATACGTCTTGCGCTACTTTTAATTTGATAACAAAAACTCCTGTATGTCATATTTCACGTTCTATTTTTCTTCGCCTCTCTTTTATTCTAAAATTATAATATGTTCGGCAAGACGTTATAAACCATCGCGGTCCGCCCGACGGAAAGCACAGATCCGATCGTCTGCCGTCTGATGCGACATTGCTCCGGAAGCCCCCCTCCAGCGGCGGCGGTGCATACCGCCTGCCAAAGGGGGCGCGTCCGGCCGTCGATCGCGTGACGAACCCAAGGGCGGGGGTGCTGCAGCTGTGATCACCCGGCGGATAGCAAGCCCGGGCGCGTGAGACATCTAGACATAAGGATCTCTTTATATCCCGATTGCGTCCCACTTATCCTGGAGCTATAGAGCCTCGACGTTGCGGTCGGCCGCCAGGCCATCGTCGCGTGATGGCGCCGCGGTCGCGCTGGCCCGGCAGACTGCCCGGGTTGCCCCGCAGCCTGCAGATTCGACAACCGGAAGGACTGGTGAGGCACATGACCCGAGCCACCGACTACATCGTCAAGGACATCTCGCTCGCCGAGTGGGGCCGCAAGGAAATCGCCATCGCCGAGTCGGAGATGCCGGGCCTGATGGCGACCCGAACCGAGTACGGCGCGTCGCAGCCACTGAAGGGCGCCCGCATCGCGGGCTCGCTCCACATGACCATTCAGACGGCCGTTCTGATCGAGACGCTGAAAGCCCTCGGCGCCGACATTCGCTGGGTGTCGTGCAACATCTACTCGACCCAGGATCACGCGGCAGCAGCCATTGCGGCGGCCGGTATTCCCGTTTTCGCGTGGAAGGGCGAGAGCCTCAAGGACTACTGGGACTACACGCTGAAGCTCTTCGAGTGGGGCGACGGCGGCATGCCGAACATGATCCTCGACGACGGCGGCGACGCGACGATGTTCGTGCATCTGGGACTGCGTGCCGAGCAGGGTGACACCGCGTTCCTCGACAAGCCGGGGTCGGAGGAGGAAGAAATCTTCTTCGCGCTTCTGAAGAAGACGCTGAAGGAGAAACCCAAGGGCTGGTTCGGCCAGCTCGCCAAGTCGATCAAGGGCGTCTCCGAGGAGACGACGACGGGCGTGCACCGCCTCTACGAGATGCAGAAGGCTGGAAAACTGCTGTTCCCGGCCATCAACGTCAACGACAGCGTGACGAAGTCCAAATTCGACAACCTGTACGGGTGCCGAGAGAGCCTCGTCGATGGTATCCGTCGCGGCACCGACGTGATGATGTCGGGCAAGGTGGCGATGGTGGCCGGCTACGGCGACGTCGGTAAGGGCTCGGCTGCTTCGCTGCGCCAAGCCGGCTGCCGAGTGTTGGTCAGTGAGATCGATCCGATCTGCGCCCTCCAAGCTGCGATGGAAGGCTACGAGGTCGTGACGATGGAAGATGCCCTGCCGCGCGCCGACATCTACGTCACGGCGACCGGCAACAAGGACATCATCACGGTCGACCACATGCGCAACATGAAAGACCGCGCGATCGTTTGCAACATCGGCCACTTCGACAATGAGATTCAGGTTGCCGGCCTGAAGAACATGAAGTGGAACAACATCAAGGACCAGGTCGACGAGATCGAGTTCCCGAACGGCAACCGCATCATCCTGCTGTCGCAGGGGCGTCTTGTGAACCTGGGCAATGCCATGGGACACCCCTCGTTCGTGATGAGCGCATCATTCACCAATCAGACCCTGGCGCAGATCGAGCTCTTCACCAACCAGGGCAAATACGAGAAAAAGGTGTATGTGCTCCCTAAACACCTCGACGAGAAGGTGGCGATGCTCCATCTCGCCAAGGTCGGAGCGAAGCTGACCAAGTTGCGCTCGGATCAGGCTGAGTACATCGGGGTGAAGCCCGAAGGGCCCTTCAAGACCGATCATTACCGCTACTGAGGACGGTCGCGGACGATCGGCCTACTGTTTATTCGTCCGCACGGCCCCTCATTTCCGACGTGGGCCTCGCCTCGCTCACCCCAATCGGGTGCGGCGTGCGGGGCCTTCGCCGTTCACGGGACCGGAAAAGGCCCTGTTGCGTCAACAACGCCAACCTGCATGCCACAGCGGTCACGAAGAAGTGGTGCGGAGCTTCGGCGACTCTAGGCAGGGGGCGGCCGTAAACGCATAATCGCTAATGATTCGTTAACACTCGCCGGTCTGCAGTCGGACTTGTCACGCGTACCGAGCCTCTCAAGCTGGCTTTCCCGTTCCCGGAGCGCGATGCAGTCCGTAGCCAAGCCACCGAACCAGGGCGTCAACGCGCGCGCCGAATTGATGCTGTTGCTCGTCGCGAGCATCGCGTGCGCCATCGTTCTGACGGCAGCTATCGCCGACCGCAGCGCACAGGGCGTCGGCGGCCTGAGGCTTGCGCATGTCCTGGCGCTTGCCGTCACCAGTGGGGCCATGGCCGTGGCCCTGGCGCTATTGTGGCGATCCACGCGCGCCGCGCGACGCATGGGGAGTCGCCGAGAGATTGAGACGGCGGAGCTGCGCCGCAACCTCGCATCAGCCGAGGCAATCCTCAAAGCCGAGCCGCAGGTGCTCATCTACTGGCAGCACGGCCAGAGCGTGCGGATCTCGGTCAACACTCTGACGACTGTGCCCGGGCTTCCGGACGACCCGCAGCAACTCCTTCGATTTGGCCAATGGCTCGAGCCGCAGGGCGCTCACGACCTGAAGTCCGGTCTCGATACGCTGTTTGCCATGGGTCGACCGTTCAACCTGCTGCTGCGGACGTCGGCGGGGGGACACGTCGAGGCTGACGGGCGGGTCGCAGGCGGGCGTGCCATCCTGAGGCTGCGCGACGTTGCCGGATCACGCCGCGATCTCGCGCGGATCATGGATCAGCATCGTCAGCTGGCCCGCGACATCTCACTCTCGCGGGCCCTGCTCAATGCCCTGCCGATGCCGGTCTGGCTGCGCGGCGCCGACGGGCGTATCGCATGGGTCAATAAAGCCTACGTGACCGCAGTCGAGGCGACCGACGAGGCGGAAGTGCGTGAGCGGCAGATCGAGCTTCTGGAGGCCCGGCAGCGGGAGGAACTCAAGGCCACCGTCAGTGGCGGCACAGCCTTCGAAAAGCGCCTCGCACTCAACATCGCAGGAGAACGGCGCTCGCACGACGTCGTTGCCCTGCCGCTCGGCGAGGCCTTGGCCGCAGCCGCCATGGACGTTACGGCCGCCGAAAGTGCTCGCGGCGAGCTCGACCGGCAGATCGTCGCCTACGACCGGACGCTGGACCGGGTTGCGACCGCGGTTGCCATCTTCGGACCGGATCAGCGTCTGACCTTCGCCAACTCGGCTTTCCAGCAGTTGTGGGGCCTCGATCCGGAATGGCTCGCGGCGGCACCGACCAGCGCGGAGATCCTGGACCGGCTGCGCGAAGCCGGAAAGCTGCCCGAAGTCGTGAGCCGCCCCGAGCCGGGACCTGAAGGCACAGGCGAGACCGCGGCGTCGGAAGCGGTCGATTATCGCACATGGAAGGTCCGCGTGCTGGCCGCCGCACGGGGTGAAACGGCGCAAGAAGAAGGCTGGTACCTCCCCGACGGACGTACGTTGCATGTCACGATCGAGCCCCGGGCCGGAGGCGGAGCGACGCAGTTCTTCGATGACGTCACTGAGCGGATCGGTCTGGAGAGCCGCTACAATGCGCTGATCGATGTGCAAAGGGAGACCCTCGACCATCTCAAAGAGGGGATCGCCGTCTTCGGCACCGACGGCCGCTTGAAGCTGTCAAACCATGCCTTCGAGCGGATCTGGAAGCTCTCCCCGCGCATGCTGGGCCAAGGTCCGCACATCGAGGAGATCGCGCGACAGTGCCAGGTGCTGGTCGGAGACTCGGACGCTTGGAGTACGATTGCGAACGTCGCAACCGGCATCTCCGACGTCCGCCAGTCGTCCGAGGGGCAGATCGCTCGCGCAGATCAGAGCGTGATCGACTATGCGGCACTGCCGTTGCCTGACGGCGGCATCCTGGTCTCGTTCGCCGACGTGACGGTGTCCAAGCGCTACGAGCGCGCGCTACTCGAACGCAACGAGGCGCTTGTGGCCGCCGATCGCCTGAAGAGCCAGTTCATCAGCCACGTCTCTTACGAACTCAGGACACCACTGACCAACATCATCGGTTTTTCGGAGCTATTGGAAAGCCCGCGCACGGGGCCGCTCAACGACAAGCAGCGTGAGTACCTGACCGACGTCAGCGCTTCATCGCGTCAACTGCTGTCCATCATCGATGACATTCTCGACCTCGCCAACATCGACGCGGGGGCGCTCGAGCTCAAGGTTGCGCCGGTCGAGGCCCGACCGATCATCGAAGGAGCCGTGCTCGCCGTTCGCGACCGGGCGTCGCGGGCACGCATCAAGCTCGAGGTCATGATCGCGCCCGATGTCGAGGTCATTCTTGGAGACGAGGGGCGCGTCAAACAGATCTTCTATAATATCCTATCGAACGCCATCGGCTTCTCGCCGCCGGGTGGCACGGTGAAAGTCTCGTCGGAGCGTCAGCAAGGTATGATCGCGTTCAAAGTCCGTGACGAAGGCGTCGGCATCCCGAAGAGCCAGCAACGCGCTGTGCTCGAGAGGTTTGTGTCACGAAGCCAGGGTTCGAAGCACCGCGGCGCCGGTCTAGGGCTGCCCGTCGCAAAAAGTCTCGTGGAATTGCACGGTGGGCGCCTGCAGCTCGAGTCCGAGCCCGGGGTCGGCACCACCGTCACGGTGCTGCTGCCTGAGCCGCCGACCGCCACCTCTGCTCAGACTGATGCCCGGAAGGCGACGGCATGACTTCCGCCTGGCATCTGGCCGGGCTCGATACGGCCGACGTCGAGCGCCTCGCGGAGTTGATCGCCCTCAAACTTAAGGCGGGAGACGCGGTGCTGCTGCGCGGCGATCTCGGCGCCGGCAAAACGACGCTCGCCCGCGCGCTCATTCGGGCCCTGCTGGCAGACGCCGACGCCGAGGTGCCAAGCCCGACGTTCCCGATCGTGCAGCCCTATTCTACGCCCCGCCTCGATGTGGGGCACTTCGATCTCTATCGGATCGGCGATCCTGGCGAGCTTATCGAGGTCGGCTTCGAGGAGGCACTTGCCGGTGGGGCTGCAATCGTCGAGTGGCCGGATCGCGCCGAGGACGACATGCCGGACGACCGGTTCGAGATCGCCATCGATGCGGGCACGACGCCGAGCCTGCGAAACCTGACCTTCACAGGGCTGGGGAGCTGGGGCCCGCGTCTCGAGCGGATCCGGCTCATTCACGGCTTTCTGGCGCATGCCCTTCCGCAGGGCGGCAAGCCCGAGCGGATTTCGTATCTTCAGGGCGATGCCTCGGCGCGCGCCTATGCACGCGTGCACGCGAGCGGCACGACTTTCGTACTGATGGATGCGCCGCGCATGCCCGATGGGCCGCCTGTGCTGAACGGATTGCCCTACAGCCGGATCGCGCATCTCGCCGAGGACGTGCGGCCTTTCGTGGCTGTCGGCATGGCCCTAGCCGCCGCAGGCGTCTCGGCGCCCGCAATTCATGCCTCTGATCTGGAGCATGGACTTCTGCTGCTGGAAGATCTGGGCGACCTGAGCTTCGGCCGGGCACTGGAGGTCGGCGTACCTCAGGGTCGGCTCTGGGGCGCAGCCGTCGACCTGTTGATCAAGCTGCGGCGATCACCTCTCCCACGCGCCCTGCCTTTGCCCGATGGCTCCACCTATCGCCTACCCCGGTTCGACCGCGCCGCGCTCGGCATCGAGATCGACCTCATCCTCGACTGGTACTGGCCCGAGGTGAAGGGTGCGCCGGCACCCGACGCGATCCGAACCGAGCTGCGTGACCTGTGGGCGCCAGTGCTCGACCGCCTGCTCGCCGAGCCGCCTGGACTGTTCCTGCGTGACTTCCACTCGCCGAACCTGTTCTGGCTACCTGCGCGACCACCGGGTGCACAGGTGGGCGTTATCGATTTCCAGGACGCGCTGGCCGAGCCCTGGGCGCTGGATCTCGTCTCACTGCTGCAGGATGCGCGCATCGACGTGCCGGCGGACCTCGAGACGGTGGAGCGCGAGCGCTATCTGAGCGAGGTCTCGCGCCTCGAACGCGATTTCGATCGTGAGCGGTTTCTCGCGACGTACGCGGCATTCGGTGCGCAGCGCAATACGCGGCTGATCGGACTTTGGGTGCGGCTGCTGCGGCGCGATGGCAAGCCCGGCTACCTGAGGCACATGAGCCGCACCTGGGATTATCTGGCGCGCAATCTCGCCCACCCCGATCTGGCGCCTCTCAAGGCGTGGTATGAGCATCATTTTCCCGACCCGCTTCGCCGAACGCCAATTCGCATCTGAAGGCCAAAGGGACACGGCCTTTCGCGGCTGCACGACAGGGGGACGTGTCACACATGAGCATTCGCCTCGACAAGGCGTTCGTGCTGGCGGCAGGCCTCGGCACGCGCATGCGGCCACTTACCGAGCACTTGCCGAAGCCACTGGTGGCGGTCGCGGGACGGCCACTCCTCGACCATGTCCTCGACCGCATCGCCGCGGCGGGTATCGGCGAGGTGGTCGTCAACGTGCATTACCTTGCCGGCGCCATCGAGTTGCACCTCCGAGACAGGCATCGCCCGCGCATTGCGATCTCTGACGAGCGCGACCTGCTGCTCGATACGGGCGGCGGTGTCGCGAAGGCGATGCCTTTGCTCGGTTCCTCGCCCTTTTTGATCCACAACTCGGACAGCATCTGGATCGAGGACGCCGTGCCGAACCTGCAGCGCCTCGCCGATGCGATGGACGAGAGGAGCATGGACGCCCTGCTATTGCTGGCGGATCGGGCGACCAGCCTCGGCTACGATGGGCGGGGCGATTTTCATCTCGAGGCCGATGGCAGGCTCAGGCGCGTCGCCAAAGGGGAGACGGCGGACCTGGTGTTTGCTGGTGTCTCAGTTGCAGCGCCGCGGCTGATACGCGACGTGCCGAGCGGCCCCTTCTCGCTCAACCGGGTGTGGGATCGCGCGATGGTCGAGGGGCGCCTTTTCGGCATCCGGCTCATGGGCACATGGATGCATGTCGGCGACCCGGCGGCGCTGGCCGCGGCCGAGGAGCTGATCGAGCGGCATACGGGGGAGACGACGCCATGACCCGTCACGAGACTGGCGTCCGAGCCAATGTCTTTACGGTGCCGCCAGGGCGACCGTTCCTTACGGCCCTTGCCGAAGCGGTTCTCGCAGGGGACCTGCCGCGGCCGGGTGGCGGAGCGCCGCGCCTCATCGATCTCCCGGCCTGGACCATCCTGATGCCGACGCGTCGAGCTGCGCGCACCTTGCAAGAGGCATTCCTCGCCGCTGCGGGAGGTGGCGCGATGCTGCTGCCGGCCATCCGTCCGATCGCAGAGGGCCAGGAAGACTTGGGACTGATCGAGAGCGCGATCGGCGGGCCGGCGCTCGGAGGCGCCGAGCTGACCGTGCCGCCGGCCGTCGGCCCGCTGGAGCGATCGCTGCTGTTGACCGAGTTGGTGCTGGCCTGGTCGCGCGCGATGCGCTCGTCTGCAACTGGCAGCGATCCGGACGCTGCTGCAATGGCGCCGGTGACGGGAACGGGCGCAACGACGCCAGCACAAGCGGCGCGTCTCGCGATGGAACTCGCCCGGCTGATCGATGCCGTCGAGACCGAGAACGTGGCGCTCGACCAGCTCACCACACTCGTGCCAGAGGACTACTCGGCGCACTGGCAACAGACGCTTGAATTCCTGCGCATCGTAACCGAGTTCTGGCCGCAGCATCTGGCCAGCAATGGTCTCATCTCGCCTGCCGACCGTCGGAACAGGCTCATTCTCGCCGAGGCCCAGCGCCTTGCTGCCAACCCGCCGGATTTTCCCGTCATCGTCGCGGGTGTAACGGGTTCCGTGCCAGCGACGGCCGAACTGATGCGCGCGGTGGCTGGCCTGCCGAACGGCGCGATCGTGCTTCCCGGGCTCGACACCGACCTCGATGACGAGAGCTACGACCGGCTCGCCGAGGAGCACCCGGAGCATCCCCAGCACGGGCTGGCCCGTCTCGTTGCGCAGCTCGGACTGACGCGCGCCGAGGTGGGCGAGTTGCCCGGTCCCCGTCTCTCGCCCGATCGAGTCCAGCGTAACAGACTGGCCAGCGAGGCGATGCGGCCGACGGGATCCATGGCCGGCTGGCGCCGGTTGAAGGATGCGGTGGATCCGGCAGCGCTGCGGGCGGCGCTGGCCGACGTCGACCTCGTCGAAGCCCCGACGGCCGACGACGAAGCCGAGGTGGTGGCGCTGATCCTGCGCGAGGCGCTCGAGACACCGGGACGGACGGCCGCGCTCGTCTCGCCGGATCGCCTGCTGGCCCGACGCGTCGCGGCACGGCTCGAAGCCTGGGGCATCCGGGTCGACGATTCAGCCGGCCGACCTTTCGCCAAAACGGTGCCGGGAGCCTTTCTGGATCTCGTGGCGGGTGCACTGCATTCGAACTTTGCTCCGGCCGAACTCATGGCATTGCTGAAGCATCCCCTGACCCGGCTCGGGCTCACTGCTGGTGATGTCCGGCGTGCGGCGCGCAACCTCGAGGTTGCCGCGCTCAGGACCACCTACCTCGGACGCGGGTTGCAGAGCCTCGATGATGCCGTCGAGCGCGCGCGCCTCGATGCCCAGAGTGGTCGGCGGCGGCATCGCGCCGTCTCGCGCATGAAGGAGAGCGACTGGGACGCCTTGCGCGACCTCGTGCAACGTCTGCGGGCGGCGATGGCGCCCCTCGTCGCGTTGGACGAGGCCGGCGTGGCGCGTCCGCTGGCTGAGATCGTGCGCGTTCACGTCGGCGTCGCGGAGGCGATTGCGCAGCCGATCGAGGCGGAGGTCGGCGATCGGGAGTCAGGTGGTGCCGGTGCCGGCTCGCCACTCTGGGATCGCGACGAAGGGGCAGCGGCCTCGTTGCTGCTCGCCAAGCTATTGAACGAGGAGATGACGCAGCCGTCACTTCGCATTGCCGACTATCCCGACTTCTTTCGCGCGCTGGTCGGTGGCGAAAGCATCCGCACGCGCGTGCCACGCCATCCACGCCTGTCGATCTGGGGGCCGTACGAGGCGCGGCTCCACCAGCCGGACGTCGTGGTGCTCGGCTCGCTCAACGAGGGCGTCTGGCCGAAGGCTTCCGATCCCGGGCCCTGGCTCAATCGGCAGATGCGCGGCAAGCTCGGCCTGCCGAGCCCCGAAGAGGAGACCGGCCGCGCGGCGCACGACGTCGCGACGCTGCTCGGTGCGGAGAAAGTTTATCTGACGCGGGCGAACAAGGTCGGCGGCGTGCCGATGGTGCCGTCTCGCTGGCTGCTGCGCCTCGACGCACTGCTCGGTGGCCTCGGGCTCGAAGGCGTCCTGGCGCCGTCGGTGCCGTGGGTCGCCTGGGGACGCGGCCGCGATTTGCCGCTGCCGACGAAGCCAATCGATCCACCTGCGCCACGGCCACCGCTGACTTTGCGACCCCGTCGCGCGTCCGTCTCGGATGTCGAGACCTGGCTCGCCAACCCTTACGCCATCTTCGCGCGCCGAATTCTCCTGCTCGAGGCACTCCCCTCCCTTGGGCAGGAGCCGGGCCCTTCGGAGCGCGGGCAGATCGTGCATGAGGCGCTCGCCCGTTTCACGCGGCAACATCCCGTGGAGATGCCCGACGACGTCGTGGACCATTTCATGGCGATTGCCGATGAGGTGATCGGCGAACTCGGCCGCGAGCCTCGCGTCCAGGCGTTCTGGCGCCCTCGTCTTCTGCGTTTCGCGCATTGGTTCGCCGAAACAGAGCCGTCGCGCCGCGTTGCCGGCTCGCGACGCCTGGTCGAGATCGACGGCCGGCTCGCCTTCGATGCTCCCGGCGGGCGGTTCGAGGTGACAGCCCGTGCCGACCGAATCGACATCGAGCCCGCGGGTCTCGTGATCACCGACTACAAAACGGGGACGTTGCCGAAGCCGGCGGATGTCGTCGCCGGTTCGGCACCGCAGCTCCCGCTCGAGGCCGCTATGGCCGAAGCCGGCGTGTTTCCGCAGGTCGACGCTGCGGTCGTGACGGCCTTGCGCTACATCCGGGCCACCGGCGGTGAGCCGCCGGGCGAAGCATGCAGCATCACGTCGAAGGACAAGACGGTCAGCGAGATCGGCGCCGAGTGCTTCGCCGAGTTGCAGAAGCTCGTCGCGCGCTTCGATGATGAAGCGACGCCCTACCGAGCGCTGCGGCGGCGGCGCTTCGACTACACCTATGACGACTACGCGCATCTCGCTCGTATCGGCGAATGGACCAGCGACACGGGCGACGGAGACGGCGCATGACGAAACCAGCGCTGCCGCCACACCTCGCCCATGAGGTTCACCTCACCAGCCAACGGCAAGCGCTCGCGGCTGATCCCGGCGTCTCGGCCTGGGTGTCAGCCAATGCGGGAACCGGAAAAACGCACGTGCTGACGACGCGCGTGCTGCGGCTGCTGGTCGCCGGCACGCCCCCCGAGCGCCTGCTCTGCCTCACCTACACCAAGGCCGCCGCCGCAGAGATGTCATCGCGGGTCTTCGAGCGGTTGTCGCGATGGGTGACGGCCGACGATGATCACCTTCGCGATCAACTTTCGGGCCTTTTGCAGCGCCTACCCACGCCCGACGAGACGGGCCGGGCGCGCGATCTCTTTACGCGGGCGATCGAGACCCCGGGCGGTCTCAAGGTTCAGACGATCCATGCTTTCTGCGAACGCTTGCTGCAGCGCTTTCCGCTCGAGGCCTCCGTGCCTCCCGGCTTCAGCATTCTCGACGACGCAACCAAAGCCTCGCTCATCCACGAGGCGACGACCCGCGTTCTCGAGATCGCGATCGGCGACCCTGCAGGCCAACTCGGCCAAGCCCTCACGACGGCCGTAAGGTTTGCCGCCGACGACGGCTTCGACCGGATCCTCGCCGATGCCATGGCCAAATCCGAATGGCTGGAACAGGCCTCACGCTTCGAGCACGGCCGACTGCGAGGCTACGACGCGATCGCGGTCCTGCTCCGCGACGCGCTCGGCATCAGAGGCGCGGATACGACCGATGCGGTGCTTGCGCAGTGCGCCGACGTCCTCACTTCGGCGCAGCTCGCACGGGCTCGCGATGTCCTGAGAGGAGGGATGAAGACGGATCAGGATAATGCCGAGACGATCGCCGATGCGATACGAGCACCGTCCAAAGAGGCGCGAATTGCAGCGCTGGCGACGTTTTTCCTGACCGGCAAGGGCGAGCCGCGCACCCGCCTCCTGACCGCGAAGCTGAAAACCGCCAATCCCGATCTCGCCGCGAGCCTGGAGGCGGCGCAGAGCCGGTTCATCGACCTCAAGCATAAGCTCGGCTGCCTCCTCGTCGCCGACGCAACGGTTGCGGTGATGCGGCTCGCCGACGCCGCCCTGCAACGCTATCACGGACTCAAGACGCAACGCGCGGCTCTCGATTTCGACGACCTGATCCGCGCCACCGGGTCCCTGCTCGGTGACACCCACGATGCGCAGTGGGTCCTCTACAAGCTCGACGGCGGCCTTGACCATATCCTGGTCGACGAGGCCCAGGACACGAGCCCCACACAGTGGCGGGTCATCGAGGCGCTGGTCGGGGAGTTCCTGTCGGGCGTCGGCGCGCGTGAGCTCGAGACCGGTGTGCCGCGCACCGTCTTCGCCGTCGGCGACGAGAAGCAGTCAATCTACGGCTTCCAGGGCGCCGCGCCGAAGATGTTCGCGGAGAAGGGTCAGCTGTTCGAGACGATGGCCCGCGCTGCGAACCTCCGATTAGAGCGCGTGCCACTGACGCTCTCGTTCCGTACCGTCGCCCCGGTGCTCGAAGCGGTAGACCGAGTGTTCGCAGATGCCAGTCGGGCGGCCGGCCTCACGTCATCGGGGGATGTGCCGCAGCACACCGCGCACCGCTTTGGCATGGCAGGGCTCGTCGAACTCTGGGACACTGAGAAGCCGGACGACGTGCAGCCGGCGCCCGCTTGGGAGCCATTGGAGGAGGTGGCGCAATCCGCGCCCGCGATACGGCTCGCGGAGCGGATCGCCGAGACGATCGCGGGTTGGATCGACGGCGGCGAGATGCTCGCTTCCGAGGGACGTCCGATCGGCTATGGCGATATTCTGATCCTGGTGCGTCGCCGGCGTCCGTTCGCCGATCTCATGGTGTCAACGTTGAAGAAGCGGGGCATCCCCGTGGCTGGCGCCGACCGCTTGAGACTGACCGAGCAACTCGCCGTTCTCGACCTGATGGCGCTCGCCGACGTGTTGCTGCTGCCCGAGGACGATCTGGCCCTTGCTTCGGTCCTCAAGAGCCCTCTATTCGGCCTCGATGACGACGATCTCATGCGGCTTGCGCCGAAGCGGCGTGGGTCGCTCTGGACGGCGCTCCTGGCGGCCGCCAAGTCGGACTCGCGGTTTGCGCCTGCGGCCGAGCAGTTGAAGCGGTGGCGTTCGCGCGCCGACGTGGTGCCCCCTTACGAGTTCCTGGTCGAAGTGCTGGTCCACGACGGCATGCGCGCGAAGCTGCTCGGCCGTCTAGGACCCGAGGCGTCCGACCCGCTCGACGAATTGCTCTCGCTCGCGCTTGCCTACGACGAGCAGGCGCCGCCCTCGCTGCAGGGTTTCATGGATTGGCTGCGGGCCTCGGAGCGCGAGATCAAGCGCGACATGGAGCACGGCCGCGGCGAGGTGCGCGTCATGACCGTGCACGGCTCGAAGGGCCTCGAGGCGCCCGTGGTCTTCCTCCCCGACACCTGTGCGGGCGCGAATGGGGGGCGTGCCGGCGGGCTCGTCGCCTATCCCGGCCTGCGTCGACCATCGAGCATGACGGCGCAGCCCTTCCTTTGGCCGGTCAAAGGCACCTCCGACGTGGCGGCGGTGGCAGAAGCCCGTCTGGCCACCCGGCAGAGGGAAACCGAGGAGTACAACCGCCTGCTCTACGTCGCACTCACGCGGGCCCGGGACCGGCTCTACGTCGGCGGGTTCGAAGGGGGCCGGAAGCGCGCGGCGGGTTGTTGGTACGACGCGATCGAAGCCGGCCTCGCCGGTGCTCTCGTCGAGGCCACCGATGCCGCAGGCCGTCCCGTGCGACGGCTGGAAGTCCCACAATCACGCGAGCCCGAGCCGAACAAGGCGAAGGCGCAGGCCATCGTGGAGGCGGTCGCTCCGCCGGAGTGGGCGCGTACCAAGGCGCCGCGCGAACCGGGAATTGCCGTACCACTCGCGCCATCGCGGCTGGCCCCGCTCGAATCCGACAGCGAAGGAGATCCGGTCGAGCCGCGGCGTGCGGCGCGGCCAGCTGACGAGCCGCCTGCTCCGTCGCCCACTCACCTCGCAGACTCCCATCGCTTTCTGCGCGGAACCCTGACGCACGCCCTGCTGCAGCACTTGCCCGGCCTCGCTGCCGAACAGCGGGAAACGGCCGCTACTGCGTTCGTTGCAGCTCGTGCAGAGGGGCTCTCGGTCCGAACGCGAAGCAGCATCGTCGCCGAGACGATGGCCGTGCTTTCCCATCCCGACTTTGCCGCCGTGTTCGGACCCGACAGCCGGGCCGAGGTTCCGATTGCCGCCGAGCTGGTGCCGCCCGACGGTAAAGGCCAGACCGTGCGGCTGACCGGCCAGATCGATCGTCTCGTCGCGACCGATCACGAGGTTCTGATCGTGGACTTCAAGACAAACCGGCCGCCCCCCGTGCAGGCCGAGCAGGTGGCCGACGCCTACGTCCTGCAGCTGGCGGCCTACCGCCTGGCCGTCTCACGCATCTTCCCGGGCCGCTCAATTCGCGCGGCGCTGCTGTGGACGGATGGTCCGAACCTCATGGAGTTGCCACCCGAGCGCCTTGACGAGGCCGCAAAACGGCTGTTCCTGCTGGATCGAGCCAATCTTGACGCCTGAGCCGGGGCTACCTACGTTCGGCTCCACTGATCGGCGTACCGCCGTAACGGGCCGCTCCCACTGGGACTTGGCCCACTTCGAGGAGATGACCATGACCGCAGAGGTTTCGGACGCCAATTTCAAGGCCGAGGTGCTGGATTCCAGCGTGCCCGTCGTGGTCGATTTCTTCGCCGAGTGGTGCGGGCCCTGCAAAGCCATGGCACCGGCGCTGGAAGCCGTCTCCAAGGAGATGGAAGGCAAGGTCAAGATCGTGAAACTCGATGTCGACCAGAATCCGGCCATCACGCAGCAGTACCGTATCCAGGCGATGCCGACGCTGATGATCTTCAAGGCCGGGAAGGTCGCGGCCACCCAGGTCGGCGCGCTCGTGCAGAAGAGGAAGCTCGAGGACTGGATCAAGTCGGCGGTGTGAGCCGATCCCTATCCACGATGGTTTCGCGCGCCTCGGGAGACGAATCCCGGGGCGCGTCCGTTTTCCGACAGTCGGCGATTGCCGACCTCGCAAGCCACGGCCGACACGCACGGGCGGCTGGCTCCTCCCATTACTCGGAACCTGGCTCCCGCGCAGCAGGTGCCCTGGCTCGCCCCCGCGACTGCTTGATCTCCCGGACGTCGACGGCGGTTGGATATTGGCGGGGATCGGCCTCGCCGAAGATCGCACCTTTGCGCAGCTTTTGAGAATAAGTCGTCGGAAGCGTTTCGACGAATGCAACCCAGCCAGGGATCTTGAAGTAGGCGAGCTTCTCCAGAGAGAAGCGTGCGAGTGCATCAGCCAGCGCCGGACCAGGCTCGATTCCCTCGTTGATCACGACACAGGCGTAGACCTCTTCGTCCCGCAATTCGTCGGCGACCGGGATGATCGCGACCTCGCGCACGGCCGGATGCGTACGCAACGTCGCTTCCACCTCGCCAGCCGATATGTTCTGCCCGCTGCGTCTGACCATGTGCTTCTTGCGGTCGACGAACACGAGGCCGCCCGGTGTCTCGACCAGGATATCCCCGGTGTGGAACCAGCCATCTTTCCAGACGTGGGCTGTCGTCTCGGGGTCGCGAAAGTACTCCTTCAACAAGCCCTGCCTCGCCTCGGAGCCTGGCCTGCGCACCCGCAGTTCGCCAGGAGTTCCCGTGGGCTGCGGCACGCCGTCATCATCGGTCAGCTGATATTCGAGCCCTGGCATGCCGCGGCCGATCGAGCGGGTCTTTCCGTCGCGGTCCGTTGACACATCGGCGGAACAGATGCCGATCTCGGACATTCCGTAGATTTCGACCAGCGTCAGGCCAAAGCGCTTCTCAAAGGCGACCCGTAGGGCCGGATCGACGCCAGCCCCCAGCCCGAAACGCACGGTGTGGCGGGTCTCTTCCGGCTCCACCGGCCGGGCCATGAGCACCGGCGGAATGATGCCGAGGTAGTGGATCATCGTTGCCCCTGACGCGACCAGATCAGTCCACCAGCTCGACGGATGAAAGCGGTCGGGAAAGATCATGCAATTGCGCGAGAGGATCATGGCCGGATTGGCGATCGCGAGCCCATTTGCGTAGAAGAGCGGCAGTGGGTTGTAGAGCCTTTCTTCGCCGTGCCTCACCGTCGCTGTGCCGCCGAACGACAAGTAGCGCTCGGCCGCGAAGAAGAAGTACTCGTTGTCGATGATGCAGCCCTTCGGCATGCCGGTGGTTCCGGACGTATACATCAACACGCTCTCGGAGCCGCGACTGGGGAGCCCGCTCCGGCCCGGTCGCGTAGCGCGCTCGATGGACGCCGCGAAGGCGTCGTGCTCGACGATCGGGACGCGCCTGCCCAGCGATCTCACCGCCTCGGTCATCGCCGGGATGTGCTGCGACAGCGAGACGATCAAATCGACCTCCGAGTGGCCGAGAACGTAGGTCAGGTCGTCATTCCGGAACTCGGGATTGAGCGGAACGACCCAGCATCCCAGCGCATTGAGCGCGAGGAAATGCAGCATGAATTCGGGCCTGTTCTCGAGCACCAGCGAGACGCGATGCCCGTGTCCATAGCCAGCCGCCGTGTAGCGCTCGATGAGAGCCTGGACGCGCTCGGCCACCTCGGCATAGCTCCAAAGTAAACCGCCTGGGTGATAGTCGCGGACTTCGCGCGGCGGAACCGCGAGACAAGGCAGCGCTCCTTGCGAGCGCGCCGTCTCGGCCACTGCCAGCCATAGTGTCGGCACGTCCATCAACCCGACCATCGAGGGCCACTCCACTTTCGATCAGACTGTCCGGAACTCGACGATCGGCCGGCCATCCGCCAGGCGGAACACGGGCTCGACCGGCTGGCCGATCCGCAAACCTTCCTGCTGGCTGTCGACGATATTGGTGACTAGCCTCACGCCCGGCGCATCGGCGAACTCGACCAGCGCAACGACGTAGGGCAAGGCGCCGGCGCGCGATTTATCGAATGCATGCATGACACGGGTGAAGCTGAAAAGCGTTCCACGCCCCGATACCGCTCGCCATGCCACGTCCTTGCTTCGACAATGAGGACATCGGGGCATCGGATACCAGTGGAACTTGCCACAGCTCCGACAGCAGGGAAAAGCAAGGCAACCTCGCTCTGCGTTCTCGAAGAAACCTGAAAATTCCGCCAGCACATCATTCGTCGCAACATCGCTCATCGGTGATCTCGCCCCAGAATCATGACGCCGTAGTCGGGATTGGAGAGGCCGCCGACGAGGCCGATCTCGGCATCGTTGACCTGGGCCGCACCGGCCTCGCCGCGCAACTGACGCACAGCCTCGACCACATGCTCGACGCCGAGTAGATAGCTGTGCGACAGCAAACCTCCATGTGTGTTGACCGGCAGTCCGCCCTCGATCCCGATCCCTTTCTCGCGGATGAAGTCGGCCCCCTCGCCGCGCTTGCAGAAGCCGATGTCCTCGAGCTGCAACAGGCAGGAGATCGTGAAACAGTCGTAGACCTCGGCGAAGTCGACGTCTTTCAAATCGATACCTGCCCGTTTCAAGGCCTTATCCGCCGCGATCCTGGCGCCCGGAATGCGCATCATTCCCGCCGGCTGCGTGAAGACGTCATCCCCTGTGATCGGCTCGCTGCCGAACCCTGTGCCCAGCACACGAACGGGGGGCTTAGCGAGGTCGCGCGCCCGCTCGAGGCTCGTCATAACGAAGGCGCAGGCGCCATCGGTGATCAGGCAGCAATCGGGCACGCGCAGCGGATCGGACACGACGCGGGCGGCAAAGTAGTCGTCGTAGCTGAGCGGCCGCGTTGCCTGTGAGAGCGGATTGCGAAGCGCGCTCTCCCGTTGTGTCACGGCGATCGTGGCGAGGTCGCGCTCGGTCAGGCCGTACTCGTGCATGTATCGCCGCGCCCACAGCGCGAAGTATTGCGGCTGGCCGCTGAAACCATGAGGCTTCTCGAACGCCAGCTTACCAGCATAAAGATCATGGAACCCGTAGGGACCCGAGGCGCGCGTTCCCCAATCCACTCCGAAATAGTAGACGATGGTCTTGGCCAGCCCGCTGCCAATGGCGAGTTCGGCATGGATCGGCGCACATGCCGAAGCGGCCCCGCCGAACGACATGCCCCCGTCATAAGACCGTTGGAATCCGAATTGTGCCGCCACCCAATCGCGCGGCACGGTCGTCGGCATGCAAAGTCCGTCGCTGATGACGCCGTCGACTTCGCTCGCCTCGAGCCCCGCGTCGGCCAGCGCAGCCTCGATTGCCTCGACGACAAGGGTCCGCAGTCCCTTCGGTGACCGCCGCACAGGTCTGGTGGCGCCAACGCCGACGATGGCAACGGGTTCGACTCGCATCGTCCATCTCCCAGGAAGAAATCCAACTCTACAAAGCACTCGCGTCCGGGACATCCCCGACGTCAAGCCACGCGTCGCCGCGACGGCTCGACGCAGCGGCCAAACCAATTCCAATCACGCCAACGTCAGCAGCCGCCTCGGTGCGCCAGCCGTGATGCGGCAGCCCGAGGCTCACCCGTGCCGTTCGAGTTCAGGCGACTCTGCGCAGGCGTCTGGCCAAAGCAGCAGTACCGTATCCGGGCGATGCCGACGCTGATGATCTTCAAGGCCGGGAAGGTCGCGGCCACCCCAGGTGCGATGTCCTCGTCATCGATGATGCAAGTTCCGAGATAAGCGGGCCCGATCGGAACCGGCTCGTCGAGCCATAGGAGATTCCGATGGAATCTCAAATTTGGCGATCGGCGCCATATATCACTTCAAGAGCAACCAATCGTCACCGTTGATCAGCGGGTCTATTGAAAACGCAAAAATGGAATAGAATATACGCTCCTGTTCGGGCCCCTCTGGCAGCGCCTTTTTCCGCTGCGATGTCGGACGTGAGATCGATGCGGATGCCAGCTGATGACCAGCCGGCATGCCACCGGAGGCGCCGAAGACATGGACCATACCCGCACTATCTTATTATCTGGAGCCCCGAACGCGCGCACGTCGCGCCGCATGGAGCGCACAGATCCTCGCGATGTGGATGCGACACTCGCGCGCCTCGACGCCATCAGTCGAGTGCTCGATAGCGCTGTACGCATTCCCGGGACAGACTTTCGCGTCGGACTCGATGCGCTCATTGGTCTCGTGCCTGTCGTGGGCGATCTCGTCACAAAGGCCGTATCGGGCTATGTAATTCTGGAGGCGCGCCGCCTTGGCGCCTCGCGGTGGACGATTGCCCGCATGGCGGCAAACACAACACTCGATGCGATCGTCGGCATGGTGCCCATCGTTGGCGATGCGTTTGACGTGATGTACCGGGCGAACGCGAAGAACATCGCCCTGCTCCGACGCCATCTCGAACGCAACAGTGTCGTAGCTGGTGGCACCACCATTGACGGATATGCCGAGCGCATCGGTTGACGCGATCAGTCGCGTGCCGCGCCGCCCGCTCCGACAGAAGAACGGAAGTCGGCCAACTCCCGAACACTAACACTGGAGAATGATCATGGGTTTGCTTCTGTGGCCGGTTGCCATAGCTGCGTTTTTGGCTTGGACCTTAGCGTCGTGGCTGCTGTACGGCGCATCAGATTGGCTGGCAGGCATCGCTGGCGGCGCCATGTCGGGCATCCTCTCCGAAGCGCTTGGCCCTTGGGCGCAATGGATCATGGCCAGCCTTGGCAATGTGATCCAGATCGGCATTGCCGCGATCTGGGCTATCGTCAGCATTTTGATCCTTTCGGCACCGCTTCTGTTGCGGAGGATTCGTTCAAAGCCGGAGTATGCTTCGCGCAGCTACGGACACGACAACTATGGACACGATCCACGTACCGATCGCGGCTGGCGCGATAGCGGGTGGCGGAATCGCGCTCAGCAGACCCGTGTCGACTTCGACGATCTGCGTGTCTTCGCAAATGGCATGGTCGACAAGTACCGTGACAAGAAGTTCAGCAAGAAAAAGAGGAAGTGGGACGACGATTGAGGTCATCTCGGATCGCACTCGGGCTTCGTCCGGGGGCAACGACTTGCCAGGATCGGGCCCACGCCACCTGCCCAGTTCGCGCCACCCGAGACAATCCGTCGAAACTGAGCCACCATCGCCACCCTACTGCCGGAGGAAACGCCCATGATCTACGAGTTCCGCACCTACACGCTGCAGCCGCGCACGATGCCAGAGTTCCTGAAGCGATTCGGCGAGGCACTGCCGAAACGGCTCGAGTTCTCGCCGCTCGCGGCCTTTTGGACGTCCGAGATCGGCCCCCTGAACCAAGTCATCCATGTTTGGCCCTACAAGGATACCAACGAGCGCACGAAGACGCGCGCCGCCGCTGTCAAGGCCGGCATCTGGCCGCCGAAGACCTCCGAGTTCATCGCCGAGATGCGCTCCGATATACTGGAGCCGATGCCGTTCTCGCCAAAGCTGGAGCCTTCCAATCACGGCCCCTACTTCGAGATGCGCACCTACACGATGAAGGCCGGCACCATCCCGCAGATCGCGGCCAGCTGGGAGGCGCAACTGCCCGAGCGCCTGAAGCTCTCGCCGCTGATCGGCGTGTTCGCGTCCGACATCGGCAATCTCAACCAGTGGGTGCACATCTGGGCCTACAAGAGCCTCGACGAGCGCGTCGCGACCCGCAAGAAGGCGATCGAGATGGGCATCTGGCCGCCGAAGACATCGACACCGATGGAGCGGCAGGAGACCAAGATCCTGCTGCCGGCATCGTTCTCGCCGATCAAGTAGCTCGCGCTGGCGCGCGAGACGTGAAGGGCTTTCAGCCCTTCACACATCCCGACCAGGGTCGGGGGCCCTGGACCCCTTGAAGGGCATTCAAAGTGCCAGCGCGATATCGAGCCAGCCGTTTGGCGTGACGCGTGCCTTATCACCCGGCTCGATCAGAACACACGTGGTGACGCCCTCGACCAGCGCGGGCCCGGCGATGGTCTGGTCGGGAACCAGGCTCTCCAGGGCGTGCACGTCGACCTCGATCCAGTCTCCGGTGAGATAGACCCTCTGGCGCCGTACCGGGGCCGCGTGTGCGCGCGCGGCAAGCACAGGCTCCTTGGGTAGTGCCGGCAGCTTGCCGATGGCTGCGACACGCGCGTTGACGAGAACGACCTCGTTGGTGCGCTGCGCGTAGGTGTAGAGTTCCTCGTGACGGGCATGGAACGCATCGGCCACGCGGGGGCCGAGATCGGCGGCCTTCCAGTCGATATGATCGAGCGGGACGTTGATCTCGAAAATCTGCTCGCCGTAGCGCATGTCGGCGCTTCGGGCGACACCGATCGGACCGTCGAAAACGGCCGACAATCGCGCTCGCCCGTCAGCCTCCATCTCGCCGAAGATCGCGGTCAGGCCAGCGCTCGACATCGCGGCCGCGTCGCCGATGTGGCTCCTGGTCGTCTCGAACCGGATCTCACTCGCCAGCATGCCCCAGGCCGACAGCACCGAGGCCACCCGAGGCACGATCACGCGCGGGATCGAGAGTTGGCGCGCGACAGCGGTCGCATGGAGACCGGCCGCACCACCGAACGCCAGCAGAGCGAATGCCGTCGGATCGATGCCTCGACGCACCGAGACGAGGCGTATCCCTTCCGCCATGCGGGCGTTGATGACACGCTGCACACCCGCAGCCGCGGAAATCGGATCGAGTCCCAAGTCCTTGCCGAGGCGCGTCATGGCCGTCTCCGCGGCGCCGCGATCGAGACGCATTTCGCCGCCGAGCAGCCCGGCGGGATCGAGTAGACCCAGCAAGAGATTGGCGTCGGTGACCGTCGGCTCGGTGCCCCCGCGTCCATAGCAGGCGGGACCGGGTGCCGCGCCCGCGCTTTCGGGGCCGACGTGCAGAACGCCGCCACCGTCGACGCGGGCAATCGAGCCACCGCCTGCCCCGAGCGTAACGATGTCGAGGCTCGGCAGGGCAATGCGCTGGCCGGCGATGCCCCGATCGATGGCAATACCGGGTGCACTTTTGCGGATCAGCGAGATGTCGGTCGAAGTGCCGCCCATATCGAACGGGATGAGGTTCGGGGTCGAAAGCAGTGCGGCTGCATATATCGAGCCGGCGACGCCGCCCGCGGGACCGGACAGCACTGTCGCGGCTGCCAGCCGTATCGCCTCCTCGACCGGTGCCACGCCGCCGTGGCTGAGCATAATGAAGAGCGGGCCTATGTAGCCCGCTTCGGCTAGCCGCCCCTCGAGACGGCCGAGATAGCCGGCGACGACAGGGCCCACGTACGCATTGACCACGGTGGTCGAGACGCGCTCGTACTCCTTGATCTGCGGGAAGACGTCGGATGATGCGGTGACGTAGGCGTCGGGCATCCGCTCTCGCACGATGCGTGCCGTTGCCGCCTCGTGCGCCGGATTCTTCCATGCGTGCAGGTAGCAGATGGCCACAGACGTGATGCCGGCTGCGATCAGCGCATCGGTCGCCCGGATCACCGAAGCTTCGTCGAGCGGCGTCAATACGCTGCCGTCGGCGCGCATGCGCTCGCGGACACCCAGGCGCAGATGACGCGGCACCAGCGGCTCTGGTGCGGCGAGGCGCAAGTTGTAGCGATCCTCGGGCTTCAGCCCCTCGCGCATTTCGAGCACATCGCGATGGCCTTCGGTCGTGAGAAGTCCGACACGTGCGCCTTTCCTTTCCAGCAGCGCGTTCGTCGCAACCGTGGTGCCATGCACGATGCGCTCGGCGCGCGCGAGCAACGTGCCGAGATCGAGGCCGAGTGCTGCGGCCAGGACGCCAAGTCCCTCGAGCACGCCGATGGACGGATCGGCCGGTGTCGACGGGCTCTTCGCCAGAGTCGAGGTGCCGGACTGATCGACGGCGACGAGATCGGTAAATGTGCCGCCGACGTCGATGCCGATGCGGTAGGTGGTGGGGGTCATGCGTACTTGGTCCTCGAGAAAAGCAGCTTCGCCGGCCGGGCCGCATGTCTGGAGATCATCTGCGCGTGCTCGCCAGGGAGCGAGGATCCGACGTCACGAAACCGTTCTCGATATCCTTCGAGCGGGCCTCGGCCGATCGCTTCGCCGGATCTCCCCAGCCCCCGCCGCCGCCGGAATGGACGAATAGCCGATCACCCGGCTCGATCACGACGCCGACCATCTTGGTGCCGAGCACGATCTCGTCTCCCGTCGCGGCGCGCTTCAGAATGTAGTGGTGGGGCTTGCCATCGTCGCCGCCGAGCATGCCGCGTGCACCGTGCCGGATGCCGTCGCCGGCCGTGTTGCCGACAGCCGCCTTGGCGGTCTCGACCACCATCTCGAGGTCGCCGCCCGTGCCGCCGCGAAACTTGCCGTCGCCGGCCGAGTCCGGGCGGTACTCGTGGTGCAGGAAAAGGAACGGGAATCGCGCCTCGGCGACCTCGATCGAGCCGAACTTGATGCCACCGGCAGAGTGCCACTCGCCGACGGAATTATAGCCGTCGCCTGCGATCGAGCCGCCGCCACCCGGGCGCGCCTGGAACAGGTGCCAGATGAAGCTGCGGCCGGTGCGCGGGTCCTCGCCCTTGATGGCGATCCGAAAGCGCCGCCCCCAGCCGCCCATGGCGCGGTCCGGACAGGCCGACGAGAGGGCGACGACGATCGCCTCGACGATCTCGTTCGAGCAGTGGCTGGTGCACATGGTGACGGGCAGGCCGTCGTTGGCCCAAACGATGGTGCCAGGCCTGGCGATCACCTTGAGCGGCCTGAACGAGCCGTCGTTCTTGGGGATATCGCTGTCGATCAGATAGGCGAAAGCCATCGCGCAGGCCGACTGCATATTGGCGTGAGAGGAGTTGACGAAGCTCTGGGCTTCGGCGTCGGACTCGGTGAGATCGATCTCGAGGTCGCTGCCGCTGACCGTCACCTTGGCGCGGATGGCGACGTCGTTTCTCCCCCGCCCATCGTCGTCGAGGCAGGCCTCACCGTAGTAGGTGCCGTCCTTCCACTCGGCAACGATCGCACGGGCACGGCGCTCAGCGCCGTCGAGCATCGCTTCGACGGCTGCCATCAGCCGGTCGTGGCCCAACTCGTCAATGAGTGCCAGCAGGCGTTTTTCGCACAGTTTGGCAGAACCGATCATGGCGGCGAGATCGCCGCGGAAATCGCGGGAATGGCGCACGTTGGTCGCGATCATGCGGAACAGATCCTCGCGCGCGGCGCCCTTGTCCACAATCCGCAGCGGCGGAATGCGAAGGCCCTCCTGGAAAATTTCGGTCGCACCGGGATTGTAGGCCCCGTGCGTCGATCCCCCGATGTCCGACATGTGGGCCCGGTTGATCGACCAGAAGGCCAATGCGCCAGCCGCAAAGACCGGCACGAAAACTGTCACGTCCGGCAGATGGTTGCCTCCGAAGTAGGGGTCATTCAGGAGGAAGACGTCACCCTCGTGGATATCTCCCGCGAAGGCCTCGGCTACCGAGCGTGCGGCATAAGGCAAGGCGCCGACATGAACCGGGACGTGCTCGGCTTGAGCCACGAGGCGACCTGATGCGTCGCAGACGCCCGTCGAGAAATCGCGACTTGAATTGAGAATCTGCGAATATGCAGTGCGCAGCATCGCTTCGCCCATCTCCTCGACGATGGCGTGGAGCCGGTGCTGGACGACCGCGACGGTGATCGGGTCGACGGACAGCGTCGCGGAAACCGACTGATCATCGGCCATCGGGCGGGGCTTATGCTGCACGGGAGCACTCTCGGGTGGTTGAAGGGGCACCGGCACGCACCGGCCACGTGGCGAGGATAGCAGCATGTGACAGGGGCCTGCAAAGAGGGCCAGAACAGCGGCTCGAGTCGTTGACTTCGGCGTTACGTTCTCGCTTTTTAGGTGCCTACGCGTTGAGGCCTCAAAGCATGGATGGACTCATGGCAATCCCAGCTGGTGCCCGGCTCGCGTATCGATCAAGTCGTTTGCTCCGCGCTCTCACAGTCCTGCTGATTGCGGCGATGGCCAACGTCGCTCCATCTTGGGCACAGTCGCGTTCGGTGGCACAGATCGCCAAGCAGGGCGGTGTACCGTCTACGCGTGCCCAGCGTGCGATCATCCTGGATGCGCAAACGGGCGCCACCCTGTTCCAACACAACGCCGACGAGTTGGCGCCACCCGATGGCCTCAGCAAACTAATGACCGTGGCCGTCGTGCTTGGAGCGATCAAAAAGGGGGAGATCAAGCTCACCGACGAGATCAAGGTCTCCGTGAACGCCTGGCGCCGGGGCGGCGCGCCCTCGGGCTGGACCGCCATGTTCGTTCCGGTCAATACCCGCGAGACGGTGGACACGCTGCTTCAGGGCCTGATCGTGCAATCCGGCAACGATGCGTCGATTGCTCTCGCCGAGGCGATCTCGGGGAATGAGGATGCCTTCGCCAAGAGAATGACGGAAGAAGCACGGCGTATCGGCTTGGCGCGCTCGGTCTTCACCAATGCAACGGGGCTCCCGCATCCCAGCCAGCAGGTGACCCTGCGTGAGATGGCTCAGCTGGCCCACCATCTGATGCGCAGCTATCCCGAGCACTACCCCCGGTTTAGTCAGAAGGAGTTCAAGTACGGAAAATTTCGCTTCATCAACGACAATCCGTTGCTGGGCGTGCTCGGTGTCGATGGACTGAAAACGGGCTTTGTCAAGAAGGCCGGTCACGGACTGATCGCTTCCGGCAATCAGGACGGGCGCCGCCTGATCCTGGCTATGAGCGGACTCGAAAAGAAGGAAGAGGTGCGAACGGAGGGCCAACGGTTACTCGAATGGGGCTTCGCCTCGATCACAGAGGTGAAGCTGTTCGAACCGGACGAAGTGGTGGCGCAGGCGCGCGTCTGGGGTGGAGACCGTATGTGGCTGCCCTTGGTGGGCAATGGTCCCATTACGATCGTTCTGCCGAAGCACCCAGCCAATCCGCGGATCACGGCGGAGTTGGTCTACAAGCGTCCCCTCAAGTCGCCGATCAAGAAGGGCGACGCGGTTGCCAAGCTGCGCGTGACGAGCGCGTCACAGTCGGTGAGCGAGGTACCGCTCTACGCCGCCGAGGACGTGAAGCCGGGCGGTATCGTCAGGCGCGGCCTGGATACGATCGTCCATCTGACGTTGGGCTGGGCGCTCTAGAAGGGGACTGTCTGGCGGTCACTACAGTTTTCTAACCGTATCGCCGACGCTGACCCGTCCATCCTGCACCACGCGACCATAGATGCCGCGGAGCCTGAAGCGCTTGCCGTCGCCTGTGTTCACGAAGACGCAGGCGTCGTGCCCATAGCGCTCGACGAACAGCGCGCAGCCGTTGTGCGGCGTGTCCGTGATTTCGAGGACGGCAGTCCCGATAGCGATGCGAGTACCCGGCGGCAGATTGTCGGGTGTCAGATCCATGTCGATGAAGAGATTGTCGCCCGCAGGTGCCCAGTTCGACCTCTCCTGCGCGATGAGATCGATGCACCGCGCGTTCATCATGCAGATCTGGACATCGGGATGCGGCTTGCCATCCTCGGTCGACTTCCAGCAGCCCTTGGACCAATGATCGCCATGGACGCCGCGCGCCAGACTGATTTCGGCGCTTTCGACCTCGCGCCGCATCTTGCGCTCGGGCCTGACCACGATGCCGCGCACAATCCCATCATCCTTGGGTGAGGCGAGAATGGCCGGCAGGCCGGCGGACAATTCCGCGAGGTTCAGATGGCGTGGCATCGCTGCTCCATAGGATGGTGCTCAGGAGGCAATTCTAGGCAGCACAGATCGCCGCAGGCAACGCCCGCGTCCCGCTCTCGATGCGAGCGGCCTCCGGCAGTGGGCCGTTTGACTCTCCGGGTACAGCCACCTACCAACACATCATGCGCGGGACATTCATCACGTTCGAGGGCGGCGAGGGCTCCGGCAAGTCGACTCAGGCGCGCCTTCTGGCCGACTATCTGCGAGCGTCCGGGAGAACCGTGATCGAGACGCGGGAGCCGGGCGGCTCACCGTTCGCCGAGCGGCTGCGCGGGTTCATCCTCGATCCTGATCTTCCACCTCACGAGCCGATCTCGGAGGCGTTGCTCTTCTACGCCGCCCGGGCCGACCACATCGCGTGCGTCATTCGGCCGGCCTTGGAGAGAGGCAGCTGGGTGATCTGCGATCGCTTCTCCGATTCGACGCGTGTCTATCAAGGGGCTGCCGGACATCTCGAGCAGACGGTCATCGACCAGCTCGAGACGCTCGTAGTCGGGATGATGCAGCCCGACCTCACGTTCCTGCTCGATATCGCGCCGGAGCTTGGTCTCGCCCGTGCCAAGGGTCGCGGAGCCGGCACAGACGGCTACGAAGCCCGCGGTCTCGCTTATCATGAGCGCTTGCGAGCGGGCTTCCTCGACCTTGCCGCCCGTCACAGCGAGCGCTTTCACGTCCTTGATGGTGGAGATCCGAAGGATGCCATCGCGACGCGCGTGAGGGAGACCGTCGCCCGCCGCCTCGGAGCGGCGTGATGGCACGCGCGCCCGCCGTTCAGGAAATGGAGGAGATCCCGGAGGCGGATCGCCTCGAAGGCGTGCCGCACCCCCGTGCAACATTGAAACTGTTCGGCCACGAGGCCGTTGAGCGCTCGCTTGCCGAGGCCTTCGCGTCCGGGCGTATGCACCACGGCTGGCTGATCGTGGGGGCGGAGGGCGTCGGCAAGGCCACGCTCGCCTATGGTTTCGCGCGTTACGTGCTCGCATCACCACACGAGCGCGACCCAAGCCATCGATCGCTCGAGATCCCGTCCGGGTCGCCGTCTGCACGACAGGTGCTCGCGCTGTCTCATCCCGGTCTGCTGGTGTTGCGCCGGCCGTGGGACCACAAGACCAAACGCCACGTGCAAGTCGTTACGGTCGACGAGGTGCGGCGCGTTCGCTCGTTTCTCGCTCACACCAGCGGTGGGGGGGACTGGCGGGTGGTGATCGTCGATACGGCCGACCAGCTCAATATCAATGCGGCCAACGCGCTGCTCAAGTCGCTGGAGGAGCCTCCACCGCGGACGTTTTTCCTTCTGCTCACCGCTCTCCCAGGTCGACTTCTGCCGACGATACGGTCCAGATGCCGCATGCTCGAGTTGCAGCCGCTCGGCGAGACAGACCTTCGTCGGGCCGTGCTTGCGGCCTTGGCGCCGGAGGAGGTCGCGGCGCCGGGTCCGGACGATTGGCCCCGGCTGGTTGCGCTGGCGGAGGGCAGTGTACGGCGCGCGCTGACACTGTGGCTCGGAGATGGCCTGAAGCTCGACGCGCGGCTGCGGCAGATTTTTTCCGGACTTCCCGCCATCGACTGGCAGGCCGTGCACGCACTCGCCGACGAAACGGCTTCGCAGGCGGCGGCTGAAAAGTTCGAGATGCTGTTCGACTTGCTCCTAAAACTCGTTTCCCGACTCGTGCGGGCTGGCGCCGGCCTAGGTGTCGCCGACGAGGAACGTCGCTTAGCCGGGCGACTGGTGCCCGACGCGAGACTTGCCACCTGGGCTGAGCTGTGGGAAACAATCGCGCGCGAAAAGAGCGAGGCCCAGGCGCTCAATCTCGATCGCAAATCATTGATCCTGCAAACGTTCGGCCGGATCGGCGCCGCCGCACGGGGGTGACGTCCGTTAGTTCCACGGCGCGCCGGAACAATCCGATATGGGCATGGGAGCCGCTCCGATGAGCGCCAACACGTTCTACGTCACGACGCCGATCTTCTATCCGAACGGTGTTCCCCACATCGGCCACGCGTACACGGCGCTGACGACCGACGCGATCGCTCGGTTCGCACGTCTCGAAGGCCGCGACGTGCATTTCCTTACCGGAACCGACGAGCACGGCCTCAAGATGAAGCAGACGGCCGTCGCCGAAGGCATGACGCCGAAAGCGCTCGCCGATCGCAACTCGGCCGTCTTCCGCCGCATGGAAGATACACTCGGCTGCTCCTACGACGACTACATCCGCACGACCGAGCCGCGTCATCACGAGGCGTGCAAGGAGCTGTGGCGGCGGATGGAGGCCAACGGCGACATCTATCTGTCCAAGTATGCCGGCTGGTACTCCGTGCGTCAGGAAGCCTATTTCGACGAGAAGGAGACGGCTGTCAGTGCGGACGGCGTGCGCCGGGAGCCGCTCGGATCACCAGTCGAGTGGACCGAGGAGGAGACCTATTTCTTCCGTTTGTCCGCGTTCCAGGATCGACTTCTGAAACACTACGAGGCCAATCCCGACTTCATCCTTCCGCCAGAGCGGCGGAACGAGGTCAGGAGCTTCGTCGAGGGTGGCCTGCAGGATCTCTCCGTATCGCGTGCCTCGCTGGATTGGGGCATTCCCGTTCCAGGCAATCCACAGCACGTCATGTACGTGTGGGTCGATGCGCTCAACAACTACGTGACGGCGACCGGCCTTCTGAACGAGGGCGACAACCCACTCAAGCGCTTCTGGCCGTGCGACGTGCATGTGATCGGCAAGGACATCGTACGCTTTCATGCCGTCTACTGGCCCGCCTTCCTGATGTCGGCTGGTCTCGAGCTGCCGCGCCGCGTGTTCGCCCACGGCTTCATGCTGAGCAAGGGCGAGAAGATGTCGAAGTCAGTCGGTAACGTGATCGACCCATTCGACCTCGTGAACGCCTACGGCGTCGATTCCGTGCGCTACTTCTTCCTGCGCGAGACGGCATTCGGCCATGACGGCAGTTACAGCCCCGAGGCGATCGAGACTCGCATCAATGCCGATCTCGCGAATGGCCTCGGCAACCTGGCGCAACGGTCGCTGTCGATGATCGCCAAGGGCTTCGACGGCGAGGTGCCGAAGCCGGGTGTCCTCACGGCGGCCGACGAGGCCATCCTGGCTGCAGCAGATGCCATGTTTTCGGCGGCCCGCGCGGCGATGGAGAAGCAGGCAATCAAGACCTGGCTCGACGCCGTTTGGGCGGTGATCGGCGAGGCTGACCGGTATTTCGCCAGCGAAAAGCCGTTCGACAAGGCTCTGTCGATCGAGCGCAAGGGCACCATTCTCTACGTTACGGCCGAGGTCGTTCGCCAGCTTGCGATTCTGGTGCAACCCGCGATGCCGGCTTCGGCCGGCAAGCTGCTCGATCTGCTCGCCCAGCCTGAGGCTCATCGGACATTTGCGCATCTCGGCCAGGCGGGGCGCCTCGCACCGGGCACAGTGCTGCCAAAGCCGGTCGGCGTTTTCCCTCGCTATCTCAAGCCCGCCGAGGACGGCGAGCCGGCGACCAAACCGGCGAAGGCGCCCAAAAAAGGCAAGGGAGCCGCGACCTGATGCTGGTCGATCACCATTGCCATCTCGATTTTCCGGATTTCGAGGCGGATCGCGGCGCCTACGTGGAGCGAGCGAAAGCCGCGGGCGTCGGCTTCCTCGTCACTATCTCCACCCGGATACGCGATCACGCCAAGTATCGCGCGATCGCCGAGGCCCACGACAACGTCTATTGCACGGTCGGCACGCACCCGCATCAGGCGCACGAAGAGCTGGATGTCTCACTCGATGAGCTGGTGCGGCTGTCGGAGCATCCGAAGTGCGTCGGAATCGGCGAGGCGGGCCTCGACTATTTCTACAAGAAATCGCCACCGGAGGCGCAGGCGGAAGGCTTCCGCCTGCATATCGCGGCTGCGCGCGCCACGGGGCTGCCGCTCGAGATCCACACGCGCGACGCCGACGAAGACACGATCCGCATTCTCGAGGACGAGACGGCCAAGGGGCCCTTCAAGGCGATCCTGCATTGCTACACGGGCGGACCGGAGCTGGCGCGCCGAGCCGTGGCGCTCGGCCACACCATCTCGTTCTCCGGCGTCGTCACGTTCAAGAAATCGGAGGCCCTGCGCGCCATTGCCGCCGAGGTTCCCCTCGATCGCCTGCTCGTGGAGACCGATGCGCCGTTCCTGGCGCCGGAGCCGTTCAGGGGCAAGCGCAACGAGCCCGCGTTCGTCGCACACACGGCTGCCGCGCTCGCCAAGGCGCGCGGCATGAGCCCCGACGACTTCGCCGCTGCCACGACGGAGAACTTCTTCCGGTTGTTCCAGAAGGTGCCCCGCCCAGCCTTTGGGGCTTCCGCATGAGCTACCGCTTGACGCTGCTCGGATCGGGATCGTCCGGCGGAGTGCCGCGCCTCGGCAACAACTGGGGCGCTTGCGACCCATCGAACCCGCGCAACCGCCGCCGACGGTGCGCCGCGCTGATCGAGCGCATAGCGGGGCGCGGCCACACCCGCTTCCTCATCGATACGCCGCCGGACCTGCGCGAGCAGCTTCTCGACGCAGAGATCGGGGCGATCGATGGCGTGGCGTTCACGCACGATCACGCCGACCATACGCATGGGATCGACGATCTCAGAATTCTCGCCTTCAACATGCGCCGAAGGGTCGATGTGCACTTCGACGAGGTGACCGGCGCGGCACTGAAGACGCGGTTCGGCTACTGTTTCGAGGCGCCGCCTGGATCGAGCTATCCCCCCATCCTCACGGCGCATGAGATCGCGCCACCAGACCCGATCACGATCAACGGCGCGGCTGGACCGATCGTGGTGACGCCCGTCCCGCAAGAGCACGGCGACCAGACCTCGCTCGGCTTTCGCGTTCGCAACGTCGCCTACTCGCCGGACATCAGCGGCATGACGGCCGAGGCCGAGGCACAGTTGGCCGGTCTCGACCTGTGGATCGTCGACGCGCTTCGCTACATTCCGCACCCAAGTCATTTCTCCGTGAAGCAGGCGCTGGAATGGATCGAGCGCCTCAAGCCGAAGCGGGCCATTCTCACGCATCTCCACATCGATCTCGACTACGCGGTCCTGAAACGCGAGCTTCCCCCCCACGTCGAGCCCGCCTACGACGGCATGGTCGTGCATTTCGATTGAGAGCCAAGAGGCCCGAACGAATGTCATTCTTCGGGCTCGAGTTCTGGCACATCGTGCTCATCGCCGCGACGGCGCTCGTCACGCAGACCATCGGCGGGCTGGCGGGATATGGCACGGGGATGCTGATGCCGCTCGTGCTGGTGCCATTGCTCGGCCCAGAGGCCATCGTGCCGGTGATTAGTCTCTCGGCATTGATCACGAACCCGACCCGGGTGTGGATTTTCCGACAGCACCTCGATTGGGGAAAGGCGCTGCTGATCGGCGCCGTGGCGTTGCCGACCACCATGCTCGGTGCGTGGTCCTATACGCTTCTTTCCGGTTCGGGTGCGGCGCTGATCATCGGATCGGGCCTGGTTGCGATGGTGCCAATCAGGCGCTACCTCGCGATACGTCGTTTTCGGCTGGGAACGGCCGGCGCTGCGACTGGTGGGGTGATCTATGGCTTTCTCAATGGCGGGATGACGGGGACAGGCGTCCTCCTGATCGCCATGCTGATGGCGATGGGTCTGACGGGCCTGCCCGTCATAGCCACCGATGCTTTGGCGAGCACGATCGTCGGTCTCGCCAAGACTGGCGTCTTCGTCGCTGCCGGTGAACTGCCGCCCAAGCTCTGCCTCGTCGCGGTTCTGATCGGCGCCATGGCGACGCCAGGGACACTGATCGCGCGCTGGCTCGCGGGCCGCCTTCCCGTGAAGCTGCACGAGACCATGATCGAGGCGACGATCATCGTCGGTGGGCTCGTCCTGATCGGACGGGCGATCGCGGGGCCCTGACCTCGAAGGGGCTCGAACACGGCAGCGGTTCCGGTCTAGGCTCGCCTCCAGACACCCCAATGCCGAGGAGACGCACGCCATGATGGTGATGGACGCCATAGCCGACATCCTGAAGCGCGAGGGCATCTCGACGATGTTCTGCTTCCCGACGACGCCGATCATCGAGGCGGCCGTGGCGGCGGGATTGAAGCCCGTGATCTGCCGCCAGGAGCGCGTCGGCGTCGACATGGCATCCGGGTTCGCGCGGACAGCCAACGGCAGACCACCCGCCGTGTTCGCCATGCAGTATGGACCGGGCGCAGAGAACGCGTTTCCGGGCATTGCGTCGGCCTATTCGGATTCCTCGCCGGTGCTGTTCCTGCCGCTCGGCCATCCGCGCGATGTCGCGCACGTCTTTCCGATGTTCAACTCGACGCGCAGCTTCGCCAGCGTGACGAAGCAGGTCGAGCCGATCACGCTGCCGACGCAGGTGGGAGCCGTGATGCGGCGCGCCTTCAACGGCCTCAGGAACGGCCGCCTCGGTCCGGTGATGGTCGAGGTGCCGACCGACGTCGTGAAGGCGAAGCTCGACGGGGCGCCGGCCTACAGTCCTGTTCGCGAGGTCCGCTCGGCGCCCGACCCGCGCGACATCGACGACGCCGCGAAGCTGCTGATCGCGGCGCGAAGCCCGCTGCTCTATGCCGGCCAGGGCGTGCTCTATGCCGAGGCGACCGCCGAGCTGGTGGCGTTGGCAGAGCTGCTGCAGGCGCCCGTGATGACGTCAGGCGACGCCAAAAGCGCCTTCCCCGAGGATCACGCGCTGGCCGTCGGCACCGGCGGCATCGTGTTCACGGGGCACGGGCTTCAGGCGCTACGCGATGCGGATGTCGTCTGTGGCATCGGCTGCTCGTTCACGCCGCATCGCATCACCAGCCCGGCTATCGCGCCCGAGAAGCGCGTCATCCACGCCACCAACGACGCGCGTGACCTGAACAAGAGCGTTGCCGCCGAGATCGGCATCCTGGGTGACGCCAAGCTCGTGCTGTCGGCGCTCGTCGAGGCCGTGAAAGATCGGCTCGGCAAGACGACGCGCGGGGCGGAGCGGGCTCATGCTCTCGGCCGGGTGCGCGAGGAGTGGCTCGCCGGATGGCAAGCGAAGCTGACGTCGAAGGAACGCCCGATCTGCCCGTATCGCGTCATTGCCGAGTTCATGCGCGTCGTCGATCCGAAGGACGCTATCGTCACGCACGACAGCGGCAGCCCACGTGATCAGATCCTGCCGTTCTACAAAGCGACCCGGCCGCGCGGCTACATGGGTTGGGGCAAGTCGCACCAGCTCGGCACGGGCCTTGGGCTCACGATCGGTGCCAAGATCGCGGCGCCTGACAAATTCTGCGTCAACTTCATGGGCGACGCGGCCTTCGGCATGACGGGTCTCGACTTCGAGACGGCGGTGCGCGCGGGAGTGCCCATTCTGACGGTCGTGCTGAACAACTCGACGATGGCCATTGAGATTCCGCACATGAAGCTCTCCCACGAGAAGCACAACGCCCGGGACCTGGGCGGCAACTATGCCGGGATCGCGCGCGAACTCGGGGGCTGGAGCGAGCGGGTGGAGGACCCCGAACAGATCGCCGACGCCTTCCGCCGTGCACGGCGCGCAACGGAGGACGGCAAGGCCGCGCTGCTCGAGTTCATCACCTCGGCAGAAACGGCCTTCTCGCACCGGCTTCCGCCCGCAAGCTGAGGCGGCCTCGAAGGCCGGCCGCCGCGTGCCGCAGCTCGGCGGAGTGCCGGGAGACGTCGCCTGCCGCCCGAAAATGGCGACGGCGGCGCCTCCTGCCGCATCCTCATCCGTACTTCTTCTCGGCCTCCATCGCCTTCTGTACGGCCGGGCGGGCGAGCATGCGGGCCTCGTGCGCCTCAAGAGCGGGGTAGGTGCCCTTCGGCGCCTCGATCGACGGGCGAAAACGCCAGTAGACACGGAAGAGATGGATATCCGCGATCGAGTACTTGCCGATGGCCCACTCGCGCCCTGCGAGCTTCTTTTCGGCGACGGCGAACGCCGCAGCTACCGCCTCCGGTCCGTGGGCACGGGAGCCGTGCATGGTGGAGGCCGCGAACGATAGCCACGAGATCACCTGCGCTTCGGCTTCGACATCGCCCTCGGGCCATAGCCCCGCTTTGGGGTACTTCTTCGCGATGTAGTAGAGCGTTGCTGCGACCTGGGTGAGCGGCTGGCCGCCCTCGGTCACAAGCGCCGGTACCTTGCCTTCCGGATTGACGGCGAGGTAGGCAGGCTTCTTCTGATCCTCCTTCGAGAGCAAGGTCGGCACCAGCTCGAACGGCGCGCCGGCCTCGATCAAGGCGATGTGGGTCGCGAGCGAACTCGTCGACGGTGAGAAATAGAGCTTCATCATCGGGTCTTCTCCTGGCGTGGGATCGCCTCATGCTTCCATGCGGGCCTATGCGAGAGCAAGTCGCGTGAGTGCCCGAGCGAATGCATCTGATTGCGACATAGCTGCCATGACTGGCCTTTCCGAGATCTCCTGCTAGCGTGCGGACCCGCACCTCGAGTCGTCCCCGAAGGCCCCCATGCTCCTCCCTTTCCTTGGCTGGCTCACCGGAGCCCTGTTCTTTTTCTATGCGTGGGTTCTGCGCGTCTCGCCCAGCGTGATGGTCGAGGAACTGATGCGCGACTTCAGCGTGGGTGGCGCGGCGATCGGCAATCTCTCCGCCCTCTACTTCTACGGCTATGCTGGCATGCAGATCCCGGTAGGTCTGATGATCGACCGGTTCGGGCCGCGGCGCTTGCTTGCGGTCTCGGCCTTGATCTGCGGCGCGAGCTGTCTCCTCGCCGCCTGGAGCCCGACGTTGGAAGGCGTGGCGCTCGGACGCTTCCTGATCGGCGCCTCCGCCGCCTTCAGCCTCGTCGGTGCCTTCGCCGTTGCGGGGCAGTGGTTTCCGCCGGCGCAATTCGCGCTCCTCGGCGGTCTCGCCATGGCGGCTGGGATGGCCGGCGGCGTACTGGGGCAGGCGCCGGTGCGATTGCTCGTCGAAGCCAATGGCTGGCGCCCGACCGTAGCGATGACGGCCATCGGTGGGTTGGTCATCGCAGTTATGGCAATCGCATTCGTGCGCGACAAGACGCGCGGCTCGGGCGGGCTCGGCTCGGTGCTCGGTGGCCTCGCCACAGTCGCGCGCAATCCGCAGACGTGGCTGATCTCGCTGGCGGGTCTCGGCGCCAACGGCACACTGCTCGGCTTCGGCGGTCTCTGGGGCGTTCCCTTCATGGGCGCCGCGCATGGGCTCGAGCCGACCAAAGCGGCCTTCGTCACCTCGCTGCTGATCGCGGGGTGGGGCTGCGGCGCGCCATTCTTCGGCTGGCTCTCAGGCTTCATGGGCCGGCGTCGCGCGCCCTTCCTGATGGGCTATGGCATCACGCTGCCGAGCTTCCTCACCCTCGTCTACGGGCCGCCTCTGCCGACCGAAGCCGTCGCAGCGCTCACGTTCCTGGCCGGCTTCGGCGGGGCGGCGCAGATCGTGTGCTTCGCGACCGTTCGCGAGGTCAATCCGCCGGCGCTTGCCGGCACGGCCATCGGCATCGTCAACGCGCTGGTCACGGGCACGGGCGCCGTCTATCAGCCGCTGATCGGGTGGCTGCTCGACCGCGCCTGGTCCGGCACGCTGGTCGGCGGCGCGCGCATCTATACGGCAAGTGAGTACCGCATCGCGTTCAGCGTACTTGTTGGCGGGCTTCTCATCGGGCTCTGTTGTGCGATCGCCATGCGCGAGACGCGGTGCAAGCCGCTGGTGGCGTGACACGAGCCGCGCCTTCCCGCTTCCGAGCGCAGCAACGGATCGCCGCGGGCTGATAATGAACACTTAGGACCGTTCTGACATCATGGGCATTCCGATAATCTGCCGCGGGCCCTTCTGATGTCTCTCGACTTCAAATCCATTGTCAAAATGTGTTGGCAATACTTCAAGCTGGCGGTAGGCGGGCTTCTCGTCCTTGTTGCGGCGTTGGGCTGGGTGGTCCCCAAATCCGAGCACCTCGAACGCTACGAGCGGCTCGAGATCGAAGGCGCAGACGCAACCGGCAAAATCGTTGAAAAGCCGATCACCGAGAACCGGCTTCCGCCGACAGCATTGAACAAGCTCGGTCCAGCCGGCGGCTTCGCCAGCGGTGCAATCTCAGGCAACCGGTTGGACAACGCCCTCAATGGAACCCCGAACAAGGATCCGCTGACGCTGCACTACCACTACGTCGCCTATGAGTTCCGCACACCACAAAACGTGGTGGTCAAGCATCAGAAGCCGGTCACCGCTGAGCAGCACAAGCGCATCGTTGTCGGCGGCCCGATCCAGGTGCGTTATCACCCGCAAAACGCTCAGATTCACCGGCTGATCGATTACAGTACCCCGTTCCCCATCAGAACGCTCGAGATGCGGTTGCAAGGGACGCTGCTCGGTATTGCCCTGGGCGCCCTGTTCATCTGGCGCGGCTGGCCCAAGGGCGGCAACGGCCCGACGAGCCCCAAGCCGTCGTCCGAGACCGGACGCATGCAACGGGTCACGCGGCCTGGCGGTGCGGCGTCGCCGCAGATACCTCCTGGCCGTCCGATGGGGACAGGCGGCGCCCGGCCCGCCCGCCGCCCCGGCTTCGGACAACGCGCCTGAAAGAGGCGCGGAGTGCGTATGTGCCGAATCGAAAACGGCGCGAACATCAGTCGCGCCGTTGTCATTTCCGGGTAATCGCTCGATTCCCGTCTCTACTCGGCCGCCTTCTGCTTCAGGAGGCCGGCATGGGCCAGCGCGGCGTCCACCGTCTTCTTGGTCGACTCCATGATCGGCGCCAACGGCAGGCGGCACTCGGGGCTCTCGATCAGGCCAAGTCGCCAAGCCGCGTACTTCACCGGCGCCGGGTTGGTCTCGACGAAGAGCGCGTCATGCAGTGGCATCAGGATGTCCTGCAGTTCCAGTGCACGCTTCCAGTTGCCCGCCAGACACGCGTTCTGGAACTCCGCGCAGAGACCCGGTGCCACGTTGGAGGTGACGGAGATGCAGCCGTTGCCGCCGTGCGCGTTGAAGCCCAGCGCCGTCGCATCCTCGCCCGACAGGTACGAGAACGGCTTCTTGATCAGCAGCCGGTGCTGCGACATGCGCTCGACCTTGGCCGAGGCGTCCTTGACGCCCGCCACGTTCTTCAGCGTGGCAATTCGGGCGAGGGTCGCCGGCAAAATGTCGACCACCGTGCGCGGCGGCACGTTGTAGACGATGATGGGGAGATCGACGGCGTCGCTGATCGCCTTGAAGTGAAGATAGAGGCCTTCCTGAGTCGGCTTGTTGTAGTAGCCGGTCGAGTGCAATGCCGCGTCAGCGCCCGCCTTCTTGGCGAACTCAGTCAGTTCAATCGCCTCCTCGGTGGAGTTCGAGCCCGCGCCCGCGATCACCGGGACGCGCTTTCTGGCCACCTGCACGCACAGCTCGACGACACGCTTGTGTTCGTCGTGGCTTAGCGTCGGCGTTTCGCCCGTCGTGCCGACAGGAACAAGGCCGTGAGTGCCTTCCTTGATCTGCCATTCGACGAGCCGCTCGAACGCCGCCTCGTCGACCTTGCCGTTTTTCATCGGCGTAATGAGAGCTGTGTTCGACCCCTTGAACATGATGCGCGCTCCTCCGTAAGGGCAGCTCTGCGCCGCCTCAATTCCCTCGTTTCCGGGCCAATCTACCGATGCGGGTGGCACGGGGGCCGGGCGGGCCTTTGGACGCGATTCGCAGTCCGCCTTGATCCAATTATGACATTATGCGCTTGGCCGGACTGTCGCAAGGCTCGCTTGCGGCAACCGCTACCCGGCTGTTAAACACCCCCTGAAGCTGCCGCCGTGCCCCAGCCGTGACTGCGGGCACCGCAAACGCCGAGGCCAAACGCGGCCCGCAATGCGCCACATCCTCATGTCACGCGAGAGTCCGCTGTTGATTCGCGCAGTTTGGCAGGACCTGTTCGGGGGCAAGGAAGCCAATGACCGGAAAAGCATTCCTCTCAGCCACGCTGCTTGCCCCGCTGCTCGCGCCGGCAGCGTCGGCCCAGTCGCTGGCGACGCTACCCTCGGCCACGGCCGCTTCCGTCGCGCCCCCGATACCGAAGGCGAATCCGAAACGGGACGGTGCCCAAGCGACAGCTCCCTCGCCTGACGCCGCATCGACCTCCGCAGCTCCTACGGCAGCACCTGCCCCGCGGACGTTGGCAGCGCCGGCCGCCGAGGTCGCCTATCGGTCCAAGGTCAAGGCTCATCTCACGCCGCTCCTCTCCTGGAAGCCATCGGCCTCCGAGATTGCGGATCTGAAGGCGGCGCTCAAGGCTCGCTCGATCGAGGCGGCCAAAGGCCTCGCCGATCCGACCTCTCGCAAGCTCGCGCTTTGGCAGGCCTACAAGGCAGGGGTCGGGCCAGCGGACGAAATGGTGCGCTTTGTCGAGCAAAATCCGGCGTGGCCCGACTCGCAGCTCATTCTTCGCCGGTCCGAGGAGCATCTTCTCACACGTGGCGGCAACTCCGGTGAAATCCGGGCCTTCTTCAAGGGGCGCGAGCCCGTCAGCGGCGCCGGATGGGCCGCGCTCGCGTCCGCCCATCTCGCCGAGGGCGACGAGGCGACAGCCCGTAAGCATGCCGCCCGGGCCTGGACAGATGAGGAGATGGCGGCATCGCTCGAAAGCGGCTTCCTCGAGCGCTTCGGCAAGTTGCTTTCGCCAGCCGACCATCGTCAGCGCCTCGACCGTCTCCTCATCGACCGGCTCCGCTTTGCGGCGGAGCGGCAGGCCCAAGGGGTCGTCGCCCGCCGTGTCATCCCGCTCCTGCCCGAAGCCGAGCGCGCGGTTGCCGAGGCGAGGTTCGCCGTATTCCTGCGCAGCAAATCTGCAGCCAAGTTGCTCGCGGCACTACCCGAAGATCCTTCACCGCCGACCGACTGGGGGCTGGCGTTCGCCCGCGCCGTGCATCATCTGGACCACGACCGTCTGGAGGCCGCCGCCAAGATCCTGGTCGCGATTCCGGACGATGCCGACAAGCTCGGCAGACCCGACGAGTGGTGGGCAGCCCGCCGCGAGGCGGCTTACGATGCCCTGACTGCTGGAAAGACGGCGCTTGCTTACGACCTCGTCAAGACGGCGGGACCGCTTTCGGTCAACCCGCTGAAAGAGCAGTCGCACATGGCGGGCTGGATCGCTCTCCGGCTGCTCAATAAGCCCAAGCAGGCTCTCGAACACTTCGATGTCGCCCTCAAAGCCGCCGACGGTCCGCTGAGCCGCGCTCGCTCCGCCTATTGGTCGGGTCGTACCCTCGAGGCGCTCGGCCGCAAGGGCGAGGCGAAGGAGCATTATGCGCGTGCCATGCGCGATCCGGACACGTTCCACAGCCTGCTGGCGCGACAGATGCTGGCTCGAGGAGAGCGAACGGACCTCGCGATTACGCCGCCTGTCGTGCCAACGGCCGACGAGGCCGCGCGCTTCGTTGCTCATGATGCAGTCCGCTCAGCCGTGCTCGCCAACAAGGCCGGCCTCGACCGGAACCTGTTCATCGGTCTCGTCGCGGGTCTGCGCAATTTCCTCAAGTCAGAGGGCGAGATGGCCCTCCTCGCGGAAGTCGCGGCCTCGCTCGGCGATCCACAGACGTCGCTGCGCGTCGGCAAAACAGCTATCGCGCGCGGGATGAACCTCCTGTTGTATGGCTATCCGATCGACCCATTCCCCGAGTACGAGCCGCTGCGGCCGCCGCCCGAAACGGCGATGCTACTCGCCATCACCCGCCAAGAGACGGAATTCAATACGGCTATCGTCTCATGGGCTGGTGCACGCGGCCTCATGCAGGTGATGCCCATCACGGCCAAGCACGTCTGCCAGCAACACAAGGTCAAGTGCGATATTCCGCGCCTGATGAGCGACCACTCGTACAACGCACGTATCGCCTCCGCCTACATCGGCGACCGAATGGCCGAACTCGGCGGCTGGTATGCCGTGTCGCTCGCAGCCTACAACGCCGGCCCCGGCCGGGCCCGTCAATGGATCCGCCAGAACGGAGATCCACGGACGCCCGGAATGGACACCATCGATTGGATCGAGCGCATCCCGATCGAGGAAACGCGCCACTACGTCGAGAAGGTGCTGTCCAACATCCAAGTTTATCGCGCCCGACTTGGCGAGCCGCAGGCATTGCGCCTCGTCGAGGACCTGACCACGCCGACCGGGGCACGACGGCGAACGGCCGCGGACTAGGACTCTACGGCGTGCGGCGATCCACTTCGGCCACCATCTCTCGCACCAACGGGATCAACTCGCGACCATACGCGACGGCGTCCTCGAGAGGCTCGTAGCCGCGGATGAGCAGACTCGAGGCGCCCAGCTTGTAATACTCCACGAGCGCCTTCGCGACCGTCTCGGGGCTACCGACCAGCGCCGTCGAATTGCCGCGTCCGCCCGTCGCCTCCGCGAGCTTCATCCAGAGGCAAGCATCGTGGACCTCAGCTTCCGCCGCAATATTCAGAAGCCTCTTTGAGCCGATGTTTTCAGGCTCCGGTGGCGGCACGCCCTTGCGCTGCGCCTTCAGACGATCGAGCAGGCCGTGGGCACGATCCCAGGCCTCGGCGTCCGTCCTGGCGAGGATCGGCCGCGTCGAGAGACTGAATTTTGGCGGCGCCGCGCCTGCCGCCTCGGCTACACGTCTGACGCGCCTCATGAACGCGGCCGTCTCCGCGAGCGGTTCTCCCCAGAGCATGAAGACGTCGAGCACCGGCGAGAGCATCGCCACCGCGTCGTCCGAGCCACCGCCGCCGTAGACGGGAATACCAGCGCTGGCTTGGCAGCGGACGTCCGCGTAAGCACCCGTCACACGGTAGAACTCTCCGTCGTGATCGAACGGCTTCTGCGACGTCCACGACCGACGCAGCAACGATACATACTCGGCCGACCGACGGTAGCGCGCCGCGTGGTTGGTGAAATCACCGTCCTTTGCCTGATCCGCATCGCTGCCGCCGGAGATGATGTGTACTGCAAGCCGGCCGCCAGAGAGCTGATCAAGCGTCGCGAGCTTGCGCGCCGCGAGCGTCGGCGCAATGAACCCCGGCCGATGGGCGAGTAAAAAACCGAGACGGCTTGTCATGGCTGCGGCATGCGCGCCAATGATGAAACCGTCCGGTGCGTCAGAGAAATAGCCGATGAGCACACGGTCAAAGCCGGCCAACTCGTGAATGCGCGCCGTCTCGGCGATCACCTGCGCATTGAACGGCGGTCCTTGCGCCGGCTGCACCTCGGACGACACACGGGGTGAAATCCAGCCGATCATTTCCACTGGCATCGCGTATTCCCCGATGGACGAGGCGATTAATCGCGTCTCGGTCGCTCAACGAGCATGAGCGTAAACCGCGTTGCCAGAACGGAGCAACTTTTCGCGCCCAATGCCTTCGAACGCAGGCTCGGGAAAGCAGGCAGGCTCGGCTCGGCGGCCGGGGCCGGCGCATTGTGATCCCGACGACAGCTGCGCGATTACAGCCGTCCCGGGCGGTTCACGACAGCCGAGGGATCATCGAACTCGAAGAGCTCGATGAGAACGCCATCGGGCGCCTCGATCATTACGTAACGCCAGTCGCCGTGCTCGCGGAGACCACCCCGCGATGTGATCCCTTCACGCTGCAGCCGCGCCCACAGTTCGCGAAGCCCGGCCACCTTCAGGCCAAGGTGATGAATGGCTCCGCGCCCTGCGTCCCGTGGTGGCTGCTCGTAAATGTGCAACCGGCCCGTGCCGACGCCGACGAACACGTTGCGGGAGCCGGCCAGAACACCGTCGAAGAGAACTGTTGCGCCCATATGCCGGCACCACCAGTCGACGGTGCCGACGATGTCGGTCGCGAAGAGATGCGCGTGGTGGAGGTCGACCGTTATCTCACGGGGTTCGATCATCTCGATTTCGCTAATTGAAGCTTCTGTTCGCTGGCGGGATCAGGCCCGCTTCTCCCAACGCCCCGCGTCAGTCTGCTGCCAGTAGGTTACAGCACAGCCTTCGGCCTTAGCAGACTTCCATTGCGATCGCGCGGCTTCGACCGCCACGCGATCGGCGCCTTCGAAAACGACGACCACGCGGAGATATCCCGCGAAGCTCGGGATCGTCGCGCCATCCACCAGGAAGCGTAGTGACGCTTCGTTCAGATTGTCCTGATTGGTCGTCAAAAGCACAGGCTGCAAGGCGGGCGGGCCGTCCTTGGCGGTGCCGTGTGGCAGGAAGCTATCGTCGCGATAGGTCCACAGATGACTATCGATGGCCTCGAGACGCTCTGGCGAGCCCACCTGCACCACGGCTCGCCAGCCTCGCTCGAGAGTACGCTCGAGGAGACCCGGGAGAACGCGCTCGAGCGGATGGCGCTCCAGATGATAAAAGAAGACCTCCGTCGGACCCTCTGCCATTCTGGCGCCTTGCTTCGTGCTGAGAAGCGTCTCTTCGACATGGCAATGACGGCCGGGGCGCCTTGTAACCTGACCCGGGGTACCTATATCGCGCAGTCCGGAGTGGCGCCAGTGACATTGGCTGACGCCCGTGCGGGCGGGAAGGGATGTGGCCTTCGAAGGTTCGCCGCGTCTCTCTCCCGCCCGCTGCGTTTGCGACCGGCGGCATAGCCGCCGACTATCGTTCGCGCTTTGCCGCAGCGGGCTCCGCAAGCGCTTGTTTTCGCCGCCGCACCCCGTTACAAGCCCAACCCAGGGCGGGTAGCTCAGTGGTAGAGCATCTGACTTTTAATCAGATGGTCGTGGGTTCGATCCCCACCCCGCTCACCAAAAAAATCAAGGACTTAAACTCCGGAGCAAGCCCCGCCATCTGTTCGGGTCGCCACCAGGTCGCCACGGCGGCAGCTGGCGCCTTCGCCTACACATTCTTTACACGGGTGGGGTCGACGGCGTCATGGACGACAAGTTCAACGTCGACTTTCGCCGCTTATCAGCCGGTCAGGCGGCTCTATTACAGCCTCTACACGAGGAAGCCCGAGGTGTTGCACAGGCTCAATCCCTGTCGTGCCCACCAGAAAAATTAACAAAATCAGCGCTCTACCGTGGTCACGCGGCGGCTTACTTCTCATGGCGCGCGCGAAGGAACCACATAGGAACCTTTAACCGTCGCGGATGCACCATCAGAGCTAACGCACCGGAGCGACGGGGCCGCCGCAAGAGACGCGATATGGCTGTTTGCAGGTTTTCAGCGGCCAAGATTGGCTTTGTTCCGTGATGCGTGCTGGTGACCCATATGTATGGTCCGGCCGTGCGTCACAAGAGAAAACGCTTCGGAACTGGCGGTCAGTGGTCTCGCATAAATGTATCCGGCCTGTCGCGGAGCGCTTTTCTCGGCTCCGGGCCTTCATGGATATCAGCGCGCAGTCGGTCTGATTAGCGGCAAGACCTTGAAGGCCAAATGGGTCACCAGACTCACGATGCGCCGGGAAGACCGGTCCTCCATCTCCTTGTCATTCTCTCGCGGACCTCGGCGGGAATCTCTTTCAGGGAGCTATTTACACGACACAGCTCTCCTCACATTTCCCTTGTTCGATCTGGCGACCTTCCCTCGCCCCGACCTGCGCGCTTCGAATGGCGTCCCGGTCGAGCGCTGGTCAAGGCTCGCCGTTGCGCTGTTCTCGTCACTTTTGCCGCACTTTCCAGGCGACGCCTTGACGAGGCGAGCCGGGCGCCAGGCTCAGGCGGGTTGGGGCGACGCATCGTTGAGCGTCCTCACCTGCGGAATCCGACGCAAAGCGGACAGTGAATCCGAGGGAAGCCGGACAGTAACTCGACGAAGCCGGACAGTCGGCTGAGGCCGGCCGATAGCGCCACCCATCGACGATCGAATCACCTGATCGCTGCCTCTCAACAGAGAGGTCAAGCGATGCCACCGGAGAGATTGTCGATGCGCAAGGTGCGCGAGGTGCTTCGCCTGAAGCACGTGCTCGGGATGAGCTACCGGAAGATCAGCGAGGCGACCGGCGTCGGCAAGACGCAGGCGGCCGAGTACGTGCGCCGGGCCGAGGCTGCCGGCATGACGTGGCCGGTGCCGCCGGGGATCGACGATGTCGAGTTTGATCGGCGCCTGTTCCCCGTCGTCGATAACGGTCGGGCCCGTCCTGCCATCGACTGGCCAGCAATCGAGAATGAGCTGAAGCGGCGCGGTGTGACGCTGCTGCTGCTGTGGCAGGAGTATCTCTCCGAGCAACCGTCGGCAGCGTCCCAGGGTTGGTGGGAATCGAAAGAGGCGTCATCTCCGGCTTGATCTGAAAGCCAATACGCGGTTCGCGGCCGCCGCAGGAGATCACGCCATGACGAGCAATACGACAACTTGGGATTCGGAGCTACTTCTGGCCGGCGAGGGCTGGCGTGACGGGATCGAGGCCGGTGTTCGCGGCCAGATCCGGTCCTTCATTGAGGCGGTTCTGGAAGAGGAACTCAGGGCGGCCCTCGGTCGTGAGAGGTATGCCCGACTGAAGGCACCGTCCGAGCCTGGGACGACGACTGCAGGGCTCGGCAACGAGGAGACAGCTTCTGCACCCGAGCCCAGAAAGGGCCATCGCAATGGCCGGCGCGCCCGCCAGATCATCGGCACGTTCGGTGCCACCACAGTCGCCGTGCCCCGCGCTCGGCTGCTCGCAGTCGATGGTGGAACCACCGAGTGGAAGAACAATACGCTTGCCGCCTACCGCCGCCGCACCAAGGAAGTCGATGCTCTGATCGCGGGCGCCTATCTCGCGGGCACCACCACCGGCCGCGTCTCGCGTGCGCTGGCGAGCCTGTTCGGCGGCGTAGTGAGCAAGTCGACGGTCTCCCGCGTCTGGCGCAAGATCAAGGCCGACTGGGAGGGGTGGGGAGCGCGTGATCTCGGCAACGAGGACGTGGTCCGTCTCATTCTCGACGGCACCGTGGTGAAGGTCCGGCTCGACCGGAAGTCGACGTCGATCACGCTGCTGGTCGTGCTCGGCGTGCGCCGGGACGGGCAGAAGGTGCTGCTCGCGGTGAAGAGCATGGGCGGCGAAAGCGAGGCCGCCTGGCGGGCGGTGCTGGACGATCTGACAAGCCGCGGCCTCAAGAAGCCGGAACTGGCCATCGTCGACGGCGCACCGGGCTTGGAGAAAGCGCTCGTCTCGCTGTGGTCGGATCTGGCGATCCAGCGCTGCACGGTGCACAAGCTCAGGAACCTCATTGCGCATGCGCCGAAGAGGCTCGCCGAGGAGGTCGCGGCCGACTATGCCGACATGGTCTACGCGACGGACGCCGCGGAGGTCGAGAAGCGGCGCAAGGCGTTCTTGCGCAAATGGCGCGAGAAGTGCGAGGGCGTCGCCACCAGCCTGGAGGAGGCCGGCGACAAGCTGTTCACCTTCACGCGGCTGCCCGTCGAGCAATGGAAATCGGCGCGCACCACGAACGCCATTGAGCGGCTGCATCTGGAGTTCAAGCGCCGCATCAAGACCCAGTGCATGCTGCCCTCTGCCGAGATGGCGGCGATGCTGTTCTGGGCCTTGCTCGCCTCGGGTCAGATCGTGCTCCGCAAGGTCGACGGCTGGGCGTCCCTTGCCGAGCCCTTCGCTGAGCCGATTGACCTCGCTGCCTGAGCAGCTACCCTCAAGCCAACCGGAGGTACAGGCTCAGCCTATTCCCACCAACCCTGGGACGCCACCGAGTACCCAACGGGGGCAGGGTCATCGGCCATAGACAGCTCCGACGTGACCGACCAAGGAAACCAATTCCTCAGTCTAGCGATACTGGTATGTCTGTTGGTTGAGCTTCAGGAAGCCGTGTGCAAGGAGTGAGCACATCCGGCAACCTCAGAAGAAGCGAAGCCACGCTCGCCCCTGCCCTGCCCCTGATCGCGATACCAGGAATTAAGTTAGAATCCGGCCGCTACCGGCCAGCGTCTCGGCTGGCCGGGGCGCAGCGTAGGCCAGGGCAGACGCTGGCGGCAAGATCGTCTCTGGCGCGGGCGGACGGTAGCCAAGCGAGGAATGCGGCCTGACTGCGTTGTAATGCCGGCGCCAACGCCCGATCAGCACCTGCGCCTCATAGAGCGTCGAGAATTGCTCGCCTTCCAGCAGCTCGTCGCGGAGTTTGGAGTTGAAGCTCTCGCAGTAGCCGTTCTCCCACGGACTGCCGCAAAGGATGCGTTCGTCGAGGCGGCCTGGGACGTCGTCGGTAAGAAGGTCTCGAAAGCCCGATTGCTGGGCGATATCTACGAGACAGCACGAGGTTCGATTGGGTTGCCGGTGCCGGTGGATAGCACAGCAGTCGCAATGTTCCGGATGGTGATCGCCGAGGGGCGCAGCCTGATCCGGCAACGCAATGCGATCGAGGAGCAGGCCCACGCCGCACTTACCGACAACGCAGACTATCGGCGGCTTCGCCAGCTTCCCGGCATCGGTCCGATCCACGCGATGACCATTCTGGCAGAAGCTGGCGACCTTCGTCGTTTCCGCCATCACCGCCAGTTTCTGAAGTTCTGCGGCCTGGCCACCCATCAGTCGGGGCAGTTCCGGGGACAGACGAAGCTGTCGAAGTTCGGCAATGCGAGGCTGCGGCGTACATTCTGGATGGCAGCCCAGGTGGCGATCCGCCAGCGCGACAACAGCTTCAGAGCCAAGTTCGAGCGCTACATCGCCAAGGATCGCGATAATCCCGATCTCAGGCGCAAGGCGCTGACAGCCGTTACCGCCAAGATGGCGCGCACAGCTCATGCCGTCATTAAGACCGGTACCGATTATCGGCCGTTCGTCGAAGGGCCGATGCCAAGCGGGAGAACCTCTATCCGTACGGGCCGTGAGGGCACATCCGCGACCCTGTAGATAATGCTCGGGTCTTCCGCTTGGAACTGCATCTCGTGTTGAGGACGGTGAGGGCCAATGTATCGCGTCAAGGACCCTGTGTTCGCTATGGCCGAGAGCTCATTCCTTGACGGCGGAAGCCGCTTGGATGACGTTGACGTGCAAGCACTGACCTCGGTCAGTGAATGGAGATCTGTTGCTCGCTTCTCCGCTGAGGTTCCCAACGTAGGACGTTGTCTGAACGAATATGCTCGGGCGGGCCGTGGCGGGTCATGAGATCGGTAAGACAGTGGAGTACGTCGTCGGAGCGCAGGCGCCGTGCGACGACGATCGCGAGGCAGCGTCGCGTGAACTCGTCGATCACGGTGAGCATGCGGAACTTGCGTTTATCCTCGGTCTGGTCCTGCACGAAGTCATAGGACCAGACATGGTTGGGACGTTGCGGACGGAGACGGACGCACGAACCGTCGTTGAGCCAGAGCCGGCCGCGCTTGGGTTGTTTCTTCGGAACTTTCAGCCCTTCCCGCCGCCAGATGCGGTAGACGCGCTTGACGCTGACACGCCAGCCTTCATCGACGAGCAATTGGCGCACGCGGCGGTATCCGTAGCGGCCGTACTGCTTGACAAGGCGAACGATCGCGTCAGTCAGCACCGCCTCGTCGTCGCGGACTTTCGGCGCTCGGCGCTGCGTCGCGCGAGGTTGGCCGACGACCGCGCACGCACGCCGCTCGGATACGGGAAGTTGCGAGCGCACGTGATCCACGCACGCTCGCTTCCGGGAAAGGCTTAGCATTTTCCCGACAGCGTTCCTTCAGGATCAGCTTGTCCAGCGTGAGCTCCGAGACTGCCTTCTTCAGCCGCTCGTTCTCACGTTCCAGTTCCTTCAGGCGCTTGGCTTGATCCATCTTCAGGCCGCCGTACTAACGCCGCCACTTGTAGTACGTCTGCTCCGAGACCCCGAGCGAGCGACAGATCTTGCCGACTGTCTCGCCCTGGGCGATCCGAACCTCCGCCACGCGTAGCGCCGCGATGATCTCCTCGGTCGATCGTCCTTTCCGTGCCATGTCCCTGTCTCCATCCGAGAGCTTGGAAATAGCCGGATTCGAAACTCAAGCCTGGCCTCGGATCGGGGGAGCAGGCCAAGAAGTTTACGTTCGTGTACAGCACTTCCCCATCGAATTCATTCTTGATTCCGCAACTTCGACATACGGCGAATCCAACTCAACCAAAATAACTTTTGTTATATCCGGAACTTCCGACGAGCGGATTAGACGAAAACCATTGTCGGAGCACAAGCCCTCAATACACTCAAAATATGCTTGATGATCATCGTAAAGTGTAAAAAGCAACCGGCAATGACCATCCCGCAAAAGCCTGCGACAGTTCTCAAGGAGACGGCTGTCGAGCCGAAACGAGCATATCGCCAAATCGACATCCCATTTGGTCCAAGCAGGATCGCGAAAATCGAGACAGGAAAAGTTACGCGAGTATTTATGCAGCAAATTCTTCGCGACATCGACCTCATGCTCATTTAGATCAAACCCAAATGGTTCAAATTGATAATCTACCCATTGCAACAGGGAGTACAAAAGAAACCCGTTACCGCAGCCGACGTCGAGGACACGTGCACCTTCCTCGATGTATTCGCCAATCAATCGGCGCGCCGCGTACCACTCATCAATCCCGCTGAGAAAGCCGCTACCCCTTAAAAGCGTTCTCAACACAGACCATTCGTTCTCTTGCATAATCTCCATCCGCAAACGCGAACCCTTGTCCAAGCCACCCTGCAGTTACCCAACGACTGATCATACCTTGAACCATTAAGCTAGACCATCATGTCCGCTGGGGAGACGGGTAGCCTGATGGGTGACCCGCCCCGAAGTGTCGACTAAGGCACGGAAGCGCAACGGGGGTTGCCTCGCCGAGGCGAGGCCGAGCCCCAGACACGGTGTCAATCGGCGTCGAACTTTTACCCCGCGTATTGCCTCACGGAGGAGTGTTACCCGGCCGTTCGCACTTCAGCTTTGCTCGGACGATCCCTTCGGCGGGATGTTCTTCGCGCAATTTGCTCCGGCGGAGCGGCTGTGGGCGGGGCGGAGAGCATTCGACTCGCAGCGCCGTCCATAGACGCGGGCGGATCGAACTCTATGGCCGCCGCTGGCTCGGTCACCTTGCGCCGCAGGGATCGCAGGAGTCGCTGCACAATCGAGTGCTGCCTCTCCCCGAACGTCGCGGGTTCGATCTTCGCGAGCCAGCCAACGATCGTCAGCGCCATGATGTCTGGACTTCCCCCGAGAAAGTGGAGGGCTTTTCTGATCGAATAGGTGAATCAGGGGAGCACTGATGGGTGATCTGCTCCCACAGAACACCCTCGTTCGAGGCTAGAGTTTTCCGGTACGTTCCCGAGGCTGGGGAGAGGACGGAAGACGATGAAGGCATCGAAGTTCACGGACGCGCAGAAGGCGTTCATCATCCGGCAGGGTGAGGACGGAACGCCGATCGAGGAGATCTGCCGGAAGGCAGGGATCAGCCAGGCGACCTACTTCAACTGGAAGAAGAAGTACGCGGGGCTGATGCCGAGTGAGATGAAACGGCTGCGCGAGCTCGAGGAGGAGAACGGGCGCCTGAAGCGGATCGTGGCGGACTTGTCGCTCGACAAGGAGATGCTGCAGGACGTCATCAAGCGAAAGCTCTAAGGCCTGTTCGCAAGCGCAAGCTGGTGGCCGAGATGGTCGGAGCGTGGAGCGTATCGATCCGCCGAGCCTGCGGGCTCATGAAGATCGCGCCCAAAACGTATCGCTACCGTTCCCGGCGCCCCGGACAGGCCGCTCTCGAGACGAGGATCAAGGAGATCTGCGCAACGCGCGTTCGGTACGGCTACCGGCGCGTGCATGTGCTGCTGAAGCGCGAGGGCTGGGCGATCAACGTGAAGCGAGTCCGTCGGATATATAGCGGCTTAGGCTTGCAATTGCGGAACAAGACGCCGCGACGGCGGATCAAGGCGAAGCTTCGCGACGATCGTGCACCGGCGACCGGAACCCACGGCGTATGGGCGATGGACTTCGTGCACGATCAGCTGGCGATGGGCGGCAAGATCCGAATCCTGACGCTGCTCGACACCTACTCGCGGTACGCGCATGCGATCGATGCACGGGCGCAATATAGAGCGGAGAACGTCGTGGCGACGCTGGAAGCGGTTTGCGCTAAGGTGGGCTACCCGAAGACGATCCGTGTCGATCAAGGGACCGAGTTCGTGTCACGGGACCTCGACCTGTGGGCCTACACCAACAACGTGGTTCTCGATTTCTCGCGCCCGGGGAAACCGACGGACAACGCATTCATTGAGGCGTTCAACGGGCGGCTGCGTGCGGAGTGCTTGAACGCGCACTGGTTCATGACACTGGCTGATGCGAGGGAGAAGCTTGAGTGCTGGCGTAGAGACTACAACGAGGTACGACCGCACGGAGCGATCGGGAACAAGGTCCCGATCATGCTACTGAATCCCGCCGGCGATACCAGCCCGCCAGCGGCGTCAAAGACCGAAAACTCTAGTTCCGAATGAGGGCACGTTGGGGCTCAGACCAACCGCGAGCAGAACTAACTTATGAATGAGTACCTGTTGGGGGCAGGGTCACCGCCTGCAAGATCGCCGTGCTGTTTTACAATACACTGCGCTTCGGGATGATCTACCGTGACCCGGGTGCGGCAGCCTACGAGGAGCGCCATCGAGGCCGCGTCCTTGCGAACCTCCAGCGCCGTGCCAAGTCCCTTGGCTATGCACTGGCGCCAATCGCCAAGGCAGAGGCTGTTTCTTAGGAAGCGACCGCCTTCTTTGCCAAGGAGACAAGTCGATGAGTTTCGTGTTGATCGATGCAAAGAAGGCGGAGATCCCGGTCGAGACGGCGTGTGCGGCTCTCGGCGTCAGCGTGAGCGGATACTATGCGTGGAAGCGGCGCCCTCGGAGTGCGCGCCAGTCGGACGACATGGTCATGCTGGCGCACATCCGTGCGGAGTTCTGGACATCGAACGAGACGTACGGGAGCCCGCGGATGCACGCCGAGCTGAAGGAACAGGGCTTGTCGATCGGCCGGCATCGGGTGGCACGGTTGATGAGCGAGAACGGCCTGCAAGCGCGGCAAAAGACGCGCTTCAAGCGGACGACAGACAGCGATCATAGCGGGCCTGTCGCGGCAAACGTCCTCGATCGCGATTTCACCGCGAATCGAACCAGGCATGAAGGGCCGCACACCGACCCGCGCCTGCCGTGGGGGCCTGCCCCGCAAGACAAAACCGCAATAGCCAAAGGATCAAAATGCCACACCCGAAACCCGACCCGCGCCACCCACTCTCTCACACTCAGCCGTTAGCGGCGCGTGTCAGGTGATTACCGTTCTTCACACTGCGTCTTTGCGATCCACCCCCACATTACTGTTGGCGACTTACAAACAATCATGACATACTAAGCGACATCTAGCTCATACCTCGTGGAGGAGCACGACCTGTAACCATCTCAAAGCATGCTGCATCGAGATTAAAATGACTCACAACATCCAAAATGCACCGCTGCGGTGCTGGAACAATTCCTAAATGTTGAAACTCGACGTTGGATTGGACTGAGATCATCATGTTCGACTTAGAAGATCTTCAGGATCATTTTTCATTATGTTATCAAATTAGGACCACCAAGGTCGCGCTTTTGAGTGCAAATCTGAATTATGTTTACCGCGTCATCGCGGCAGACAAAGACTATGTTCTAAAGATTTACCATTCTAGGCTCTGGACGGAAGATGAAGTTGAATCCGAATGCCGAGTTGCTGAATTTCTTAAATTCAACTTCATCGATGTGTCGCTCCCCATACGGTCCGCAACTAGCAAATTTGCGTCGCAACTTCGACATGCGGGTTCCAATTACACTGCGGCAGTCTTTGAGTACATTAAAGGCACGCCAATGACGTCAGGCAATGAGAAACAATTGCAACAGCTTGGTAAGATTGTGGCGCGACTTCACGTCGCCTGTGATCGATGTCCATTTATTGATGAGATCAAGCGCCCGACTCATAATACAAGGACCCTCATTGCGCGGCCCATTAAAACAATATCGGATAGGTTCCCTCTAACAGCGAAGCAGGGGGCATTGCTAGAACGTGTTCGCCGCACCCTCACTAGAGCTATCTGCTCACTCGAACCGACACCAACGGCTTTCGGATTATGTCATGGTGACATCCAGCCACGACACGCGATCGTTCAGGAAGACGAGGACATAGTACTGATTGACACCGAATGCATTTATCTTGGCTGGCGACTTTTTGATTTCGCGTCATTAATCCGATCTACGGGCGGCTTCGGCCGAAACTGGAACTCTTTTGTTGCCGGATACACCAGCATATGCCCGCTCGGCGCACATGAGATGTCTCTTATTCCCAGTTTTTGCATCGCTCGAACGCTTTCGGAAATAGAAGTAATGATCAATCATGAACAAAATAACGACAGCAGAATGACGCACCGAAGGCTGCTCAGAGAATTCGAATTCATGGATCTCCTGTTGCATCAGCACTTTTAGGCAACATACTCGGGCATACAACTATTCAGCATTAGGTTTTCGGCAACGTGTTCTATTCCAACCATACCGACCAATCCACACGTCACTCCGGGCAGTGATCGAACAAATTGAAGCGCTAGCTGCGATGGCGTCAAATTGCCCTTATAGAGGGCCTTGAGTTCAGGTGAAACAATGTGTATGGCTGAACCCTTCGCAAGCGGCGCCGACGCAAAGACTGCCAAATTTCCTTGTTGGCAGTACTCGAGTGTCGAACCAAATTCGCCATCTCGTTCTATCCAGTGGTTCCTTAGGTACATTGCTTCACCCATACAGATATTTATCGGAAGCTGTATTACCCGAAACGAATGTGCTTCGCCAGCCACTTCGCCGGCCCTCGCCACAAACGCCCCAATTGGTATGAGGGCGGGATGACCGACTGGAAGACGGAAGCAACTCCAAGAAGAAACTCCGTACGCCCGAAACTCGTGACCAACACGAGATTCCAAGTACTCGAATGCTTTTAGAGTGCGAAATAACCCAACTTCGTGACCAAACTTAAGAAACTGCTCCTCGACATTGTGCAGAAGGACATAATCGATATAAGAAACTCCTAGCAAATCGATACAGCTCTTTAGTTGGTCATGCAAGACGCTGGGGTGAATCGAGTGTCCACGCTCAGCGAATTCATCGCTCCGAAGGGAGAATTTACCTGATTTGAGTACGGTTTCCGGCACGTAACCAATTTTTACGACTACGATCAATTCTTCCCTAGGGATGCCAAGACGTGCAAGTTCCCGCAGGGCAATCCCAATAAATGCAATCGCCTCGCCGTCAGAGTAATTAGCTGCCGTATCGATAACGTTACAACCTGCCTTCACACTGGCGACTATTGACTTTATAGCGCGCGCTTCGTCCATTTCGCGAACGGGGTCAATGTAGGTACCCAAGCCGATCGACGACAACCAGGAGCCGTCGAATGATCTAAAAAAACGGTTTTCTACTGCGGCGGGAAATCTATGAGTATATTCGTGTGTTTGATTTAAGATCATTTGAAAATAACCCAGATTGGCGAACCTTCAGTCACTCGAACAAGCACAAATAGGTGCTGCTCATAGTCTCACGTTCTGCTCCCCCATCTCTATATAATACGACAACATTTTTTGACGTCATACCAATTTCACAAGTTCCAACCAAAAGATCCCGAAGCTTACCGGTTGCGATCACATCGTGTTCCAGGGCCACGCGCAGCGGGCTGTGTAGGCGTATAGGCGGTTCGAAATCGACAAGCGCAACGCCACCTGCCTCAGAAAACAGGAGAGACTTTTTATGATAACCTACGAACAAATCAGCAAATGGACGATCGATACCCACCAGGAAGTTGAGCGTGCCTTCAACTTTAGAGTGCGCTGCTGAGCAACGCAATGAACAAGGCACGAAACTAAGCAAAGACACCCCAAAATAAAAACTCCCGAAATTCAACCTGTAGTCAAACATTAGTCCATCTTCTGCCAGCTCAAGCACCTTTACAAATGGATCGCGATATCTAATCTCCTTTCGGGCCTTCAAACCGCAGTAAAATGATCGACAGCACTCTGGTATGCCAAGTACCCTGCCAAACTCGTCGCTCCGGCTAGATTCATCAAGCAATCTTGCTTGTTTTGCTTCTGCGGCCGTCGAGGCAATATAAACTAGAAAGCTGCCAGACTCGCATTCGTCTGCCACCCTCATGGTGCTGGAGTGATTGCCTTTATTAGGGTCGAATATCGGCACCATAGGTTTCTCTGAGTACACCCATGACACTCCGAGTTTCCGCGCCAAACTTTCGAACTGCAGTAACTTTCGTTGTTCCACCATCAACCTGGAAACTTTGCGACAAGCCGCTGCTTCCAGAATCTCCCGGACACTCGTAGGTTCAAACAATCCCGATAGGCCCTTAAGTGCATCAAGCATCATGAGCCACACTTAACTTGCTTATCAGCGATCGGTATATAGCATTGTCCATATGGTGTTCATTGCGTTCACCCCATTCCCGGAAGTGAGCGGCTACTTCCGCTTTTGCCAACTCATCTTCAAAGATTCGGCTTCCACGCGGCTTAAGCTCAATCGCACCAAACAGCTCTTGCCCCACGGCTGACAGACATGTAGTCGGCACCTGAGGCAACGCCAGCGTGAGCTGACAACGAAGTTTATTGTATCTCCTGCGGGTACGTTCGCCCAAACTTGCGTATTGCCAACCGAGTTGGTCGCAGATGCGAAGCAATTTTCTATTAAACTCCATCATGTGGTAAAATGAGTAAATCCCATGAAGCAAGGCATACAGTGGTCGAGGGTCTTTGCGCCACGGAGCATAGAACATTTTAGGGTAGGGATCCATATCAACAATTGGTGAAAGGCGATTTATGCTGTGTAATATTAGATGAGCGTGCTCATGCACGATAGCTTCTGCTATGATGCTAGATGCCACGTCACTTGGTTCCGCCATGGATCTGCTTAGAAAAATTGTCTCAGGAAAATCGGAAAGCGTGAACGAGGCGTGCGAGCCTGCCGCACCTCCCAGAATTGCGACATACCAAGCTACGTGCTTTTCAACATCTTTGGCTAATTGCAAATCTGTTAGCTCTATAAGCCGTTGTGCCTGACAAATTTGCTCGTCTAACTCTGCTATAGCGTCCTCATTTGTTTCAAATTGAGGTGAGATGACTTTTGAGTTGTATGCAAGGTTGTGGACTGGGACTACAAATTTCATTGGCTTGAAGTGTGTATCGGGGTTGGTCGCATGCCAATGTCTAATTGAGGTGGTATTCAAAACCGCATCTGAGGGCGCGCGAACGCGCAGTCGCAGACACGGTAACAATACCTTAAGAGGCTCTGTATTTCGGAGTGATATAGAAAACTCAGGTGGCCATTCTCCGCAGAACGAATCAAAGGCCGATAATGCTAGCGCGATAAGTAACGCCTGTGGAATGTTATTATCATCATGCAGGTTCAGGCACGATAAATTGAACCGCAGCGCTGGATTAGCTTTTTCATTCAATTCAGATATCGGCAAACGACCGAGGAAGCGCAAGATTGAATCTACCTCATGCGAATTAGGCTTGCTATCGCGCAGCTTATTCGAGCGCGTCAGGCGCACTACTAACGCGGGCAGTATAAGCTTATCCAACACTGAGTTTTCACAGGATGAAGAGCATGCGGCTCCAAAGTATTTCATGCGATCCTCGCTGTGCCAAGTTCTTCCGCAGCATGGAGAGGGGCGGTGAGTGAACGCAGCTCTTTATCCAAAGTGAGTTTTATCTTTTCGGTGATTAATTTTATATCCGCGCAGTAAACACTCGGGTTCATAAATCCTTTGAGCTTAGAGTATCGATGCGGGTAGTAGCCACCTCCGCAAACGTGACGGATTTCACAAGAAGAGCACTCACTGCACAATTGTGCTAGCCCTTGCTGACGAATTTGGACTTGGATATCCCGGGCCACTTCATCAAATTTGTGGTTCAACACGGTGTAACCCAAATGAGTAGCACCATCATAAGCGGATTTCAACGAATCGACCGCCTCGATAGATCCATCGGTCGCAATCACGATCAAGTCAACGACAGGAGCCCCAATAGACTCGAGTGAGCTTGCCCCTCCACACAGCAGTCCAATAAGATTGTCAAAATACGAAATTCTCGTAGCACCATCCGTTTGGAGCCAGATATCGAAGGCATTGGAGAGCCAAGAACCGTAACGGGCATTAACATCTGCAAATGTTCTCTTCCCTTCAACGGTGTTATGGTTCTCCAATGGCAATAAAAAATTAAGTTTTGGTGCGCGAAATTGGAGCAAGTACGGTAAGACTATGCGTGGATCTGAATTTACGTCCATTACGGCTAGGAGGCCGGAGAACAATTCTCGATAATTCGGAGATGTGAGTAAATTTAGCGCTCTAAGTACTCGTTCGGCTGTGCCACGGCCGTGATGGTCAACACGTCGGCGATCGTTGATTTCTGGTGGACCGTCAAGGCTTACGCCCAGGGTGCAGTTGTGGGCTTTAAGCAAATCGCCGAAAGTCTCATTGAACAGCATAAGATTGGTTTGCATGCCATACGACGCGTTAAATTGCGTCTGGGGCAGGATATCATCGATGATCCCAAAATATTGCTCCAGTTTTTTGGGGCCAACCATTAGCGGTTCGCCTCCATGAAAAATTATTGAATAGTCTTTCTTATTGTGGGCGTCTAAATGCTCACGAATCCTTCTCGCTGCCGCTCGTAACGTATCGACTGACATGATCGGTGGCTGTTTTCGCCATGTTTGATCAGCCAGGTTAAATTCGTAACAGTACTCGCAATTGATATTGCAGCGAGATGCGATTTTTATTAGATATGTGTGGAAGGGGATAAGTTGTTCCATTAAAGCGCTCCATAGCGGCGCCCAAGAGAAGGGTTTGTGGGCGCCGCTTGTCACTGCAAACTTTAGACAATTGCTCTATTCTTATCCATTATTCTCATGCTGGGTGTGATTGGAATGCTGTGCAGTACTGCACGTTTCCAAGCGGTTCTTGGCATTTTGCATGGCTGCTCGAAGGACAGGATTAGCAATACGCTCTAAATCATCGCTACTGAGGTTATCTACATTTATTTGTTCTGTTGTTTTTTCGATATTGTTGAGAGATGGTGTTCTAAGATTGCTATTGTTCATGGTTGCTTTCCCTTTGAGAATATCGTCAGGCCGCTGCCTGTGCACCAACTTGTCGGTCAAGGTGCCTTTTCATGCTTAGTATGTTGGGAATGTTGAGCAGTTGCGCAAGCATCCAGCTGGCGCCGAGCATTTTGTATTGCACTTCGGAGTACGGGGTTGGCGACACGCTCTAGTTCATCGCTGCTTATGTTATTCAACTGAATTTCAACTGGCTCGCCAATAGGTAAATTGTCTGTCTTGGTCATGTTGCTCGTCTCCTTTTCCGTCAAGGTGTTGAGACACCCAAAGCGTGCGACCAATCAGCTCGATTTGTCAAGAGCGCTGTCGCCGGCTATCCATAGCTCGTGAAGTTGTCGTGTTTTGGTAGCTCGTGATCTGTGGCCTTCGATGTCGTGGTGCCGGCGGGTCCGGAAGGCGTGGACGGCCCGGCCGGCCGGTCATGCCGGGACCGGTGTTGTCTCCCCGGTCATCCTGGTCCGTTTCTTTGTTCGGCTCGAAGCCCGTTTCTTAGTCCCGGCCCGCACTAGCGCTCGGGCGGCACGCGCAGGCCGGGTCAAGGGTGGCCGTCGCTCCGGGCCACCGCCAGGCTCCCGCGACTCCAGACCAGCTCTTGGCGCGGTCGAGCCTGCCGCCAACCTGGAGGCGGCGGGGATACGAGGAGCGGTCCACCCAGCGCGGTCTGCTTGCGGCATTTATGGCAATTGTAGAGGTCGCGCGCGCCGATTATCGCGTGCTCTCCCCCACCGCAGCGCGGAAAGACGAACCCGTTCTGCCAACGCCACAGGCGCAGCGCCGCCTCTCACGTCGCCTCGGTGCCGTAGAGGTCCTGAGAAACGCGTTGAGGCTCAACCCCTTTTGGGAACGGATCGGATCGCGTGCCACCCTGCCCTCCCGCGCCGACGTCCGCGGGCGATGGTTACCACCCGATTGTGGCGGGCTGAGTGCGCAGACGGATAATCAGCCATCTCTGAATGGACGCACCTCGCAAGTCATTGACAACATTTGTCCATTGCGGTTCGATACACATACAGGGGTCGGAGTGGGCTTGGGTTGCAGCCCTTCGAATTGTGTCTTGCAATCATATCCGATACCTCATTCGTCAGACGCATTTAGCCCAGATCGTGCTGTACCAATGTAGGAGAAGATTGGACATGTTAATGGCAATCCGAACGTTAGCACTTCTACTGTCCATTTTTGTGTGTCCTGTGTCTGCAAACTCTGAAGAAGCAAAAAACGTAACGAAGAACAGCGAAATTTCTGTTGGAAATTTTGGCACCCTCTCGACCAGACCTGGTGCTAACGGTGAAGGTGTGGTTGCGCAGTTCAAGAGAGGTGCGAAGCCCTTATCGAGTTCGTGCAGTGGTCGCTGCGGCGACAGATGGTCAGGTAGTTGGACGTGTCCTGACGGGAAATCTTGCTTCCTGAACTGCAGCTCAAGCAACCCTGCACAATGTAACTAGTATCCTGACCAACAAATCATTTGCATTCTCGTCATCTCTGCGGAGGGGGGGGGATGGCAAAAGGTCGGGCTGCGGAAATCGTACGATGAGACCTGACCCTGCCCCCAACAGGTACTCATTCATAAGTTAGTTCTGCTCGCGGTTCGTCCTCGTTGGACCTCTTTGCAAACTCGGCCGGTGTAAGCCCGGCAAGGCTCGTGTGCGGCCGTGCGTGGTTGTAGTCGATCCTCCATTCCTCGATGATCTCGCGAGCGTGACGGACTGAGCGGAACAGATGCTCGTTCAGGCACTCGTCCCGAAGCCGGCCGATGAAGCTTTCGGCAAAGGCGTTCTGCATCGGCTTGCCCGGCGCGATGTAGTGCCAGTCGACCGATTGCTCCTGGCTCCATGTCAGGATCGCCCGCGACGTGAACTCGGTGCCGTTATCGCTGACGACCATGCACGGTCGCCCCCGCTGCTCGGTAAGCGGTGTCCCGCTCGCACCTTGACCGCTCAGGCTGTTTCGGCCTTGGCGTAGGTCCATGGCATCAGGTCGTCGATGCGGGATTGCGGCCAACCGTTCACGAGCTTGGTCAGCGTGTCGGTCAGCCAGGCGTGCGGGTTCACGGCTGCGCGGTGAGCCGGTCGACCTCGGCGGCGAGAACTTTACCTTCGTGCGCGAGGCGTGCGCGCTCGGCGTCGAGGCGTCTCGGCATCGTTTGGCAGATCGTCGGGCATCAGGGTCATGCCCTGGAGAATCGCCGATTTGCAGGTGTTTCGGCGAGGCCGCACGCCACCACGGATGTGGATTACTGGGTCGCTGTGGGCCGCGCGACACGACGAGCGTGCACGCGTGACCAATCGAGGCCCTCCAACAAGGCCGACAGCTGCGCGGGCGAAAGGCGCATCACGCCATCATCGATGTTCGGCCAGCGGAACTGGCCGCCTTCGAGCCGTTTCGTGACCAGCACCAGGCCGCTACCGTCCCACATGAGCAGCTTGATCCGGTCTGCTCGTTTGGCGCGGAAGACGAAGACGGTGCCGGCGTAGGGATCGAGCCTCAGCTGCTCCTGAACAAGGGCGGCGAGACCGTCGATGCCCTTCCGAAAGTCGACCGGCTTCGTCGCCACGAGCACGCGCACACCGCTTGGCGCGACGATCATCGAAGCACCTTCAGTGCCTTGAGCACTGTGGCGAGCGACCTCGCATCGACAGGGCCCTTCAGGCGGATCGTTGCCGACGGCAGCTCGATCTCGATCGTCGCCGACAATGCGGCTTGGGCCGGTGCCTCGGTTATTGCCATCACGCCCGGGATCGGCGCCGTTCTCGCGACGGCGATCGGCACGAACTCCGCCGCACAAGAGGCCCCTTGGCGCTCGGGTCCGACGTCGCCGAGCACCTGCTCGCGGATCTCGCGGCGCCAACCGAAAAGCTGCTGCGGCGAAAGGCCATGACGGTGCGCCACGTGGCTGACAACGGCACCCTCCTCGAAGCTCTCTTTCACGATCGCGAGCTTCTCCACCGTAGACCAGCGTCGCCGCCGTTCGGGGCCGGCGAGCACATCTCCCCGCCGCGACGGCACGGGCTTCGTGTCATCACTAATCACATCACTTAGGTCATCACGATCCGTGCGCATGGCGCCGGAGCATCACGGATCAAGACGAAAGACGGAAGATGGGGGCGGGCGATCGCTTACGCTGCTCGACGATCATGCTCAGCTCGCGCGCGACGCGAACGCCCGAGAGCGAGGTGTCGACGGCGAGCCCGAGACATTCGCGGGTAAAGTCGTCGACGACGGCAAGCGCCCGGAAGCGACGCCCGTCGATCAGCGTGTCCTGCACGAAGTCGATTGACCAGCGCTGGTTGGCGCCTTGCGGGATCGCCATCGGAGCCCGTGTGCCGAGCGCCCGCTTGCGTCCGCCACGACGCCGAACGACCAGCCGCTCCTCGCGATAGACGCGGTAGAGCTTCTTGTGGTTGACGCCCATCCCCTCGCGCCTGAGCAGCAGCTGCAGCCGCCGATAGCCGAACCGCCGACGTTGGTTCGCCAGCGCGTTCAGTCGCTCGCGCAAGCCGGTGTCGTCCGGCCTCTTCGGCTGGTGGCGGTAGACCTTCGGCGCCATCCCGACCAGCGCGCAGGCGCGCCGCTGCGAATAGCTCTTCTCCTTGATCGCCCAGCTCACGGCGTCTCTCCTTGCGCCAGGCGTCAGAAGTTTTTTGCGAGCAGCTCTTTCAGCGTCGCGTTGTCCATGACCTGCTCGGCCAGCAGCTTCTTCAGTCTGCCGTTCTCGTCCTCCAGCGTCTTCAGGCGCTTGGCGTCCGAGACGTCCAGGCCGCCATACTTCTTGCGCCAGTTGTAGAACGTCGCGTCCGAGATCCCGTGCCGCCGGCACAGCTCGCCCGGGGAAACCCCGGCCTCCGCCTCCTTCAGGATCGCTATGATCTGCTCTTCCGAAAACCTGCTTTTGCGCATCGTCCGTCTCCTCAATGGGCGACAGACTAACAAACAAGCGGGTACCTTTCAGGGGGCAGGGTCAGACCGATCAGCGCGAGTTGGAGCGCGACACGAACTCGGTGCCCTGGTCGACCCAGATCACTTTCTAGCTAGCCCATCTTACCACTACCGATTCCAGCATCGCCACACGTTGGGGGCAGGTCACAAGCACTGACCTCGGTTAGTGAAAGGAGATCTGTTGCTCGGTTCTCCGCTGAGCTTCCCAACGTAGGACGTTATCGCTGACGACCATGCACGGTCGCCCGCGCTGCTCGACGATCGTGCTCAGCTCGCGCGCGACGCTCACGCCCGAGAGCGAGGTATCGACGGCGAGCCCGAGACATTCGCGGGTGAAGTCGTCGACGATGGCAAGCGCCCGGAAGCGACGCCCGTCGATCAGCGTGTCCTGCACGAAGTCGACCGACCGGGCACGAGTGCAGCATGCTGGCGGAGCCGATAGCTGGAGCCCTCGATTTGGATGACGACAGCATGGTGGAGCAGCCTGTCCAGTAGGGCGGTTGCGACGACCGCATCGCCGAACACCTCACCCCATTCGGCAAAGCCTCGGTTGGAGGTCAGGATCATCGCGCCCTTCTCGTAGCGGGCGTTGACGAGCTGGAAGAACAGGTTGCCGCCGCCGGGCACGACGGGCAGGTATCCGATCTCGTCGACGACGAGCAGCGAAGCCCGCGCCAAGAAGCGGAGACGCTCCCGCAACGTCCCCTCGCGCTCGGCCTTGGCGAGTGATGTGACGATGTCAGCAAGCGTCGCGAAGGTGACGCTCTTGCCGGCCTTCACCGTAAGCGGTTCACCGCTGGCACATTGACGGCGGTTCAGGCGGCGTCGGCCTTGCCGTAAGCCCAGGGCATCAACGCGTCGATGCGAGATTGCGCCAACCGTCGACGAGGCTTGTCAGCGTGTCGGTCAGCCAGGTGTGCGGGTTCACAGCGTTGAGTTTGCAAGTCTCGATCAGCGAGGCGATGGTTGCCCAGTTGGCACCGCCCTCGTCGCTTCCCGCGAACAGGGCATTCTTGCGCGCGCTCGACGACGTTTGTGTCGATCTCGATGCGCCCGTCGTCGAGGAAGCGCCCGAGGCTTTCGCGATGACTGACGCCGTAGCGCATGGCCGTGGCCAGCGGCGAGCGTCCGGGCAGGCGGCGCAATTGCTCATCGAGCCAGTCATGCAAGGCTTCCACCAGCGGTCGCGTGCGCGTCCGGCGGATCGTGCGGCGCTCGTAGGCGCTGCGGCCGCGGATCTCGTCCTCGTTGCGGGCAGCGCCTGCAGCTCCGGTCTTTCGGCTGCGAACGCTTCGGCGACGACCCTCTGGGTCGTACCGTGCACGCGCACGTTGGCGATCGTGGCGAGCCAATCGTCGAGCTGCGCATTGAGGTCGTCGAGGTCGCGGAAGCTGCGCGCGAGGAAGAAGTCCTGCCGGATGTAGCTGAACGGACGCTCCACCTTGCCCTTGGTCTTGGCGCGGTATGGCTGGCAGGCGCGCGGATGGAAGCCGTAGTGCCGCGTCAGCGCCATCAGCTTTCAGCGGAAAATCCCCTCGTCCAGCACCAGGGCCGATGATCGGTCCGGGCTCGCGTGAAGGTAGACGCTTGTCGTGGAGACATTCGAGTGCCCGAGGGTGTCTTTGACCTCGGCGATCGTGGCGCCACGGTTGAGGGCATGGCTAGCGTGAGCATGCCGCAGCCAGTGCGCCGAGATCTCTGGATTGACGCCGGCGATCTCGGCCGCCCGCTTGATCATGCGATTGACGGCGCGAGGCAGAAGCGGTGCACCCCCCTTCCGGCTGGGGAACACGGGAGCGCTCGACGGGGCATCGCCACGACTGGCGAGCAGCGGCTGGCTGACGACGGGCGGCAGCAAGACGGGGCGCAGGCGTTCGCCTTTCCCCATGACGCTCAGTTGCACGCGGCCATCAGGGCGCGTGAGCACGTCGGCCCAGGTGAGCCCGACGAGCTCGGAGACGCGAAGCCCGCCGGCATAGCCGACGCCGAGCATGAGCCGATCGCGCGCCGTGGGGGCGGCGCGGATCAGCAGGGCGATCTCGGTCTCGCTGGCGATGCGCTTGGCCCGGTCTACGGTTCCGCCCTTGGTCCGCACGGAGACGCCGGCATTGAAGCCCACATAGCCAAGGCGGTGCGCATAGGAGAGCAGCGACTTCACTCTCTGGGCATATTGGACAGCCGAGGACGCGGCCTTGCCTGTGGCGATCTCGGCAATCGCCTCCCGCACGTCCTCGACGGTCGCCGTGCGAAGGGTCAGGCCGTGGCGAGCCAGGAGCGAGAGGAAGCGCTCGGCCGTTGTCGCGAAGTTGGCGCGGCTCCGATCCGATCCGAGCCCCGAGAGCCATGAGGCGACCAGCTCGTCATCTGAGTGCGCGCGAGTGGAAGAACGGCCTGCAACTAAAAGTCGATTAGATGCATCAACAACCAACTCCGGATTGTGCTCGGTCTGCGCCATGACGTGCTCTCAAATACCGTCGGATTCCGTCCTATTAGATACCTAATCGGTCTTTCACTTCCACTATAATACGCGATACCGGCCCGCCGTAGTGCTTCACAGTGTGATGGCTCCAGCCCGCGCGCGAGGGTGGCCGTTTTTTACGCTCAGCGGAACGCGCTAATCATGACCCGCTCTCGGTCCACTTGGTGACCGGGGGCCCCCGCTGGGAATGGAGCTACCACTTCTTACCTCCTCGCTCAGCCGGAGAGTGAGCTAAGGAACCAAGCCGCCAGCAAGAGGGCCGGCGAGACTTGGGGTGAAGGTGAACATGGTCGAGCCCGAACTGATTGGTGCGACCCGACTTTCAGTGCGGGCTCGACCAGTCGTGGAGTTTCTTATGTGCGGCGCCGTGGGATGGTCCGTGACGCTGCTCGGACAGGGTAGCAGCCAAGGCAGCCTAGGCAATGTGGCAAGCGGAAAACGTCCACAGCGGAAGAAGAAGCCCCTTTCGCCTCCTTCTCGTGCTCCTGGCAGGCGCACGGGCCGTGCCACCGGCCGGACCCTGGTCACGCGATCAGCAATCCACTCATGCCTGGTCTTTACTCAGCACTGCGTCTTTACTCAGCACTGCCCGTACGTGAGAATCCACAGAAGGCAGCCAAACGCCGCCGCGGGGCTGGGCATAAATGGCGCGACCATAAGAGTCAGTGGCTGGACGATCCGCAACCCGTGTGCGAGGCACCAGCGCACTAACTCGGAGTTGCGTGTCGGCAGCAAGAAGCCGGGGCCTGCGAACACTGGCGCACCAGCGATCAGCGCAGAGAGTTCTCGTTCGTCTCCGCGACCGCGTGGCCGAAGAAAGCGATCTGGGTCGAATGGCCGAAGATCCGTCCCTCCGGCTCAACAGACGCTCTTCCGCGCAGTGAAGCACGGCCTGCGTCAGCCGCCGACCGACCCGGACATCCTGGACCTCCGGATCGACGGTAATCGGACAGACGCCAGCAACGCGATCACGCTCGCCCAGAAAATTGCTGGCGACAACGCAGTCGCCCACATGGGCCACGACTTTGAAGATGCCCGGATGATCGATGAGCTGCCCAATCAATCCGACCGCGCGATCTCGGAAGAGGGAAAGTCGGGGGGTGACATTTGGCTCTACTCAGCCCTCTGTGAGGCCGCCACCGGAGCAGCCGCCGGCTAGCCAATTCGCACATGCTGGTCCCAACTTCTCGAGTGCGATGCGCTCGTACTTCGCGCTCTCCTGTTCGGTCAGTACGTCGCGCCAGCGGCCATTGACGCCTTTGTGGATGAAGGTCTCAGCACCTCCGTCCCAAAAGACGCCGCCAAGCGGCGCTGCCTTGGCTGCGTTGCGCTTCATGTACTCGAAGCTGCAATGCTGAGCGAGCGAGGGCCGCCGATGCTCGTCGACTTGGATGTCCAGAAACGCAGCGATGCGCCTCATCTCGCCGACAAGGTCAGCCTTGAGGTCGGCGAAATGCACGAGGAGAACATTGGGAAGTTGCCTGACCGCCCACCAACTCGCGATATTTTCCCAGAACGGCCAGAACGGGTGACCGTCGCGATCAAGCCAGTCATGATAGTACTGGCGGATCGAGGCGGGTGGGGGGCAAATCGGGTCGCCAACGAGCCCCGGCGTGTCGTTTAGTGCCGCGTACCACGCTTCATTAGCCCGAGCATGGTGATTATACATGCTCCAGACGACGTCTCGCCCGTCGCGGGCGACGTAGATGTATTTGGCGTTTGGCGAGAAGACGAGCGCATCCACGGGCAGATGGGTCTTCAGGAACCGACGATGCGTCTGCGCCTCGACCGCCGCCAGCTTGATCTCCTTAGACGGCACTCGCAAATCGAGCCAGGGTGATATCTCCGATACGTTCACGTTTTCCGCACCGTCGAAGACAAGTTGCCCGACAATCTGCTGTGTCCAGGTTGTGCCGGACTTGGCATAGGTGGCGATGACGATGTCATCGTCGCGGAAGAGGAAGTCGTTCCAGACCGTCGAGTCGAAGTGGTGGTTGTGAAGCTCGCGCGTTTTTCGTGGCCAGACGAGAGGAGGGGCGTTCATGGTGTCGAACTCCAGAATGCACCCGGAGCGTCCGTAGGGAAGAAAGTCCCTATCCGGTTTGAACTAGCGGCAACGGGACTCTGCTTCACCGGCTTGGGCGCACCTGTGCGCTGTCGAGAGTGATTCACGCTGAGGTTCCTCCCCGACTCGGCGGTAGTATGCCAGAATCATGGCAAACTCAGAAGGAGCGAACCCACGCCACCCTCGGCCGAGATGATTAGGCTGCTGCATTCCGTGACACCGCGCGCGGCTCAGAATGCGAATCCGCAATGTTACTCCTACACCTCCTTCACCGTTGCCCTCACCAGCGCCAGCCATCCGGCTAGTTCCCGGCGGTCCTGGATCGCGTCCTTGGTGAACATACCGCCATTGTAGCGGCCATTCCGCTTCCCCTCGGGTGCGCCTGAGCCCAGCGCCCCGCCGTGCATGCGGCACCGCCGCCTACCCCTCACCGCTGGCGACTGGCACAGGCTCCCGCTCCGTGTCGTTGCTCCACAACGGCGGCAGCCCCGCAGGCTCGGCGGCTGCCGCGATTGCCTTTGCATGGGGTTGATTTCGGTTTTCATCGCTACCCCCTCCCCCCGCGCCAGTGGCGCCAGTGGTTGTCGTGGTCCCGGTCGTCACATTTCCTACGATCGCCTGCCCGCCCGGATGGACGTGAACGACCTTCACCACCTGCTCTCCACCGCGCTTGAGCTTGGCCAGCGCCTCGGCCTGCAACGTGAACGTCCTTGCGAACTTCACGGCAAGGTTCCCAGCTGAATCGACCTGGGGGATCTGATCCACGCGCATCGCGCGGTTCACGAGCTTGAGCGTCGCGAAGTGCGTGACGGCCATCTGCACCGCCAAGGCGGCCTGAAGCTCGTTGTCCGGGCGCGCGGCTTCGACCATCGCCAGCATTGCGTTGACGCGACCGGAGTCGATCTGCCCATCGCCGTCCCGCGAAGCAACCATGATCTGGTTGAGCTGCGAAATTGCAAATGTTGTTCCTCGCGAGCCGAAAGCATTCGCCAGCCGAGCAAGCCAGCCGGAGTGGTCATTGTGCTCAGCCCCCTGGAGCTTGACCGTCCCCTTGTCGTCTTGGCTGAACTTGACCGACACCGACGGCTCTCGAGCCCTGATGCGCTTCAATGCTGCTTCGATAGCAGCCACCTCGATGGCGTCAGGCGGAGGGAGCGGCTGGGTCTCCCTGTTCGCCTTGGTCGTCTGCTCAGCTTTCAATGAGACCTCCTCCGTGCGCCTGCCGGCGGCCGTTGGCTGCAGAAGACTGCATCCCACCCGCGCCCTGCCTGCGCTGCGCGACGCGTATACGCTCCGCGCAGGCAGGGCGCTGATCGCATACCCAAATTGAAAGCGAAGTGGGCAGCTTTTTTTTAATTCTGCCTGAAGTCGGTTCCTCTTGGTAGCTACTCTTCCAGGTCTCTACAGGTATCTACAGGAGTACTCCCGTCTGCGACGTCACTGACGGGTTGTCGACGACGTCATTGGCCTACTGCCGCCTACGGCTCTTCCTTGCTGCTGCTACCAGTGTCACTGCCATCGCTGTCACCGACGCCCGCGTCACCGTCTTCGTCGCCAGTGGGAAAGTGCTCTGCAAGTTCTAAGTCATCCGGTCCGCCGGTAAGGATATAGACATTCGCACTCCAGCCCTCACGTTGACTTCGAGGGCCTTTCACCTTGCGTATCCACCCCCGATTCTCCAGCGCTCGGCGCGCCCTGACAGCGGAGCGCGGAGGCATTTTGAGATCGCGCGCCGCTCCCTCGATGGAAAATTCCGCCTCACCCCGTTCCGCTTTGAAACGCCGGAATACATAAGCCGCCATCGCGAGAGCGTTCCCCGACTTCCGCAGCTTGGCGTCGGCGCTGACATTTTCGAACCAACTGAAGCGAATCGAATTGATTTGCTTGCGGACTTCTTTATCCGATCCATCCGACATGAGAACACTCCTAACGCGTCTGCTCATGTCTGCGATTTGTCCGAAGTGGATCGCCGCCTGTTCTCGGCTAGCCACGCGTCGAGATCTTCGACGAGATAGACCACCCGGCGGCCAAGCTTCGAGTAGACTGGTCCGCCGCCAGTCAGTCGTAGCTTCTCAAGCGTTGACGCACTGGAGCCGCAATACTCCGCGGCTTCCTGGGTCCGTAAGACAGCCTTATGAGCAACATCTCTGGTCATTGAGGAGCTTCCATATGGCAAGCGGAATTGCTTGGTGCCCCGTGGAAGCTCGGACTCAAGCGCCAGTTTGTCGATGGGTCAAAGGGTTGGACCCAGCCGCGAATTGGGTCAACCCCCTCGGGTCCAACCCTATGGTGAACCCGACTTTGGCCTCCGACCTCCGCTAGCTGCTAATGTGCGAACAAAGCTTGCCATGTAACCGATCATCACTTCAGAAAGACCATCGTCACCACGCCATAGTTCTCGGATCTTTGCTTCAACAACCAACTTCTTTGGCTGATTCGCGGTCGTGATCCCGAGCGCCTGTACGACTTCGCGCATGCAGACCATGTATTCCGACTCGTATTCGACACCATCCTGATCCGCCGCAAGGCGCGACCCTGCGCCCTTATTATTTGTCGCGCGCTTTACTGATCTCTCGGTTAAGTAAATCCATTCTGTCTCACTCCAGTGAGGTGTCCCGAACGGTTCGCGCGCGCTCATCCGGAAGGATTCGAACCGTGGCCCGTAGTTTGTGGTTCGCCAGAGAGAAGTTGGCAATGCAGGCGTGAACTCACCGCCGAACAGAGGAAGCAAGGCAGTTTCCAGCTCCCCGGATTCGCACATCCTGACTATCGTGCGTCGCGTCTCATCGCGCCTTTGCGTGAGTGCCAAAGCGGTGCGGCGAAACCCTCGATCAATCTCTTGTGCTGCTCGCCACTCAGACACGGTAAATGGTATAGCCAACTGCATCCCAAGCCCCCCGAGCAACGGGCGAGCGAGATCGGGGCGATGATCGCGAAGCATACAGTCAGCCCGTAACAACATAGACTGCGTTGGCGGCTTGGACCAACGCGCCGGCATGGCATCAAATGCCGACGGATTAGCAGTGCAGGCCAGCAGACCGAGCCCAATTACATCGGGCAGAGCTTCGGGAACACTGGCCGTCTGCTCAAGCCCTGTCCAATCTTCGGGCCAGTAGTGGCTCCCGATCACTTCGAACGCCCGCGGAAGGAAGATCATACCATTCCAATCACCGGGATCGGCAAGCGGCGGCGAGGTAAGCTGGGGCGAAGCGAGATAATTTCGAGGTTCACTGCGGCAATCGACGAGGGCCTTGGCAAGCATTGACGGACATCCCTTACGTTGGCAGCGGTGCCCCTTCCGCCTGATTGTCCCGGCAACGTAGCGAACGATTCGGCCACACCTGGGGCGTCAATGCGATTTGGCTTGGATTTCCACATGGCGCCATCGCACGGCAGGGTTGTATAAGTGTCGGAACCTGCGGATACTGACCGCTACGAGTCGGAGAGTGCGTCCTTTGCTGGCGTCACGCGGCCGACCTGCATTCTGCCGGACACGGCACACTCGATTGAGCAGGGGGAGCTTGATGGCCACGGGCTCTACGGACCGCAAACTCGACCTCGACTTCGCGGCGGATCTCTTCAAGGCGGCGGACAAGCTTCGTCAGAACGTCGAGTCGTCCGAATACAAGCACATCTCGCTCGGCCTGATCTTCCTCAAGTACGTCTCGGACGCCTTCGAGGCGCAGCGCAAGAAGCTCGCCGAGGACGATCTCGCCGACCAGGAAGACCCGGACGAGTACCTTGCCGCCAACGTCTTCTGGGTGCCGCCCGAGGCGCGCTGGTCGCACCTGCAGGCCAACGCCAAGTCGCCCGACATTGGCAAGCTCATCGACGACGCTATGGACGCCATCGAGCGCGTGCCGTCGAACGAGAAGCTGAAGGGCGCGCTACCGCGAGGCTATGCCCGCCCTGCGCTCAACAAGGTCATGCTCGGCGAGTTGATTGACCTCTTTTCCAACATCGGCATGCACCACGAGTTCGATAAGGCCCGCGACCTGTTCGGACGGGTCTACGAGTATTGCCTGTCCTCGTTCGCGGCCAACGAAGGCAAGCGCGGCGGCGAGTTCTTAACGCCCCGCTCGGTTGTGCGAACCCTTGTCGAGATGCTCGAGCCCTACCAAGGCCGCGTCTACGACCCTTGCTGCGGCACTGGCGGCATGTTCGTGCAGTCGGAGAAGTTCATCGCCGAGCACGGCGGCCGTCTCAACGACATCGCCGTCTACGGCCAGGAGATCAATCACACCACCTATCGCCTCGCGAAGATGAACCTCGCGGTGCAGGGCATTGATGCCGAGATCGCGTGGAACAACGAGGGCAGCTTTCACCGCGACGCCTTCCCGGACCTCAAGGCCGACTTCATTCTGGCCAATCCGCCCTTCAACATCTCGGATTGGGGCGGCGAGCGGGTGCGCGAGGATGCACGTTGGGCGTTCGGCGCACCCCCGGTCGGCAACGCCAACTTCGCGTGGCTACAGCACATCATCCATCATTTGGCGCCGCGCGGTACGGCGGGGGTGGTGCTGGCCAACGGCTCCATGTCGTCGCAGCAGTCAGGCGAGGGCGAGATCCGGAAGGCCATGATCGAGGCCGACGTGGTCGACTGCATGGTGGCGCTGCCGGGCCAACTCTTCTACTCGACGCAGATCCCCGCCTGTCTCTGGATTTTGGCGCGCAGCAAGAGCGCCAACGGTCACCGCGACAGGCGCAAGGAAATTCTGTTCATCGACGCGCGCCAGACCGGTTTCATGATCGACCGGGTGCGTCGCGAGTTCTCTGGTGACGACATCGCACGCATTGCCGGCGCCTATCACCGCTGGCGCGTCAAGCCGGTGACGCTGGAGAAGCAGGGCCTCGCCGCCTACGCCGACGAGCCGGGCTTTTGCAAGGCCGTGACGATCGACGTCGTGCGCGAGCATGGCCACGTGCTAACGCCCGGCCGCTATGTTGGCGCGGCGGCAGAGGAGGATGACGGCGTGCCGTTTGCTGACAAGTTCGCGACTCTTCGGGAGACACTGGAAGCGCAGTTCGCGGAGGGGCGCAGGCTGGAGAGTAAGATTGTTACGGCCCTCGCCGGGGTAGCCGTCAATGACTAGCTATCCCATCGTTCTCCTGGGCGAATTGGCTGGCCCTGAGAGTGGGTCTATTGCGATCGGACCGTTCGGGTCCCGCATGAAGTCAGACACCTACACAAGCCAGGGTGTCCCTGTTATCCGCGGCACCAATATTTCTTCGGGACGATCATTGGTTGGCGATTGGGTCTTCGTTTCAGAGGAATTCGCAGAGGGCATCGCAAATTGCATCGCAAGAACTGGGGACTTGGTACTGCCCCATCGCGGATCGATAGGTGAAGTTGCTCTGATCGATACTAGCCCTGCGAAAGTCGTTCTGTCGTCCAGCATGATGAAGTTTCGACCTGATGCTCGGCGCGCAGACAGTGAATTCGTTTACTACTTCCTGAAATCTCAAGTCGGTCGCAATGAGATAATGAGGTTCGCGTCACAGGTTGGAACTCCTGGAATCGGTCAACCGCTCACGTCCCTTCGGCAGGTTCGCGTCCCACTCCCCCCTCTCGCAGTACAGAAAGGAATTGCTCGAACGCTTTCAACGCTCGACGACAAGATCGAACTCAACAGACGCATGAACGAGACGCTGGAGGGGATGGCCCAGGCGATCTTTCGCGACTGGTTCGTAGACTTCGGCCCCACCCGTCGCAAGCTCGCCGGCATGACCAATCCAGTCGAGATCATGGGCGGTGTCGTCCAGGCCGTCTCCCGCGCCGCCGAGCTGGCGGCGCTGTTTCCCGACAGGCTGAATGATGACGGGTTGCCGGCGGGATGGAAGGAGCGATCGCTACTTGACGCCGCGCGGCTCATTTCTGGTGGCACCCCGAAAACGGAGAGGCCGGAGTATTGGCACGGCGAGATTTCTTGGGCTAGCGCAAAGGATGTGAGTCAGTGCGGCGAACTTTTTTTGCTCACGACTGAGCGCTCAATTACGCCCAAGGGACTCGAGGAAAGCTCCACAAAGATCGTGCCCAAGTTTTCGACCGTTGTTGTGGCAAGAGGGGCGACCACGGGCCGCTACTGCATGTTTGGCCTCGACATCGCGATGAACCAGACGTGCTACGCGTTGGCGAGCAACTCGGGCCACCCAGTTTGGCTGCATCTCGCTTTCGGTCGCCTCGTTGAACGCCTGCTTAATGCAGCTCACGGTTCCGTCTTTGACACCATCACGACCAAGACCCTGCAATCCGTCTCGGTTGTTGAACCGGGGACCGAATTGCTCGATGCCTGTGAACAGATAGCAGGACCGCTCTACGAGCGGGCGCTGGGAAATTGCAGGGAGAACCAAACGCTCGCCGCCACCCGCGACTTACTGTTGCCCAAACTCATGTCCGGCGAAATCTGCCTCTGTGACACCAAGGCCATAACCAAGGAGGCGGCGATATGAGCCTGGATTGGTATCCCGGGATACGAGAATGTTGCGGATATTGGGCTGACGCATCGATGATGCAACAAACCTTCGAGGCGCTGGAGAAGGCGTTCGAAGATGAGAATGATGCTTGCATCGATTGCGCGAAGTCCATGGTCGAGGTCGTTTGCCGTGTCATTCTCGACGAACTTGATGACCCCACCAATCCACATCGGCCCACAAAAGAGTTTCCATCATTCGGGGAGTGGATGACCGCTGCCGACCGTGTTCTCAAGCTCGGCGACAACAGGGATAGCTCGTTCAGGAAACTCGTTTCTCAATACCATAGCCTCACGACTTGTCTCGGCGACTTGCGTACTCAAGCCGGGCCGGTCAGCCACGGCAAGCCGGGCTTCATCGAGCGATTATCGGCACATCATCGACGCTCAGCTGTCCTAGCTGCCGATGCAATCGTTGCTTTCTTGCATGGAGCCTATCTCGAAGCCGAAGTGCGCATAGCACAGACCAGGTTGCCTTACGAACGGTTCGGGAGATTGCACGCTTCTATTGACCGCTGGGCGACGATGGAATTATCGACCGATGACAGTCAAAGGCATTCTTTGCTTGTAACTATCGGCGACGAGCAGTTCGCAATGTTGGTCGAGCCGAGCCAGCTGCTCTTCCAATTGGACCGAACGATCTACGTCGAGGCATTGAAGCAGGGACAAAATCTCGACTCCCGAGCAGCGGACGGCTTCGATATCATCGTCGAGCCGCCCCAAGTTCCGGTGCTGGAAGGACTGCTGGTTGATGAGTGACTACATCCAGCCGACAACCGCCTACGGCCCCGGTTTCTCGGAGGCAATCGTCGAGGACGCGACACTCGGTATACTGGCGGGGCTGGGCTATCAGACCGCCCACGGCCCTGACATTGCGCCCGACACGCCCACCACAGAGCGGCAGAACTACGGCGACGTGATCCTGCGCCGCCGGCTCGCGATGGCCGTTGACAAGCTCAATCCCTCCATCCCGCCCGATGCCCGAGCCGAGGCTATCAAACAAGTCTTCGCGTCTGTAACGCCATCTCTGATCGAAGAAAATCGGCGCATCCACAAGCTCATCGCGGAGGGCGTCGAGGTCGAGTTTCGCGGCAACGATGGCGTCATCAAGGGCGACAAGGTCCGCCTCGTCGATTTCGACATTCCCGCCGCCAACGACTGGCTAGCCGTGAATCAGTTCACCGTCATCGAGAACCGCCAAGATCGGCGCCCCGACGTCGTGGTGTTCGTCAACGGCCTGCCCATAGGCGTGGTCGAACTCAAGAATGCGGCGAACGAGGGCGCCACGGTCGACGGCGCCTTCAACCAGCTGGAGACCTACAAGGCCGAGATCCCTTCGCTATTCCGCACCAACGCCGTGCTCGTCATCTCCGACGGCCTCTTCGCCCGCGTCGGCTCGCTGACGGCTGACCGCGAGCGCTTCATGCCGTGGCGCACTGTGACAGGCGCCGCTGACGATTTCACGCCCCACGGCCCCCGCGAGTTCGAGACGCTGATCCGGGGCGTGTTTGCCCCCGAGGTCCTTCTGGAGATGATCCGCGACTTCACGGTCTTCGGCGACAAGGGCAAAGGCCCGTTCAAGATCATCGCCGGTTATCACCAGTTCCACGGTGGCCGCAAGGCGCTGCGCCAAGCCGTACTTGCTACACTTCCGGACGGCGACAAAAAGATCGGCGTGATCTGGCACACGCAGGGTTCGGGCAAGAGCTACCTGATGGCCTTCTTTGCCGGCCTCGCCGCCCGCTGCCCAGCGCTCGCAAATCCGACTCTTGTCATCCTGACCGACCGCAACGACCTCGACGACCAACTCTTCGGCACCTTCAGCTTGTGCAAGGACTTGCTGCGCGGCACACCTGAACAAGCTGAAGATCGCGACGACCTGCGCGCCCGGCTCGACCGCTCATCCGGCGGTGTCATCTTCACCACCGTGCAAAAGTTCATGCCGATGGCGGGTGAAGAGCACATGCCGGTGCTCACCGATCGGCGCAATGTCATCGTCATCGCCGACGAGGCGCACCGCAGCCAATACGGCTTCGACGCGCGCCTCAACCGCCAGACCGGTGAGCGCCGCTACGGCTTCGCGCACTACATCCGCGAGGCACTGCCCAATGCCTCGTTCATCGGCTTCACGGGAACGCCGATCGAGGCCGATGACGTCAACACGCCCGCGATCTTCGGCGACTACATCGACGTCTACGACATCAGCCGCGCCGTCGAGGATGAGGCGACGGTGCCGATCTTCTACGAGAGCCGGCTTGCCCGCATCGAGCTGGACGAGGAGCAGAAGCCCAAGATCGACACCGAGATCGACGAGATCCTGGAGGACGACGAGACGTCGCTTCAGGAGAAGCAGAAGGCCAAATGGAGCACGGTCGAGCGACTGGTCGGCGCCGAGAAGCGACTATCCCTCGTCGCGAAAGATCTGGTCGAGCATCTCGAGGCGCGCCTCGACGGCATGGGCGGCGGCAAGGCGATGGCCGTCTGCATGAGCCGCCAGATCTGCGTCGACCTCTACCGCCATATCGTGGCGCTGCGGCCGGACTGGCATTCCGACGACCCGAAGCGGGGTGCCATCAAGATCGTGATGACCGGTAACGCCGCCGATCCCGAGGGTTTCCGGCGGCACTTGACGACCAAGACCGAGCGCGACGCCCTCGCCACACGCGCCCGCGATGCCGACGACCCGCTCAAGCTGGTCATCGTGCGTGATATGTGGCTGACCGGATTCGACGCTCCCTGCATGCACACGATGTATGTCGACAAGCCCATGCGCGGCCATGGCCTCATGCAGGCGATTGCCCGCGTCAATCGCGTGTTCCGTGACAAGCCCGGCGGGCTGGTCGTCGACTACATCGGAATCGGCGAGCGCTTGAAGAGCGCCCTCGGCGACTACACCGACACGGACCGCGAGAAGACCGGCATCGACGAGGAAGCGGCCATTGCCGTGATGCTCGAGAAGTACGAGGTCGTGAAGGCGATCTATCACGGCCATGACTACTCGAACGGCATCACTGGTGCGGCAAGCCAGCGGTTGACGGCCCTCGCCGACGCCATCGACTGGGTTCTGGCTTGGCAGAAGAGCGCTGCCGACAAGGCGGTTTCCGACGACGAGAAGAAGAGGGCATTGCGCGGCTACCAGGACGCGGTTCTCGCGCTGTCCAAGGCGTTCGCGCTGGCTTCGGCAAGCGACGAGGCAGCCGAGATCCGCGACGAGGTGGGGTTCTTCCAAGCGGTGCGGGCAGCGCTGGTGAAAACGTCGGTGCGAGGCAAGCTCTCGGAGCAGGGCCGAATGTTCGCGGTCGGTCAGCTCATCAACCAGGCCATTGCCAATACCGAGATCGTGGACATTCTGGCTGCCGCCGGCATCAGCCAACCGAACCTGTCGGTACTGTCGGACGAGTTCCTGCTCGAAGTCCAGAAGATGGAGCGCAAGAACCTCGCGCTTGAGGCGCTCAAGAAGCTGCTCAATGGCGAGATCAAGAGCCGCTCGCGCTCGAACGTGGTCGAGAGCCGGAAATTCTCCGAACGTCTCGAGGAAGCTGTTGCGCGATACCACGCCAACGCATTATCGACGGTCGAGGTTCTGCAGGAACTGATCAAGCTGGCGCAAGACATGCGCGCCGCTGCCCAGCGCGGTGAGGCACTGAACCTGACGCAGGAAGAGGTCGCCTTCTATGACGCGCTGGCAGACAACCAGAGTGCCGTAGAGCTGATGGGCGACGAGAAACTGCGGGTCATCGCAACCGAGCTTCTGAATGCACTCAGAACGAACGTAACGGTCGACTGGCGCAATCGCGACAACGCCCGCGCCCGCATGCGCTCCCTCGTGAAGCGCATTCTGCGCAAGTACGGTTATCCACCCGACCTACAGGACAACGCCGTGCGGACGGTGATCGAGCAGGCGGAAAGGATCTTGGGGGAGATGGCACCGTGACAATGCTGACGTTGTCTGATGGCTCGGAAGCGTGAGACCAGAGCCATGAACAGCGACGAACGAGATGCTTGGATCAAATTTATTGATGCGCTGGAGGCAGTGCAACCTAGGGCACACGATCACGAGCAACGCGGACTGTTCCTGGAGAAATTCAAGTCAGAACTCGTCTTGCTCTCGTTCTGGATGAATGAACTTAGAATTGCAGGAGGGAAACCGACCCGGGCAGTATCAGCACCTGTTCATTGCGATTCGTGCGGAGTTCTTCTGGAATCGACCGGTCTTCATGTAGACGGCAAATCAAAGATGGGCGATGGTGTTACATGTGCCTCCCCTGCTTCGGACACAAGGAAGCTGGTATAGGGTGGGGCGTTGGCCAGCTCTATCGCATGTTCGGCAAGGACACTAACAGAAGGCCCGTTTGGATATGCATCGCGGGTGGTGATCCAGAGCCGGAAAGCGAAGATTAGCGCGCAAGAGCCGACCAACGGCCTATTACACGGGGGCGGTTGCGTCATGCGTGGCGAACGCCCTACCTCTGATTGCGCATCGACAGGATGTTGCCATCTGTCGGCCCATCCATCGCCGCTGCAATCGTGGCGCCAATGGCGCCGCTGGCACGGCGTAAGGGGTCGTTGTCGAGATGCGCGTACCGCTGGGTTGTTGATGCCTCGCGATGACCAAGCAGCTTGCCGATGATGGGCAAGCCGAGTCCGCTTGCGGCCCCGAAGGATGCATACGTGTGGCGCAGATCGTGAATGCGCACGCCTTCGAGCCCAGCGCGCTTTGAGATCAGGCGCCACGGGCGATTGAGGTCCGCGCGCGGCTTGTCAGGATCGTTGCCGGCAATCACGAAAGAGCCAAGGCGCGGCAGGCTCCCCAAGACCTCCAACGAAGGCGCATTGAGGACAACGGCCTTTTGGCCAGTCTTGGAATCAGGGAGCAGAAGCAATCCACGCTCGAAATCAACATGCTCCCATTTCAATTCGAGGATCTCGCGGAGGCGCGCGCCCGTCAGGATGAGAAGCCGGATGGCAGCAGTGGCGTGGGGTGACAGCACCGTGCGTTGATTTTCCGGCTTGGCCAGATGCTTTGAGCGCGTTTCGGTCTCGCCTATCTCCCATGCGATACCGACGGTCTCGGCCTCACGCAGCGCAGAGCCAATGCGCTCAAGCTCATCCGAGCCAAGGAATCGCTCGCGCTTGTGCTCCCGGAACTTCTCGATCCGCTTTGATGGGGCAAAGCCCTCGGTCACAAGGCCGCGCCTCTCTGCAAAGCTGTACATCGCACCAATGACGGCCAGCAGGCGATTGGCTTGGAACGGTGTCGCCTGATGCTCCAAGTGCAGCCTCGCGAGGTCTGACCGTGTCACCTCCGCTGCCTTCACTCTGCCGAGCTTCGGAATTGCAAGGCGTTGGAGAAGATCACGATACTGACTCGCCGTCCGGACCTTACGCTTCGCCTCGACGTGCTCCGCGAGAAACACCTCCGTCAGTTCTTGAAAGGTGAGCGCTCGCCGCGCTTCCGTGCGCTCCCGAGCCGGATCTCCACCAAGCCGGACTTTTGCGAGAACATCGGCTGCGGACTTCCTCGCCTGCTCTGGCGTGAGGCTACCCACCGAACCCAGCTTGAGCCGGCGCTTGGTAGCAGCACGTCCGCCGCCCGCAGGCCGGTACTCCACAATCCATGACTTCTCGCCAGAGGGGTAGATGCGAAGACCGAACCCCCTCAGTTCATCATCGAACACGGTGTACCGACTGCTCCGGACCTTGATCTTGTCGAGCGCGCTTTTGCTGAGCCTCAATGTCGATCTCCCCCCTGGGTCGCCACCGGGTCGCCACCGAAACGGAAAGACGTGGAGGCTGTCGGCAACCCGATGAAATATAAATCGCGTTAAAACAATGATCTAAGAACATTGAGAAGTCTAGGCGAAAGCGCCGGAAAGCTGTGCATTATGACTTTTAATCAGATGGTCGTGGGTTCGATCCCCACCCTCACCAATAAAATCCGTGCATTATGTTTTTTCGATCGGCCCCTACATTTGCTCGGGTTGTCACCAGGGCGCCCCCACATGGTCGAGGTGACGGCACCGCACCGCAGCGCACGCCTCGATGATTGAGTTCACTGCCGCGGCCGTCAGAGCGGTGATATCCATGCGTCTCAGATGATGCCGTCCAGCAAAGCTTACTCCCGAGACCCGTATCAGCACGCGCCATTGGTCCTTGAGACTGAGGTGCGTGTGAATGCCGTGATCCTGGTTGCATCAGGTCCAAGAACAGTGCTGGAAGATCCGCCAGCACGCGGTAACTGAGCTTATCCCCGACCCGCTCTGGCCAGTTCAGGGCTGCGCGCTCGGAGGCGACGCGGGAGCGCTTTCATCCGCGCTTCGCTCTACGCGCCGCACGCTGAGCTGCCTTCTTCTCACGTCGGAGCGTATTCAAGGCCTCACGTTGCTTGGCCTGGATCTTCTTGCGGCGGGAATCCGACATCTTCGGCATAGCGGGCCTCCAGCTATTGGTCTTACGCCAGACTGACCTACCCACGTCCCGGCAGCAAGTCGCAGAGTCGGCTCGACCCGGAGACCGACTGCACTTGATCTCCCATTACTGCCCACCATGTTGCATTGCAGCAATCATGCTGCAATGCGAAAGAAACCTCATGTCCAGCATTCGACAGACGCTGACCCAACTCAACGGCTTTCGCGGCAAGTTTTCCAGGTTGATGGCCGATATCGCGGAAACGCAGCCACACATGGGCCATCGAACCGAGTGTCGCCTCAGCGCCCTAGCTCCGAACGGCACCAACGCCGGCAACCTCCGCATGTACGTCTACGTTCCCGATCAGCTGCCGAGCAATCCACCGCTTGTCGTAGCGTTGCATGGCTGCGGACAGACGGCCTCCGACTACGACCGAGGGACCGGCTGGTCCCGCTTGGCGGATCGCCACGGCTTCGTGGTCCTATTTCCAGAGCAACAGACTGCCAATAACCCAAAGCGCTGCTTCTCCTGGTTCCAACCCGGGGATACCGGTCGCGACCTCGGAGAAGCGCGTTCCATTCATGAAATGGTCGAGCAGGCTATCGCCAGCTTTCGAGTCGATCGTCGAAGAGTATCCATCACAGGCTTGTCAGCAGGGGGTGCGATGGCGGCCGTCATGTTGGCCACCTACCCGGAGGTCTACTCCAGTGGAGCCATTATTGCTGGATTACCCTATGGGAGTGCGCGTACGGTGCAGGAGGCGTTCGATGTCATGTTCAATGACCAAGAACCTTCACCGAGGGCGCTTGGTGATCGCGTGCGGGCGGCGTCACAACACGAAGGACCTTGGCCCCGGGTATCCGTGTGGCATGGCACAGATGATAAAATCGTCAGACCGTCCAATGCCGAGAACATCGTCAAGCAATGGTCTAACGTGCACCAGCTCCCCCTCGAGCACTCCAGACTGGAAGCCCTCGGCCCCCACACTCGAAGGATCTGGGCGGACGTCGACGGCAACCGCCGGATCGAAGCCATCAGCGTTGCGGGCATGGGACATGGCGTGCCGCTAGCAACCAAGGCGACTCCCGATGCGTTGGGGGTGCCGGGCCCTTTCTTCCTCGATGTCGGCCTCCCCTCGACCGTTCATATCGCCCAATACTTTGGCGTTGTTGATGGTCTTGTAGCCGAAGGGGTGCAGAGTGAGGCGGGATCATCGCGCGAGTTGGAAACCGCGACGCGGAGCGCGGATCCAGGTGAGGCCCCACGCGAGAATGCGCATGCTCAGCACCAAGCCAGGTCGCTCAGTCCCAACTCTGTGATTGCGGCGGCATTCCAGGCTGCTGGCCTCCCGGTGCCATCTGTCTCCCGTGGAACACAGGGCGTTGATCCCACCGCCATCATCTCGGCGACTCTGAAAGCAGCAGGTCTGTGGCGCCGATAAACCGACAGCGCGTTTTTCTAGTTCAGCGATTATGGTCCCGGCCGTGGCGATGCCATGATTGTGGCCCCTCCGCTCGGGCAGAGGAGCCATCAACGACGTCGTCGCGGCTGGGCCTCGCTTCATCCGCTGAATTCGGTCATCTCTATTCAGCAATATCAATTCTTCACGTCGACTGAGTTTGCCCTAGTTCTTCGCAGTAAGGAGCGCCACCACCTCGCTCGCCAAGTACGGCTTCCTGATGAAGCCGAACGGCTCAGCGACGGCGGCCCGCTGCCTGAGCGCATCATCGATGTTGCCGGAGGCAAAGACGCTGCGAATCGCAAATCGCTGCCAGATCTCTAGCGCAGCGTCGACGCCGTCCCGCGCTCCCCGCAGCCGAATATCCATCACGACGATGTCCGGTCGCTCAGCCTCAGCGATGCGCACAGCCGCCTCGGCGGTGTCCACTGCCCCCACGACGGCAAATCCCGCGGAACGGAGTTCTTCCTCAAGGTCGAGCTGTATGAAGACCTCGTCTTCGACGATGAGCACCCGGTGGATGCGCGGCGCGAGCTCAGGCGCGCGCTCGGACGCTTTTCCCGCCGGCGGAGAGGAATCACTCGGCTCACTGTTGAGATGATATGCCACCTGCCCCTCCGCCAGCTGGAAACGTAATGCGCACGCACTTGGGCTCTCGCACGACCTCAAGGGTCCCCTCGAGTTTCTTGACGAATGCCTCGACGATGCGCATGCCTAATCCATTGCGCCTAGCATCAAAAGGTGCGCCATCGTCGGCGACCGACAAGACAGCAGTGCCTTTGTCGACTTGCAGTGCAATCGTAATTGTTCCCGTTCGCCCCTCGAATGCATGCTTGTACGCATTCGCGACCAGTTCCGCGACGATGAGTGCCAGCGCAGTGGCTTGCTCCGCCGTCGCGCTCACGGCCGTATCCTGTACGACCAAGGCGACCTCGGGCCGCCGGTGCATCAGCGAGAGGTTTTCTGCGATGGCACGCAGGAGCGTCTGCCCGTCAATCTGTGCGAAAGTGGGGCGGATGTAGAGGAGATCGTGCACGGTTGCAATGGCGCGGACCCGCTCCACCGCCTGGGCGAGAGCCTGACCGGGCTCGCTCGAACCGAGCGCGAGTGAGAGCATGCTCATCACGACCTGCATGTTGTTCTTCACGCGATGGTGGACCTCCTGCAACAGGATCTCTTGCGTCGCGAGCGCATCTTCGAGCTGCGCCTGCAATCTGCGGCGCGCGTGCAATTCGTTGTGTAACTCCGCAATCTTGGCCGTCAGCGCTGCAAATCCCGCATGCGCGTCCGTTCCCGAGCGGAGCCGCAAAACGACGATTGACTGCTTTCCAGGGGCCGCCGGCTTCACTACGCCGCCGTCAACGTACCACGTCTGACGCTCTCCGAACGTCAGCGTGCCGGGTAGCGGCCCGCGGGTCCCAGCACAGCGATGCAGGAACGCGTCGAGCGTTGCTGCATCACCGCTGCAGAGGCTCGCCAGATCCACGCCCGCGCGGAGGGCCGGAATGACCCGGCGCGCCGGGCGGTTACTGCCGACGACCGAGCGCCCGGCACCCACGAGGAGTGTAGGGCGGGGATCACTCTCGATAAGTGCCAGCAGTGCTTTCATGGGGTTTGAAAATATTCACGACCCTCAGCATCGGTGGACATTAGGCTCACCACCACCCGACACTCCTGATCGCCACGTGCAATAGTCTGCTCCAGCGCAACGTGCGCGTACCCGAGGTTTTTCGCCGCGATGTGTCCGAAAACGTTGGAGGTCATCATGCACATGGACGGGCGCCCTGACACCATTTCGCCGAACGGACACGCCCGGTTACCGAGCACCAGCCGCTCCTCGGTCGCCTCGATGATATAAAAGTCGCCAGAGATACGCCGCTTGAGGTCGACCAGCACCTGCGCAACCTGCGTCCGATCGAGATGCGAGACCTGGAGGGCCCGCCGGTACTCGCCATTGATGCTCTCGCCCACTGTGGCTCCCACGACACTGATATAGCCCGACGCGTCGTCGACTCCGATGACGTTCTCGAGGGTGCCTGCCAGTTCCCTGATGAGCGTGCGCATGAACACATCGCGGTCGAGTTCGACCCGGGCGAATTCGGGTTCAAATGGACGGGACATTCCGTGCCTCCTGCCTCGGGCTCTTGTAATCTCTCGCACCGCTAGACACAGCCTCAAGCTTGCGATCACGCGCGAAGATCGGGCAAGCTGTGGTCTCGCAGCAAGTCTGGGCCATTAAAAACCCCTGCCAGCGTGCGGAACGCACTCGCCGTCTAGTGGGTTGCCTGCCTCGGCGCTAAAACTAACTCCGCACCAGATGCGCGACGATGAACGCTACCTCTTAGGCGTTACGGGGGGCAGAATTCGGGCCTTGCTACTATTGACTGCCTTTTCCTGGTCAGATCAGCGTCCGACGGCGACGAACATGCGAAGGGCGAATGTTTGAGCCTTGCGCTCTATTTGCAGAGCGGCAGCACCGCGACCGGGAACAGAGTCCAGAGCACGGCGACGAGACCGACGACGGCAAGCGTAAGGGATGTCCAGCGCATGAATCCGGTCGCCCCACCGAAACGCTCGCTACGTAGAAGGGCCAAAGTGGCGACTTGTGCCACGATCGCCATGGCAAAGGCGGCGAGGAGTGTCAGGCGACCCTGAGTTAGGCCAGCAAGGCTCGGCGTTGTCCACCCAGGATTTGAGCAAATGACACCATGTAGCCCGTAGACTGCGCTGAAAGATATGAGCCAGACGGTGAGCGGCAGCGAAATGCGAATGACGTCGGTCATGTGAAGGCTCCAGGGAGCCAAGCCGCGCCCAAGGCGACAAGTCCGGTCAAAGCTGTGAAGTCGGCCCAGAGCTGGACAATCCGCGTCTCTCCGATCCGCCGCGGTGAGGCATATCCAGCTCGGATGCGCGCCGCGAGATAGCCCAGCATGATCGCGCAGACGAGCGTGTGCAGCCCGACATGTCCGGCCAGGAGCCACAGCGTCGCGTCATAGGCATGGCCGGCCGGATTGGGGCGCGCCAGCAGGATGGTTGCCGCAGCGCTCGTCAACGCCAGAGCGCCGAGACCAGCGAGCGCGATGCCGAACCAGGGCCGACCTTCTTTTTGAATCCCGCGGGCCGTTAGGCGCGGACCAGCCGCCAGCGCCGCCGCGCCGAAAACAGCCAAAATCGGCCCTGCGACGCCGGGCGACAAAAAGGATGGCGGCGGCCAGTTGGGCGCGATTGTCCAAAGAAAAGCATAGCCGAAGAGCAGGGAGCCAAAATGGACCGCATCGGCGACAAGCAGCAGCAACAAGCCCCACCATCCCGGTGGATCGGGGACTTCCCAGGCTGACGGAAGCGCGAGGCCGTGACCGGCATATACCGGACCTTCATCCGTCTTAGACCCCAAGCCCCAGGCCCAGATGAGCGCCACTGCGATAACGCCGACAAGCGCGACGAGCGACACGACATACGCGCCCACCAGTGGCGCCAGAAAGGACGTGCTCGTAAAAACGGCGAGGATAAAAGGCAGGCGGGAATTGCCGGGCAGAATGGCGACCTGCAATGGCTCGCCCTTTGCATCGACGATCAGCGTCTCGCGACGGTTACGGGAGGTGTCTCCCAAGAGACCTTCGCCGCGCGCAATACGCTGGTCGAGGTCAGGCTCATCCTGCAGCGGATAGCGCCCTTTCACGATGGGGATCGAGGCGAAACCATAATTCGGGGTGGGCAACATGGTGGCCCATTCCAGCGTTCCCGATTTCCAAGGATTGCGTCGCTCGGCCGGCGCGACGATGCTGTTGAGCACGAGATCGAGGATCACGAGCGCAAAGCCGATTGCCAAAGCAAAGGCTCCGATCGACGCGATGAGGTTGATCGCCTCCCAACCTTGCCCGGCGTCATAGGTCCAAGTCCGCCTGCGTTGCCCCATGAGCCCCACCCAATGCATGGCAAGGAACGTCACATGGAAGGCCGGCACCGTGATCCAAAAGGCAATCTCGCCCAGCTTAAAATAGCGCGTGCGGCCGGTGACGTAGGGTTTGAAATAGTAGACCGCGGCGATCATCGGAAAGACGTAGCCGCCGATCAACACGTAGTGCAGATGGGCGACGACGAAATGGGTGTCGTGCGCCTGCCAATTGAAGGGTACGACGGCGAGCATCACGCCAGTCAACCCGCCGATTACGAAGGTAACGAAGAAGCCGAGGATCCAGAGCATGGGAAGCTCGAAGCGCGGGCGGCCCTTCCAAAGCGTACCGATCCAGGAAAAGATCATCACGGCCGTCGGCACCGTCACGAGCGTTGAGGCCGCGGAAAAAAAGGCGAGACCCATGTGCGGGATGCCGGTCGCGAACATGTGGTGGACCCACAGGCCGAAGCTCAAGACCGCCAACGACACTGCCGCCGCGACGACCCAGCCGTAGCCCAGGAGAGTCGTCCGCGCCATGACCGGAAGGATCGTCGCAATCATGCCGGCCGCGGGCAGGAAGATAATATAAACTTCGGGGTGGCCGAAGAGCCAGAAGAGGTGCTGCCAAAGGAGCGGATCACCGCCTTTTTCGGCCTGGAAGAAGGGCCAGCCAAAAGCACGTTCGGTCTCCAGCAGCAGCGAGCCCAGGATCATCGGCGGGAAGGCGGTGAGGATCATCACCGCGACGACCAGGATGTACCAAGCGAAGATCGGCATCCTCGATAGAGACATACCCGATGCGCGGTAGCGCAGTACAGTGACGACGACCTCCACCGCCGCGGCAATTGCCGAGATCTCGATGGACGTGATGCCCAGAAGCCAGACATCGGCCCCAATACCGGGAGAGAAGGCCGCAGAGGTGAGCGGCGGATACATGAACCAGCCGCCGTCCGGCGAAAGGCCCAGGATCATAGCGACGATCACGGCGCTGCCGCCGAAGATGTAGACCCACAGGCCGTAGGTCCCAAGGCGTGGGAAAGCGAGATCACGCGTGCCGAGCATCCCCGGCAACACGAGCACCGCCATGGCCTCGAAAAACGGTATGGCGAACAGGAACATCATCACGGTGCCATGCATCGTGAAGACCTGATTGTAGGCCTCTGGGCCCATGAAGGCCGAATGTGGGCTCGCCAACTGCGCCCGGATCAGCATCGCCAGAATACCGCCGATCACGAAGAACAGGGTGGCCACGGCAAGAAAGAGGCCTCCAACGTCGTTGTTGTTATTGGTCGAGAACCAGCCGCGCCAACCTGGCTCAGGCGCCCAGATCGGCGTAAGCGCGCGGTGAAGTCGCAGCGCTTGCGCGCGGCCAGGTTTGTGTGCGGGTGGAGAGGGATTTTCTTTCATTGCGACACGGCGCCAATGAAGGCGGCCCATCCGGCAGTGTCATGGGCACGCAGCGTGAAGACATGTTCGACATATCCCTTACCGCTGAACTCGGCGCTTTGGCCGGCATAGTCGCCGGGCTGGTCGGCACTGATGCGGAGGATGTTTACACGACCCGGTATGGCGTCGAGCTTGCCGGCGAGCCGCGGCACCCAGAAAGAGTGGATCACATCGGAGCTGGTGATCTCGACATCGACGGGCCTGCCTGCCGGGATGTGCAACAGGTCATGGGTCACGCGACCCGGCACATCCTTATAAGCAAAAGACCAAACCCATTGTCGTGCTTCGGCACGGACCGTCACAAGATCCGCCTGCTGTCGCGGAAACAAGCGCTCGCCCACGACCAAGCCATAGACGGTGAGCAACGCCAGCGTGATGATCGGAAAGGCTAGCCCTAGCCCCCAGATCCAGACACCTTCGGAGACTTGCCCTCCTTCGGGAGGCTGCAGCCGCAGCAGCGCTGCCGCCAGCAACAGCATCACCAAAGCGAAGATAGCGACCGCTCCTGCAAGCATCACCCACCAAAGCAGGGCGATTTCATTGGCCGCCGTGCCCGCGGGATGCATCGTCGAGAGCCGGTCCTGGCAACCAGTCATGATCACGAGAGTTGGAGCAAGTGCCGCGACTCTCAGGAGACACCGATGCCGAGAATAAAAATGCGACGCAAAAAGCAAAACGAGTTCTCGGACCCGATCCAAGAGCATCCAGATTTTCACGACAGCGAAACGATCGTCGCCATTTGGGGCCATCCGCTGCATGCCATGAGCGTGGCCTTTCCCGTAGCATTGACGTTTTGCGCCTTCGGGGCCGATGCCTTTTATTGGTGGTCGGGCAGCGAACGATGGGCGTGGGCCGCCTTCTGGGCCTCTGGCACGGCGTTTCTGTTCGGCCTTCTTGCCGGGGCGACAGGCGTTATGGAATTGCTGATGGTACCGGGAATCCGAATCCGTGCCGCGGCATGGACGCATTTCGTTATCGCGATGTTGCTGCTTTCGGTGCTTGGGCTCAACTGGGGCTGGCGCTTCTCGAACTACGTCGAAGCCGTTTTGCCCTGGGGACTGATCATGTCGGGCTTCTCGGTGCTTGTGGTCATAGCGACGGGTTGGCATGGCGGGAAGCTCGTCTTCGATTATGGGTTGGGCACGTCAAAGGGCAAAGTGCCTCCCACCGGCTGAGCAAGCCAGCCAGGCATCGGCCATCCGGCCAAATTGGGTTTGGCCAGAACGAGAAAGAGCACGCCTGCGATCAGCATGGGGAGGGTCAGATTGAGCAGCAGCAGGATCGGCCGCTTGGGTCCTCTTCCAGTTTCCGCCACTGCGACGATCGTGTGGCCGATCCAGCCATGTAGCGAGACGAGTCCGGCGACCAATATCAGCTTGCCAAACATCCAGATGGTGAACACCTCGCGCGCGAATATCAGCGCGAGCCCCGTCCCTACGGCAAGGCCGGCGGCGGGTGTTACTACCCAGGTATAGCCGTAATGGGTTGCTTCTCGAATGCGCCGAAAGTCGGATTCCGCGTCGACTGCATCGCATTGGCGCGACAGCATCGCGAAAAGCGCCAGAAGCCCGGCCATCCAAAGCGCAATGAAGCCAACATGAAATGCTTTCAAATGTGGGACGATGTTGGCGAGCGCGCTCATGACTCTGCCACCTCTCGCCACTGGCGCCGTGCCAAGACCGCGACAATGACGAGAAACGGAATGCCCGCAGGCACCCACATAATGAGGCCGGCAAGCTGCTGGTCCGCGAGCGGCGTCAGGCCCCAGTCGAATGGCGATTGAGCGTGGATGGCATAGAGCGGCATGGGCGCGAAGGTCAGGAGAGCGCCCAGCAGTCCCATTTGTGCAAAGCCGGCCGTGACCGCAGGGATGGCGGCAACGGCAGAATGGTCGAATGCCGCGCGCCAGAACCAGACGGACGCCGCGATCATCACCGCCTGCATTAGCCAATAACCTGGCTTTTGCACCATTGCCCAGTCATAGGCGGCCGGGACATGCCAAAACCAGAGGGCGGCAGCAAAGGTCAGGAAGGGCAGCGCGAGGCCGCCAGGTGCTCGTGCCGGCAACGCCATCGCCAGGAGCGGCGCGGCGACGGCCGTGAGCAGCACGTGGTGAACGGCGCGAGCAGAGAAAAGCGCGGCAGAGAGCGGGCAAAGCGGCGAAAGGAAAACCAGCGCCATCGTGAAGACGGCAGCCAAGCCACTCTGGCTATTGCGCAAAGCCCAAATCATGGCCAGCAGTATCGCAAGCAGCAGCGGATCGAAATTCCAGCTCTGCCACAGATCGGCGGGCAAAGGCGGCGGACCGCAATAAGTGCCGTCTAAGCGCCATGCGAATGTCATGCAACAATCCTCATATGCACGCCTCTGTACGTCGGCGTTGTCGACAAAATGTGATGGTAGCTCGAAGGAATGAGAGGCTTGGTCTCGGGATAGCGGGCGACGCAACGGTGGGGCATATCACCGTCGCCGTCAGGGGATGCGAGAGCCGGCGATGCCCGGTCTCAGCTCCCGACGAAAGGTTCGCGAGGTGGATGCGCCGACCCATGCCTGAACCTCCTGATGCAGACTGACGGGCAAACTGTCGGTCAGCACTTCGGTTCCACCACTGGAACAAAAGCCTGGGCGCACGGTTTGCCGGTTGACTGGCTGGAATGCGGCGCGCCGAGTGATGACGCCGCCCCAAGCGCGACGGCGAACACGGCAGACCGCTGGCGCGGGTAAGGGCTGTAGACCACGTTATGATTGCAACCAATCAAGCCTGGAGCATGCCCATGCCTCGGTTCGTTGCTGTCTACACCGTGAAGCCGGAAGATAGACGTGCTCGCCTTCCGCGCGGGCCCCAGATCCGAACAGGAGGCGATTGACAGCGCAGGGTTGAAGGCATGGAAGGAGTGGAACGAGCGCAACGGCGCCGCCATCGTCCCTGCTGACGTCATGGTGGGCAAGACAAGGCGCGTCACCAAATCCGGCGTTGTCGACGCGCAGAACCAGATCGCCGGCTTTGTGATCATCGAAGCCGCCGACATCAACGCCGCCGCCTGCCTATTCGAGGACCACCCACACATCACCGTCTTTCCTGGCGACGGCATCGACATCATGCCAAACGTCACGGGGCCTCAATTGGAGCAACCGTCATGAAGCATGCAACTGCCAGGGCCGCAGCCAATTGGCGTCGCCTCTATGCCATGCCGCTCGCGACCGTCTATCCCTCGTACATTGCCAAAGCGGAGAAGAAGGGCCGTAGCAGAGCCGAGGTCGACGAGATCTTCCGCTGGCTCACCGGTCACAGTCAGGACTCGCTCGAATCCGAGCTGTCGAAGAAGACAAGCTTCGAGGACTTTTTCGCGCAGGCGCCGCGAATGAACCCGTCGCGCACTCTCATCACCGGCGTCGTATGCGGTGTCCGCGTGGAGGAGATCGAGGAACCGCTGATGCGCGAGATCCGCTATCTCGACAAACTGATCGACGAGCTTGCCAAAGGCAAGGCGATGAAGAGCATCCTCCGTAATTAGCTTTCGCCAATAACCTTGAGTACTCGCCGCCCTCCGCCCGCGATGAAGCTGCTGAAGGATCACCAATCCACCAACGCCACCGCTTGAGTCCGGATGGGACGCGGCTCAGCCAAAATCGAAAACGTGGACGATAGCCTGACGCTGTCTGATGAGCGACGCATCTCCATCGTCGACCTCAAGCATAGACAATGTGATCCTGGACCTGTTGCGCGGTGCCGCCAGTGACCGCGATCGAGTGGGCGCTTCCGCCGACGGTTGTCCAGATCCAGGTGTAGCCGTTCGCCTCGAAGACCTGCGTCGCGTCCGCTACCGCAGCCGTCAGTACAATGTAGTCGATCGCCGGATCAAAATCGCCGATGATATCGAGTTCGCCCGCCACCGCGCCATCGGTGTGCATGTAGAAATAGTCATTGCCTGATCCGCCGATCAGATAGTCGCTACCCGCCCCGGCGAAGAGACCGTCGCTGCCTGCCCCCCCGATCAGTACATCGTCTCCGGCGTTACCAACGACCACGTCGTCGCCATCATCGCCTGACAGCACGTCGTTGCCACCCTCGCCGAGGAGGTAGTCGTTGGCGGCGCCCCCGTAGGCAAAGTTAAATCCGCCTCCAGTTGCTAGGAAATCGGCCCCTTCGTTGCCGAGCAAGACGTCGTTGCCGGCCTCTCCAAAGATGAGGTCGTCGCCACCCTCTCCGTACGCGAAGTCGTCACCATCTCCCATCAGGAGAATATCATTGCCGGCCCCGCCCCACGCGCTGTCGTTGCCCGCTTCCCGGAAGACGAGGTCTAGGCCCTCGCCCGCCAGCATACCATCGTTGCCGTCCCCTCCCCAGAAGCTGTCGTCGCCGGCATACCCGATGAGCTGGTCGTGTCCCGCATTTCCGAGAAAAATGTCATTGCCGTTGCCACCCCGAAAGATATCACCGGCAAAGGCGCCTGAGCTCGAGTAAGAAGAGCCATGGAACAGCACTCCCTCGCCGTAAAGCAAATCCGTAAGGGCGGCAGAATTCCCGCTCTTGATATAATCGATCAGCGGCGCTGCAGGAAGGCTGATAGCGCTGAGTACACTGACCGTCACTTCAGTCCACTGTGATCCAGTTATTCCGCTAAAAGAAAAGATATATTCATCGGCGACTTCGATCGACGTTACGGTTCCGCTGAAAACGCCACCGCTATATGTGAGATTCGGCCCCGAGAAGGTGAAGTGCCGACCATGTTGACCGGGATCATAGGTCTTGAATACACTGGGCGCGATCTGGCTCACCGCTCCCCAGGACGTCGCGGAGCTGACCACATCTGCGTCCGGCCTGAAATAGTTTCCTGAAAAATATTGTACAATCGCCATTTGCAATAACCCTTCATCAAGATCAGTCAATCGCGGCGAGGCTCATGTAACATACAGTCAATCACCAACAGCCGATATTCACTAATTATCCCTCGCTGGAGTTACGCTACATCTATTGCGAGACGCAGGCAATGATCTTCGCACCAACCAAACGCTGGACTAGGTGCGTCGGTGGAGATTGAAGCGGGGCCTCGGCTGCGTCAGCCGCGGAGCCTGCAGCCTCGCGAAAGCGATATGTCGGCGTCTCAACAAGCGCTTCGTGCCCTTTCGTGTGGCGAGCCGAACCGGCTTCGACCACGCGCTCGCCCTGATAGGCTGAGCATTGTCGCTTGTGTCGAGCAGCAATCTTGGCGACCGCACCCGAGCTACGCTAGATCAGCGGACGTTCAGTTCGGAATGTGATTTTCGAAGGAGTGGACGACGCCTGCTCCCAGCATCGAATGCACCACAGGGTAATCCGTCGCTCGTCTCACCCGATTTTTGCCTTTGCATCCCGTTCAACTGTCCGCGTGTAGCTCGGCAGCGCCGTCATGCGATCCCAGAAAGCCTTGACGTTCGACGGCAAGTCCTCGCTGACCGTGCGCCGGTAGCCGCGCAGCACATACGCGTTGCTCAGGTCCGCCGCCGTCATGTCGTCACCGAGGAGATAGAGGCGATCTGTCAAAGCTTGGTCCAGGGCTTCGACACAGGCCGTGGCGCGACTCTTCATCTCCGCTACCACGTTTGGCAATTCCGGATTGAATTCGCGTCGATGATTCGTGATCTCGCCAAGCGGTCGCTGGAACGTGGCCTCCGAAAACCACAGCCATTGCAGGAAATGAGCATAGGTTGGGTCTTCAAAGGAAGGTTGCAGGCGGCCATTTCCGTATCGCGCGAGGACGTATTGAATCATGGCGCACGATTCATGCATCCGGAGACTGCCATCCTCCATGACGGGCACCTTGCTGACAGGGTGCATGGCCCGCCATTCGGGCGAGCGCCGGTAGCCGGCGGAGAAGTCCACAGGGCGAATTTCGTAAGGAATCTTCAGCTCCTCACACACCCACATGACGCGAAATCCCCGAGTCCCGGGTGAGTGGTAGATTTCCAGCATGACGTGCTTTCCCAGTAGTAGATCCGAAAGTCACCGACGGCTTCTTTACGAGACTGAGGCTACCCGATGCGATCCTGCCCACTCCCGCTCAGATCAGCGGAATCGCCAACCCAGTGAGCACGCCATAGAGCACGCCATAGAGCACGCTAGCGACGAATTCCTGGGAAGGGTAGCGTTAAGGCTGATCCGACTTATTCCCGGGCAGATGAAGGCGAAACGCGAGCAATGAGCAATCCCGAAAACGGTGAACTGGTACTCGGACGCCTGCTTCGGTCGGCAGCCGCGAGGCATGGCGATCGTGTCTTCATCGAATGCGGTGGCGTATCGCGAACCTTCACCGAGACTGACAAGGTGGCCAACCGCGTCGCGAACTGGCTGGCCGAACATGGCGTCGATCCGGGGGCCAAAGTTGCGATTATGGCAGCAAACTCGCTTGCTTTCATTGATGCGTGGCTCGGTGTGGCTCGCGCAGGCGCGGTCTATGTGCCGATCAATACGGAGTACAAAGGCGACATCCTCCGTTATCAGCTGGATAAAGCCGACGTCACGCACATCGTCGTCGACCCTCATCTGCTCGATCGTCTGGAGGCCGTTGCCGCCGAGTTGTCGAAGCTCGTCCACGTCGTCCTGACGCACCCGTCGCCAGACAGACTGCACCGACTTCCCGGTCACATTGCTGTCTCGCTCCTGACCGAGGGGATGAACGGTTCCGACGCTGATCCGGGTGTACAGATTGCTTCATCCGATCCGCTGGCGATCAGCTTCACGTCCGGCACGACCGGACCATCGAAGGGTGTGCTGGCAAGCCATGCGCACGTCATCACATTCGCGCGCGATTGGATCCGCTGCACCGACTACGGTCCGGGACAGACGATCTATTCGTGCATGCCACTTTTCCATGCGGTTGCGTCCTGGCTGGGTGTCGTTCCGGCAATGATGAACGGCGGCCGGATCGTCCTTGCGCCTCGGTTCTCGGCATCGGGATTCTGGGACGACGTCCGACGCGCGGGGGCTGACGTCGCCCACGGCATATTCTCGATAGTGCCGATTCTCATGAAGCAACCGCCGTGCCACGACGATGCGGACCAGCCAGCGCGACGCTTTTATTTCGCCAAGGTCGACGAGGCCTTCGAACGCCGTTTCAACTGCCGTATCGTCGAAGTCTACGGCGCTACAGAGACAGGGGTCGTGACAATGATGCCGTCCGGCCAACCCCGCCGTATTGGGTCTTGCGGCAAACCCAATGCCGAGACCTTCGACGTGATGATCGCCAACGAGGTCGACCAGCCCGTTACCACCGGCGAGGTGGGAGAGATTCTCGTGCGCCCGCGTCATCCTTTCGCGATGCTTACCGCCTATTATAACAATCCCGAAGCAACCGCTGACGCCTTTCGCAATCTCTGGTTCCACACCGGCGACAATGCCAGGGCCGATGCCGATGGCTATCTCTATTTCGTCGACCGCAAGTCGGATTCCATCCGCCGCCGCGGCGAAAACATCTCGTCGTCCGAAGTTGAAGCCGTGCTCAACCGACACCCGGCCGTGCTCGAATGTGCGGTGATCGCGGCGCCTTCGGAACTCGGCGAGGACGAGGTCAAGGCCGTGGTCGTGCTGCGCGACGGGGCGCAGGCGACGCCGAAGGATCTTTGGGCATTCTGCGACGAAAACATGCCGCGCTTCTGGGTTCCGCGCTTCATCGAGCTTCGGGCCGAGATGCCCAAGACTCCCAGCCAGAAGATCCAGAAGTACGTGTTGAGAGCGGGCGATAGACAAGGCCGCCTGTTTGATCGACACACTGCAGACAAGGAGCAAAGCCGATGACGCGGCGTATCATCACCGTTTATTCCGACTACAAAAGTCCCTATGCCTATCTTGCCAAGGATCTTGTATACGCACTCGGCAGCGAGACCGGCGCACAAATCGATTGGCTCCCTTACACGCTCGATATCCCCTCGTATCTCGGCAGTGCGACGCTGGACGAGACCGGCAACGTCGTAACGGAGAGCCGAAACGCACACCAATGGCGCCGAGTAAAATACAGCTATATGGATTGCCGACGGGAAGCCAACCGCCGCGGCCTCGTCATTCGGGGAACGCAGAAAATCTGGAATTCGTCCCTTGCCAATATCGGCATGCTCTATGCCCAACAGCAGGGTGTATTCTGCGCCTACCATGATCGCGTCTTCGAACGCTTCTGGAAGCGGGAACTGGATATCGAGGATGTCGGCGTTCTTGGCGACCTGCTCAGGGAGTGCGGTGCGGATGCCGGGCCGTTCCCCCAGTACGCGGAAGGCGAGGGACGCCGGCACTTGAAGGACATTCAAAGCGAAGCGGAGGCTGCAGGCGTCTTCGGCGTGATCAGTTTCCTGCTCGACGACGGAAGCCTCTACTGGGGGCGGGAGCATCTACCCCGAATCAAGGAGCTAGTGAGTTCGCCGTGAGCATTGCCCCCGGCTCGTCAGCCAGCGCTTCGTTACATGCCAACCGAAGCGGGGCCTAACGCTCTTTGTAGAGACTGCCTACGACCCATGAAGTCGTAGACGCGCAATATTCAATCACTTATGCTGATTTGGGTGACTGGGTAGAGCGGGTGGTCCGCGGGAGCAGCAATACGTGGACTGCGGGTTTCGGATCGGTGTGGCATGAGCGTGATTCTAATCGACCCGGATGGGCAGACACTAGAGAACGGCTGGCGACTTTCTGAGCTTCGGATGTTGTCTCGCCTCGAAGAACCCGTCCTGCACGATTATCTATGTCGAAATATGGGGTATGCGCTTCTTGCGATCGATGCGAGCCATATCTCCTTGCGTTTCAATCCCAGCTTGACTACCGGCCCGACACTCTCTGCTATATTCTATAGCCTTGCCGACTTAGCTTCCCGCGCGATCAGGGTAGAATGGTATGTGAGTGCCACCCGCTATTCTCATGTTTGCATGGATTCGAAACAGGCAATCGACTTCGTTGCTTCGTTGATTGAAAAAAACGCGATAAAAGTCAGCGATCGCTTCTATTGCCGCAACATAACGGTGGAGGATGAACCGGACGCGTTTCGTCATCTCCGAATGTTATTTCGGCACTATACGGACAATCCAATCAATGAGTTGACCATCGCATATCTTAAGCGACGCTTTGTGGGTCGCTATGTTTTTGTCAAACGTGATCGCATGGCGGGACAGTTCGTGTTCGCTGACGTTGGCGATGGCTACACTGGCCTCGCGGAATCAGCACGCAGCATCTCTATCGGTCGGCCGATCAATGATCTCTACGACAGAGAGTATGGCTTATTCGTAGCTGGTGCATACCGAGAGGCAGCAGAAACTGGACTCCCTGCGATCAAGGATGTGGACGTCATCATTCACACACATCGCAACAAGTCCAATGCCCTCAGCTATCGCCGACTAATCTTGCCGCTTCCCGACGATATGCTTCTCGGTGTTACCGTTCGAAACAGGGATCCGATTGCCCTTGAAGAGTAGGCCGCCGGTTATCTCGCGTACGATTTCAGCTTGCGTGAGCCAAAAGAGCAAGAAGTCTGCATCGCCGTAAGCCGAAGACCTTGCCTCGATGCCTTCCTGATAATTTACGTGACCTGTCCTCTTATGCAGACCGTTTGCATGGTTGCTTTTCGACATAAGGACGATCGTGGCGTCAATTGCCCACTGAGAGAAGGCATAAGCGCGTCCAAGTCGCGGCAGCAAGGATGCCAGCCCGAGACCACGCACCTCCGGGTGGTACCAGACAGCTCCGGTAAATGCGATCATACCACGAAGCTCCTTACCCATCGGAGCCGTGACCCTCCAGGACTCGTTTTCGTAAGCCGATTGCATCGGGTTCTTGTAGAATAAGTGCATCGACTCGGCGGCCTCAGTGAATGAACTCTCACGCCAATCGAAAAGCCTTCCCGCTTGAGTTGCGACGACCTTTCCTTGTGCATTTCTTCCGAGCAGACAAAACGAATTGCTCTCAGTTAGATCATTCAGACGGGGATTGAACGTCGATACGAGTGGAGGCCATGTACTTTTGTTTTCCTCGTTGACATTCAGAAGCTGTTCGAAGCTTCCGAACTCCAGATTAATACCGCGATCGACCAAAGCACCATTGATTTCGAGAAAGTACCGTCCGACGGCATCGCGAGGTCCATGATGAATATAGACCGTGGATATAAAGCCTACTGGCGGGCTAGCCTGCTCCGCGGTCTCAGGATTCTGCATCCAGTCAGCTCCTCCGTCGTCATCGACGACGGGAACACTCCTGGTGGAATTGATTCGAGTAAAGCTACTGAATCGGTTTCCCCCTGCGAATTCCAACCATGTCACGAGAAACTGCGTCCTCGAAACGGCACAACATTATTCGACTTGACGGCGTCAGCTTCCGTCGCCTCACTGGTAGATCGTTCAAATTCAACGAAAAACTCAGAGATCTTCATACCTAACGCGTCAGCTATCGCAACTAGCAACTCTGGTCTTGCCCTCGCCTTCAGCACCTCAATCGCGACGATGTCAAGGCTGCTACACTGTGCCAACGCAGCCAATTGCTCTCGGCTCAGCCCAGCGTTCGTACGCCTCAAGGCGATCACGTCGCCAATATGCACGTCGATTTTTCCCACTCAGGGTCCCCTGCGGTGCTTCACGGAACACATCCTTGGTGGAACGAGAGCAAACAGACGCCGACCATTGAAATTGGATTGGGGCACAATGTGCCTATTTCTCTGGGTCTTGTCGATGACTGCTGAGCATTGATGCCAGGCTGGAGTTGCGCAACCCACAAGTGATCCTCAGTGCAGGAGATCGCTGATCCTATCTCGGCGGCTTGCCAGGCGGTCAATTCGCCAGCGTGTCCACACAATCCGGACAATCGAGGTGTCAACGGCTTCGCGGGCTCAGTCGCTGAGGCCTCAGTCCTGTCGACGTCGTGTGGACCGCATTTGGTTCGCTGCTCTTGTCAGGTGATTGGCGAAGAGCTTCAGTTGCATGTATGTCATGTGACAAGGGCATAAGGGCCGGCGACGAAGTCCGGTTCACCATCAGGGAGGTCTAGCCATGTCGAGCTTTCGCGCCGCGGTTGTCGCCGGTGCTAGCGCCATCGTCCTCTTCGGCGCCACCGTCGCTACCGCGCAAGTTGAGATCCAGTGGTGGCATGCGATGACCGGTGCCAACAATGACGTCATCGTAAAGCTCTCCAACGACTTCAACGCCACCCAGAAGGACTACAAGGTCGTCCCGTCCTACAAGGGCAGCTACGCCGACACCTTGAACGCCGGCATCGCTGCCTTCCGGGCCGGGGGCGCACCTCACATCATGCAGGTGTTCGAGGTCGGTACCGCGACGATGATGTCGGCGACGGGTGCCGTGAAGCCCGTCCACGTTCTCATGAAAGAGGCCGGCGAGACCTTCGATCCGAACACCTACCTACCCACCATAACCGGCTACTACTCGACGTCGAAAGGCGAGATGCTCTCGTTCCCATTCAACTCGTCATCGGCGGTGATGTGGTACAACAAGGACGCTTTCAAGAAAGCCGGCCTCGATGCCAGCGCTCCGCCGAAGACGTGGCCGGAGGTGTTCGACGCAGCCAAGAAGCTGAAGGCCGCCGGTTTCGATAAATGCGGCTTCTCGACCTCATGGATTACCTGGGTCCATCTCGAGCAGTTCTCGGCCTGGCATAACGTGCCACTCGCGACCAAGACGAACGGCATGGACGGCTTTGACGCCGAGCTGAAGTTCAATTCCCCGCTGCACGTCAAGCACTGGGAGAATCTGGTCGAGTTGCAAAAGGACAAGACCTTCGACTACGCCGGGCGCACCAACCAGGGCGAGGGCCGCTTCACCAGCGGTGAGTGCCCGATCTATCTGACGTCGTCTGCGTTCTTCGGCAGCGTGAAGGCCAACGCCAAGTTCGATTGGGCTAACGCGCCGATGCCCTACTACCCCGACGCTCCCGGCGCACCGCAGAATTCGATCATTGGGGGCGCCTCACTATGGGTCATGGGCGGCAAGAAGGCCGACGAGTACAAGGGTGTCGCCAAGTTCTTCACCTTCTTGTCCGACGTCGATCGCCAGGTCGAACTGCACACCAAGTCTGGCTACCTGCCGATCACCAAGGCAGCCTACGACAAGGTGAAGTCGTCGGGCTTCTACAAGGAAAACCCCTACCTCGAAACTCCGTTGCTCCAGCTCACCAACAAGCCGCCGACGGAGAACAGCCGCGGCCTGCGTCTTGGCAACATGGTGCAGATGCGCGACATGTGGGCCGAGGAGATCGAGGCAGCGCTCGCCGGAAAGAAGACGGCCAAACAGGCGATGGACGACGCCGTCGCCCGCGGCAATACAGTGTTGCGCCAGTTCGAGAAGACGGTTGCCAAGTAACTCTGGCAGATTGATCTAAGCCGTCCACACGTTCTGTCCCTTCCCGCGACGCCCCGGCGGAACCGGGAGGGACATCTCCAAGCAACATCCCTCCAAGATGACTGATGGGAGGCTCGCCACAAGCGGGCGTCCCCCCGACCATCACCCTTGCCCGGGCGCAGCTCCCACGCTGGCGTTGCTTTTGCGGCTCAGCTGACACTCAACGATCTGAATTCGGTGACACGCCACCACATGGAAAAGCGCGCGATCTACGGCGGCCTCGCCCTGCCTTTGCTGCTCCTTACGCCGCAGCTGCTCGTCACGCTCGTGTTCTTCTACTGGCCGGCGAGCCAGGCTGTGTGGCAGTCGTTCCTGCTTCAGGACGCCTTCGGTTTATCAACGCGCTTCATCGGACTCGAAAACTACCGCGAGTTGCTGTCGAGCCCCGGCTATTACAGAACGATCGGCACCACCGCGCTGTTTTCCACGCTCGTCACCGTGCTGTCACTGTCGATCGCACTCGTGCTCGCGGTACAGGCCGACAAGTCGATCCGCGGCGCCGGCATCTACCGCACGCTCCTGATCTGGCCCTACGCCGTGGCACCTGCCGTTGCGGGTGTGCTTTGGCTGTTCATGTTCCAACCCTCCCTCGGCGTCCTGGCGCGCGGCCTCAGAAGCCTCGGCGTGGACTGGAATCCCCTACTCAACGGCGACCATGCACTCGCCCTAGTCGTCATGGCCGCCACCTGGAAGCAGATCAGCTACAATTTCCTGTTCTTCCTCGCCGGCCTGCAATCGATCCCGCGCGCAGTGATCGAGGCCGCTGCCATCGATGGCGCCTCGCCCACGCGTCGCTTCTGGACGATCACCCTGCCGCTCTTGTCGCCGACAGCATTCTTCCTTCTCGTCGTCAACATTGTCTACGCTTTCTTCGATACCTTTGGAATTATAGATGCGATGACGTCAGGAGGGCCGTCGAAAGCGACCGAGACACTGGTCTACAAGGTGTTCTTCGACGGCCGGTTGGGCGGCGATCTCGGCGGATCTGCAGCGCAGTCCGTCATCCTGATGGTGATCGTGATCGCACTTACCGCAGTTCAGTTCCGATATATCGAGCGGAAGGTAGCCTACTGATGGTCGAACGGCGCTCGATGTTGGCTCGCCTCGTGCCGCATGTGATCCTCTGCCTGGGCGTGGCGATCCTGGCTTTCCCGGTCTACCTGTGCTTCGTCGGTTCCTCGCATCCCCAGGACGTGATCTCGAACGGGCAGATGCCGCTCGTTCCGGGGCATTTGCTCACCGAGTCATACTGGTTGGCCCTGACGCGCGGCGTCGCCCGCACCTCCTCCGAGCCGGTCGGTCTCATGCTGCTGAACAGCCTGACCATGGCGCTGATCATCGCCAGCGGAAAGATTGCGATCTCGATCATCTCGTCGTTCGCGGTCGTCTACTTCAAGTTCCCATTCCGGATGGCGGCGTTCTGGATGATCTTCATTACCCTGATGCTGCCGGTCGAGGTGCGTATCTATCCGACCTATAAGGTCGTCGCCGACCTCGGCATGCTCGATACGTACGCTGGCCTCACCGTGCCGCTGATCGCCTCGGCGACCGCGACGCTTTTCTTCCGCCAGTTCTTCCTCACGATCCCAGACGAACTGGTGGAGGCCTCGAAGCTCGACGGCGCCGGGCCCATGAAGTTCTTCTGGGACACCGTCCTGCCGCTGTCGCGAACGAACATCGCCGCCCTCTTCGTCATCCTCTTCATCTACGGCTGGAACCAGTATCTCTGGCCATTGCTCATCACCACACGCAGTGACATGCAGACCGTGGTCATCGGTATCAAGAAGATGATCGTGACGCAGGATGCGCTCACCGAGTGGAACATCGTGATGGCCACCGCCATGCTCGCCATGTTGCCTCCGGTTGCGGTCGTGGTGCTGATGCAGCGCTGGTTCGTCAGAGGGCTCGTGGAGACGGAGAAGTAGTGCCATGGCCTCGCTATCTCTCGACAACGTGAAGAAGGTCTATCCGGGTGGCGTGGAGGCCGTGAAGGGCGTGAGCCTGCAAGTGCCCGATCGTGCGTTCGTCGTTCTCGTCGGTCCTTCAGGCTGCGGGAAGTCGACGCTGCTGCGTATGATCGCCGGGCTGGAGACGATCACCTCAGGTACGGTCAAGATCGGTGACCGCATCGTGAACGACGTCGAACCAGCGAACCGCGACATCGCGATGGTCTTCCAGAACTACGCGCTCTACCCGCACATGAAGGTTTTCGACAACATGGCCTATGGCCTGCGGAATCGCGGCATGGGCGAGCCAGAGGTCAAGCGCCGCGTAGACGAGGCGGCGCGGTTGCTCGAGATCGGCCAGCTTCTCGACCGCAAGCCGCGTCAGCTGTCGGGTGGCCAGCGCCAGCGCGTCGCCATGGGCCGCGCCATCGTCCGTCAGCCGGCCGCTTTCCTGTTCGACGAACCGCTGTCGAACCTCGATGCCAAGTTGCGTGTACAGATGCGCGTCGAGATCAAGAAGCTTCAACGCGACATCGGGACCACGAGTATTTACGTCACCCATGATCAAGTCGAGGCCATGACCATGGCCGACATTCTCGTCGTGATGAATGCCGGCTCTGCCGAGCAAATCGACACTCCTCGGGAGATCTATCAGCGCCCCCGGACCACATTCGTTGCGAGCTTCATCGGCTCGCCTTCGATGAATTTTCTTCCCGCGAAGCTGACTGGCGATGGCAAAGGCGTCATCGTCGGCGGCGTACTGATCGCGCTGACGGGGGGCGCCAATGCGGCGGCCTCCACGATCACCGTCGGCGTGCGTCCGGAAGAGATCGTCGTCGGTGCGGACGGAGCGACCCACACCGTCGCGATAGACGTCATCGAGCATCTTGGTGCCGACACCATCGTGCACGGGAAGCTCGTTGCCGACGGCGCTGCTGCGCTTACCGTCCGCCTTGTCGGCTACTGGCCCCTGGCACCGGGCGAGATATTGCCCGTGGCGCTGCATGCTCGCGCGCTACATCTCTTCGACCCCACGACCGGGCAGCGGCTGTGAGCCTCGCTCCGCGCCGGACCACCTCAAACACAGGAGATCGATCATGGCAGCGAAGAAGGGCGATGGCCTGTTGATGGTCTACACCGAGGTGCCGGCGAAGCACGAGGACGAGTACAACGCTTGGTACGACACGGAGCACATTCCCGAGCGCCTTTCCATCCCGGGCGTGCTCGATGCGGCGCGCTATCAGGCTGTGGAAGGCGGGCCTAAGTATATCGCCTGCTACGAGCTCGCGTCGCCCGAGACGTGGCATTCCGATGCTTGGCAGAAATGGCTGAACAATCCGACACCGTGGTCGCAGCGCATGTCACCCACTGTCATCGCCACCAAGTTCATTCGCAATCTCTACCGACGCATCTATCCAGCCACCCTGCCTACGGAGACGGCCGAGGCCGGCATGGCGCCGGTCATCCTCGTCGGGCGGATGTCCGTGCCGGAGGCGCTCGATGCACAGTTCAACGAAGCCTACAACAACGAGCGTTTGCCGCTCTGCTCGCGCATTCCGGGCTACATCCGTGCACGTCGGTTCCAGGCGGTAATGGGCGAACCGAAATACACCACCGTCCACGAGATGGACTCACTCGACGTCTGGAAGAGCAAAGCCTGGGACGACTGGCGAACAGCCGTCACGCCGGTCTGGAGCGGAGAGGTCAGACAGGCCATGGTGCACGCCGAGGGCTCTCCCGGCGTCTTTCGTCGCATCTTTCCGGCTTGAAGACATGCAACGTCCATCAGCGTGGCAATGACACTAAGGGGCAGTTTTACAGCATTCTTGCCATGCTAGACCGGAAGCCCCAACGTAAGGCACCGGCCATAAAGAAGGAAGCAGCATCGTGGCAGACAGGATCAGGGTTGGAATCGTCGGTGCCACCGTAACGCCGGGAGGTAGCGGATGGGGCGCCAATGCCCATGTCCCAGCACTGCAGGCGTTGCCGAATTTTGAGCTGAAGGCCGTATGCACCGCACACGCGGAAACTGCAAAGGCTTCGGCGGAAAAATTCGGCGCCGACCTCGCTTTCCACGACATCAAGAAGATGGCAGCGCATCCCGAAGTCGACCTGGTTTCGGTCGTCGTCCGAGTGCCCTGGCACAAGGAGCTGGTCCTGGCTGCAATCGGCGCGGGCAAGCCAGTCTGCTGCGAGTGGCCACTTGGCGCGCATCTGGCCGAGGCAAAGGAGATGGCGGCTGCCGCAAAAGCTGCCAAGGTGCAGACCCTGGTCGGCCTGCAGGCGCAAAGTGATCCGGCCGTCATGTATGCCCGCGATCTCGTTGCCAATGGCGAGATCGGCGACATCGTTTCAGTCAACATGCGTGTGATTGTGGACTCCATCCCGGAGCGTGGCGACGGCCGCATCTGGCAGGGCATTCGGAAGAATGGCGCCAACCCGATGACCATTCCGGGCGGACATGCGATCGATGCCATGTGCCATATTCTCGGTGAGTTCGCCGAAGTCGGTGCGCGGGTAACGACGCGGATCAAGATGTGGAAGCACGCGGTCACGGGCGCCGACTTCCCTGTCGACGCACCGGACACCGTCTCGGTCGTCGGCGTGCTTCGGAACGGGGCCGAAGTCTCATGGCAAGTGGCGAGCGTGCCCTATCACGCAAGCGGGATCCGGATGGAAGTTTATGGCCACAAGGGGACGCTCGTGTTGACCTCGAAATCGGTCAACATCGGTCCAAGCCAGCTCGAGCTAGGCATCGGAAAAGGCGAGGTGAAGAAGATCGTCGTGCCGGCGAGCTATCGGCTCGCTCCGGCCGACATGCCCCAGAGCCCGGCAGTCAACGTGGCCCAAGCCTACGCCCGCTACGCCGCGGCAATGGGGACGGGTGCAGCGGTCGCGCCCGACTTCGAACACGCCGTCGTCCGCCATGCACTGATCGATGCATTGGAGCGATCGCACACAGAGGGCAAGGTCATCAAACTGGGTTAGCAAGCACTCCGGCGTGAGTCAGTCTGATTTGCCGCCGAGCCCAGATGCCCCTCAAGCGGACTGGTCGATCGACGCGGGCTTCACTGCCGCGTCGTGAGTCCCCTTAGTCGCCACGGCCGGCATAAAGGAGCTGCCTCGGCGCAGCCAACGTGACGCCCCCAACGTCGTCCAATCAGTTCGGCCTGTCGTGGGACCGCAAGTCCCATCGCCAGCTCTTCGCGCGGCTCATCGCTGAAGATGCTGGAGAGCCGCAATGCGCGCCTCGATCGGTGGGTGAGTCGAGAAAAGAGCCATTAGGCTTGGCTTGTCGCTGATCCCCGACGCCTGGATGGATTTGGGCAGTTCCCCCGGCTCGACTCGACCAAGGGTCGCGAGCGCGCTGATCATGCTGTTGGGCTGGCCCATGTAGCTGGCGGCTCCCGCATCCGCGCGGAACTCTCTATGGCGGGAGAACCAAGCGACGACCATCGATGCGAGAGTACCGAACACGATCTGGCACACCATCGACGTCACGAAATACCCGATGCCCTGACCATTCCCGTCCTTGTTCAACTTCTTGTCGACGACGTAGCCAACAATCCGCGAGAGGAACACGACAAACGTGTTCACAACGCCCTGGATGAGCGTCATCGTGACCATATCGCCGTTCGCGACGTGGGCCACCTCATGGGCGAGGACGGCTTCGACCTCCTCGCGGTTCATGGTCTGCAGCAGGCCAGTCGAAACAGCGACGAGCGCGGAATTCTTGAATGCGCCGGTTGCAAAGGCGTTCGGCTCGCCTTCATAGACCGCAACCTCGGGCATCTTGATGCTGGCGCGGGTGGACAGCTTGGCTACGGTTTCGAACAACCACCGCTCATCGGCGTTGGCCGGCTGGGAGATGACATGAGCACCGGTCTGCCACTTTGCCATCGGCTTTGATATCAACAGGGATATGATTGCGCCCGTGAATCCGATCGCGGCGGATAGCGCGAGCAGCGTGCCGAGGTTCAATCCATTGGCATCCGCGATCCGGCCAAGCCCCAGAAGATTCACAACGACCGAAATGACAACCAGCACCGCGATGTTGGTCAGCAAAAAGAGTGCGATACGCTTCATTGTTGTCTGCCCCGATTGCGTAGTTGTGTGCAGTCACCAGCTACCCGCGGACATCCCGGCGGCACCATCATTGACAAGTATAGTCATGTTCCCTCCCGCATGCACCGACTGCAGCGCGCCGAGTGCAGCTGTGACCGGGCCACATTCGTATGGAAGTTCGTACCTGTAGCCAATCGGCGCTTTCCAACACGACGCCGGACGAGTTCCGCGACCACCATCGGACCATTGCCGCGACGACAGGCAGCGGGCAAGCGATCAACCCCTCGGATTGAGGGACGGACGCATCCCAGGTCGCCCGCGTAACAAGGATCGTAAAATCCGACTGGTCGGCTTTGAGTACGTCATGAGCCTGAGTATCGCCGTGCGCCGGGTTGTGATGCGCGTCCAATCTTGACGTAGCTCGCAAAGCGGTCGGCATCGAGGTCCCCGCGATCTACTGCAGCGCGTACCGCGCACCCCGGTTCGCTGTCATGTCTACAATCTCGAAACCGGCAATCGGTTGCGAGGGCCGCGATATCTTCGAACTCGCTCTTATTGCCTTCTGAGGGATTCCAGAGCTCGAGCCCCCTCAGGCCGGGACTGTCGATAATCGCGCCGCCTTCCTGTCGCGTGAACAACTGGCGATGGGTTGTCGTATGCCGGCCGCGACCATCATGAGCTCTAACCTCCTGTGTCGTCTGAGCCACGCGTCCCAGCAGACGGTTAGTCAATGTCGACTTGCCGACGCCAGACGAACCGACAAGCGCCACTGTCCGATTGCCCTCGAAATAGTGCTCGAGTTCGCGAGCGCCGTCCTCAGCGCGTGCGCTGATCGTATGGACAGGCACGCGGGGATCGATCTCATCGATAAAACCCTTCAGCCCCGCTTCATCATCGGCGAGGTCAACCTTGTTCAAAACGATGACGGGGGTGGCACCACTTTCCAATACGAGTGCGAGATATCGTTGTATGCGCGCGAGGTTGAAGTCGCCACCCAGTGCTGTCACGATAAATACCACATCGATATTCGCTGCCAGGAGTTGCGGCCTAGACTCACCTGCCGCTTTGCGGATCAGGGCACTTGTTCGAGGCAGAACGGCCTCGATAGTGGCTGAACCATCAGCCGGGGCAATACGGATCGCCACAAAGTCACCAACTCCAGGCAGGTCCGATCGCTCATGAGCGGAATTGCGGAGCCGGCCTGTTGTTCCTGCCGAATGCTCCGAGGTGTCGGTGGCAACCCGGTGATGGCTTCGATGCTCGCCGACCACACGACCCGGGACCAGGCCTTGGGCGGCGAGGGCGTCAAATTTTTCCTGCCACCGCGAATTCCAGCCATACGTCTCAAGGGTCATCTATCGCACTCCGCAGGGTCGAGGCTCCACAGGACGGGTTACTCCGAGACGGACGAGCAACTGAGGCTCGCTCTGCGTCGAGGTCCGATCTCTGCCGTCGGTATAGGCCAAACCGAAGTCGTGCGCTGCAATCTCGCACCGTCGGTTGGGATGTCGAGAAGCGTCCGACACTCAAATATTCTTTAACTGACGGCCTCGCGGGGGAATTCCCGTGTCGAGAGAACAGTAATAGGTGCGACGCATGGTGGCATCGCCTCTTGGTTCGGCGTAGTTGCCTCAACCATTTCGTGCTCAACTAGAGCCTGACTATCTGGAATTTTCCTTATGAAAGCTCAGAGTGTTACGCGCACACTGGCAGTTACCTTGGGTGTTGCCCTGGCTGTGGGCCTCTTCGTGACCTGGCAGCTCACGCGGGTCGCCCCCGCGCAGTCGATTGCCCTCCAGGCAGCCAGGTCTGATGCCCGGGCCTGGCAGGTGCCGGGGGCAGCGCTTTTTGCATTCGGTGATTTTGGCGCAATCGACTTGGACACACTCGAGACGTCCGCCATGCCATGGCCCGTGCTTTCGGCTGTACTGGCGCTCGACGAAGCCAAGGGGCGAGCCGATAAAGTCGAATGGGCAGGTGTCACGAACGCCTTCAAGCGCTTTGGATTTCTGTATCCCAAGGCGATACACGGCCAGCCCAGTCTACGTCCTTCGCATCAGGTACCACTCGGATTTTCCTTGGGTGTGATCGAACGACCTCTGCCGCCGCTGCGGGTCAGTGCCATCAACATCGGCTGTGCCGCTTGTCATGCCGGACCCAGCTATGGCCCCGACGGCACCCCTGACCCGACAACAGCCGTGTTGGGCCGCCCCAATACTTCGCTCGATCTCGAAGCGTTTAGCCAGCGAGTCTTTGGCGCCCTGAAAACCGGTCTCGCCAATGAGGCGGTACTTTTTGAGGCGATCGCACAGTTGTTTCCCCAAATCACATTGCGCGAGTGGTTGACGCTCAAGTGGATCGTGGTGCCGAAGGCGCGTCAGCGGCTCGCACAGCTGACCTCCGGTCTGGACAAGCCGCTACCCTTCAATAACGGGGCTCCCGGTTTGACCAATGGTGTCGGCGCGCTCAAATCGCGGCTCGGCGTCTCCCGCGCCGACCGCTATGATGCGAGCACGGGCTTTGTCTCCGTCCCCGATCTCGGGGACCGTGGTTTTCGGTCTGCATTCCTGGCCGATGGCGCCTATGCACCCAAAAAGGCTGAACGGTTCCGTGACATTTCCCGGTTAGAGGCCGAGACGCGCGATAATGAGCCCATCGCCGCGATTGCGTCGTTCTTCATGGTTCCGAGCATGGGGCTGGCGCCTCACCGAACGGAGACTGCAATTCCCGAGCTGGTCACTGTGTTGGATTACCTGGCGACATCGCGCCCGCCTCGCTTCCCCGGGACCATTGACGCGATTGCCGCCGCCTCAGGCCGCGAGGTCTACGCACGCGCCTGTGCGGCCTGCCACGGCACGTACGACGAAAGCACCACCGAGCCACGGCTGCAGTCGTTCCCGAATTGGGCCGGTGATGTCGGCACGGATCGCAGTCGTCTGGACGTGTTCGATGGGGCTCTGAAGGACGCCATCGGCAAGACTGATCATGGCCGACGCTTCATCGACGTGGATGTTACTCGAAAGTTTGCAGCACCGCTTCTCACCGGACTGTGGTCCTCGGCGCCGTATTTGACGAATGGATCCATCCCGACCTTGCGGCACGTCCTCTATCCGCAGACGCGGCCGAAGAAATTCGAGCTTGGTGGGCATCGTTTATCGATGACCGACATCGGGATCGATGGTGTGATGCAGGGCGATGCTTGGGTCACCCCTCCAGGCTACCGACCCTATTCGCGACCGGTGGTGATCGACACCGGCGCGCCCGGCTTCTCCAACCGCGGACACGAAATACAGGTCGAGGGCCTGACAGCCCGCGATCGTAATGACCTGCTCGAATATCTCAAACTGCTGTGAGCTAAGCCAAGAGTTCATCGACCGGAAGCCGGGAATGCCTCGCTTTCGGCTCACCGTGCGGCTGTCCGACCCGAAACACGCTGACGATCTGGCGCGTGCTCGGGATGGCGTACTGGGCTGCAAGCGCAGTGCGGGCGACCTCCCAGTCGGCGATTACCGATATGGGACAGCCTTTGAGGCCTTCCCGCTCCATCGCCAACCAGACCCGATAGAACGCGCGACCCGAGTCTAGCGGGTCTTCCCCGACGGGGCGGTGAAACAGAACGATCGCTGCCGCCGACTTAGTCTTGGCGCTTTCGCTGACGAGTGGAGACGCGAGCCCGACGCGATCGAGCAGCGGGAAGAGAGGACCGAGCACGACGCCCGCGCCCCAGGCTTCGATGGCACCTAACGACATCGCCTCGGCATTGAGCCCGTCGCGATGGTAGTTCGCATGGGATCGGGCAAGACGCAGCCAGTCCAGAAGCTCCTTGCGATGCGCAGCGTCGCGCAGATAGAAAAGCCCGGCGCGATCGCCGAGTGCAGCGGCGTGCGAAATTGCCGTAGCACCCCGCACAAGAACGACATCGCCACGCGCGACGGCGAGGCGATCGAGAGCCGCGTCCGTATCCGGGCTCAGCTGACGAAATGTTCCTCGCCAGCTCATGCGCGTTGCCGTCGGCTCACGCGAATCGCGATGATCCAGGGGAGCGAGGGATAGGCGCGCGATCGTCTGGACTGGGTCCGTCACCGACAGCGGCCGCGGCGGTTCGACAGCGAGGTCAGCAATCTGCAGTCCCCGCTCTGCCAGTGCGATGGCCATTCCTTCGAGCGCCGCGCCATGAGACAAGCGCCAATCGCGCCATTGCGGATCGGCGATGGGAATTGCGCGGCTGGGATCGCCCAGCAACTCGATCGCCCCATCGGTTTGCCGCCAAAGGCTGGGCTGGACGTTGTGAACACTCGGCGCCAGCCGCGCTTTCGCAATCACTGCCCTTAAATCATCGCGCGCCAAAGAGATCACGATCGCCCCTCGAGTGTCTTTCGGAACAGATGCAAGCGGTGCAACGGCTTGGCGCCGATCCGCTCCATCTGCTTGAGGCTCGCGACATTGACGTCTGCGATCCAGGTCGTGCCCAGCTTGGTATAGCCTGCCGCCCGAGCAGCCCGGACTACACGCGCAAGCATCGCCCCGTTCAGTCCTCGGCCATGCAGCTCAGGAGCAACCGAGTAGTAGATGATGACAGCACGTTTCCGATCGAGGCGATGGCGAAGGAAGTGCCATGGGGCCGTCCAAGACAGCCGCGCCCGTCGATGTGGGCCGTAAACACCTCCAAGCGACCATGTCCGTCGCGGCAGAAGGGATTGCGTTTGGTATCGAGAATGCGATCGAGGTCCGACCACATCGGCGTGACATAGGGCGATGCCGGAACATTGGCCGCTAGACCTGCGTGGAATGCGGCGCGACGGTCCCCAGCGCGGATCTCGATCATGATGGACCAGCCATGGAGTAGACACGTTGGCCAACGAGCCGCGCAAGATCGATCTCGGTCTCGGTGCGGGCGTCCGCTGCCGTTGCTGGCAGCGACAGAGCCATGAGCCGCAGTGGCTTATCGGAAAGCACAGAGAGATGCGTCGCGTCGTAAGCGGTCATCAGTGAGAGCGCTCGCTCCACCCCCTCGTCGGTTGCCGTGCGTCCCCACGGGGCAGACGCCCGGCGTAAGGTCCGATGGTCGGCCAGGAGGGAGCGAAAAGCCGGATGATCGACCTGTTCCAGCTTGGCCGAGGGCAGGACCTTGGCGCCGCCCAGCGGAGCATAGGCCGCCAGGCGCTCGCGGAACTCATCGGGGGTCGTGGAATCGACCAGTGAAACGTGCACGCGGCCGCGTTCGAGCCGCGCGCCCTGCGCCTCCGAGAAGAGCCCGGCAAGCAACAATCCAGCGACACCGACGGCCGCTGCGCGGACCAGCTGGCCAATGCTGCCGTCGGTATGCCCCGTTGCAACGTACGCGACCGAAAACACGCCGGCGATAACGGCGAACATGGCAATGTTAAGCATCCGACCGCGCAACGGCGCGTGGAAGTTCCCAACACCCAGCCCGATGTAGAGCAGTACTAGGGCGCCCAAAGCCCCGAGGCGCACCGGGATGTCAGGCCACAGGGAGCGGAAGTCGGATACGATCAACGGCGCGAGCAGCAGCAACGCAAGCAGGACGCGCCGTATGGTGATGTCTTCCGCCACCGTGAGGCTGGCAGCATCGCGCCGCCACAGCAGAACCGCGATCGCAACGTACCCCCCGAGCACCGTCGCCAGCAGCAGGATGATCGGCACGAACTCCGGCACAAATGCCAATAGCTTCACGCCGAACACGGCCAGCGGGCCAGCGATGAGGGCAAGCTTGAGAAAGCGCGGCGCATGACGGCGCAGCAATCCCTCGGCAACGATAAGCGAGACCAGCGGCGCCGCCGAGGCCAGCGAATCCGCCAGGGCTTCAGCGAACAGTCCTTCGGTGAACCACGACCATGCGCGCGTGACGAACAGCGTCGCAACGAACCACAGTGCAAAGGCAATGCGCCGGGAAACCGGCCCCTTCGGATCAGCACGCCGCACCTCATGGGCGACGACCACCGCTCCGCCGGCACCGAACAGGTTGACGAGCGCGTCGGCGACGACCGTCGGCTCCAGCGTCATGCCGTCCCCATCATGCGCTCGAGGAACCGGCGAACGATCGGCTTCATCAGCCATTCGACCAGCTTGGACCGCGGCCGCTCGACGGCTGGCCGATACGGATTGAAGAACCATCCGCGGCAGTCCGTACCCGTGCGCTTGTCGAGGATCAACGCGATCGCCTCATAGGCCATCAGCATTCCGGTCGAGATTACCATGGGTGCAAACGACATGCGGCTACGCTTTCCGGCCGCGACTTCGCCAGCCAGATCGAGATCGATATGATGACGTGAGCTGGAATGCACCAGAACGTGTATTGCTTCGGCCTGGAAGGCGGCGGCCCGGTCCACCGTCGTGATCGCCGCCAAAGCTTTTCCAACCGTGGGGTAGCCTAGTCTCTCCTCGGGCGTCGGTTCGCCCGGCTTTGTCACATACACGGACGGCAAAGGGGAAGCGTACGCATCGATGACCGGCAATCCGGCGTTCCGGGCCGTACGATAGAGCTGCAAGCTCGCAACGAGGTCGTCGGTGCCGTTGATGACGACCTGCACCTCTCCGACGATGCGATCGATTGCGTTTGGCCAATCGGCCTTCATCACCTCCACCTTCGCTTCCGGATTGATGCGCGCGATGATCTCGGCACTGGCCTCGGCCTTGTGCTGCCCGACGGTGTCGGTGAAGGCGAAGACCTGTCGATTGATGTTCGAGATCTCGAAGCCGTCGAGATCGGCGATGATGAAGTGGCCAATGCCAGCACGCGCGAGCGCCATCAGAGCAGCGCCGCCCATGCCGCCCGTGCCGCAGACGAATACCTTAGCCTGCCGTAGCCGCTCTTGCTCGGCTTGGGTGACGAACCCGATATTGCGATTGGTGAATTCGGCGTAGCTGAAAGCGGGCATCAACATTGCGCCTTTTCGATTGCTGTATGGCTGGGTCGCAGGATCCCCCAGTGCTGATCCGCGCTCAGCCAGTGCACGGCTGGCAGCAAGAGGCGATTGAGTGCGACGAAGGTCAATGCGCCGATGACCGCGGGCAGCGATCGGCGCGGCACATTTTTCAGCACGTAGTTGCGTGCCGTTGACGTCGTCATTTGACAGAGCTGCAGGACATCGTCGCCACGGCCGTAATCCAGCTGCTCGGCGCAGAAGGCGTTGTAGATTTCATTGCGGTGCTTGGGGGCTTGATCGAACGTCTTCTTGAGATCGTCTGACCCGCCGGTATAAGCATTGGTTATGACCGAACGGCTCTCGTCGAATCCGGCGTCGGCGCCGACGCCGAACACATGCCGGTGATTGGCCATGATCTGGCGCGCCAGCAGCACATGCTCGAACGACTGGCGTGCGCCCGGCTGAGGGCTAGGGAAGACATTGGAGAAGGTCTCTGTGACCATGCCAATGATGGCAGGAACCTGAGTGACGTTCGACAACCAGATCGGCCGCATCTGATTGCGAAAGAACAGGACCAGGCACGTCAGTCCGTAAAGGACCCAGGAGACCCCCTGACTGCGCACGCCCGGATCGACCATAACGAGGCCCATGTGCAGCACCTCGGCCGGCCGGCCGTGCAGCGAGACATCCATAGCTGCTAGAGCATTGAAGGCGACGGGTGCACCGGATGCGCGATCGTAAAGGATCGTCACGATCGATTGCGCCAATCGCGCGCGATCGCCCGACAGGACGCCGTAGGTCAGATCACCGTCCGGCAGTGTCTTTCCTGCGATCGACCGAATGTCTCGGATCAGGGCCTCGAGCGCGTCATCGCGCATCCAGACCCCCGGCAGCTCGACGATGCGCGTGGAGATGTTCCCGCCCGTGCGCAGGCGAAGGTCGAGATAATCTTGCGTTAGCGATTTATAAACCAAACTGAGCATGACATTCCTCGCGTGGGCTCCGCATATTTGCAGATCGCGATGAACATTCTCCTCACCACGCAAGGAACGGAGTGTCGATGTCCGATATCCTGTTCGGCAATGCGACGAACTGGGCCGGCAATCCGCCACAACCCAGGCGCTGCTGATCACATCGGCAGCGTGATCGCAGCTCTTGGTACGGGTCAGCCACCTGTGCGGACGTGCGCGACTTGGGGAGGCATCAAATGCTTCCGGAATTCGTCGACGGCCATTCCCAACTGACCGCGGCACTTGGATGCCTCGTGCGACCGGCGGTACCAGCGGGTTTTCGCGCAGATCTCTGTTAGGTTGGGATACCCTTTGCTAGGGGGTAATGGCGGAGACGAGAGGATTCGAACCTCCGGTACCAGTTTCCCAGTACAACGATTTAGCAAACCGCCGCCTTAAGCCACTCGGCCACGTCTCCGCGCGAAGCATTCGTATAGGCGGCAGGCGACACGATTTCAACCCATTGTCGCACCGCCTGGCCGCGGTCGTGCCCAGCACCTTATGATTTCGGCAGCAGACCTCGCTCGGTCAGCACTGCTTCAGCCACCTTGAACGCCTCGATCGTCGCCGGAATCCCGCAGTAAGCCACTGTCTGATAGAGAACTTCCTGGATCTCGGAGACGGTGCAACCATTGTTGATGGCCGAGTTCACGTGCAGCTTCAGCTCCTCCGGCTTGCCCAGCGCCGTCAGCATGGCCATGCAGAGCATGCTCCGCGTTTTGCGCTCAAGTCCGGGGCGCGCCCAGATGTCGCCGAAGGCATAGGTTTCCGAGTACTCCCGGAGCGGTCGATTGAAATCATTGGTCGAGGCGTCCCGTCGCTCCAGGTAGGCCTTGCCGATCACTTCAGCCAGGATCGCCCGGCCGTTCTTGCGTTGATCCTCGATATCCATCATGGGTCTCCTGTTGTCCGCGCTGCCGCACCCTCGTCGCGGGGGGCTCCGAGGCCGGCGAGCCTCGAGCAGGCAATGGCCGCGGGAAGAGGTCAAGCGCGCTGTCGCGGTCCGGGAGCTGGATCGCGTGCGTCACTGTCATGGCCTCTCAGGTCACGAGCCGCCATAGAGCTGCGACCGCGTCGCGGTAACCAGAGGCTGACGGGTACGAAAGCAGGGCTGCCTCCTCCCGGGTGAGCCATGCCATCTCGGTGTGCTCGTCCGAAAGTACCGGCTCACCGGCCTCGATATGCCCGACACGTGCCAACAGAAACAAGAATGCTCCGTCAGAGGGTCTCTGACGCGTCCACGACACGGCCTCGACCCCGAACCTGACCGTCACGCCTGGCCCCAGTTCTTCCAAGATTTCACGCGCCAGGATGGCCGCGTGAGGATCCCACTCCTCGCCGATATCGATCCGTCCGCCGGGCAACTCCCAGTACCCACTGTCGGCCTCACGCACGAAGAGCGCCCGCCCATCGCGCACGATAAACGCCTTCAGGCTCACCTCGAACCTTTGGATTGCGCGCATCGGCACTCTCTCTCGGAAAAGGCTCAGCGGAACAAATAGATCGGGCTGGACCATGCTCGGTGCCCGTCTTCCTGTGTCACACGGACATAGAGTCTCGTATCGCCGAGTTCGCGCACCTTCACTCGACGCCGGATATCGACGTTCGTCTGCGTCATGGTCTCAGGCAACCGATAGAGCTTCACGGCGCGATCCAGACCACCGGCCGAGAACACATGTCGCTCGTAGCCGAGCACGGCGATGTCGCGCTGTCCGCGAGCGTGGCGCGTCTCGAACGACAATCGCCCTGCCAAGCCATCTTTCAACCAGATATCGATCGCCCCATAGTTGCCGGTTGTCACCGCCTTCCACGTGACGCCGGTCGCGCTTTGGGTTTGCAGGCCACGGTCGAGATTCCAATTGTTGATCACCTGAGTGCGCACAATCTCGTTGCCGTCGATTGAGAGTTCGCCGTCCCAATTCGTCGTTCGCGCCCTCCCTCGATATTCAGCGCCCTGGTAAACGAGCCTCACCCTCGCGCCGAGTTCGGTAGGTGCATACGGCCTGATGCACTCGATCAAACGATCTGCGTCGAAGATTTCCACACGCTCGATCGGCGCCGATCCGCGGACACGCACATGCAGCTCGGCTTCGTCCGCGTCGACCTGCGCGATGTCACCCATCTCGATCCGTTCGGTCCGCATGCTTTGTGCCCCCGAGAAAGCCGCCGGATCACGGACGAACACTTCGGCCCTTCCTGCCGTCGTCACGGCCACGTCGAGGATCATACGATTGCCGGTCGTCCCGTAGTGGTGACGGCGGCGCATGGCTTCGAATATGGCATCACGGTCGAGCGACCCGGCGATGAAACACGTCAGTCCGCCATAGCTTCCGAAAAACGAGGCACCGGGATAGCAGGCGCCGGGGCGCCCCTTGTGCCCATCGGAATTGCAGACCACTCCGACGCGATAATCAGCCTCAAAGGCATCCTGCAGAAGCCATTCGAAGGTTCCCCACGCAGAATGCACTTCCACTGCCGTTTCCAGAACGGGATCGTGTGCCTGCCGGATGTCGGCATAACGCCCGCCGACATGCGCCATGACAACGCAATCCCGCCCCGCAAGCCGTTCGAACAGTTCCGCTGCCGTGTGTGCGTCCGTATGCTCGTCCGCGCGGTCCGGCCCCTCGTAAATCTGGGCGTGACTTGAACGGTGGATGGTCTCACCCTCGTGGCGGAAGAACACGTTGCGGTCACCGCCTACCGCCGTGTTGGCGCTCCATTCGTAACCGGGAATGCACACGAACCGGCCCGGCTCGTCGAGCTCACGTGTCAACTCGTTGAGCGACTTCCAAAAGGCAGTGGTGATCTGGAAGTCGTTGCCCTGATGACCCATCACGTCGAGAAAGGCCTTGTCGCGACCAAAATGGAAATAATCGCGCGCCGAGTTCGTGCCGAGCGTCTCGTCGGATTGCCCGTGCGTATCACCCCAATAATGCCTCGGAGCGCTCGCACCAGCGGCAACCTCGATGGGATTGGACCGGCAGAGCAGTTCGCCCTCGGTGCTGCGAACCTCGATCGCCGCGGTACCTTCCGCGGTGAGCCCTTCGACAATCGCCGCGAACCTCCCAGGCTCCAATTGCAAACTCGACGGCAGGCCGCGGATCGACCCAATGGCAGAAAGAACTACCTGCGTGGCCACGCGGTCCGATGGATTGCCCCATTTGTCGTCGACCTTGATTGCCAGTCGAAACGGCTCGCTCAAGCGTATGCGGGTCGGGATGATGGCCTGCCAGCGAACGCCGCTGCCCGGCACCACATCGATCGTGGGACTTTCCGGGAGTGGCACGTAATCATAGGTCGCGATCGCATCTACGAGGACGTGGAACTCGAAGCGTCTCTCGGCATAGGTCTGCAGTCGGATACCCGGGCTGCCGAATCTCCTGTCGCCAAAGCGGATCGTGATCGTATCGCCAGGCTTCAGAAAGTGCTTGGCGACGCCAACGTAAAGCGACCGGCTCCATGGACGAATATTGCGCTTGAACTCCCACTTGAGTTCGAGAACTGCCCCATTCGAGGCCTCCGCAGTGGTATAGCCTTGGCCCTGCGGATCATCGAACTGCACGGGTCCGAAGTCGGTTGCGAACCGGAAGCCGATCTTTATCGAGCCGGTATCGTCCACACCGAATTGGCCTGCAGTGTAGGTCAGAGCGAACGACTGTAGCGAGCCCGCCTCGAATGAGCCGTTCGGTTCGAGAGTCGCTGCTCCCATCAACTCGGGACGATAGTCCGAATATGGCACTGCACGGCCTCCCCGCTAGTCGTACCCACAGGTACCTCGCGACGAAAGCCATGCCAAGCCGCCAAGAGGCTGATGTGCGCGGATCAGTTGATGTTGAAACCACCAGACACACAACGCACCTCGCGTGGCGTCAGCAAACGGGCGCTCGCAATTCGAACCCGGAACAGGTCACCATCGAGGTTGCCGGCCCAGAAAGCTAGAAACTCCTTTAGGCGCGGGAACGTCGGATGCAGGTCGTAGTCCTGCCAAACATAGCTCTGCAACAGAGAGGGATGGTCCGGAAGGCGATACAGGATCTCGGCCGTGGTGAGGCTGTAACCTGCAAGCTCGTCCGCAAAGTCTCTTCGCGTCATCATCCTCGAGCCTCCGCTATGGTTGAGACTGCTACCGGTGGACAACTGCACAAACCACCGACCGTTCCAAAGAATGCAGATTTGGTGTTTGTTTTCAATGCTCTGGCAGCAAGCCATATGGATTGCTAGCAGCACGCCTGGAGCTAAGTAGCTACGGCTAAAAGCCGTCCGGAATAGAGATCGCGATGGGTGGGCTCCGTATCAATGGAACAAGAGGAACACATTATTGCGAAGGCAAATACAACGGCTAAGTCGATGATTACTCCCTGCTCTTAACCGAGTGAACTCAATCTTAATTCCAATGATCCAACTTTTGTAGTGAATAGCACGTTGCGATTCGAGCAATTGCCTCGACCGACTGCAGATGCTATGTCACCCGCGATCCAAGCCGAAATAGTCCAAGACGACGAAGGAACACACGATATGGCCGCTATCAATGTCGATAAGCTTCCGCTGAAGGAGCTGCTCGATCTCGAGACTCGCGTCAAGAAGGCGATCGTCACCGCGCGCGAGCGGGAGCGGGCCGAAGTCCGACAAGAGATGATGGCCCTTGCGCAAAAGCGCGGCCTTTCGATCGCCGATGTCTTCGGCGGCACGCGCAGTTCTAAAGGTGGCAAAGTTGCAGTCAAATATCGCAACCCAGATAATCCGGACGACACGTGGACTGGTCGTGGCCGCCAGCCGAAGTGGCTTGTTGCCGCACTGAAGAAAGGCGCCAAGATCGACGACTTCGCTCTCTGAGCCGTCGAGAAGCAACCACCGACCGACTATCAATCCGCGTCCGTAGTAGGGCGCGGATAATTTATTGCCCGGTTTCTGCGATCATTCTCGATGGGTACATTCTAGCAACATCGCTCCGCCTCCTTCTCGGCGACTCAAGCCAAACGGCTCCGTAGAATTTTTCAGGCCGATGTATTTCAAGCCGGCCACCAAGATCCCGTGCCCCCTCCACAGCGTTCACTGGCACTCCAGCCTTGACAGTGCCAATGCCGCGCGACATATACAGGTTCGCACTTGGAAAGTAGGGTCTGAAGCTGTTTGTTTCGGCATCGGCCGACGCGGGCTCCGGAGCCGAGGCTTCGCGCCGGCATGTAGCGCCGATCACGAGGAAACCGATGAAATTGCGGCCCTTTCGTCATAGTGACAGCATTCGCTGCATCGAGGAACAGAGCGAGACTGCAGACAGCTTCCTCATTGGCGGCATGGCGCGAGAGAAACCCGTCCATTCCGAAATTTTCCCGGGCGGTCCCGGGATTTTCGATGCGACGATCCTGACAACCACCACGGCGATGAAATCCGGTGATCGCGCCCATCCCGGGGAATGGCCGGGCAGGACAGAGAGCGACATCCTCGGAGTGTCCAAGGGTGGTGCCTCGGTTCGTTCAGCGGCTTGAGATTGACTCATACAGTCCGTCGCTCACGTGACTCAATGACAGAAACTCAGCGATCCGTATCGTGTCCCGGGGTCGCCGTTCCGAACTTTCTCCCCCAGCAATCCTCATCGGAGTATTCCGCCCATGTCGGCCAAGGACGTCAGGTTCTCGCAGGATGCGCGCGAAAGAATGCTTCGCGGCGTCGACATCCTCGCCAATGCCGTGAAAGTTACCCTTGGCCCCAAGGGCCGAAATGTCGTGCTCGAGAAATCATTCGGCGCGCCTCGCATCACGAAGGACGGGGTTACGGTCGCAAAGGAGATCGAACTCGAAGACAAGTTCGAAAACATGGGCGCACAGATGGTGCGCGAGGTCGCTTCCAAGACCAGTGACATCGCCGGCGACGGGACCACAACGGCGACGGTTCTGGCGCAGGCCATTGTTCGCGAAGGCGCCAAATCCGTTGCAGCAGGCGCCAATCCGATGGACTTGCGGCGCGGCATCGATAGCGCCGTAGCGGCAATCGTCGCCGAGCTGAAGTCCAAGGCGAAGAAGGTCACTTCCAACGACGAGATCGCCCAAGTTGCGACGATTTCTGCGAATGGAGACGCCGAGGTCGGACGAATCCTGGCCGAAGCGATGAAGAAGGTCGGCAACGAGGGTGTCATCACCGTCGAGGAGGCAAAGAGCCTCGAGACCGAGTTGGACATCGTCGAGGGCATGCAGTTCGATCGCGGCTATATTTCGCCCTATTTCGTGACGAACGCCGAAAAGATGATCGCGGAACTCGAGGACGCCTATCTTCTCGTTCATGAGAAGAAACTCTCTGGCCTACAGTCGATGTTGCCGCTTCTCGAGGCGGTGGTGCAGACCGGACGGCCCCTCCTCATTATCGCTGAGGAAGTCGAAGGAGAGGCTTTGGCAACGCTTGTCGTCAACAAGCTGAGGGGAGGCCTCAAGATCGCCGCGGTCAAGGCGCCGGGCTTCGGTGACCGTCGCAAGGCTATGCTTGAGGATATCGCGATCCTGACCGGCGGGACCGTGGTCTCAGAGGACGTCGGCATCAAGCTCGAGAACGTCACGATCGACATGCTCGGGCGAGCCAAGCGGGTTCGGATCGACAAGGAGAATACAACGATCGTGGGCGGCGCCGGAAAGAAGCCGGACATCGAGGCCCGCGTAAAGCAGATCAAGGCGCAGATCGAGGAAACCACATCCGATTACGATCGGGAGAAGCTGCAGGAGCGTCAGGCGAAGCTCGCCGGTGGCGTCGCAGTCATCAAGGTCGGTGGCGCGACCGAGATCGAGGTGAAGGAGAGAAAGGATCGCGTCGATGATGCGCTCCATGCCACACGAGCGGCCGTCGAAGAGGGCATCGTACCGGGCGGCGGCGTCGCTTTGCTGCGTGCACTCAAGGTTCTCGACGGGCTGACTGCCGCGAATGCGGACCAGAAGGTCGGCATTCAGGTCGTAAGGAAGGCCGTCCAGGCACCAGCGCGGCAGATCTATCAAAATGCCGGCGAGGACGGCTCGGTGATCGTTGGCAAGATCCTTGAAAGCAACAAGTACAACTTCGGCTTCAACGCGCAGACCGGCGAGTACGTCGATCTCGTCGCAGCGGGTGTCATCGATCCGGCCAAGGTCGTTCGCTGCGCGCTCCAGGATGCCGCCTCGGTGGCGGGGCTTCTGATCACGACTGAGGCCATGATCGCCGATGCACCGCGTTCGGATGCAGGGGGGATGGGCGGCATGCCCGGCGGCGGAATGGGAGGAATGGGTGGCATGGGCGGAATGGGTGGCATGGATTTCTGACCGCACCGCCGTCCGATCAACTCATATGGCGCTGGAGAGGCCGTCGCGGGAGACCGCGGCGGCCTCTCTCAGTATGAGCGATCAGGCAGACATTCCCCTTGCCTTTCCATTCTCATTGGGCTCGTTGTCCGGCGAAGTGCTCAGATTAGCCTTTCACAGACATGGCTGTGATGCGGGCGTGACAGGACCCGTCGCCCGCCGCTAGACTCGCGCTCCGGCCTCAGCGAACAATGCGGGACCCCGCCCCCGCGGCATACGACACGAGCAACGAGCACGATGACCGACATCGCCACGAGGGTCTACAACCACAATTGGAAGATCGATCCGATCGTTCGCTCGGTACTCGATACGGACTTCTACAAACTTCTGATGGCGCAGACGATTTTTCGAAGGCATCGCAATGTCAGCGTGACCTTTGGAATCATCAACCGCTCGAAAGACGTGCCGCTCGCTCGGCTGATCGACAAGGGCGCGCTCAAGGAGCAACTCGATCACATCAGGTCGCTGTCTCTGTCGCGCGGCGAATCCACTTGGCTGCGTGGCAACATGTTCTACGGCAAGCGCCAGATGTTCGCTCCCGAGTTCATAGCCTGGCTCGAGAATTTCCGTTTTCCGCCTTACCGGCTCGAAGAGCGTGGCGACCAATACGAGCTTACTTTCGAAGGGCCATGGATCGAGACGACGATGTGGGAAATTCCCGCGCTCGCGGTCATTATGGAACTCTATTCGCGCTCCGTCACCCAGGGCATGGGCAAGTTCGAGTTGCAGGTGCTCTACGCCCGAGCGATGACGCGCGTCTGGGAAAAGATCGAGCGGCTGAAGCGCCTCGACGGCTTGCGCATTGCTGATTTCGGGACTCGCCGTCGCCACGGATTCCTGTGGCAGGACTGGTGCGTCCAGGCCATGCACGAAGGACTGGGCTCCGCCTTCCTCGGCACATCGAATTGCCTAATTGCAATGCGGCGGGAGGTGGAAGCAATCGGCACGAACGCTCACGAATTGCCGATGGTCTATGCGGCGCTCGCGGGTGACGACGAGACCCTTTCGCAAGCCCCCTACGACGTACTCGCCGACTGGCAGGACGACTACGAAGGCAATCTGAGAGTTATCTTGCCAGACACTTATGGGACTGAAGGCTTCCTCGACAATGCGCCCGACTGGATCGCGCACTGGACCGGCGTGCGTATCGACTCGGGCGATCCATTCGCGGGTGGTGAGAGCGTGATCAACTGGTGGCGCCGGCGCGGGCAGGATCCCCGCAACAAGCTGGCAATCTTCTCAGACGGGCTCGATGTCGAGTTGATCGAGCGCCTGCACTGCCACTTTCACGATCGCATCCGCTTGGGGTTTGGCTGGGGCACGATGCTGACCAACGATTTTCGCAAGCTCGATGTGCAGGGACGGCTCGATCCGTTCTCGATCGTCTGCAAGGTGATCTCGGCCGACGGCCGGCCAGCGGTCAAGCTCTCGGACAATCCTACAAAGGCGGTCGGTCCCGAGGATGAAATTCGCCGCTATCGTCGGGTCTTCAACGTTGGCGCGCAGGAGGCGCAGCCCGTCATCGTTTGAAGGGCCAGCGGCGACTTAACGGCGCGTGCCGACATCGACCATGGCTGCCGTCCACGCCCGAAACGACAAGGGGCCGCGGAGGGCCCCCCAAGCTGGCGCATTTGGAACGATCGTAACGCCGCTCAGTGCACTTTCGACCAGAGCCTGCGCTTGGCTGCGTAGAGCAAGACGCACGTGACGAGCAGGTAGAGCATCACGATCCATCCCATGCTCTTGCGCTCCTCCAGGCGAGGATCCGCTGCCCAGGCGAGGAATGCTGTGACATCTTTCGAGTACTGGGCCACGGTGCGAGGCACGCTTTCGTTCTGATACTTTACCCGCCCATCGGTCATGGGCTCCGCCATCGCGATCTGGTGACCGGGGAAGGCCTTATTGTAAGCCATACCTTCGGACAACTTGAAATCGGCAGGTGGGCTCGTGTAACCGGTCAACAGAGCATAGAGGTAATCTGCGCCGCCTTCCTGATAGCCGTTGACGATATCGCGCATCATGTAGCCGATATGGCCGATCACGCCGCCATGATACTCCACGCCGCGTGCCTTGGTGATAATCGATAGATCAGGCGGCAGCGCACCATTCTGTGCGGCGCGCGCCTGATTGTCGTTGTCGTAGGGCCCAAGGATCGGATCCGAGAGGCGCGCAGGACGCTTGATGATCGCGCCCTTTCGCGTTGCGATGCTACCTTCCTCGTTCGGACCATCGAAGATCTGGTTGGGCCAAGACGCAGCCAGCGCCTTGACAGCTTCCTCATTGAACCCGGGACCGGTCCGCTCAGCGAGGTTGCGGAAATACACGCGCTTCAGGCCGTGACAGGCGGCGCATACCTCCTGGTAGACTTGGAACCCGCGCTGCAGTTGATCGTTGTCGAACTTGCCTCTGACGCCGGCAAAACTCCAGCTCTGGCGATCGATGTGGATCGGCTCTCCACCGGCGGCTGCAGCCGTCGAAGCGGTGAAGCCGGACATCACGCAGACTGCAGCGCCGACTGCAATCATGTCCCTTACGAAGCCGGTGATCCTGGACGATAGGCTCATGGACGTGTCTCCGGTCGGGCGCATCAGTGCTTCGCTACCGCGGCCGAGCCGGCCGACTTCTCGCCGAGAACCGACTCGGTGATCGACCGAGGCATCGGCGACGGCGTCTCGAGCACGCCCACGATCGGCATCAGCACCAGGAAGAAGAGGAAGTAGTACGTGGTGAAGATCTGCGCCCACATCACGTAGACGCCTTCCGCCGGCTTCGAACCGAGATAGCCCAGCGCGAGGAAGGAGAAGAAGAAGAGGAACAGCAGCCATTTAAAGATGGGCCGATAGCGCGCCGAGCGGACGCGGCTCGTATCAAGCCAAGGCAGGAAGAGCAGTATCAGGATCGACCCGAACATCAGGGCTACGCCGCCGAGCTTCGAAGGCACTGCGCGCAGGATCGCGTAGAATGGCAGGTAATACCATTCCGGCACGATGTGAGGCGGCGTCACGAGGGGATTAGCCTCGATATAATTGTCGGCGTGACCGAGATAGTCGGGCGCGTAGAAGACGAACCATCCGAACACCAGCATGAAGGCGAACAGAGCGAACATGTCCTTCATCACGGCGTACGGGGCCATGGGAACCGAGTCAGACTTGGTCTTGATCTCGATGCCTGTCGGGTTGTTCTGGCCGACCACGTGCAGCGCCCAGATATGCAGGGCAACCACGCCTACGATAACGAAGGGCAGCAGGTAGTGCAGAGAGAAGAAGCGGTTAAGCGTCACGCCCGAGACGGAGTACCCGCCCCACAGCCAAGTTACGATCTTGGTTCCGAGCCCCGGGATGATCGAGTCCAACGACGAGAACAAATTGGTGATGACGGTCACGCCCCAGAAGCTCATCTGGCCCCATGGCAAGGTGTACCCGAGGAAGCCGGTCGCCATCATGAGAAGGTAGATGATGACGCCCAGTATCCAGAGCACCTCGCGCGGCGCCTTATAAGAGCCGTAATAAAGCCCGCGAGCCATGTGCACGTAAACTGCGACGAAGAACATCGAGGCGCCGACCGCATGCACGCTCCGGATTAGCCAACCGTAATTGACGTCACGGCGGATGTGCTCGATCGAATCGAAGGCGAGCTTATCGGACGGCACGTAGTGCATCGCCAGCACAATGCCCGTCACGATCTGTATGACCAGGCAGAACGTCAGAATGCCGCCAAAGGTCCACAAATAGTTCAGGTTGCGCGGTGTCGGAAAATCGACGAATTGACCGTGCATCATGCGCGCGAGTGGAAGCCGCTCGTCGAGCCACTGCTCTAGGCGAGAGCCCGGCTTGTAGGTATCTTCGTGCTGTGCCATTGGGCCTTTGCCTCAGCCGATTTTGATCTTGCTGTCGGTCACGAACTGGAACGGCGGTACCGGGAAGTTCTCCGGCGCAGGTCCTTTTCGGATACGTCCCGACGTATCGTAATGTGAGCCGTGGCACGGGCAGAACCAACCACCGTAATCGCCTTTGGCGTCAGCGAGTGCCTGCCCTTTCGGAATGCAACCGAGGTGCGTGCAGATGCCTACCAAGACCAGCCAATTGGCGTGGTCTTTCTTGACGCGGTTCTGGTCGGTCGCCGCAGCCGTTTCTGGCAGATTGCTGTTGCGAGCCTTGCCGTCCTTCAGCTCACCAACCGGCGTCTTCAATGCCGCCTCGATCTCAGCCTTGGTGCGATTTCGGATGAAGATCGGCTTCCCGCGCCACATCACCGTAATGGCTTGGCCTTCCTTGACGGGGGCCAAATCCACTTCGACGGACGCCAGCGCCTGCGTCGAGGCATCAGGGTTCATCTGCTGCACGAGCGGCCACAGCGTTGCCGCCGCGCCGACTGCGGCCCAACTCGTTGCCGCGACCGTGAGGAAATCGCGACGGTTCGGATTTTCCGCCTCAGACGCCAATTGGGCCTCCTTAAATCTTCGCGCGCGCCGCACGAGCCTTCGCTCTGACGCCTCCACCACCTGCTGCTTCGACACCTAGCCTTTGCGAGATCCGGGGCTCCACCACCTGTCTCCGTCGACCACGAGCCGACCGAGACCAAGCATGGGAGCTTTCGGAATGTAGAGGCAGGACGCGCTGAGCTTGACAGGACGTAATGACGCGAGCCCGTTCTTGCATCGATTGAACGGCCCGACAAGACGGCGCCTGTGCCCTGATAAGAGGCAATTTGGCGCATCGCACTCCGACACCCCGCCGATGCCGCAATCTTCAGCTTCCCGAACGCGATCGGAAAACCCCATGCGTCTCGCTCTTTACCAACCGGATATTCCCCAGAACACCGGCACCATCCTGCGCATGGCGGCTTGCCTGGGCGTCGCTGTCGATGTCATCGGGCCCGCAGGATTCGACATGCGCAACAGCGCTTTGCGGAGAGCCGGCCTCGACTATCTCGATGCTGTCGAGTTGCGTCGGCATGTCTCGTTTGCTGCTTTCCGCGACGCGCGCGCGTCCGGCCGGCTTGTGCTCCTGACAACCCTCGGCGACACCAGCTATGCCGACTTTGCGTTCGCTCCCACCGACACCCTCCTGCTCGGCCGCGAAAGTGCGGGCGTCCCGCCCGATGTCCACAAGGTTGCCGATGCGCGCATCGCGATTCCGCTTCTTCCAGGCCTCAGGTCGCTGAACATCGCCGTTGCAGCGGCCATTGCACTCGGCGAGGCATTGCGGCAGACGGGGGGCTTGCCACCGCTGCTTGCAGCAGCCGCCCCAGGAGTTTCCGAGTCTGATGTCTGAGCCCTGCCAGCCGCGCCGTGCAGCGGTCGCCTTCGTGCTCGTGACGGTCGCCCTGGACGTGATGGCCCTTGGCCTCATCATCCCGGTGCTGCCCAAACTCGTCGAGCAAATGTCAGGCACAACCGAGCGCGCCGCCTGGATCTTCGGCCTGTTCGGTACCGCCTGGGCTCTGATGCAGCTTGTTTTCTCGCCGGTGCTGGGTGGCCTCTCGGATGCCTATGGCCGCCGCCCCGTGCTGCTGCTGTCGAGCCTCGGCCTCGGTCTGGACTATATCCTGATGGCTCTCGCGCCCGATCTCATCTGGCTGTTCGTCGGCCGGGTGATCTCCGGCATTACCGCGGCGACATTCTCGACTGCCGGTGCCTACATCGCCGACGTCACGCCGCCCGCCGATCGGGCCGCCAAGTTCGGTCTGATTGGCGCGGCGTTCGGCCTCGGCTTCGTCTTGGGGCCTGCGATCGGCGGTCTGCTGGGCCAGAGTGATCCGCGTCTGCCGTTCTGGGTCGCGTCGGCGCTTAGCCTGGCTTGCGCTGCCTATGGCTATTTCGTGCTCCCGGAATCGCTGCCACCCGAGCGACGCGCACCGTTCGCACTGCGGCAGGCCAATCCGCTCGGGGCATTGCGGCTGATACGTTCCGGGCGGGAGTTGCTGGGCCTCTCCAGCGCCGTTTTTCTTTATCACGTCGCCCATGCCGTGTTTCCGGCCGTCTTCGTCCTGCATGCGGGCTATCGCTTCGGCTGGGGGCCCGGGATGGTCGGGCTCGCACTCGCCGGATTCGGCATCTGCTCGGCCATCGTGCAAGGCGCCCTGATCAAGCCCGCGGTCAATGCCTTCGGCGAGCGCGCGATGCTGCTGTTCGGGATGAGCGCGGGCATCATTGGTCTGATTCTGCTGACGCTCGCGCCCGACTCGACCACGTTCTGGCTCGGCATGCCGCTCATGGCACTGTGGGGCTTTATCGGGCCATCGGCGCAAGGTCTGATGACGCGCCTCGTCTGCCCGGATCGGCAAGGCCAGCTGCAAGGCGCGGGCGCGAGCCTGATGGGTGTCGCCAGCCTGATCGGACCGGCGCTCTTTACCAGCGCCTTTGCTCTCGGCATCCGACCCGAATGGGGCGCTCCGCTGCCAGGCGCCCCATACCTTGTCGCCGCCGTGCTGCTCGGCATGGCGCTGCTTCTCGCCTGGCGTGTGACGCGAGAACTGCCAGAGTCGAAATCCGGTCACCAGACTTGAGTTCACAGCATCCACGATTTCGCCTGGGGGACGCCGCGTGAACGACACGACCGCTCAGAAATCCGCTCCGGGGTCCGACTACGGTGAGCAGCGCACCGGCCTCGCCATCGCCCTGATGCTCACTGCCATGTTTGCGTTCGCAGCCATGGACGGAGTGAGCAAGATCCTGGCCGAGAGCCTGCCGATTCCCCAGATCCTTTGGGTGCGCTATATCTTCTACACCGCGTTCGTCGCCGTGATGCTTCGCCGCCCCGGCCTCCCCGCGACGCTAAAGAGCGGCCAGCCTTGGATGCAACTCGGGCGAGCCCTTCTCATCGTCGTCGAAAACGCCGTCTTCGTTCTCGCCTTCACGCTGATGCCGCTGGCCGATATGCATGCGATCGCCGCCGCCTCGCCCCTCATCGTCGTCGCCTTGTCCGTGCCGCTGCTCGGTGAAAAGGTGGGATTCCGCCGATGGTTGGCCGTCTTGGCAGGGTTTGTTGGGGTACTGGTCATCGTGCGTCCCGGTTTTCAGGCGCTCGACTGGCGCTTTGCAGTGGCGGTGACTGGAACCGTCCTCTGGGCCGTCTATCAGATCCTCGTCCGTATGTGCGCCCGGACGGATTCGAGCGACACGACCTGGGCTTGGACCGCCGTCGTTGGCCTCGTCGCGACCTCGACTGTCGGGCCTTTCATTTGGGTCTGGCCGGATGCCAAGGGGTGGACGCTGCTTTTCGCCATCGCCCTTCTCGGCACGCTATCGCACCTCGCGTTGATCAAGGCGCTCGGTTATGCCGAGGCCGGCTCCCTGCAGCCCTACAGCTACACCCTCCTGGTCTGGGCTGCCGTGCTCGGCTTCGTCATGTTCGGCGATGTGCCGGATACTTGGACGATCGTCGGCGCAGCGGTCGTCATCGCGAGTGGCCTCTATGCCTGGCATCGCGAGCGAGTTCGCCAGGCGAGACCACGCTGAGAAACCGGCCGCTGGTCCAAGCAGAAGCTTCGGGCTATGTCCACCCACCGAAACCATCAAGGAGATCGACGTTGATCTATCGGCTGCCACGTGCCGGCGCGAGCGTCGCGCTCGCGATCGCAATGACCATCGCCGCCTCGTTGGGCGGAGCCACGACTTCCGCAACCGCCCAGACGAAAGGACAACCCGTGACCACATCCAGCGGCCTCCAGGTGATCGACACCCAAGTCGGCACCGGCGCCTCACCGAAGACCGGCCAGACCTGCGTGATGCACTATACGGGCTGGCTCTACGAGAACGGGACCAAGGGCAAGAAGTTCGACAGCTCTGTCGATCGCGGCCAGCCCTTCGAGTTCCCGATCGGGACCGGGCGGGTCATCAAAGGCTGGGACGAAGGAGTTGCGACCATGAAGGTGGGTGGCAAGCGCACGCTCATCATTCCACCCGGCCTCGGCTACGGAGCGCGCGGCGCTGGCGGCGTCATTCCGCCCAATGCAACGCTGATGTTCGACGTAGAACTTCTCGGAGTGAAGTGAGGCGGCTACCAGCTCCCGCTTCGCAGGAAAAGGCAGGCGCATCTATCCCAGCGATGCGCCTGCTCGCAAAGGCTGATCTCCCTCTTCACAAAGCCGCGCTGTTGCTGTTGGGTCGCACGTGTCGATTCATCGGCGACGATCCGTCGAGAATGCTGTGGAGCATCGCCAACTACGTGAGACTAAACGCACAAATCGGCGCACCATCCGCACTGCAGAAGTTCATCCATTGCGGATGGACTCATGTCTCCCGCTGGTATGGAGAACGACGATGAGCGCCGAGCCTTTCCCGACTGACCGCCGGATGCTTGCCGCGCAAATGTGCCACATCCTGGCCCATGGGGCAGAGGATCCCAATGTTTCGCTCGAGCATCTGGGCAAGGCCGCACAACAGATCGCGGCCTTTCTCCTCGACGAAGAGCGGGACAGCGGAGGCCACGGCCACGGCCGCCGCTTTCGCGTGATCGAGGGTGGACGGCAGTAGCCGCACAACCGATTGCTCAGGGGTACCGATGCGCGCTGCAGTATCGGCGCCCCCACCAACGGTTCAAAACATGTTGAGCGCGAGCCGCGCCTCATCCGACATGCGGCTCTGATCCCAAGGCGGGTCGAAGGTCAGCGTCACGGTGCAGCTCTGAACCCCCGGTACGGCGCTGACCGCATTCTCGACCCAGGTCGGCATCTCGCCCGCCACAGGGCATCCCGGGGCGGTCAACGTCATCTCGACCGCCACCGAGCGGTCATCATCGATGTCAATCTTGTAGATCAGCCCCAGCTCATAGATGTCCGACGGGATCTCCGGATCGTAGACCGACTTCAGCGCCAGCACGATCTCGGCCGTCAACTGGTCGAGTTCTTCCTGGCTGAGCTTGGAGCCCTCCACCGGCGTACCGCCCTCGGCCACCGACGGAGGCGCCGCCGTTGCCGGTGGCGCGGCCAAGTCGGCAGCGGTCACGTCCATCACGTCACGATCTGTCGGGTTGGTATCCATGGGCTCGCTCATGCGAAGAAATCGTGGGCTTTGACGAGGGCATCCGCAAGCGCGTCGACCTCTGCCCGTGTGTTGTACATCGCGAACGATGCGCGGCAGGTCGCCGTGACCCCGAGGCGCGTCATCAGCGGCTGAGCGCAATGATGCCCGGCCCGGACAGCTACACCCGACCGGTCGATGATCGTCGAGACGTCGTGCGGATGCAGGCCGTCGATATTGAAAGCGACGATAGCGCCTTTGCCCGGTGCGCGACCATAAATCTTGAGCCAGTTCATCGCGCCGAGCCGCTCGTGCGCATAGTGGGCCAAGTCGGCCTCGTGGGCTGCGATACTCTCCCGCCCGACGTCCATCATATACGTCAGCGCCGCCCCTAGCCCGATCGCTTCCGCAATGGCCGGCGTGCCCGCCTCGAACTTGTGTGGTGCCTGGGCGTACGTGATCTTGTCCATCGAGACCAGCTCGATCATCTCGCCGCCACCCATGTAGGGCTGCATGCGCTCGAGATGCTTTGCCTTGGCGTAGAGCGCGCCGATCCCGGTCGGTCCGTAGACCTTGTGCCCCGTGAACACAAAGAAATCACAATCCAGATCCTGAACGTCGACCGGCAGATGCACCGCCGACTGGCTGCCGTCAAGCAGCACAGGCACGCCCTTCGCGTGCGCCATCGCCACGATCTGTTTAGCCGGGTTGATCGTGCCGAGAACGTTCGACATGTGCGTGATCGCAACGACCCTGGTCCTCGGCCCGATCAGCGCGTCCAGCGCATCCATGTCGAGTTCGCCGGTGTCCGTCATCGGTGCCCACTTCAACACGCACCCTTTGCGCTCGCGCAAGAAATGCCAGGGCACTATGTTGGAGTGATGCTCCATGACGGAGATGACAATCTCATCACCTTCCTTGAACGTCGCGCCGAGGCTCGACGCCACAAGATTGATCCCTTCGGTCGCGTTGCGCGTGAACAGGATCTCGTTCTCGGAGCGGGCGTTGACGAACCGGCGCACGGTCTCGCGCGCCTCCTCGAACTTCTGCGTCGCCGTGTTGGACAGGTAGTGCAGACCACGATGCACGTTGGCGTACTCGTGCCCGTAGGCTCGCGCCAGCGCATCGAGCACCGCCTTCGGCTTTTGTGCCGACGCGCCATTGTCGAGATAAACCAGGGGCTTGCCATAGACGTCGCGCGACAGGATCGGGAAGTCGGCGCGAATTCTACCGACGTCGAGTGCCGCCACCTTGTCCGGTCCGGGACCATTCATCCGTGCGTCCTCACATCCGATACTCACCGCGCGGTTGCGCCACCCAGCCACGCGACTGCGATGGCGCGCGCTGCCTCGCGCAAGGTCTCGTCCTCGATCTTCTCGAGCGCTTCCGTGGCGAAGCTCTCGATCAGCATCGCCCGCGCGTCCGCGAGGGGAATGCCACGCGAGCGAAGGTAGAACAGCATGTCCTCATCGAGTTCGGCTGCCGTCGAGCCATGGCCACACGCCACGTCGTCAGCGTAGATCTCAAGCTCGGGCTTGGAGTCGAACTCGGCATCCTCCGACAGCATCAGGGCCTGGGCCATCTGCTTGCCGTCGGTTTTTTGGGCTTCCGGAGCGACGATCACCTTGCCCTGGAACACCGCGCGCGCCCGATCATCGAGCACCGCCTTGAACAGCTCGCGCCCTTCGCAGCCTGTGGTGGTGTGGTTGACCACCAGCGTCGTGTCGATGTGGTCCTTGCCTCGACCCAGCATGAGGCCGGACAAGTCGAGCTTGGCATCGGGGCCCGTGAACTGGATGTGGGTCTCATTTCGAGCAAGACCGACACCGGCCGTCAGTTGAAAACCACGATAAACAGCGTCCTTGCCGAGCGAGACGTGCCACCGACCGAGATGTACGACGTCTGCGCCTCCAGACAAGTACTGGATATGGCGCGCCTCGGCGGCCTCGCCCAGCGAGATCTCAGTCACCGCCGTTGCTTGTCGCGCGGTCGAGGCGTGTGAAATCCCCACATGGCTCTCTATTACCGTAGCGTGTGCGCCCGGCTCGATGCGTATGATCGTGCGGGTCGCAAGAGCAACCGGCGACTTGGCATCGGTGATCGAAATGACGTGGATCGGCAGCTCGAGACGGGCGCCTTCGCGCACTTTCAGCACGATACCGTCGGTGAGGAACGCCGTATTGAGAGCCTGAACAGCACTCTCGCTACCACCCACGTCTCTTTCGAAGTTTTGCCAAAACCACGAACGGTCTGGCTCGCCCATGGCGGCCGCGAGTGACCGGAATTCCCAGCCTGTGCCCGCCTCCTGTCCGCGCGGCAGCATTTTCGCAACGTATCGACCGTTGAGCATCACCAGGGCGATGCATGGGACGCCAGCCAGCGCCGTGCCCAGGGCAGCGCGGATCAGTGCCTCGCCGACCTTCGCTTGCGAGCAGACCGCAGGCGGATAGGCTGCTTTGATCCCGGTCCGCAGATCGGTGTACTTCCAATCCTCGATGCGCCGATGTGGCAATCCCGTAAGGGCGAACCCGGCGATCGCCTTGGACCGAAGTTCCGCGACCCTCGCGCCGCCCGGCAACTCCGGCGCCACTTTGGCGAACTGACGGACCAGTTGCTCCTCGGCTTCGGTTCTCGTCACGGCCACGCTCATCTCGTTACCAACTCTCCCGGCCTCGCTGAAGGAGGCCATCATGTGTGGTCAAAAACGGCTCAGGTGCGCAGAACAGGCGCTTGTCGGATGCGGTTCAGGCCGCCTTGCCCGCGAACTCGGCATAGCCGGATTTCTCGAGCTCAAGCGCCAGTTCCTTGCCACCCGTCTTCACGATGCGGCCACCGGAGAGCACGTGCACCTTGTCCGGCACGATGTAGTCGAGCAGCCGCTGGTAGTGCGTGATGACCAGCATTGAGCGATCCGGGCTGCGCATGCGATTGGTCCCCTCGGCGACGATACGGATGGCGTCGATGTCGAGGCCCGAATCCGTCTCGTCAAGCACGCACAGGTGCGGGTCCAGCATCGACATCTGCAGCACTTCCATGCGCTTCTTCTCGCCGCCCGAGAAACCGACGTTGAGAGGCCGCTTGAGCATGTCGTCCTTGATGCCGAGTTCGGCAGCCTTCGCCCGGATCAGCTTCAGGAACTCCGGCGTCGTAAGCTCGGCCTGCCCCCGCTTCTTCTTCAGCGCGTTGAGCGCCGAGCGCAGGAAGGTCATGGTTGCGACGCCGGGAATCTCCAGCGGATATTGGAAGCCCAGAAACACTCCCGCTGCCGCCCGCTCATCGGGTTCCATTTCGAGCAGTGACTGGCCATCCCAACGGATATCTCCGCCTGTCACTTCGTAGCCGTCGCGCCCCGCAATGGCATAAGCGAGCGTCGACTTGCCCGAGCCGTTCGGTCCCATAATGGCATGGACCTCGCCTTTCGGCACCGTGAGCGTGATCCCTTTCAGGATCTCCTTGTCCTCATCGGCAATCCGAACGGTTAGATCCCGGATCTCGAGCATCTTGGTCTCCTTGCGAAACCGCCGAGGCCAAGGGCATCGGGAGGTTCGCTCTCACTTTTCGCCACGCTGTGCAGACACAGCAACTCACTGGGACACGCGACGTACCTACGCCGCCCCCCGAAGTCATCCACCCTGGAAACGGGCTGTTCGTCCTAGAGCTACGCTCCGCGTGCGACGGCGGATTGCGAACTCACTCAGTCTATCAAATTCGACCCGCCTGAAACTCGATCTCCGAGGGATAGAGTACGCCCAGCCAATCGCAGGTGTCGGGCGACCGCTCGCCGAACTCGACTAGGAAGGCGCGACCTTCGTCGAGACTTTCCAACACCGTCACAACCGTTCCCTGCCGCAGACGCAGATCACCGCGCTTGTTGGACAGGGCATTGCGGCGCTGACACTCGTCGATGTCGATCTCCCTCAGAAGCTTCGCCGTTTTCATCATGGCTCCGAAACCAGCCGCGTCGCTCATCCGTACTCTCCATCACCTTGAGCTCGACCCTCGTGGCGAGCCCTTTGGTTTCACTCCCGAAAATGGGCCGGGGTGATCCCCGATCCCGGTGCCGACGCGCCTTGCGGCGCCTCAGCCTTTGACCTGGAAGGCCTATCGCACGCCGGTCCTTCCTGACCGGCCGGCCTTCTTCGGCAGTATGGCCTGACCCTATAGCTGAGGATCAGGTAACCCGATTGCATAGACACGTATCGACACACGCAAATCGAGAACTGAACACGAACGAGGTTCGGCCCAGCTATCCAACGCTACCCTCCAAGCTGATTCCGATGAGCTTCTGCGTTTCCGCCATAAACTCCATGGGTAGCTGCTGAAGCACGTCGCGAACGAAGCCGTTAACGATGAGCGCCACAGCCTCCTCGTCCGACAGACCACGCTGGCGGCAGTAGAAGAGCTTGTCGTCCGATATTTTCGAGGTGGTCGCCTCGTGCTCGAAGTGGGCCGAAGCGTTCTTGGCCTCGATGTAAGGCACAGTATGCGCGCCACATCGGTTGCCGATGAGGAGGCTGTCGCAATTGGTGAAATTGCGCGCATTGGTGGCCTTCCGGTGCGCCGATACGAGGCCGCGATAGGTGTTCTGCGAATATCCCGCCGCGATCCCCTTCGAGATGATGCGGCTCGATGTATTCTTGCCAAGGTGGATCATCTTGGTGCCGCTGTCCACCTGCTGGCGGCCGTTCGAGATCGCGATCGAATAGAATTCGCCGCGACTCCCGTCACCACGCAGAATGCAACTCGGGTATTTCCAAGTTATGGCGGAGCCGGTCTCGACCTGTGTCCACGAGATCTTGGCGTTGCGGCCGCGGCAGTCGCCGCGCTTCGTCACGAAGTTGTAGACACCGCCCTTTCCGTTCTTGTCGCCCGGATACCAGTTCTGGACGGTCGAGTACTTGATCTCGGCATCGTCGAGAGCAATCAACTCGACAACCGCCGCGTGCAGCTGGTTCTCGTCGCGCATCGGGGCTGTGCAGCCTTCGAGATAGGACACGTAGCTGCCCTTGTCGGCGATGATCAACGTCCGCTCGAACTGGCCAGTGTTGCGCTCATTGATCCGGAAATAGGTCGACAGTTCCATCGGGCACCTTACGCCCTCCGGAATGTAGACAAACGACCCGTCAGAGAAGACGGCCGAGTTGAGTGCCGCGTAGTAGTTGTCCGACTGAGGCACAACCGAGCCCAGATACTTGCGTACCAATTCCGGATGCTCCTTCAGGGCTTCCGAGATAGAGCAGAAGATAACGCCAGCCTTCGCCAGCTCCTTGCGGAACGTCGTCACAACCGAGACGCTGTCGAACACCGCGTCGACCGCCACGCGCCCCGCCATGCTCTGATAGCCGTCAGCGGTGTCGAGCAAGGATGGCTCGCCCTGCTTACGAACGCCGGCCAGGAGTTCCTGCTCTTTCAGCGGGATTCCGAGTTTTGCATACGTTGCCAAAAGCTCGGGATCGACCTCGTCGAGTGAGCTTGGTCCGGCGGTCGACTTCGGTGCTGAGTAATAATGCAGATCCTGGAAATCGATCTTCGGATAGTCGACCTTGGCCCACGTTGGCTCCGTCATCGCCAGCCAGCGCTCGTAGGCCTCGAGTCGCCAAGCCAACATCCAACCAGGCTCGCCCTTTTTATCCGAGATGTAGCGCACGATGCCTTCGTTCAGGCCCTTCGGCGCTTTGATGCTCTCGATGGTCGTCTCGAAGCCGTATTTGTACTTATCGACGTCAAGCGCCAAAACCTGGTCGACGGTCTCTCTCACTGCCGGCATGGAGCGTCCCTGTCTCTCATTATCTCAAGCAGCTGCCCGGCGGGTGGCCGCGATCGTAGTCCAGGCCGCGAGGAATGCGGCGATATCGGAATCCGTGGTCGCCCAACCGAGGCTCACTCGAATGGCGCTGCGCTGTACGTCATCGGAGAGACCCATTGCGCGCAGTGTCGGACTGGCGGCGACTTTGCCGGAGGCGCACGCCGATCCGGCGCTGACAGAGATACCCATCAGATCCAAGGCGATCACAAGGAGCTCAGACGAACGGCCGGGCAGCGCGATGCATGATGTGTTCGGCAACCTGGGCGCCCTTGCGCCAACGACGATGGCCTCGGGCGTCGCAGCACGAATGCCGCACTCCAACTGCTCCCGCAACCGGCTCATGTGACGAACCTCGGCCGCGAGATTACAGCGTGCCAAGTCTGCGGCGACGCCAAAGCCTGCGATCGCCGGCACATTCTCAGTTCCTGGCCGCAGCCGGCGCTCCTGTCCGCCGCCGCGCATCAAGGGTTCCAGTTCCAGCCCGTCGCGCAGGATCAGCGCGCCGACCCCCTTTGGTCCGCCGAGCTTGTGTGCGGAGAGTGTCATCGCGTCGACGCCGAGGCTGGCGAAATCCAAGGGAACCCTTCCGGCCGCCTGTACTGCGTCCGTATGGATGACGGCGTCCGGTCGAACCTCGCGGCAAATCGCAACCAAAGCGGCGATGTCGTGCACAACGCCTGTCTCACCATTGGCAATATGGTGGCTGACCAACAGAGGCTCGGGCAGACCGCCTTCCATGCCATCCTTGTCGTGTCCCAACGAGCCAAGCAGCGAACCAAGCCGGTCGTCGATCGCGGCGCGACCATCGGGGCCCGCCGGAATGTGCAGCGCGTCAGAGATACCGGCCGGATCGGCAACTGACGGGTGCTCCATACCGGACGAGACGAAACTGCCCCACTTTCGACCGGCGAGAACCATGGCGTTCGCCTCGGTCGCGCCGCTCACGAAGACGACCTCCGAAGCCCGCGCGCCAACGAGCGCTGCCACCTTCTCCCGCGCAATTTCGACGGCGCCACGCGCAGCCCGACCCTCGGCATGGACGGACGACGCGTTCCCTGACAACTCCAGCGCCGCCAGCATGGCTTCACGAGCCTCGGGACGCATGGGAGCCGTCGCATTCCAGTCGAGATATGTGCGCCGGCTGCTCAAGTGCGCTCCTCGAAACCCACGCTCGACCAAGCCGTCTCGCCGGCCGCCGGCTGTCTGCCCGGGATGCCATTGATGACGTCCTCGATGCTGACCCGTCCCAGGAAGGCAGCGATCTCATCGCCAAGCGCCTCCCAAAGGTTGTGTGTCAGGCAACGCTCGCCCGCCATGCACGTCTCGCCAGCGAGCCCCATACACCGCGTCATTCGAACGCCTTCCTCGACGGCCGCCATAACCTCGGCGACCGTGATGTCGCGAGCCGGTCGCCCCAAACGATAGCCACCGCTTCGGCCGCGCGCGCTTTCGACCAATCCTGCTCTGCGGAGTTGTTGGAACAGCTGCTCGAGATACGCGACGGTGATCCGTTGACGCTCCGAGATCTGCGACAGTGGGACGGCTGCTTCACCGCCCTGCCGGGCGAGATCTGCCATGGCCATTACGGCGTACCGGCCCCGTGTATTGAGCTCCACGTCGTCACTCCACCACAAGCACGGCTGAAAATCGAAGTCCGCCCAACGCCTGCTTGACGACAATCCGCCGAAAGTGCTTGCCCGGCGAAGCTGCCACCATGCTAAGAAGCCCGGACGCCGGGATCGACCCACTCTCATCCGGGCCTTCACGGCCTCGTACTTGGAAACGTTCCAAGGTTGCACGTATATGGAAATTCCGAGCGAGGCAGTCAAGTATTTTTCTCGACGCGCGCTGAGGCTGTGTCCGGTTGCGAACGTGACGGCGTCGCAGAAATTGCAATCGTAGGTCTGGCGCTTCGGCGCCGGCGCCCGCTGGCCGCGGATTGATCCGTGGCTTCAACAAGAGCTGGAAGACGAGGCGAAGTCGACTGATGCCCGAGATCATCATCAATGGCCCCGCAGGCCGCATCGAAGCCCGCTACCACCACGCTGGCCGGATCGACAGCCCAATTGCGCTGATGCTGCATCCGCATCCGCAATTCGGCGGCACGATGAACAATCAGATCGTTTACAATCTGTACTATGCTTTTCTCGAGCGTGGATTTTCCGTTTTGAGGTTCAATTTCAGGGGTGTCGGGCGCAGCCAAGGCTTCTTCGACAACGGCCCCGGTGAACTCGCCGACGCAGCCTCGGCGCTGGACTGGCTGCAGCTGCAGAACCCGGACTCGCGATCTTGCTGGATTGCCGGTGTGTCGTTCGGCACGTGGATCGCCATGCAATTGCTGATGCGGCGCCCCGAGATCGACGGGTTCATCTGCGTGGCACCGCCGGCCAACATCTACGACTTCAATTTTCTCGCACCCTGCCCTTCCTCGGGACTGGTGATCAGCGGTGAGAAGGACAAAGTGGTTCCGTGGGCCTCGGTGGGCGAGCTCGCCGCCAAGACGAAGACCCAAAAGGGCATCAAGATCGAGCACACGGTCATTGCCGGGGCCAATCATTTCTTTGCTAACGAACTCGAAGAGATGAAAGGTCTCGTCGGCGACTACGTCGACAAGCGCATGGTCGAGATCCTCGAGGCCAAACGCGAGAAAGAGTAGTGCTTTTCTGCCGAAGGCGCCTCGGCCTTCCGGGCTATGTTCACTGCCGCCAAAATGCCATCACAGGGTCGCTATAGAGCGTGCTGTCGAGGCTCAACGGCGGACGGATGAATTGCGCCGGAGGGAGGGGTTCATGGCGACCATCGTCACTGTCCACGGCACATTCGCCCACTCGCAGGGGGAGTCGTCGAACGACGGACCGGGCTCGTCCGAAAGCCTCGCGTGGTGGCAGCCCGGCTCCGCCTTCGACAACGACATGCGCGAGTTGCTCGACGCATCGCCGGCCGATGGCTCTGGCAAGATCGAGGTAACGCGCTTCGAGTGGGACGGCCTGAATAGCGAGCTTTCGCGGCGTAAGGCGGGACTTCGCCTCTTCCAGCAGCTCAGGGCGCTGGACGCCACGGGCGAGCCATATTGTGTGGTCGGACACAGCCACGGCGGCTCCGTGGTCAGTTGGGCTTTGCTGGAAAGCGCGGCCCGCAAGCAGCCGCTGCCGGGCCTCAAGCGATGGATCACGATCGGCACGCCGTTCGTCAGCATGCAAAAAGAGCGGTTGCTGTTTCAGCGGCTGGATCTCATGCGCAAGGTGATCTTCGTCGCTTCGTTCATTCTGTTGCTGATGTTCCTCGTCTATATGGCCGCGGAGGCGTTCACCGGGGGTCGCATGTTGTTTGGCGGCACGTTCCGGTCTGTCCTGGTCGTCGCCGCAGTCATGATGAGCTTGCCGATCATCTTCTTCTACTTCGTGCTGCGCTATCTGGACGCCAGATCGCTCCTGCACTATCGCCGTGCCGTTCGCCGCCGCGCAGCCGAGGCGTTCGGCCCCAAATGGGTCTCCTTGACCCACACCGACGACGAGGCGGTGCAAGGCCTAGCCTTCCTGCCTGGAGCTCAACTGCAGTTTTTCGACAAGACGTTCGCGGTGTCGGCGATCACGACATTGTCGATCTTCGCCCTACCCCTGATGTATCTGCTGATCCTGACGAGCCCGTCGCTGATGGTCGGCATCGGCGATTGGCTGAAGACCAATGTCTATGATAGCCGCATGAACCCCGATGCCGAACGGGAGATCCGCGAGTTGCGCAGCAGGTTCGCCGAGATGCGACGCGCGCAACGTCAGCAGACTGGTGGTACTTCCGAGGAGGGTCGCCGGAGCACCATCTGGACAGAATACCGCCAGGCACGAGACCTACTTGAAGAAAAGTATCCCGACTTGCGCCAGACCGAGCGAACACTGCGCTTCAAGCAACGGTTCTTCGAGCAAGGCGGCAAGCCCTGTGACGACGGCAAGCTGTGTGGCAAAGGTCGTGACCTTCGCATCAACAGCGGGTTGCTGCTTCATCTCGTAACAGACGAATTGACCTCGATCATCGGTGGCGAGGATGCGCAAAATACCACACAGCGGGGCATTATGCGTGTGCTCGTGCCTGCTGTTCTCGTGCCCATCATCTTTGGCGCGTTCTCGCTCGTCATCATGCTCCTGATCCGTTCGATGGCACGCGCCGTCAGTCACGGCACGAGTACATTGCTGAACAACATTACGAATGCCGAGGTTAAGCGAGCGGCGTTCGGCAACGACACAGAGGGCGAGATCGCCGTCGGTGCACTCGATCGTCCCACCTGGATCGAGCGCTCCCCATCGCGGCTGCCGGCAGGCATCGCCGATCTCGTGACTGACTATTCGAATGGTGCCGCCAGTCAGTCTCTCGCCAAGTTCCGTCGCGCCATCGGGCAACTCGCGTCCGCCGAGCCCAAGCACACCGCCGACAGCGCGATCACCACGTATTTCACGTGGAAAGAACTCGTCCACGGCTCCTATTTCGACGTTCCCGAGTTCCGTAAACTGATCGCGCAAAGTATCTCGCGAGCCGACGCCTTCGCGCCGAGCCGACGCTTCCGGGCAGACCAACAGTTCGCAAACACGGCACAGTGGCTCGCGGAAATCGAGGGCTCTTCCGGTATCGTGGCAACGCTGGACGAGACCCCACCCAGCGTCGAGGACAAGGGTGCGGTGTCCGCCGTAGTCGCTTCCACGGTGAAGCGCACGCCTTGAGTTAGACGAACTGAACGGCGTTGCGGCCGACCTTGGTCCTAAAGCGCGGTAGGCTCAAAAGCTGTGGCCGCCCAGTGGCGCGCCGACTAGACTGCAGTCCGGTCGAGCAAAGCCCTGCAGCAAGGAGCCATCCACCTCATGACGAAGCCGTCCCGCATGCCACCCATTCCCCAAGGCCAGCTCTCGCCCGAGCAGAGCAAAGCCGTTGCCGATATCGTGGCAGGCCCGCGCGGCTCCCTGGTGGGGCCCTTCATCCCGCTTCTCCGCAGCCCGGACTTCATGAATCGGCTACAGAAGACGGGAGAATATCTGCGCTTCAACTCGGCATTTGAAACTCGCCTGTCCGAACTGGCCATTCTCATCACTGCGCGGGCCTGGTCGCAGAACTTCGAGTGGCATCACCACCGGCCGATCGCCGAGAAGGCGGGAGTGCGCAAGGAGGTCATCGCGGCCATTGCCGACGGGCGGCGCCCCGAGGCGATGGGCATGGACGAAGCCACGATCTATGATTTTCTCGACGAACTCTGCCGTACGCGCACCGTCTCCGACGCGACTTACAAGCGCACGGTCGGCATGTGCGGAGAGAAAGGCGTCATCGATCTCATCGGCATCCACGGATACTATAGCCTGCTGGCTATGATCCTCAATGTCACCCACACCAGCGGAGGCGTCGAACCCGAGCTGCCAGCGCTGCCGTGATGCCTACGAGCGCAGCTTCACCCGGGCTTATGCATCGGGAGCGGTCGGCGATGCCGATCAGCTGAGAGACCACCGAGAGCCCGTGGGTTTCGACTGTATCTTGTCGATTCCTTGGCGGATGGACCGCCTTGGAGCCGGCGCCTCGGTCTTGAATTGACCAGAGAACCGGACGCCGCACCGATTGCCTGCCACCCAGACTACAACGCAAGGGACGCTGGTTTTTTCCTGGGCAGACGTCAGATTGAGGGTCAGGGTATTGCCGACGGCCAATTCCGATAGTCCGTCAATCAGCTGATCCCGGCGAAACTCCAGCCGCGCCCCACTCGACGAGCGATCCCGAAGTGTGCAGGCAAGATGACCGACACCTTCACGCCAGAGGGTCGCAGGCATCTGGGACGGCAGTCGCCGCTCTCGCCGCTTGTTCGCGATCTGCTCAGAGGCCAGCGGGTTGCCGCTGCCCACATTCCCAGCCGCGGCCACAGATGGGACTCGCGTAGCGGGCTGCGCGGACGTGAGCGGGGGGGTTCCGGTAGAAATCTCTTCTGAGTTCACCGCCACGGGCTGCTCCTGCGCCGGCGAAGCCGATCTGTTCAGCGCCAGCCCCCCAGTGGCATTTCGTGCGCGCGCTTCGGCTTCCTTATAGGCGCTACGCTCACGCTTTTCCGCGGCGACACGCATCTCGGCCAGTTGCCGCTCCGCATCGGCTGCCCGACGAGCGATCTCAGCGCGCTCGTCCTCGGTTTCGCCCTCGTCATTTGCCGCTTGTTCGAGAGCGCGGGCATCGGATTCCTCGCGAGCGGTCCGCTCGCGTTCTTCCGCCGCGGCGCGCATCTCGGCCAGTTGCTGCTCGGCTTCGGCGGCTTGACGCGCCAACTCGGCGCGCTCGGCCTCAGCGGCTTGGCGGGCTGCTTCCTCGCGGGCACGGGCTTCGGATGCCTCACGGGCGATCCGCTCGCGCTCTTCCGCCGCGGCGCGCATCTCGGCCA